>PJUB01000003.1_pt1 | contig 610921 bp, 562 predicted proteins | sample 1512141 | NCBI WGS metagenome assembly PJUB01 (sample SAMN08177677, study PRJNA422409) | Soil metagenome, whole genome shotgun sequencing project. | isolation source: Soil enriched on filter paper: alkali lignin treatment | place: USA: Madison | collected 2015-01-15
GCGTTGTTTGTACTGGGCACGGTCCACGGTGCGCAAGCGCGCATCGATGCCGATGCTGGACAGATTTTCGACATAAGGTTGCAGAATGCGTTCAAGGTTGGGGTTTACCAGCAGCAGTTCCATACGCAGCTGCTGGCCCTTGCTGTCGACCAGGCGCTGGCCATTGAGCTTCCAGCCGGCCTCGGCAAGCAGGCCCAGGGCTTGGCGCAGGGTCTGGCGGCTGATGCCGCGGCCATCGGTCTGGCTGACCTTGTAGGGTTCGCTGAACAGCTTTGCCGGCAACTGGTCGCGGAACGGCGCCAGCAGCAGCCATTCCTTGCCGGTGGGCAGGCCGCTGGCGGCGAACTCGCTGTTGGGGTAATAGCTGGTCGAGCGGCGGTAGGCGCTGCTGAACAGGGCGCGGTTGGTCCACTCGAAGTCGAGCATCAGCCCCAGCGCCTGGCGTACCCGCGGGTCGCTGAAGGTGGCGCGGCGGCTGTTCATGAACAGGCCCTGGGTTTGCGTGGGGATCTGGTGCGGGATCTGGGCCTTGATGACCTCGCCACGGCGCACGGCCGGGAAATTGTAGCCGTTGGCCCAGTTCTTGGCCTGGTGCTCGATATAGATGTCGAATTCGCCGGCCTTGAAGGCTTCGAAGGCTACGGTGGCGTCGCGGTAGAACTCGTACTCCACGCGCTTGAAGTTGTACTTGCCACGGTTGACTGCCAGGTCCTTGCCCCAGTAGTTCTTCACCCGTTCGAACACCAGCCGGCGGCCGGGCTGAACTTCAGTGATGCGGTAGGGGCCGCTGCCGAGCGGTGGCTCGAAGGTGGTGGCCTTGAAATCGCGCTTCTGCCAGTAGTGCTTGGGCAGCACCGGCATTTCGCCCAGGCGCAGGATCAGCAGCGGGTTGCCGGCGCGCTTGAACACGAAGCGGATACGCAGCGGGCCGAGGATGTCCACCCGTTGCACTTCCTGCAGGTTGGTGCGGTAGATCGGGTGGCCGTCCTTGAGCAGGGTGCGGTAGGAAAAGGCCACGTCTGCCGAGGTGATCGGCTGGCCGTCATGCCAGCGGGCTTCCGGGCGCAGGTTGAACACCACCCAGCTGCGGTCTTCGCTGTACTCCACCGACCGGGCGATCAGGCCGTAGCTGGAGGTCGGCTCGTCGCCGGACGGGTCGTACTGGCCGGTGCCGACCATCAGTGGCTCGTTCAGCTCGCTGATGCCGTATTGCTGGAAATTGGGCGTGGTAATCGGGCTCGACCCCTTGAAGGTGTAGGGGTTGAGGGTATCGAACGTACCAAAGGCCATGGCCCGCAAGGTGCCGCCCTTGGGCGCTTGCGGGTTGACCCAGTCGAAATGGGTGAAGGTGGCTGGGTACTTGAGCGTGCCGAACTGCGCGTATCCGTGGCTTTCGCTCACCATCGCGGCTGCGGGAAAGCTCAAGGCCAGGCTGAGTGACAGCAGGAGGGGACGTATCAAGTCGGCATCCGATCCAGAGGCGTTGGGCTTTGATCGGGGTACAGTAACAGCTTGGTAGGGTTGGAAAAAGAGTGCGGTTCAGAGGATTGCAAGGGACTGCAAGGCAGCCCCTTGGCCCTGAATCAGTGCGAGAGGTAGACGGTCAAAGTCTGGCCTGGCTTGAGGGCATGGCCGCTGCGCGGGTTCCAGCGCTTGAGGTGCTGCATTTCCACGTTGAAGCGCTTGGCCACCAGGTACAGCGAGTCGCCCTTGCGTACCTTGTATTGCGTGGAGCGCTTCCCGGATGCCGCCACCCGGTTGCCAGCGGCGCTCGGTGCGTTGCCACCGCGCAAGGCCAGTACCTGGCCTGCGCGCAGGTTGTTACCGGAGAGGCGGTTCCAGCGCTTGATGTCCTTGACCGACACACGGTTGGCCTTGGCGATGGCGACCAGATTGTCACCGCGCTTGACCCGGTAGCTACGCGCTGCAACCGGTGCCTTGGCTTCGGCCACGGCACGGGCGAATACGGCTTTGTTCGGCTGCAGGCTGACCAATTGCTCGGGCTTGAGGTTGGACAGGCTGTCGCTCAGCAGTTGTGCCTTGGCGGTCGGCACCAGCAACTGCTGCGGGCCATCTACGGTCATGCGCTTTTTGAACGCCGGGTTTAGCTGGATCAGCTCGTCTTCGTCGATGTTGGCAAAGGCTGCCACCCGCGAAAGGTCCAGGCGGTCGTTGATGGCCACCGCCTCGAAGTAGGGTTCGTTGGCGATCGGGTTCAGGTTCACACCGTAGGCTTCAGGGGTGAGCACCACCTGCGACAGGGCCAGCAGCTTGGGCACGTAGTCGCGGGTTTCCTGTGGCAGGGGCAGGTTCCAGTAGTCGGTTGGCAGGCCGAGCCGTTCGTTGCGTTCGATGGCGCGGCTGACGGTGCCTTCACCGGCGTTGTAGGCTGCCAGGGCCAGCAGCCAGTCACCGTTGAACATGTCGTGCAGGCGGGACAGGTAGTCCAGCGCTGCGTTGGTCGAAGCGGTGACGTCGCGACGACCGTCGTAGAAGTTGGTCTGGCGCAGGTTGAAGTGGCGGCCGGTTGACGGGATGAACTGCCACATCCCCGCCGCGTGGGCACGCGAGTAGGCCATCGGGTTGTAGGCGCTTTCGATGGCCGGCAGCAGGGCCAGTTCCAGCGGCATCTCGCGCTCTTCAAGGCGTTCGACAATGTAATGCAGGTAGAGGCTGCCACGCTCGCCGGCGCTTTCGATGAAGCTCGGGTTGCTGGCGAACCACAGGCGCTGTTGCTCGATACGCGGGTTGACGTCGATGCCATCCTGCAAGGCGAAGCCCTGGCGCATGCGCTCCCAGACATCCTGCGGTGCCTGCTCGGCCGGTTTGACCAGCAGCGGTGAAGGTTTGTGCTTGATCCGCGCCTGGTAGTTGTGCGCGCGAACGCTTTCGGATTCGTCGAGCTGACGGGTGCTCTGGCAACCCACCAAGGTGGCGGCCAGGGCCAGCGCACTGATTTGGGCCAGGCGCGTCAGGGCGACGGAATGAGAGGTTCTGCGGCTACGGGAAGACATCGGCTGACACAGGTATCCGGGCGAAAAATTTCGGCGATTCTAGAAACCGCTCCGGGCCTGGTCAACCTTTGACCATCACTTGCGATATATCTTGCGGTTATCAGAAGGTGTCCTTCCAAGACCTCAAGGCAGCAAAAACAGTGACCTGCGAGTCGTTTGGATGTCCCTTCCATTCGTCTGCTTTTTGTTTAACTAATGTTTCAGAGGTTCGCAGGAAGGGGTTGGTCAGGCGTTCCAGGCCAATGGTTGATGGCAAGGTGATGCGATTGTCGGCGCGCAAACGGGTAACGTCCTCGAACCGCTTCAGAACGTGCGGGTTGGTGGGTTCCACCGCCTTGGCAAAACGCAGATTGCTGAGGGTGTATTCGTGGGCGCAGTACACTTCTGTTTGCGCCGGCAGCGCCGCCAGGCGGGCGAGGGCGGGTTGCATCTGTTCGGGTGTACCCTCGAACATGCGACCGCATCCGGCGGCGAACAGGGTGTCGCCGCTGAACAGCACGGGCGTTGCCGGCTGGTCGCTGAAGAACGCGATATGCCCCAGGGTGTGGCCGGGTACGGCCAGCACCTGGAAGGCCACGCCCAGCACAGTCACCTGATCGCCTTCGTCCAGCGCCAGGTCGCGGCAGGGAATGCGTTCGTGGGCCGGGCCGCAGACACGCGCATCGGTCAGTTGCTTGAGCCGTTCCACGCCGCCGACATGGTCGTTGTGGTGGTGGGTAATCAGGATATCGCTGAGCACCCACTCGGGATTGGCCGCCAGCCAGCGTTCCACCGGACCGGCGTCACCTGGGTCGACCACCGCGCAGCGGCGTTTGGCAGTATCCTGTAACAACCAGATGTAGTTGTCGGAGAAAGCGGGGAGAGCATCGATCTGTATCATGGTGCGGATCCGATTCGCCTAGCGTGGCACATGAGGGCATCTTAGCCGCGATGGCGCGGTGCGAGAACCTTCGAGGGAGAGCGCAATGACCGACCAAGCCTTTGCCCAGGCCGACCCGGACTGGGTCAAGCTGATCAGCCTGGCCCGTGAGTGGTTCAACGGCCCACTCGGCCAGCTGATGCTCAAGGAGGAGGAAAAACTGCTGGAAGAAGAGCTGGGGCGCTTCTTCGGCGGGTACCTTGTGCATTACGGGCCTTGTGCCGAGCCGCCACCGAGCGCGCCCCAGGTGCAGCGCAACGTGCGCCTCGGCGCGCCGCTACCGGGCGTGGAGATTGTGTGCGAGGAACAGGCCTGGCCGCTGAGCGAGCATGCTGCCGACGTGGTGGTGCTGCAACATGGCCTGGATTTCTGCCTGTCGCCCCATGGCCTGCTGCGCGAGGCCGCCAGCGCCGTGCGCCCGGGCGGGCATCTGCTGATTGTCGGGATCAACCCCTGGAGCAGCTGGGGCATGCGCCATTTCTTCAGCCATGGGGCGTTGCGCAAGGCCCGGTGCATCTCGCCGTCTCGGGTGGGGGACTGGCTCAACCTGCTGGGCTTCGCGCTGGAGAAACGCCGCTTCGGGTGCTATCGTCCGCCGCTTGCCTCACCGGCCTGGCAGCAACGCCTGGAGGGCTGGGAACGGCTGGCAGGTGGCTGGCAAAGCTCGGGTGGCGGCGTGTACCTGCTGGTGGCGCGCAAGATGGTGGTCGGCCTGCGGCCGCTGCGGCCGGAGCGCCGCGAACCAATGGGCAAGTTGCTGCCGCTGCCGCTGGCCAAGGTCAACCGCACGGCGGTGGACCCTGATACTGAAAAGCACTGAACATGAGTGGTACATGAGCGAAAGCGTCGAGATGTTTACCGATGGTGCCTGCAAGGGCAACCCTGGCCCGGGTGGCTGGGGTGTCCTGATGATCTACAAGGGCGTCGAGAAGGAACTGTGGGGCGGCGAACGCGAAACCACCAACAACCGCATGGAGCTGATGGCCGCGATCCAGGGGTTGATGGCGCTGAAGCGTGAATGCGAAGTGTTATTGACCACAGACTCGCAGTACGTGATGAAGGGCATCAACGAGTGGATGGTCAACTGGAAGAAGCGCGGCTGGAAGACGGCGGCCAAGGAGCCGGTCAAGAATGCCGACCTGTGGCAGCAACTGGATGAACAGGTCAACCGCCACAAAGTGACCTGGAAGTGGGTGCGCGGCCACATCGGCCACCCCGGCAACGAACGCGCCGACCAGCTGGCCAACCGTGGCGTGGACGAAGTGCGCGCCCAGCGTTGAGCTGGGGTACAATTGCCGCCTTTGTAACTGATGCAAGTTGGAGCGCCCCGCGTGGAGCAGCAGCAAGATAAGCGGTTCGTCATTCTCGATACCGAAACCACGGGTATGCCGGTTAGCGAAGGCCACCGGATCATCGAGATCGGCTGTGTCGAAGTCATCGGCCGGCGCCTGACCGGGCGGCACTTCCACGTTTACCTGCAGCCGGACCGCGAGAGTGACGAGGGCGCGATCAACGTCCACGGCATCACCGATGCCTTCCTGGTCGGCAAGCCGCGCTTTGGTGATGTGGCCGAAGAGTTCTTCGATTTCATTCAGGGCGCCACGCTGGTTATCCATAACGCGGCGTTCGACGTTGGCTTCATCAACAACGAATTTGCCCTGCTCGGTCAGCACGACCGTGCAGACGTTTCGCAGTATTGCACCATCCTCGATACCCTGCTGTTGGCACGTTCGCGTCACCCGGGGCAGCGCAACAGCCTTGATGCGTTGTGCAAACGCTACGACATCGACAACTCGGGCCGTGAACTGCACGGCGCACTGCTCGACTCGGAACTGCTGGCAGATGTCTATCTGGCGATGACCGGTGGCCAGACCAGCCTTTCGCTGGCTGGGCATGGGGCAGATGCCGAGGGTGATGGGCAGGGCAGTGGTGGCAGCGAGATCCGCCGGATTACCGGGCGTGCGCCTGGGCGAGTGATCATGGCCAGTGCCGAGGAGCTTGAGGCGCATGCCGAGCGCCTGGCGGCCATTGCCAAGTCGGCGGGTGGGCCTTCCATGTGGCAGGTTCTTACCGAGACACCTGCTGGCTGATTTTCTGCGCTTGTCGCGGGTTTTGTGGTGCCAGTGAGATCGAGCGCCGCTCGCGATGCGCCGTGCGGACGGCGCTCGATTTACGCGTCGCCTCAATACTCAGCACGTCAACTACCCTGAAATGGACGCCCTGTCCTTCGGAGGTAGCCACCTGATGTACAAGGACCTCAAGTTCCCCATCCTCATCGTCCACCGCGCCATCAAGGCTGACAGTGTCGCCGGCGAGCGCGTGAGGGGCATCGCCGAGGAACTGCGCCAGGACGGCTTCGCCATCCTCGCAGCCGCCGACCACGCCGAAGCGCGGCTGGTCGCCGCCACCCACCACGGCCTGGCCTGCATGCTGATTGCCGCAGAAGGCGCCGGCGAAAATACCCATCTGTTGCAGAACATGGCCGAGCTGATCCGCCTGGCTCGTCTGCGTGCACCCAACCTGCCGATCTTCGCCCTGGGTGAGCAGGTCACCCTGGAAAACGCCCCTGCCGAAGCCATGAGCGAGCTCAACCAGCTGCGCGGCATCCTGTACCTGTTCGAAGACACCGTACCGTTTCTTGCTCGCCAGGTGGCGCGCGCCGCACACACCTACCTCGATGGCCTGTTGCCGCCTTTCTTCAAGGCGCTGGTGCAGCACACCGCGCAGTCCAACTATTCCTGGCACACCCCGGGCCATGGTGGTGGCGTGGCCTACCATAAAAGCCCGGTAGGCCAGGCCTTTCACCAGTTTTTCGGGGAAAACACGCTGCGCTCCGATCTGTCGGTTTCGGTGCCGGAGCTGGGGTCGCTGCTCGACCACACCGGCCCCTTGGCTGAAGCCGAGGCCAGGGCCGCCCGCAACTTCGGCGCCGACCATACCTTCTTTGTCATCAATGGCACCTCTACGGCCAACAAGATCGTCTGGCACGCCATGGTAGGCCGTGACGACCTGGTGCTGGTGGACCGCAACTGCCACAAGTCAGTGGTCCACGCGATCATCATGACCGGTGCCATTCCGTTGTACCTGTGCCCGGAGCGTAACGAACTGGGCATCATCGGCCCGATCCCGCTCAGCGAGTTCAGCCCTGAGGCAATTCAGGCGAAGATCCAGGCCAACCCGCTCGCCCGTGGTCGGGCGCCGCGCATCAAGCTGGCGGTGGTGACCAACTCCACCTATGACGGCTTGTGTTACCACGCAGGGCTGATCAAGCAGACCTTGGGCAGCAGTGTCGAGGTGCTGCACTTCGACGAGGCCTGGTTTGCCTATGCGGCGTTTCATGACTTCTTCACCGGGCGTTATGCCATGGGCACTGCCTGCGCGGATGACAGCCCGCTGGTGTTCAGTACCCATTCCACCCACAAGCTGCTGGCGGCGTTCAGCCAGGCTTCCATGATTCATGTGCAGGACGGGGCCAGGCGCCAACTGGACCGCGACCGCTTCAACGAAGCGTTCATGATGCACATATCGACCTCGCCGCAGTACAGCATCCTCGCTTCGCTGGACGTGGCCTCGACCATGATGGAGGGGCCGGCCGGGCGCTCGCTGCTGCAAGAAATGTTCGACGAGGCACTGAGCTTTCGCCGGGCCCTGGCCAATCTGCGCGAACACATTGCTGCGGACGATTGGTGGTTCAGTATCTGGCAGCCGCCGAGCGCTGAAGGTATTCACCATCTGCAAGCGCAGGACTGGTTGTTGCAACCGGGCGCAGAGTGGCATGGCTTTGGCGAGGTGGTGGACGACTACGTGCTGCTCGACCCTCTGAAGGTAACCCTGGTGATGCCGGGCCTTGGTGCGGATGGCGTACTGGACGAGCACGGTATCCCGGCGGTGGTGGTCAGCAAGTTTCTCTGGGAGCGGGGGCTGGTGGTGGAGAAAACCGGCCTGTACAGCTTTCTGGTGCTGTTCTCCATGGGCATCACCAAGGGCAAGTGGAGCACGTTGCTGACCGAGTTGCTGGAGTTCAAGCGCCACTACGATGGCAATACTGCCCTGAGTAGCTGCTTGCCGAGTGTGGTGGCCGCCGATGCCTCACGCTACCGGGGGATGGGCCTGCGCGACCTGTGCGACCAGTTGCATGGCTGCTACCGCAGCAACGCCACGGCCAAGCAACTGAAACGGCTGTTCACGCGCTTGCCGGAGGTGGCCGTGAGCCCGGCCCAGGCCTATGACCAGATGGTGCGTGGCGAGGTGGAGGCGGTGCCGATCGAGGCACTGCTGGGGCGTGTGGCGGCAGTGATGCTGGTGCCGTACCCGCCCGGCATTCCGTTGATCATGCCGGGGGAGCGGTTCACCGAGGCGACCCGCTCGATACTCGATTACCTGGCCTTTGCCCGAGCGTTCAACCAAGGGTTTCCCGGTTTTGTCGCCGACGTGCATGGCCTGCAGAACGAGAGTGGTGGCTACACCGTGGACTGCATCAAGGAATACGAATGATCTCGACACCGGAGCGTGCCAGTTCGAAACGGTTTTCACCCAGGTGGTTGACCTTGTCGCCGATGGCCAGGCGGTAAGTGGTGATGGGGGCGCCCAGCGTGCTGCCGTCCAGTTGCAGGGTGGACTCCTGGAACTCGTGCACGGGGTAGATACGGCCTTCGGCGTCACGGGCGTGGAATTGGCCGACCATTACTGCTGCCATTTGGGTGGAAACCTCTGAATTGCGTAGGAAATGTATGCAGGCATAGACCGTGGAACAACCTCGGAAGTTTTCGCCTTGCACAAAAAAAACCGAGACGCCGAGGAACGGTCATCTATAACTACAACGTCCCTTTACCCAGCACAGGATGGAAATTGCCATGAGCCAGGTGTATTCGGTAGCGGTTGTCGTCGGCAGCTTGCGCAAGGAGTCCTACAACCGCAAGGTCGCCCGCGCACTTTCGGAGCTGGCGCCGTCCAGCCTAGCCCTGAAGATTATCGAGATTGGTGATTTGCCGTTGTACAACGAGGACGTCGAGGCCGAAGCGGTGCCCAAGGCGTGGGAGCGTTTTCGCAAAGAGATCCGCGACAGTGATGCCGTGCTGTTCGTCACGCCGGAATACAACCGCTCGGTGCCGGGTTGCCTGAAAAATGCCATCGATGTGGGCTCGCGGCCCTACGGGCAAAGTGCCTGGAGCGGCAAGCCGACGGCAGTGGTGAGTGTGTCGCCGGGGGCCATTGGCGGCTTTGGTGCCAATCATGCTGTGCGCCAGTCACTGGTGTTTCTCGACATGCCATGCATGCAGATGCCCGAGGCCTATATTGGCGGCGCGGCGAGCTTGTTCGAGGACTCGGGCAAGCTCAACGACAAGACCCGGCCGTTCTTGCAGGCGTTTGTCGACAAGTTTGCTTCGTGGGTGAAGTTGAACAGGGCGGTTTGATACCTGCTCATTCGGGGGTGGTTTCATTGGGGCCGCACAGCGGCCCCTGCTGTTTAGCGGAAACTGTAGGAAACCCCGGCGTATACACCGAACCCTTCACCCGGCGTAGAGCGGGCATTGTCCTTGCCGGCATCGTTGTAGGTCGGCGTCACCGTGGCGGCATAGCGTTTGTTGGTGAGGTTGCGCAGGTCCAGCCAGGTCTGCCAGTCCTGCTTCGGTGAATCCCAGCCAAGGCGCGCGCCGAGCAAGGCATATTCATCGGCGTGGTAGCTGTTGGCGTAGTCTACCTGCACCTTGGACGCCATCCGGGTATTCACCCCTGCATAGAACCCGCTCGGCCAGTCATAGCGCAATTCGGCCTGGTAGTAGTGCATGGGGATGCCCGGCAGGCGGTTGTCACCGAACGTGTCGTCATCGCGGTAGTGGAAGTCGCTGAAGGTGTAGGCCTGGCGCAGGCTGAGCCTGCCGGTGCCGCTGCGTTCCCACAGGGTGCTGTCCAGGCCCGCCTCCACGCCTTGGTGCACGGTGGCGCTGGCATTGAACTCCGAGGTGAAGTTTGGCACCACCTCCACGGCCAGCAGTTCGTGACGCACCTGCGAGTAGTACCAGGCGAGGTCCCAGCGGCCTAGCGCCGAATCGCCACGGGCGCCCAGCTCCAGAGTGGTTGCCGTCTGGTTCTGCATCTCGATCGGCTGGATCTGCTTGCCCCCCGTGCTGGGTGCGCTCCAGATCAGCGACCACGGATGCGGCGGTTCTACCGAGCGGCTGAGGTTGCCATACACCTGCAGGTCTGGGCGGATGTCGTAGCGCAGGCCCAGGCGAGGGGCATAATCCCAATCATGCATGCTCACCTTGCCGCCTTCGGCAGGGTAGGTCACGTCACTCTCGCGGCGGGTGTAGATCAGTGCCAGGCCGGTGGTCAGCCACAGGTTGGGGACCAGTTCCAGGTCGTTGCCGGCATGCAGCACGGTGTCCGAGCCCTGATAGGTGAAGTCGCGGGTACGTGGACCGAACACGTCACCACTGCGCGCGAACTGTGACGCGCCACTGTTGGGCAGGTGCTTGGTAGTACGCCAGCCGACAGTGGTCTTGCTCTCGTGGCCGAACAGGGTGTCGCGGCGCGAGTAGTTCAGCGTACCGCTCACATCGGTGTAGGCCACCTTCAGGCGCATCGGGCCTTCACGCAGGTCCATCGGGTAGTCGTGGTAGACCAGCCCGGCTTCCAGGCGCGCATCGTCGTCGAGGTAGAAGGTGGTCTTGTTGCCGACCCAGGTGCTGCCCGGTTGCGGGCGGCTGTCGTCGCGGGCCAGGTAGGCTGGGTTGGCCGCGCGTGGGTGGTGCTTGACCTGATCCTTGGTCAGGCGCCCGGCCAGTTCGTTTTCGGTTTCCCGGTAGCGCAGGTAAAAACGGGTTTCCAGGTTGGGGTTGAAACGGTAGCCGACGTTGGCGGCAATGCCTTTGGCGCTGCCGCTGCTGTGTGCCTGGTAGCCGTCATACTCGGAATCGGTCAGGGCCACGTAGTAGTCGAGGTTGCCCAGCACCTGGCCGGAGCTGATATGCCGGTGCTGATAGCCACGGCTGCCGACCTCATAGCGCACTTGCAACGGCGCGGCGTCGTAGCCGGTGTGGGTGATGTAGTTGATGGCGCCGCCGAGCGCCAAGGCGCCTTGGTCGAAGCCATTGGCGCCGCGCAGCACTTCGGCGCGGCTGAGCCACAGCGGTTCGAACAACTCATAGGGCGTGCCGCCCGGGCCCGTCAGTGGCAGGCCGTCGAACATCGTGTAAACCCCCGAACCGTGGGCCCCAGGTGCGCGGTTGATGCCCGAACCGCGGATCGACAGCTTGATGCCGTCGTTGCCCGCAGATTGGGCGAACACCCCAGGCTGGTAGGCGAGCACGTCCTGGTTGCTGGCCACCCGGCCTTGCCCTACGCGCTGCATGTCCACCAGGTTGCTGGCGCCGGGTACTTCGCGCAGGCGTTCGCTGGCTGCCGTCAGTTCGTTCTGCTCCTCATCGGTGATCAGCACCTGGCCCAGCTCGACCGAGGATGCCCCCAAGGCGGGCTGGGCAGCAGTCAAGGCAGCCAGCAGGCCGAGGCAGGACGAGAGGGGTAAATCGGAACGCATTGTACGACTCCAGGCGAAAGGCGAATGGACAACGGCGTTGAGACGAGCGAAATGCTGCCTGGAGCACGAAGAAAGTCAGCAAATCTTGCGCAGCCTTCGTCAGACGGTTTTGTACGAAAGTTCTTTACAAGCCGCAGCAGTGGAGCGGCGCGGCATGCGCTTCGTAAGGTGACTGCAGATCGGCAGCGATGCCCCCCCTTAATCACCTGTGGAGTACAAGCATGACTGACAACGCACGACACCCGCAGCAACCCCCGGTGGACGCCCCGGTTCGCCTGACGCCACGTGAACGGCAAGTGCTGTTGTGGTGTGCCTATGGCAAGAGCTCGTGGGAGATCGGCCGTATCCTTGAGTGCAAGGAATCGACGGTGAACTTTCATGTGTCCAACATCCTGCGCAAATTCGACGTGCCTACCCGGGTGGCTGCGGTAATCAAGGCCATTCGCTACGGCATGCTGGCCGAGCAGTGAGGGGGTAGGGCATGAGCAACGAACCTTTATTGCCACGCTATGCCGATAGCCATGACCCGTTCTGGCCCCGGGTAGACCTGGGCAGGCTACGCGAACGCCTGAACGGGCAGCAGCCCGTCAGTGAGGCCGCGCTGGAAGTGGCTGCACGTTGCGCCGCCATTGATGCTGCACGGGAGTTCGCGCGTTGGCGCGCAATGCTGCGAGAGCGCGGTTACAAGCGCCTTGAAGATGTGACCGGGCACGACCAGGGGCGCGCTTTGCGGGTGTGCTACATCCGTTTTGTCGAAGCTGCGGTCCTGTACAGCCTTGGCTCGGGCGCGTACCTGCCGAAGTCCCGTCGGAGTGCTGCCCATGCCTGAAGAGTCCTTTCTCGACCGCTTTGCCTCGGCGCTGATCGAACTGTTGGGCGTTGATGGCAGTGTGTTGTTCGCTGCTTTGCTAGGGGCTTTGTTGGTGAGTGCTGCGCGTGACCGGTTGATCACCAATGCAACCAGACGCCTGACGCTGGGCAAGAAATTGCTGCTGGTGTTCGTGACCGTGGGGGTGGGGCACCTGTTCGAGCCGCTGGTTTCATCGCTGGCACCCTTGCTGACCCGAGGCATGGCGGCATTCGTGGCCGCCGTGGTGGTCATCCCCATCAGCCTCAAGGTCATGGTCTGGCTGGATACGCTCGACCCACGTGAGCTCATACAGCGCTGGCGCCGCCGAGGTTAGCTGCCGGTGGCCCGATGTAGCTGGCTGCGCAGTTCGCTCAATTGTTGTTCCAGCTGCTGGATACGTTGCTTGTCCTTTATGAGCAACAGGATGGTGTGGCGATCGTCCGGTGAGAGTGCGCGCAGGCGTTCGAGCACGTCGCCCTCCCAGCCGGCTTCACATTCGTGCACGGGGCGCTGTGCCGTTTCACCCAGCAGTAGCCAGTCCAGGGAGCATGCATGCTGCCTGGCAATATCCACGCAAAGTGCGTACGGGATGCTGTCGCGCACCTTCCAGCTACTGAGTGTTTGCGGGCTGATGGAAAGTGCACGGGACAGGTCGGCGTCGGATTGGGAGCAGGTAAGAAGCTTGAGGCGCGTGAGCACCTCGGCAAGTACGTTAGTACTCATAACAAATATCCATGACTGGTTTAATGATATTCCATGGGCTTAAACTACTCGTTATGAATACAGCCCTGCGTTTCAAGGAGCATTTCTGCAATGAGAACCATCAAATTGAACAATACACCCATAGTTGCAGCCAATACTTACACACAGGCCTGCCTGGGCAATGCTAGCAGGTACTTGCCGTGAGTACTTACAAGCTGGTTTGTCCGCATTGCCACAGCCGTATGCGCATACGCACTAGCGAAGGGCGCCATATTTTCCTGCGGATCGCTTATTTGCAATGCACCACCGAGGCGTGTGGCTGGTCAGTGCGGGCCGAATTCGAAATGACCCACGAACTCTCCCCGAGCGGTATGCCCAACCCGGAAGTCTACCTGCCTTCAGCCAATAGTGATTTGCGCAAGGCCGCCCTGCCGGGTACAGGCCAGGGAAGCCCGCTTGGGTGAGGCGCCGTCAGGTACAGGCAATAAAACATGCAGATAAAAAAACACCCCGCCTAGGCGGGGTGTTTTGTTTTGCCGAAACTGCCGGGGCAATCAGCCGATCAGTTGCAAGCCGGCTTGCTGAACCAGTTCCAGCAGTGGCTGCGGGTACACACCCAGCACGAAGGCGAGAATGGCAATGGCCAGCAGCATGACGCCACCGGTGCGCTGCTCCCACTTCAGCGGGGCGTCGTGGCGACGCAGGTTCGGCTCGACCAGGTACAGGGTGACCATGACGCGCAGGTAGTAGTACACGCCGATGGCGCTACCGATCACCAGCGCACCGACCAACCACCACAGGTGCGACTCGACGCCGGTGGCAATGATATAGAACTTGCCGATGAAACCAGCGGTCAGCGGGATACCCGCCAGCGACAGCATCATCACGGTCAGTACTGCGGTCAGGTACGGGCGACGCCAGAACAGGCCGCGGTACTCGTACAGCGCATCGGCGTCACGGCCGCCGTATGGCGAGGACATCAGGGTGATGACACCGAACGCGCCCAGGCTGGTGATCACGTAGGTGACCAGGTACACACCCATGGCTTCCAGGGCCAGGCCCTTGCTGGCGACCAACGCAATGACCAGGTAACCGAAGTGGGCGATGGACGAGTAACCCAGCAGGCGCTTGAGGTTGCTCTGGGTCAGCGCCAGCAGGTTACCGATCAGGATCGAAGCGACGGCGATGACTGCCAGTACGGTGCTCAGCACGCCGCTGCTGGCAGCAGGGGAGAGCATGAACAGGCGCACCACCACGGCGAATACCGCAACCTTGCTGGCGGTGGCCAGGAACGCGGCGACCGGCGCCGGGGCGCCTTCGTACACGTCCGGGGTCCACAGGTGGAACGGCACCAGCGACAGCTTGAAGGCCAGGCCAACCAGCATCATGCCCAGGCCCAGTTGGGCCACCAGGCTTGGCATGCTGGTGGTTGCCAGTGCCTTGCCGATCTGGTCGAAGCTCAGGCTACCGGCATCGGCGTACAGCAGGGCCATGCCGAACAGCAGGAAGGCGGAACCGGCAGCCGACAGCACCATGTACTTGATGCCGGCTTCCAGTGACCGCTTGTTGAAGAAGGCATACGCCACCAGGCCGTAGACCGGTACCGACAGCAGCTCCAGGCCGATGAACAGGCCGGCCAGGTGGTTGGCGCTGACCAGCACCAGGCCACCCAGGGCCGACATCAGCAGCAGCAGGTACAGTTCTTCACGGTTGCCCGGGAAGCCCTTGGACCCTTCGCCAAGGTAGGCGTGGGCCAGGGTGACGCAAGCCAGCGTCGCCACCAGGATGATCGCCATGTACAGGCAGGCGAACTTGTCGATGGTGATCAGCGGGGTGACCGCCAGTGGCGCAACCTTCAGCGCCGGCAGGATCGACAGCAGGGCCAGGTTAAGGCCCACGGTGGACAGCAGGAAGGTCTGCGAGTGGTTGCGCTTCCAGGCGATCGCCAGCATCACCACCACCGTGGTGATGGTGGTGATCAGCATCGGCGCCAATGCGATGAAGTGTTGAGTGGTGAATTCCATAGCGCTCTTACCGGGCCGAAGCGAGTTGAGTGAAAGCGGAACCGAGCCACTGCTGCACACCACTCATGGTGGCTGCAGAGGTGTCGAGGAACGGCTGCGGATACACGCCCAGCAGGATCAGCAATACCGCCAGGCCCAGCACCATGACCAGCTCGCGACCGTCCATGCCGGCCAGCACGGTATCGCTCTTGGCCGGGCCGAAGTAGGCGCGGTGGATCATGATCAGCGAGTACACCGAACCGAAGACCAGGCCGGTGGTGGCGATGACGGTGATCCACGGCACATGCACGAAGCTGCCGATCAGGATCAGGAACTCGCCGACGAAGTTGCCGGTACCTGGCAGGCCCAGCGATGCCGCCGCGAAGAACAGGCTGATGGCCGGCAGGTAGGCAATACGATGCCACAGGCCGCCCATCTGGCGCATGTCACGGGTGTGCAGGCGCTCGTACAGCTGGCCAGACAGGATGAACAGTGCGGCGGCCGACAGGCCATGGGCCAGCATCTGGATCACCGCGCCTTGCAGGGCCTGCTGGCTGCCGGAGTAGATGCCGATCAGCACGAAGCCCATGTGCGAGACGCTGGAGAAGGCGATCAGGCGCTTGATGTCGGTTTGGGCAAAGGCCAGGAAGGCACCGTAGAAGATACCGATCAGGCCCAGGGTCATGGCGATGGGCGCGAACTCTGCCGAGGCGTTCGGGAACAGCGGCAGTGCAAAGCGCAGCAGGCCGTAGGCCGCAGTCTTCAGCAAGATACCGGCCAGGTCCACGGAGCCTGCGGTCGGTGCCTGGGCGTGAGCGTCAGGCAGCCAGGAGTGGAACGGCACCACTGGCAGCTTCACCGCGAAGGCGATGAAAAAGCCCAGCATCAGCACGTACTCGACACCGGCTGGCAACTCGGCCTTGAGCAGGTCGCTGTAGTTGAAGGTGAGCACGCCGGTGGTGTTGTAGTTGACCAGCACCAGGCCCAGGATCGCCACCAGCATGATCAGGCCGCTGGCCTGGGTGAAGATGAAGAACTTGGTCGCCGCGTAGATCCGGGTTTTCTTGCCGTCTGCCGAGCTGTGACCCCAGAGCGCGATGAGGAAGTACATCGGCACCAGCATCATTTCCCAGAAGAAGAAGAACAGGAACAGGTCCAGGGCCAGGAAAACACCGACCACGCCGCCGAGGATCCACATCAGGTTGAGGTGGAAGAAGCCGACGTGACGCTGGATCTCTTTCCAGGAGCACAGTACCGACAGCACACCGAGCAGGCCGGTGAGCAGGATCATCAGCAGCGACAGGCCGTCGAGGGCCAGGTGGATGCTGATGCCGAAGCGCTGGATCCACTGGACTTTGTATTCCAGGGCCCAGGCAGGCTCGGCGCCCGGAGCGGGGGCGAGGGTGTAGTCGCCGGTGCCCCACAGCCAGAGGCCGATGCCGAGCAGCAGGGACATGGTCAGCAGCGCGATCCAGCGCGGCAGGGTGGCGCCGAAGCGCTCACCCAGCCAGCACAGGAAGCCGCCGATGAAGGGGATCAGGATCAGCCAAGGCAAAATCATGACGGGTTGGTTTCCTTTGGCAAAGTCGCAAGATTCATAGTCATACCGCAGCCACTACCACAGCGCCGAGCACCAGCACGGCACCCACGGCGATAGAGGCGGTGTACCAGCGCAGTTGGCCCGTCTCGGTCTTGCTCATGGCGACGTGGCCGCCACGCGCCATCCGAGGAATCAGGCCGATGCTGCGGTCAACCGGGTCCTTGCGCAGGATGTGGCTGATCAGCAGGTACGGTTTGACGAAGAGCTTGTCGTAGATCCAGTCGAAGCCCCAGGCGGCGAACCACCAGGCCGACAGGACGCGGCCGATGCCGCTGTTGGCAACTGCGCTGACGAAGGTGCGCTTGCCCAGGAACAGCAGGGCGGACAGCAGGATACCGGCGATGGCGATGGCACCGGAGGTGATCTCCAACGCGTGCTTGGCTTCGCCACCGGCATGGCCGGCACTTTCAGGCAGCACGCCTGCCAGCGGCGGGTGAATCCAGGCACCGACGGCGGTCGACAGCACGATCAGCACACCCAGCGGCAGCCAGTGGCTGATGCCGTGGCCGGCGTGGGCTTCGGTCTTGGCTTCGCCGTGGAAGGCGATGAAGATCAGGCGGAAGGTGTACAGCGAGGTCATGAACGCACCCACCAGGCCAGCGTACAGCAGGCCGGTGTTACCGCTGGCGAAGGCTTCCCAGAGGATCTCGTCCTTGGAGTAGAAGCCCACGGTCACGATTGGCAGTGCCGCCAGGGCAGCGCCACCGACCACGAAGCTGGCGTAAGCCAGTGGTAGCTTCTTCCACAGGCCGCCCATCTTGAAGATGTTTTGCTCGTGGTGGCAGGCAACGATCACCGCGCCGGAGGCAAGGAACAGCAGGGCCTTGAAGAAGGCGTGGGTCATCAGGTGGAAGATCGCCGCGTCCCAGGCACCGACGCCCAAGGCCAGGAACATGTAGCCGATCTGGCTCATGGTCGAGTAGGCGAGGATACGCTTGATGTCGGTCTGTACCAGCGCGGCGAAGCCGGCCAGCACCAGGGTCACACCGCCGACAACGCCTACCAGGTGCAGGATGTCCGGCGCCAGCAGGAACAGGCCATTGGTACGGGCGATCAGGTACACGCCCGCGGTCACCATGGTCGCGGCGTGGATCAGTGCCGAAACCGGGGTCGGGCCTGCCATTGCGTCGGCGAGCCAGGTCTGCAGTGGCAGCTGGGCCGATTTACCGACCGCACCACCCAGCAGCATCAGGGTTGCCAACACCATCCAGGTGTCGCCCGCCTGGAACTTCTGCGGTGCCAGCACCAGCAGTTCCTGCACGTTCAGGGTACCCAGCTGGGCGAACAGGATGAACAGGCCGATGGCCATGAACACGTCGCCGATACGGGTGACGATGAAGGCCTTGAGTGCCGCGTTACCGTTGTTGCGGTTGCTGTAGTAGAAACCGATCAACAGGTACGAGCACAGGCCCACGCCTTCCCAGCCGAAGTAGATGAACAGCAGGTTATCGCCCAGGATCAGGAACAGCATGCTGGCGATGAACAGGTTGGTGTACGAGAAGAAGCGCGAGTAGCCGGCTTCGCCACGCATGTACCAAGAGGCGAACAGGTGGATCAGGAAGCCCACGCCAGTGACCACGCCCAGCATGGTGACCGACAGGCCGTCCAGGTACAGGGTGAAGTTCGGCGCAAAGCCGTCCACCGACATCCACTGCCACAGCAGCTGGCTGTACGCGCCGCCTTCAGGCGGGGCGACGTTGAATTGCCAGATGACATAGGCGGCGGTGGCGGCCGAAAGGCCCACCGAGCCGACGCCGATCAGGGCGGACAGGTTCTCCGAGAACCGACCGCGCGAGAACGACAGCAGCAGGAAGCCGACGAGGGGGAAGACGAAAGTCAGGAAGAGAAGGTTCATCCGCGCATCTCACTGGCAGCATCGATGTCGAGAGTGTGGAAGCGGCGATACAGTTGCAGCAGGATGGCCAAGCCAATACTGGCCTCGGCGGCTGCCAGGCTGATCACCAGAATGAACATCACCTGGCCGTCGGGCTGGACCCAACGGGCACCGGCGACGACGAACGCCAGGGCAGAGGCGTTCATCATGACTTCCAGGCTCATGAGCACGAAGAGGATGTTGCGGCGGACCATCAGGCCAACCAGACCTAAGCAGAACAGGATGCCGGCGACTGCCAGACCGTGCTCGAGAGGGATAGCACCCATGATTTACTCCTTCGCCTCGTTGCGGCCCAGGTGGAAGGCGGTGACGGCTGCAGCCAGCAGCAGCATCGAAGCCAGTTCGACCACCAGCAGGTAAGGGCCGAACAGGCTGATACCCACTGCTTTCGGGCCCACGGTGGTACCACTGATGCCAGCGCCGCTCGGGGTGACGAACAGCACGTAAAGCAGCTCTGCCAGCAGCAGGGCGCCGAGGATCACTGGCCCGACCCAGATGCCGGGCTTGAGCCAGCCCCGTTCCTGGGCGACCGAAGCCGGCCCCAGGTTGAGCATCATCACCACGAACACGAACAGCACCATGATGGCGCCGGCGTAGGCGATCACTTCCAGGGCGCCGGCGAACGGCGCACCCAGGGAGAAGAAGATCATGGCCACGGAAATCAGCGAAATGATCAGGTAAAGCAAGGCGTGCACGGGGTTGGTACCGGTCACCACCCGAAGGGTGGAGACCACGGCGATCCCGGATGCGAAGTAGAAAGCGAATTCCATCTTTCTGTCCTTATGGGAGCAAGCTCTTCACGTTGATCGGCTCGGCTTCGTTCTGCGCAGCGCCTTTCGGCTTGCCAGCGATGGCCATACCCGCAACACGGTAGAAGTTGTAGTCAGGGTTTTTGCCGGGGCCGGAGATCAGCAGATCTTCTTTCTCGTACACCAGGTCCTGACGCTTGAACTCGGCCATTTCGAAATCCGGCGTCAGCTGGATCGCAGTGGTCGGGCACGCTTCTTCACACAGGCCGCAGAAAATGCAACGCGAGAAGTTGATGCGGAAGAATTCCGGGTACCAACGGCCGTCCTCGGTCTCGGCTTTCTGCAGCGAGATGCAGCCAACCGGGCAGGCCACCGCGCAGAGGTTGCACGCTACGCAGCGCTCCTCGCCATCGGGGTCGCGGGTGAGGACGATGCGGCCGCGGTAGCGCGGCGGCAGGTACACGGGTTCTTCGGGGTATTGCAGGGTGTCGCGCTTGCGGAACCCGTGGGAGAACACCATGGCCAGGCTGCGCAGCTGTGTGCCGGTGCCCTTAACGATGTCGCCGATATACTTGAACATGGGTCAAATCCTCACTGGGCCGCGACGGCTGGCGTGTTGTAGAGCACGATCGCAGCGGTCACCAGCAAATTGATCAGGGTCAGCGGCAGGCAGAACTTCCAGCTGAAGTCCATCACCTGGTCATAGCGTGGGCGCGGGATCGAGGCGCGCAGCAGGATGAACAGCATGATGAAGAACGCGGTCTTCAGCGCGAACCACAGGAACGACAGTTGCGGCAGGATGCCGAACGGGCCGTGCCAGCCGCCGAAGAACAGGGTTACCAGCAGCGCCGAGATGAGGATGATGCCGATGTACTCACCGACGAAGAACATGCCCCATTTCATGCCGGCATACTCGATGTGGTAACCGTCGGCCAGTTCCTGTTCTGCTTCTGGCTGGTCGAACGGGTGACGGTGGGTCACGGCGACGCCAGCGATGAAGAAGGTGCAGAAGCCGAAGAACTGCGGAATGATGAACCACAGGTTCTGGGCCTGGTATTCAACGATGTCGCGCATGTTGAACGAGCCCACCTGCACCACCACGCCCATCAGCGCCAGGCCCAGGAACACTTCGTACGACACGGTCTGTGCCGAAGCACGCAAGCTGCCCAGCAGGGCGTACTTGTTGTTCGACGACCAGCCGGCGAACAGCACCGCGTAGACCGACAGGCCGGCCATGGCGAAGAAGAACAGCAGGCCGATGTTCAGGTCGGCAACGCCCCAGGTCGGGGTGATCGGGATGACCACGAAGGCAATGAGCAGGGCGCTCATGGCCACGACCGGTGCCAGGGTGAAGATGACGCGGTCGACGAAAGGTGGGTTCCAGTCTTCCTTGAAGAACATCTTCAGCATGTCGGCTGCGATCTGGAACATACCGAACGGGCCTACGCGGTTCGGGCCGTAACGGTCCTGCCACCAGCCCAGCAGGCGGCGCTCGACGAAGCTGAGCAGCGCGCCGCAGACCACTACCGCCAGCAGGACCACGATGGCCCGCAGCACGGTGAGGATCACGTCGATTACTTCGGGGGTGAACCAGCTCATTGTGCTGCCTCCTGCAGACCTTCGACGGATGCACCGAAGATGGCAGGCGGAATGCCGGCCAGGCCTTTCGGCAACGCGACCAGGCCTGCGCCCAGCTCTTCATTGATGCGCAGCGGCAGGCGCAGGTCCACACCGGCCACGTTCAGGCTCAGCAGGGTACCGTCGTTGACGCCCAGGCGGTCGGCTTCGGACTTGGCCAGGGCCACGTAGGCTGCCGGGATGCGCTCTTGCACCGGGGCGGCGCGCGAGGAGCTTTCTTCGCTGCCGAACAGGTGGAAGAACGGCACAGCGGTCCAGGTACCACGGGCCGGGTTGAAGGCCCCCGGAATGGCGGTGAACCAGTTCAGGCGGTCGCCTTGCGACTCGATCAGGCGCACGCCCGGGTCACCGGCACGCAGGTGGCCACCGACTTCATCCTGAAACTTGTTCCAGGCTTGCGGCGAGTTCCAGCCCGGGGACCAGGCGAATGGCACCTGTTGGCGCGGTTCGGCGGAGCCCGAGTAGCCTTCCATGGAGAAGGCGAACGCGGTGTCCTTGTCTTGCGGGGTGCGCGGTTCGTGCACGCTGATGTTGGCGCGCATGGCGGTGCGGCCAGAGTAGCGCAGCGGCTCACGGGCCAGCTTCATGCCCTTGATGCGGAACGCGGCGCTTGGGGCGGCGTTGACGATGCCGGCCAGTTGCGGGGCAGCTTCGGCGCAGGCACTGGTGACGTGGTCCAGTTGGGTCCAGTCGACCGGCTTGTTCAGCAGGGTGGCACGCAGGGCGTGCATCCAGCGCCAGCCTTCGTGGATCTGGATGCTGCTGTCCAGGTATTGCGGGTCGAACACCTGGAAGAAGCGCTGGGCACGGCCTTCCTGGCTGACCAGGGTGCCGTCGCCTTCGGCGAACGAGGCAGCCGGCAGCACCAGGTGGGCGCGGTCGACCGTCGGGGTTTTCGAGTGGTCGGCAACGATCACCACCTTGGCCGCAGCCAGGGCTGCGTCGACCTTGGCGGCCGGTACGCGGGCGTACAGGTCGTTTTCCAGCACGACAATGGCGTCGGCCTTGCCGCTGATGACGGCGTCCAGCGCAGCATCGACGGACTCGCCACCGAGCATGGCCAGGCCGATGCTGTTGGCTTCAGGCACCACCAGGCTCAGCGAGCCGTTCTTCTCGCGCAGCTTCAGGGCCTTGGCGATGTTGGCGGCAGCTTCGATCAGCGCCGGGTCGGCCAGGGACGTACCGGCGACCACCAGTGGGCGCTTGGCAGCGACCAGGGCGTCGGCGATGCGCTGGGCCAGGGCCTTGGCTTCGTCGTCCAGGCCAGCAACGGCAGGTGCGCTCGGGTCGATGGCGTGGGCCACGGCGAAGCCGATGCGGGCCAGGTCGGCCGGGGCGGCGTGTACGCACTCTTCGGCAACGTCGTCCAGCTTGGTTTCAGCCAGGGAGGCGATGAACAGTGGGTACAGCGCGTGCTGGCCAATGTTCTTCACGGCGGCGTCGAGCCACGGCTGCACTTTCATGGCTTCGGCCATGGCCTCGGCCTTGCCTTTGGTGGCCTGGCGCACGGACAGGGCAACGCGGGCAGCGGTCTGGGTCAGGTCTTCACCGAGCACGAACACCGCGTCGTGGTCTTCGATGTCGCGCAGGGTCGGCACTGGCAGCGGGCTGTTGTTCAGCACGTTCAGGGCCAGGCGCACGCGGGCCAGCTCGCCGGCTTCCATACCCGAGTAGAAGTAGTCGGCGCCGACCAGCTCACGCAGGCCGTAGTTGCTTTCCAGGCTGGCGCGTGGCGAGCCGATGCCGACGATGGTGCGGCCGCGCAGCAGGTCGGCGGCTTTGTCCAGGGCAGCGTCAAGGCCCAGCTTGGTGCCGTCGGCCAGTTGCGGCTGGCGTGGGCGGTCCTTGCGGTTGACGTAGCCGTAACCGAAGCGGCCACGGTCGCACAGGAAGTACTGGTTGACCGAACCGTTGAAGCGGTTTTCGATGCGGCGCAGTTCGCCGTAACGCTCACCCGGGCTGATGTTGCAGCCGCTGGAGCAGCCGTGGCAGATGCTCGGGGCGAACTGCATGTCCCACTTGCGGTTGTAGCGCTCGGAGTGGGTCTTGTCGGTGAACACGCCGGTCGGGCAGACCTCGGTCAGGTTGCCGGAGAATTCGCTTTCCAGCACGCCGTCTTCGACGCGGCCGAAGTAGACGTTGTCGTGGGCGCCGTAAACGCCCAGGTCGGTACCACCGGCGTAGTCCTTGTAGTAGCGCACGCAGCGGTAGCAGGCGATGCAGCGGTTCATCTCATGGGCGATGAACGGGCCGAGGTCCTGGTTCTGGTGGGTACGCTTGGTGAAACGGTAGCGGCGCTCGTTGTGGCCGGTCATTACCGTCATGTCCTGCAGGTGGCAGTGACCGCCTTCCTCGCACACCGGGCAGTCGTGCGGGTGGTTGGTCATCAGCCATTCGACGACGCTGGCGCGAAACGCCTTGGACTCTTCATCGTCGATGGAGATCCAGGTGCCGTCGGAGGCAGGGGTCATGCAGGACATGACGATACGACCGCGGGTGTCGTTCTCGTCGGTGTACTGCTTGACCGCGCACTGCCGGCAGGCGCCAACGCTACCAAGCGCCGGGTGCCAGCAGAAATAAGGGATGTCGAGGCCGAGCGACAGACAGGCCTGTAACAGGTTGTCTGCACCGTTGACTTCGAGCGCTTTGCCGTCTACGTGGATAGTGGCCATTGTTCAAAGTTCTTCGTTGGCCCGCGTGAGCGGGCGTGGCTAATGGAAATCGGTGAGCTTGCGGCACGCCACGATTTCTCGGGCCTGCCGGCAAGCTGGCGAGTGGCACGGACCACCCGCCTCAATCATCTTGTTATGCGCCGACCACGCTCGGCCCAGCCTGGATTGGCTTGGCCAGGTTGGGGCGCAGGGCATCGCCAGCAGTAGCTGGAGCGACACCGGCCTCGAACTCGGACCGGAAGTATTTGATGGCACTGCCCAGCGGCTCGACGGCACCGGGTGCGTGAGCACAGAAGGTACGGCCAGGGCCGAGGAAGTTGACCAGGCCCAGCAGCGTCTCGATGTCTTCGGCGCGGCCCTGGCCTTTCTCCAGTGCGCGCAGCATCTTTACGCTCCACGGCAGGCCGTCACGGCAGGGGGTGCACCAGCCGCACGACTCGCGGGCGAAGAACTCTTCCATGTTGCGCAGCAGCGACACCATGTTGATGCTGTCGTCCACCGCCATGGCCAGACCGGTACCCATACGGGTGCCGACCTTGGCGATGCCACCGGCGTACATCTGCGCGTCGAGGTGCTCGGGCAGCAGGAAGCCGGTACCGGCGCCGCCTGGCTGCCAGCACTTGAGCTTGAAGCCGTCGCGCATGCCACCGGCGTAGTCTTCGAACAGCTCGCGGGCGGTGACGCCGAACGGCAGTTCCCACAGGCCAGGGTTTTTCACCTTGCCGGAGAAGCCCATCAGCTTGGTGCCGTGGTCTTCGCTGCCTTCACGGGCCAGCGACTTGTACCAGTCGTTGCCGTTGGCGACGATGGCCGGCACGTTGCACAGGGTTTCGACGTTGTTCACGCACGTCGGCTTGCCCCACACGCCCACGGCGGCAGGGAAGGGCGGCTTGGAGCGCGGGTTGGCGCGGCGGCCTTCCAGCGAGTTGATCAGGGCGGTTTCTTCGCCGCAGATGTAGCGGCCGGCACCGGTGTGCACGAACAGCTCGAAATCGAAACCGCTGCCCAGGATGTTCTTGCCCAGCAGGCCTGCAGCCTTGGCTTCATCGATGGCGCGGTTGAGGTTTTTCGCTGCGGTGGTGTACTCGCCACGCAGGAAGATGTAGCCGCGGTAGGCCTTCAGGGCGCGGGCGCTGATCAGCATGCCCTCGACCAGCAGATGGGGCTGTTGCTCCATCAGCATGCGGTCCTTCCAGGTGTTCGGCTCCATTTCGTCCGCGTTGCACAGCAGGTAGCGGATGTTCATGGACTCGTCTTTGGGCATCAGGCCCCACTTCACGCCAGTGGGGAAGCCTGCACCACCACGGCCCTTGAGGCCGGAGTCCTTGACGCTTTGCACGATGTCGTCGGCCGACATCTGCGCCAGCGCTTTGCGCGCTGCGGCATAGCCGTTCTTGGACTCGTACTCGGCCAGCCATACCGGTTCGCCGTCGTCACGCAGGCGCCAGGTCAGCGGGTGGGTTTCGGCGGTACGCGCAATGCGGTTGGCCGGGCCGAAGGAAGTCATGGTCATACGTAACCCTCCAGCAGTTTGGTAACGCCAGCCGGCTGTACGTCGCCAAAGGTGTCGTCGTCGATCATCAGTGCCGGGGCCTTGTCGCAGTTGCCCAGGCAGCATACGGGCAGCAGGGTGAAGCGGCCGTCGGCGGTGGTCTGGCCAAGGCCGATGCCCAGCTCGCTCTGGATCTGGCTGACCACGGACTCATGGCCGCCGATGTAGCAGACCATGCTGTCGCACACGCGGATGATGTGGCGGCCGACCGGCTGACGGAAGATCTGGCTGTAGAAGGTGGCGACACCCTCGACGTCGCTGGCCGGGATGCCCAGCACTTCGCCGATGGCGTGGATGGCGCCGTCCGGCACCCAGCCACGTTCCTTCTGGACGATCTTCAGGGCTTCGATGGACGCCGCGCGCGGGTCCTCGTAGTGATGCATTTCGTGCTCGATGGCCGAGCGCTCGGTTTCGCTCAGGGCGAAACGGTCTGTCTGGATAAGCGTGCTGTTCATGCTTAGCGGTCCACGTCAGCCATAACGAAGTCGATACTGCCCAGGTACGCGATGAGGTCGGCGACCATGCTGCCTTTGATCACCGAAGGGATCTGCTGCAGGTGCGGGTAGCTCGGGGTACGGATCCGGGTGCGGTAGCTCATGGTGCCGCCATCGCTCGTCAGGTAGTAACTGTTGATGCCCTTGGTCGCCTCGATCATCTGGAACGACTCGTTGGCCGGCATGACCGGGCCCCACGAGACTTGCAGGAAGTGCGTGATGAGGGTTTCGATGTGCTGCAGGGTGCGCTCTTTCGGCGGCGGCGTGGTCAGCGGGTGATCCGCCTTGTACGGGCCTTCCGGCATGTTGCGCAGGCACTGGTCGATGATGCGGATACTCTGGCGCATCTCCTCGACACGGACCATGCAGCGATCGTAGGCATCGCCGTTGTGGGCCAGCGGTACTTCGAACTCGAAGTTCTCGTAGCCGGAGTAAGGGCGGGCTTTACGCAGGTCGAAGTCGCAACCGGTGGCACGCAGGCCGGCACCGGTGGTACCCCAGGCCAGGGCTTCCTTGGTGTTGTACGCGGCAACGCCGATGGTACGGCCCTTGAGGATGCTGTTCTGCAGGGCAGCCTTTTCGTACTCGTCGAGGCGCTTGGGCAGCCATTCGACGAAGTCCTTGACCAGCTTGTCCCAACCGCGCGGCAGGTCGTGGGCGACGCCACCGATACGGTACCAGGCCGGGTGCAGGCGGAAACCGGTGATCGCTTCGATCACGGTGTAGGCGCGCTGGCGGTCGGTGAAGGTGAAGAACACCGGGGTCATGGCACCGACGTCCTGGATGTAGGTACCCAGGAACAGCAGGTGGCTGGTGATGCGGAAGAACTCGGCGAGCATGATGCGAATCACGTCGACTTTCTGCGGCACCTTGATACCGGCCAGCTTCTCGACCGCGAGCACGTACGGCAGGTTGTTCATCACCCCGCCGAGGTAGTCGATACGGTCGGTGTAGGGGATGAAGCTGTGCCAGGACTGGCGCTCGGCCATTTTTTCGGCACCACGGTGGTGGTAGCCGATGTCCGGTACGCAGTCGACGATCTCTTCACCGTCCAGCTGCAGGACGATACGGAACGCACCGTGCGCGGAAGGGTGGTTGGGGCCGAGGTTGAGGAACATGTAGTCCTCGTTGGCGCCCTGACGCTTCATGCCCCAGGCTTCCGGGTTGAAGCGTGCCGATTCCTCTTCAAGCTGCTGCTTGGCGAGGGTCAGGCTGTAGGGGTCGAACTCGGTGGCACGGGCCGGGTAGTCCTTGCGCAGCGGGTGGCCTTCCCAGGTGGGCGGCATCATGATGCGGCTGAGGTGCGGGTGGCCGGCGAAGTCGATGCCGAACATGTCCCAGACTTCACGCTCGTACCAGTTGGCGTTTGGCCAGATACCGGTCACGGTCGGCAGGTTCAGGTCGCCTTCGCTCAGCGACACCTTGATCATCACGTCGCTGTTACGCTCGACCGACAGCAGGTGGTAGAACACGCTGAAGTCGGCAGCTGGCAGGCCACGGCGCTGAGTGCGCAGACGTTCGTCGACGCCGTGCAGGTCGTACAGCATGCTGTACGGCTTGGCCACGCCACGCAGGAAGCTGAGCACCTCTTTGAGTTGGGCGCGCTTGACCCACAGCACGGGCATGCCGGTGCGGGTTTCCTGGGCGACGAATGCTTCGGCGCCAAAACGGTTGTTCAGTTCGACGACCACATCCTGGTCGTCAGCCTTGTAGGGCGGAATGAAAATAGCGTTGTCCGCTGTCATGGTCTCGGTCGCTTTGGGTCAACGTTAAGAATGAAGCCAGGCCGCCGGCTCCTTCGGGAGCGGGCGGCAGGTCGCTGGATCAGACTTCGTCGGGGCTGCGCAGGTTGGTTACTGCAATGCGCTGCTCACGACGCAGGTCTTTCTGGGCTGGCATCTCGGCACGGTAAATACCTTGATCACCAACAACCCAGGAAAGCGGGCGTCGTTCTTGGCCGATCGACTCCTGCAACAGCATCAAGCCTTGCAGGAAAGCCTCAGGGCGTGGCGGGCAGCCAGGCACATAGACGTCCACGGGGAGGAACTTGTCGACCCCCTGAACGACCGAGTAAATGTCGTACATGCCACCGGAGTTGGCGCACGACCCCATGGAGATGACCCACTTGGGCTCGAGCATCTGCTCGTACAGGCGCTGGATGATCGGCGCCATTTTGACGAAGCAGGTACCGGCGATGACCATGAAGTCGGCCTGACGCGGCGATGCCCGGATGACTTCGGCGCCGAAGCGGGCGATGTCGTGGGGTGCCGTGAAGGCCGTGGTCATTTCCACGTAGCAGCAGGACAGGCCGAAGTTGTACGGCCAGAGGGAGTTCTTGCGACCCCAGTTGACCGCGCCACGCAGCACATCTTCAAGTTTGCCCATGAAGATGTTCTTGTGGACCTGGTCCTCCAGCAGTTGGTCGGTGACGGTTTCCCGTTCACCTACCGGGTACTGCTCGTTGGGCGCATCCGGATCGATTCTGGTGAGATTGTATTGCATTGCCAAAGCCTCATTGTTTCAGCTTCGCTTGCCGCTTGCGGCGACCTTCGGGAGCCCAATCAAGAGCACCGACGCGCCATAGGTAGACAAGACCTGCCAACAGAATTGCTATGAAAACGAGAGCTTCGACGAACCCGGTCCAGCCGCTTTCGCGGACGGACACAGACCATGCAAAGAGAAAGAGGGCTTCGATATCGAAGATCACGAACAGCATCGCGACCAGATAGAATTTGGCGGACAGGCGCAGGCGGGCGCTGCCGACGGGCAGCATGCCGGATTCGAAGGGTTCGTTCTTGGCGCGGCCCCAGGCCTTGCTACCGAGCAGGCTGGACAGGCCGAGCATGAAGGCACACAGGCCGACGACACCCAGGAGGAAGATGGCAAAGCCCCAGTTGTGGGCGATGAGTCCTGCCGAATCGGACATGCTAGAGATCCTTATACAGAGACCCAGCTCTGCAGTCTGAAATAAGTAAAGCGGCGACGTGGTGTCGCAGGTGCAGTGACCAAATGTCGCAGCTGAATCAATCGCGCTGATTTTATGGGTAAACCCGGTGCAAGTAAAATTTCCGTTGCAAATTTATTCGTAGGATTTAGAACAAAATTCGCTCCTAACTGGCTGAAAGCCTTGAAATTCGGGCATTGCGTGCTGTTTTGTTAATTATGTTTCTTGCGAGTGGTAACGAATTATAATTTTCGTAATGATAATTAATATCATTTGATCTGATGCCTTCTAATTTGGCTGTTCTGCGCCTTGCAAAGTTCATCTGGCGATTCCCCCTACTTGCAAATGCGAAAGGCTCTTGTTCTAGCAGCTTCCGGCGCTTCGTGCACCGCTCTGGGTCAATACTTTATCGATTGAGCGATGACCGACTGATGAAGCGATCGCCCACTGACCGAGCCAGTAGGTCAGGATGATCAGGTAGGGCGCGGCGCGGCGCTGTGCAGCCAAGCGATCAGGGTCGGCCCAGGGATGGGCTTGGTCGGCAGGGCAAGCAGGGGCTTGTCGCTGGACAGTGCATATATATAGAGGGCGGCGGCCAGGGCGAGAATGATCAGGTGGCTTGGACGAGGCATGGGCGGTCCTTGCTGCTGTGCTGCCTGAAGCATAGACCTGATCCTGGGTTTTGCTGGTGATGCATTTGGATTGTGTGAGGGCTGCCATGGGCTTGGCGAAAGGAATGTGGCGCCTGTGAATTCGAGCGCCGCGCGGGCGGCGCTCGGTATCACGGGCGTTGAAGATGCTGTGGCGAACACCTCCCAGCCCAGAAACATTTTCAAAGGCTTCTGAAAATAAAGGCCCGGAGCTTTCGCAGGCTCCGGGCCTTCGTTCAGCAGCACCCCACTATCAGTGGAACTGCTCTTCCTCGGTCGAACCGGTCAGTGCAGTCACCGACGATGCGCCACCCTGAATCACGGTGGTCATGTCGTCGAAGTAGCCAGTGCCCACTTCCTGCTGGTGCGCCACGAAGGTGTAGCCTTTGCTGGCGTCCGCGAATTCCTGCTCTTGCAGCTTTACGTAGGCGGTCATGTCGTTGCGGGCGTAGTCGTGCGCCAGGTTGAACATGCCGTGCCACATGTTGTGAATGCCAGCCAGGGTGATGAACTGGTGCTTGTAGCCCATGGCCGACAGCTCGCGCTGGAACTTGGCGATGGTCGCGTCGTCCAGGTTCTTCTTCCAGTTGAACGAAGGCGAGCAGTTGTACGACAGGATCTGGTCCGGGTATTCCTTCTTGATCGCTTCGGCGAAGCGGCGGGCTTCGTCCAGGTCTGGCTTGGCGGTTTCGCACCAGATCAGGTCGGCGTACGGCGCATAGGCCAGGCCGCGGGCGATGGCCTGGTCGAGGCCGGCGCGTACCTTGTAGAAGCCTTCACGGGTACGCTCGCCGATCACGAACGGCTGGTCGTACGGGTCGCAGTCGCTGGTCAGCAGGTCGGCGGCGTTGGCGTCGGTGCGGGCCAGGATGATGGTAGGCACGCCCGACACGTCGGCTGCCAGGCGCGCGGCCACCAGCTTCTGGACGGCTTCCTGGGTCGGTACCAATACCTTGCCACCCATGTGACCACATTTTTTGACCGAGGCCAGCTGGTCTTCGAAGTGCACGCCGGCGGCGCCTGCTTCGATCATGTTCTTCATCAGTTCGTAGGCGTTCAGTACGCCACCGAAACCGGCTTCGGCGTCAGCCACGATGGGCGCGAAGTAGTCGATGTAGCCATCGTCGCCCGGGTTCTTGCCGGCTTTCCACTGGATCTGGTCGGCGCGGCGGAAGGCGTTGTTGATGCGCTTGACCACGGTCGGTACCGAATCGACCGGGTACAGCGACTGGTCAGGGTACATGGACTCGGCCGAGTTGTTGTCGGCGGCTACTTGCCAGCCGGACAGGTAGATGGCCTGGATGCCGGCTTTTACCTGTTGCACTGCCTGGCCGCCGGTGAGGGCGCCCATGCAGTTCACGAAATCTTTTTCTGGGCGGAAGGACGGGTGGGCACCTTCGGTGACCAGCTTCCACAGTTTTTCTGCGCCTTGGCGAGCAAGGGTGTGCTCCGGCTGGATGGAGCCACGCAGGCGAACGACATCGGCGGCGGAGTAGGTACGGGTCACGCCTTTCCAGCGCGGGTTCTCGGCCCAGTCTTTCTCGAGGGCTGCAATTTGCTGTTCGCGTGTCAGTGCCATGGAAATAAACCTCGTCGCATCGATCTTGGGTTAATTGTGCTGATGCCCGGGTGCAGATCAGGGTGCCTGGCGGCTGTCCTGTTCTAGAGAGTGCGGCGGCGAACGCGAAGGCTCGAAGGGGGAAGGGGGGCAGGCCAGGCGAAGGTGTGCTCCGGCAGGTCGGCTCGTGGTTGCCTTGCTGCGGTGCTACGCGATTGCCAGTACTGCGGTGATGCGCTTCCGTCCCTCGGGACAACTTCTTCGTTGCAGTCGCAATCCCGTCGAACCGCCTTGTGGGCCGTATAGACACGAGACGCCTCCAGGGGTGGGAGGAGCGCGCCTCGAAGGCCCTTGCCAGGGCCCCTGATTAGCGGGAGCGAGGCCATCATGCCCTTGGGAAAAAGACCCTGTCAAATGTTTTGTAGTGGTTTTTTTCACTTACTACATCTTTGGTCTAATGCGACTTGGCAGTCAGTTTCAAGGCCTTTGGTCGAGGCCTTGAATTGCCTGGGATCAGTCGAGAAGGTCGACTTTGACGCGCAAAGTCATGTTTTCACCCCGTTGGGTGCTGTAACTGTGGCTTGAGGCGCTACGGTCGGCTTGGCTCTGCTGGTTGTAGCCGGCCAGGGTGATCCATTCTCCGAGCTTGCCGGTGATTGTCGTGTCGGTGCTTTGCACTTTCACTACATCAGCACGTTCCTGGCTGATACGGTCATTATTGGTGCTTATTTGCAGACGAACCGTATCGCCACTCAAGCTGGGGGTGACGTAGAAACCCTGGGTCACGTTGCGGTATTCGGTGTTGCTCTGGATGCGCCCGTAGCCGTCGGTACTGGTGCTGGTGATCGGGATGCTCTGGCCAACCTGGATCAGCGCCGGCTGGCCTTCGCTGGCCTGGATCTGTTGCATGCCGCCGTCACGGTTGCTGGTGCCGTAGTGGATAACACGGGCATTGCCCCGGTTGTCCTGGAAATTGCTGTCGTTGTTGTCGACGCTGATCAGCAGGCGTTTGGGTGCGGTGTCCAGTTGTTGCAGCAGGGCGCGCAGGTCGTCGATGCGCTCGGGGCTGGCGTTGACGATCAGCTTGTTCTCGAAGGCGCTGACTGTGCCGTCCTTGCCGACGAATGCCTGCGCCGCAGGCAGCAGTTCGGCGCTGGCGCGGTGCTGCAGAGGCACCACCTCGGTGGCGGCCTGGGCGACGAGGCTGGTAACCAGCAGCAGGGTGGTGAAAAGGGGGCGTAGCGGCATGTCCATGATCTCCGCGGGGGGAATCAACATGATGGCAAATTTGTCGGGGATTTGCCGGCCATGGATCACAAGCGCCGCAGTGGAGGGAAATGCGGAAATGTGATTTATCTTGCTTTATCTTGTAAGCTATAAATTATAGTCATCAAGATAATTGAGGATAAAGCCATGTCTCCGATCCGCCCGCTCCTGCGTCGCGACCAATTGGCCAAGGCCCTGGCCAAAGACCTGGCTGGCGAGTCGCTGGTCGACTACAGTTCGGGCATGTTCCTTGCCGCACCAAGGCGTACAGGGAAAAGTACCTTTCTCAATAACGACTTCATCCCTGAGTGCGTGCGTCTGGGCTGGCTGCCGGTTTACGTCGACCTCTGGTCGGACCGTAATGCGGATCCGGCCGAGCTCATCAGTGGTGCGATCGGTGCAGCGCTGGCTAGCTTTGAAGGCGCGCTGACGAAAACTGCGAAAAAGGCCGGTATCGACAAGATCAACCTGCTGCGCACCCTCAGCTGGGATTTCACTCGGCCTCAACTACCGTCGGGCACTACCCTCGCTCAGGCACTTGCTGTATTGCACCAAGTGTCGGGCCAGATGGTTGTGCTGATCATCGATGAGGCCCAGCATGCCCTCAACAGCGAAGATGGCCTTAACGCGATGTTCGCCCTCAAGGCTGCGCGTGACAACCTGAACCGTGGTGATCGCCCGGATGGCCTGCGGCTGGTGTTCACTGGCTCCAGCCGGGACAAGTTGGCCAACCTGGTGCTCAAAAGCAAGCAGCCGTTCTTCGGCGCCAGTATCACGCCATTCCCGTTGTTGGGGGGTGAATATGTCGAGTTCATCACTGCGCTGTGGAATCGGCGCCTGGCAGACAGTAATCAATTCAAGGTTGATGACCTGGCGTACGCTTTTGAGCGGGTAGGGCGGCGCCCGGAAATGCTCAACAAATTACTGGCCGAGGTCAGCGTTGGTCTGGGAGAAGCGGGCAATTTGGGCGAACTTCTGCGCACCGGGGCGCTCAATCATCAGGCTGGCGTGTGGAGCGACTACGAAAGTGCCTGGAACGAACTCTCACCCTTGCAGCAAGCGGTGCTTGAGGTCATCGCCGAGCGCACGCTAGGCCGCCAACCGTTTTCGCCATTTACCGAGCAGACTTTGGTCGAGGTAAGTCGCAAGCTGGAGCAGGCTCAGGCAGAGGTCATCGCCAGCACGCCTAACGTACAGAAAGCGCTGGATGCTTTGCGCGAGAAGGAACTGGTATGGAAAGCCAATCGTGGTGAGTATGCGCTGGAGGATGCCGCCATGGCCGATTGGCTGACCCGCGCTGCGCGCTAGCGGCCTTCGCGGTGGCCGCTGCCAGACAAATTCCGTAACATCGCGCCCCTTGTTTTTGTATCGCCCGCCCGGGCCGCACCACAGGATATCCATGAAACCCGCCCGACTACGCGCCGACCTGCTCGCTGGCCTCACCACCTCGTTCGCCCTGGTGCCCGAGTGCATCGCTTTTGCCCTGGTGGCCCACCTCAACCCTTTGATGGGCCTGTATGGCGCATTCATCATCTGTACCCTGACTGCGCTGTTCGGCGGTCGGCCCGGGATGATCTCCGGCGCCGCTGGCTCAATGGCCGTGGTGATCGTCGCGCTGGTGGTGCAGCACGGCGTGCAGTACCTGCTGGCGACGGTGTTGCTGGGCGGGGTGGTGATGATCCTGTTCGGCCTGCTGCGCTTGGGCAAACTGGTACGCCTGGTGCCGTACCCGGTGATGCTTGGCTTCGTGAACGGCTTGGCCATCGTCATCGCCATGGCTCAGCTGGAGCATTTCAAGGACGGTGAGCACTGGCTCAGTGGTGCGCCGCTGTACCTGATGATCGGGCTGGTAGCGCTGACCATGGCGGTGGTTTACGTGCTGCCGAAGCTGACCCGTGCAGTTCCGCCGGCGCTGGTGGCGATCCTGGGTGTTGGCCTGCTGGTTTACCTGCTCGGGCTGCCCACCCGCACCCTGGGTGACATGGCGCACATCGCCGGTGGCCTGCCGGGGTTGGCGCTGCCGGATGTGCCCTGGAACCTGGAAACCCTGAAGATCATCGTCCCCTACGCAGTGCTGATGGCCATGGTCGGGCTGCTGGAAACCCTGCTTACCCTCAACCTGACCGATGAAATCACCGAGAGCCGAGGCTTCCCGGACCGCGAGTGCGTGGCGCTGGGTGCGGCGAACATGGTCTCGGGCCTGTGCGGTGGCATGGGTGGCTGCGCGATGATCGGGCAGACGGTGATCAACCTCAGTTCCAATGGCCGTGGCCGGCTGTCCGGGGTGGTGGCCGGGGTGATGATCTTGCTGTTCGTGTTGTTCCTGTCGCCGCTGATCGAGCGCATTCCGCTGGCGGCACTGGTGGGTGTGATGTTCGTGGTGGCCCAGCAGACCTTTGCCTGGGCGTCGCTGCGGGTGCTTAACAAAGTGCCGGTGAATGACGTGCTGGCGATCATTGCGGTCACTGTCGTGACAGTGTTTACCGACCTGGCCATGGCGGTGCTGTTCGGCATCATCATCGCGGCCCTTAACTTTGCCTGGCAGCATGCGCGGGAGTTGTATGCGGACTGCCATGAGGATGCGCAGGGCGGCAAGCATTATCAGGTACATGGCACGCTGTTCTTCGCCTCTACCACCTCGTTCCTCAACCAGTTCGATACGGCCAGCGACCCTGCTCAGGTGACGCTGGATTGCCAGCATCTGAGCTTTGTCGATTACTCGGCGATTGCGGCATTGAAGACCCTGCGTGAACGGTATGCCAAGGCGGGCAAGCAGCTGCGGGTGGTGCACTTGTCGGAGCGGTGCAAGAAGCTGTTGAAGCGGGCAGGTGAGCAGCACTGAGGGTGGGTGGTTGCCTGTGCCGGCCTCTTCGCGGCTAAAGCCGCGAAGAGGCCGGCACAGGCTAATGAGTCACTCCCCGCGGTTCTTCTTCACAATGGCATCGGCAATACTGGCCGGTGCCTCGGCATAGCGGGTGAACTCCATCGAAAAGCTCGCTCGGCCCTGGGTCATCGAGCGCATCGAGGTGGCATAGCCGAACATTTCGCCCAGCGGCACCTCGGCACGGATCACCTTGCCTGCCGGCGTTTCGTCACCGTCCTGAATCATCCCGCGGCGTCGGCTGAGGTCACCCAGAATGTCGCCCTGGTACTCCTCCGGCGTCACCACCTCCACCTTCATCACCGGCTCCAGCAGCACCGCGCCACCTTTCTGCGACAGCTGTTTGGTGGCCATCGACGCAGCGATCTTGTAGGCCATTTCGTTGGAGTCGACATCGTGGTAAGAGCCGTCATACACCGCCGCTTTCAGGTTGATAAGCGGGTAGCCGGCCAGTACGCCGTTTTTCATCTGCTCTTCGATACCTTTCTGTATCGCCGGAATGTATTCGCGTGGTACCACGCCACCGACAATCTCGTTGATGAACTCCAGGCCTTCCTTGCCTTCGTCGCCAGGGGCGAAGCGGATCCAGCAGTGACCATACTGGCCACGGCCGCCGGACTGGCGGACGAAACGCCCCTCGATCTCGCAGGTATTGCGGATTTTTTCGCGGTAGGCCACCTGCGGCTTGCCGATGTTGGCCTCGACATTGAACTCGCGGCGCATGCGGTCGACGATGATGTCCAGGTGCAACTCGCCCATGCCCGAAATGATGGTCTGGCCGGTTTCTTCGTCGGTGCGCACGCGGAATGACGGGTCTTCCTGGGCCAGCTTGCCCAAGGCGATGCCCATTTTTTCCTGGTCGGCCTTGGTCTTCGGCTCGACGGCCACGGAAATCACCGGGTCGGGGAAGTCCATGCGCTCCAGGATGATCGGCTTGTCCATGTCGCACAGGGTGTCGCCGGTGGTCACGTCCTTCATGCCGATCAGCGCCGCGATGTCGCCGGCGCACACGTCCTTGATTTCGGCGCGCTGGTTGGCGTGCATCTGCACCATGCGGCCGATGCGTTCCTTCTTGCCCTTGACCGAGTTCAGTACTGCGTTGCCCGAGCTGAGCACGCCGGAATACACCCGGGCGAAGGTGAGGGTGCCGACGAAGGGGTCGGTGGCGATCTTGAATGCCAGGGCCGAGAACGGCTCTTTATCGTCGGCGTGGCGCTCCAGGTGCTTATCTTCGTCGTCGGGGTCGGTGCCCTTGATCGCCGGGATTTCCGACGGGGCGGGCAGGTAGTCGATCACCGCGTCGAGCATCAGCGGCACGCCTTTGTTCTTGAACGAGGAGCCGAGGATGGTCGGTACAATTTCGTTGGCGATGGTGCGTTGGCGCAGCGCAGCCTTGATCTCGTCGACACTCAATTCCTCGCCTTCGAGAAACTTCATGGTCAGCTCATCGTTGGCCTCGGCGGCGGCCTCGATCATATGCGCACGCCATTCGTCGGCCAGCGCCTGCAGTTCTTCGGGAATGGGTTCTTCGCGGTAGCTGGTGCCCTGGTCGGCATCGTTCCAGTAGATGGCCTTCATTTTCACGAGGTCGATTTGGCCGACGAAGTTTTCTTCGCTGCCGATGGCCAGCTGGATGGGTACCGGGTGGTGCCCCAGGCGCTGGTCGATCTGCTTGACCACGCGCAGGAAGTCAGCACCCTGACGGTCCATCTTGTTGATGTAGGCCAGGCGTGGCACATGGTACTTGTTGGCCTGGCGCCAGACCGTCTCGGACTGTGGCTCCACCCCGTCAGCGCCGCTGAATACCACCACCGCGCCATCGAGCACGCGCAACGAGCGCTCCACCTCGATGGTGAAGTCGACGTGGCCGGGGGTGTCGATGATGTTGAAGCGGTACTTGTGCGCGAACTGTTTGGTCGAGCCTTGCCAGAACGCCGTGGTCGCCGCCGAGGTGATGGTGATGCCGCGCTCCTGCTCCTGGGCCATCCAGTCCATGGTCGCGGCGCCATCGTGCACCTCGCCCATCTTGTGGTTGACCCCGGTGTAGAACAGGATCCGCTCGGTAGTCGTGGTCTTGCCGGCGTCGACGTGTGCGACGATGCCGATATTGCGGTACAGCTCGATGGGCGTTGTGCGGGCCATGGCGGACTACCTGCGGATGGGCGGATTCCACCACGTTAGCAGACCGGTGGAATCCTGCCCTGCCGCCGGGCCGTCAGTCGGCCTGGGCTTGCAGCATCCATTGGCCATCCACTTCACGGGCCAGGCCGCTGGCTGGCAGCAGGGCCAGCAGGCGCGGGTGCAGGGCGGCTTCGGTGAAGGTCTTGAGGGTGCTCAGGTCCAGCGCGCCGACCAGATTGAGGTCGGCCTTGGTGTACGACAGCCAGGCCTTCTTCAGCGCTTGGGCAACATCGCTACCCGAGGTGCTGGCAAAGCGGCGGTGCCACTGACGGCCGTCGAAGGTGAAGCTGTGGGCGTGGCTGTAGGTGCTCTCGTCACCACCTTCGGCGCAGCGGTGGCAGCGGCACGGGCCTTCGCCGAAGGCATTGCGCAGGTAGCTGTTGAAGTCCACGACGGGCTTGAGGGACAGGCGTTTGTCGACATCGAACAGGTCGGCGATCAGGGGTTCTTCGGCGCTCACTCGGGATCCTCGTGTGGTGTGGCGTGCATCGGCGGGCACCCTAACAGATCGGGGCATTCAGATCACCTGTAGAGACAACCGGGACCGCCTGCCGTACTCTACGCGCCCATACGCCTACACATCCACTGAGGTAACCCCGCTTGAGCACCAAGTACCCGTACATCGCCACTGTGACCATCAGCGCTGAAGACCGCGGCGCAGATACCGAGGCCGCGGAAAACCCCAACATGCGCGTTGGCCTGGAAGCGGTGACCGAAACCCTGAAGAAGGTGCATTTCGTCGGTACGCTCGCGGCCCCCGAGAAATCGGCCACGCACATTTGCGTGACCCTGGAGAACGGCCTGACCTACTACGGCCCGATCGTCAACGGCCATGCCGAACTCGAAGGCGGCTGGATTGCCTTCGAGTCCGACATGCTCACCCCGCAAGAACTGGGGCTGTAAGCCTCAGTTCAGCTCGGCCAGGCACTGCTCGAGGATATCCAGGCCTTCTTCGAGCACCTCGGCCTCGATGGTCAGTGGTGCCAACAGGCGGATAATGTGCCGTGCCTTGCCGCTGGGCATCAGCAACAAGCCCTTGGCCCGCGCGGCGTCCATCACCTTGGCCAGTTGTGCCGGCGCCGGGCTGCCATCGGCATTGACGAACTCGATGCCACGCATGGCGCCCACGCCGGTCAGGCGGCCGATGAACGGGCTCAGGCCTGAGGCCTGCCAGCGCTGATGGCGGCTGACGATGGCCTGCTCCTGGCGCTCACCCCAGGTGGCGATGTTCTCGTCGGTCATCTGCGCCAGGCTGGCCAGCGCCGCCGCACAGGCAATCGGGTTGCCCGAATAGGTGCCGCCCAGGCCGCCCTTGGGCAGCGCAGCCATCAAATCCTTGCGCCCGACCACCGCACCCAGTGGCATGCCGCCGGCAATGCTCTTGGCCAGCAGCAACAGATCGGGTTCGATGCCAAGGCGTGGGAAGGCGAAGCGTTGGCCGGTGCGGCCGAAGCCCGACTGGATTTCGTCGATGATAATCAGGATGCCGCGCTCGTCGCAGAAGCGGCGCAGGGCCTGGGCGAAGGCGGGGTCAAGGGCGAGGAAGCCGCCTTCACCCTGCACCGGCTCGAAAATGAACGCTGCCACGTCTTCCACAGCCAGTTCGACGCTGAACAGGCGGTCCATGGCCTTGAGCGCCTGCTCGCAGGTCACGCCGGTGTCGGCGCTGGGGTAGGGCAGGTGGTACACCGGCCCAGGCAGTTCACCGACCCGCTGTTTGTACGGGGCGACCTTGCCGTTGAGGTTCAGGGTGGCCAGGGTGCGGCCATGGAAGCCGCCGTCGAAGGCGATGATGGCCCGTTTGCCGGTGGCGCCGCGGGCAACTTTCAGAGCGTTTTCGGCCGCTTCCGCACCGCTGTTGGTGAGCATGCCGGCCAATGGATAGCTGACGGGCACGAACCCGCTCAGTTGTTCCATCAGTGCCAGATACGGGCCGTGCGGGGCGGCGTTGAAGGCGTAGTGGGTCAGGCGGGTGGCCTGGGTCTGGATCGCCTCGACCACGGCGGGGTTGCAGTGGCCCAGGTTGAGCACACCGATACCACCGACGAAGTCGATGTAACGTTTGCCGTCGGTGTCCCAGACTTCGGCATTGCGGCCATGGGAAAGTGTGATCGGGTGAACGATGGCAATGGATTGGCTGATACTTTCCTGGTTCATGGGCACGCGGGACCTTGTTCGAGTTTCTTATTATCCAAGCGTGTTGGCGGGTTATTCCGCAAACGAATTATTCGATTGCGATCATTCCGTGGATTCGTGATCTTGCCGGCGCGGTCAATATCAATCGCCCTCAGCCACCCGCTCCCGAATCCACTGCACAAAGGCCCTGATCTTCGGCACTTCGGCCGCATGCTCGGCATGGGCGATAAAGTGCCGGCCATTGCTCGCCACCGGGTGGTCCCAGGCCACCACCAGCTTGCCCTCGCTTAGCTCCTCTGCCACCAGATAGCGCGGAATCAGGGCGATACCGCAGCCTGCAATCGCTGCGCGAATGCACAGGTAGAACGTATCGAAACGCGGCCCGTGGTAGCTGTTCTGGCTATGCAGCCCCAGCCCCAGAAACCATTCGTGCCAGGCCTCTGGCCGTGACACGCACTGCAGCAGCCGGTGCTCGGTCAGCGCCTGGGCACTGTCGAAAGGGTGGTTGGCCAATAGCTGCGGGCTGCACACCGGCACCACTTCTTCGCTGAACAGCTCGATGCAGGTCGCCCCGGGCCAGGTGCCTTGGCCGAAGAAAAACGCGATATCGGCCTTGGCCTGCACCAGGTCGAACGGTTCCAGTTCGTTGCGCACGTCCAGGTGAATGCGTGGGTAGCGGTCGCCAAAACCCTTGAGTCTGGGCACCAGCCAGCGTGCACCGAAGGTGGGTTGGGTGGCGATGCGCAGTACTTCGGTTTCATCGCCGTAGCTGAGGATGTAGCGGCTGGAAATGTCGATCTGGGTGAGGATCTTGTTCACTTCGGTGAGGTACAGCGCGCCGGCCGGGGTCAGGTGCAGGCGGCGGCGAATGCGCTGGAACAGCGAGTGCGAGAGCATGTCCTCAAGCTGCGCCACCTGCTTGCTGACGGCGCTCTGGGTCAGGTGCAGTTCCTGCGCCGCGCGGGTGAAGCTGAGGTGGCGGGCGGCCGCTTCGAAGCACTGAAGGGCGGTGGTCGAAGGCATCAGGCGTTTGGACATGACGGGCAAATACCGAGCAAAAAAGGAAGGAGTTCATTCCAAAGCGGAATCATGTGGTTCGAAAAGGTCGTTTGTTGACCCCGGCCTATAGATTAATACTGACCTGGATCAACGATTACAACCGGTCGTGCGAAGAGGAGGTTTGTAACCGCTTCCGGCATCTGCAAAACAACAACAACGAACATCAGAAATTTATAAGAATTCTGCTCCGACCTTCAGCCGCTTCGCTGCGGCCGACCCATTCGAGGGTTCTTCATGGCTTCGCAACACAACAAGAAACAGCGTTCCCTGCAGCACGGCCTGACCTCCCGTCAGGTTTCCATGATTTCCATTGCGGGCATTATCGGCGCCGGCCTGTTCATCGGCTCCTCCAACGCCATTGCCACCGCCGGCCCGGCCATCCTCATCTCCTACGCCATGACCGGCCTGCTGGTCTTGCTGGTGATGCGTATGCTGGGCGAAATGGCCATCGCCAACCCTAACAGCGGCTCGTTTTCCACCTATGCCTCCGAAGCCATTGGCCCATGGGCGGGCTTTACCATCGGTTGGCTGTACTGGTGGTTCTGGGTGCTGATCATTCCGGTCGAGGCCATTGCCGGCGCTGACATCCTCCACGCCTACTTCCCTGGGGTGCCATCGTGGCTGTTCGCCTTCCTGATCATGCTGGTGCTGTCGGGCACCAACCTGATCAGCGTGAAGAACTTCGGTGCCTTCGAGTACTGGTTCGCCCTGGTCAAGGTGGTGGCGATCATTGCCTTCATCGTGGTCTGCACCTTGGCCGTGTTCGGCTTCTGGCCGCTGGCAGAGGTGTCCGGGGTCAGCCGACTTTGGGACAACGGCGGCTTCATGCCCAACGGCTTCGGGACGGTGCTGGGTGGTGTACTGATCACCATCTTCTCGTTCTTCGGTGCCGAAATCGTCACCATTGCCGCTGACGAAACCGCCAACCCTAAAGACAAGATCCGCCGCGCCACCAACCTGGTGGTGTACCGTATCGCCATCTTCTATCTGGCGTCGATTTTCCTGGTGGTGTCGCTGGTGGCCTGGAACGACCCTGAACTCAAGGCGGTCGGTTCGTTCCAGCGCGTACTGGAGGTGTTGAACGTGCCAGGTGCCAAACTGCTGGTTGACCTGGTGGTGTTGGTAGCGGTGACCAGTTGCATGAACTCGGGTCTGTATACCGCATCGCGCATGCTCTATTCGCTGGGTGCCCGTGGTCAGGCACTGAGCGTTACCAAGCGCATCTCCGGCTCCGGGGTACCGACCGTGGCGGTGATCTTCTCCACCCTGGCAGGCTTTGCCGGTTGCTTCGTCAACTATGTGTTCCCGGGCAAGGTGTTCGGCTTCCTGCTGTCCACCACCGGTGCCATCGCCTTGCTGGTGTACCTGGTGATTGCCGTGTCGCAACTGCGCATGCGTGCCCGGGCCGAGCGCGAAGGGCGGCCGCTGGAACTGAAAATGTGGCTGTTCCCGTGGCTGACCTGGCTGGTGATCGGCACCATCGTCATGGTGCTGGGCTACATGCTGTTCAGCGATGCCTACCGCTACGAAACCCTGATGACTGCTGGCGTCACCCTGTTCATCCTGCTGGTTTCGCTGACCCAGCGGCGTGCCAAGGTGGTTGCCCAGACGGCCTGATGTTTCTGCTTTAATGGGGGCGTTGCGCGCCCCCATTTCAATAAGCACAGGAAGCGTATGAACGACCAAGCCCTTTCCCTCCAGGCCCTCGCGGCACCCGACGGCACGTGTTATGGCTGCGGGTGCTCCCACCCCAGCGGGCTGCACCTGCAAAGCCACTGGGACGCCGACGGCGTTCATCTGATATGCCGCCATGCGCCCGACAGCACCTTCATCGGCTGGCCCGGCCTGGTTTACGGCGGCCTACTGGCGATGCTGGTCGACTGTCATTCCAACTGGACGGCCATGGCTTACCACTACCGCAATGAAGGCCGCGAGCCGGGCAGCCTGCCGCGCATCGACTGCGTCACGGGTACGCTCAACCTGACCTACCTGAAACCCACGCCCATGGGCGTCGAGCTGTTGCTCAAGGCGCGTGTGGAAGGGGAAGTAGGGCGCAAGAGCCGGGTGATCTGCGAGGTCTGGGCCGACGATGTGCTGACCGTGACCGCCGACTCGGTGTTCGTGCGTGTCGACACCGAAAAGCTCAAGCTCAAGGCCCACGGTCAGGCCTGAGTTGCCAGCGCTGATAAGTGGTCGGTGATGGTCAGCGGCCGGGGATGTCTCTAGAGTGACAGGTTCATTCCCCAGGCAAGGTTGATCATGACCGATCTCAGTGCTTTCCCGATTACCCGCAAGTGGCCCGCCAAACACCCAGAACGCCTGCAGCTGTATTCGCTGCCGACACCCAACGGCGTCAAGGTGTCGATCATGCTCGAAGAAATCGGCCTGGCCTACGAGGCGCACAAGGTCAGTTTTGACAACGATGACCAGTTGAGCCCCGAGTTCATCTCGCTCAGCGCGAATAACAAGATCCCGGCCATCCTCGACCCGAACGGGCCGGGTGGTCAGCCGCTGCCGCTGTTCGAGTCGGGGGCGATCCTGCAGTACCTGGCGGAGAAGAGCGGCCAACTGCTCAGTCAGGACCCTGCCCAGCGTTACCAGACCCTGCAGTGGCTGATGTTCCAGATGGGCGGCATAGGGCCGATGTTTGGCCAGGTTGGCTTCTTCCATTTCTTTGCTGGCAAGGAATATGAAGACAAGCGTCCGCGTGATCGCTATGTCAACGAGTCCAAACGGCTGCTGGGTGTGCTGGATCGGCACCTGAAAGGGCGGGAGTGGATGGTGGACGCGTACAGCATCGCCGACATCGCCATCTTCCCGTGGGTACGCAACCTGGTGGAACGTTACAACGCGCGGGAGTTGGTAGGCTTTGATCAGTTCAAGGAAGTGCAACGGGTACTGGCCGCCTTCCTTGAACGGCCAGCCGTGCAGCGCGGCCTGAAGATTCCTGCCTGACGGACCTAGAGGACCTGGTTCAACAACCAGTACAGCGACCCTGCCAGCACCATGGCTGCCGGCAGGGTCAGCACCCAGGCCATCAGCAGGTTGATCAGTGTGCGTTTCTGTATGCCTGAGCCGTTGGCGACCATGGTGCCGGCCACGCCAGAGCTCAGCACATGGGTGGTCGAAACCGGCAGCCCGAACACGTCCGCCGCGCCGATGGTGCACATCGCAACCACTTCAGCCGAGGCGCCCTGGGCATAGCTCAGGTGGGTCTTGCCGATCTTCTCGCCCACCGTCACCACGATACGCCGCCAGCCAACCATGGTGCCCAGCCCCAGCGCGATGGCCACGACCACCTTCACCCACAGTGGAATGTAGCGGGTGGCATCGTCCAGTTGGGCCTTGAACAGTTCTACATGGCTGCGGGTGTCGGCATCGAATGCCACCAGGTGTTTTTTCTCGATCAGGCGAATGGTTTCGCTGGTCAGGTACATGTCGTTGCGCACATTGGCCATGGCTTCAGCCGGCACGCGCTTGAGCGAGCCATAGCCTTTGACCTGGTCGCCAATCATCCCGGTCAGCGCCGCGAGTGCCGGCACCAGTTGCGGGCTGGCCTTGGGCTCGGCAATGAACAAGGTCAGTACTTGGCGCGGGTCGGCCGGGGCCGCTTGCGGGTCGCTGCGCACCAGCGCCTGGCGGGTTACTTCGGCGACGGCAGAAAACTGCAAAGCCTGTTCGTTGGGCATGGTCTTGTTCAGGGCATAGGCCATGGGCAGGGTGCCGACCAGGATCAGCATGATCAGGCCCATGCCTTTCTGGCCGTCGTTGGAGCCGTGGGCAAAGGATACGCCGGTGCAGGTGAGGATCAGGACGCTGCGGATCCACCACGGTGGTGGGGTGCGGCTTTCCGGCGCCTGATACAGTTCCTTGCGCTTGACCAGTGCGCGCAACGCCATCAGCAACAAGGCCGCGCAGGCAAAGCCGATCAGGGGTGAGAACAGCAAGGCATAGCCGACTTTGCTGGCCTGGGCCCAGTCCACGCCACTGGTGCCATCACGCCCATGCATCAGCGCGTTGGCCACACCCACGCCGATGATCGAGCCGATCAAGGTGTGTGAGGACGAGGCTGGCAGGCCCAGCCACCACGTGCCGAGGTTCCAGATGATGGCGGCCAGCAGCAGGGCGAAGACCATGGCAAAGCCGGCCGAGGAACCGACCTGCAAAATCAGCTCCACCGGCAGCAGGGCAATGATGCCGAACGCCACCGCGCCGCTGGAAAGTAACACGCCAAGGAAGTTGCAAAGCCCGGACCAGACGACCGCCACCGGTGCTGGCAGCGAGTGGGTGTAGATGACCGTGGCGACTGCATTGGCGGTGTCATGAAAACCATTGACGAATTCGAAGCCCAGGGCAATCAGCAGCGCCAGGCCCAGTAGAAGGAACGGTGTGACCGTGGTGATTACCGTTCCGCTGGCCGTTACATCCTGTTTCAGGCTCCAGACGGTATAGGCAATACCGGCCAGTAGCAGGCCGAAGAACAACACGAGGGTGGCGCGCCCTGGCGTGTGGGCAAGCTGCGGGCGGGAATCGCGCCGGGCCAGTTGCGGCTGACTGGCCAGTGACGGGGTTGCCATGGGTGCTCCCGTTGGCGTTGGGCGTGGGTGCCGAAGGCTTTGAGCATAGAAACAATTCGTAACCCGGCCGTGACCTTGATCAATGAATTATCTAGGCTCAAGACAGACGGTAACGGCAGGGTCGCGCGATGATTCGCTACAAGAAACGCGAGGCGTACCCGCAGGGGCGGTGTTTGTGCGACCGTGTGTCATCCCCGATGAGCGAAATGCGATGCCTTTACAGTTAACCCCCGCCAACGACCGCCACTGCACCTTTGCCCGTGACCTCACGCGCCGCGCCATGTTGCCGTACTACCGCGAATACGACCTGTTGTGGATCGAAGAAGCCTTCGACGAGGCCTGGGGCTGGCGCGAGCAGTGGCTGGTGACCGAAGGCGACACCCTGCTGGGTTTCTGCAGCCTTAGCCAGGACCGCCAGGCGTTGTTCATCCGCGAGTTGCACCTGTTGCCCGAGCACCGTGGGCGCGGGGTCGGCAGCTGGGTATTGGAGCAGTTGGCGCTCTGGGCCAGGCAGCGGCGCCTGCCGCTGCTGCGGCTGATGGTGTTTCGCAGCAACCCGGCCCGTCAGCTGTATCAGCGCCACGGTTTCGTTGAAATGGGAGAAGACGATTGCTTTGTGCGTATGCAGCGAGCCATCAATTAATAGCCCAATGATGGCTTGTCGTGACCCCAGACCATGGGCATAGTGGATCCACATGTTTGTGCCGCCTACGGACGGTAGGGCGGGCATCTGGCATATCAGGGAAGAGGAGAGCCCCCAATGAATGGATTCGGTCCGCGGCTGCGGGAAGAACGCGAACGACTGGGCATGACCCAGCGAGTTTTTGGCGATATCGGCGGTGTCGAGCCCAATGCTCAGGGCAAGTATGAAAGCGGTGAGCGTACCCCTCGGATCGATTACCTGGCCGCGTTGTCTGTCAGGGGGGTGGATGCGCTGTATGTGCTTAGCGGTACACGCACCCCTGCACCGCTCGAAGGTTTGAGCACGGATGAGTCCGGTTTGCTGGGGGCATTCCGCCAACTGCCGTTCGAGGATCAGGCGGCGATTTGGCACCTGTTGGGGCGTTTGTCCAGCAACGGTAAACCCCGGCAAACAGCGAGGCCTCTGCCCGTTGAGCGTCAGGCGTTTCTGACGGAATCAATGCGTTAGGCCCACCGTGAAAAATTTTGTTAAGGTGGCGGGATCCAATCGCCCTGCTGACGAGGTGTGTGCTTGATTAGGGTCTTAGTGGTCGATGATCACGATCTGGTACGAACCGGTATTACGCGCATGCTCGCCGACATCGACGGCCTGCAGGTAGTGGGTGAGGGGGACTCGGGCGAGTCGGCGCTCAAACTGGCCCGTGAGCTCAAGCCGGATGTGGTGCTGATGGACGTGAAAATGCCCGGCATCGGTGGCCTGGAGGCTACCCGCAAATTGCTGCGCAGCCATCCGGACATCAAGGTAGTCGCCGTGACGGTGTGCGAGGAAGACCCGTTCCCCACGCGCTTGCTGCAGGCCGGCGCTGCCGGCTATCTGACCAAGGGGGCAGGCCTTGATGAAATGGTCCAGGCTATTCGGCTGGCCTTTGCCGGCCAGCGCTATATCAGCCCGCAAATCGCCCAGCAGCTGGCCCTGAAACCGTTTCAGCCGCAAGGTTCGCCGTTTGACGCGTTGTCCGAACGGGAAATCCAGATTGCCCTGATGATCGTCGGCTGCCAGAAAGTGCAGATCATCTCGGACAAGTTGTGCCTCTCGCCCAAGACCGTCAATACTTACCGTTATCGGATCTTTGAAAAACTCTCGGTCACCAGCGACGTCGAACTGACCTTGCTGGCCGTTCGCCACGGCATGGTTGACGCAAGCCTGTAAATCTCATGTCCCAAGTGTTTGATGCCAGCGCATTCCTGGCGACCTGCAGCGGTCGCCCGGGCGTTTACCGAATGTTCGACGGTGAAGCCCGGCTGCTTTATGTGGGCAAGGCCAAGAACCTGAAAAAGCGCCTGGCCAGCTATTTCCGCAAGACTGGCCTGGCGCCCAAGACCGCCGCGCTGGTAGCGCGTATTGCGCAGGTCGAAACCACCATCACCGCCAACGAAACCGAGGCGTTGTTGCTGGAGCAGAACCTGATCAAGGAATGGCGCCCGCCCTACAACATCCTCCTGCGCGACGACAAATCCTACCCCTATGTGTTCCTGTCCGATGGCGAGTTCCCACGGTTGGGCATTCACCGTGGGGCGAAAAAGGCCAAGGGCCGCTACTTCGGCCCGTACCCGAGCGCGGGGGCCATCCGCGAAAGCCTCAGCCTGCTGCAAAAGGCCTTTTCCGTGCGCCAGTGCGAGGACAGCTACTATGCAAACCGCACCCGGCCTTGCCTGCAGTACCAGATCAAACGCTGCAAAGGGCCCTGCACCGGGTTGGTGACCTCCGAGGAATATGCTGAGGATGTGCGCCACTCGGTCATGTTCCTGGAAGGGCGTAGCCAGCAGTTGGGCAACGAACTGAATGCCGAGATGGAAACGGCCGCCATGGCCCTCAATTTCGAGAAAGCTGCCGAACTGCGTGACCAGATCTCCCTGTTGCGGCGCGTGCAGGACCAGCAGTACATAGAAGGTGGCAGTGGCGATGTCGACGTCATCGCCGCTTTCGTCAACCCGGGCGGCGCCTGCGTGCACCTGATCAGCGTGCGCGGTGGGCGAGTACTGGGCAGCAAGAACTTTTTCCCGCAGGTGGGTATCGAGGAAGAGGTGGCCGAGGTCATGGCCGCATTCCTTTCCCAGTACTACCTGGGCAACGCAGAGCGCGAACTGCCTGGCGAGTTGATCGTCAACGTGGTTCACGAAGACTTCGAAGCCATCACCGAGGCGCTGCACACGCTGCGTGGCCGCGAGCTGACCATCAGCCACCGGGTACGCGGCACACGCGCCCGCTGGCAGCAGCTGGCAGTGACCAACGCCGAGCAGGCGCTCAACGCCCGCCTGGCCAACCGCCAGCACATGGCTGCCCGCTTCGAGGCCCTGGCCGAAGTGCTGGGCCTGGATGAAGTGCCGCAGCGCCTGGAGTGCTACGACATCAGCCATTCCAGCGGCGAAGCCACCGTGGCCAGCTGCGTGGTGTTCGGCCCTGAAGGCCCGCTGAAGTCCGATTACCGTCGGTTCAACATCGAAGGCATCACCGGTGGTGATGACTATGCCGCCATGCACCAGGCGCTGACTCGCCGCTACGGGCGTATCAAGGACGGCGAGGGCAAGCTGCCCGATGTGTTGCTGGTGGACGGCGGCAAGGGCCAGCTGAACATGGCCCGCGATGTGATGCAGGAACTGGGCTTCAACGACCTGACCCTGCTTGGCGTGGCCAAAGGCGTTACCCGCAAGGCAGGCTTCGAGACCCTTTATCTGAACGACGTGCACCACGAATTTACCCTCAAGGGCGATTCTGCCGCTCTGCACCTGATCCAGCAGATCCGCGATGAAGCCCACCGTTTTGCCATCACCGGTCACCGCGCCCGTCGTGGCAAGGCCCGTCGCGTCTCCAGCCTTGAAGATGTGGCCGGGGTAGGGCCGAAGCGCCGCCGCGACCTGCTGAAACATTTCGGCGGCCTGCAAGAGCTCAACCGCGCCAGTATCGATGAAATCGCCAAAGCCCCCGGCATCAGTAAAAAGCTTGCCGAATCAATTTATGCCAGCCTGCATAGCGAGTAGAATGCCGGGCTCAACTTGCAGCCAGTCGTACCGATGAATATTCCAAACCTGCTCACCGTTCTACGCGTCCTGCTCATCCCGATTTTCATCCTGCTGTTCTATATGCCCTACCATTGGAGCTATATGGCCGCCAGCAGCGTGTTTGCCGTCGCAGCGGCCACCGACTGGCTGGACGGTTATCTGGCTCGTCGGCTGCAGCAGAGCACCCCGTTCGGTGCCTTTCTGGACCCGGTGGCCGACAAACTGATGGTGGCCGTGGCCTTGGTGCTGCTGGTGCAGACCCACGCCAACTTCTGGCTGACCCTGCCGGCTGCGGTCATCATCGGCCGCGAAATCGTGGTGTCGGCACTGCGCGAGTGGATGGCGGAGCTGGGCGCACGGGCGCATGTGGCGGTGTCCAACCTTGGCAAATGGAAGACTGCCGCGCAGATGCTGGCACTGGTGATTCTGCTGGCCAACCCACCGGCGGTGACTTTCTGGGTCATCCTGGGGTACGGGCTGCTGCTGGTGGCGGCGGGGCTGACGCTGTGGTCGATGGTGCATTACCTGCTGGCTGCCTGGCCGCACCTGCGCGAAGGTTCGGAGCAGAAATAAAAGTTTTTTTGAATCAAGGGGTTGACGCTGTTTTAGAAATCGCTAGAATGGCACCCATCACGACGCGGGAATAGCTCAGTTGGTAGAGCACGACCTTGCCAAGGTCGGGGTCGCGAGTTCGAGTCTCGTTTCCCGCTCCAAATTCGGTCCTCAGTGCATGGCTGGGGTCACAAAAAGAAGAGGCCTAAGGGCCTCTTTTTTTATGCCTGCATTTTTTCAATCCCTCCTTTCATGAACCTATCTCGGCAGGGCCGGCCTCTTCACGGGTAAACCCGCTCCCACAGGGATTTCACAGGGCTGAAGGTGGTGCGGTAACTGTGGGCGCGGGTTTGCCCGCGAAGAGGTCGGTACAGGCAGTTGTCATCAGTTTCTCATCAAGATTGTTCGACGGGTCTCCAGCATAGTGGCTGGGAATCTATGCCGGGTGATTGTGATGGTGGCAACTGAAGTGGGGGCGGACGATAAACCAGACTCGATTTCAACCCTGAGGGATTGGTGTGCCCTTACGAAGTCTGGTGAGCAAGTCATTCGTATCCGCAATGGCTGTGACGTTCTGTGTCTGGCGCATCGCGAGCGTTCGGCTTTCTTGTGCCTGGCGCCAGGTTGGCAAGGCTTGCTGGTTTTACGCCCGGGGTTGCAAGTGCTCAGTGGCAGCGCCTGGGTGCTGCCGTTATCGCAAACGAATCTTTTCAAGTTGCAGTTGTTCATCGATCAGGGGGGCGTGCCTGAGGTGCGACCTGCTCCAGGCGAGCCTTGGGCCGTGTTGAGCGAAGGTCTTGGCCAAGGGCGAGCGGCGCCGGCGCTGGAGTCCTGGTATCTCACCCTTGCGTTGCAAGGTGATGCTGCCTATCAAACTTTTGCCCGTCATCTGCGTAGCAGTGAGCATTATCAGCTGCTCGGTTTTTTGTTGGAGCAAGGTTCGGGGGGTGAAAAGCTCCAGGACCTTGCAGGTCGTTATGGCGTATCGGTTTCACACTTCAGAAGGCTTTGCCGTCAAGCCCTGGGTGGTACAGCCAAGTCCGAGTTGCGTGTGTGGCGTACGGCGCGAGCGCTTCTGAGCATGGCTGAAGGCGCTGCCTCCCTGACAGACGTTGCCTTGGAGTTTGGTTACGCCTCTTCCTCGCATTTTTCCAAAGAGATTCGAGAGCTGGTCGGCATTGCGCCGAGTAGTTTGATCGATATAACCGGCCTGTCTGGCGAATGAATTCATGAAGTTTAAAAGTATGTGTCCGCGGGCTGTCATGCTCGTGCTTTGTTGCATGTTGCCTATGGCTTCATCGGTTGCCTCTGTTCGTGCTGAAGAGGGTTATGTGGCTCGTCAGGAAGGCCTGCGCACGTTCTTCGATGCACTGTCAGCGTCCTTGGGTAAACCGGTCATCCTCAGCAAAGCAGCAGCGCGGCGCACCATCAGTGGCGAATTTTCGCTCGCCGCACCGCAGCAGACGCTGGAGCGTATTGTTCGGCAAATGGCGCTGATCTGGTACAGCGATGGTCAGACGCTGTATGTCTATGAGGCGGCCGAAGCGAAGAGTACTGTCATCTCGTTGAACACCATCACTGTCCAGAAGCTGGATGCTTTCCTGCGCAACTCTGGTTTGCGCGATGCCCGATACCCTTTGCGTCATGATGGATTGCGGACCTTTTACATTTCCGGCCCGCCGATCTATGTCGACCTGGTGGCGCAGGCCGCGCAATTCATGGACAACCAAAGTGCCGGCTTGCAACTCGGACAGCAGCGTATTGGCGTTATCAATTTGCGCAATACCTTCGTTGCAGATCGCAATTACGAGTTGCGCGACCAAAGCATCACGGTACCCGGCATTGCGACGGCTATCGAGACGCTGCTCAAGGGGGAAATCCGTGGTGTCAACGCGGTGATCAACAGGGCTGGAGAAGGGCGTCCGGGTGGCATGCCGAGCTTTCCATTGGAGGGGCTGGGAGTTCCTGAGTCTGCATCTTCCGACACGACTACGCCGCGGATCATCGCTCGTGATCTGGCTGCCGGCAATATCCGCGTAGTGGCCTATCCCGATACCAATAGCCTGTTGGTCAAGGGGCTCCCGGAACAGGTACTTTTTATCGAGAATCTGGTTGCTGCGCTCGATGAGCCAAAGCGCCATGTCGAGCTCTCCCTGTGGATCATCGACCTGCAGAAGGACGACCTCAATGAGTTGGGCGTCGACTGGAAGGGGTCGTTCAAGGTTGGCTCGAAGGTGGCCGCATCGCTCAACGGCGGCTCGCTGAGTACGCTGGATAGCACTTCGTTCATGGCTGCCATTTCGGCGCTGGAAACCGACAACCGCGCCCGGGTGGTTTCGCGCCCGGTCGTGCTGACTCAAGAAAACGTTCCGGCGATTTTCGACAATAACCGTACGTTCTATGCGCGGCTGATCGGTGAGCGCAGTGTTGAGCTCGAACATGTCACTTACGGCACCCTGGTCAGCGTCTTGCCACGGATTTCAGCATCCGGAGAAGTCGAGATGGCACTCAACATCGAGGACGGCAGTGTGGTCGATTCGGCCGCGCAGTCGTCTGCGATCGACGCGTTGCCGACGGTTGGCCGAACGCGTATCAGTACCGTTGCCCGGGTGCCGAGGGGTAAGAGCCTGCTGGTAGGCGGCTTCACCCGTGACGAGAGTGCAGAGGTGATCAAGCGTATTCCGGTGCTGGGGCATATTCCTTATCTGGGGAGGATGTTCAGCTATCGGCAGACCCGTGAATCCAACACGGTTCGGGTGTTCCTGATTCAACCTAAAGAGCTCGACAGTCCGTTGGAACCAGGCGCTATGCAGATTGGCGCGCAGGTGATCGGCAAGGTGGCCCGTGACCCGGCCGACCGCGCGGTGCTGCGCGCGCTGGAGCGCTGATATGGCGGCTATTGGCGCAGTGCTGTCGCGCATGCAGATGGCGCGCACGCATCAGGGCGGCGAGCCCCAGGCAAAGGTCGTTGAAGCGCCAGACGACGATACTTCTCCAGCAGCCAGCGTCCAGCGATTCGTTGAAAACAGCGATGAGATGGCGGCGTCCCTGCGTTCGCAGTTTCGCCGTAGAGGCGATTTTGGCGACAAGTTCGAAGGCTTGGCAGACAGCTTCGAGCGGGTCCTGGAGGAAGATGTTGTTCCCAAGGCTCGGCAAATACAGTCGCTGGCCAAGCTTGCCGAGCGCAGCATCGAATGGCTGCTGGCACAGGCCCGGGGGCTGTTTCCCGATGACAGTGATCTGGTGCTGGTGCTGCGCCAGCTGTTGCGGGAAAGAGTGATGGCCGAGGCGACTCGCCGGCGTCTGGAGACGCTACTGCAACAGGTACTCGTTCAGTCGCCGCCCAAGCGTTTGAAGGCCGGTATCAATTCGGCACTCAAAGCCAAGATGTTTGGCAAGGCGCTGGCATTGCAAGCGGCTTTGTTGCGTGACACCTATCGCTTGTTCCTGGAGTCCGAAGGCGGCCCGGTCGAGTCTTATGAGGACTGGATAGCCCTCTACGGCTATCGGCACCGTGGCCCGGTCCTGGATTTTATCGAGGCAGCCTTGCTGACCGACATCGATGCCCAGGACCCCAGTTGCTCACGCGACGAGTTTGGCCAGTTGCTGAAAAAACTGGGTGACCTCAAGCGTCTGCGTTCGGTTGATGTCGTGTTCATCCGCGGGCTGCTCGTACACGAGCTGGTTTGCCAGCATAACGCCAGCGAGCCGGACTGGTTGGTGTTCTTGTTGGGGCTGTTGCAGTTTCCCGACGAGCTCGACCCGTTGCTGTCAGGTCTCTTTGGGGAGCGCTTGTTGTTGGTTGACCATCACGAGCGCGCGCAACTGCTGCAACTGTTGCGACTGGCCTGCCTGGCGCTGCCGCTGGAGCTGTTTGGCGATGACGAGGCATTAGCGCGCATCGCCGCGCAATTCACGCACTTGGCCGACCTGGTGTTTGCCCATGAAACCATCGAGCGACATGCCGCGTTGACGGCTCGTTTCGCCTCCTGATCTTGAAAGGTCGGTACTTATCATGCTCGATAAATTCCTGCGCAATGTCACTGCTCGCCCCGAGCTGCTGATCCTGGCCCTCATGGTGATGATCATCGCCATGCTGATCATTCCATTGCCGACGCCGCTGGTGGATTTTCTGATCGGTCTGAACATCGTCATTGCGATCCTCGTCTTCATGGGGTCGTTCTACATCGAGCGGATCCTGAGTTTTTCCACCTTTCCCGCGCTGTTGTTGATCACCACGTTGTTCCGTCTGGCGTTATCGATCAGTACCAGTCGGCTGATCCTGGTGCAGGCCGATGCCGGTGACATCATCGCGTCATTCGGTGAGTTTGTGATTGGCGACAGCCTGGTGGTGGGCTTCGTGATCTTCGCGATTGTCACCATCGTGCAGTTCATCGTCATTACCAAGGGTTCCGAGCGCGTGGCGGAAGTGGCGGCGCGGTTCTCCCTCGACGGCATGCCGGGTAAGCAAATGAGCATCGATGGCGACCTCAAGGCCGGTGTCATCGATGCCAAGGAGGCGCGTGAGCGGCGCAGTACGCTAGAGCGCGAAAGCCAGTTGTATGGCTCCTTCGATGGCGCCATGAAGTTCATCAAAGGCGATGCGATCGCCGGGATCATCATCATCTTCGTCAACTTTCTGGGGGGGATCGCAATCGGTGTCGGGCAATTGGGTATGGACATGTCCGAGGCGCTGTCGACCTACACGTTGCTGACTATCGGTGACGGTCTGGTAGCGCAGATTCCCGCGCTGTTGATCGCCATTGGTGCAGGTTTCATCGTGACCCGTGTTAACGGAGACGAGGCCAACCTGGGGCGCAACATGATGAGCCAACTGCTGGGGCATCCTTTTGTGCTGGGTATCACTGCCTTGCTGGCGGTCGGTGTGGCAATGCTGCCAGGGTTCCCGGTTGCGGTGTTTCTGATCATCGCCAGTGCGCTGGTGGCATTGCTGTTCTTTCGCTACCGGCTGGAGAAGAAAAGCTCGGGTACTGCCCCCGTTGTGTCTTTGGCGGGTGAAGAGGGGGAACCCGAAAGCGAGTTGGGCCTGATCGAGAACGTCGACGACATGGCCACCGAAACCGTCGCCTTGATGCTGTTGGTGCCAAGCGCTCGCGTCGAAGCGCTGCGCGAGGCTCGATTATGTGAGCGTTTTCGCAGCCAGTTCTTCATCGATTACGGTATCCGGATCCCCGAGCCCCGATTGCGCGGTGCCGACTCACTGCCGATTGGGCAAGTCGCGGTGTTGATCAACGAAGTGCGTGCAGACCAGTTCGATATCCACTTCGATCTGCTACGTGTTGTCGATTACAAGCCAGAGCTTGAACATCTCGGCCTGGACCTGACCTGGGGCGTCGACAGCAACAAGCAAACCAGCGTATGGGTGCGCAGCAGCGAGCGCGAAAAACTGCAGGGCCTGGGGCATCAGTTGCGTACGGCTTATGACGAATTCTATCGCTGCCTGGTAACCCTGCTGGCTCGCAATATTTCGGAGTTTTTCGGGGTGCAGGAGAGCAAGGTCCTGCTCGACGAGATGGAAGCGCGCTACCCGGACCTGGTCAAAGAGGTCTACCGGCATGCCCCGGTGCAGAAAGTCGCGGAGCTCCTGCAGCGCCTGGTCGCCGAGCGGATCTCGGTGCGCAACATGAAACTGATTCTTGAAACGCTTGCTCACTGGGGCTCGCGTGAGAAAGACGTGATTGTCCTGGTCGAGCACGTGCGCGGCGGCCTGGCACGCTACATCAGTAACAAGTTTGCCAACGGCAACGACCTGCGTGTGCTGCTGCTCTCGCCGGAGTTCGAGGACGTGGTGCGCAAGGGCATACGTCAGACCTCTGGCGGAAGCTTCCTCAACCTGGAGCCCTCCGCCAGCGAAGAGCTTATGGACCGGCTGGCAGTCGGGCTCGATAGCCTGCACATCCCTCAGAAAGACATGGTCATCCTGGCCTCGGTGGATGTGCGGCGCTACATCAAGAAACTGATCGAGGGCCGTTACCGGGAGCTGGATGTGGTGTCGTTTGGCGAAATTTCCGACGCCATTTCAGTGACTGTGCTCAAGACCCTTTAGGAGAATGCGCTATGCAACTGCCAATGAGTCGGCCATCGCTGGAGCGCCGTGCTGCCCACCCGTTGCGTTTGAATGGTCCCCTTCTCGAAGCGGCACTGCACGATGTGGTGATCGGCGAAGTCTGCGAGGTGCGAGGAAACTGGCGGGACACTGCGGTGAGCGCTCGCGCGCAAGTGATCGGCTTCAGCCCCGATGCGGTACTGCTCAGTTTGCTGGGTGATGCGCGAGGGTTGTCCCGTGAATCGCTGATCGTGCCTACCGGTTCATTGCTCAGCCTGTATTGCAGCGCTGCCATGCTCGGTAGCGTGATCGACCCCCAGGGGCGGATAGTCGAACGTTTGGCCCCCGGCGATGCATTCGAGGGTTGCGACTGCCCGGTGGATGCTGATCCTCCGGCGTACCACCAGCGTCGCCCGGTAAACCAGCCGATGGCCACCGGCGTACGGGCGATCGATGGTTTGCTGACGTGCGGCATAGGCCAACGCATTGGCATCTTTGCCGCGGCGGGATCAGGCAAGACTTCATTGATGAACATGTTGATCGCCCACAGCGAAGCAGATGTGTTCGTGATCGGGCTGATCGGAGAGCGGGGGCGGGAGGTCACCGAGTTTGTCGAGACGTTGCGTCATTCGGATAAATGCACGCGGTGTGTGGTGGTGTACGCGACCTCGGACTTCTCCTCGAACGACCGCTGCAATGCAGCATTACAGGCAACGGCAATCGCCGAGTATTTCCGTGATCAAGGCCGGCAGGTGGTGTTGATGCTCGACTCGATGAGCCGGTATGCCCGTGCTCGCCGCGACCTCGCGCTGGCGGCAGGGGAGGCACCGGCGCGGCGTGGTTATCCCGCTTCGGTGTTCGACTCCCTGCCGCGTTTGCTGGAACGTCCGGGTGTGACTGCCAACGGGAGTATCACCGCGTTCTACACCGTATTGCTGGAAAGCGACGATGAACCTGACCCTGTTGCCGAGGAGATTCGCTCCATCCTCGATGGACATATCTACCTGAGCCGCAAGTTGGCCGCCAGTGGTCATTTCCCGGCAATCGATGTGCTCCGTAGTGCCAGTCGGGTGGCACATCAAGTCACCGGACCTGATGTTCAGCAACTGGCGGCCATCGCCCGCAAGGTGTTGGCCCGCATCGAACAGCTGCAGGTATTGCTCGACTTGGGGGAATACCGACCCGGGGAGAATGCGGCCAACGATCAGGCCATGGCCTGTCGCGAAGCGTTGATGGGCTGGCTTTGCCAGGATTTGAGTGAGCGATGTGCACCTCAGGCTGCATTGGAGAGCCTGCATGGTCTGCTTGGCTAATGTCCGGCGCCTGCTGGATTTCAGCGACTACCGGCAGCTTGAGTGTGAGCGAATGCTCGATAAGGCCTTGCGCGCAATGATTCCGCTTCAGCATGAGTTGCAGGCAATCGAGCAACAGGCTCAAGGGCTCGATGAGCTCCTGATAAGCCAACGCCCCGAGGATCAGCGGTTGAGCCATGCCCAGTTGCTGGCGCTGTTGCGGCGTCAGGCGGTCATTCGGCGGCAGATCGGTAACCTGGCGCTAGAGCGCATCCGCGTGATGGACCAGCACCAGGAGGCGGCTCAAGGGGTTGAGCGTTTGCAACGGCATATCAAGACGCTGCAGAGAAAGCATATGAAGTACCAGAGTCTGGAGCAACGTTTGCTGGGCGAACGTCGTTCACGTCTGTGGCGCCAGGAAGAACATGACATTGATGAACTATTGGTGAATTGGAAATGAGCGTAGTGCGCCCTCCTGTAGCGGCAGTCCGCCCGGTCAAAGATATTTTAGCCTCCGATGAGCTCGGCCATGAAGTTCAACCACAGGTCTCTGAAGCCCGTAATACACTGGACGACTTGCCGCAGGGCGCGCTTGTAATGTTGGCGCAGTTGCAGCCACTGCGCGAGCTCCCGCTAAAGCCATCGCTGGCAGCACTACGCCCAGCGGCCGAGACGGAGTCCAGGTCGGCCAAAGTATCGGTGGATCAGACGATACATGTGTCAATGAAGCAGCCGTCCGTGCCTTCATCGCCGGCACGGGTTGATGCTAGACCTGTGTTGCAGACTAAGCGTTTACCGATCGCTGCGCAGGTGCTTGTTCAGGCACCCGTTGCCACTGCGCTCGCCACACCCGGTCACGCTGCCATCGATGTGTCGGCTCAGCAGCATGTTCCATCGTCGTCTACCCGCTTGCCGGTCGCCATGCGGACACAGGAGCCTGACCGGACCACTGTTGCCAGTGCGCTTTGGGCCTGTGATCGAGCTGTCGCCGACAGACCGGTCAAGCAGGAAACGCCTCAAGCCTTACCGGCGCAACCACCGCCTTTGCTGGAAAAGGCACTGCCTTTACTGGAAAAGCCACTGCATTTGCACCGCGTAACGCACTCGGCGGTGGCTGCTAACCCGACATCTGAACCGAAGCCGGCGCCTGAAGCCAGCACTGCCCAGGAGGGTAGGCGCTATCTTCAGGTGCCCTTCAGCAAAGGTAATGCTGTGGGTCTGATCACAGTCAGCAAGGCGGGGGGCGAACGCCCCGAGCAGTTGTTGCTCAATCCAGACAGCGCGTTGGTTTCCAGCTATTTGAGCGACAACCTGGCGCAGGTGCCGGATTCGCGTTGGCGTTTGGCTGATCAGCAGGGGCATGAACACCGTGACCGTCATCAGCAGGAGCGAGCGGAGGAGGCGTTCGAAGAGGAAAGCCGTCAAACGCGTCGAGACACAGGTGAGCAGGGAGGGCAGCAGGCGTGACCTCCACCCTGTTGCTGCGCTGCGTTGCGCCACTTGATTATGAGCGGCGCCATGCGGTGGCCCGTTGGCAGCGTGAGGGGCACCCGGTTCAGCTGAGCCAACCTTCGCCACAGGCACGTTATCTGACCTTCTGGGCACAAGGTTGCCACGGTCTCTGGCAAGGCATGATCGGGGCGCGTGAGTGGTTGCACGCCGTGGCTCCGCAATGGTCGCAATGGCTGCTTCAAGAGGGCACAGGCCAGGAGGTTCTGGATCTGTTCTCTGCGGTCAGCCGGCCCGTCGAAGTTGCGCCCGAGCTGCTGGACTACCAGCGCCTGTTCGCGTTCGAGCTCATTCAGGGAGAGGCGCTGCAAGGGGCTTGTCTGCCCTGCATTGCAACGCCCCAGAGCGACGTGTGGGTCATGGAAGGGCCGAGCCAGCGCAAGGAGGCCTCGCGCCCGCTGCAGGCGTGGTTGCAGGCCGTGCCGCAGGCCCTGCGAATCGTGCTCGGTAACAGCGAGCTGGCTCGGTTGCCCTATCGGCAACTGGCGATGGGCGATGTGCTGATCATCGCCGAGCAAACCCGACAACTCTTCATGGCCGACCTGTGTATCGGCCAGTTCACCTTTGTCAAGGAAGGTCTGCGCATGCAACTCACCCCCCCGGATAACCTTTCGCCGGCCGCTCCCGGCGTGCTATCGGCGCTGCCGGTCAAACTTGAATTCGTACTGGGCGAACTCACCCTGAGCCTGGCTGCGCTCAACGCGTTCATCGAGGGCCAGGTGCTGCCCCTGGAGTCCACGGCCGCGAGCAATGTTGAAGTCCGTGTCGCTGGCAAGTGCATTGCTGTGGGTGAGCTGGTCCAGCTAGGCGATCGCCTGGGTGTCGAGCTGCGTGAGGTGGGGCGGGGCATGGGTAATGAATGACATTTCAATGATCGGGATGTTGGCAGTGGCTTCATTGCTGCCATTCCTGATTGCCGCAGGCACCTGCTACATCAAGTTCTCGATTGTCTTCGTTATCGTGCGCAACGCCCTGGGCTTGCAGCAGGTGCCGTCGAACATGACCCTCAACGCCGTTGCGCTGTTACTGGCGATGTTCGTCATGAGCCCCGTGGTGCAAGAAGGCTATGACTATTACAAGGAAAACCGGGTTGAGTTCACCAACATCGATGCGGTGGTGGCGTTCCTCGATAACGGCCTGGGCAGTTACCGCGAATACCTGTCCAAGTACACCGACCCAGACCTGGCACAGTTCTTCGAGCGGGCGCAGATCGCGCGCGAGAACCCCAATGCCGTCGATGTCGAACCTGACGAGACGCTGGAGCCTTCGTTGTTCGCGTTGCTGCCAGCCTATGCACTGAGCGAAATCAAAGCCGCTTTCAAGATCGGTTTTTATCTGTATCTGCCTTTCGTCATCGTCGACCTGGTGGTCTCCAGTATCTTGCTTGCCCTGGGCATGATGATGATGAGCCCGGTGATCATCTCCGTACCTATCAAGCTGGTGCTGTTCGTTGCGCTGGATGGCTGGGCACTGCTTTCTACCGGACTGGTTGGGCAGTACCTGTCTCTGGCTCAATGAGAATCGGCGATGAATGACCTGGTGTTTGCCGGCAACAAAACCCTGTACCTGATATTGATCCTGGTGGCCTGGCCGATCATTGTCGCCACGCTGGTGGGATTGCTGATCGGTCTGTTTCAGACTGTGACCCAGCTTCAGGAGCAAACCTTGCCCTTTGGCTTCAAACTGCTGGCGGTGTCGATCTGTCTGTTTCTGCTTTCTGGCTGGTACGGTGAGACGTTGCTGGGGTTCAGTCGGGAAGTCATGCGCCTGGCCCTGAAGTGAATCGCGATGAATGTAAGCCTTTTTTTTGACCTGCATGGCTGGCTGGCCGGTGCGATGATTTGCTTCGCTCGCCTGGCACCGGTTTTTTTCATGCTGCCGTTTCTCAACAGTCGTGCGCTCACCGGAGCACCGCGAAACGCCGTGATCGTGCTGGTTGGCATGGCGCTCTGGCCTTATACCGCTGGCACGTTGCCTCGTCTGGACTCGTTTGGCTTCTACGGGTTGTTGTTGCGAGAGGCCGGCGTAGGCGTGATTCTCGGCTGCCTCTTGTCCTGGCCGTTCTGGGTGTTGCACGGCATGGGCAACCTGATCGATAACCAGCGCGGAGCGATGTTAGGGAACACGATCGATCCGGCCAACGGCGACGACACCTCGGAGTTGGCCAATTTTCTCCAGCTGTTCGCGGCAGTGATCTACCTGGAGGGCGGGGGAATGGCGTTGCTGGTGGAAACCCTGAGCCGCAGCTACCAACTCTGCTCGCCGGTACTCGGATGCGAGCTGCGGATTCAGCCGTTGCTCGGCCTGCTCGATCCGTTGATCAGTAAAACGCTGATCATCAGCGCGCCGGTGGTGGCGACCTTGTTGCTCACCGAGGCGCTGCTGGGTCTGCTGGCGCGTTTTGCGCCGCAAATGAACGCGTTTTCGGTGTCGCTCACTGTCAAGGGAGCCATCGCGTTACTGGTGTTGCTTCTGTATTTCAGTGCACACCTGCCTGACGAAATACTGCGCATGGCCTCCAAGCCTGATCAGCTGGCGGACTGGGTCGTAGCACCGGAGGCCCGCTGATATGTCCAGCGCCTCGAAAACTGAAAAACCCACGGCCAAGAAGCGCCGCGACGCGGCGAAAAAGGGCCAGACCTTCAAGGCCAAGGATCTCTCCAGTTCCTGCCTGATGCTGTGCGCGATCATCTATCTGACGAGCAGCGGCAGCTTGCTGGAGGTGATGGAGGTTTACCGGCGCATCATCGCTTCGGGTTTCGCCGCCGATCAGCAGCGATATGCCGCCGAGCTCGGGGTGCTGATGCTCAAGGTCGTGGCCCCGCTGATCGTTGTGTGTTTTCTCGCCAGCGCCTTGCCCACGTTGTTGCAGACCGGCCTGGCCATTGCCAGCGAGGCCTTGAAGCTGAACTTCGGCGCACTGAACCCGGTTAACGGCTTCAAAAAGCTGTTCAGTCTCAGAACAGTGAAGGATTCCGTTAAATCCCTGTTGTATCTGGGCAGTTTCGTAATCGCATTCTGGGTGGTCTGGCTGACTCAGCGGCATTTACTGTTTGCGCAACTCCATGCGCAACCGGTCGATCTGTTCCCGATCTGGGCTCATTTGTTGTTGGTGCTGGTGCTGGCTTTTCTGGGCTGCATCGTGCTGGTCGTCATGCTTGATGCACTGTGTGAGTACTGGCTGTACATCAAGGATCTGAAGATGGACAAGCAGTCAGTCAAGCGCGAGCACAAGGAACAGGAAGGCAACCCGGAAATCAAGGGGCGGCGGCACGAACTACATCGGGAGCTGCTATCCGAACAAGTCAAATCCGACATTCGTGGTTCGCGAGTGATTGTCGCCAACCCCACACACATCGCTGTGGGTATTTACTTCCGCCCGGAAGTCACAGTGATGCCGTTTATCTCACTGATGGAGACCAACCAGCGGGCATTGGCCGTGCGCAAGTACGCGGCTGAAGTTGGCGTGCCGGTAATCAGTGACATTGCCCTGGCCAGACGCATCTTCAAGACCCATCAGCGCTACACCTTCATACAGATGCAGGAAATCGAAAACGTCCTGCGACTTCTGGTCTGGCTCGAGCAGGTCGAGCAGGCCTGACGGGCCTCCTGCAAAACCGAATGCAAGCATGAGTGATTCACGAACACCACGATGAGCGGTTTGTGACGGCGCCCGTTGCCTTCAGCTGGCTCAATAGCCTTGTCAGCACCGCTGAAGAAACATTCAGGAGTAAGTAGTCATGAGTAGTCGGAAACATACAGAGCAGGAAGAGGACCGGATTGCCGAGCATGTGATGCAGGCCGTACTTGATGGTGCGTCGCTCAAAGAGCTGCGCGGCGTCAGTACCGAGCAGATGGATGGCCTCTACGCCTTTGCCTATGAGTTCTACGAGCAGGGGCGCCTGGACGATGCGGAAAAGTTTTTCCATTTCCTGTGTATCTACGACTTCTATAACGCGCAGTACTGGATGGGGCTGGCGGCGGTGCATCAGCTCAAGCAGAACTATCAGAAAGCGGTTGATCTGTACGCCGTGGCTTTTGCCCAAGGTAAAAATGATTACCGCCCGATGCTCTATACCGGCCAATGCCAGCTGGCGCTGGGTAAAGCCGGCAAGGCCAAGTTGTGTTTTGAGTATGTCATCGAGCGTGTTCAGGAGCCGGGTATGCGTGAGCAGGCCCAGGCTTACCTGAATGCGTTGACCACTATCGACGCCGATCACTCGGAGAAAGAGTTGTAATGGATATCAGGGCTTTGTACTCACGCATATCCCCGGAAACGCAGGCCCGTCAGGCCGGCAGGGAACGTTATGCCGAAGCGGCGAGTAAGGCGGCCAACACCAAGGCCTGGCAGCGCGCTGCCGATACGGCACTGGCCAACCTGCAAGGTGTGAGCTACGCCGCTCAGTCGCAAGGTGGTAATACTGCTGCGCTGGGTAGGCCGATTCTGGCTTCGCCACCGCCAAGTGCTGAGCGTGAGAGAAAGGGTTCTGAAGACAGGTTCACCTTGTTGATGGCCTCGCTCATCAACTTGTTGGGTGACGTCAGCCTGGAGTCACTCAAGTCGCGCATGGAAATCCTCAGGTCGGCCGCCAAGGCCAGCGCTGAGGGCAACAAGGCATTGTCAGACGATTATCTGAGTGCGCTCGCGGAACTGGAAGCGGCTGTCGCCTCTGCGAGCGTATCCGAGGAAGAGCTCGCGGCGGCCAAGGCTAAAGTCGACAGCGCGCAAAGGGCGCTGGCCGATGCTGAAGCGGCGCTGGGGAAAACCGAGCCGGGTACGCCCGAGCATGCCAAAGCCTTGGCGGCCCGTGATCTGGCGCAAGGCAACTTGACCGCCGCCCAACAACAGCTGAGCAACGCCGAGCTGAAGTATCAGGCCGCAGTCAAGGTGGCTGGAGAGGCGGGCAAAAAGGCTGAGGCTCTGGCCAGGTCGGTGGAAATCGCGGGGCTGGGCGACAAGCCGGTGCTCGATGGCATCAAGCGTCAGCTGAACGCGGCTGCGACCATGGTGCTGCTGATGACACGTTTTGCAGAGTTGATGGGCGAAAGCGCTGAAAACAAGATTGAAGCGGAACAGGAGTTGTTCCGCAGCATGCAGGCGGCGCGTCAGGAGTACATGGAGAAAAAGTCTGAAGAGTACCTGGAGCAAGTGCGTATAGCCGAAGCTGCCATCAAGACGGCGGGGTGTATCGGTAAGTTTTTGGGCCCGGTGCTGACCGTGCTGAGTGTTGTCGGGACTCCCTTCACGGGCGGAGCTAGCCTGATTCTGGCAGCTGTCGGTGTGGGATTGACGGGAGCGGACATGCTGGGCAAGCAGTTGACCGGGATGTCGTTCATGGAAAAAGCCATGCAGCCTCTGATGGACAACATCCTCAGCCCGATGATTCAGGGCATCGGCAAGGGGATTGCGGACCTTCTGAAGAAGGCCGGCGTTGATGCGGCGTCGGCCGATATGGCGGGGATGATCATGGGCGCAATCATCGGTGCCGTGGCCATGGTCGCGGTACTGGTGGTTGTGGCGGTTGTTGGCAAGTCTGCTGCGGGGCGGGTCGCCAATGCGATGGGCAACATGTTCGGCAAGATGGCCAACGAGATGACGCCACAAATGCTCAAGCAGGCCGCACGGGCGGTCAGCAATGGGTTTACCAGTGTCATGACCAAGGCCCGGTCCAGCATCGGTCTCAAGTCAGATGCGATCTCCCTGGATCTCTATGCATCGCGCCTGGCTGCTTCGCTGGCGGTGGTAGAGGCGGGCGGTACCGCCGCCCAATCCGCGTTGGAAACCAAGTCGGGTATTCACCAGCGCAACGCGGCGCAACACCTGGCCGACTTCGAGTTCGCCAAGGTTATCTCCGAAGCGCTGAAGAACTATCTGCACGACATGGTTCAACTCTTCGATCAGTCCATGAAGGCCAAGGATAACGCCATCAAGCAAGCCTTCAGTATCCAGGACAGTATCAACAGCAGCAGCTTGAGCATGGCGCGCAATATTTGATTCAACAGGGGTGGCACACATGGAATTATCAATCAATAGTCGTTCTCCATCGTTAGTCAGCCCTCAGGCTGCAAAGGTGGCAGGTAAGGTCGTCGATCAAAAGCAGCCGCTGTCGATCAGCAACCTCGGTGGACGGCTCGATGCGCAGGTGTTGATGTCTCGACCCACGCACGCTGTTGAAGCATTGACCCCTCAGCAGTTGAATCAGCACCTGGGTACCTCGGGGTTTAGCGAGAGCGAAAGCCAGGCGATGATGGGCTTATTTCTGGCCACTGTGGTCCAGCAGGAGAAAGAAGGTACCGAAGGTGCGGTGAAAGATCCCGTGGCGGACCTGTTGTCGTTCGACCCCGCCGCGTGGGAAAAACATATCGGTGTGTTGGTGGCATCGATTGTCGCACTCAATATCGCACGCAAATCGAGCGCTGAAATGAGCGGCAAGTTCACACAGATGGCCTATGAGGCCGCCATTGCGCAAGGCGTTGCCATCATGGCCGGTGGTGAGGCCGCGATGTGGGCTGCGGTCAGTGGTGCGGTCGTTGCCACCACCATGGCCGTCGCGGGTGCCGGGTTGTCCTTGCGCGGGCAGAGCCAGAAGCATACTGATATCAAGATCAATCAGTCGGCTGCGGCGAAGTTCGATGCGCAGGCCCACCAGATGCGCGTTGACCTGGAAATTGACCCGAGCAAGCGGGCAGTTCTTGAGTCGAAGATTCGTGAGGCGGTTGACCAAGCCACGCAAGCGCGCATGGAAAGTGCCCTTCAGGCAAAAACATACGAGCGCAACCTGACTGTTGGCGGTGCCGTCAGTTCCATGGCGATGATCATCAGCTCCGGGTTGTCCGCCATCCTGCGTTTGCAAGAGTATTCAGAGCGTCAGCGCGAAGTGCTGCACCAGTCCGAGCAGGGTCTGAACAAGGCGGTCAGTGATGTCGCCAGCCAGAGCGTCAATGAAGATGCGGTGCTGGTCAGCAAGATGCTGGACGCTATCCAGCAGTTGGTCGACAGTCGCGGCTCTACCCTGAGCGCAATCGCCTCTGTACGCGCCTGAGCAGGAGTTGAATCATGGAAATTGTCACTAGGTCCTCCCCTGCCATTGCGCTGCGTATCAATCAGCCGGCGGATGAAAAGGTTGGCGGTCCTGAGGTCGATCATCGTCCACTGCCGTCGGCGGCTGAACGGTTGACGCAGTCGTTGGTATCCCGGTTAGGTGGAACGGAGCTCGGGAAAGTAAAGCCCAGTCAGGTTCAGGGGCATTTGCTGGAAGCCGAGTTACGCAAATGGGCAGCGCTTGCCCACCCTGCTGGCCCCAACATCCAACAGTGGAAGGATGAAACGCTCAAGAAACTAAGCGATTTGCCGTTGGCGCCAGAAGCTGCTCGGAATGCGTTGAACCCGTTCAGTGGCAGCGCCGATTTTTTTGAGCAATTGCTGGCGATGATCGGTTTCATCAAGGGCGAATACCTGGAGATCTACGAAGCGCTGCTGACCCAATACTCGGACTTCTACAAGGAGTTCAACGAAACCATCATGGCGAAGATGGGGGAGTGGATAACAGGTGGGAACGACGGTAAGGAAGTCAAAGTAAGTTATAAACTTCGCGCTGCTTTGATGGCGTTGCGCAATAAGTATCAGCAAGCCCCGGACGGGGTCCTCTATCCCACCTCTGGTATGGGAAGTGCGACACAGGAAGAGGCACAGAAGTGGGCCAAGGCCTTGGGGTTGCCTGATTCATGTGTGCAGCCTGATGGCAGCGGTGGCTATCGCGTGATGATGGACTTATCGCCGCTGGAGGGAATGATCGCAGCAGCTCCCATATTTGGCGCGACCTGGGATACCGCGAAGTTCCAAGCCTGGCAGACCGGTTTTAATAGCCTGGAAGGTGATCTGAAGAACCAGCTGCAGTTATTCACTACCAAGTACGGGAACGCCAACTCGTATCACGAGAACTTCAACAAGATCCTCTCCTCGCAATTGAGCCAGTATGCAGAGATGCTCAAGGCGCTCGCGAGCGGGATTGGTTGACGTCGTCGTTATGAAGCAAATGATAAAGCTTGAAATCGAGACCGTTATTGTCGCAATTCTCGCTGATAAACTCGTGGTCGATGTCGATGCCGTTACCTCAAGCGCCCGCTTGGTGGAGGACCTCGGTGCGGATTCGTTGAATTTTCTGGATATTGCTTTGGAGATTAACTGTGTCCTGGGCATTGAACTGCCTCCAGAGGGTTTGGCCAGTATTCGTAACGTGGAGGATCTTTATCGCGTGGTTCATCAGGCAATCGCTCAGGCGTCTGTCTGAGCGCTTTCCCGAACGTGCGCACTGGTAAGGGTGCGTAGCCATTTTTCGACAAGATATCTCTACTAGGCCGCAGACGGTATGCGTCGGCGACTCAGTGGGGAATTAGAGCCTTTCCTTGGATAATGCGGATTAGTCTCTAGCTTATTGTAGAGAAATCTCAAATATCGTAGGTATCACTTCCCCTATAGTTGGTCACTCACGCCGGGTGCGGATGAACTCCGCCAATGTCACGGCATATTCATCGCATTGGGATGGGGCAATTTGCGTTATGGAAGGGGTTACTGATCAATTGCCAGGGCGGTCGTTTGTGTTTGGCCAATGGATATTGCAGGCGGATGGGTTACTTCTGCGTGACGGTACCGGACTACATCTTCCACCCAAGGAATTGCATGTACTACAGCTATTGTTGTCAGCGGCGGGCTCGCTAGCTCCCAAGGGCTGGATGCTGGACCAGGTGTGGCCCAACTGCGACGTGGCCGAGGAGTCCCTTACCCGCTGCATTTATGCGTTGCGCAAGTTGCTGGGGCGTGAAAATGACTATATCAAGACGGTCTATGGCAAGGGTTATCGCTTTGTTGGGGAGGTCGTCGAACGAGGGGGGCCGCCTTCATCGGTGCCCTCGTTATTAGTCTTGCCGTTGCTGGCGCAGGATGATGAGTGCGCCCTGGAAATGCAGTGCGAAGAGGTTCGCCGATTGGCCGCCGTATTGGGTGGGCATGTTTGTGTGATGCCGGCGGGGCCTACAGCTAATGCGCAAGCTTCCGACGATTACCTGTCGATAGTCGAGCGAATAACACGTGAATATCATCTCAGTGTTCGTTGCGGGTTCGAAGCCGGTGACCGGCATTCTTCTAGCCGGATTCTGATCGCTTGCAACAGGTGCTCCTCATAATCTGATCAGGATTCTCTACCTTCCACGCCCTATCATTTATCGCATGCCGAAGCGGTAGGCGCTTTTCATAGAGTTAGACCAAGTGGTGAACAGCATGCAGGATTCTCCTGCAACGCAATGCGTCCTGAGGGTGTTCAGTGGCCCGCTGCAGGGTTGCGAATTTGATCTGGCGCAGCAGCGTACTCTTTTTGTCGTTGGTTCCGAGGCAACGTTTTGCTCGATTGAACATCCGCTCAGTGTTCCGGACGATGCCATCTACATTCCGCTGGCGTGTGGGGGATGCAACTTTGAGGTCTTGCTTGGGGGTGATGACCGCCCAGAGTGTGCCGTGCGTATCCTGGGTGACGAAGGTGTGGTTGAGCGGCCCATTCCATTCCAGTCACTGGAGCATATATCGGAGTTGCTAATCGCCGTGCGCCCATTCGATGAGGCGTGGCGGAGCGAGTTGTTGGTACAAGGGTCGGCTGTGCTTGCTGAGCCTGAGCCGGCTCGGATGCCCGTTATCGTTTCGCGGCGAGTGGCTGTTGCAGCGGTGCTGGTGATAATGGCTGGCTTGGCCATGTTCGGTTGGTACGCCTCGAATTCCACTCCTGTGTCGAATGTTGAGGCGCTGATTGCCGGGGGTAACAACAGCATGGTCGTCATGTACGGCCGCGACCAGGCGATTTACGTCTTCGCTGACTCCGAGCGCGATGCCGCATGGGGAAGGCAGGTATTGGTGCGCAATGGGTACTCGGCGACTCAGGTGATGACCACATACGACGAGCGTCGCCGTTTGGAGAGTCTGGTGTCCAGCCTTGCGCCGCAACTCGCCTATCACCGTATGGATCTCAGTGATCCGCTTGTTCCGCGATTGTTGATCAGTCGTCAACGCAGCCTGCTGGCACCCGGATTGCGGCGTCGCCTGGAGAGCGCTTTGATCGCAGTCGCACCCTACGCTCGCGAAATAATGATCGTACAAAGTGACGATGACGAACTCCTGCACCTGGCCGAGCAAGGCTTGGAACGCCTGGCATTGCCCTTTACTCGGCACAAACATGCTGAGGGTGTGACCTTTACAGTCGAGGGCAATCTTGAGGACGCGGAGTTGCAGGCCCTGGGTGACTTTGTCGCAACGTTCGGTCGGCAATGGGGTGAGCGGTACGTTCATTTCGCGATCGAGCTCAAAGATGACTGGCTCAAGGGCAAGTCGTTCCAGTATGGGCCCCAGGGCTACATCAAGATGACACCGTCATCCTGGCACTTTCCTAAATCCCTTTGATAATAACGGTTGATATATGAGTACGGTTTCAAACCCTATTGAATTTCATGATGACTTCCTGGGCCGACAGGCTCAAGGCTTCGAGGACGGCGCTACCGGCCTCAAAACCAAACTCGATGAGGCACTGGCCGCATTGCATGAAGATGCGTCGGACCCCACGCTATTGGCGGCCTATCAGGCTGCATTCTCTTCCTACAACGTGTTCCGTAACGTTGCGACCAATACGATCAAGGGCTTCAAGGAAATTGACACGGCGATAGTTTCCGCCGCGCGTTAAGCCTTGCGTCTCCGCTCGGCTGGCAGGAATTTCATATGCCAGCCGGGCACTGTTCTTGTGGGGTTACTATGTCTGTTTCTTCCCTGACGTCAGTGAACCTGAGTCCGCTTCGGATGGCCGAATGGGCGCGTCCCGAGCCTGGCTCAGTGGTTTCCCTGGAGGGTCGTTTGATCGAAAGTTTCGCCAGCTCCGCTGTGGGCACCGAGCGTGATCATGCAAGGATCAATGCCATGCTCAAACGCCCGGATATCACCAACCCGGAAGTGTTGAGCGAATTGCAGCTGCTCACTGCGCAGTACAACATCGATGTCTCTTTACTCAACGTCCTGGTCCGTAAAACAGTGACTACGGCCGAAACGTTGTTGCGTTCGTCATGAAGGTTTTCGCCTGGCTTGCGCTGCTCTGTTTGATGCTGGTTGGCTGTCGACAACCGAGTTTGCTTGAGGGCCTTGACCAACAGCAGGTCAATGAAGTGATTTCGGTACTGCAGCGCAATAACATCACTGCGACCAAAGTGGATAACGGTAAGACCGGATACTCGGTGCAAATCGCGCAAGGGGATTTCGCGGCGGCGGTCGACCTGTTGGCCCTGTATTCGCTGCCTTCCAGGCCGCGTGTTGAAATCGCCCAGATGTTTCCTGCGGACTCTCTGGTCGCTTCGCCGCGAGCCGAGAAGGCGCGTCTGTACAGTGCGCTGGAGCAGCGCCTGGAGCAGTCGTTGAATACCCTGGAGGGTGTGGTTTCAGCACGGGTACATGTGAGTTACGACCTGGAGACCGGAGAAAGCGGTCGCAAGGTAGCGCCCATCCATGTCTCGGCGTTGGTGGTGTATGAGCGTGACAGCGAGCCACAGCTACTGATCAGCGATATCAAGCGTTTTCTCAAGAACAGTTTCTCGGCCGTGGACTACGAACACATTTCGGTGGTCTTGTCCAAGCGGGCTTTGATTCAGCATGCCGCCCCCTTCCCGGAGCCTCGCGCTTACGCCTTTACCTGGCTCTATGGCGTGTTCGTCTTAGGCATTCTGGCTGCGCTAGCGTACTGGGTCATGCGGTATCGACAGTCGAAAGGGATCGAGCATGCTTCGCGGGACTGAAGCGCTGCGCGCCATCCTCCAGCAGCCGCTGGACTATCTGCATCCTCACCGGGGTGTTGTGCCAGCGCTGTTTGGCGAGCCGGCAGCCCGCGCGCTGCTCAACCAATCGTTGCTAAGAGGGTTGGCACTCAGTTGCCCCGATCCGCAACAGCTCAAGCGCAATCCATGGACTGATTGCTGGGTCGCACATTGGCAGCATTTGCCCGCAGTCGCCCGCCTTATGGGGGCGCACCTGATGTGGCCGCAACTGGCTCGCGGGGCGCGCATGCGTGAGCTCGATGTTCCGACAAGAGCCTTCGCCCGCATCAACCTGGGCAATCGGCCAGCGGTCGTGATCAGCGAAGCGCAAGGACTTGAGCCATCGCTCGACGCCCTGGGGCTCGCTGCCTTGGCAGCTTGGCATCAATACATCCCGGATGCGCTCATGCAGCGTCTGTTCTTGCAGTTCTCGCCGCGAGTGGTCGAGTTGCAGCAAACCTTGCCGATCCTGGCGCCGAATTCGTCACTTTTCATCCTGGCGGTACAACATGCTCGAATCCATCAGAACGCTTGCTGACATTCCTTCGACGGATGCCCTGCTGCTGAGGCATGAAGAACGCACGGCTGCGCGTAATCGTCGGTTGTTGATGCAGCAAGCCCGCGAGCGCGCCAAGGCCTGTATGGCAGAAGCGCAACAAGAGGCAGACAGTGTTCGTGCGAACGCCTTTCAGGACGGTTATTCCCAAGGCGTGCTGCAAGCCGCTGCTGACGTGAGCGGGCTTTTACTGCAGTCGCGAGTGATGGCAAGCGCGTTGCAGGCAGAGCTTGTACAGGCCGCCCGGTCATTGCTGGGGGATTTGCTGATGGACGACCGTCTGCTTGATGCGCTGCTGCAGCGTTGGCAGGCGGGGTGGGTAGACCAAGGCCGGGAGCCGCTGCAGATCATGCTGCCGCTGCGGTGCAAGGCCGGGCAGATGGCGCTGAACACCAGGTTGAAGGGCTTGGGTGTCGAGCGGGTGGATATCCGTTTCCATGCCCAGGAACGTTACCTGTTTCGCCTCGCGGATCAGGTGGTCGAGCTCGACATCGGCGCCACCCAAGAGCAGCTGTCGCAGCGTCTGATCGCCCAGCTCAAGCAGTTACCGGAGAGTGTGCGCCAGCTCGATGAAGCGTCGAAGAACGTGTTTGTCAATTGGGCTGCCGACCTGAACAAGGAAGGCTATAGCGCGATGAATATTTCGAAGTCGGATAACAGCGATGAACATTGATAACTACTCGCTTGCAGGTCCCGGCCAGGCCCCGCATCGAGGCGCCGAGACGATTGTGCCTCTGGACCAGCGCATGGGGCTTCAGGGCGCGGAAACCAGCGCTGATCCGGATCCTGAGTTTGCCCAGTTCTACGGCGCGTTCATGGAGTGGATAGCGTCCACGGCACCCTCACCGGGCAGTATTCAGCGTTACTTGAAACAATACGCGAATGCCGGTGGCGAGTTGCCCTATAAAACGACGCAGAAGCAAATGGATGCGTTGACGCAGGTGATGGTGCGGATGAAAGAGCAGGGTTTGGAAGACAGTGAGACTTACAAGGAGATAAGGGTTGCGCTGGTATCGGTTTCATCGGCCAATATGTTCTTTAAGGAGTTTATGCAGGACGTGTTCAAACCGTCTGAGGACGAAGATAGCCGCGAAAATATCAATTGGTAGACGCATTGGCATTTAAATCTCCAATAAGCGGCTAACCGTGGAACTGGATGAATGCCGTCGCTTGGGCATTTTAAACAGCGCGCTATTGCGCTGTATTGGTTTTAAATAATTCGGTTATGAGATCCGTCGCTGCGCCATGCCCAAACACATGAGCGGCATCACGTTGTGATTGAGACAGCGTTCCCTCTGCCCTCATGCTTTGCCCCAAGTAGACGAGAATGCTCTCAAGCACTTCGACGGTGCTGTGGTAGCCCAGACCAACCAAAAAGGCACTGGCACCCGCCGCACGAGCATAGCGCTGCGCTTGCTCGACCGATGTCAAGTCAGACAGGGGGTGACGGAACTCTTCACCCGCTTGGCGAACCGAATTACGGGTGAGGGCGCCCACATACTGGTCCTCTCCTTTAACCCCGCATAACATGTCCCAGGTCTGTAAAATCTCGGCCGGAGAACCTGACATGTGCCCGGCAAACGGCTCTGTAGTTTGCTGGATGCGGGCCGTACTGATGTCGAAGACCGGCCAACGGATTTCTGGAATACGATTGTGTTCAGTAATGCCTAGTATTTTATCTGCTTCCAGCCCCATATTGTGAATGCCCGTTCGGAAAGGGATGTCTACGCCAGCGTCGAAAGTCACTACTTTTCGCTCAGACTTTTTATCTGGCCCTACAGTGCGAGAGCCTCCAGTCTCTCGCATGATTTCCATTTCTGGTTCCTCTGGCACATGCAGGCCCGCTGCTATCAGCAGACTGTTAAACTCGGTCAGCAACTCCATCTTCACGTCGGCAGGGCGGGAGTAAAATACGCCGATGTCTCCCATCAGAGCAATTACCGCGGCTCTGTCTGTAGCACTGGCAGTCTGTGCACTGGATACCGTGTTCTTTGTACTGGCTCGCTGTAGCGTAGCGAGCAAATCTGCAATTGTTCTTCCTTCGAGCAGGCCTTCTTCTCCCAGTAAACGGGCAGCGATGATTGTTTGACTGTCGGGACTCAGGTTTGAAACGACTCTATGCAATATGCTGGCAGCAGTGCCCAGTTCTTTAATGAGCACGTCGCACGGGCTATAAAGAACTCTTCTTCCGTCAATAGTTTGTTTCATGGCGAGCTTCTTCGTCGCTCTCAGTGTGTGCGGACCTGCCGGGTTGGTGTGGGTCAGTGTAGACGTTTCATTTGATGCAATATCAGTGGAGTTGTTTATTGCGAAATCAAAGTTTTTGACAAAATCGGCGTTTTTTGAGTTGCTGCTCTCGACTTGGTCTTTTACGGTGGTTGGCGGAACGAATTTTATATTGTTATTAATCGGCATGCTTAGTCGCCTGTGTAACGCAGTTGAGGTTGTGGGGTGTGGTTCAATGATTGAGTGCTTTGTGGACTGACATGATCAGGCTGTAGAACTCATTCAGTGCCAGGCGTAGCGTGTCCGGTGATTCGATGCATTCTTCTGCGAGCAGTGCTTTTATCTCGTAGCCATTATTCGCTTTTCCCAGTACTGCTTGGCCCGTCAATACACCTGGCAAGGCGTGCTGCAGTAAGTCGAGTAGTTTTTCTGCATGAAAACTTATGTTGATGCTATTCAAGTCTTCAAGTTTGCTCCATATCCAGGTCATGTCATTTTTTATTGTAATAATTATTGGGCTGATGGTTTTGAAGTTTAGCTCTATGGAGGAGTGATGGTCGAATGTGCCGATTCTTTCCGGAGGAAGTCCGAGACTTATCAATGATGTGCGCAAGGTTTCCGAGATGTTGGGGTGCATTGTCAGTTCTCTCTTGGGGGTTAAAGGCAAGCTTTTCTAGAGTGCTATTTAATTTGCAATTCTGAAATGCCCACCGCTGACGCCTTGAGACATCAGTGTTCGGCATTTAAAGGCGTGTGATTGACTCATGGCTCTGCATGCGGTTGAGGGTATCTGCTATTCACTAGCATATTCAGCAGGTGCCTACGGCACAGCCTTGACAATTGAAACAGTGAGGGTGAATTTGACACTGAGTTCAGCGTGGACTTTTTCTTGCAGCCTAGATTTCGCCTATGGCCTTGTCTTTCAAAAAGCGCTCAAATTTATGAGAATTTGAACGTTTATTTTGTTATGACGTCGTTCGGAGTTCATGAGTGGCACGATATGGCGCGAGGGCTAGGTGATAGTTCCCCCTGAAATCAGTTCACGTAAGAAGTAGAATTGAGTTCGGAGGCGATCACCCTGGATGAAGCGTACAGGTGCTTCAGGAAGCACGCTTTACGTTATGGGGCAGGGTTGTAAAAATTTTTTGCGGCAATCGATCCTTGGATAGACCACCCTTCGAGAATACCAGTCAGTTAAACAGGTTGCGTTGATCAGAGCTCGTCAAGGCATTAGCAGCGCCTGTTTATGGCGCGCCGCCCGTGCGGCGCATCGCGAGGTGCAGGACGATCGTACAGATATACGAATGCCCTGTCGAACGCGCCTCACGCCAAATTACTTAACTGACCGACATTAACCCTCCAAGGGTGATCGTTTGTAGAATTGATCAGTGTATCGAAATTGTTTGACTGGCGCGTTCACTCAACTGTCTAGCCAATTCAGGATCGCTGATTTCAACGGTGAGTTGCTTGTCGTAGAGGTCGTGCTGGTTGTTTGCGATCAACGCGTCCAAGGATTCACGATCTATTTCAGCCAGTGCAGTATCAATCAGCTGTACGGTGTCGTCGGAAAACTCACGGTGCCCAATGTCGTTGTGCGTTTCCATCTGGTAAATGGCGAGCGCTGGTAGAAGTGAGGTTTCTACGTAATTTGGTTCTTTATAGTCGGCTAGATGTTTCTCCTCTCCAGTTGTGAGAGGGAAGCCTTGTTCAAATTTTTCCGCCAGTGAAGTATTCAGGTGATCGCTTAACACAAGTACCTGTAGATGAGTTATCTGGTCCTGGAGCATGGCCTTGAAAGTTTCATTGCTTTCGATCTTTATCTGCGGAATTTCTTTAATATCATTGGATTTTTCGAACGCAATCGAATTTTCGGAAACCGCTTTACTCGTGTGGGCAAGTGTCAGGGTAGTTCCCATGACGTTCCCGTGGGATTCTACGCTGTGAGGTGTAGCTATGGGGAAGTGATTAAGACTACCTTGCGCGTACAATGTTTTATCTGTGACTTTCATCTCGGCTTCTGAAATGAATTTTGCCTCACGGGCTCCAGCGTCTGTTTGCGACTTTGATGCGCCGAGTTCATATTTTGAGTAACTATCTCTTAGTGAGGTTGAATCTGTTTTCGGGCCTTCTTGGTAGTTGACGTTGATGTATCCTCCCGCCAGCACGCTTGATCCCAGGGTCCAGCGATGATAGTGAGGGCTATCCTCTCCTCCGAGACCGCTACCTCTGACACTAAAATTGTGAAGGCGCAGATTCCAGCCCTGCTCCGGGTTAGACATCAAGTAAAACTTGTTGAAAAAAGGGGCTTTAGCTGATTTATTTTTGCAATTTTCAAATAACTTATCGTCGGTCTTGATGTGTTCTAGTATGGAAATAAGATCCTGTTTGGAAATGGGTTCTATATCTGCGGTCACACCAGGCCGTTGTTGGAAGCCAAGCTCCGTCTTCGGGCTGAAATCTTGATATCGCTCACTGATCATTGTGAGCGTATTTTGATAGATTTTTTCGTTTTTTACAGCTTTGGGTTCGGCTTCATTAACCGTCCGGGCGGGAGCGTTATCAGGTGTAAAAGTGGATACTCGCGACTGAGATGTAATACTTGATATAGGCATGATCAGATCTGTACGGAATAGAGGGCAATAGGATCTGTGTGGAAATCTTGAAACTCGGTGACGCAGCGTGAGAACGGCCTCGAATGTTCACTCACAACCCGCAAAGTCTGGCGACACCTCGGCTGTTTTTCGCCTTGCCTTACCTTCGTTTCAGACTTTTCACACAGGGCCTAAGATGCATCCAAGTCGAACGCCCTGCTTTCACAAAAAGCTCATTGCCGTGCTTTTGGCCGCGATTGCAAGCCCACTTTCAGTTAGATAATGTCAGCTTTCCGACAAACCAACGTGGCCGTCCTCGCAAACGCCGCTAATGGGTCTCGCTGGCTTTTTTCATGCGGTGTTTGTGGCATCTCTATTCGTACAGAGCCTTCGGGGGGTGATCAGCCCCACAACCCAAACAGCACCAACGCCGCCACACCCAGCCCGACCGCAACCGAACAACCGCCCAGCGACAACGCCGCCCGGCCCTGCCGGTACCAGCCGTCGTGGCCAAGCTGCCGAGCCGGTGCCAGCAGGCTGCGCCAACGCAATTCCGTCTCGTGGAACGCCTGCAAGTTCGCCTGGTCCACGTCCAGCCAGCGACGAAAGTCGATCCGCTCGCACGCCGTTACCTGAGGGCTTTGCAAGCGCACATACCATTGCCCGGCAACACTTGCCAGTACATCCCGGCGCGAGCGGCCTGCCTGCAGGGCCTGTTCCATGTTCCGCTCGACACTGGCCAATGGCAGGTCGAGGCGGGCGGCAATGCTGGCGAAGTCCAGTTGATCGAGGCGGTTGAGCAGGAACACTTGCTGTACGCGCCGGGGCAGCCGCTTCAGGGCATGCAGCAGGGCGTGATCGGCATCATGTTCGGCAACCGGGCCTGGGTGCTCAAGGGGCAGTAGCAGACGGGTCATGGACAGCTCCTTGCTTTACAAGGGGGGAGGGGATGGGGGCATCTTCCTTGATGCGTGATCAGCGTAGACGAAACGAGATTGATTCTCAACTGCTGATTCCGCAAAGTTTTGTAATGAGCGTTCACGCCCTGAAACACCTTTGCTATCATGCGCGCCATCACGATCTTCATTAGCCTGAAGAGCCAAAAAAAAAGACCCGGCAAAAAGCCGGGTCAAAAACCGTGATTAGCCTGATGAGGAGATAATCTGAGAGCGACCTAAGCTCCAGGTTATCCAGCGGATCTCGCGATCAGCTGAGTGCAATAATAATCGTTATCATTTGCCAGTCAAATGAATTTTCGTCCTTTCGGTAAAAAAGTTTTACCGATGCGCTTCCTTGTCCCGGCAATCGGGGCCTTTGCCGTTACGCGGCTATCACGTTTTCTCCCTTCTTTCTTGCCTATAAACCCGGTTCTGCGGCGCGTTTGTGCTCCAGCAGTGCGCGGGCCATGTCCATCATGTGCATCAGGGCGAAGGTCAGCTCGCGCTGGCTGCCGTGCTGGTGGGTGGCTGTTTCCTGGGCGGTGGCGGCAGCGCAGCGCAGCAGGGCGATGGCGTGCTCCTGGGCTTGGTCGCCGGTTACGCCCTCGTGCAAGGTCCAGATCTTGTTGTCCAGCGTGGGGCGTGGCGGGTTGGGGTTGAGGTAGTAGTCGAGCGCGCGACGGGCTGCTTCGCTGTCGAGATCTGTTTCGTCGTTTTTCGATGGTTTCATCCTGATACCTGCTAGAGCCAGTAAGTAAAGGGTGAACCCGATACTAATACCTAGAGTATTTTTATGCGTTGAGATAAATAATACTGAATGTTTATTGAGCGCCTGAAGGCAGTCCGTATCGTGCCAGCGATGAATATGGATAAATGGATTGCCCTCGTCCGCGACCGGATGGAGGAGCTAGGGCTCACCCAGGAGCAGCTTGCCGAGCGCGTTGGTGTGTCTCAAGGCAGTGTGGGGCATTGGGTGAACAAGCGGCGTCAGCCGAAGATCGAGTCGATGAACCGCACGTTTGTCGAAATTGGCATGCCCCATTACAACGTCAGTCTGCAGCTGCGCATTCAGGGCCAGGTTGGCGAGGAGCGTGGCGCCTACGGGGTGGATGATGCCGAGGACGACCTGGACCTCATGCAGTACATCGTGTGTTTCCGCTACCCGGTCAAGGACTGGAGTGAGTTGGGTGCTACAGATGCTGAGGAGCCCAGCGTGTTCGAACAGACGGATTACCTGGCCCAAGGCAAAGCATTCTGGCTGACAGTTGAGAATGACGCGATGAGCGCCGTCAGTGGTCGCAGTGTGCCACAGGGCATGCGGATGCTGGTTGATCCTGGGGTGGAGGTTGAGGCGGGGCGTTTGGTTATCGCTCGTCAGCCGGGCAAACCCGCGATTTTTCGCGAGTTGGCTGAGGACGGCGGGCAGCGGTACCTGAAGGCCCTCAATAACAACTACCCGACGTTGCTCTGTGAAGAAGGTTGCGAGTTTCTCGGAGTGGTCGTGCGAGTGCACGGTGCCTTCTAGAATGAAGGGGCTGCAAAGCAGCCCCCGCTGACCTCACTCTGTCAGCTCGACCAGCACCGTCCCTTCGCTGACCATATCCCCTTCCTGGCAGAACAACGCGTTCACCGTCCCGCCATGAGGCGCACGAATGCTGTGCTCCATCTTCATGGCTTCCAGCACCACCAGCGCGGCACCTGCTTCCACCACTTGCCCCGGCTCGACCAGTACCCGCACGATGCTGCCGTTCATGGGCGCGCCCAAGCCGCCCTGATGGCTGTGGCTGGCCTCGGCTTCGGCAATCGGGTCGAAGGCCTCGATGGCGTGCATCTCGCCATCCCAGTGCAGGTAAAGCGTGCCACCCCGGCGGATCGCCAGGTGCTGGCGGCGCACACCGGCCTGGTCATGCACCAGCTGTTCGCCCACCAGCTGGTAGGTGGACGTAGCGCTGCGCTCCAGGGCAACCGCCTGGTCCTGCCCGCTGCTTACCAAGTGCAGGCTGGTGCGTGCCGGCAGGCCCAAGCGCAAGCCGTTGCGCTCACCCCACGGCGAACGGCGGTCGTCCTCACGCTGATGCCCGGCCTGGCATTGCAGCCAGGCTTCGGCTGCTGCCTCCCAGAAGCTGGCCGGCAGTGCGTTTGGCGCTGGTAGCAACACCTCCTGGTGACGCGGAATGAAGCCGGTATCCAACTCAGCGTCAGCAAATGCCGGGTGGGCCAGAATGCGGCGCAGGAAGGCGATGTTGGTTTTCAGCCCGCCAATGGCGAACTCGTCGAGCATGGCCAGCAAGCGCAGGCGGGCCTGTTCGCGGTCCTCGCCCCAGGCGATCAGCTTGCCCAGCATCGGGTCGTAGAACGGCGACACCACGTCACCTTCACTGACCCCACTGTCCACCCGCCGGCCTTCACCCGGCGCCGACTCACGGTACAGCGCCAGCTTGCCGGTCGCCGGCAGGAATTCGTTGGCCGGGTCCTCGGCATACAAGCGCACTTCGATGGCATGGCCGATCAGCGGCACCTGTTCCTGGGTAATCGGCAACGCCTCACCGCAGGCCACGCGAATCTGCCAGGCCACCAGGTCCAAGCCGGTGATGGCCTCGGTGACCGGGTGTTCTACCTGCAGACGGGTGTTCATCTCCATGAAGAAGAACTCACCGCGAGCGTCGAGCAGAAACTCTACGGTACCGGCTCCTACATAGCCGATGGCCTGGGCTGCGCGTACTGCCGCCTCACCCATGGCCCGGCGCAGTTCAGGTGACAGGCCGGGAGCAGGGGCTTCTTCGACCACTTTCTGGTGGCGGCGCTGAATGGAGCAGTCGCGTTCGTTGAGGTACAGGCAGTTGCCGTGCTGGTCGGCGAACACCTGGATCTCTACGTGGCGAGGCTTGAGCACGTACTTTTCAACCAGCATGCGCGCATCGCCGAACGACGACTGTGCTTCACGCTGGGCAGAAGCCAGGGCGTCGGCGAGCTGGCTTTCTTCCTCGACCACTTTCATGCCCTTGCCGCCGCCGCCGGCACTGGCCTTGAGCAGCACCGGGTAGCCAATGCGTTCGGCAGCGGCGCGGAAGGTGTCCAAGTCCTGCGCTTCACCGTGGTAGCCCGGCACCAGCGGCACCCCGGCAGCCTCCATCAGCGCCTTGGCTGCCGACTTGCTGCCCATGGCATCGATGGCGCTTGCCGGTGGGCCAAGGAAGATCAGCCCGGCCTGTTCGATGGCGCGTGCGAAGCCTGCGTTCTCAGACAGGAAGCCATAGCCCGGGTGGATGGCCTGGGCGCCACTGGCCTTGGCGGCGGCCAACAGTTTTTCGACCAGCAGGTAGCTTTCGGCGGCCTTGGTGCCGCCCAGGTCAACGCGGATATCCGCTTCGCGGCTGTGCCGTGCGTCACGGTCGGTGGCGCTGTGCACGGCGACGGTGGTCAGGCCCATGGCCTTGGCGGTACGCATTACCCGGCAGGCGATTTCGCCGCGGTTGGCGACCAGCAGGGTGGTCAAAACGGGGCGGCTCATGGGCGCGGCTCCTTCTTGTCATCGGTTTGCCAGGCGGGGCGGCGTTTTTCCAGGAAGGCGCGCAGGCCTTCCTGGCCTTCGGCGCTGACGCGGATGCGGGCGATGGTGTTCTCGCAGTAGCGACGCAGGGCCGGGCTGAGTTCGCCGTCGTCCACTTCGCGCAGCAGGTCCTTGGTGGCGCGCAACGCCTGCGGGCTGTTCTGCAGCAGGTTGGTTACCCAGGACTCGACCTGAGCGTCCAGTTCGCTGGCCGGATACACCTCCGCCAACAAGCCCAGCTCGCGGGCACGCACGCCACTGAAACGCTCGGCAGTGAGGGCATAGCGGCGTGTGGCGCGTTCCCCCATCGCCTTGACCACGAACGGGCTGATGACCGCCGGGGCCAGGCCGATACGTACTTCCGACAGGCACAGCTGGGCGTCTTCGGCGCCAATGGCCATGTCGCAGCAACTGATCAGGCCCAGCGCGCCGCCAAAGGCTGCACCTTGCACCACGGCCAGGGTAGGGGCCTTGAGGCGGTGCAGGGCGTACATCAGTTCGCCCAGTTCGTGGGCATCATCCAGGTTGGTGTTGAAATCCAGCTGCGCCGATTGCTGCATCCAGGCCAGGTCGGCGCCGGCGCTGAAGTGCCGGCCACGGCCGCGCAGCAGCACGAAACGCAGGCTGGCGTCCTCGGCCAACTGGTCGATGGCCACGATCAGCTCGCGGATCATCTGCGCATTGAAGGCGTTGTTCTTGTCCTCGCGGCTCAGCCACAGGGTGGCGAAACCGCGTGGGTCGCGGATCACTTCGAGGGTGCTGAAATCGCTCATGGGTCACATCCGGAAAATGCCGAAGCGGCTCTGTTCGATCGGCGCGTTCAGCGCGGCAGACAACGCCAGGCCAAGCACGTCGCGGGTTTGTGCCGGGTCGATGACGCCGTCGTCCCACAGGCGAGCGCTGGAGTAGTAGGGGTGGCCCTGGTGCTCGTACTGGTCGAGGATCGGCTGCTTGAGCCTGGCCTCGTCCTCGGCACTGAACGGCTGGCCGCTACGCTCACTTTGCTCGCGCTTGACCTGGGCCAGCACGCCTGCGGCCTGTTCGGCGCCCATCACGCCAATGCGTGCGTTGGGCCACATCCACAGGAAACGCGGGTCGTAGGCGCGGCCACACATGCCATAGTTGCCGGCGCCGAAGCTGCCGCCGATGATGACCGTGAACTTGGGCACCTGGGCGCAGGCCACGGCGGTCACCAACTTGGCACCGTGCTTGGCGATGCCGCCTTCTTCGTACTTCTTGCCGACCATGAAGCCGGTGATGTTCTGCAGGAACAGCAGCGGGATGCCGCGCTGGCAGGCCAGTTCGATGAAGTGCGCGCCTTTTTGCGCGGCTTCGGCGAACAGGATGCCATTGTTGGCCAAAATTGCCACCGGGTAGCCATGCAGGTGGGCGAAACCGCACACCAGGGTGGTGCCGAACAGCGCCTTGAACTCATCGAACACCGAGCCATCGACCAGCCGAGCGATCACCTCACGTACATCGAACGGCTGCTTGGCATCGGCCGGCACCACGCCATACAGCTCGTCGGCCGCATACAGCGGCGCCACCGGGGCCAGGCGCTGCAGCTTGCCCAGCTTGTGCCAGTTGAGGTTGGCCACGCTGCGCCGGGCGATCGCCAGGGCGTGTTCGTCGTTGTCGGCATAGTGGTCGGCCACGCCGCTGGTGCGGCAGTGCACATCGGCGCCGCCGAGGTCTTCGGCGCTGACCACCTCACCGGTGGCGGCTTTTACCAGCGGTGGGCCGGCGAGGAAGATCGTTGCCTGTTGGCGTACCATGATCGCTTCGTCGGCCATGGCCGGCACATACGCACCGCCAGCGGTACACGAACCCATTACCACGGCGATCTGCGGGATGCCCTGCGCGCTCATGTTGGCCTGGTTGAAGAAGATCCGGCCGAAGTGCTCGCGGTCCGGGAATACTTCGTCCTGGCGCGGCAGGTTGGCGCCGCCCGAGTCCACCAGGTAAATGCATGGCAGACGGTTTTGCAGGGCGATGGCCTGCGCGCGCAGGTGCTTTTTCACCGTCAGCGGGTAGTACGAACCGCCCTTCACCGTGGCGTCGTTGGCCACGATCATGCATTCCACGCCTTCGACGCGGCCGATACCCGCAATCACGCCCGCAGCCGGCACGTCTTCGCCGTACACCTCATGGGCTGCCAGCTGGCCGATTTCGAGGAACGGCGAGCCTGGGTCCAGCAGGCGATCGATACGCTCGCGTGGCAGCAATTTGCCGCGTGAAGTGTGCCGCTCCTGGGCTTTGGGCCCGCCGCCCTGGGCCACCTGGGCAAGCAGGCCGCGCAGGGCCTGGACCTGTTCAAGCATGGCCGCGCTGTTGCCGGCGAACTCCGCCGAACGCGGGTTGATCTGGGTGTGCAAGGTAGCCATGTGCGCCCGTCCTTTATGTTCAGCGGGTTTCGTTGAACAGTTCGCGGCCGATCAGCATCCGGCGGATTTCGCTGGTGCCGGCACCGATTTCGTACAGCTTGGCGTCGCGCAGCAGGCGGCCGGCCGGGAATTCGTTGATGTATCCGTTGCCGCCGAGAATCTGGATCGCCTCCAGGGCCATTTGCGTGGCGCGTTCGGCGGTGTACAGGATGACCCCGGCGGCGTCCTTGCGGGTTGTCTCGCCACGGTCGCAAGCCTGGGCCACGGCGTACAGGTAGGCACGGCTGGCGTTGAGCTGGGTGTACATGTCGGCAATCTTGCCCTGTATCAGCTGGAACTCGCCGATGCTTTGGCCGAACTGCTTGCGGTCATGAATGTAGGGGACCACCAGATCCATGCAGCTTTGCATGATGCCGGTCGGGCCGCCGGACAGCACCACGCGCTCGTAGTCCAGACCACTCATCAGCACGCGCACGCCACCGTTGAGCTGGCCGAGAATGTTCTCCTGCGGCACTTCCACACCGTCGAAGAACAGCTCGCAGGTGTTGGAGCCGCGCATGCCCAGTTTGTCGAACTTGTTGCTGCGGCTGAAACCTTTCCAGTCACGTTCGACGATGAAGGCGGTGATGCCGTGCGGGCCTTTGTCCAGGTCGGTCTTGGCATAGATCACGTAGGTGTTGGCGTCGGGGCCGTTGGTGATCCAGGTCTTGCTGCCGTTGAGCACATAATGATCGCCGCGCTTCTCGGCACGCAGCTTCATCGACACGACGTCGGAGCCGGCGTTGGGCTCGCTCATGGCCAGCGCGCCGATGTGCTCGCCGCTGATCAGCTTGGGCAGGTACTTGAGCTTCTGCTCATGGGTGCCGTTGCGGTTGATCTGGTTGACGCACAGGTTGGAATGGGCGCCGTAAGACAGTGCCACCGAGGCTGAGCCACGGCTGATTTCTTCCATCGACACCACGTGGGCCAGGTAGCCCAGGCCAGCGCCGCCGTACTCTTCCGACACGGTGATGCCCAGCAGGCCCATGTCGCCGAACTTGCGCCACATGTCGGCAGGGAACAGGTTGTCGTGGTCGATTTGTGCGGCGCGCGGGGCCAGTTCTGTCGCGACGAAGGCGCGGACCTGGTCGCGGAGCATGTCGATGGTTTCGCCCAGGGCGAAGTTCAGGGAGGGGTAATGCATGCTGGGGCACCTTCTTGTTCTTGAAATTGGGTTACACCGTAGCTTGCGGATCCAACCCCCGACCCCTGTGGGAGCGGGCTTGCCCGCGAATGCGTCGGCAGGGTCACCGTCATTGCCTGATCGATCGCATTCGCGGGCAAGCCCGCTCCCACAGAGTTCGGCGCGCTGCCTGCAAGTGGGTGTCGTTCATCACCTTTACGTTAACGTAAACCTGCGGAGGGTTGCTGTCAATCCAGTCGTCACCTTTACGTAAACGTAAATCTGCGCCAGAGTATTCCCGCTGCTTCAGCCGTGCCCAGAACAACCACAAGAAGGGACACCCATGAGTCAACCGAGCTATACCCGCGGTCGCCAGGACCAAGCCTTGCTGACCCAGACTATCGGCCAGGCCTTCGATGCCACGGTGGCCCGCTGTACTGACAGCGAGGCGCTGGTGTCGCGTCATCAGGGCTTGCGCTACAGCTGGCGACAGCTGGCCGAGCAGGTCGATACCCATGCCCGCGCCCTGATGGCCCTGGGCGTCAACACCGGGGACCGGGTCGGCATCTGGTCACCTAACTGCGCGCAGTGGTGCGTCCTGCAACTGGCCAGCGCCAAGGTCGGCGCCATTCTCGTCAACATCAACCCCGCCTACCGCGTGGGCGAACTGGAATACGTGTTGCGCCAGTCCGCCTGCCGCTGGCTGGTGTGCGCCGATGCCTTCAAGACCTCCGATTATCACGCCATGGTCCAGGAACTGGCGCCGGAGCTGGCCAGTGCCACGCCAGGCGAACTGGCCTGCGAATGCCTGCCCGAGTTGCGCGGGGTCATCAGTCTGGCGGCCAACCCGCCTGGCGGCTTCCTGCCTTGGCAAGCGCTGGTTGAGAGGGCAGGGCAGACCTCGACAGAGGCCTACACCGCTCGTCAGCAAAGCCTGCAGTGCGACCAGCCGGTGAACATCCAGTACACCTCCGGCACCACCGGCGCGCCCAAGGGCGCCACGCTCAGCCACTACAACATCCTCAACAACGGCTTCATGGTCGGCGAAAGCCTGGGCCTGACCGTGCGCGACCGCATGGTGATCCCGGTGCCGCTGTATCACTGCTTCGGCATGGTCATGGCCAACCTCGGTTGCATCACCCACGGCAGCACCATGATCTACCCCAACGATGCCTTCGACGCCGAACTCACCCTGCGCGCCGTGGCCGAGGAGCGTGCCAGCATCCTGTACGGCGTGCCGACCATGTTCATCGCCATGCTCGATCACCCGGCTCGCCAAGGCATGGACCTGTCGACCCTGCGCAGCGGCATCATGGCCGGCGCCACTTGCCCGATCGAAGTCATGCGCCGGGTCATCGACCAGATGCACATGGCCGAAGTGCAAATTGCCTATGGCATGACCGAAACCAGCCCGGTATCGCTGCAAACCGGCCCCGACGATGAGTTGGAGCTACGCGTGACTACCGTCGGCCGCACCCAGCCGCAGCTAGAGAACAAGCTGGTGGACGCCGACGGCTGCATCGTCCCGCGCGGTGAGATCGGCGAGCTGTGCACCCGTGGTTACAGCGTGATGCTGGGTTACTGGAACAACCCCCAAGCGACGGCGGACGCCATCGACCCGGCGGGGTGGATGCACTCGGGCGACCTGGCGGTGATGGACGCGCACGGTTACGTGCGCATCGTCGGGCGCAACAAGGACATGATCATTCGCGGCGGCGAGAATATTTACCCGCGTGAACTGGAAGAGTTCTTCTACACCCACCCGGCGGTGGCCGATGCGCAGGTGATCGGCATTCCGTGCAGCCGATACGGCGAAGAGATTGTGGCCTGGATCAAGCTGCACCCCGGGCACAGCGCCACCGTGGAGGAGCTGCAGGGCTGGTGCAAGGCACGCATTGCACACTTCAAGGTGCCACGGCATATCCGTTTCGTTGACGAATACCCGATGACGGTGACGGGCAAGGTGCAGAAGTTCCGCATGCGGGAGATCAGTGTGGCGGAGATTTCGGCTGCAACGGCTGGTTGATGCATGGGCTCAACCGGCCTCTTCGCGGCTTTAGCCGCGAAAGGGCCGGCCCTGCCAGCACAAGATAGTGGTCTACCCTTAGGCTTTCACCGGTGGCTCCTGGCTCGGCGGGTCGCCCACCGTCGGTGGCACAGTCGGCTTGATCGGCAGCTCGTCCGGTTCTTCTTCCGGCATGCGCGGCGGCAAGCTGGGGTCGTCGATGTTGGGATCGGGGGTTTCCGGTGGAATGGGAATGTTCATGGCCTGACCTCGCGTGGGTGAATGAAGAGGTGCTGCAGGCTTCGACTTCGCGTAGCTGCCGTTCGCTCAATTTTTTTGAACCCCACGCCTGTGCCCGGCTCTGAACCCTTACCGCCACCAGCCTGAGGGAGCAAGGTCGATGTCACGTAACGAGCCCTTTGAGAGCGTGCCCACGGCGAATGATCATGCGGATCAGGCCATCAGCTTGTCCCAGGCGCTGCTGGCGCCGCGTATCGTGATCGAAGACACCCAACCCGTGCTCGAAGCAGGCACCTTCGCGGCCAAGGCCATCAGCGGCCAGCCGGTGGCGGTCAGCAGCAAAGTCTATTGCGATGGCCACGACCGCCTGGCGGTGATGCTCAACTGGCGCCAGGCCAACAGCCGCCGCTGGCATTGCGTGCCCATGCAGTCACCAGGCAATGACCTTTGGCTGGCCGACTTCACCCCCTCCGAGCTGGGCCCCCACCTGTTCAGCATCGAAGCCTGGGTCGACCCCTACGCTACTTACTGCCACGACCTGGAGAAAAAGTACCACGCCGGTGTCGAGGTAACGCTGGAGCTGGAAGAGGGCCGGTTGATGCTGGGCAAAGGCATCGACCTGTGCAACGGTGCCCTGCGGGAAGAACTGCAAGCCACGCAGCAACGCCTAGCCACGCTGGGCGCTGACGACCAGGTGGCGCTGTTCCTCGATCCCACAACGGCACGCCTGATGAGCGAAGCCGAGCACCGCAGCTACCTGGCCCGCAGCCGTGAATTTCCCGTTGATGTCGACCGCCCGGCAGCCCAGTTTGCCAGCTGGTACGAGTTGTTCCCACGCTCGATCACTGACGACCCCAAGCGCCACGGCACGTTCAATGATGTGCACGAACGCCTGCCGATGATCCGCGACATGGGCTTCGACGTGCTGTACTTTCCGCCCATCCACCCCATTGGCATGCAACATCGCAAAGGCCGCAACAACGCACTCACGGCCCAGCCGGGCGACCCGGGCAGCCCTTACGCCATCGGCAGCGCCGAAGGTGGCCATGACGCGATCCACCCGCAACTGGGCAGCCGCGACGACTTCCGCCGCTTGGTGGCTGCGGCGGCCGAGCACGGCCTGGAAATCGCCCTCGACTTCGCCATCCAGTGCTCTCAGGACCACCCTTGGCTCAAGGAGCACCCGGGCTGGTTCAGCTGGCGTCCGGACGGCACCATCCGCTATGCCGAGAACCCGCCGAAAAAGTACCAGGACATCGTCAACGTCGACTTCTACGCCCCCGACGCAGTGCCTGGCCTGTGGCTGGCCCTGCGCGATGTGATCATCGGCTGGGTGGAGGAGGGCGTAAAAACCTTCCGCGTCGACAACCCGCACACCAAACCGCTGCCGTTCTGGCAATGGCTGATTGCCGACGTGCGCGCCCGGCACCCGGACGTGATCTTCCTTGCCGAGGCCTTCACCCGGCCTGCCATGATGGCGCGGCTTGGCAAGGTCGGCTATGCGCAGAGCTATACCTATTTCACCTGGCGTAACACCAAACAGGAGCTGCGCGAATTCTACGAGCAGCTCAACCAGCCGCCGTGGAGCCAGTGCTACCGGCCCAACTTTTTCGTCAACACGCCGGATATCAACCCGTACTTCCTGCATACCTCCGGCCGCGCCGGCTTCCTCATCCGCGCCGCACTGGCCACCATGGGCTCGGGGCTGTGGGGCATGTATTCGGGCTTCGAGCTGTGCGAAGGCACGCCGCTGCCGGGCAAGGAGGAGTACCTGGATTCGGAGAAATACGAAATCCGCCCACGGGACTTCACCCAGCCTGGCAACATCATTGCCGAGATCGCCCAGCTCAACCGCATCCGCCGCCAGAACCCCGCGCTGCAAACCCACCTGGGCGTGGCGTTCTTCAACTGCTGGAACGACAACATCCTGTACTTCGCCAAACGCACGCCCGATCGTGACAACTACATCCTGGTGGCAATCAGCCTCGACCCGCACAACGCCCAAGAGGCGCATTTCGAGCTGCCGCTGTGGGAGCTGGGCCTGGACGACAACGCCGAAACCCATGGCGAAGACCTGATGAACGGCCACCGCTGGTCGTGGTATGGCAAGACCCAGTTCATGCGCATCGAACCCTGGCACCAGCCATTCGGTATCTGGCGTATCGAAAAAGCCTTGTAGGAGCGGCACAAGGCCGCTCCTACAAGGATCGCGAAGAACCAGGAAAATGAAAGGAGTCACCCATGGCCAAGCGTTCCCGCCCGGCAGCCTTCATCGACGACCCGCTGTGGTACAAGGACGCCGTCATCTACCAGCTGCACATCAAGTCGTTCTTCGATTCGAACAACGACGGCATCGGCGACTTCGCCGGCCTGATCAGCAAGCTCGACTACATCGCCGAGCTGGGCGTCAACACCCTGTGGCTGCTGCCGTTCTACCCCTCGCCACGGCGCGACGACGGCTACGACATCGCCGAATACAAGGCCGTGCACCCTGATTACGGCAGCCTGGCAGACGCCCGCCGTTTCATCGCCGAGGCCCACAAGCGCGGCCTGCGGGTGATCACCGAACTGGTCATCAACCACACCAGCGACCAGCACCCGTGGTTCCAGCGTGCCCGCCATGCCAAGCGCGGCAGCAAGGCAAGGGACTTCTACGTGTGGTCGGACGATGACCAGAAATACGACGGCACGCGCATCATCTTTCTCGACACCGAAAAGTCCAACTGGACCTGGGACCCGGTCGCCGGCCAGTACTTCTGGCACCGCTTCTATTCGCACCAGCCCGACCTCAATTTCGACAATCCCCAAGTGCTCAAGGCGGTGATCGGCGTTATGCGTTTCTGGCTCGACCTGGGCGTCGACGGCCTGCGCCTGGATGCCATCCCCTATTTGATCGAACGTGACGGCACCAACAACGAAAACCTCGCCGAAACCCACGATGTCCTGAAGGCCATCCGCGCCGAAATCGACGCCAACTACCCCGACCGCATGCTGCTGGCCGAGGCCAACCAGTGGCCCGAGGACACCCGCCCGTACTTCGGCGAAGGCGAAGGCGACGAGTGCCATATGGCCTTCCATTTCCCGCTGATGCCGCGCATGTACATGGCCCTGGCCATGGAAGATCGTTTTCCGATCACCGACATTCTGCGCCAGACGCCGGAAATCCCCGCCAACTGCCAATGGGCGATCTTCCTGCGCAACCACGATGAGCTGACCCTGGAAATGGTCACCGACCGCGAGCGCGACTACCTGTGGAACTACTACGCCGAAGACCGCCGCGCCCGCATCAACTTAGGCATCCGCCGGCGCCTGGCGCCACTGCTGCAGCGTGACCGCCGGCGTATCGAGCTGCTCACCAGCTTGCTGCTGTCGATGCCCGGTACGCCGACCTTGTACTACGGCGACGAACTGGGCATGGGTGACAACATCTACCTGGGTGATCGCGATGGCGTGCGCACGCCCATGCAATGGTCGCCAGACCGCAACGGCGGCTTTTCGCGCGCCGACCCGCAGCGCCTGGTGTTGCCGCCGATCATGGACCCGCTGTACGGCTACCAGACCGTCAACGTCGAAGCCCAGAGCCACGACCCGCATTCGCTGCTGAACTGGACGCGGCGCATGCTGGCGGTGCGCAAGCAGCAGAAGGCCTTTGGTCGCGGCAGCTTGCGCACGCTCACGCCCAGCAACCGGCGTATCCTCGCCTATATCCGCGAGCACACCGATGCCGATGGCAATACCGAGGTGATCCTGTGCGTGGCCAACGTTTCCCGTGCCGCCCAGGCCGCCGAACTGGAATTGTCACACTACGCCGACAAAGTACCGGTGGAGATGCTCGGCGGCAGCGCCTTCCCGCCGATTGGCCAGTTACCGTTCCTGCTCACCTTGCCACCCTATGCCTTCTACTGGTTCCTGCTGGCCTCGCACGACCGCATGCCCAGCTGGCACGTTCAGGCCACCGAGGGGTTACCCGAATTGACTACGCTAGTGCTGCGCAAACGCATGGAAGAATTGCTGGAAGCTCCGTCAAGCGACACCCTTCAAAACAGCATCCTGCCGCAATACTTGCCAAAACGGCGCTGGTTCGCCGGCAAGGAAGGGCCAATCGACGCAGTCAGGCTGTGCTATGGCGTACGCTTCGGCACCGCCACCACGCCAGTTCTGCTCAGCGAAATCGAAGTGCTCGGCGACGGCACGGCCAATCGGTATCAGCTGCCGTTCGGCCTGTTGCGCGAAGAGGACATCAACACCGCGCTGCCGCAGCAACTGGCCCTGTCGCGGGTGCGCCGCGCCCATCAGGTCGGCCTGATCACCGATGCCTTCGTCCTCGAACCCTTCATCCGCGCCGTGCTGCGCGCCTGCCAGGAGGGCATGCGCCTGCCGTGTGGCAACGGCGAGGGTGAGCTGCGTTTCGAAAGCACGGAGCCGTTGGCAGGCCTGGCGTTGAACGACGAAAGTGCAGTGCGCTACCTCAGCGCCGAACAGTCCAACAGCTCGGTGGTGATCGGCGACCGGGTGGTGCTCAAGCTGATCCGCCGGGTCAACCCGGGTATCCACCCCGAACTGGAAATGAGTGCCTACCTCACCGCTGCCGGCTTTGCCAATATCTCGCCGTTGCTGGCCTGGGTCAGCCGGGTGGACGAACAACATGCGCCCCATTTGCTGATGATTGCCCAGGGCTACCTGAACAACCAGGGCGATGCCTGGGCTTGGACCCAGAACACCCTGGAGCGGGCGATCCGCGACCAGATGGAGCCCACCGCCAATGATGCCGAGCCGCACACCGACGCGCTCGCCGAACTCAGCGGTTTCGCGGCCTTGCTTGGCCAGCGCCTGGGTGAAATGCATCTGCTGTTGGCGGCACCCACTGACGATGAGGCGTTCCGCACGCGCCCCAGCGATGCCAGCGACAGCCAGCACTGGGCCACCCAGATCAGCGCCGAACTGACCCGTGCCCTCGACTTGTTGGCCCAGCATCGCGACAACCTTGACAGCGACAGCCAGGCCTTGGTCGACGACCTGCAGCAACAACGCGACGGCCTTGCCGAACACATTAGCCAGCTGGCCGTGCAGGCCCAGGGTGGCCTGCTGATGCGCGTGCACGGCGACCTGCACCTGGGCCAGGTGCTGGTGGTGCAGGGCGATGCCTACCTGATCGATTTCGAAGGCGAACCGGCCCGGCCGCTGGAGGCGCGACGGGCAAAACACAGCCCGTACAAGGATGTGAGCGGCGTGCTGCGATCCTTCGACTATGCTGCTGCCATGATCTTGCGCAGCGCGTCTGCGGTCGACCTTTCCGGCCCGGCGCGCCAGGCGCGTCAGCGGGTTGCCCGGCAGTACCTGCATCAGTCGCGCCACGCCTTCGTCGAAGCCTATGGCCTGGCCACCGCCGCCATGCCCCATGCCTGGCAACAGACCCAGGGCGAGCGCGCCGCACTGGAACTGTTCTGCCTGGAAAAAGCCGCCTACGAAATTACATACGAAGCCGAGAACCGTCCAAGCTGGCTGGCCGTGCCTTTGCATGGCCTGCATGGACTGATCAGTACCTGGGGAGAGTCAGAATGAACGTTACAACGCGTGAAAACGGTGGCCTTCGGCAACGGGACCTCGACGCCCTGGCCCGCGCCGAACACGCCGATCCATTTGCGGTACTCGGCCCCCATGGCGACGGCGCGGGCGGGCAGGTTGTTCGCGCCTTTCTGCCCAATGCCCTGAATGTGCGCATCCTGGCGCGGCATGACGGGCGCATCCTCGCCGAAATGGAGCAGGGTAGCCTGCCCGGGTTGTTCAGCGCGCACCTTGATGAGGCACAGCCCTACCTGTTGCACATCGGCTGGGCCGGCGGCGAGCAGGTGACTGAAGACCCCTACAGCTTTGGCCCACAGCTTGGCGACATGGACCTGTACCTGTTCGCCGAGGGCAACCACCGCGATTTGGCCGGGCGTTTCGGCGCCCAGCCGATCCAGGTCGAGGGCATCGACGGCGTGTGCTTCTCGGTGTGGGCGCCCAATGCCCGCAGGGTGTCGGTCGTCGGTGATTTCAACAATTGGGACGGCCGCCGCCACCCCATGCGCCTGCGCCACAGCGCCGGGGTGTGGGAGCTGTTCGTGCCGCGCCTGGGCGTGGGCGAAACCTACAAGTTCGAGGTGCTGGGCAAGGAGGGGATTCTGCCGCTGAAGGCCGACCCGCTGGCCCGCGCCACCGAATTGCCGCCGAGCACCGCGTCCAAGGTTGCCCATGCGCTGAGCCACGACTGGCAGGACCACGACTGGATGGCACAGCGCGCGCAGCGCCATACCTACAACGCGCCGCTGTCGATCTACGAGCTGCACCCCGGGTCGTGGCGCTGCGAGCTCGATGAAGCGGGCGAAGTCGGGCGCTATTACAACTGGCGCGAACTGGCCGAGCGCCTGGTGCCTTACGTGCAGCAACTGGGCTTCACCCACATCGAACTGCTGCCGATCATGGAGCACCCGTTCGGCGGCTCCTGGGGCTACCAGCCGCTGTCGATGTTCGCGCCTACTTCTCGCTACGGCAGTGCCGAGGACTTCGCCGCCTTCGTCGATGCCTGCCACCAGGGCGGCATTGGCGTGCTGCTGGACTGGGTGCCCGCGCATTTCCCCACCGATGAACACGGGTTGGCGCGCTTCGACGGCACCGCCCTGTACGAATACGACAACCCCCTGGAAGGCTACCACCAGGACTGGAACACCCTGATCTACAACCTGGGCCGCAACGAAGTGCGCGGCTTCATGATGGCCTCGGCCCTGCACTGGTTGAAGCACTTCCACATCGACGGCCTGCGGGTCGATGCGGTGGCTTCCATGCTGTACCGCGATTACTCGCGCAAGGCCGGCGAGTGGGTGCCCAACCGCTACGGCGGGCGCGAGAACCTGGAAGCCATCGACTTCATCCGCCACCTCAACGGCGTGGCCGCCCACGAGGCCCCGGGCGCGCTCATCATCGCCGAGGAATCCACCGCCTGGCCTGGTGTCAGCCAGCCGACCCAGCAAGGCGGGCTGGGCTTTGCCTACAAGTGGAACATGGGCTGGATGCACGACACCCTGCATTACATCCAGAACGACCCGGTGCACCGCACCTACCACCACAACGAGATGAGCTTCGGGCTGATCTATGCCTACTCCGAGCACTTCATCCTGCCCATCTCCCACGACGAAGTGGTGCATGGCAAGCATTCGCTGATCGACAAGATGCCCGGCGACCGCTGGCAGAAGTTCGCCAACCTGCGTGCCTACCTCACCTTCATGTGGGCGCACCCGGGCAAGAAGCTGCTGTTCATGGGCTGCGAGTTCGGCCAGTGGCGTGAGTGGAACCATGACAGCGAACTGGACTGGTATCTGTTGCAGTACCCCGAGCACCAAGGTGTGCAGCGGCTGGTAAGCGATCTCAACCGGCTGTACCGCGAGGTGCCCGCACTGCATGAGCAGGACTGTCAGCCGCAGGGCTTCCAGTGGTTGATCGGTGATGATGCGCAGAACAGCGTATATGCCTGGCTGCGCTGGAGCAGCAGTGGCGAGCCGGTGCTGGTGGTGGCCAACTTCACCCCGGTGCCGCGTGAGGGGTATCGGATTGGCGTGCCGTTTGGCGAGCGTTGGCAGGAGTTGTTGAACAGTGATGCCGAGCTGTATGCCGGGTCGAATGTGGGCAATCTGGGGGCGGTGGCCAGTGATGAGGTGGCTAGCCATGGGCAGCCATTGTCATTGGCTCTCAACTTGCCGCCGCTCGGGGTATTGGTAATGAAGCCCGCTTGATCTGTCGGTGGTACTGGCCCTTTCGCAGGCCTGCCCGCGAAAGGGCCGGGCCTCCTACCACCGCATCCGCACCCCAAGGCTACCAATCAACCCGTTCAGGTCATTGTCATCCACATCGCTGCTGTAATCTGCACTCACAAACAAGGCCACCGAAGGCGTCACCCGCGCCACCAGCCCCAACCCCAATTCCACCGTGGTCGAGTAGCGCGAGCTGGAGATCTTGTCGACCTGGTCCAGCTTCACCTCGTCGGTATTGCTGAAGTCATACCACACGTTGGTCCGCACATAGGGTTCGATCGGCATGCCGCGCACTTCGTAACGCCCGGACAATTTCGCACCCACCCGGCCACTCCAGCTCGGCTGGCTGTCAAAGGCCTGCAGGGTTTCTTCCTGCACCTGGTTCCCGGGGAAGAACTGTTGGTTGATCAACTGTGCCTGGGGTTCGATCACCCAGTTGCCGCCCAGGCGAATCGGGTAACCACCTTCCACCGAAAAGGTCATCGCGTGGCCGTTGTCGTCCACGCGCTGGCCGTTTTCGCCACGCCCCAGCACATCGATGCGCGAGCCCATGGCCACGGCGTCCAGGTGCCAGCCCTGTTCATGGGTCATGCTCCAGTAAACGCCCAGGCTTTCCCCGCTCAGGTTCACCGCATTGCGCTGCTTGTCGCCCAACAGTGGGCGCATGCCGTTGAAGCTGCTTTGCAGGTTGTTGTGCCCCACGAAAATCCCTGCGCGGTGCACATTACCCGCAGCCGTTTCACGCACGAACAGGTCCGGGCCGATCATCAGTTGCTGGCTGGGCGCCTCAAGCTGCTCCGGGGGTTGTGCGCCGTTGCGCGAGGTGCTCGGGAAAAACTGCGCCCACTGGCTGGCAACCAGGTCCGGTGCCGCCTGCCCGTGGCGTTCGCTCATCTTCTGTGAAAAGGCATTCAGCGTGCCGATGCTCAGGCCACTGGCGCTGACCGGGTCAAGCGACAGCTGCGGCACCGCAGCCTGCTGCAAAAAGCCGGGCGAGGTGGGGTCTCCCTGCAATTCGTACGCGAACGTTTCCACCGGGGTTGCCAGAAGCAGCGACGTGGAAACCGCGTAGAAAATGCTGTCGAAGCGCAAGGGGTTCGAGGTGCATTTCATGGCGGATCTCCTTTGTTTTTGAGAGTTACAGCCCGAGGACCTGGCCTGTTGTCACGAGCTGTACGGCAAAAACAGGGGGCGACCCAAACCAGCACGCCAGCCTTCGCAAGCGCGCACAAAGGCGCGAGCTAGAGGCCCGGCGCGAGATCTTTACTGCTAGATAATCTTCAGCTAAGGAGACGACGCCGCTTGCGTCAAGAAAGCGTGAAAGAACTGTTCACGCTTCGTGTTTGGGCTCAAGCCCTTGATTTTTTGAGCAAAGAAGTAGGGCATAGCCGGGTTAGCTATTTGCCGCGCCCCGGCTATGAAGAATGATTGCTAGCGCTCACCTGCACTGCCAGGTGATTCAGTCTTCCTCGTGCTGCAACACCATCAGCAGCATCGACCGCCCTTTGACCTCGAACGTGCTGTCGAACTGCAAGTGCTGCCCCTTGCGCAGCTCCGGCCGGTCGGTATCGACCAGGCAGCTCCAGTATTCGCCCTCGGGCACTGCCGGCAACTTGAACGGCACGATGTCATGGTGAGCATTGACGATCAGCAATACCGTGGCCTCGGCACCGGGCCGGGCAATACCGCTGACCTGCGCACGGCCGTCGATGAGCATGCCCAGGCAACGCCCGTGGGGATCTTCCCACTGCTCCACGCTCATTTCGCTGCCATCGGGCGCCAGCCAAGTCACGTCCTTGACCCCGATGGCCTCATTGTAGTCGCCTACCAGAAAGCGCGAGCGGCGCAGCACCGGGTAGGCCAGGCGCAGGCGGGTGAGGCGTTTGACGAAGGCCAGCAGCTCCTCGCCGTCCTGGTCCAGGTCCCAGTTCACCCAGCCGATCTCGCTGTCCTGGCAGTAGGCATTGTTGTTGCCGTGCTGGGTACGGCTGAACTCGTCGCCGGCAACGATCATCGGCGTGCCTTGGGCCAGCAGCAAGGTGGCGAAGTAGTTGCGCATCTGGCGCATGCGCAAGGCATTGATGCCCGGGTCGTCGGTCGGCCCTTCCACGCCGCAGTTCCACGACAGGTTGTTGTCGGTGCCGTCCTGATTGTTCTCGTCGTTGTCTTCGTTGTGCTTGTGGTTGTACGACACCAGGTCGCGCAGGGTGAAACCATCGTGGGCGGTGACGAAGTTGACCGAGGCATACGGGCGCCGGCCACGGTTGTTGAACATATCGCCCGAGGCGGTCATGCGCGAGGCAAAGTCGGCCAGCTGGCCTTCGTCGCCTTTCCAGAACGCCCGCACGGTGTCGCGGAAGCGGTCGTTCCATTCGGCCCAGCCCGGAGCGAAATTGCCCACCTGATAGCCGCCGGGGCCGCAGTCCCAAGGTTCGGCAATCAGCTTGACCTGGCTCAGCATCGGGTCTTGTCGGCAGGCAACGAGGAAACCGTGGCGCTCGCTGTAGCCTTCGCGGTAACGGCCCAGGATGGTTGCCAGGTCGAAGCGGAAGCCATCCACATGCATTTCGCCGGCCCAGTAGCGCAGCGAGTCGGTGACCAGTTGCAACACGCAGGGGTGGCTCAGGTCCAGGGTGTTGCCGGTGCCGGAATCGTTGATGTAGTAGCGCTTGTCGTCCGGCATCAGGCGGTAGTACGAGGCGTTGTCGATGCCGCGCATCGACAGGGTGGGGCCACGCTCGTTACCTTCGGCGGTGTGGTTGTAGACCACGTCCAGAATCACCTCCAGCCCGGCGTCGTGCAGGTGCGCGACCATTTCCTTGAACTCGGCGATCTTGCCGCTGGCCAGGTAGCGCGGGTGGGGGGCGAAGAAGGCGATGCTGTTGTAGCCCCAGTAGTTGTTCAGGCCTTTGTCCAGCAGGTGCTGGTCGTTGACGAAGGCGTGGATTGGCAGCAACTCGATGCTGGAAACGCCCAGTTCCTTGATGTGCTTGAGCAACTCGTCATTGGCCAGGCCAGCAAAGGTGCCACGTAGCTCTTCCGGTACGGCCGGGTGGCGCATGCTGATGCCGCGGGTGTGCGCTTCGTAGATGATGGTGCGTTCCCAGGGGATGAGCACGCGCTGGTCGCGGCCCCAGGTGAACGCGGGGTCGATCACCTTGCATTTGGGCACGAAGGGCGCGCTGTCGCGTTCGTCGAACGACAGGTCGCCGTCGGGGTGGCCGATGGTGTAGCCGAACAGCGCCTCGGACCATTTCAGGCTGCCGACCAGCTGCTTGGCGTAGGGGTCGATCAGCAGTTTGTTGGGGTTGAAGCGGTGGCCGTTCTCTGGCTCGTAGGGGCCGTATACCCGGTAGCCATACACAAGCCCGGGGTGAGCGTCGGGCAAGTAGCCGTGGTAGATCTCGTCAGTGTACTCGGGCAGTTCAATGCGCTCGATTTCCTGTTCGCCGGTGGAGTCGAACAGGCACAGCTCGACCTTGGTGGCGTTGGCCGAGAACAGGGCGAAATTCACCCCAAGGCCATCCCAGGTGGCGCCAAGGGGGAAGGGCAGGCCTTCGCGGATGCGCGATGGGGCAACTGAGCGGGTTTTCTTTGGGGTGCGAGGGCTCATGGCAATCCTCAGGGGCCTTGGTGGAAGGGGAATTGTTTAGTCCTGCACCGGCCTCTTCGCGGGCTTGCCCGCTCCCACAGTACCTCCACAGCGCTGGAGGTTGATGCTGTACGTGTGGGAGCGGGCGAGCCCGCGAGGAGGCCGGTGCAGGCTTAACCGGCAGCCGGTTTTTTCGCCGCCCGGGGCTTTTTCGCCGCAGCGGGTTTGACGCCCGGAAGGGCAGCTACCTTGGGGTCGGCAGGCGCTTTGGGCTCAGCTGCTACCTTGGGCTTGGCCGGCGCCCGCTTGCGCGGCTCCGCCTTCGGTGCCAGTGCCTCAGCCTCGGCTAGCTTGCGGGCCATGTCCCAGTGGCGCTCTTCCTCGCCTACAGGCTTACCCTCGGACTCCCAGATCTGGTAGGCGAATTCGCGAATACGTTTTTCATCGACACTCATCATGACGCTCCTGATGCTCAAGATTGTTGTATCAACAGGTTGACCGGAAACTCTGCCAGCACAGCGCTCAACATCAGCTCCCTAGAAGGGCTGACCGCCGCACAGGGGAAAAGTCCCGTCGAGTTGGCAGGCGACAAGGCAAACGGCAGTACCAGCCGGGTGTCGTCCCAGTTCTGCGCCGGGATCAACGGGGTTGCAGCGCCGCCCAGCAGGCCACTGGTCAGGCGTGGGGCGACGACGATGGCGCGTTCGCCTTCACCCAGACGGGCAAAGGCGATCACATGGTCTGCATGCCGGCCTTGCACCGTCAGCGGCAGGTAGGCGCCGCGGCGGAACAGGTCGGCGTGGGCCTGGCGGCAGTCCAGTAGCCGGGCGATCAAGGCCTGCTTGATACGGCCGTCGCGCCAGTGTGCCAGCAGCTCAGTGGTGGGCGTTGCATCGTCCAGAGTGGCCCGCCTGCAAGCGTAGTCCACGGCGCGGCGGTTGTCCGGATCGACCAAGCTGAAGTCCCAGTATTCGTTGCCCTGGTACAGGTCGGGTACGCCGGGCGTGGTCATGCGTAGCAAGGCCTGCACCAGGCCATTGAGGGCGCCGGGGCAGGCCAGCAGTTGCGCGGCATCGGCCACGGATTTGCGCAGTTGCTGGTTCTCGTTGTCCAGCAACAGGCTGTCGATGTAGCGGGCACAGGCACTTTCGTAGCCTTCGTTCGGGGCGCTCCAGCTGCTGCGCAACTTGGCTTCGCGCAGGGCTTTCTGCTGCCACTGGCGAATGCGCTCCGCATAGTGGCGCAGGGCATTGCCATCGTGGAGGTCGAGGTCCAGCGGCCAGCTGCCAAGCAGGGTTTGCAGCAACATCAGTTCGTCGCCGGGGCTGGGGGCCTGACCATCTTCCAGCTGCGTACGTAGCGGTTCGGCCAGCTCGCGCCAATGTTCTACCCGGCTGGCCAGCCAAGGGCCACGCTCGCTGAGCACGGCCAGGCGTGCGCGGGTGTCTTCGCCGCGCTTGTGGTCGTGCGTGGCGGTGGCCAGCAGGTTGTCGGGGAAGTCGCGCAGGCGCCGTTGGGCTTCGTTGTGGAAGTGCATGGGCGAGGCGCTGAAACGTTCGGCCTCGAAGCCGACGTCGTTGCGCGACAGCAGCCGGGCACTGCGGTAGAAGGCGGTGTCCTCCACGGCTTTGGCAGCACTGGGTGCGGTCAGCTGCTGGAAGCGCACGCAGGCATGACGCAGCTGTTTACGGGCGCGGCCCGGTGGCAGGTGCCGCCAGCCTTGCCCGCCCAGCCATTGCTCAAGCTGCTCCAGCAGCGGCCAGTCGGCTTCGCCCAGGTCCTGCCGGGCATTGGCCAACGCTTGCTGGAAAAACCCTTCGTCTTCAGCCGGGCGCCCACAGGCGTTGAAGTAGGTGCGGTACACCGGGTAATGCGCCACCAGTGCCTGCAGGGCCCGGCGAATCGCACCCAGGGTCAGGTCGCGGGTCATCAGGTCGTTGCGGGCAACCTGCAATAGCGCTTGGGCCACCGATTCGCAGTCCCCGGCCAGGCTGGCGTTGAGCACCAGGTGGCGCGCCTGACGCACTTCTTCAGGGAAGTCCGGGCGCTCGGTCACGTTGGCCCACAGTTCCGTCAGCGGCGTTTCGCCGGTCGGGTCGTGTTGCAGCAGCGAGACCTGGTTCATGAACTCGTAGCCGGTGGTGCCGTCGGTGAGCCAGTCGCGGTGCAGGTGTTCGTTGGCGCCGAGGATTTTCTCCACGTAGATCGGGAAGTGCTCCAGGGCAGCCTGCAAAGGCCGGCGTGCCAACAGGCCATCGACGCGCCGGCGCAGCTTGCGGCAGTAGCCACGTGGGTCGGCAAGGCCGTCGATATGGTCGATGCGCAGGCCGTCCACCAGGCCGCGTTCGATCAGTTCGAACAGCTTGGCGTGGGTGGCCTCGAACACCGCCGCGCGCTCCACCCGCAGCCCGCCCAGCTCGTTGATGTCGAAAAAGCGCCGCCAGTTGATGTCGTCGGCGGCGGTGCGCCAGCTGGCCAGGCGGTAGGTCTGGCGCTCCAGCAGCAGGTGCAGGCGCTTGAAGCCGGCCTCGCTGCGGCTGTCGAACGCCAGCAGGGCCGAGTCGAAGTCGGCGCCCTCGCGTGCCAGGCGGGCCAGCTCGGCTTGCAGCGGGAGGGCATCGGCAAGCGGCGTGGCCGAGTCGCTCAAGGCGGTGAAGTGCTCGGCCAGGGCTTTCAGGGCCGGCTCCGGGCTGAGCGCCAGGATCCAGCCATAGTCGACCGGGCAGATCGGGAAGCGGTGCTCGTAATGCGCCACTTGCAGCAGGCCGTGATGCTTGTCGAATTCCAGCGGTATCTCGCCATGCTTCAAGGCCACGCCATAGTCGCTGCCCAGGAACGGCAGCAGCAGTTGCCCGGCCAGCAGCGGGTCGCTGGAATGCCACTGGATGTCGAAGAATTCTGCATACGGGCTGCGCCGGCCCCAGGCCAGCACGCTCTGCCACCAGGGGTTGTCGGCGCCGCCCACAGCCATGTGGTTGGACACCGTGTCGAGGATCAGCCCCATGCCATGCTGGCGCAGCGCGGCGACCAGCCGCTCCAGTGCCGCCTCGCCGCCCAGCTCGGGGTTGACGCAGGTCGGGTCGACCACGTCGTAGCCATGGCGCGAGCCAGCACGGGCTTTGAGGATGGGCGATGCATACAGGTGGCTGATGCCCAACTGGGCGAAGTACGGCACCAGCGGCACGGCATGGTCAAGGGTGAAGTCGCTGTGAAATTGCAGGCGCAGGGTCGCGGTCAGCGGCTTCATTGGTCACGCTCCCAGGCCTGTTCGCGGGCTTGGGCCAGCAATTCCAGGCGGCGTGCGGCATCTTCGTCATCGAGCAGATCGCGCACTGGCAAGGCGAAGCGCCGGCGCCAGTTGGGATGCCCGGCGGTGGTGCCCGGCAGGTTGGGCTGCTCGTCACAGCCGAGGAGGTCTTCCAAAGGCACCAGCACCAGTGGTGCGCGGGTATGGCCGACGTAGCGGATGGCGGCATCGATCAGCGCGTCGTTGTCCTTCAACGCACCGTAGTTGGCTTCCAGGGTGCGGCGCAGGCCGTCGTGCTCTTTCTGGCGGTCGTGGCGCCAGTGCAATTCGGTGGCGGCATCGATCAGCTGCAAGCGGTGGCTCCAGTCGATGTCGCGGTTTTCCAGCCAGCCGGCCAGGGGCGCCAGGTCGTGTGTGCCGGTGGTGGCCAGCGCGTTTTCCGGCCAGTCGAGAATCGGCTTGAACTGGCCGGGCTGGGTTTGCTCGAAGGGCAGCACGCGCATGCCCAGCACGGCTTTCTCTGCCAGGGTTTCGCGCAGGCCATCGGGCACGGTGCCCAGGTCTTCGCCGAGAATGATCGCCTGGTGGCGCACCGACTCCAGCGCCAGCAGGCGCAGCAGGTCGTCCAGTGGGTAATTGAGGTAGGCACCTTCACTGGGCTTGGCGCCCTGTGGGATCAGCCACAGCCGGCGCAGGCCCATCACATGGTCGATGCGCAGCCCGCCCGCGTGGGCGAGGTTGGCCCGCAGCATTTCGATGAAGGCGCGGTAGCCATTGCGCTTGAGGCCTTCGGGCGAGAACGCGCAGATGCCCCAGTCCTGCCCGGCGCGGTTGAGGATGTCGGGCGGCGCACCCACCTTGAGGCCCGCCAGCAGTTCGTCCTGGCGGCTCCAGGCCTGGCTGCCGGCACCGTCGGCACCCACGGCCAGGTCGGCGATCAGGCCAACGCTCATGCCGTTGCTGCGGGCGGCTTCCTGCGCTCGCTGCAGGCCCCGTTCGGTCAGCCATTGGCAAAAGGCATGGAACTCGACCTTGGCCGGGTAGGCGTTGGCAAAGGCTTCAACTTCAGGGTGGTACGGGTCGTGCCAGGCCTTGGGCCAGTTGCGCCAGTCGGCGCCCAGGCCATGCTCTACCGCCTGTGCTTGCAGTACCTCGAAGCGGCAGTGGTGCTCAAGCGCCTGGCCGCCGACTTCGCGGAAGCTGTCGAAATCCGCGCGCAGTGGATGGTTGCCCTGGCTAAAGCCTTGGTACAGCGCTTCGAGCAGGCGCAGTCGGGCGCTGGCGGCGCGTGGCCAATCGACCAGTGAGCGTTGTTCCAGCTCTTCCAGTTGCTGCTCCAGGCCGCAGGCTTCGATGGCCATGCGCACCTCCCGTTCACCCAGCAGCGCAGCGGGGCTGGCGTACAGGGTGTTGAGCAGCAGGCGGCTGGAGGGCGAGTAGGGGCTGTAGTGCTCCTGGTCGATGGCCGACAGGGCGTGGATCGGGCTGATGGCCAAGGCATCGGCGCCGCGTTCGGCAGCGGACCGGGCCAGTTGTTCCAGGGCCAGGCAATCGCCGTAGCCGCCGTCGCCGGGGCGGCGCAGGCTGTACAGCTGCACGGCCAGGCCCCAGCAGCGCGGCGGGGGTTGCGGCACCTTGTCTTCCAGGCTGTGACAGCGCGGCGGTGCCACGGCCACGGTGAAGCGGCGGCTGTCGATTTCGACGTGGTGGTAGCCGATGGGTAGCTCGCCGGGCAGGCGCGCCTGATCGTCGAGGCTGAGGGTACGCGAGGTGTGGTCTTCCAGGGTGCAGTGCGCGACGCTGGCCGCACTGAAGTAGCGTGCCAGCGCCAGTGGCTGGCCAAGGTCGGCGGTCAGCAGTGGTGGCAGGTGCTCGCTGTCTTCTGCTGCCTCCACAGCGCGCAGGCTGGCGGCAATCGCGGTGTCATCGGCGGCGGGGTGGCCCAGGCCTTCCAGAATATTGCGCAGCACTTCATCACTGACGCGCTGGGGCCGGGCGTTGGCGTCGACCCAGTCGCGGCTCAGCCCGACGCGGTTTGCCAAGCGGTGCAGGGCGGTTTCGCTCATGGACGCTCCAGATCAGGGGGAAGCAGGCTGACCACACAGCTGTAGGCCGCCAGTTGGCTATCGGGGTGTCGGGTGTCGCTGCTGTCGAACAGCCGAGTGGACGCTGCGGGTAATTCGATGGACTGCGGTGTGTCGCCCAGGTTCAGGTCAATACGCAGGGTGTTGCCATCGCCCAGGCGCCAGCGTGCGGTCAGCGCCTTTTCGCCGTGCACCTCGGTGCCCAGTGAACGGCTACCGGGCAGGTGCGGGATGACATGGCGGTGGCGCAGGTCGAGCAGTTGCTGGTACAGGCCGTGCCAGCCGGCGATCACTTCCTTGTTTTGCGGGCGTGACGCTTCGAAGGTCTGTTCGGCGTTGGGGTCGGGAATGCGTGCGCGTTGCTCGGGGTCGGCGAACGCGTTGAAGTGAGCGAATTCGCCGCGCCGGCCTTCGCGCACGGCGTCAGCCAGCTGATCATGAAAGTCGGTGAAAAACAGGAACGGCCGGCAGCTGCCATCGTCATCGCCCATGAACAGCAGCGGGATCATCGGTGCCAACAGCAGCAGGCCAGTGGCCGCCCGCAAGGCCGGCGGCGGGCACAGGCGGGTCAGGCGTTCGCCCAAGGCGCGGTTGCCGACCTGGTCGTGGTTCTGCAGGAACAACACAAAGGCACTGGGCGCCAGGTGCCCGCTGGGTTCACCGCGTGGCGTGCCATGGCGGTTGGCCTGGCCCTGGAACACGAAGCCTTCGGCCAGGCAGCGCGCCAGCTGGTCGATGGGGCGTTGCTGGTAATCGGCGTAGTAGCCTTCGGTTTCGCCGGTCAGCAGCACATGCAGGGCATTGTGGCCGTCGTCGTTCCACTGGGCGTCGAAGCCCTGCTCAAGCAGGCCGGCCTGGTTGTGCTCGTTCTCCAGCACCAGCCACACCTGGCGGCCAGGTTCCACGGCGGCGCGCACGCGTTGCGCCAGCTCGATCAGGAAATCGGGCTGGTCGATGGCATGCACGGCATCCAGGCGCAGGCCATCGCAACGGTAATCGCACAGCCACATCAGGGCGTTCTGGATGAAGTACTCGCGCACCTGCGGGCGGCGGAAGTCGATGGCGGCGCCCCAGGGCGTCTGCCGGTCTTCGCGGAAGAACGGGCTGGCGTACTGGTGCAGGTAATTGCCGTCGGGGCCGAAGTGGTTGTACACCACGTCCACCAGCACCATCAGCCCCAGGCCGTGGGCCTGGTCGACCAGTGCACACAGCTGCTCGGGGGTGCCGTAGGTGTTTTGTGGCGCGAACGGCAGCACTCCGTCGTACCCCCAGTTGCGCTCGCCGGGGAACTGCCCCAGCGGCATCAGCTCAATGGCACTGATGCCCAGCTCGGCCAAGCGTGGCAACTGTCGGGCAACCCCGGTGTAACCCTCGAGCAGGCCGACATGCAGCTCCTGGATCACCGCTTCGTGCCAGGGGCGACCTTGCCACGGGTGTTGCCAGGTGTAACCGGCCACATCCACCACCTGGCTCGGCCCCTGTACCCCTTCAGGCTGGTAGCGCGAGGCCGGGTCGGCAACCCGCAGTTCGCCGTCGATGCGGTAGTGGTAACGGTCACCGGCCTGACACGGTGCAACGCCGGTGTACCAGCCATCTTCATCCGGCAGCAGCGCGATGGCCGGCTGCTGCTCCAGTTCCACGCTCACGCTGCGCGCATCGGGTGCCCAGAGGGCGAAGCGCGCCGACGTGGCGTCCAGCAAGTGTGCGCCATGCCTGTGCATCTTCTGACCCTCGCTCAGTAATGGCTCAACTGTGCCTGCTTGACCAGGTCCTCGTAGAGGCGGGCGTAGGGTTCCACCGCTTGGCACCAGTTGAACGGCTGAGTCATCGACAGGCAGCGCATGGCGTTCAGCAGGTCCTTCTTGCCGTACACATAGAAGGCGCGGCTGAGTGCCTGGCGGTAGCTCTCGACGGTGGACTCGTTGAACAGGAAGCCGGTAACGCCACACTCGATGGTGTCGGCCAGCCCGCCAGTGTTGCGCGCTACCGGCAGCGAGCCGAAGCGCTGTGCATACATCTGGCTGAGGCCACACGGCTCGTAGCGCGACGGCATCAGCAAGAAGTCGCTGCCGGCGAACATGCGCCGGGCGTCGGTTTCGTTGAAGCCGATGCGCACGCCGATGCGGCCCGGGTGGCGCAGCGCCAGCTCGCGCATGGCCTGTTCCTCTTCGGGCTCGCCACGGCCGATGATCGCAATCTGCCCGCCTTGCTCGACGATGTAGTCGGCCACGCCCAAAGTCAGGTCCAGGCCTTTCTGGTAGACCAGCCGCGATACCACGGCGAATAGCGGACCGTCAGAATCCTCCAGGCCGAACAGCTCGCGCACTTCATGGGCGTTACGCGCCTTGCCTTCCCAGTCGTTGATGCTGAAGTTGTGCTGCAGGTGCTTGTCGGTGGCCGAGTCCCAGCTTTCATCGATACCGTTGGGAATACCCCCGAGCAGACCTTGCTGGGCCTTGCTGGCGAGGAAGCCGTCAAGGCCGCAGCCAAATTCGGGTGTGGTGATTTCCCGGGCATAGGTGGCGCTGACCGTGGTGATGTGGCTGGAGTAGGCCAGGCCCGCCTTGAGGAACGACAGCTTGCCGTAGAACTCCATACCTTCCTGCTGCATGGCGTGGTCGGGAATCGCCAGCTCCGGGCTGCATCCCCGGCTGTACACACCCTGGTAGGCCAGGTTGTGAATGGTGAACAGGGTAGGCGTGCTTAGCCCGCGCCAGTGCATGTAGGCCGGGGCCAGGCCGGCGGGCCAGTCATGGGCGTGCACCACTTCGGGTGTCCAGTGGATCTTGCCTTCGCCTGCGGCGATTTCGGCCGCAGCCAGGCCCAGGCGGGCGAAGCGGATGTGGTTGTCGGGCCAGTCGCGGCCATTGTTGGCACCATAGGGCGTGCCGTCGCGCTGGTACAGTTCGGGGCAGATCAGCACATAGATCACCAGGCCGTCGGCCATGTCCATGCGCCCGATCTTGCACGGCGGCAGTGCCGCGTGGCCGCCCAGTTCACCGACGATGTGGATGGGGTTGTCGCTATCCATCACCTGGCGGTAGCCGGGGATCAGCACCCGCACATCGTGCAGGTGCGCCAGGGCGCGGGGCAGGGCGGCAGATACGTCACCCAAGCCACCGGTTTTCACCAGGTCGGCGATTTCCGACGTCACGAACAGGATCTTGCGCTTGTTGGGGTTGTGCTGGCGCTGGGCGCCGGGTGCCGTGCCTGTCTTGGCGAAGTCCGGGGTTAGCGGCTCGCGGTTGTCCGGGTTGAATGAATCTACGTGAGGCTCGACAGCGGCACTGATCATACTTCTCTCCGTCCCTATGCTTTGGCCGGGTGCTGGCACCCGTGGCGATATATCGTGTGAGTTCTCTCTAATTCGGATCTGCGTAGTGCGTTCCATGCCCCTGAGTCGTGCGCGCAGGCACAGCGCTGTCGGCATTCCGGCCGCAGGCGAGTGGACTGGTTGGGGTGGGTGGGCCGTGGCTGGGAGTGCCCCATCCGTTTGGCCTACTTAATTCCTGACCTACCGGCTTTCCTTAAAGTTCGACTTTTTTACGTCACTCTTCCCTTGAGCAAATGGCGGGCCGAAAACCGAGTGTAGGAGAGAACGCGATAAAAATGTGACCCACTGGTCATTAATGTGAGGTGCGAAATAGACGCAAACGTTGGCGTATGTGGCTGGATGTGAAAAGGTTTGCCCGAGGCGTTTTGCGGGTGCGCCAAATTGTGGCTGGAATGGGAGCTTGCACCATAGTGGGGCGATGGAAGGGTGTTTGCGTCTTTGCCAGTGACCCGCGTAGGGGCCTGACCTGGAAAAGTAGAGTCAGCAGGTGGGAGCCCTACAGCCCCCACTGAGAGGAAGGAAAGATCAGAGGCTGACGGCCTTGCCGTCGGTACGCGCTTGCGCCAGCAGCAGGTTCAGTTGGGCGACCTGCTGGCGCAGCTGGTCACATTCGTCTTTCAGTTTACGCAGCTCATCACGGCGCACGGAGACATAGAGTGTCTGGGTTGGGGTTGCAGGCATCAAGGTACCCATGAGCACACCTCGCGGTTTTGGCTGGTGACAAGTCAAAGCGTAGACGCTTCACGCGGGGCGCATTCTGAATTCTTTTGCAGGGCTTGGGAACTTTTTTGTTTATCGTGGTCTCGCCGTTCGTCGCTGAACCCTCATGCGGTACGCTGGACTAATCTGGAAAGCTGGACTGTGTCGTCAACCATTTCGTAAGGGGAGCATCGGCTCATGCAACTGGGAATCGTCGGGCTGGGCCGCATGGGCGGCAATATCGCAAGGCGCCTGATGCGCGCCGGCCACCGCACCGTGGTACACGACCGCAACCGAGAGGCCATCACCGGGCTGGAAGGCGAGGGTGCTCAAGGCGCACACGACCTCGGTGCGCTGGTACAAAAACTGAAAGCGCCGCGCGCAGTGTGGGTCATGCTGCCGGCCGGCGAGCCGACCGAGCAGACCATCGCCCAGCTGGCCGAACTGCTGGAGCCGGGCGATGCGATCATCGACGGCGGCAACACCTTCTACAAGGACGACATGCGCCGCGCCGCCGAACTGGCCAAGCGCGGCCTGCATTACCTGGACGTGGGCACCTCCGGCGGTGTGTGGGGCCTGGACCGTGGCTACTGCATGATGATCGGTGGTGAAAAGGACGTGTTCGAGCGCCTGGAGCCTTTGTTCAAGGCGTTGGCGCCGGGCGTGGGCGACATCCCGCGTACTCATGGCCGCAGCGGTGAGCATCAGCGTGCCGAACACGGGTATATCCACGCCGGCCCACCTGGCGCCGGGCACTACGTGAAAATGGTGCACAACGGCATCGAATACGGCCTGATGCAGGCCTACGCCGAAGGCTTCGACCTGTTGCGCAGCAAAGGCGGCAACGAGCTGCCCGAAGAACAGCGCTTCGACCTGAACGTGGCCGAGATCGCTGAAGTGTGGCGGCGCGGCAGCGTGGTCACTTCGTGGTTGCTCGACCTCACCGCCGATGCCTTGGTCGCCGACCCGCAGCTGTCGCAGTTCAGCGGCTCGGTGTCCGACAGTGGCGAGGGCCGTTGGACCATCGACGCCGCTGTGGAACAGGCAGTGCCGGTGCCGGTTTTGTCCAGCGCGCTGTTCGCCCGCTTCCGCTCGCGCCAGCAACAGGGCACCTACGGTGACAAGATCCTCTCGGCCATGCGCCTGGGCTTTGGTGGCCATGTCGAGAAGAAAGCCGAATGACCAAACAGACCATTCCTGCTGCACCGCCTTGCACCCTGTTTCTGTTCGGCGCCAATGGCGACCTGGTCAAGCGCCTGCTGATGCCGGCGCTTTACAACCTTAGCCGCGACGGTTTACTGGACCGCAACCTGCGCATTGTCGGTGTCGACCATAATCCGGCCAGCGCCGAGGATTTTGCCGCGCGCCTGCATGCGTTCATGGTCGAGCGGGACAAGGGCACGGCCAAATGCCTGGACGAGAAACTGTGGGCCCGCCTGGCCAAGCGCCTGGATTACCAGACTGGCGATTTCCTTGACCCGGCGACCTACCAGGCCATCGCCAAGCGTATCGAGAAGACCAGCCACGGCAATGCGATCTTCTACCTGGCAACCTCGCCGCGCTTCTTCCCCGAAGTAGCCCAGCGCCTGGGGCAGGCCGGGTTGCTCGACGAGTCTGCAGGGGGCTTTCGCCGTGTGGTGGTCGAAAAGCCGTTCGGCACCGACCTGGCCAGCGCCGAGGCGCTCAACGCCTGCCTGCTGAAGGTGATGGGCGAGCGGCAGATTTACCGCATCGATCATTACCTGGGCAAAGAAACGGTGCAGAACATTCTGGTCAGCCGTTTTTCCAATGGCTTGTTCGAATCGTTCTGGAACAACCACTACATCGACCATGTGCAGATCACCGCTGCGGAAACCGTCGGCGTCGAAACCCGGGGCGCGTTCTACGACAGCACCGGGGCCTTGCGCGACATGGTCCCCAACCACTTGTTCCAGTTGCTGGCGATGGTAGCCATGGAGCCACCCGCAGCGTTCGGCGCCGATGCCGTGCGCAGTGAAAAGGCCAAGGTGGTCGGCGCCATCCGCCCGTGGTCGGCGAAAATGGCCCTGAAAAACTCCGTGCGCGGCCAGTACGTCGCCGGCAAGCAGGGGCGCAAGCCGCTGCCCGGCTACCGCCAGGAGGCCAACGTCGCTGCCGACAGCCAGACCGAAACCTTCGTGGCACTGAAGGTCATGATCGACAACTGGCGCTGGGCTGGCGTGCCATTCTACCTGCGTACCGGCAAGCGCATGAGCGTGCGCGATACGGAAATCGCCATCTGCTTCAAGCCCGCGCCCTATGCGCAGTTTCGCGAGTCGGAGCTGGAGCGCCCCAAGCCCAACTACCTGAAAATCCAGATTCAGCCCAACGAAGGCATGTGGTTCGACCTGCAGGCCAAGCGGCCGGGGCCGGAGCTGGTGATGGAGAACGTCGAGCTGGGCTTTGCCTACAAGGACTTCTTCAAGATGACCCCGGCGACCGGCTACGAGACCTTGATCTACGACTGCCTGACCGGTGATCAGACCCTGTTTCAGCGCGCCGACAACATCGAGAACGGTTGGCGCGCGGTGCAGCCGTTTCTCGATGCCTGGGCGCAGGATGGCGAGGTGCATGAGTACCCGGCGGGTGAAGATGGGCCCGAGGCTGGCAATGAACTGCTGGCGCGGGACAAGCGCGAGTGGCATCGGCTGGGGTGAGGTTCTTGTTATGCCTGTGCTGGCCCTTTCGCGGGCGAGCCCGCGAAAGGGCCAGCACAGGCAACCACATCAAGGAGGTTGAATGCCCGCCCACATCGAAGACTACGCGCTGCTGGGCAACTGCCGCAGCGCTGCCCTGGTCAGCCGTGATGGCTCGCTCGACTGGCTGTGCCTGCCACGCTTCGACGCCCCAGCCGTATTCGCCGCACTGCTGGGCAACGAAGAAAACGGCCGCTGGCGCCTGGCCCCCAGCGACCCGGTCGAGCACAGTAGCCGGCTTTATCTGGACGATACCCTGGTGCTGGAAACCACCTGGGTCACCGCCACTGGCCGTGCCCGCGTGCTCGACTTCATGCCCTTGGGCGAGGTCAATTCGGTGGTGCGAATCGTCGAGGGCATCTCTGGTGAAACCAACTTCGAAATGGACCTGGTCATGCGCTTCGACTACGGGCGCAGCGTGCCCTGGGTGGAACGGCTCGACCCACTCACCCTCAGCGCTGTCGCCGGCCCTGACCGGCTGATCCTGTGCAGCACCGTGCCGCCGCATGCCCGCGACCACCATACCGTCGCCCGTTTTCGCGTTGGTACAGGTGAGCGGCATATCTTCAGCCTGCGCCATCAGCCCTCGCACCTGCCAGTGCAACCCGACCGCGACAGTGACCAGGCCCTGGCCCACACCATCGATCAATGGCAGGCCTTCGCCGCCCGTTGCCCGCAGGTAGGCCCCTACACGGCCTTGGTGCGCCGTTCGTTGCTTACCCTCAAGGCAATGACCTACGCGCCTACCGGCGGCATCGTCGCCGCCGTTACCACCTCGCTGCCCGAGCGCCTGGGTGGGGAGCGTAACTGGGACTACCGCTTCTGCTGGCTGCGCGACGCCACCATGACCCTGCTGGCGTTCATGAACCTGGGCTATTTCGACGAAGCCCAGGCCTGGCGGGAATGGCTGCTGCGTTCGGTGGCTGGCAACCCTGAACAGATGCAGATCATGTACGGCCTGGCTGGCGAGCGCGACTTGCAGGAATACACGTTGCCGTGGCTGGCCGGTTACGAGCATTCGCAACCCGTGCGGGTGGGCAACGCCGCTTCGCAGCAGATGCAGCTGGACATCTACGGCGAACTGGCCGATGCCATGACCCAGGCGATCAAGGGCGGCTTGCCGCGCCACCCGCGCAGCGCTGCCATTTCCCGCCTGATCCTGCCTTACGTCGAGCGCATCTGGCGCGAGCCGGACGAAGGCATCTGGGAAGTACGCGGTGGCCGGCAGCAGTTCGTGCACTCCAAAGTGATGGCGTGGGTCGCCTTCGACCGTGCTGCGGGGCTGGCCGACACCACGGAGGAAGGCCGCGAGCGTGGGCGGCATTATCGCCAGGTGGCCGATGAGATTCACCGTGAAGTCTGCGAGCGCGGCCTTGATGCCAGCGGTCTTTATTTCGTCCAGGCCTACGGTTCTTCAGAAATGGACGCCAGCCTGTTGCAGGTCGCCCTGACCGGATTTCTGCCGGCAGATGATCCACGCTTTTTACGCACGCTTGAACAGATCGAACAGCGCTTGCTGAAGAACGGCCTGCTGTTGCGTTACGACAGCGACAGTTGCAGTGATGGCCTGACGCCCGGGGAGGGTACTTTCCTGGTGTGCTCGTTCTGGCTGGCTGACGTGTATGTATTACTCGGGCGCCAGGCAGAGGCGCAGGCGCTGTATGAACGCCTGACCGGCCTGTGCAACGACCTTGGCCTGCTGGCCGAGCAATATGACCCGGCCGGCCAGCGCATGCTTGGCAACTACCCTCAGGCGTTCAGTCATATCGGCATCATCAACACTGCGCTCAACTTGCACCGGGCACAGTGCCCGGTGCGTGACCGGGCGAGTTGCAGATAGGTGCGACGTGCACCAAGGGATTGCACCACGTTGGAGCAAGCGGAGTAGACTAGGCCAAACCCCTTAGGCACGGAGCACCCATGGGCATTCGCGGTACTGATCGGCAGATCGACAACATCGAGTTCAATGTCAGCGACATCGCACGGAGCAAGGCCTTCTACGGCAGCGTGTTCGGCTGGGCGTTCACCGATTACGGGCCCACCTACACCGAGTTCAGCGATGGTCGCCTTACCGGGGGCTTCACCACCGGCGAGCCGGTACGCCCGGGTGGTCCGCTGGTCATTTTGTACGCTGACGACCTGGAGGCCACGCAGCAGCGGGTCGAGGCGGCGGGGGCGAAAATCAGCCGGGCAACTTTTGCCTTCCCCGGCGGGCGACGCTTCCACTTCATCGACCCGGACGGTTATGAACTGGCGGTGTGGACGGCTCAGGGCTGATGGCCAACCACAAGATCGAAATCCGCCGGCGCAATATCGAGAAGATTCTGCAGGCGGCGGAAAAGGTGTTCGCCGAAAAAGGCTATGGCGCCACGTCCATGGGCGATATTGCCGAACAGGCCGAGTTGCCGCGCTCCAACCTGCACTATTACTTCAGCACCAAGGACGACCTGTTCCGCGCGGTACTGCAAGACTTGCTGGACGTGTGGAAGCAAGACGCGCTGTGCTTCGAGAACTTCGACGACCCCCGCGTGGTGTTGACCAGTTACATCCGCGCGAAGATGGGGCATTCGCGTTCGCGGCCGCTGGGTTCGAAGATCTGGGCCGAAGAAATGCTGCACGGGGCGCCGGTGCTGGGGGTGAACCTGGACGAAAGCCTGGTGCCCTGGGCCAAGTTGAAAGAGAACAAGATCCGCCGCTGGGTAGAGGAGGGGCGCATTCTGCCGGTGGAGCCGTCGGCGTTGCTGTACATGATCTGGGCTTCGACTCAGCATTACGCCGACTTTGGTTACCAGGTTGAATTGCTCAATGGCGGGGAGATGCTCTCGGACATGGCGTTCGAGAGTGCGGTGCAGACGGTGACCAGCGTGATCTTGCGGGGGATTGGGCTAGAGCCCTGAACCGGAAAATGGGGCCGCTGTGCGGCCCCAATTGCTCAGCTGGCCTCGCGATAGGGATTACGCGGATCCTGCGTCCAGTTCATGTACGGCTTGCCCGTATCCTGCGCCTGCATCTCGATGCAGCTTTCCACCGGGCAAGTGATCTGGCACAGGTTGCAGCCCACGCATTCCTCCTCGATCACACTGTAGGCATGCGTGCCGTCAGCCTTCAGCGTGCTGGCAATGGCCTGGTGAGATGTATCCTCACAGGCTATGTGGCAGCGCCCGCAACCAATGCAGGCCTCCTGGTCGATATGCGCCACCGATTTATAGTTGATGTCCAGGTACTTCCAGTCGGTGGTATGACCCACCGCTTGCCCGCGAAATGCTTCGATGTTGGCATGCCCATGCTGGTCCATCCAGCGCGCCAGGCCGTCCTGCATGTCCTCGACAATGCGGAACCCATGCAGCATCGCCGCCGTGCACACCTGCACGGCGCCGCTGCCCAGGGCCATGAACTCCGCCGCATCACGCCAGTTGCCAATGCCGCCAATGCCGCAGATTGGCAAACCGCGTGTTTCCGGGTCGCGGGCGATCTCCGCCACCATGTTCAGCGCAATCGGCTTGACCGCCGAGCCGCAGTAACCGCCGTGGGTGCTCTGGTCCCCCACGATGGGGTGGGCGACCATGCGGTCGAGGTCGACACTGGTGATGGAGTTGATGGTGTTGATCAGCGACACCGCATCGGCCCCGCCCCGGTGCGCGGCACGGGCCGATTGGCGGATGTCGGTGATGTTCGGCGTAAGCTTCACGATCACCGGCAGCGAGCAGTGCGTCTTGCACCAGCGGGTGACCATTTCCACGTACTCCGGCACCTGGCCGACCGCCGCGCCCATGCCCCGTTCAGGCATGCCGTGCGGGCAGCCGAAGTTAAGCTCGATGCCGTCGGCCCCGGTGGCTTCCACCAGTGGCAGGATGAACTTCCACGATTCTTCCACGCACGGCACCATCAGTGACACGATCAGTGCACGGTCAGGCCAGTCCTTCTTCACCTGGGTGATTTCGCGCAGGTTGATGTCCAGCGAACGGTCGGTGATCAACTCGATGTTGTTGATGCCCTGCACCTGGCGGTTGGCGCCGTAGTGTGCTGAGTAACGCGACGACACGTTGACCGCCGCCGGGTCCTCGCCCAGGGTTTTCCACACCACGCCGCCCCAGCCGGCCTCGAAGGCGCGGACCACGTTGTAGGCTTTGTCGGTGGGCGGCGCGGAAGCCAGCCAGAACGGGTTCGGTGCCTTGATGCCGGCAAACACAATAGACAAGTCGGCCATTTACGCTGCCTCCACGTTGAGCATGAGTCGGGCATGGATGGCTTCGGCGGCCAGCTTGCCGTGCTGTACGGCCTGGACGGTAAGGTCCTGGCCCAGGGCGGTGCAGTCACCGCCGGCATACACGCCCGGCAGGCTGGTTTGCAGGGTTTCGTCGACACGGATGCGCTCACCCTCGCGGACCAGCTGTGCAGCCACCGGGTCGCCGAGGCTGGCATCGTCGAAGCGTTGGCCGATGGCCTTGAAGATGGCATCGGCGGCCAGCTCGAAGGTTTCGCCAGTGTCGCGCAGGCGGCCGTCGGCCAGCTCGGTACGGGCGAAGCGCATGCCGCGCACCTTGCCAGCGTCATCCAGCAGTACGGCATCGGGGCGGGCCCAGGTGTGCAGGCGCACCTGGTTGGCCTTGGCAATGTCTTGCTCGTGGCCGGTGGCGCCCATGTCGGCATTGCCACGGCGGTACACGAGGTTGACGTCGCGGGCGCCCAGGCGGCTCATCTGCACGGCCATGTCGATGGCGGTGTTGCCGGCACCGATCACCAGGCAGCGGTCGGCCAAGGGCAGTTGGCTCAAGTCATCGGCCTGGCGCAGTTCGCGGATGTATGCGGTGGCGGCGAGCAGGCCGGGGGCTTCTTCATCGGGCAGGCCCAACTGGCGCACGGCATTCAGGCCGAGGCCAAGGAATACTGCGTCGTACTGGTCGCGCAGTTCGCCCAGGCTGAGGTTGCCGCCCAGGCGCTGGCCATGGCGAATTTCGATGCCACCGATGCCCAGCAGGAATTCCACTTCACGTTGCGCATAGTCGTCGACCAGTTTGTAGCGGGCGATGCCGTACTCGTTGAGGCCGCCAGCCTTGTCACAGGCCTCGAACACCACCACGTCATGCCCGTGCATGGCCAGGCGATGGGCACAGGACAGCCCGGCAGGCCCGGCACCGACCACGGCGATGCGCTTGCCGGTAGCCGGGGAACGCTTGAACGGGTGTTCGGTGAAGTGGGCGTTGTCCAGGGCGTAGCGCTGAAGCTGGCCGATCAGTACCGGCGCACACTCCTGCGCGTTGTTGCGCACGCAGGCTTGCTGGCAGAGGATTTCGGTGGGGCATACACGGGCGCAACTGCCGCCGAGGATGTTGGCGGAGAGGATACGCTCGGCGGCGCCTTGCAGGTTTTCGTCACTGATGCGGTGGATGAACGAGGGGATGTCGATGTCGCTGGGGCACGCATTGACGCAGGGCGCGTCGTAGCAGTACAGGCAGCGCGCGCTTTCGACGGCGGCCTGGCGAGCGGTGAGGGGTGGGGCCAGGTCGCTGAAGCGCTCGGCCAACTGGTCGGCACCGGCCCTTGGGCGCGGCAAGTGTTTCAGGGCGTCGATCACGGTTGTAGCCTCTCTATTTTTATGGGGGCAGGCGACAGGGGCCGCTTCGCAGCCCCAAGGGCCTTAACGCTGCACGGGCGTCGGGCGCTGATGCTCGGCCCTGCGTTCCAGCACCTCATACACCGACGGGTACGCCGGCCGTTCCACATACCGCCCCGCGCCCGCTTCGGCACGCAGGTCGCCATCGGCCCACAGCACCTTGCCCTGGCTGATGGTGTGGCTGGGGATGCCACGCACGGTGCGGCCTTCGAAGATGTTGAAGTCCACCCGCTGGTGGTGGGTCTGGGCGGAGATGGTGCGGGTGCCCTGCGGGTCCCACAGCACCAGGTCGGCGTCGGCGCCAACGCGGATGGCACCCTTGCGCGGGAACAGGTTGAAGATCTTCGCCGTGTTGGTAGAGGTGAGGGCAACGAACTCATGCATCGACAAGCGCCCGCTGTTCACCCCGGCATCCCACAGCACCGCCATGCGATCCTCGATGCCGGCGGTGCCGTTGGGAATACGGCTGAAGTCGTCGCGGCCCATGGCTTTCTGCTCGGCGCAGAAGCAGCAGTGGTCGGTGGCGGTGGTGTGCAGGTTGCCCGACTGCAAGCCGCGCCACAGGGCTTCCTGGTGTTCACGCGGGCGGAACGGCGGGCTCATCACGTAGCCGGCCGCAGTGGCCCAGTCCGGGTCACGGTAGACGCTGTCATCCAGCAGCAGGTGGCCGGGCAGCACCTCGCCATACACCGGTTGCCCCTTGCCCCGCGCATAGGCAATTTCATCCAGTGCCTCGCGGCTGGAAACATGCACCAGGTACAGCGGCGTGCCGAGGGTTTCGGCAATGCGGATGGCGCGGCTGGCCGCCTCGCCCTCGACCTGGGACGGGCGCGACAGCGGGTGGGCTTCCGGCCCGGTCAGGCCTTGGGCCAGCAGTTTTTTCTGCAGGTGGTACACCAGCTCGCCGTTTTCGGCATGCACGGTAGGCACGGCACCCAGTTGCAGGCAGCGCTCGAAGCTGGCCACCAGGGTGTCGTCGGCGGCCATGATGGCGTTCTTGTAGGCCATGAAGTGCTTGAAACTGTTCACACCGTGCTTGGCCACCAGCTCGCCCATCTCTTCGGCCACCTGCTCGCTCCACCAGGTGATGGCGACGTGGAAGCCATAGTCGCTGGCGCTTTTCTGTGCCCAGCCGCGCCAGGTGTGGAAGGCCTCCAGCAGCGATTGCTGCGGATTGGGGATGACGAAATCGATGATCGAGGTGGTGCCACCAGCAAGACCCGCAGCGGTGCCGCTGAAGAAGTCCTCGCTGGCCACGGTGCCCATGAACGGCAACTGCATGTGGGTGTGCGGGTCGATGCCGCCGGGCATCAGGTACTGGCCACTGCCGTCAAGGATCTCGCAGTCGGTCGGGGGTTCGAGGTTTTGCCCGATGGCGCGGATCAGGCCATCGGCACACAGGACATCGGCGGGGTAACTCTCTTCGTGGGTAACCACGGTGGCGCCACGGATCAACAGGGACATGCCGTTTTCCTCGCAGGCTGACCGGTCTGGGCCGGTTCTTGGAATTGTCACGGGTGCAGGGCGGGCAGGGCGGTTAATCCTGTCAGTCCTGACAAGATTCGAGGCTAGATGCTGATTGGTGATTCATCAAGAAAATTTTCCTATTATTTTTGTGGTTTTTAAGTGACTGATATTTAAAGATTAATTATTTAGTTAGCGCTGGTTTCGGGGCTTTCGGAGGTTTTTGACTTACTTGACAAGATGAAAATCTGGTCGAGATTTTTAAGCACGATTACGCGTGCGTACTCCGGCCATCGAGTTAGCCCGATGAGCAAACAACTAAAAGAAAATCTGGAGAAGGGCCCATGCAACAGAGCAGATCGGAAGTGGTCGAGCAAGATGGCCTGTTCGAACTGTCCGAGGGCAGTGATGTCCTCGACAGCCCGCGCTATAACCACGACATCGCGCCCACCAAAGTGCACCAGCGCACCTGGAACAAATGGCACATCACAGCCCTCTGGGTAGGCATGTCCATCTGCGTGCCCACCTACACTTTGGGCGGCGTGCTCACGGCTTACTTCGGCCTCAGCGTGGGCGAGGCGTTGCTGGCTATCCTGCTGGCCAACGTGATCGTGCTGATTCCGCTTACCCTCAACGCGTTCCCCGGCACCAAGTACGGCATCCCGTTTCCGGTGTTGTTGCGCTCGTCCTTTGGCATCCTCGGCTCCAACGTCCCGTGTCTGATCCGCGCGGTGGTCGCGTGCGGCTGGTTTGGTATCCAGACGATGTTTGGCGGGCTGGCCATTCACCTGTTCCTCGGGTCGGTGTTCGATGACTGGAAAGCACTGGGCGGCACCGGCGAGGTGATCGGCTTCATGATCTTCTGGTGTCTGAACCTGTGGGTGGTGCTGCGCGGCGCCGAGTCGATCAAGTGGCTGGAAACACTGTCGGCACCGCTGCTGGTGGCGGTGGGCGTCGGGCTGCTGTTCTGGGCGTTGCCGCACATGTCGATGACCGAACTGCTGGCCCAGCCACCCAAGCGTCCGGAAGGGGCGAGCGTGGTCAGTTACTTCTGCGCCGGGCTTACCGCCATGGTCGGCTTCTGGGCCACGTTGTCGCTGAACATTCCCGACTTCAGCCGCTACGCCCGCAGCCAAAAAGACCAGATTCTGGGGCAGATCTTCGGCCTGCCGCTGACCATGTTCCTGTTCGCTTCGCTGGGTGTGGTGCTGACCGCTGCCTCGGCATCGCTGGTGGGCGAAACGGTGTCCGACCCGGTCAGCCTGATCGGCAAAATCCACAGCCCGTTCTGGGTGGCCCTGGCCATGGCACTGATCGTGATCGCCACGCTGTCGACCAACACCGCCGCCAACATCGTGTCACCGACCAACGACTTCCAGAACATTGCCCCTCGCCTGATCGGACGCAGCCGTGCCGTATGGCTGACCGGCTTCATCGGTTTGGCGTTGATGGGGCATGAGCTGCTGAAAAAACTGGGCTGGATCGTGTCCGACCTGAGCCTGGAGAGCGTGTACTCCAACTGGTTGCTTGGCTATTCCAGCCTGCTCGGGCCGATTGCCGGGATCATGGTGGTGGACTACTTCATGATCCGTCGGCAGCAGCTGGACCTGGCCGGGCTGTACCGGGATGACGTGTATCCCGCGTGGAACTGGGCCGGGTTTGCCGCCTTTGCGTTGCCGGTGGCGCTTACCGTGATGGCCATTGGCAACAGCAGTTTCAGCTGGTTTTACGACTACGGCTGGTTCACCGGCTCGCTGCTGGGTGGGGGGCTGTATTACGTCTTCGCCAGCGTGGCGGCGCGCAATCCGGCGCGGCTGGCCAAGCCCTTGCCTTGAGACCCAGTCTGCCTCTTCGCGGGCGCGCCCGCGAAGAGGCCCGAACAGACAACAAAAAGCCTGAAGGAGAAACCCGTGACTCCAGTTCAAGACATCCTGAAAACCAATGCCCACCACGTCGACAGCACCCGCCTGTGGCAATCGCTGATGGACCTGGCCCGCCTCGGCGCCACCGCGAAAGGGGGCGTTTGCCGCCTGGCCCTGACCGACCTCGACCGCCAGGCCCGCGACCTGTTCGTGCAGTGGTGCGAGGCCGCCGGTTGCACGGTCGGCATCGACGCCGTCGGCAACATCTTTGCCCGCCGCCCCGGGCGTAACCCCAAGCTGCCCCCGGTGATGACCGGCAGCCATATCGACACCCAGCCCACCGGCGGCAAGTTCGATGGCTGCTTCGGGGTGATGGCCGGGCTGGAGGTGATCCGCACCCTCAACGACCTGGGCGTGGAAACCGAAGCGCCGCTGGAAGTCGTGGTGTGGACCAACGAAGAAGGTTCGCGATTTGCGCCGTGCATGATGGGTTCAGGGGTGTTCGCCGGCAAGTTCACCCTGGAGGATACCCTGGCCAAGCGAGATGCCCAGGGTGTCAGCGTTGGCGAGGCGTTGAACGCCATCGGCTATGCCGGTCCGCGTGCGGTGCTGGGCCACCCGGTGGGGGCGTATTTCGAAGCGCATATCGAGCAGGGGCCAATCCTCGAAGATCAGGCCAAGACCATCGGCGTGGTGCTGGGTGCCCTCGGCCAGAAGTGGTTCGATCTGACACTGCGTGGTGTCGAGGCCCATGCCGGCCCGACGCCCATGCACCTGCGCAAGGATGCATTGGTCGGTGCCGCTGCGGTAGTGGAAGCGGTCAACCGCACCGCCCTCGGCCATCAGCCCCATGCCTGCGGCACCGTAGGATGCCTGCAGGCGTACCCCGGGTCGCGTAACGTGATCCCGGGTGAAGTGCGCATGACCCTGGACTTCCGCCACCTGGAGGGCGAGCAGCTGAATGCGATGATTGCCGAGGTGCGCGGGGTGATCGAAGCCACCTGTGCCAAGCATGGCCTGAGCCATGAACTGGTCCCCACGGCTGACTTCCCGGCGCTGTACTTCGACAAGGGCTGTGTCGATGCGGTGCGCGAGTCGGCCAAGGCATTGGGCCTGCCGCACATGGACATCGTCAGCGGTGCGGGGCATGACGCGATCTTCCTGGCCGAGCAAGGGCCGGCGGGGATGATTTTCGTGCCGTGCGAAAACGGCATCAGCCACAACGAGATCGAGAACGCCACGCCGGGTGACCTGGCGGCAGGGTGTGCGGTATTGCTGCGGGCGATGCTGGCGGCATCGGAGGCCATTGCCAGCGGGCGCTTGGCGGCCTAGCCTGGCGTGGGTTATGTGGCGTCTTTGAGATCGAGCGCCGGCCGCGCGGCGCTCGGTTTACGCGCCACCTCAAAATTCAAGGCTGGCACCTGTCAGCACCACGCCTATCTCTTGGCATAAATCACCCAACAGCTACAAGACAGCCATCGCGGCCTATGTGATAGCGCTGCAGGTCCTGCGCCAGGGTCAGTTGCCCGTGGTAGTGGGCGAGGGCTTCGTCACGTACGTTATCGATATTCGGGCTGCGTCTGGGATCGCTCTGGTAGCGGGCGCTGAAGTGCGTCAGCACCAGGTTGCGCACGCCTGCCGCTTCGGCAAAGCGCGCTACCGCTGCTGCGGTGCTGTGACCGAAGGTAACCCCGGTGCGCTCGACCACTGCCTGGGTGAACGTGGCTTCGTGCACCAGCACATCCGCGCCTTTGGCGGCATCGGCCAGCAATTCGGGGTTGTCGTTGTCCCCGCACACGATCACCCGGCGCGGCGGGCGCGAAGGGCGCAAGTAGTCGTTACCGTCGAGCCACTGCCCGCCATGCTGCGTCTTCAGGCCTTTGGCCAGCTCGCCCCACAGTGGACCGCGTGGAATGCCTTCGGCTTCCAGGCGCTGGATGTCCAGGCGCGGCTCGGGGTTGAGTTCGGTGAACACGAAAGCGACGCTCGGTACCCGGTGTGACAACTGCACGGTGGTCACTTGCAGGGTCTCGCTGCGCCATTCGGCCACGTCCTCCACGGCCAGCAGGCGCAGTTCGAAGGGCAGGAAGGTGTCGCTGGCCAACAGGCCCTGACGTACCCAGTCATGCAGTGCGGCGGGCAAAATCAGCTCCAGCGGCCGGGTGCGCCCGCTCATCCCGGCACTGGCCAGCAAGCCTGGCAGGCCAAAGCAATGGTCGCCGTGCACATGGGTGATGAAAATGGCACGCAAGTCACGGATCGACAGCGGCGTGTGCAGCAGTTGATGCTGGGTGCCTTCGCCACAGTCGACCAGGTACCAGTGGCTGCCACTGGCTTCGATCACGGCAGTGGCGCTGACGTTGCGCGCCTTGGTCGGCACCCCGGCAGAGGTGCCCAGGAACAGCAGGTCCATGCTCAGGGCTCCTTGCTCGTACAGGCTGGCGTCATCGAAGCGCGCATCCTTCGAGTCGATAAAGGGCGCACACCTTAACCGGATTGCCGCAGGCCGTCGATGGTGAGCTAGTCTGCCTGCCGCCAGATGAGCTTGCTGGTGTCATAGCCTTGCTCCCGCGCGATGCTCAGCAGTTGCTCGCGTTGCTGGTCGGTGACCGCCGGCGTGCGCGACAGCAGCCACAGGTACTCACGGTTGGGGTGGCCGACCAACGCCACGCGGTAGTCCTTGTCGTGGTACAGCACCCAGTATTCGCCCTTGGTCAGGCCGGGGGCCAGGCGGCTGAACCAGTTGTCGAAGCGTACCCACAGCTTGTCGGTACTGCCCGGTTGTTGGGCTTCGGCGACACCTTTGGCTTCATTCCACTGGCCGTCCTTTTCCTGGCAACGGTTGGTCACGTCGATGCGGCCATCGGTACGCAGGCCATAGTGCGCCTCGGACTGCACGCAGTTGCGCTGGAAGAACATCGGTAGCCGCGCCAGTTCGTACCAGGTGCCCTGGTAGCGTTGCAGGTCGACCTGCTGGGTATGCGGCGGTGCCGGGTGATCGTTACCGGCGCAACCGAGCAGGGCCAGGGTGATGCAAGACAGCAGCAACGGGGTGCGTAGTGCCATGGCGAAACTCCTTGGAACGGATGGGGGCTTACCTGTGCTTCGATGCGGGCGCAGGGCAAAAGTTGTACGGGATTGTGGCGGAGGGTGTACATAAGTCCCCGTCGAACGATTACAACCAGTAGGTCACCGCCCACCACCCCAGCCCACCCATGACCACTGTGTAAGGCAAGGCCATCCACACCATCCGCCCATACGACAGCCGGATTAACGGCGCAATCGCCGAGGTCAGCAGGAACAGGAACGCAGCCTGGCCATTCGGTGTCGCCACGCTGGGCAGGTTGGTACCGGTATTGATCGCCACCGCCAGCGTCTCGAAATGCTCGCGGCTCATGCCGCCATTGAGAAACGCCTGCTTCACTTCGGTGATGTAGATGGTGGCAACGAACACGTTGTCGCTGATTGCCGACAGCAGGCCGTTGGCCAGGTACAGCATGCCCGGCTGTTGCTCGGCAGGCAGCGTCAGCACCCAGCTGATCAAGGGGCTGAACAGTTGCTGCTGATGAATCACTGCCACCACGGCGAAGAACACCACCAGCAAGGATGTGAACGGCATGGCGTCCTGGAAGGCACGGCCCAGGCGGTGCTCATCGGTGATGCCGGTAAAGGCCGTGATCAGCACAATCACCATCAGGCCGATCAGACCAACCTCGGCCACATGCAGCCCCAGGCATACGATCAGGATCAGCGCAGCCAACCCTTGCACCCACAGCGCCAGGCGCTGGGCCTGGGTGCGCGCGTCGTCGTCTTCGGCGGCATAGGTGGCCAGCACCTGACGCACGGGTTCAGGCATCAGCGTGCCGTAGCCGAAAAGGCGAAGCTTCTCCAGCAGCACGCAAGTGAGCAGGCCGGCACCCAGTACCGGCAGCGACACGGGCGCCACCTTGAAGAAGAAGTCGGCGAAGTGCCAGCCCATTTCATGGCCGATCAGCAGGTTCTGCGGCTCGCCCACCAGCGTGCAAACACCGCCCAGGGCAGTACCCACCGCGCCGTGCATCAGCAGGCTGCGCAGGAAGGCGCGGAACTGGTCGAGGTCTTCGCGGTGCAATTGTGCCACTTGCTGATCGCTATCGAGCGCGCTGTCTTCACGCGGGTTGGCCCCGGAGGCGACACGGTGGTAAACGGCGTAAAAGCCAACCGCAGCGCTGATGATCACCGCCGTCACGGTCAGCGCATCGAGAAACGCCGAGAGGAATGCCGACAGCACGCAGAACAGCAGGGACAGGACTGCCTTCGAGCGAACGCCCAGCAGGATGCGTGAGAACAGGAACAGCAGCAGTTCCTTCATGAAGTGGATACCGGCAACCATGAACATCAGCAGCAGAATCACCGGGAAGTTGTGCTGCAGTTCCTCGTACAGCGCCTGTGGCGTGGTCATCTGCAGCAGCAGGGCTTCGATCAGCAACAGGCCGCCGGGCATCAGCGGGTAGCACTTCAGCGCCATGCCCAGGGTAAAGATGAACTCGAGTACCAGCGCCCACCCGGCCGCAACCGGGCCTACGGTTACCAGGAGCAGGGGGTTGAGCACCAGGAACAGGCAGATGACCGCCTTGTACCAAAGCGGCGACTGGCCCAGAAAACTGTGGGCGAGGGCGCCGGTCGGGGAGCGTGACATGTATTTGTATCCTTATAATTCGGCGATGGCGCACGGTGCCGGAACGGCGCGTCTTAGGCAAGGCGTGCAGTCCCGTTTTTGGCACAAGTGCGGTCATCGGGCTGGGTTACCATTCCGAGCCATGAACCCTTCACCCGCAGGAGTGCCGCCCGTGACCGAGTACAGCGCATTCAAGGTCGAACTGACCGATAACATTGCCCACGTTCAGATCAACCGCCCGGAAAAGGTCAACGCGATGAACACCGCCTTCTGGGAGGAGATCATCGACATCTTCCAGTGGATCGACGACACCGATGCGGTGCGCGCGGTGGTGATCAGCGGTGCCGGCAAGCATTTCTCCGCCGGTATCGACCTGATGATGCTGGCGTCGCTGGCCGGGCAGATGGGCAAGGATGTGGGCCGCAATGCGCGCTTCCTGCGCAAGACCATCCAGCGCCTGCAGGCCTCGTTCACTGCCGTGGACAAGTGCCGCAAGCCGGTGCTGGCTGCCGTGCAAGGCTACTGCATCGGTGGTGCCATCGACCTCATCTCGGCCTGCGACATGCGCTACTGCAGCAACGATGTCCAGTTCTCGATCAAGGAAATCGACATGGGCATGGCCGCCGATGTCGGCACACTGCAACGTTTGCCACGTATCATCGGTGACGGCATGATGCGTGAGCTGGCCTTCACCGGGCGCAACGTTGCGGCGGAAGAAGCCCAGCGCATCGGCTTGGTCAACCGGGTCTATGATGATCAGGCCGCATTGCTTGACGGGGTCTTTGCCATCGCCCGCGAGATTGCCGCAAAATCGCCGATCGCCGTGGCCGGCACCAAGGAAATGCTCAGCTACATGCGTGACCATCGCATTGACGATGGCCTGGACTACATCGCCACCTGGAACGCCGCGATGTTGCAGTCCGAAGACCTGCGTGTGGCCGTGACGGCACACATGAGCAAACAGAAACCGACGTTCGCCGACTGATCGGGCCGGGGGACGTGCAGTAAAGGAACCCCCGATATGTCAGCACGCTGGACAACTGCAGTACTCGACCCGCAGATAACCGGGGGCGTGGCCGTGGCCCGCAGTCCGGAAGGGTTCCTGGTGGACGACAACGGCGCGCTGTTCCCCCGCGACTGGCTCAAGCGCCAGGATCTCGATGTACTGTGCGAGCATGGCATCGGCCACTTCGACGGCCAACCGGTGTTCCTGCTGGAGCTGCGCAGCGCCACTGACGTGCCCGGTTGCCACTGGCGTGGCCTGCGCGCGTTCATGCTTGAAGGTGACTTCGACACCTACAAGGTGCTGGGTTATGCCGCGCAGATCGGTACCTGGGCCCGCGAGCACCGCTTTTGCGGCAGCTGTGGTCAGGCGATGACGCAAATCCGCTGGGAGCGGGCGATGTACTGCCAGCCCTGCGATCTGCGCAGCTACCCGCGCATTTCGCCGAGCATGATCGTGCTGGTGACCCGTGGCGACGAAATCCTGCTGGCGCGCTCGCCGCGCTTCGTCACCGGTGTGTACAGCACCCTGGCAGGCTTTGCCGAACCGGGCGAGTCGGCCGAAGACTGCCTGGTGCGCGAAGTACGAGAAGAGGTGGCGGTGGAGGTGCAGAACATCCAGTACGTCGGCAGCCAGTGCTGGCCGTTTCCGCATTCGATGATGCTGGGGTTCCATGCCGAGTACGCGGGGGGCGACATCGTCATGCAGCCGGACGAGATCGAGGACGCCCGGTGGTTCAGTGTCCACGACCTGCCGCCGCTGCCGGCCGGGCGCTCCATCGCCCGTTATCTGATCGATTTGTACGTTGCGCGTCGCTTAGGCCTGCCCGAACCAGTGCTGCCACGCTAGGCGCACGGTCAACGCCAGCACCACGGTGATGAACACCGGGCGGATGAACTTGCTGCCGCCGCTGATCGCCGTGCGTGCGCCGAAGAAGGCACCGATCATCACCGACAGGCCCATGCACAGGCCGACGATGTAGTCCACCTGCCCGGAAATGATGAACACCGTCAGCGCTGCGATGTTGCTGACGAAGTTCATGCTGCGCGCCACGCCGCTGGCGCGGACCAGGTCGATGGGGTAGAGCAGCAGGGTACTGACGGTCCAGAAGGCCCCGGTACCCGGCCCGGCCACGCCATCGTAGAAGCCCAAGGTGAAGCCTTGTGGCATCTGCCATTTCTTCTTGATCGGTGCATCGGCATCCAGCGGCGCTTTTGGCGTGCCGCCAAACAACAAGTAGATGCCGCAGGCGAAGACGATGACCGGCAGCATCTTGTTAAGCCATTCGGCCGGCATGTAGTGGGCAACCACTGCGCCAATCGATGCCCCGACCAAGGTGGCGAACAGCGCCGGGCGCCATTGTGCCGGGTGGAACAGCTTGCGTTTGTAGTAGGTGAAGCCGGCAGTGGCCGAGCCGAAGGTGGAGCTGAGCTTGTTGGTGCCCAGTACCAGGTGGGGCGGCATGCCGGCGGTGAGCAGGGCCGGGGTGGTCAGCAGGCCGCCGCCACCGGCGATGGCATCGATGAAACCGGCGACGAAGGCGACCAGGGCCAGGATCAGCAGGGTTAGGGGTTCTACGGTGAGTTCGAAGGGCATGGGAGGCTTCAGGCAGTTGGTGCAGTCAAGGCCGCTATAGTAATGCCGGAAGCCCGATTTTGTCAGTTAACATGTGTTCCCACTTGAGATGTTCTATTTTCAAAAGCTATTGTTTTCTTAGGTTTTTACTTTGTTCTGCAAGTGATAAAGATGAATGGGGTGTGGGTTCTCTGTTTCTTGAGTATGCAGGCAAAATGCTGTCTAGGGTTTTTATCAGAGACTCATAAGCACTAAGTGCTAGATGGTATTCATTGATGCCAAATTGATCTCCTATGCTGTCGTGTTTAATTTCCCCCGAGGGGTGGAGGTATTTATCTTGTTCGGTGGGTTTTAGGCTGCGTACGAATTCTTCGTTCTCGGCTTTGGCGGTGGTAATGGCCTTTATGCCTTTGCCTGCTTTTGATATCAATTTGAGTTCATGTTTGTTTAGGCTGTTGTCGGCGATGGGTTTATATTTGTCAAGCACTGGGTTTTCTTCGATTGCCTGAAGTGAGATATCGCGGCGTTCTGAAAGTGTTTTGCTCCTGAAGAGGTTCTTGAAGAACCTGCCATGGCCTGAAGGGTCCTGATAGTTAACTGGATCTCCGGAGCAGTAAGCATATGCGTTCAGGCCACCCCTTTCAAAAGGGCTAGCGCTATCAGGCGAGTGAAATCTCATTAATATGCAATTGTAAGCTCTATAGCCAATGCCAAGATGATAGTTTCCGGTTATAGGGTCAACAGTTTGCCCGTTGAAGCCGAGTGTTGGCATGGCTGGAGTAGACGCCTTGAAGCCATAGCACGAGTATGCATAGTGCTGCAGTTTGTTGTGGGAACGATTAACTGATCTGGTTGGGTTTTGGGTAAAGGCCATGGGCGTCACCGTGCCATGAAAAGGCAGTACACTGTCGGGCGTTCAGGGTAGAAGTGCAACTGGCAAAAATGATGGGTCTACGGAGATTGCCAAAGGCTAGTGGCTGTTTTTTGTTGTGCGTTATTTATCTTTGCAGTGCAAACGGACCTCTGCGCGAAGGTGGGTCGTTTCGCGATGAGGTCCGGAATGGTAATGACATCAGCTACGTATAAACGCCAGCAGATCCGCATTGATCACATCGGCATGGGTAGTCGGCATGCCATGCGGGTAGCCCTTGTAAGTCTTCAGTGTGCCATTGGGCAGCAGCTTCGCTGACAACACCCCGGAATTCTCATACGGCACGATCTGGTCATCGTCCCCATGCATCACCAGCACCGGCTGCCGGATGCCCTTCAAATCCTCGGTGAAGTCCGTCTGGGAAAACGCCACGATGCCATCGTAATGGGCCTTGGCACTGCCGATCATGCCTTGGCGCCACCAGTTGCCGATGATTCCTTCGCTGGCTTCGACACCAGGGCGGTTGTAGCCATAGAACGGCCCGGCCGGCACATCCCGGTAGAACTGCGCCCGGTTACTGGCCACCTGGGCCTGAAACCCGTCAAACACCGACTTGGGCAGGCCGCCGGGGTTGGCGGGTGTTTGCACCATCAGTGGTGGTACAGCGGCGATCAGCACGGCCTTCGCCACCTTGTCTTCCGGGTGCCGCGCTATGTAGCGCACCACCTCGCCACCACCGGTCGAGTGGCCGACATGCACGGCGCCCTGAGTGCCAAGGTGAGTAACCACGGCAGCCGTATCATCGGCATAGTGGTCCATGTCATGGCCGTCCCATACCTGGCTGGAACGCCCATGGCCACGGCGGTCGTGGGCGACCACGCGGAAACCCTGGGCCAGGAAGAACAGCATCTGCGCGTCCCAGTCATCGGCGCTGAGCGGCCAGCCGTGGTGGAAGTGGATGACCGGTGCGTCGCGTGGGCCCCAATCCTTGTAGAAAATCTGCACCCCGTCCTTCGTGGTTACATAGCTCATGGTCGTGTCTCCTGTGTGCAGGAACCTAAGGGAGCTATTGAGAATAGGAGAGATTTTCGGGCAGCAAGCGCCGGCCGTCTTCAGGCGCGGTCGCGCATCCGGTACCAGGCCTTGGCGGCAGCTTCCAGCGGTGCTGCCAGCAGGTCGCCACCGGGGAAACGGCCGTTGTCGATGCCTTGGTACAGTGCCAGCAGGTCAGCGTCACCGAGGATTGCATCACTGACCGCCCGTGCCGCTGCCAGGGTTGGCAGCACGCCATGGCCGGAGAAACCTTGCAGCCAGTAGCGTTGGCCCTCGCGGCCGACGTCCGGGGTGCGCTGGATACTGCAGTCGATATGGCCGCCCCAGGCATAGTCGATGGCCACCCCGGCCAGTTGCGGGAAGACGCGCTCCAGGTAGGGCCGGGTGGCGCTGGCGACGTCCTTGGGGATGCCGCCCAGGTAGGTGCAGCCGCCACCAAACAGCAGGCGGTGGTCCGGCGTAAGGCGGAAGTAGTCGGGTACGAACTGGTTGTCGATCACGCAGCTGTTGCGCGGTAGCAGCGAACGGGCGAAGCCGGGGTCCAGTGGCGCGGTGGCCACCTGATAGGAGCCGACTGGCAACAGGCGGCGCGACAGGCTGCGGTCGAGGCGGTCGATGTAGGCGTTGCAGGCCAGCACCAATACGTTGCAGCGCACTTCGCCTTTGTCTGTTCGGGCAACGTAGCCATCGCCTGCCTGCAGGTAGCGGAGTACCTGGCTTTGTTCGTAGATATGGCCGCCAGCGGCTTCGATGGCGCTGGCGAGGCCTTGTGCCAGCTTCAGCGGGTTGAGGTGGGCGCCTTTGGCATCATACAGCGCGGCCTGATAGCGCGGGCTGTCGATCCATTGCGGCAGCTCTTCACGGCCGATCAGGCGCAGGGCGTCGTAGCCCCATTTGTGCTCAGCCTCGTGCAGGGCTTCTTCAAGCAGTTTCACCCGGCGCGGTAGCACGGCGGTCCATAGGCTGCCCAACCGGTAATCGATATCGAAGCCGTGGCGCTGGGGGAGGTCGCGCATTTCGTCAGCTGCCCAGCACATGCTGGCCCACAGCCGTTGGGTACGTTCGATGCCCAAGGCCTTTTCCAGCGGCGGCATATCGCACGACCAGCCCAGTAGCGCCTGGCCGCCGTTGCGCCCGGAGGCGGCCCAGGCCACGCGGCTTGCTTCCAGCAGCGTCACGCGCTTGCCAGCCTGGGTAAGGCGCAGGGCGGTGTGCAGGCCACTGAAACCGGCGCCGATGATCAGCACATCGGTGTCGTGGGTGCCTTGCAGGGTTTGGCGTAGGGGGATGTTGGCGGGGTAGGTCTGGGCGTAGTAGCTGGCGACGTGCTGGGCGGACTGCTTGAACATGCATAGACCTCATGAAAATTATTGTGATTATTTTCATGAAAACTTAGCAGGTAAAATTCATGGTGCCAATCTGTCAGTCCAGTTTGTGGTTTACCCGCGAAGCGGCCAGTCCTGAAATGGCATAAACCTCAGGTTGTCGCTTTTCTCCGAGGCTGACGCGGCTTGCTGGCGGCCGACTTGCTGCCAGCCGTTTTGCTTTTCCCGCCACCGCGCCGCTTCTTCTTCCAAGGCGCCGCCGCCCCGGCAGCCGGCCCGCTGATGGTCATGCGCATGCCGCTGCACCGCTCGACCAGCTTGCCCATCCACGCCGACTGCCGGGCGACGAATTCTTCCAGGCTCATCTCGCCACTTTGCACCATGTCCAGCGCCTGCTCCCAGATCGCCGTGGTACCAGGGTCGGCGATGGCGCGGGGTACGGCATCGATCAGGCTGAAGGCCGCGGGCGTTGCGGCCAGTGCCTTGCCATTCTTCACCAGGTAGCCTCGGTCAAGCAGGCCCTGGATGATACTGGCGCGGGTGGCCTCGGTGCCGATGCCGGTGGTTTCCTTGAGCTTCTGCTTCAGCCGTGGATCATCCACCAGCTTGGCCACGTTCTTCATCGCCTTGATCAGGTCGCCTTCTGTGAAAGGCTTGGGCGGCTGGGTCCACAGGTCTTTCAGTTGCAGGCCTTGTACATTGCAATCCTGGCCTTCGCGCAGTGCCGGCAGTACTTGGGCGGGTGGCGCTTCGCGGCCCTTGGCCGGAGTCAACGCCTCGGGCAGGGCGCGGCGCCAACCCGGCTCGACAATCTGCTTGCCCACCGCGCGCAGGGCATGGCCGGCACAGTCGAAGTCGGCCTGGGTCCGGTCATACTCATGGTTGGGCAGGAACTGCGCCAGGTAGCGGGCGCGGATCAGGGTATACACCGCCTTGTGCTTGGCCGGCAGGCGCGACGGGTCGCTGGCGGCGGCGGTGGGGATGATGCCGTGGTGGGCGCTGACCTTGGCGTCGTTCCATGCCCGCGAGCGGCGCTGCGGCTCCAGGTAGGGCTGTAGAGGCGCCAGGCTGGCATCGGCCCGTTGCAAGGCGGCGAGGATGGCCGGCGCTTCGGCGTGCTGGCTTTGCGGCAGGTAACCGCAGTCGCTGCGCGGGTAGGTGATCAGCTTGTGGGTTTCGTATAGGGCCTGGGCGATGTCGAGGGTTTCCTGGGCGCCGAGGCCGAACTTTTTCGAGCACAGCTCCTGCAGGGTGCCGAGGTCGAAGGGGAGTGGTGCGGCTTCACGCACGCGCTCGGTGGCAACCTTGACGGCGCGGGCCGTGCCGGCGTTACCGATGTCGGTGGCCGCTTGTTGTGCCAAGGCGTGCTTCAGGCAGCGGCCTTGGTCGTCGCAGGCGTCCTCGGGGGCGCGCCATTGGGCATTGAAGTGTTGGCCGGCGTGTTCCAGTTGCACATCGATGGCCCAGAACGGCACGGGCACGAAGTCGGCGATGCTGCGGTCGCGGTCGACCACCAGGCGCAAGGTGGGCGTTTGCACCCGGCCCACCGGCAACACGCCCTGGTAGCCGGATTGGCGGCCCAGCAGGGTGAACAGCCGGCTCATGTTCATGCCGATCAGCCAGTCGGCGCGCGAGCGGCCCAGCGCCGAGTGGTACAGGTTGAAGGTTTCGTGGCCGGGCAGCAGGCGGGCCAAGGCCTTGCGGATGGACGCGTCGTCCAGTGCCGACAGCCACAGGCGTTGCACCGGGCCGCGATAGCGGCAATGTTCGACCAGTTCGCGGGCGATCATTTCGCCTTCGCGGTCGGCGTCGGTGGCGATCACCAGTTCCCGCGCTTCGCCAAGCAGGCGTTTGACCGCTTTGAACTGGCTGGCGGTCTTGGGCTTGACCAGCATCTTCCACTTGTCCGGGATGATCGGCAGGTCGGCCAGGTTCCAGCGCTTGTAGCGTTCGTCGTAGCTGTCGGGCGGGGCGGTTTCCAGCAGGTGGCCGATGCACCAGGTGACGCAGACGTCGGTGCCTTGCCAGCAGCCGTCGCCCTTACGGTTGGCGCCGAGCACTTTGGCGATGTCTTTTGCCTGGGAGGGTTTTTCGCAGAGGAACAGGCGCATGGCCGGGAACGCTTCATCGGGGGTGATGGGCACTAGGATGCGCAAGCGGGGGCGCGGAGGCAAGTTTTATCTGGATGGATGTACAGGTTTTTGTCAGTGAGCGTGTCATTGACCTGTGCCGGCCTCTGCGCGGGCTTGCCCGCGCAGAGGCCGGTGCCGTTGTGGGTCAGGCGCGCGAGTCGCGCACCATGTCCACGTGCGGGATGCCGGCTTCGAGGAATTCCTCGCTGACTACGCGAAAGCCCAGGCGCTCGTAGAACGGCGTGGCATGCACCTGAGCGCTGAGCATCTGCTGCTTCAGGTCGCGGTTCTGCGCTTCGACGATGACTGCGTTCATGAGCGCGTCACCCACTTTCAAGCCGCGCCAGTCCTTCAGCACCGATACCCGGCCGATAGTCCCGTCTGGCAGCAGGCGGGCAGTGCCGATCGGGTAGTCGCCTTCCAGGGCCAGGAAGTGTGCAGCGGTCGGGTCATCCGAGTCCCACTCCAGCTCCGGCGGTACATGCTGTTCGGCAATGAACACCGCCTCACGGATACGGCGAATGTCGGCGTTGTCTTTGTGCCAGTCGGCGAGGCGAACGCTGATCTTATTCATTGGCGAATCCCAGGCTTCCTTGTTTGACCAGCTGCTGTACCAGCATAAGGCCATCTTCGTCTTGCAGCCAGTCTGCCAGGTTGTCGATATGCAGGGCATCGGCCGCGCACACCAGCTTCAGCAGCTCGCGCAGTTTGCCCGGCAGCGGGCAGCTGCGGCCGCTGGCGAACAGCAGCAGGTCGTCTTCGAATTCCGACCAGGCCAGGCGTGCGCTTGGGTTGCGGATCAGGATGGCGCCTTGTTCCAGGGCATCGATCAGCTCTTCTTCGCTCAGCTCTTCGCCAACGATCTGCTCGGGGTAACGCGGCTCGGTCATGAACTGACCGAACCAGGTCAGCAGCAGGTCCTTGTCGTTCATGTGCTTGTCGAGCAGCGCCTTGAGGCGGTCGAGGGCGTCGTGCTGGATCTGGTGCGGGTCGCTGGCCGGCTGGGCGTCGGCATCGCTGTAGCGCTCTTCGTCAGGCAGGAACTGGCCCAGGAAGTCGGTGAAGTGGGTCAGCACTTCGGCGGCGCTTGGGGCGCGGAAGCCGACCGAGTAGGTCAGGCAGTCGTCCACGGCCACGCCGTAGTGGGCCAGGCGCGGTGGCAGGTAGAGCATGTCGCCTGGCTCCAGGGTCCATTCTTCACTCTGCTCGAACTCGGCCAGGATACGCAGGTCGGCGTGCTCCAGCAGCGGGCTGTCGCTGCTGCACATCTGGCCGATCTTCCAGTTACGCTGGCCGTGGCCCTGCAGCAGGAAGACGTCGTAGTTGTCGAAATGCGGGCCAACGCTGCCACCCGGGGCGGCGAAGCTGATCATCACGTCATCGATACGCCAGCTGGGCAGGAAGCGGAAGTTTTCCAGCAGTTCGGCCACTTCCGGGACGAACTGGTCCACGGCCTGTACCAGCAGGGTCCAGTCTTTTTCTGGCAGCTCGGCGAAGGTGTCTTCGTTGAACGGGCCGCGGCGCAGCTCCCACGGGTGGGCGCCGTGCTCCAGCACGATACGCGACTCGACTTCGTCTTCCAGGGCCAGGCCGGCCAGTTCGTCGGGGTCGATGGGGCTGATGAAGTCCGGGAAGGCCTGGCGCACCAGCAGCGGCTTCTTCTGCCAGTAGTCGCGCATGAATTCGCGGGCCGAGATGCCGCCGAGCAGCTGCAGTGGAGTATCAGGATTCATGTTCAACCTATTGAAAAAACGTAATTTTCGTACGGGAATAAAAACGCCCGGCCAGGCCGGGCGTTGTACGCGACGGTCAGCTTAGATGCGTTTGGCCTGTGCTGCCGCGTTACCGATGTAGGTAGCGGGGGTCAGCAGCTTGAGCTCGGCCTTGGCGTCGGCTGGCATGTCCAGGCCGTCGATGAAGGTCAGCAGTGCGTCCGGGGTGATGCCCTTGCCACGGGTCAGCTCTTTGAGCTTCTCGTAGGGGTTTTCGATGTTGAAGCGGCGCATCACGGTCTGGATCGGCTCGGCCAGCACTTCCCAGCAGGCGTCCAGGTCGGCGGCGATGCGGGCTTCGTTCACTTCCAGCTTGCCGATGCCTTTCAGGCTGGCTTCGTAGGCGATGACGCTGTGGGCAAAGCCCACGCCCAGGTTACGCAGCACGGTGGAGTCGGTCAGGTCACGCTGCCAGCGCGAGATCGGCAGCTTGCTGGCCAGGTGCTGGAACAGCGCGTTGGCGATACCCAGGTTGCCTTCGGAGTTTTCGAAGTCGATCGGGTTGACCTTGTGCGGCATGGTCGACGAGCCGATTTCGCCAGCGACGGTCTTCTGCTTGAAGTAGCCCAGCGAGATGTAGCCCCACACATCACGGTCGAAGTCGATCAGGATGGTGTTGAAGCGGGCAATGGCGTCGAACAGCTCGGCGATGTAGTCGTGCGGCTCGATCTGGGTGGTGTACGGGTTGAACTGCAGGCCCAGCTCGTCTTCGATGAAGGCGCGGGCGTTCTGCTCCCAGTCGATCTGCGAGTAGGCCGACAGGTGGGCGTTGTAGTTGCCCACGGCGCCGTTGATCTTGCCCAGCAGCGGCACGGCGGCAACCTGGGCGATCTGGCGCTCCAGGCGGTACACCACGTTGGCCAGTTCTTTGCCCAGGGTGGTCGGCGAGGCTGGCTGGCCGTGGGTGCGCGACAGCATCGGCACGTCGGCGTGGGCGTGGGCCAGGGCACGGATGGCGTCGGCGATCTGGCGCATCAGCGGCAGCAGCACGTCGTCACGGCCGGCGCGCAGCATCAGGGCGTGGGACAGGTTGTTGATGTCCTCGCTGGTGCAGGCGAAGTGGATGAATTCGCTGACCTTGGCCAGCTCAGGCAGCTTGGCGGCCTGCTCCTTGAGGAGGTATTCGATCGCCTTGACGTCGTGGTTGGTGGTGCGCTCGATTTCCTTGACCCGCTCGGCGTGTTCCAGCTTGAAATCGGTGGCCAGGCTGTCCAGCAGGGCGTTGGCTTCGGCGGAGAACGCCGGCACTTCGCCGATCTGCGGGTGGGCGGCCAGGCGCTGCAGCCAGCGCACTTCGACCAGGGCGCGGAAACGGATCAGGCCGAATTCGCTGAAAATGGGGCGCAAGGCCTGGGTTTTGCCGGCATATCGGCCGTCTACAGGGGAAACCGCAGTGAGCGAAGAAAGCTGCATGGGGTGTTCTCGGACAGTCAGGCTTTTGGAAGGGCGCATATCATACATGAAAATCGCGCCCGAGTCGGGTGGCTGACCAAAGGTCGGGCCTATAAAAGCGTCTTCAGGAAGGCGAACGCATCATGTCGTACAGTTCGTTCAGCAACTTGCGTCGGCTGAACACCAGCTGCCAGCGGTGCCCGCCCAGCTGGCGCCACAGGCGCGCGGCGCGGATGCCGGCCAGCAGCAGGGCACGGATCTTGGAAGCGTTGCTGGCCTGCTGCAGGAAACGCATGTCGCCATGCACCTGGATGCGCTGGCGCAAGGTGCTGAGCGTGTCCTGGTACAAGGCTCCACTGGAAGCAATGACGTTTTCATGAACCAGGCCGAAATGCTCGGCTTGGGACTGGATTTGCGGCAAGCGGTTGCCGATGGTGTCGAGCAGGTCGCCACGCTTGTTCAGCTGACGCTCCAGGCCCAGCATCGACAGGGCATAGCGCAGCGGCTCGCGCTGCAGGCTGCTGGGGTCGCGCTCCAGGGCGCCTGCCAGTGCACGGTAGCCGTCGCGCAGGTTCAGGTCGTCGCCGCCGAACACCTCCAGGGTGTCCTTGGGGTCACGCACCAGCAAACTGCCGAGCATGCAGCCAATGTTGGCCTCGCTGGCCTGGCCGGTGCGGGCGATACGGTCAACCAGCACGGCAGCCTGGAATACACCGCCCAGGGCAATCAATTGCTCCTGCAGGTTGCTCATGCGCGCGGGCTCCACGGCTCGGCGGCTTCGATCACACCACCGCCCAGGCACACTTCGCCGTCGTAGAACACCACCGACTGGCCCGGGGTGACGGCGCGCTGCGGCTCGTCGAACACGGCGCGGTAGCCGGTTTCGGTCAGCTCAAGGGTGCATTGCTGGTCGCTCTGGCGGTAACGCACCTTGGCAGTCAGCTGGCGTGGGCGGCTGAGGTCGATCGGGTTGACCCAGAAAATTTCCGAGGCGAGCAGGGCGCGGGAGAACAGCCATGGGTGTTCGTTGCCCTGGCCGACCACCAGCACGTTGCGGGTCAGGTCCTTGTGCAGCACGTACCACGGCTCGTCACCGGCGTCTTTCAGGCCACCAATCCCCAGGCCCTGGCGCTGGCCGATGGTGTGGTACATCAGGCCATGGTGGCGGCCGATCACTTCACCTTCGGTGGTTTCGATATCGCCCGGCTGGGCCGGCAGATACTGCTTGAGGAAGTCGCTGAAACGGCGCTCGCCAATGAAGCAGATGCCGGTGGAGTCCTTTTTCTTGGCGGTGGCCAGGCCGTGCTTTTCGGCGATGGCGCGCACCTCGGGCTTTTCCAGTTCGCCGACCGGGAACAGGGTGCGGGCGATTTCCTTGCCGCCGACGGCGTGCAGGAAGTAGCTCTGGTCCTTGTTCGGGTCCAGGCCCTTGAGCAGTTCAGTGATCTCGCCGGTGTCGCGGCGGCGTACGTAGTGGCCGGTGGCGATCAGGTCGGCACCCAGCGACAGGGCGTAGTCGAGAAACGCCTTGAACTTGATTTCGCGGTTGCAGAGGATGTCTGGGTTGGGCGTGCGGCCAGCCTTGTACTCTTCAAGGAAGTGCTCGAACACGTTGTCCCAGTATTCGGCGGCGAAGTTGGCGGTGTGCAGCTTGATGCCGATGCGGTCGCACACGGCCTGGGCATCGGCCAGGTCTTCGCGGGCGGTGCAGTATTCGGTGCCGTCGTCTTCTTCCCAGTTCTTCATGAACAGCCCTTCCACCTGGTAGCCCTGCTCCATGAGCAGAAGGGCGGAGACGGAAGAGTCCACGCCGCCGGACATGCCGACGATGACGCGGGTCTTGGCGGGGTCTTTGAGTGCTGGGCTGGTCATGGGTACCGGTGTGTATCAGAGGGGAAAAACGCCGATTCTATCAAACCCGCGACGTTGCGTCAGTCGCGTAGCAATTCGAGGCTGTGCAAGGGGCCTTTGAGGTAGTCGTCGAGGCAGCGCGGCACCAGCTCGCTGCGCCAGCGGGTGGGGTCGGCCAACAGTTCGTCTTGGCTCAGCCACACGGCGCGGACGATGTCGCTGTCCAGGGCCAGGTCGGCATGGTGGCGCACGGGGCGGGCGGCAAAGCAGATGCGCTGGTAGGTCACGCCGTTGCTGGGGGCGGTGTAGAGGTAGATGCCGACTACACCGGTGAGCTCGACTTCCCAGGCGGTTTCTTCCAGGGTTTCGCGCAGGGCGGCCTGGGGCAGGGTCTCGTTGGGTTCCAGGTGGCCGGCGGGTTGGTTGAAGACGTGCTGGTTGGCTTTGAATTCTTCGACGAAGAGGAACTTGCCTTCGTGTTCGACGATAGTAGCGACGGTGATGTGGGGTTGCCAGGTCATTGGTGAGTCCTTTTGCATGATTGGGCCGCAAAGCGGTCTCATTTCCCAGAAAGCACAAACCCCGGTGCGTGGCCGGGGTTTGTGCTGTTACTTCAAGCGAACCTTACAGGGCGGCAATGGCGCTGTTCAGGGTCTGGCTTGGGCGCATCACCTTGGCGGTCAGCTCGGCATCCGGGGCATAGTAGCCACCGATGTCGGCTGGCTTGCCCTGAACGGCGTTGAGCTCGGCGACGATAGTCTCCTCGTTCTCGGTCAGGGTTTTTGCCAGCGGGGCGAAGCGTGCCTGCAGGGCAGCGTCTTCAGTCTGGGCAGCCAGGGCCTGGGCCCAGTACAGGGTCAGGTAGAAGTGGCTGCCGCGGTTGTCGATACCGCCAACTTTGCGCGAAGGCGACTTGTTGGTGTCGAGGAACTTGCCGGTAGCCTGGTCCAGGGTGTTGGCCAGAACCTTGGCACGCGGGTTGTCGTAGGTGTTGCCCAGGTGCTCCAGGGAAGCGGCCAGGGCCAGGAACTCACCCAGCGAGTCCCAACGCAGGAAGTTCTCTTCAACCAGCTGCTGCACGTGCTTCGGAGCCGAACCGCCGGCGCCGGTTTCGAACAGACCACCGCCGTTCATCAGTGGCACGATCGACAGCATCTTGGCGCTGGTGCCCAGTTCCATGATCGGGAACAGGTCGGTCAGGTAGTCACGCAGCACGTTGCCGGTCACCGAGATGGTGTCCTTGCCTTCGCGGATGCGGGCCAGGGAGAACTTGATGGCGTCGACCGGAGCCAGAACGCGGATGTCCAGGCCGGTGGTGTCGTGATCTTTCAGGTACTTCTGCACCTTCTCGATCATCACGCCGTCGTGGGCGCGGGCCGGGTCCAGCCAGAACACCGCAGGGGTGTTGCTCAGGCGGGCACGGTTGACGGCCAGCTTGACCCAGTCCTGGATCGGCGCGTCTTTGGTCTGGCACATGCGGAAGATGTCGCCAGCTTCGACGTTCTGCTCAAGTACGACGTTACCTTTGCCATCGACCACGCGCACAACGCCGTCGGCCTTGATCTGGAAGGTCTTGTCGTGGGAGCCGTACTCTTCGGCCTTTTGCGCCATCAGGCCAACGTTCGGCACGCTGCCCATGGTGGTTGGGTCGAAGGCGCCGTTTTTCTTGCAGTCTTCGATGGTGGCCTGGTAGATGCCAGCGTAGCAACGGTCCGGGATCACGGCCTTGGCGTCTTGCAGTTCGCCAGCGGTGTTCCACATCTTGCCCGAGTCACGGATCATGGCCGGCATCGAAGCGTCGACGATGACGTCGCTCGGTACGTGCAGGTTGGTGATGCCTTTGTCGGAGTTGACCATGGCCAGGGCTGGGCGCTGGGCGTACAGGGCCTGGATGTCGGCTTCGATTTCGGCCTGCTTGTCGGCTGGCAGGTCCTTGATGCGGGCGTACAGGTCGCCGATGCCGTTGTTGGCGTTGAAGCCTACTTCAGCCAGTGCGGCGGCGTGTTTGGCCAGCACGTCGTTGTAGAACTCTTCTACGATGACGCCGAACATGATCGGGTCGGAAACCTTCATCATGGTCGCTTTCAGGTGCACCGACAGCAGTACGCCGGAGGCCTTGGCATCGGCGATCTGCTCGGCGATGAAGGCTTTCAGGGCCTTGCGGCTCATGGTGGCGCAGTCGATGATTTCGGCGGCCTTGACGGCGGTCTTTTCTTTCAGGACGGTGGTGTTGCCGTCTTTGGCAACCAGCTCGATGCGCAGGCTGTCGTCAGCTTCGATCAGGGCAGCTTTTTCGCTGCCGTAGAAGTCGCCCTGGGTCATGTGGGCAACGTGCGACTTGGAGTCGGCGGCCCAGGCGCCCATCTTGTGTGGGTGCTTGCGGGCGTAGTTCTTCACCGACAGCGGCGCGCGGCGGTCGGAGTTGCCTTCGCGCAGCACCGGGTTCACGGCGGAACCCTTGATGCGGTCGTAGCGGGCGCGGGACTCTTTCTCGTCCGCGGTGGCCGGCTCGTCGGCGTAGTCAGGAATGTTGAAGCCCTTGCCTTGCAGTTCCTTGATCGCGGCTTTGAGCTGCGGTACCGAGGCGCTGATGTTCGGCAGCTTGATGATGTTGGCTTCAGGGGTGGTAGCCAGCTGGCCCAGTTCCGCCAGGTGATCGCCTACTCGCTTCTCTGCGCCCAGTTGCTCCGGGAAGGCGGCAAGGATACGGCCGGCCAGGGAGATGTCGCGGGTTTCGACGGCGATGTCAGCCGAAGCGGTGAAGGCTTCGACGATCGGCAGCAGCGAGTAAGTGGCGAGGGCGGGGGCTTCGTCGGTGAAGGTATAGATGATCTTGGAACGGGTGGGCATGCGGGTTAACTCTCTGTGTGCTGAGCGTGCTCGAGTCTCGTGGTGCGCAGGGTAGGCGCATCGCCCTGGCAACGCCATGAGCGGAAAGTCGAGAGGCTGCGAGCGGTGATGGTGGATGCATCAGTCGAGCGTCAAGTGCTGAACTGCGGTAACAGCCCAGGCTTTACGGCCATTCATGGCCTAGGGCGGTCCGCATTTTCCTGGGATTCGCCCCGATGACCCTTCGGTCGCGGCGGAGTATACCAAACCATTCGGGCTAATCAGCAAGGCCAAGTGATATCGGCCCATTTATAAGACCAAAGACTAAGCGGCAATGTGGCGGGTTGTCGCATGCCTTGCAGGTCGGCAGATGTGGTTTAGGCTCATTGCATCGCATGATGTCCAAACCACACCCGACAGCGGAGTAGTGCAAGCATGGGATACCAGAAAATCAAGGTTCCGACCGACGGCACCAAGATCACCGTCAATGCAGACCATTCGCTTAACGTGCCTGACCACCCGATCATTCCTTACATCGAAGGTGACGGGATCGGCGTCGATGTTTCGCCCGTGATGATCAAGGTGGTCGATGCCGCCGTGCAGAAGGCCTACGGCGGCAAGCGCAAGATTGCCTGGATGGAAGTGTACGCTGGCGAGAAGGCCACCCAGGTGTATGACCAGGACACCTGGCTGCCTCAGGAAACCCTCGACGCCGTGCGTGATTACGTGGTGTCGATCAAAGGCCCGCTGACTACTCCGGTGGGTGGCGGCATCCGCTCGCTCAACGTGGCGCTGCGCCAGCAACTGGACCTGTATGTGTGCCTGCGCCCGGTGCTGTGGTTCCAGGGTGTACCGAGCCCGGTGAAAAAGCCTGGCGACGTCGACATGGTGATCTTCCGTGAGAACTCCGAGGATATCTATGCCGGCATCGAGTGGAAGGCCGGCTCGCCCGAGGCCAACAAGGTGATCAAGTTCCTCAAGGAGGAAATGGGCGTCACCAAGATCCGCTTCGACCAGGACTGCGGCATTGGCGTGAAGCCGGTCTCGAAAGAAGGCACCAAGCGCCTGGTGCGCAAGGCCCTGCAATACGTGGTGGACAATGACCGCGAGTCGCTGACCCTGGTGCACAAAGGCAACATCATGAAGTTCACCGAAGGTGCCTTCAAAGACTGGGGGTACGAAGTGGCCCGGGATGAGTTTGGCGCCGAACTGCTCGATGGCGGTCCGTGGATGAAGTTCAAGAACCCCAAGACCGGCCGCGAGGTGATCGTCAAGGACGCCATCGCCGACGCCATGCTGCAGCAGATTCTGCTGCGCCCGGCCGAGTACGACGTGATCGCCACCCTCAACCTCAACGGTGACTACCTGTCCGACGCGCTGGCGGCGGAGGTAGGCGGTATCGGTATCGCGCCGGGCGCCAACCTGTCCGACACCGTGGCCATGTTCGAGGCCACCCACGGCACTGCGCCCAAGTATGCCGGGCAAGACAAGGTCAACCCGGGGTCGGTGATCCTGTCTGCAGAGATGATGTTGCGGCACATGGGCTGGATCGAGGCGGCCGACCTGATCATCAAGGGCACCAATGGCGCGATTGCGGCCAAGACCGTGACCTACGACTTCGAGCGGCTGATGGACGGGGCGACGCTGGTGAGCAGCTCAGGCTTTGGTGATGAAATGATCAAGCACATGTAAGGCAAGAGAAAACCGGTCGCCAGGGTAAAAGGGCGACCGGTTTTTTCGTACTACGACACGGGGCGGCGATCAGGCGCGTACGGTTTCGCTTGCGGCCTGGCCTTGGGCTTTGGCAGCCGCAGCGGCAGCGGCGTCCATTATCTTCACCGCGTGCAGGCCTTTGGGGCCCTGGATGATCTCGAACTCCACGGCCTGGCCCGCCTTCAGTGTCTTGTATCCGTCCATCTGGATGGCCGAGTAATGAGCGAAAAGGTCATCGGATTTACCTTCCTCGTTGATGAATCCGTAGCCCTTGGCATTGTTGAACCACTTGACTTTACCGCTTGCCATCCCTATGTCCCTCTGCAAAGGACTCCATCACTGGAGTATCATCCACTTCATCCGCATACGAACCTTGCGAAAAATCTGGTTGACTGCGCGGATCTTTATCGACCACGGTGGGTTCTTATTGGTTGTAACACCGTTTTACCGATAGTCAAGGTCGCCCGGCGCCTGCGCCATTCGTGGCCTGTGCGGTCAACCCACAACCTTAACCTGACGCTCATGATGAAATTCTTTCCATGCATGCACCTAGTGAGATTCGACTAACATTCAATCAGGATCGCCCGCAATCGAATGAGGACGACGGCTCAGGTCTTGCAGTTCAGGAAGCCAAGCCGATCCTGCAGGCGCCACCGATGTACAAGGTGGTTTTGTTCAACGATGACTACACGCCGATGGATTTCGTCGTCGAAGTGCTCGAGACGTTCTTCAATCTGAACCGCGAGCTGGCGACCAAGATCATGCTGACCGTCCACACCGAAGGGCGGGCAGTGTGCGGATTGTTTACCCGTGACATCGCCGAAACAAAGGCTATGCAGGTCAACCAATACGCCAGGGAAAGCCAGCATCCGCTACTCTGTGAAATCGAGAAGGACGGTTAATCGCCGACCACTTGGGTATGAGGTGAAGCTATGTTAAACCGCGAGCTCGAAGTCACCCTCAATCTTGCCTTCAAGGAGGCCCGTTCGAAGCGTCATGAGTTCATGACCGTCGAGCATCTGCTGCTGGCACTCCTTGACAATGAGGCTGCCGCGACCGTTCTGCGCGCCTGTGGCGCCAATCTCGACAAGCTCAAGCACGACCTGCAAGAGTTCATCGATTCCACTACGCCGCTGATTCCTGTCAACGACGAAGACCGTGAAACCCAGCCGACTCTGGGCTTCCAGCGGGTGCTGCAGCGTGCCGTGTTCCACGTGCAAAGCTCTGGCAAGCGCGAAGTGACCGGCGCCAACGTGCTGGTGGCGATCTTCAGCGAACAGGAAAGCCAGGCTGTGTTCCTGCTGAAGCAGCAGAGCGTGGCCCGCATCGACGTGGTCAACTACATCGCCCATGGCATCTCCAAGGTGCCGGGGCATGGTTCGCAATCTGAAAGCGACCAGGACATGCAGGACGACGAGGGTGGTGAAACCTCCTCTTCGAGTAATCCGCTCGACGCCTATGCCAGCAACCTGAACGAGCTGGCCCGTGCTGGTCGTATCGACCCGCTGGTGGGCCGCGAGCAGGAAGTGGAGCGCGTGGCGCAAATCCTGGCACGCCGGCGCAAGAACAACCCGTTGCTGGTGGGTGAGGCGGGCGTCGGCAAGACGGCTATCGCCGAAGGCCTGGCCAAGCGCATTGTCGATGGCCAGGTGCCCGACCTGTTGGCACAAAGCGTGGTGTATTCCCTTGACCTGGGCGCGCTGCTGGCCGGTACCAAATACCGTGGCGACTTCGAGAAGCGCTTCAAGGCGCTGCTCGGCGAGCTGCGCAAGCGCCCGCAGGCGATCCTGTTCATCGACGAAATCCACACCATCATCGGTGCCGGTGCGGCATCGGGCGGGGTGATGGATGCCTCCAACCTGCTCAAGCCGCTGCTGTCGTCGGGTGAGATCCGTTGCATCGGCTCGACCACCTTCCAGGAATTCCGCGGCATCTTCGAGAAGGACCGCGCCCTGGCACGCCGCTTCCAGAAGGTGGATGTCAGCGAGCCGTCGGTCGAAGACACCGTGGGCATTCTGCGCGGCCTGAAAGGGCGCTTCGAGAGCCACCACAACATCGAGTACAGCGACGAAGCCCTGCGCGCCGCCGCCGAACTGGCCTCGCGCTACATCAATGACCGGCACATGCCGGACAAGGCCATCGATGTGATCGACGAAGCCGGTGCCTACCAGCGCCTGCAGCCGGAGGCCATGCGCGTCAAACGCATCGATGTGCCTCAAGTCGAGGACATCGTCGCCAAGATCGCGCGGATTCCGCCAAAGCACGTCACCAGCTCCGACAAGGAACTGCTGCGTAACCTTGAGCGTGACCTGAAGCTGACCGTGTTCGGCCAGGACCAGGCCATCGACTCGCTGGCTACTGCCATCAAGCTGTCCCGTGCTGGCCTGAAGTCGCCAGACAAGCCTGTCGGTTCATTCCTGTTCGCCGGCCCTACCGGCGTCGGCAAGACCGAAGCGGCGCGCCAGCTGGCCAAGGCACTGGGCGTTGAGTTGGTGCGGTTCGACATGTCCGAGTACATGGAGCGCCACACCGTGTCGCGTCTGATCGGTGCGCCTCCTGGTTACGTAGGGTTCGACCAGGGTGGCTTGCTGACCGAGGCGATTACCAAGCAACCGCACTGCGTATTGCTGCTCGACGAAATCGAGAAGGCCCACCCGGAAGTCTTCAACCTGCTGCTGCAGGTGATGGACCACGGTACCTTGACCGACAACAACGGGCGCAAGGCCGACTTCCGTAACGTGATCCTGATCATGACCACCAACGCTGGCGCGGAAACGGCAGCGCGGGCCTCGATCGGCTTCACCCATCAGGACCACGCGTCCGATGCCATGGAAGTGATCCGCAAGAGCTTCACGCCAGAGTTCCGCAACCGCCTGGATACCATTATCCAGTTCGGCCGCCTGAGCACCGAGACGATCAAGAGCATCGTCGACAAGTTCCTTATCGAACTGCAGGCGCAGCTGGAAGACAAGCGTGTGCTGCTGGAAGTCAGCGATGCCGCACGCGGCTGGCTGGCGGTGTCGGGCTACGACGTGCAGATGGGGGCGCGGCCGATGGCGCGGCTGATCCAGGACAAGATCAAGCGGCCGCTGGCCGAGGAGATCCTGTTTGGCGAACTGGCCGAGCATGGTGGCGTGGTGCACGTCGACCTGCGCGATGGCGAACTGGTGTTCGACTTCGAGACCACGGCTGAGGTGGCGTGATACAGGGGCCGCTTTGCGGCCTATCGCGAGCGATGCTCGCTCCTGCGGGGGGTATAGCGACCCCATGTAGGAGCGAGCGCGGCTCGCGATGGCCGCGACGCGGTTCTGACAGGTACAAAAAAGCCCGGCACATGGCCGGGCTTTTTCATGGCTTGAGCTTAGCGCGCACGGTAAGTGATGCGGCCCTTGCTCAGGTCGTATGGGGTCAGTTCGACGCGGACCTTGTCGCCAGTGAGAATACGGATGTAGTTCTTGCGCATCTTTCCGGAGATGTGCGCGGTTACGACGTGCCCGTTTTCCAACTCCACGCGGAACATGGTGTTGGGCAGGGTGTCGACGACAGTACCTTCCATTTCGAAGCTGTCTTCTTTCGACATGCAGTAGAGCCCTCGGATCCAGTGTTGGCCCGACGCATATCCGCATCGGGCAAAAAAGTGGCGTGGATTATGCCCGAAAACTGCGTGTCAAGCCAATGCTTTCAGTTGAGGGTGACCCAGCGCTGGTTTATCAGCAATTCGATGGGCCGATACTGCGTCTTGTAGTTCATTTTCTTGCAGTTCTTGATCCAGTAACCCAGGTATACCGCCTCCAGGTCCTGGCGCAGGGCTTCGGTGATTTGCCACAGGATGGCAAAGCGGCCCAGGCTGCGTCGCTCTTCGTCCGGTTCGTAGAAGGTGTACACCGCCGACAGGCCGTTGGGCAGCAGGTCGCATACGGCCACCGCCATCAAGCGGCCTTCCAGGCGGAACTCGTAGAACCAGCAGAACGGCAGGTCGCGCACCAGAAAGGTGGAAAACTGGTCGCGGCTGGGCGGGTACATGTCACCGTCGGCGTGGCGTGTTTCGATATAGCGCCGGTACAGCTCGAAGTACTCTTCCTTGAACGTTGGGCGCGCCGCCGTCACGGTCAGGTCGGCATTGCGCTTGAGGATGCGCCGTTGCTGGCGGTTGGGGATAAAGCGCGCCGCCGGGATGCGTGCCGGCACGCAGGCGTTGCAGTTCTGGCAGTGCGGGCGGTACAGATGGTCACCACTGCGGCGGAAGCCCATTTCCGACAGGTCGGCGTACACGTTCACGTCCATCGGCTGGCTGGGGTCGAGGAACAGCGTGGTGGCCTGCTCCTCGGGCAGGTAGCTGCAGGAGTGGGGCTGAGTGGCATAAAACTTCAATCGCGCCAACTCTGTCATGATCAACCCCCTCGGTGAGACTTTGTTTTAAGTGTAAGCCAGCTACGGGAACTCGCCTAGGCAACCCACGTGGCGCTGTTGGGCTGGTCGAGGTGGCGTGCCAGGTAGCCGGCGAATTCGGCGCGGCTGATGGCGTGGGCGCCCAGGCTGTGCAGGTGGTTGGTGGGCATCTGGCAGTCGATCAGCACAAACCCGGCCTGGCGCAGGTGGTTGACCAAGGTCACGAAGCCGACCTTGGAGGCGTTGTCGGCGCGGCTGAACATCGATTCACCGAAGAACAGCTGGCCCATGGCCAGGCCATACAGGCCGCCGACCAGTTCGCCGTCCTGGCGCACTTCCACCGAGTGGGCAATGCCGCGTCGGTGCAGTTCGCAGTAGGCGTTGCGCATGGTGTCGGTGATCCAGGTGCCGTCGGCGTAGTCGCGTGGCGCGGCGCAGGCGGCGATTACAGCCGGGAAGTCGGTGTCGAAGCTGACCTGGTAGCGGCCTTGGCGCATCAGCTTGGCCAGTGAGCGTGATACGTGCAACTGGTCGGGCAACAGCACCGTGCGCGGGTCGGGTGACCACCACAGGATCGGTTGGCCATCCTGGTACCACGGGAAGCAACCGTGACGATAGGCCTGGACCAGGCGCTCGGGGGTAAGGTCGCCGCCGGCGGCCAGCAGGCCGTTGGGGTCGTGCAGGGCCTTTTCCAGGGGCGGGAAGGTCAGCGAGTCGCGGGTCAGCCAGGTAAGCATGGTCTATCGTGCGGTGGGGGAGGGGAGAGGGCAGCATGGCTTGCACGCATGGCAGGGTCAATGGTTGTGGCTTCTTTGCGGGGGATGAATTCAGGCAATTTCCTACACATTCATGAAACCGCAGGCACCATCCGCTACATTTGCTGTCACACCTGTGCAAAAACACAGCATAAGCCTTTGTCACAAAAGAAAATGCATGCTCAAATTGCAGGTATATGAAAGTCGCCCCCGGCCAAACCCCCATACGGCGTGCCGCCATGGCGGCTGTCGGGCAGTAATGTTAAAAGTAGTGGTTCATTGGCCGCACCGCCGGCCGATCACTATTGGACGCGCAGCACGCGCAGGAATAGACGCGTTTTGAAGAAATCCACCGCAACCCCAGCTCCCTTGCCCGTGCCCCTGTGGCGGCAGCAGCTGCATTATCGCCTCAAGGAAGGTGCGTTGATCGCTGTCGGCGCCCTGTGCCTGTACCTGTGGATGGCCCTGCTGACCTACGACACCTCGGACCCGGGCTTCAGCCACACCGCCACCGTCGACCAGGTGCAGAACGCCGCCGGGCGTGCTGGCGCCTACTTCGCCGATATCCTGTTCATGGTGCTGGGTTACTTCGCCTATATCTTCCCGCTGCTGCTGGCGGTGAAGACCTGGCAGATCTTCCGCGAACGCCACCAGCCGTGGGACTGGAGTGGCTGGCTGTTCTCCTGGCGGTTGATCGGCCTGGTGTTTCTGGTGTTGTCTGGGGCGGCGCTGGCGCATATCCACTTCCACCCGCCGGCGAGCCTGCCGTTCTCTGCAGGTGGCGCATTGGGCGAAAGCCTTGGTGACCTGGCGCGCAACCTGCTGAACGTGCAGGGCAGCACGCTGATGTTCATTGCCTTGTTCCTGTTCGGCCTGACGGTGTTCACCGACTTGTCGTGGTTCAAGGTGATGGACCTGACCGGCAAGATCACCCTCGACCTGTTCGAGCTGGTGCAGGGCGCCGCCAACCGTTGGTGGGAAGCGCGCAACGAGCGCAAACGCCTGGAGGCGCAACTGCGCGAGGATGAGCCGGTGATCAAGCCCGCGCCGATGGCTGCCGAGAAGCGTGAGCCGGCCAAGCCGGCGTTGCGTGAGCGCATTTTCAAACGTGAAGAAGCGCCGGCCCCAGTCGTTGAGCCCCGTGAGCCGACGCTTGGTCGTGAGCCTGTTGTGCCACCACGTGAGGCCGCCCGTGAGCCCGTAGTGCCCCGTGAAACCGTGGTCCCGCGCGAGCAGCACGCCGCCCCGACCATCGTGCCACCCGCCGCCGCCAAGGCCCCGGAGCCGAGCAAGCGGGTGATGAAGGAGAAGCAGGCACCGCTGTTCATCGACAGCGCGGTAGAAGGCACCTTGCCGTCGATTTCCATCCTCGACCCTGCCGAGCAGAAGAAGATCGAGTATTCGCCAGAGTCCCTGGCCGGTGTCGGCCAACTGCTGGAAATCAAACTCAAGGAATTCGGTGTAGAAGTGGCGGTGGACTCGATCCACCCCGGCCCGGTGATTACCCGTTACGAAATCCAGCCGGCCGCTGGCGTGAAGGTCAGCCGCATCGCCAACCTGGCCAAGGACCTGGCGCGCTCGCTGGCCGTGACCAGTGTGCGCGTGGTCGAGGTGATCCCCGGCAAGACCACCGTGGGTATCGAGATCCCCAACGAAAACCGGCAGATGGTGCGCTTCTCCGAGGTGCTGGCCACCCCGCAGTACGACGAGCAGAAGTCCCCGGTCACACTGGCCCTGGGCCACGACATCGGCGGCAAGCCGGTGATTACCGACCTGGCCAAGATGCCCCACCTGCTGGTGGCCGGTACTACCGGCTCCGGTAAGTCGGTGGGTGTGAACGCGATGATTCTGTCGATCCTGTTCAAGTCGAGCCCGGAAGACGCGCGGCTGATCATGATCGACCCGAAAATGCTCGAACTGTCGATCTACGAAGGCATCCCGCACCTGCTGTGCCCGGTGGTCACCGACATGAAGGACGCCGCCAACGCCCTGCGCTGGAGCGTGGCCGAGATGGAACGGCGCTACAAGCTGATGGCGGCCATGGGCGTGCGTAACCTGGCCGGCTTCAACCGCAAGATCAAGGACGCCCAGGAAGCTGGCGAAATCATCCACGACCCTCTGTACCGCCGCGAGAGCATGGACGACGAGCCGCCAGCGCTGAAAACCTTGCCGACCATCGTGGTGGTGGTGGACGAGTTCGCCGACATGATGATGATCGTCGGCAAGAAGGTCGAAGAGCTGATCGCCCGTATCGCCCAGAAGGCGCGGGCAGCCGGTATCCACCTGATTCTCGCCACCCAGCGCCCGTCGGTGGATGTCATTACCGGCCTGATCAAGGCCAACATCCCGACCCGCATGGCGTTCCAGGTGTCGAGCAAGATCGACTCACGCACCATCATCGACCAGGGTGGTGCAGAGCAGCTGTTGGGTCATGGTGACATGCTGTACATGCCACCGGGCACCAGCCTGCCAATCCGCGTCCACGGTGCGTTCGTTTCCGACGACGAAGTGCACCGTACGGTCGAGGCGTGGAAGCTGCGTGGCGCGCCGGATTACAACGACGACATCCTCAACGGTGTGGAAGAAGCCGGCAGTGGCTTCGATGGCGGCGGCGGTGGTGGTGGTGATGGTGAAGATTCGGAGAGCGACGCCCTGTATGATGAGGCCGTGCAATTCGTGCTGGAAAGCCGCCGCGCGTCCATCTCGGCAGTGCAGCGCAAGCTGAAAATCGGTTACAACCGCGCCGCCCGCATGATCGAAGCCATGGAAATGGCCGGTGTGGTCACCCCCATGAACAGCAACGGCTCGCGGGAAGTGATTGCCCCGGGCGGCCCGCGCGACTGAAGAACACCTTGCCGGGCGCCAACGGTGGCGCCCGGCCTTTTCAATGCTCAATGAGGATTCCCATGCGCGCGATTCGCATGCTGTTGGTTTCTGCCCTGACCCTGGGCTCGGTTACTGCTTATGCCGGTGAGCAAGACGTACAACGCCTGACCCAGCTGCTGGAAAAGTCGCAGACCATCGAGGCCAATTTCTCCCAGCTGACCCTCGGCGCCGATGGCACCAGCCTGCAGGAAACCTCGGGCAAGATGGCGGTCAAGCGCCCGGGCCTGTTCTACTGGCACACTGATGCGCCGCAGGAGCAGGTCGTGGTTTCGGACGGAAAGAACGTCACCCTGTGGGACCCGGATCTGGAACAGGCCACCATCAAGAAGCTCGATGTGCGACTGAACCAGACCCCTGCGCTGCTGCTGTCCGGTGATGTGTCGAAGATCAGCCAGAGTTTCGACATTGCTTCCAAGGAGCAGGGCGAGGTGATGGACTTCACCCTCAAGCCGAAGACCAAGGACACCCTGTTCGACTCGCTGCGCGTGTCGTTCCGCAAAGGCCTGATCAATGACATGCAGCTGATCGACAGTGTCGGCCAGCGCACCAACATCCTGTTCAATGGCGTCAAGGCCAACCAGGCGGTGCCGGACAGCCAGTTCAAGTTCGACATCCCCAAAGGCGCGGACGTGATCAAGGAGTAACCAGAGCCCGTCATGGACCTGTTTCGAAGCGAACCCGTCGCCCAGCCCCTGGCCGCTCGCCTGCGCCCGTCCAACCTGGACGAGTACGTGGGCCAGGAGCACCTGCTGGCGCGCGGTAAGCCGTTGCGCGAGGCGCTGGAGCAGGGTGCGCTGCACTCGATGATCTTCTGGGGGCCGCCGGGGGTGGGCAAGACCACCCTTGCGCGGCTGCTGGCGCAGTTTTGTGACGCGCATTTCGAAACCGTGTCGGCGGTACTGGCCGGGGTGAAAGAGATCCGCCAGGCCGTTGAAGTGGCCAAGCAGCAGGCCGGCCAATATGGCCGCCGCACCATCCTGTTCGTCGACGAAGTGCACCGCTTCAACAAGTCGCAGCAGGATGCCTTTTTGCCCTACGTGGAAGACGGCACGCTGCTGTTCATCGGTGCCACCACTGAAAACCCCTCCTTCGAGCTGAACAACGCGTTGCTGTCGCGGGCGCGGGTGTATGTGCTCAAAAGTCTGGACGAGGCGGCATTGCGCAAGCTGGTGAACCGTGCGCTGACCGAGGAGCGCGGGCTGGGCAAGCGCAACCTGCGGGTGGGCGACGACGCCTTCAAGATGCTGATGGCTGCCGCCGATGGCGATGGGCGGCGCATGCTCAACTTCCTTGAGAACGCCTCGGACCTGGCCGAAGACGGCAGCGAGATTGACGTCGAGATGCTGCAAAGCCTGCTCGGCGATAGCCGCCGTCGTTTCGACAAGGGGGGTGAGGCGTTCTACGACCAGATCTCCGCGCTGCACAAGTCGGTGCGCGGCTCCAACCCCGATGGCGCCCTGTACTGGTTTGCGCGCATGCTCGACGGCGGTTGCGACCCGCTGTACATCGCCCGCCGCGTGGTGCGCATGGCCAGCGAGGATATCGGTAACGCCGACCCGCGAGCCCTCAGCCTGTGCTTGGCGGCGTGGGACGTGCAGGAACGCCTGGGCAGTCCCGAAGGCGAGCTGGCCGTGGCCCAGGCCATCACCTACCTGGCCTGTGCGCCGAAGAGCAACGCGGTGTACATGGGCTTCAAGACCGCCCTGCGTGAAGCGGCCGAACATGGCTCGCTGGAGGTGCCACTGCACTTGCGCAACGCCCCGACCAAGCTGATGAAACAGCTGGGCTATGGTGACGAGTACCGCTACGCCCATGATGAACCCGACGCTTATGCCGCCGGTGAAGATTACTTCCCTGATGAACTGGAGCCGCGTCAGTACTACCAGCCAGTGCCCCGTGGCCTGGAACTGAAGATTGGCGAGAAGCTACGCCACCTGGCCGAGCTCGACCGCAACAGCCCCCGTCAACGGAGAAAACCGTGATTGCACTCATCGCTGCGGTCAGCGCGGGCGGTATCGCCGGTACCTTGTTGCGCTTCGCTACCGCCAACTGGGTAGCGGCCCACTGGCCACGGCACTTCTATGCCGGTACGCTGGCGGTCAACCTGGTTGGCTGCCTGCTGATCGGCCTGCTCTACGGCCTGTTCCTGCACAAGCCGCTGGCGCCGGTCGAGCTGCGCGCCGGCCTGATTGTCGGCTTCCTCGGCGGCCTGACAACCTTTTCCTCCTTCTCGCTCGATACCGTGCGCCTGATGGAAAGCGGGCAGGTGCCCCTTGCCTTGGGCTATACCAGTATCAGCGTGGTGGGCGGGCTGCTCGCGACCTGGGTCGGCCTGTCCCTGACCCGATTCTGAACCAACACCTACTTATAACGAGAGAACGATATGCTCGATTCCAAACTGTTACGCGGCCAACTTCAGGAAGTGGCGGATCGCCTGGCCTCCCGTGGCTTCAGCCTGGATGTCGCGCGCATCGAATCACTGGAAGAGCGCCGCAAGGCAGTGCAGACTCGCACCGAGCAGCTGCAAGCCGAGCGCAACGCCCGTTCCAAGTCCATCGGACAGGCCAAGGCCAAGGGCGAAGACATCGCGCCATTGATGGCCGACGTCGAACGCATGGCCAATGAACTGGCTGCTGGCAAGACCGAACTGGACGCCATCCAGGCCGAACTGGACGGTATCCTGCTGACCATCCCCAACCTGCCGGACGCCAGCGTACCGGTCGGTGCCAGCGAAGACGACAACGTCGAAGTGCGCCGTTGGGGCACGCCGAAGGCCTTCGACTTCGAAATCAAGGACCACGTCGCCTTGGGCGAAGTCAGCGGTGGGCTGGACTTCGAAGCCGCTGCCAAGCTGTCTGGCGCCCGTTTTGCGGTGCTGCGTGGCCCTATCGCCCGCCTGCACCGCGCCCTGGCGCAATTCATGATCAACCTGCACACCGGCGAGCACGGCTACGAGGAGCACTACACCCCGTACCTGGTGCAGGCCCCGGCCCTTCAAGGCACCGGCCAGCTACCGAAGTTCGAGGAAGACCTGTTCAAGATCACTCGCGAAGGTGAGGCGGACTTCTATCTGATCCCGACCGCCGAAGTGTCGCTGACTAACCTGGTGGCCGGTGAAATCCTCGACGCCAAGCAGCTGCCGCTGAAACTGGTTGCCCACACCCCGTGTTTCCGCAGTGAAGCCGGTGCTTCCGGCCGTGACACTCGCGGCATGATTCGCCAGCACCAGTTCGACAAGGTCGAGATGGTGCAGGTGGTAGAGCCGGCCAAGTCGATGGAAGCCCTGGAAGGCCTGACCGCCAACGCCGAGCGCGTACTGCAGCTGCTGGAGCTGCCATACCGCGTGCTGGCCCTGTGCACCGGCGACATGGGCTTTGGCGCCGTCAAAACCTACGACCTGGAAGTGTGGGTGCCGAGCCAGGACAAGTACCGCGAAATCAGCTCGTGCTCCAACTGCGGCGACTTCCAGGCGCGCCGCATGCAGGCCCGCTGGCGCAACCCGGAAACCGGCAAGCCAGAGCTGGTGCACACCCTCAACGGCTCCGGTTTGGCGGTAGGCCGTACCCTGGTTGCCGTGTTGGAAAATTACCAGCAGGCCGATGGTTCGATCCGGGTGCCGGAAGTGCTGAAACCGTACATGGGCGGCGTCGAGGTTATCCGCTAAATGGATTACCTGCCGCTGTTCCACAAGCTGCAAGGCGGCCGTGTGCTGGTCGTCGGTGGCGGTGAGATCGCTTTGCGCAAGGCGCGCTTGCTGGCGGATGCCGGTAGCGTGCTGCGCGTGGTGGCGCCGGATGTCGACGGCCAGTTGGCCGCGTTGGCCCGGGAAGGTGGCGGTGAGGTGCTGGTGCGTGGCTATCAGGCCGCCGACCTGGTCGGCTGCCGGTTGGTGATTGCGGCGACCGACGATCCTGGGCTGAACGCCCAGGTGTCGGCGGATGCGCAGGCCCTTAGCCTGCCAGTCAATGTGGTGGACGCACCGGCCCTGTGCACGGTGATCTTCCCGGCGATTGTCGACCGTTCACCCTTGGTGATTGCGGTTTCCAGTGGCGGTGACGCCCCGGTGCTGGCGCGGTTGATTCGCGCCAAGCTGGAGGCCTGGATTCCGTCGGCCTATGGTGAGCTGGCCGGGCTGGCAGCGCGTTTCCGGCACAAGGTCAAATCCTTGTACCCGGACGTCAACCAGCGCCGGGGCTTCTGGGAAACCGTGTTCCAGGGGCCGATTGCCGAGCGCCAGCTGGCTGGGCAGGGCGCTGAGGCCGAACGCCTGTTGCAGGCGATGGTCGACGGCGCGCCGGTGCAGCAGGGGGGGGAGGTGTACTTGGTAGGTGCGGGCCCGGGTGATCCGGACTTGCTTACCTTCCGTGCCTTGCGCCTGATGCAGCAGGCTGACGTGGTGCTTTACGACCGCCTGGTAGCCCCCGCGATCATCGAGATGTGCCGGCGTGATGCCGAGCGTATCTACGTGGGCAAGCGTCGCGCCGACCATGCCGTGCCGCAGGATCAGATCAACCGTCTGCTGGTCGATTTGGCTCAGCAGGGTAAGCGTGTGCTGCGGCTGAAAGGTGGCGATCCGTTCATCTTCGGCCGGGGTGGCGAAGAGATCGAAGAGCTGGCCGAGCATGGCATCCCGTTCCAGGTGGTGCCGGGCATTACCGCGGCCAGTGGCTGCTCCGCCTATGGCGGTATTCCGCTGACTCACCGCGACTACGCTCAGTCGGTGCGCTTCGTAACCGGCCACCTTAAGGATGGCACCAGCAACCTGCCGTGGAATGATCTGGTAGCGCCGGCACAGACCTTGGTGTTCTACATGGGGTTGGTGGGGTTGCCGACCATCTGTGCCGAGCTGATTCGTCATGGGCGGGCGGCCAGTACGCCGGCTGCGTTGGTTCAGCAGGGCACTACGCGTAATCAGCGGGTGTTCACCGGTACCCTGGCGGATTTGCCGGAGCTGGTGGCGCGGCATGAAGTGCATGCGCCGACCCTGGTAATTGTGGGGGAAGTGGTGCAACTGCGTGAAAAGCTGGCCTGGTTCGAAGGGGCGCAAAACAGCTGATATCGTTGGGGCTGCAAAGCAGCCCCGGCTATCTTAAGCCTGCCAAATCCCTTTACCTGCCAACCGCTCCCGATCATGTGCCAGGCTGAAGTCTTGCAACGGCCCTTTGGGCACGATCCCGGTCGGGTTGATGGTCTTGTGGCTCATGTAATAGTGCTTCTGGATATGCTCCATATCCACCGTGCCCGCCACCCCAGGCCACTGATACAGCTCGCGAAGCCAGTTCGACAGGTTGTGATAGTCGCTCAGACGGCGCAGGTTGCACTTGAAATGCCCGTGGTACACGGCATCGAAGCGCACCAGCGTGGTAAACAGGCGCACATCGGCTTCGGTCAGGTATTCACCTGCCAGGTAGCGATTGCGGCTTAGCACGTCTTCCAGATAGTCCAGCTCATTGAACACATCGTCGAACGCCGCTTCGTACGCCTCCTGCGTGGTGGCAAAGCCTGCGCGGTACACGCCGTTGTTCACGGCCGGGTAGATGCGCTCGTTAAGCGCCTCGATGGTTGGGCGCAGCGGTTCGGGGTACAGGTCCAGTGTATTGCCGGTCAGCTCGTTGAACGCGCTGTTGAAGATGCGGATGATTTCCGACGATTCATTGTTGACGATGCGCTTCTCTTTCTTGTCCCACAGCACGGGTACAGTCACGCGGCCGGTGTAGTGCGGGTCATCCTGGGTGTAGCGCTGGTGCAGGTACTGTAAGGCGTCGAGGTGGTCGCCCGTGGAGCCTTGCTGCACATCGAAGGTCCAGCCGTGATCCTGCATCAGCCAACTCACTACCGACACATCGATCAAGGGCTCCAGGCCTTTGAGGGCGCGGACAATCAGGGTGCGGTGGGCCCATGGGCAGGCCAGCGAGACGTACAGGTGGTAGCGGCCGGCCTCAGGGGCGGGCAGTTGGTTGCGGCGTTGGGCGTTTTCGCGTTTGAACGTCCCGTCCTTGCCGTTTTCATACCACTGATCATGCCAGCGGCCGTCGATCAAAAGGCCCATGAGTGAGCTCCTCGGAACAAAGGTGTTTGTCGTTGGAGCCCAGTCTAGGCCAAATCGTTCGAATAAATAGCGCAAATAACCGGGGGTTATGATCGGTTAAATCGATTTTTTGCGTGTCTCCCAATAGCCTTGGGCGGTTGTGAAGGCCTGCTCGCGGTCCTGCCCCAGGCCACGCAGGGCCAGGGCCATGGTGGCGATCAGGGCCTTCTCGCCATAACTGTCTTCAACTTCGCCCCGCCAGAACGCCAGCAAGTGTTCGGCTTGCAGGCTGGCCGGCTTCACATGGCGGCGTTCGCTCAGCGCTGGCCACTCTTCGTCCCACGCTTCGCCTGCCGTGGTGCCGTACAGGTGGCTGATGACATCGGGGTTTACTTCGATCTCGCCGCCATCGCCCTTGATTACCACCGCATGGTCGCCCAGCAGGCGGCTAGCCTCGCGGTGCACGGCCTGGTAGCCGGGGTGGAAGATACTTTGCAGGCCACAGCGTGCGCCCAGCGGGTTAAGCACACGCGCCAGTGAGTGGATGGGTGAGCGCAGGCCGAGGGTGTTGCGCAGGTCGATCATGCGCTGCAATTGCGGCGCCCAGTCGTGCAGCGGGAAAAACGCCAGCTGATGCTGGTCGAGGGTGCTGCCGACAGCGGCCCAGTTGCGGCACAGCGGGATTTGCAGCAGGTCGAGCAGTTGCTCGGTGTACATGCGCCCGGCGGTGTGTGCGCCGCCACCGTGCATCAGGATGCGCACGCCGTTGCCGGCCAGGCATTTGGCCGCCAGCAGGTACCAGGGCAGGTGGCGCTTTTTGCCGGCGTAGGTGGGCCAGTCCAGGTCTACCGCAATGTTCGGCGCGTGCAGGTGAGCGCGTAGCGCTTCGGTGAAGCCCGCCAGCTCTTCGGCGCTTTCTTCCTTGTGGCGCAGCAGCATCAGGAAGGCACCCAGCTGGGTGTCTTCGACCTTGCCTTCCAGCAACAGGGTCATGGCCGCGCGGGCTTCTTCACGGGTCAGGCCACGCGCGCCGCGTTTGCCTTTGCCGAGAATGCGCACGAATTCGGCGAACGGGTGTTCGGCCGGGGTTACCAGGGTAAGTGGGCGAGGTTCGTTCATATGCAATTGGTCGGCTTGGGCAGGCCCGCCAGCTTGGCGGCAAGTTTGGCGGGGGTGCCGTTGAACAGGCGATTCAGGTGGGGGCTGTTGCCCTTTTCCGGGCCCAGCTTCAGGGCTGTGTACTTGATCAGCGGGCGTGTGGCTGGAGACAGCTGGTACTCCTGGTAGAACTGGCGCAGCAGTTCGAGGATTTCCCAGTGGTCAGCGGTCAACGGGATGCCCTCGCGCTCGGCCAAGGCCTCGGCGGCAGCGTGGGACCAGTCTTGCAGGTCGACCAGGAAGCCGTCCTTGTCCAGGGCGATCGCTCGATCGCCGATGATGAGGTTATTCATAGCCAGCTGTTGACCTTGTCGTAGTGCAGCGACAGTTCGACGAACCCGGCGTAGTCCACGGACTTGGCCAGGTCGTTGCCGACTGCGCGGGCCTGCACGTCTTCTTCCAGGGCGTACAGGCGCTGGGCCAGGCCGGCAGCTTGCAGCAGGTGGTGCGGCTCGCTGCCGCTGCGCAAGGCATACACCGCATCGCCGCACAGCAGCAGCGCGTCGTCGGCACCGAGCAGGCGCAGGCAGCTGGCCAGGCGCTCGTCGCCGAACGGGGAGTGGGCAATTACATGCAGGGTCGTCATCAGAGCGTTACCACCTGGTCGAAACGGGCGATCAGCGCGGTTAGCGCTGCGTCATCGAGCACTTGCACCGGCAGCGTCAGGGCGTCGGCTGCCAGGCCTCGGCGGGTGAGGCTGTGACTACAAGCGAACAACTCTTCAACGCCAAACATGGGGAGTGCTTGCAGGTTGGCGGCAAGGTTCTTCTGCTGCACGGCGGTGGGTTGCTGGTCTAGGGCGAGCTGGAAAACGCCATCGTCGAGGAACAGCATGCCCAGCGGCAAGTCGAACGCGCCGCCGGCGAGAGCGATGTCCAGCGCTTCGCGGGCGGATGGGCCGTTCCACGGTGCCTGACGGCTGATGATCAGTAGAGATTTGGCCATTTCAGTCGCCTCCGAAGCAGACAAGGCGGTCGGCAACTTGCGCGGCCTCATGCAATTGGCCAAGCCCAGACAATTCCCAGGGTTTGGGCAGGTTCACGGCCGGGCGCTGGTAGCGGTTGGCCTCGGCCTCGTCGAGCACGCCACGGCGCAGGGCGGCAGCGATACACACCACGGCGTCCAGTTGTTGAGCCTCGATGAAGGCGCGCCACTGGCCCGCCACATCCAGTTCGTCCTGGGGCGCGACCACGTTGGCCGAGGCACTGTGCACCCCGTCCTGATAGAAGAACAACCGGGCAATCTCATGCCCGCTGGCCAGTACCGCCTCGGCATAGCGCAAGGCGCGCCGCGAGGAAGGCGCATGGGCCGGAGAGAACACCGCGATAGCGAATTTCATGGGTAACTCGTGCAAAGGAATGGTGCCATGATAAAACAAAAAAGCCCGCGCCCGCTTGTGCATGGCGGGGCGGGCTTTCTGTCAGGGCTGAAAGGCTCAGGCGTGTTCCTTGCTCTCCGGCAGGAACCAGTTCAATACCAGGGCACAGATACCGCCCGTGGCTACACCCGACTCCAGCACATTGCGGATCGCCGCCGGCATATGCGCCAGGAATTCCGGCACCTGTGCCACACCCAGGCCCAAGGCCAGCGAAACCGCAATAATCAGCAGTGCGCGGCGGTCCAGCCGAGTGCTAGCCAGAATATTGATCCCCGAAGCCGCAACTGCACCGAACATCACCATGGCCGCCCCACCCAGCACCGGCTCCGGCACCGCCTGAATCACCCCGGCAACGCTCGGGAACAGGCCCAGCAGTACCAGCATCACGGCAATCCAGATACCGATATGGCGGCTGGCAATACCGGTCAGCTGAATCACGCCGTTGTTCTGCGCAAAGATCGAGCTGGGGAAGGTGTTGAACAGGCCAGCCAGCAGTGAGTTGGCCCCGTTGACCAGCACGCCGCCCTTGATCCGCTGCATCCACACCGGCCCTTCGACCGGCTGGTGCGACACCTTGCTGGTGGCGGTAACGTCACCGATGGCTTCCAGCGACGTCACCAGGTAAATCACCAGCATTGGAATGAACAGCGCCCACGAGAAGCCCAAACCAAAGTGCAGTGGCGTAGGCACCTGGAACAGCGCGGCTTCATGCATGCCAGTGAAGTCCAGGCGGCCCATGTAACCGGCCAACGCATAACCAACCGCCAAGGCGATGACGATGGCGCAGCTGCGCATCCACACCACCGGGACTCGGTTGAGGATCACGATAATCGCCAGTACCACGCCCGACAGCAGCAGGTTATCGCCATTGGCGAAGGTGCCGTTGGCCATGGCGCCAAAACCGCCACCCATGCTGATCAGGCCGACCTTGATTAGCGTCAGGCCGATCATCAACACTACGATGCCGGTCACCAACGGGGTGATAAGACGCTTTACGAAGGGCAGGATGCGCGAAACGCCCATCTCCACGAACGAGCCTGCGATCACCACGCCGAAGATAGCCGCCATCACGCCTTCTACCGGCGTGCCTTGCTTGACCATCAGCGCACCGCCAGCAATCAGCGGCCCGACGAAGTTGAAGCTGGTGCCCTGAACAATCAGCAGCCCGGCGCCGAACGGCCCGAAGCGCTTGCACTGGACGAAGGTGGCAATCCCCGAGATCACCAGCGACATGGAAACGATCAGGTTGGTATCACGCGCCGAAACACCCAGCGCCTGGCAGATCAGCAGGCCAGGGGTCACGATCGGCACGATGATCGCCAGCAGGTGCTGCAGGGCCGCCAGCAGGCCGATCACTAGCCGTGGCTTGTCTTCAAGGCCAAGCACCAGTTCGTTGGCAGGCGCCGCCGCGCCTGGGCTGTGTTCGTGTGAGCTCATTGCTGGAAGCTGCCCCGGAAGAAAAAAGGAGCGCATTCTACGGGGTGATGGCGGATTGCGGTAGAGAAAAGCACGATGGCGGCATGATCGGCGACCATACGCCTAATTATCTGACTTTTTGGTCAGTTATTGGTTGTGCTTTCCGGGGCTTGGTAGCGCCCACAAAAAAGCCCGCCGAAGCGGGCTTTCTCGCACATTCATCAATCAGTCATCACGGCCCATGATGCCGAACAGCTGCAGCAGGCTGACAAACAGGTTGTAGATCGACACATACAGGCTGATGGTCGCCATAATGTAGTTACGCTCGCCACCATGAATGATCGCGCTGGTCTGGAACAGGATGCACACCGACGAGAACAGCACGAAGCCAGCGCTGATCGCCAGTTGCAGGCCGCTGATCTGGAAGAAGAAGCTGGCCACGACAGCACCCAGCAGAACGAAGAAGCCAGCAGTGATGAAGCCACTGAGGAAGCTCATGTCCTTGCGGGTGATCAGCACATAGGCCGACAGACCACCAAACACCAGCGCAGTCATGGCAAACGCGGAGCTGACCACTTCAGCGCCACCGGCCATGCCCAGGTAGCGGTTGAGGATCGGGCCGAGGATGAAGCCCATGAAGCCGGTGAGAGCAAAGGTAGACACCAGGCCCCAGGCCGAATCACGCAGTTTGTTGGTGAGGAAGAACAGCCCGTAGAAGCCGATCAGCACCACGAACACGTTCGGGTAGCCGACGCGCATCTGCTGGGCGACGAAGGCCATGACACCGCTGAAGGCGAGGGTAAGTGCCAGCAGGCTGTACGTGTTGCGCAGGACCTTGCTGATCTCCTGCTGCTCGACCTGCTGGCCGTGGTGTACGGCGTAATCCTGTTCGCGCATGGCGACACTCCTTGGTAAAACCTGTGGTTTCGAACGTTCAGATGCTAGGAGTCTATCAGAGCTCCCGCAACCCGCGACACAGAGAGTTTGACAGCGTGTTTCATTACGGTATTATGGCGGCCGCAAAACGAGCTGGAAGCGTGGCCGAGTGGTTTAAGGCAACGGTCTTGAAAACCGTCGATGGGCAACTATCCTAGAGTTCGAATCTCTACGCTTCCGCCATATTCAAAGCCCTGATTATTCAGGGCTTTTTGCGTTTTTGGGGCCTGTAAAAAGGGCCTATGGAACAGGTCAGTTCAAAGGAGTGAGTGGATGTACGTCGTGTCGTTTACCCGTTTGGTTGCAGCCCTTGGCATGATGATGAGCCTGGGGGCAGTTGCAGAAGACAGGGTGCCCGAGCCCAACAAAGCCAATTGCTCGGGTGAAACCTATGAGCAGATCCTGGCCAGCCTTTCCAAGGAATGGGACCGCAATGAGTTCATCGCGAACTGCAAGAGCTTCCATGCAGCCAGAAAGATGACCGAATGGAAGTTCGAAAAAAGTCCGCCTGACGACTTTTAAGTCGAGAGAAGCCCTGAGTTCATCAGGGTTTTCGCGTTATGGCTTGCGCAAAATCACATCAATTCGATGCCAGTTGACCGTTCCGGAATCGATGACCATGACTGGTTCGGTACCTTTCCATCCGTGTATGGCGCAAACCGTAATGCCAGAGGGTAGTAAATTGACGGGGCCCGATTGGTGGCTTGATTGTTTCCACGGGTTACCGGCCTGGTTACGAAAACCTCACCAGTGCTGGTACAGTCTCTGTGTAGGCTGTGCCTCCTCAAAAATCCTGTCATTCGCACTCGGAAGCCGCTGTTCCTGAATCGTCTGGAGCATGGGTGGAATTACAAGGGCCATGTCATGCTGACCATCTCCAACAACGTGCATCTGCCGGATGCCGAAATCGAGCTGACCTACATCCGTGCGCAAGGCGCGGGTGGGCAGAATGTCAACAAGGTGTCCAGCGCCGTGCACCTGCGCTTCGACATCCCGGCCTCATCGTTGCCCGAGTTTTACAAAGAGCGGCTGCTGGCGCTGCGTGACAGTCGCATCACCGGTGACGGCGTGTTGATCATCAAGGCCCAGCAATACCGCACGCAGGAGCAGAACCGTGCTGACGCATTGGCGCGTCTTGCCGAGTTGGTCATCGCTGCCGGCAAGACCGAGAAGAAACGCCGCCCCACCAAGCCGACCCTCGGCTCGAAGACCCGCCGCCTTGAAGGCAAAGCCAGGCGGAGCACCGTCAAGGCGGGGCGGGGCAAGGTGGAGTTTTAGTGCGGGTGGTGGAACGTTGCTGGAAAGTGTCGGTATCGCCTGAGTGAACAATGACAGTGGCTGTTGGTTGGGGCCATGGGGCTGCTAGGCAGCCCATCGCAGGCAAGCCACCGAGATTGCGTCTTGCCAGAAGGTTTCGCCGATCACTTGATCAGCGGCACACCACTCAACGTCTGCAACTCGTCAAAGTCGATATCCGCACAGATCTCGACCACTTTCAGCCCTTCTGGCGTCACTTCCAGCACAGCCAAATCGGTGTAGATGCGGCTCACGCAACCAATACCCGTCAGCGGATAAGTGCACTCAGGTACCAGCTTGCTTTCGCCGCTCTTGGTCAGGTGGTCCATCATCACGAATACCTGGCGGGCCCCGGTGGCCAGGTCCATTGCGCCGCCTACGGCCGGGATCGAACCTTCGGCACCGGTGTGCCAGTTGGCCAGGTCGCCCTTCACCGACACCTGGAAGGCGCCCAGTACGGCGATGTCCAGGTGGCCGCCGCGCATCATCGAGAACGAGTCGGCATGGTGGAAGAAGGCACCGCCAGTCAGCAGGGTCACGTGCTGCTTGCCGGCGTTGATCAGGTCATCGTCTTCCTCGCCCGGCGCCGGGCTTGGGCCCATGCCCAGCAGGCCGTTTTCACTGTGCAGGAACACTTCCTTGTCGCCCAGGTAGTTGGCCACCAGGGTGGGTGCGCCAATGCCCAGGTTGACGTAGGCACCTTCCTGAATGTCTGCGGCCACGCGTTGGGCCATCTCGGTGCGGGAGAGCTTTTTGGTGATGGTCATGGCAGGCCTCAGACAGCGTTGGCGATCGAAGAAGCGGCAGCACCGGTAACGGCGACCACGCGCTGGACGAAGATACCCGGAGTGATGATGTGTTCCGGGTCCAGTTCACCGAGTTCGACAACCTGGTCGACCTGGGCGATGGCGGTCTTGGCGGCCATGGCCATGATCGGGCCGAAGTTGCGGGCGGCCTTGCGGTAGGTCAGGTTGCCCCAGCGGTCGCCCTTGTGCGCCTTGATCAGCGCGAAGTCGGCGTGCAGCGGCATTTCCAGCACGTACATGCGGCCGTCGATTTCACGGGTTTCCTTGCCTTCGGCCAGCAGGGTGCCGTAGCCGGTCGGCGAGAAGAACGCACCGATGCCCGAACCCGCTGCGCGGATGCGCTCGGCCAGGTTGCCTTGCGGCACCACTTCCAGCTCGATCTTGCCGGCGCGGTACAGTTCGTCGAACACGTAGGAGTCGGACTGGCGCGGGAACGAGCAGACCACCTTGCGCACGCTGCCCGCCATGAGCAGGGCGGCCAGGCCGATCTCGCCGTTACCGGCGTTGTTGCTGATGATGGTCAGGTCGCGGGCACCGGTGGCGATCAGGCCGTCGATCAGCTCGGACGGCATGCCCGCCGTGCCAAAGCCACCGACCATGATGGTCGAACCGTCGGTAATCCCTTCCACCGCGCTGGCGATGGACTCGTACGTTTTATTGATCAAGGCGAGCTCCTGGTTGTTCCTGGAGTTGTGGTTGTCGGGCTGGCCGGAGCGCATGACGCGATGGGGCCTGTCAGCGCTTGAAATGACTTGCTGACTTTCGCTATAGCGTGCCGCAAGATAGGGCAACAGTAGAGGGGGTTTGGCTGAATTTGTGCGATTATCGAACTGTTGTGCGATGTGCGAGCAGTTTCGGAAACTATTTGCCCCACTAAAATTGAACGTGTTATCCCTTTGTTGTTGCCCCTCGCTGGTGCGCTCTGCGCTTCTCTGCCACGGTTCTGCACTGATCAAGTGCAAACAGCTCGCGAAATCACCGAATAATCACCCCAGCCGCGTTGGCGTGCGACTTGCTATCAAATTGCCATTAGATGTCGCGTATGGTGAAAATAATGTCGCTTTCCAGTGGTTCGATGCAGTTGTCGTCGCGTGAGAAGGGCTGGCTGCCGTGGTTTGGTAAAACCGGCAAATTCAGCATGGGCTGGGCGTGCCGCCTTAACCGGGCCAGTTACCCGCAGCTCGAGCAAACCTTCGAAGCCATCGCCCACACCCGTGTGCAGTTGCTGCATGAGTGGGCGTGCGAGCAGTGGGAGCATCTGGCCGAGCTGGCCGATCAACTGGCGCCCGGGCTCGCTCAAGTCGATAGCGCGATGTTGCGCAGCACGCTGGCCCAGGCCGAGGACTTTTCCGAACTGTTTGTCGTCGATGCCCACGGCACTGTCATCGCTTCGACCTGGCCCCAGCGTGGCACGCCGCGTATCGAGCATATGTCAGCCCTGGCACAAGGGCTGAAAGCCCCCTTCCTGCACGGGCCCTACAGCGACCCACTGACCTTGCAGATCGGCCCGTCATCCTCGCGCTTTCACGACGAAGTCACGCTGATGTTCTACCAGCCCCTCAGGTACGCGGGCAAAATGCTCGGTTGCCTGTGCGGCCGGGTGCCCAACGACGTGCTGGGCGATCTGATCCAGCGCGAGGCCGGGCATATTTACCCCGAGTCGGGTGACAACTACCTGTTCATGGCGCAATCGCGCTTCGACCTTGCCATTCAGCCTGGCACCGCGCTGTCCCGCTCGCGGTTCGAAGACGCCACCTTCACCCATGGCGAAAACCTCAAAAGCGGCGTGCGCACGCCCTGGACCACGGTGCAGGTGCAGCGCCATACCGAACTGGAACTGCGCTTCACCGACCCCTCCACGCGGGAACTGCACCCTGGCGTAAGGGAGACGATAAGGCGTGGTGAAAACCTGTTCGTGACCTACCCCGGTTATTCGGATTATCGCCACGTGCCGGTGGTGGGCAAGGGCGTAACGTTCCAGTTGCCGGGCTCACCCGACCGCTGGGGCATGATGTGCGAGGCAGACCTGGAGGAGGTCTACCGCAGGCGCTCGCTGAGCTACGGTTTGATGAAGCCCTATGTGGCGATCATGGCGGGCCTGTTCGGCTGCAACTACCTGGTGCAGCACTGTGCAGGCCTGCCGCAAGGGCTGAACGACGCGATCGAGGCCGCGAGCATGCTCGGCGCCACGTTGCTGTTCGGTGTGCTCGGGCCCAAGCGCCTGGCGGCCAGGCTGAATGGCATGAGCGGCGTGCTGCGCACCATCGCCGAGGGAGAAGGCAACCTGCGCCAGCGCCTGGACACCAGCACCTTGGCCAACGACGAAAGCGGCGACATGGCGCGCTGGATCAACAGCTTCATCGACCGCCTGGACGCGGTGGTGGGGCAGGTGGTCAAGGCCAGCCGTACCGTCGGCAGCACCAACCAGATGATGCTCGGGCGCAGCCAGGAAGCCAGCGTGAGCTCCGCCGATGTGGCTGACGCCGTGCACCAGATGATGATCATCATGGAAGAGCAGCTTGGCGAGTTGCAGCAGGCTTCGGTCAGTGCCGAGCAGATGAAGCAGGCCATGGACGAAGTGGTCAGCCGCGCGCGCGAGCAGTACCTGGCGGTGCAGGCGGGCACGCAGTCGATCCGCGATGTGGTGGCGCGCTCGTCGTCCAGTGTGCAGCGGCTCGACAGCCGCATGGTCGAGATCGACAACATTACCGGGTTGATCAGCGAAATCACCAACCAGACCAACCTGCTGGCGCTCAATGCCGCCATCGAGGCGGCGCGCGCCGGGGAGCATGGCCGTGGCTTTGCAGTGGTGGCCGACGAAGTGCGTAGCCTGGCCGCGCGTACCTCGCGTGCCGCCGACGATATTCGCCATATGGTCGAAAGCCTGCAGGGCGAAACCCGTCAGGCCGTAAGCTTCATGGAGCAGGGCGTGCAGGACGTCGACAACAGTCTGCGCCTCGCCGAGGACGCCTCTTCGGAAAATGTGCAACTGCACCAGGCGGTGGAGGGCATGTTCGCCATCATCCAGCAGCTCAACCGGCGCAGTGTGGAATACGGCAAGACCATCGACCAGGTCAACCAGTCCTCCAGCGAGATGCGCCAGACAGCAGTGGTGCTGCAGAGCAGTGCGCAGAAGGTGAAAGTGGATGCCGGCAAGTTGCAGAAGCTGGTGGGGCAGTTCGAAGTCAGCGATGATGGCGCACGGGGCGCTGTCCCGATCTCTGCTTAGTACACCTGGAAGACTACATGAACAAACTGATCCTCCCTGTCGCCATCTTCGTAAGCGTAATTGCCGCTGGGAAGGCATCCGAGCACTTCGGCCTGGAAGGGGGCTGGAAAATAGGCGTGTTGTGTCTGGTGGCAGGTGCTGTTCAAATCGTGGTGACGCGTTTTCAACGCGCACCCCGCAAAAACGCTCAATCGTAAGCCCTGGACATCACTCGTGCGCACGCACAAAGCGCACCTCGCATCAGGGCAATGCCTAATGCACGCCTGCTTCAGGCATCATGCAGCAAGCCCCATTCCAAAAGCTGAACCCGCCAAATGTCAGAATCCACCAACCCCAATCGCGCCATCTACGACCTGGACATGCTCCGCACCGTGGTCATGGTGGCCGACTGCGGCAGTTTCACCACCGCCGCAGCCCGCCTGCATTCCACCCAGTCCACGGTCAGCCAGAAGGTGCGCCGGCTGGAGGAACTGGTCGGCCAGCAACTGCTAGACCGCAGCAACCGCGAAGTGCACCCGACCGACGCCGGTGAAACCCTGCTGCGTTACGCACGGCATTTGCTGGCGGTGAGTAATCAGCTGACCGAGGCCATGTCGGGCGGGGTGACGGTGACCGTGCGGATCGGCCTGCCGGACGATTTTGTCGCGGGCAAGACGATGCAGGCGCTGGCAGCATTCAACCGGCGCAACCCGACGGTGAAGCTGGAGATTACCGGTGGGTTGAGCCGCGATTTGATGAGCACCTACGACCGTGGCGAGCTGGACCTGGTGTTGATCAAGCAGCGGCGCCACAGCCGCGAGGCGAATGCCTGCCAGCCGGAGCGCATCGAGTGGATCGACAGCGCGCAGTACCCGTGTTTTGCCCAGGACCCGATTCCGCTGGTGACCTTTCCGCCACGCGGGTTGTACCGGGATGACATGATCAGTGCGGTCGAGGCCATGGGGCGCAGTTGGCGCATTGCATTCACCAGTTCGAGCCTGGCAGGGATTCAGGAGGCGGTGGCCAATGGGCTGGGGGTGAGCCTGTTGCCATCGCGGGTGGTGACGGCGGGGCATCGGGTGCTGGGGGTGGAAGAAGGGTTCAAGCCGATCAAAGTGTTTGAGGCGGCGATTTTTCATCGGCCTACGGCGGATCCGATGGTTATGGCGTTGGCCGAAATTCTGATAGGTATTTTGCGGGCAGAAGCAGAGGAAATCTTGGTCTAGTGGCTGTCAGTCAGGGCCATGGGGCTGCATGGCAGCCCCAGGATTTTTGCCTGTCAGTGGCGGCGCAGTTCGGCAGCAAACTGCGCAGCCTCCAACTGCAACTGCGCAGGTCCGCCCCAGAACGCCCCGTGGCGCACGATCACCCGCTCATGAATGGCAGCCGCCACCGCCGCAGCGGCATTCGGTGCCTTGAACAGGATGAAGCTGGCTTCATTGCCCACCTTCAAGCCGTAGTCCTGTTTACCCATCACGCCGGCACCCGCCTCGGTCGCCATGTGCAACGCTACCCGCAGTTCCTCGTCGGTGTTGAAGCCTGAGCGGTAGCTGACCAGCATGGCCCGTTGCAGCATGTCGCCGTTGCCGTAGGGCCACCAGGCATCCTGGATGTTGTCGTTGCCGGTAAACACCCGCACGCCGCCGTTACGCAGGCGCAGGACGGGGGGGAAAGCATGCTCGCCGGGGGCGTTGGTCATGATGGAAATGCCGGCGCCAGCCAGCACTTCGGCGGTGCGGTCGACCACGGCATCGGATACGTCGCCCAGCCCATAGGCGTGGCTGACCGCCACCAGGCCTTGCATGCCCAGTGCCTGGGTGCGGGCAGCGATGCGTTCGAGTTGGGCGATACAGATATCGCCAGGCTCATGCAGGTGGATGTCGACCTTCACCCCATGTCGGTCGGCGATGCCGAACACGATGTCGAGCTGGCCATCGGCATCGCCATCAAGGGTGGTTGGGTCGATGCCGCCGACCACCTGCACGCCTTCGCGGATGGCCGCTTCCATCACTTCAGCAGTGCCGGGGCAGGTCACCACGCCGGCCTGGGGGAAGGCCACCAGTTGGATGTCGATCAGGTCTTTCCACATGTCCCGGGCTTCGAGCATGGCATGCAGGTTGGTAAGGCCGGTGGTGGCGTCCACGTCCACATGGCAACGCATGGCCAGGGTGCCAAACGAGGCTGCCTGGCGCATCAGCGCATCGGCGCGCTCGACGATGGGCGGGGCGCTGGCCAGCTCGCGTTTTTCCACGGCCAGGCGTTCGCGCAGGCTGGCCACGGGTTGGTGCGGGTGCCAGCGGTCACCGACGAAGCTTTTGTCCAGGTGGATGTGGCCATCGACAAAGCCCGGCAGCACCAGCAGGCCTTCGAGGTCGATGGTTTCGCGGGCGGGCGTGCTGGCGCGTTGCGGGCCGATGTGGCTGATGCGGCCATTGCTTACGGCAATGTTCAGAGGCAGGCCATCGGCGTCGATGGCGTTGATGAACTCACGGTCGTTCATGGTTGGGCCTTTTTTACTAACGGCTTGGGTGACGTACCACGGTAGGGCGGATGCGGGCATGTCTCCAATTAATTATCAGGATCGACAGCAGTGCGTTTCTGGATACAGGCAGTGGAGGTTGGCCTGCATTAAAAAGCCCACTGAAGTGGATTCCGATAATTAACTTTCAAAGCCTTCGATCTCGGCACAGGATTGATCGCGTGACCCGTCCGACCGCTTGCTGCGGCGTGTTCCGGGCACGTCATCACACACAATAAAAACAAATGCCGTGTCGGAGTCCTTCCATGATCAATGATTCCAAGCTGCTGCGTGCCGCCTTGATTTTCATTGCCTGTACTTCATTCATCGTCTGTGGTGTGCAACCCATTTTCATGGGTTTGGTCACGGAACAACTGAGCCTGTCGCTCGATCAGCAGGGCTGGGTGGTGTCGGTCGAGATGATCGGCATGGCCCTGGGCACCTTGCTATGCCCGCTGCTGATGAAGCGCCATGGCGGGCGTAGCCTTTGCCTGTTCGTGGGGGCGCTGTGCGTGGTGTTGAGCATTGCGACCGCCTTTGCCACCACCCATAACGTGTTGCTGATTGTGCGCCTGGCCGCAGGCACCTGTGCGGGGCTGGTGTATGCCTACGCGGTGTCTACGCTGGGACGTTTGCCCAATCAGGACCGATCGTTCGGGTTGATGCTGTTGCTGCAAACCCCCGAGTACTCGCTGTTTTCCGCTGCATTGCCGTTGCTGGCCGCGCAGAGCGGCACGGTGACCGCTTTGTGCGCGTTCGGCTTGTGGTACTTGCTGATCTGCGGCGCCAGCCTGGTATTGCCGCGCCGTCCCACGGCGTTGCTGGCCAGTGGCGAAGGCTCACCTGCCCAGGGCGGTTCAGCGCGTACAGGGCGTACGGCGCTGGTGGGCATGCTGTTCATGCAGATCGCCATTTACTGTGTGTGGGGCTTCATCGACCAGCTGGCGCGAGACCAAGGCATCAGCGGCGTCGACATCGGTTGGGCGTTCGGCCTGTCGGCCATTGGCGGCCTGCCAGGGGCAGGGCTGCCAAGCCTGCTGGGGGCGCGGGTCAACCGCCAACTGATGATTGCTGTGGGACTGGTGGCGGTATTCATTTCCATCGCCATGCTCACGGGCCATACCCGCACACCGATGCAGTTGTTCGTGGCGTTGTTGCTGATCAACTTTGGCTGGGTGCTGTCACTGTCGTACTACATGGCGCTGATCACCACCAACGACCCGACCGGCAAGCTGACGCCGCTGGTCAGTATTACGTTGATGGGGGCGGCTGCCGCGACGCCGGCACTGATTGCCACGCTGGTGGAGGGCTCAAACCAGCAGTTGATATTCCTGTTGGGGACGGGGGCGCTGGTCATTGCCTTTGCTGTGACGTGCCTGGGGGCAGGGAGCAAGGGGTTGCGCAGCAAGGTGGCTTGCTGAGCATCGCCCCTGATACAGCCACTGCCAGGCTTCAGCCCCTGGCAATGGGCTCCGGCAAGCCTTTCACGCCTGGGTTCAATGCGAACACGCCGCCGGCCAGTGGCTGGTCGCTCAGATCGATGCCTTGTGGGCAAATCGACGTCACGAACAGCGTATCCAGCTGCGGGCCGCCGAATGCGCACATGGTCGGTTTCTTCACCGGTAGCGGCAGGGCGCGGTCCAGTTTCCCTTCGGGGGTGAAGCGCAGTACCTGGCCGGCATCGATCGCGCAGATCCAATAGCAACCTTCGGCATCCACCGCGGCCCCGTCCGGTCGGCCGGCGTGCTGGTTCATGTCGACGAAGATTCGGCGGTTGTGCGGTGTGCCGCTGTCGATGTCGTAGTCGAAGGCCCAGATCAGCTGGACGCTTGGGTGTGAGTCGGAGATATACAGTGTTTTGCCGTCCGGGCTGAAGGCCATGCCGTTGGGCACGATCAGCTTGTCCAGTCGTGCTTGCAATGGTTTTACTGTTGCGTCTGCCGTCGCGTCATATCGGTAAAGTGCTCCCACCGGCTCGGCGCCCATGTTTGTTTGCATCGTACCGGCCCATAAGCGCCCTTGGCGGTCACAGCGCCCGTCATTGAAGCGCATGCCGGGCCTGGCGTGTTCGACACTGGCACGTTTGTTGGCCAGCAGGCGGCCGTCTGCCTGAGGGGTGAGGTGGAAGATCCCGCTCTCCTGAGCCCCCAGCCAATGGCCTTGGTGGCTGCGGACAATGCAGCCCAGCATTTCGTCTGCGGTCCAGTGAGTTGTCTGGCCGTCCATCTGCCAGCGGTGCAGGCGACCTGCCGGTATATCCACCCAGTACAAGGCATTTTCCTGCGGGTGCCAGACCGGGCTCTCGCCCGTGGCATTGCGTACGTCGATGATCAGTTCGGCTGTCATGGAAGCAGTCTGCGCTCTATCAGGGTTCAGTCGCCAAAAGGGCCGGCAGCGGTGAAGGCGCCACCTTGCAGCTGGGCCGTCGGGTCATTTGCTGCGGGTTTTGGCTGCTGCTCCAGGGCCGGGCGGAAGCGTTCGGCGCTGTCCTTGGGGTTGAAACCCAGGTGTGCGGCGTGGCGGTTGCTCCACCACAGGTCGCGGTTGGCCGAGACGCCATACACCACGGTGTGGCCAACGTTCTCGGCCAGCAATGCGCGCTCCACCAGGTGTGCCAGGTCTCCGTAGCTCAGCCAGGTGGACAACATGCGCACATTGCGGGGTTCGGGGAATGAAGAGCCGATGCGCAGGCTGACCGTTTCGATGCCGTAGCGATGGAAGTAGAACGTCGCCAGGTCTTCGCCGTAGGCCTTCGACAGTCCGTAATAGCAGTCTGGCCGGCGCGGCGAATGCGCATCCACTTGTTCGTCCTGGGGGTAAAAGCCGGTGACATGGTTGGAGCTGGCAAACACCACGCGTTTTATGCCGTGCTTACGGGCGGCCTCATAGATGTGGAAGGTGCCAACGATGTTGGCTTGCAGAATCTCTTCGAAGGCACGCTCGGTGGAGATGCCGCCCAGGTGCACGATGGCGTCCACATCCTTGGCCAGGGCCAGTACGCCGGCCTTGTCCGCCAGGTCGCAATTGATGGTTTCCTCATGCTCGCCCGTAGCTGTTGCCATGGGGCTGATGTCCGATGCGCGCACGATGGTGGCGTGCGCTTGCAGTGCTTCGCGAAGCACTTGCCCGAGCCCGCCGGCGGCACCGGTGAGCAGCAGGCGGTTGAAGGGTTTGCGTGTAGTCGTGGTCATTGTATAGAGGCCTTTTACTGAAACGGCATCAAGGTGCCGTGCAGGAACGACACCGGCATGGGCGGGCGGTTGCCCTTACAGGAAGTTGTACTGGATACCGAGGCGCCAACGGGCCTGGCGATCGTCCGTGTAGCTGTTGACCTTGATGTCACCCACTTCCATGAACGGTGCCCACTGCTTGTTGAGCTTGTACTTGATGATCAGGTTCTGCTCGTAGTCGCGCTTCTTGTTGTCGTAGCGGATGTAGTCGGTGGTGAAGTGGATGTACTGGTACTCGAATGCCCACGGGCCGCTCGGGGTATAGCCGAGCCAGCCTTCAAGGCGTGTGGTGTTCTGGTCGTCCTTGGCGCGGTCAGCCTTGCTGTGGTCGACCTGATCCCGGTCGAGGCTACGTGCATCGTGGCGCACGCGGGTGGCGACATACCAGGTGTCGCTGAGCTTGTAGCTGTACTTCAAGCCGAATTTGTAGGTAGTCGCATCCTTGGAACTGTCCATCTGGAAGGCGGGGGTCCAGGTCGACTTGGGGCTGGTCTTGTAGTTGTAGTCCACGGTGAACTCGTGGCCGTTGTTGACCATGTTGTCGTAGGCGACGTCTTCGCGGTCGCCGGCAGTCTTGTATTTGATTTCTGCGGCAAACCCCAGGCCGCTGTCCTTGCGGTAACTCAGCTTTATCCGGTCGGAGTGAATGCTGTCGTCTTCGGTGAAGCCGTGCCGGTAGTTGATGCTGGCGGAGTCCGCGCAGGCGTAGAACGACAAGCCGAGCGTACTGGCGGCGATGAGGCGGCGAAGTGTGATGTTCATGCGATCTCTTTTTTTGTTTTTGTTGAGGACGTGATGAGGCGTGTGAGCAAGGTGGGGTGAGGTGGTGAGCGCTCCGTGATTTTTCAAATAAGTTATCGTACGACTGTGAGGCTGTCTACGAATTATTGAAATGTTGTCTGATCACTTGCTTGGATGGCTCTATTTCGGTGTTTTCGGCCATTGAAAAGCCTCTTGATGGGGGGCTCATGATTGCCATGAGCATCATGAATCGGGGTTTTTCGCGACTGTAAAGTCGTGCTTTTCAAATGTTGTATGATGACGTAGGATGGCCTCCAGAGCGTGACTCACCCGCCACAAATCCAATAAGAAGGCTCAGACGTCCATGATCATTACTGCTGTAAACGTCCAGGTGTTTTCCTACCCCACGCGCCGCGCCGTAGACAGCGCCGGCCATGCCCACCCAGGTGATGTGACCCAGGCCAGAATGGCCCTGCTGCGCATCAGGACCGAGTGCGGCAGCGAAGGCTATGCGCTGGGTGCGCCCGAACTCATTCGCCCTTATGTGCTGGATAACTTCGTGCGCAAGGTGCTGGTTGGCGCCAATGCCTTCGACCGTGAAAAAATCTGGCACGACCTGGCCCACTGGCAGCGCGGCAGCGCCAGCCAACTGACTGACCGCGCCCTGGCGCTGGTCGAGCAGGCACTGTGGGACTGGGCCGGGCGCAAGCTGAACCTGCCGGTGCACAAGCTGATTGGTGGCTACCGCGACAAGGTGCCGGCCTATGGCTCGACCATGTGCGGTGATGAGTTGCCGGGCGGCCTGTCGACGCCGGAGGAGTACGGTCGCTTCGCCGAAACCCTGGTCAAGCGCGGCTACAAGGCCATCAAGCTGCACACCTGGATGCCACCGGTGTCGTTCGCGCCCAGCGTGAGCATGGACATCAAGGCATGCGCCGCCGTACGCGAGGCCGTGGGGCCGGACATCGCGCTGATGATCGATGGCTATCACTGGTACAGCCGTACCGAAGCCCTCACCATCGGCCGCGCCCTGGAAAAGCTCGACTTCGCCTGGTTCGAAGAGCCGATGATGGAAGATTCCGCCGAGTCCTACGCCTGGCTGGCCGGGCAGCTGGACATCCCGGTGCTTGGCCCGGAAAGCCTCGGTGGCAAGCACCTGAGCCGGGCCAGCTGGGTGAAGAACGATGTGTGCGACATCCTGCGAGCGGGGGTTGCCGGTGTGGGGGGCATTGCACCGTGCCTGAAGGTTGCGCACATGGCCGAATCGTTCGGCATGGATTGCGAGATCCATGGCAACGGTGCCGCCAACCTGGCGGTCGTGGGGGCGATCAAGAACTGCACTTGGTACGAGCGCGGCCTGCTGCACCCGTACCTTGACTATGACGAGGTACCTGCCTACCTCAAACGCCTGGTCGACCCGATGGACGAAGACGGTTTCGTGCACCTGTCGAACTTGCCGGGCCTGGGTGAGGACATCGACTTCGACTACGTCGAAACCAATACGCTGCAGAGCTTCTGATTCGTCATGGCGGCACGCGTCGCTGCGTGCCGCCCGAGCATCCAATAACTATAAGAAGGCGATCTCACATGAGCGTTATCCCCACACTCTGGGCGGGGGTCTTTGCTGCGTCTCTGGCGCTGACCTCGGTACCTGCTGCTTTCGCGAAAACCCCGGCAGATCAGTTGATCGTCGGCATGAGCATGATCAATCTGCTGTCTCTCGACCCGGCGGCGGCCACCGGGCTGGATGTATCCGAGGTCAATGCCAACCTCTACGACATGCTGCTGGTGCAGGACGTGCGTCAGCCGGACCGACTGCTGCCGGCGCTGGCTGAAAGCTGGCAGGTCAGCGATGACCGCAAGACCCTCACGTTCAACCTGCGCAAGGGCGTGACGTTCCAGTCCGGTAACCCGCTAAGTGCCGAGGATGTCGCCTGGTCGCTGCAGCGTGTACTCAAACTCAACCTGGCCTTGGCATCGACCTGGAAGGCCTACGGGTTTTCGGCGGACAATGTCGACCAGCACATGCGCGCTGTCGATGACGCTACTTTCGTCATCGAGCTGCCACGGCCGACTGACCCGTTGCTGGTGCTCAATACCCTGGCTACCTCGCCCAGCGCTTTCATCCTCGACCGCAAGGTGGTGCAGCAGCACCAGAAGGGCGATGACATGGGCGCCGCCTGGCTGACCACCCACGCGGCGGGCAGCGGGCCGTTCGCGCTCAAGGAGTGGCGCGCCAACGATGTCATCCTGATGAACCGTTTTGACGGGTACTGGGGCGGCCCGGCCAAGCTCAAGCGCATCGTCATGCGCAACATGACCGAGTCGCAGTCACTGCGCTTGATGGTGGAGCGGGGTGACCTGGACCTGGCCAAGGGCATGTCCGCGCCAGACATCGAGGCGCTGGAGAAGTCTGACAACGTTCGCACCCAGACCGTGCAGCGCGGGACCCTGTACTACGTGGCCCTCAGCGTGAAGAACAAGCCCTACGACGATGTGCGCGTGCGCCGGGCGGTGCGTTCGCTGATCGACTATCAAGGCATCAACCAGACGGTGATGCCGCACTATGGCCAGCTCAATCAGCGCCCGCTACCGCTTGGCCTGCCAGCACGGCTGGATGATCCGGGCTATGCCCTGAACGTGGCCGAAGCGAAAAAGCTGCTGGCCGAAGCCGGTTACCCCGAGGGTTTCAAGACCACCATCCGCGTGCTCACCGAGCCGCCCTTCATCAACATTGCGTCCAGCCTGCAGTCGACCCTGGCCCAGGCCGGTATCAAGGCCACCATCGTCACCGGTACCGGCAACCAGATCTACGGCGCCATGCGTGAGCGCAGCTTCGACATCCTGGTCGGGCGCGGTGGTGGTGGCGCTGAGCGGCACCCGCATTCAAGCCTGCGCACCCTGGTGTACAACCCGGACAACCGTGACGAAGCCAAGCTGAGCAACTTCCAGGGCTGGCGTACCTCGTTCTACAGCCCCGAGCTGAACCGCCTGATCGAGCAGGCGGAAGTCGAGCCCGACAAGGCGCAGCAGCTGGCTCAGTACCAGCAAATCCAGAAAACCCTGGACGAGCAGGTGGGGGGCATCCTGCCTGTGTCGCAGATGACCGACACCGTGGTGCTCTACCACGATGTGCAGGACTACCAGGGCCATACCGCGGCCACCACCCGTTACAAAGACGTTTACAAGTCGCGTTGAGGCAAAGCCTGCGTGATTGGTGAATGCTTTTTCAGGAGCTTGTTATGTTTGCTTCGACTGCCTCTGTAATGGGTGCCCGTGTCTCGGGCACCGCTCGCCGGGCCAGCACGGTGCTGGTGACTTTGCTTGGCCTGCTGGCGCTGACGTTCTTCATCGGACGGGTCATGCCGCTGGACCCGGTGCTGGCAGTGGTCGGCCCGGATGCCGACAGCTCCACCTACGACCAGGTATACCGGGCGATGGGCCTGGACAAACCGATCTGGGTCCAGTTCGGGCTGTACCTGAACGACTTGCTACACGGTGATTTCGGCAATGCGCTGCTCACCGGCCACCCGGTGCTCGAAGACATCAAACGCGTCTTCCCGGCCACCATTGAACTGGCGACCCTGGCAATCCTGTTCGGCGTGCTGATCGGCCTGCCGTTGGGGGTGGTCGCGGCCAGTAACCAGGGCCGGGTCGGCGACCACGTGGCGCGGGTGATTACCCTGTTCGGCTATTCCACGCCCATCTTCTGGGTCGGCATGATGGGGCTGCTGGTGTTCTACGCCTGGTTGGGCTGGGCAGGTGGGGCAGGGCGTATCGACCTGGCCTATGACGGCATGGTCGATGAGGTTACCGGCCTGCTGCTGATCGACACGGCGCTGGCGCGTGACTGGGAGGCCTTCACCAGCGCGTTGCGCCATATCGTCCTGCCGGCGTTGATCCTGGGGCTGAACTCGGTGGCCTACATCAGCCGCATGACCCGCAGCTTCATGCTCGAGCAGCTGTCGCAGGAATACATCATCACCGCCAGGGTCAAGGGGCTGTCACGCCGCCAGGTGGTCTGGAACCACGCGTTCCGCAACATCCTCGTGCAGTTGCTCACGGTGGTCGCCCTGGCCTATGGCTCGTTGCTGGAGGGGGCGGTGCTGATCGAAACCGTATTTGCCTGGCCCGGTTTCGGTCAGTACCTCACCAGCAGCCTGATGCTCGGTGACATGAACGCGGTGATGGGCTGCGTGTTGATCATCGGCCTGATCTTCGTCGCACTCAACCTGATCAGCGATGCCCTGTACAAGGTGTTCGACCCCAGGACCCGCTAGCCCCCGATCAGCGTGAACACATTGAATAACTATAAAAAGAAGGATGCCCCATGAAGACTGTATTCCCGCCGCTGCGCATGGCTGTGCTGGGCGCGGTGCTGCTGCTCGGCCCGCTCGCTGCGGTGCAGGCGAAAACCCCTGCCGACCAGTTGATCGTCGGCATGAGCATGGTCAACCTGTTCTCCATCGACCCGGCCAACGCGCCCGGCCTGGATGCCTCTGGCATCAATGCCAACCTCTACGACACGCTCATCAAGCGCGACCAGGGCAACCCGGAGAAGCACCTGCCACAACTGGCCGAACGCTGGGACGTCAGTGAAGACGGCAAGCAGATTAACTTCCGCCTGCGCACTGATGTCACGTTCCATTCCGGCAACCCGCTCACTGCCGAGGATGTGGCCTGGTCGCTGTACCGGGTGATGAAGCTCAACTATGGCTTGGCCACCACTTGGAAGGCCTACGGCTACAGTGTCGAAAACATTCAAACGCTGATCCGCGCGACCGACAGCCATACCTTGGTGGTCGACCTGCCGCAGCCGGTAGACCCTTTGCTGGTGATCGACTCGTTGGCCGTGTCACCCAGCGCTGTGGTGGTCGACCGCCAGCAAGTGCTCGAGCATGAGAAGAATGGTGACCTGGGCGCGGCCTGGCTGGTCACCAACGAAGCCGGCAGCGGGCCGTTCACCCTGACCAAATGGAGCGCCAACGATGCGCTGGTGATGACCCGCTTCGACGGTTACTGGGCAGGCCCGGCCAAGATGAAACGGGTGCTGGTGCGTCACATGACCGAGTCGCAGTCGCTGCGCCTGATGCTCGAACGCGGCGACCTGGACCTGGCCTACGGCATGGCGGCGCCGGATATCAAGGCCATTGAAAGCTCGGACCAACTCCAGGTGCAGGCTCTGCAGCGCGGCACCCTGTACTACGTGGCAATGAGCATGAAGCAGCCGGAGTTTGCCAACCGCAAAGTCCGCGAAGCGGTGCGCAACCTGATCGACTACCAGGGCCTGGACCAGCAGGTGATGCCGCATTACGGCAAGCTCAACCAGCAACCGATGCAGCTTGGGCTCGAGGCTCGGTTGCCAGACCCTGGCTACAAGCTGGATGTTGCCAAAGCCAAGGCGCTGTTGGCCGAGGCGGGCTACCCACAAGGTTTCAGCACAACCATCCGCACGCTGTCCGAACCGCCCTTCATCGATATCGCCGCACGCATGCAGTCGACCCTGGCCGAAGGTGGCATCAAGGCCAGTATCGTCACCGGTACCGGCAACCAGGTGTATGGCGCCATGCGCGCCCGCAACTTTGAAATGATCGTGGCGCGGGGCGCCGAGCGTTACCCGCACCCGTATTTCAGCCTGCGCACCTTCGTCTACAACCCCGACAACAGTGACAGCGCTGGCTTGCCCAACTTCCAGGGCTGGCGCGCGTCGTTCTTCAGCCCCCCGCTGAATGACCTGATCGACCGGGTAGGTGTCGAGCGCGATGCGGCCAAACGCCTGGGCATGTACCAGCAGGCGCAGAAGCTGTACGACGAGGAGGTGGGGCCAATCATGATGATTTCCCAGATGACCGACACCGCCGTGAGCGCAGCCGACGTCAAGGGCTTCAGCGGCGATGACGCCGAAGCCACCCGCTACCTGGGCGTCTACAAGCAACGTTGAGAACCGCCTGGGGCACCTGCGGGTACCCCGAGTGGCCATGATTCCACATCGAGAACATGCCGATGATTGCCAACATCTCTTCTACCGAAACCACCGCCAAGCGGCAGGCCGACGCCCCCGCGTCCAGCCTTGAGGCCCTTGGCAAAAGCAGCCTTCGGGTGCTGCGCCTGCTGGTGCGCAACCCGATGACCCTGGCAGGCCTGCTGGTGGCCTTGCTGCTGGTCGTGGTGGCGGCGTTCGCGCCGTGGATCGCCACCCACGACCCGGTCATCCAGAACCTGGCCAACGCCTTGCAGGCACCCAGCGCCGCGCACTGGTTCGGCACCGACGAATACGGCCGGGACATCTTCAGTCGGCTGGTCTACGGTGCCCGCATCACCCTCTACATCATCGCCCTGGTGACGATCATCGTCGGCCCCATCGGGCTGTTCATCGGCACGGTGTCGGGCTATTTCGGCGGCATTGTCGATACCGTGTTCATGCGCGTCACCGACATTTTCATTTCGTTCCCCAGCCTGGTGCTGGCGCTGGCCTTCATCGCTGCACTGGGCCCTGGCCTTGAGCATGCGGTGGTGGCTATCGCGTTAACCTCCTGGCCACCGATCGCACGGCTGGCCCGCGCCGAAACCCTGTCGCTGCGCAAGGCCGACTTCGTGGTGGCCGTCGAGCTGCAGGGCGCGTCGTCGACCCGCATCATCCTGCGCCACATCGTGCCGATGTGCCTGTCGTCGGTGATCATCCGCCTGACCATGAACATGGCCGGCATCATCCTCACGGCGGCGGCGCTGGGCTTCCTCGGCCTGGGTGCGCAGGCGCCGTTGCCGGAGTGGGGGGCGATGATCTCCACGGGGCGGCGCTACATGCTCGAGTGCTGGTGGCTGGTAGCGGTACCCGGTGCGGCAATCATGCTGGTGAGCCTGGCGTTCAACCTGCTGGGCGATGGCCTGCGGGACATTCTCGACCCGCGTAGCGAATAACCGGAGGCTTTATGTCAGCGCTCAAACTCAATGTCGAATCGCTCAATGTGCGCTTCGTCAACGGCAAGAAAGTGATGCACGCGGTGCGTGACGTGTCGTTCACCCTGGGCCGGGAAAAGCTCGCCATCGTCGGTGAGTCCGGCTCGGGCAAGTCCACGGTTGGCCGCAGCTTGCTCAAGCTGCACCCTGGCAGCGCGCAGATCACCGCAAACGCCCTGCAGTTCGGCGATGTCGACCTGCTCAGTGCCAGCGAAAAGGCCATGCAGAAAATCCGCGGCCAGCGTATTTCGATGATCATGCAAGACCCCAAGTACTCGCTCAATCCGGTGGTGCGCGTTGGCGACCAGATTGCCGAGGCCTACCTGGCACACCACAAGGCCAGCCGCAGCGAGGCCCGTGAACGGGTGCTGCAGATGCTCGACAAGGTGCATATCCGCGACCCGAAGCGCGTCTACAACCTTTATCCGCATGAGGTGAGCGGCGGCATGGGCCAGCGCATCATGATCGCGATGATGGTCATCACCAACCCGGAAGTGATCATTGCCGACGAACCGACCTCGGCGCTGGATGTGTCGGTACGCCAGCAGGTGCTCAACGTGCTCGAAGAGCTGGTGGTAGAGCAGCAGATGGGGCTGATTTTCGTCAGCCACGACCTGAACCTGGTGCGCAATTACTGTGACCGGGTGCTGGTGATGTATGCCGGGCGCGTGGTGGAGTCGCTGGCGGCCAGTGACCTGCACCGTGCCGAACACCCCTACACCCGAGGCCTGCTGGCCGCCTTGCCAAGCATGGACAACCGCCGCCCGCGTTTGCCTGTGTTGCAACGCGACCCGCTGTGGCTCTCCTGCTGAGGTAACTGACCATGTCCATGATCCAAGCACACGCGTTGAACCTGAGCTTTGGCGTTGGCGCCGCGCTCAACCAGGTGCTGCACAATGTCGACCTGAGTGTCGAAGATGGCGAGTCCTTTGGCCTGGTAGGGGAGTCTGGCTCTGGCAAGACCACGGTGCTGCGCTGCCTGGCCGGCCAGTACCGGCACTGGAGCGGGGCCCTGAGCATCGACGGTGTACCGTTGCAGCACAAGCTTCCCAAGGAGCACTTTCGCAAGGTGCAGATGGTGTTCCAGGATCCCTATGGCTCGCTGCACCCGCGCCATACCATCGACACTGCACTGCGCGAACCGTTGGTGATCCACGGCATGGATGAGCGCAACGATCGCATCAACGACATCCTCATCAAGGTAGGCCTCAACGACAGCTACCGTTACCGCTACCCGCACCAGTTGTCTGGCGGCCAGCGTCAGCGGGTGGCTATCGCCCGGGCGTTGATCCTTGAGCCCAGGGTGCTGTTGCTCGATGAGCCCACGTCGGCCCTCGATGTGTCGGTGCAGGCAGAGATCCTCAACCTGCTGTCGGACCTGCGTCAGCGCGAGAAGCTTACCTACCTGATGGTGACTCACGACCTGGGCGTGGTCAGCCACCTGTGCGACAAGGTCGCGGTGATGCAGCAGGGGCGTATCGTCGAGCAACTGGACTGTCGGGCACTGAGCCAGGACCAGGCCACCCACGATTACACCCGAATGCTGGTGCAAGCCAGCCGCGACTTCAGCGCGGACGCCGCCCCGGCCCTGTCGGCCTGAACCCGGCAATTACAAGGAAGACAAGAACATGCCGAATGCCAACCCTGCGCCCGTTTGGCGGGTGCGTGCTGCCGTGGCTGCCCTGGCCATGGGCAGCAGCTTGCCACTGTGGGCCGTAGAGGCCCCTGCAAAGGTCCAGGTGCCGACGCTGGCCTACGACGACCGGCAGATCATCCTGGTGTGGGAAAAGCCCGCCAGCCATGCCGAAATCGTCGACTACCACGTGTATGCCAATGGCAGATTGCTGGGGGGCAGCAACGCCAACAACGATCAGGTGTCACCGGCCAAACCCTACATTGACCGGTTCTACGAGCAGGACCTGCACAACTTCCACCACCGCATCGCCATTCACAGCTTCACCGCCCAGGGGCTTGCACCCGATACCGAGTACCGCTTCACCGTGCGCTCGGTCGATCGCCATGGCAAAGAGTCTGCTGACAGCCCCGTGGTGGTGCAGCGAACCACCGACGTACCGGCACTGTTCAACGTGCAGCGCTACGGCGCCAAGGGCGATGGCAAGGCGCTCGACACGGCTGCCATTCAGCGCGCCATCGATGCGTGCAGCAAGGGCTGCAAGGTGTTGCTGCCTGCCGGCACGTACAAGAGCGGGGCGCTCTACCTCAAGAGCGACATGACCCTGGAAATCGCCGAGGGCGCTACCCTGTTGGGTTCCGAACGTGCCGAGGACTACCCACGCCAGGGCTATATCCAGTACCCGTATTCCACCACCGTGCGCCCGGCTTCGCTGATCAATGCCTTACCGCGCGACCCGCATGCGCACCAGGCCTTCGAGAACATCCGCATCGTCGGCAAGGGCACCATCGACGGCAATGGCTGGAAGCGTAACCCGGACGTGGTCGACGAGCGCGGGCGAGCCTTGCCCTTCTACCTGCCCAGCGACAACACCCGCTATATGCACGACGGCGTGCTGGCCAAGGCGCAGGTGGCGCGGGCGGTGGCCGAGGGCATGAACGTCAAGGATGCCTACGGGCAGATGCGCTCGTCGCTGATCACCCTGCGCAATGTGACAAACGTGTTCTATGGCGGCTTCACGGTGGTGAACCCGGCCTATCACGGCATCATGAACCTGGAAACGCAGAATGTGGTGCTGGTCAACACCACGCACCGTACTTACGACGCCAACAACGGCGACGGTATCGAGTTTGCCAACAGTCGTGGCGCGCTGGTATTCAACAACTTCTTCGACACCGGTGACGACTGCGTCAACTTCGCCGCCGGTACCGGGGCGGATGCGGTCCACCAGAAGGCGCAGGAGGATGCCTGGATCTTCAACAACTATTTCCGCAAAGGCCATGGCATGGTCGTGGCGGGCAGCCATACCGGCGCGTGGATTCAGAACATCCTGGCAGAGGACAACGTCTCGGATGGTACCGATGCCGGGCTGCGCATGAAAAGCACCAACTTCATGGGCGGTGGTGCGCGTTACGTCACCTTCCGTGATTCGGCCATCCGCAACACAGCGAAACAGGCCTTCATCTTCACCCTGGATTACAACGACCCGAATGCCAAGCTTGATTACAAACGTTCGACGGTGGCGGGGCAGTTTCGGGATATCACGGTCAGTGACGTAAGCGTGGAAAACGCCCGCACCGCCGCCATCGAGGTGAAAGGCGATAGCGGTCATGGCGCCTGGCACCAGGGGTTGGTGTTCGAGCGGGTGCGCTTCAGTGGGCCGGCCCCGGTGAAGATCGATGGCCTGAAGGATTCGCGCTTCGACGGGCTGCGCTTCACCGAGACCGGTGGCGCCAACCCTTGGCAGGTACAGGGCAGCCAAGGGCTTACCTACACGGACGTAGAGCCCGCACCGTAGCCTCAGGCCTCGCTGTAGAATGCCTGGAGCCGTTGCGCCTCCCGCAGGCGCATACGGCTGTTGCTCAGGTGCAGGTACATGGCGGCGCGCGCCGCGTCGACCTGGCGGCTGGCAATGGCGTCGTAGATCTGCTGATGTTCGGCGTTGATGCCGGCCAGGTAGGTGCTGCGGTTGCTCTGCCCGGTGTAGGCAGAGTTCATGCGCGTGCGGGGGATCATCTTGGTGCCCAGATGCTTCATGATGTCGATCAGGTACTGGTTGCCTGCGGCCTTGGCGATTTTAAGGTGGAACTGGAAATCGGCGTTGGTCGTGCTGCCGGACTTTTCCGGGCCTTGCATCAGCGCCTCCAATGCTTGCTGCAATTCTTCGAGCGCTTGCGGCGTGGCCCGTTCGGCGGCCATGCCGGCGGCTTGCACTTCAAGGCTGAGGCGGTATTCCAGCAGGTCGAGCACATCGGACAGCAGGCTGATGGTTGCCGGCCCTACGTTGAAGCTCTCCGGTGCCGGCATGTCCAGCACGAAGGTGCCCACACCGTGGCGGGTCTCGACCAGGCCCGCTGCCTGCATGCGCGACAACGCTTCGCGTACTACCGAGCGGCTGACACCTTCGGTTTCGATCAGCGTCGCTTCGGTTGGCAGTTTGTCACCACGCTTGAGTGTGCCCTCGCGCATGCGTTGGGCAAAGCGTTCGACCAGCGCTTCAGCCAGGCGGCGGGGCGGTTGGGTGGGGCGGGTGGTAGGGTCCGGCATTGCTGTGCTCTTGTGTGGGCAGCGGCCAGTATAGTGCGTTTTGGCCCCGGGCAGCGGGTATACTCCGGGCTCTTCCGTATTGCAAAGGTTCGCCCAATGGCTGCTGCCCCCCCGGAAAAACGCCTGAATCTCGCACAGCAACTGGTGCATGACCTGTCGCAGCAGATTCTCTCGGGTGAATTGCCGGCGGGCAGCAAATTGCCCACCGAAGAAGCCGTGACCAAAGCGCGGGGCGTAAGCCGTACCGTGGTGCGCGAGGCCATGTCACGGTTGCAGGCCGAAGGCCTGGTAGAAACCCGCCGTGGTATCGGCACCTTCGTGGTAGACGCCATCCCGGCAGGTGACTTCCAGAGTGCGAGTCCCGGAATGGGCGGTGCATACAACGCGGTGGCGATCATCGAGTTGCGGCTTTGCCTTGAGGTCGAGGCGGCCGCCATTGCTGCCCAGCGTGCAACCCCGGAGCAACTGGCTGCCATGCGGGCGGCGCTCGATGGGGCCGTCGATACGCAGTCTGTGCCCTGCATGCGTACCGACTTCGAGTTTCACTTGCAGATAGCCCAATGCACGGGCAACAGCTTTTTCATCGACACCATGACCCACCTTGGGCATACCTTGCTGGCGGCGGCCCCGCCAGCAGTATCAGGGGGTGATGCCGAGCAGCGGGCACTGGAAGCGCGGGAGCGCGAGCAAGTGCATGCCGCGATCACCCGCAAGGATGCCGGTGCTGCCCGTGCTGCCATGCGGCTGCACCTGATGAACTGCCTGACACGCGCTCACCAGAGGGATAAAGATTTTTAAAAGTGATCAAAGTTACAACAGGTTCATTCTATGCAGTGGTTGCGTAAACTGTTACGCCTATGCTGGCGTGCATATGCGAGTCTACCCATCTCGTTTAGTGCCGCTCACAGCGCATCCCGCGCCTTGCCCCGGTACACCCTCAGCACATCCGCCATCACCGCCAGCGCGATCTCCGCTGGCGACTTGCTGCCCAGGTCCAGCCCGATAGGCATGTGCAGTCGCTCTATCTGCTTGGCGGTCAACCCGCCTATCCGCTGTAACCGCTCGGCACGCCGGGCCGAGGTGGCCGCCGAGCCCATCGCCCCGATGTAGAACGCCGGGGTATGCACCGCCTCCATCAACGCCAGGTCATCGATTTTCGGGTCGTGGGTCAGCGCCACCACGGCAGTCGCTGCATGGCAACCACCCGCCGCGATAAACAGTGAGGGCAGCACCCGATGCATCTGTGCGCCCTCTATCTCGACATGCGCCATCTCCTCACGCGGGTCGCAGGCGATGACTTCGCAGCCCAGCGTGCGGGCAATGTCAGCGCAGGCTTCGGCGACGGGCGACAGCCCGGCCAGCACCAGCCGTAGTACGGGGCCGACGCCAATATGCACGGCGCTTTCGTCCATGCGCACGGCCAGGCTGTTGTCGCCATGCAAGCTGAAATCACCTGCCGGCAAACTGACCTTGCGCGTCACCCGCTGCTGGCCCAACAGCGCCCCTTGCAGCGATTGCAGGTGTTCCAGCCATGCGCCGTCCGCCTGTCGCCGCTCCACCAGCACCACCAATACGCCACCGCAAGGCAGGCGCAAGCGCCGGCTCTGCTCCTGGCCATCGCCATAGCGCACCACCTGTGCCTGCTGGGTAAATGCACCTTGCGCCAGGTTGCCGAGAAATTCCTCTTCGACACAGCCGCCAGACAATGAACCGACCCAATCCTGCGCGCTGCGGCAAGCCAGCATCGCCCCAGGCGAGCGAGGGGCCGAGCCATAAGTGGACAACACCGTGCACAGCCACACCGTGTCCCCGGCCCTGGCCCATTGCAGGGCTTTGTCGATCACCTGCAGGTCGAGATGCTGCATGCTCCGTTACCTCGCTCATATCGTCTCAGCCCAGCCGAAAAAGCCGCGCAATGGCCCAACGTCTGTGGCAGTGTTGGGTATCTGGCCAGCCCCACAGGGACCGACATGCAAACTCGCAAAACCGGTGTACGCGCCCAACAGGCCGACCGCACCCGGGACAACATCCTCAAGGCCGCGGTGAAGGTCTTCAGCAAGGAAGGCTTCACCGGTGGGCGTATCGAGCAGATCTCCACGCTGGCCAAGTCCAACGACCGGATGATCTATTACTACTTCGGCAACAAGGAGAAGCTGTTCATCAGTGTACTGGAGCACATCTACGCCAGCTTCAACCAGGCCGAAGCCAAGCTGCGCATCGACCTCGACGACCCGGAAAAAGCCCTGCGTGAGCTAGTGGCGTTCATCTGGGATTACTACGTGCGCCACCCCGAATTCGTCACCATTCTTGCCACCGAGAACCTTCACCAGGGCCAGCACGCGCGCAAGTCGCAAAACCTCAAGGCATTGTCTGGCGAGGCGGTCGGCGTGCTGCGGCCGATCATCGAGGCGGGCCAGGCCAAGGGCCTGTTCCGCAACGACATCGACATCACCCACGCCTACCTGATGATTGCCTCGCTCTGCTATTTCTATAATTCCAACCGCCATACCCTCAGCTCGTTCCTGGCCGTGGACCTGGCCGACCAGCAGGCCAAGGCCGATTGGCTGGCCTTCATCAGCGACCTGGCCCTGCGCGGGTTGCGCCGCTGACCCTCAGTGGCTGCCAGGGTTGGCGCGTATGTGCGCGGCCTTGGCTGCCAGCCCTTGCCAGGCCGGTTTGTCGGCGGCGAAGCGCTGGCGCAGGTAGGCCGCCAGGTCGGCGACCTGGCGGTCCGACAGGCTGTCCTTGAAGCCGGGCATGTAGCCAAGGTCTCGGGTTGCCGGGGTGGGTATGCCGTGCAGTACCACGCGCAGCAGGTTGTCCGGCAGGTCGCTGTGGACGTTGCTGTTCACCGCCATCGACGGGCTGACACCCAACAGCTTCGGCCCCAGGCCATCGCTGTGGCAGGCCAGGCACGCGCCCTTGAATACCCGCTCACCGTTGCTCAGCGACACCTGGATATCCGTTTGCGGTGCAGCGTTGGCTGCAAGCGTCGCAGGCTCGCCGTCGAGCGAGCTGAGGTAATGGGCGATGGCGCGTACATCGCTTTTGGGCAATGTGGCCAGCTCGCTGACCACTGGCCCCATCGGGCCTGCCGCCACACCGTGCTTTTCGGAAAAACCGGTGCTCAGGTAGGTGAACAGTTCGTCTTCGCTCCAAGGCGTTGCCGACTTGCCCAGGGCATTCAGTGCCGGGGCTTCCCAGCCGTCGACCCTGCCGCCGGCAAGGTAGCTGCCGCCGCCTTTCTCCGCCCCCATCAAATTGCGTGGCGAGTGGCAGGCCGTGCAATGGCCCAGTCCGTCGACCAGGTAAGCGCCACGGTTCCACTGCGCACTGCGTTGCGGGTCGGGCTGGTACTCGCCGCGTTGCAAAAACAGCGCATTCCAGCCGGCCATCAGGGGCCGCTGGTTGAACGGGAAGCGCATGTCGTTGGCGGGCGCCGACTGGCGTACCGGGGTTTGCGACATCAGGTAGGCGTACAGCGCCTGCATGTCGGCATCGTTGATGTTGCGAAACGAGGTGTAGGGGAAGGCCGGGTAGAGGTGCCGGCCATCGCGGCTGATGCCTTCGCGCATGGCCCGCTCGAAGGCGGCGAATGACCAGCGACCAATACCGGTTTCCGGGTCGGGGGTGATGTTGGTGCTGTACAGCGTCCCGAACGGCGTTTCCATCGCCAGCCCCCCCGCATTGACCTTGCCGCCGCTGACCGTGTGACACACGGCGCAGTCACCGGCTGCCGCCACCTGGTGCCCGCGTTCGAGCATCGCCGCGCTCCAGCTGCCGGCACCAGGCGGGGTTACCGGGGCGATTTCAGCGCGCCAGGGCAGGGCGGTGGCGAGCATGCCCAGGGCTGCGCCGAATACCCCGGCCAGCGAGCCGAACCACCACTTCGAGCGCTTCTTTGTGGGGTGTTCCTGTGTGGGGGCATCAGGCTCCTGGCCCTCGCCACCGAGCGCTGCGCGCACCCGTTCCGCCGTAATCGGCAGTTCCCGAAAGCGGATGCCGGTGGCGTCGAAAATAGCGTTGGCGATGGCGGCCGCGCTGGGTACCGAGGCCGACTCGCCACTGCCCATCGGCGGTTCGTACTGGCGCGGCAGCATCATCACGTCAATGGCTGGCAACTCGGGGAAGGTCAGGATCGGGTAGCCGCCCCATTCCTTGCTGGCCACCGTCGACTCCTCAAAGCTGACTTGTTCCTTGAGCACGCGGCTGGTGGACTGGATGACGTTGCCGTGTATCTGGTGTCGCACGCCCTCCGGGTTGACCATCATCCCGGCATCGTGGCCAATCACCACACGGGTGACGGCGACCTCGCCGGTGCGCCGGTCTACCGCGACATCAGCCACCCACGCCGCCCAGGCCGCGCCGAAGCCGGGAAACTTGCTGTGGATGTAGCGTGCATAGGCAAAGCCCCTGCCACGCAGTACGTCACCTTCGGCTTGCGTTTGCATGGGCTGGGTATGCGGCTGCCATGCGGCGCGTTCGGCGGTGGCCTTGATCAGGTCTATGGCGCGCGGGTCGGACAGGTGCTTGAGGCGGTATTCGACCGGGTCTACACCCGCCGCGAAGGCCAGCTCATCGATGTACGACTCGTGGGCGAAGCTGTTGGGCATGGCCGATACACCGCGCATCCACGAGGCGCGCACCAGCGGCGTCATGTCGTTGATGGTGACGCGCATGTGCTCGTAGTCATACGGCGGGATCGAGGTACGGTCGCCCATCTCGAACAGTGCCGGCACCGGTTCCACGGCGCCGGTCAGTAGCAGCGCCAGGGTTGGGGCGCCGTTGGACGGGTAGCTGGTCTGGAAGTCGTAGGCGGCCACGCTGCCATCGGCGTTCAGGCCGCCGTCGATCTCCATCAGCTGCGCGGTACCTTTGGGCTCCCACACATGTTCCTGCTCGCGCGTCAGCTGCACCCGCACCGGGCGCTGCACGGCACGCGACAGCAGCACCGCATCGGCACACACATCGTCGGCGCAGTTGCGGCCATAGCAGCCAGCAGCCTCCATGCGGATGATTTCGATGCGGTCTTCGGCGCATTCCAGCAGCCAGGCCAGGTCGGCGCGCAGCAGGTGCGGGTTTTGCGTGCCGGACCACACGCGGATCTGGTTATCGGTGAAGTCGGCCAGCGCGCACGACGGGCCAATAGAAGCATGCAACTGGTACGGCCACAGGTAGCTGCGGCTCAGGCGTTGGCTGGCATTGGCGATGCCGCCGTCGACATCACCCTTGTCCAGCACGGTGCGCTGCACCCGCGGGTTGTCGCGGATGGCCTGGGCAACATCGCTGAGGTCAGGCAGCTTGGCGGTAAAGGGCTTCCAGCTGACCTTCAGGTCATGGGCGGCGCGAATGGCCTGCTCCTCGCGCTCGGCCACCACACCGACAAAGTCACGGATGACCACCACCGCGACCACACCGGGCACGTGGGCGATGGAGGCTTCATCGACCGCCAGCAGGCTGTTGCCGACGAAGTCGCCGCTGTCGTGGCCGGCGTAGGGTGGGCGGATGACCCGGCCGTGCAGCATGTCGGGCAGGCGCATGTCATGCACGTAGGTCAGCTCGCCAGTGGCCTTGCCGGGGATGTCCACCCGTGCGGCACTGCGCCCGACCAGGCGGTAGTCCTCAATGGCCTTGAGCGGCGCATCGTCGGCGATGTACAGCTGGTGGTTTTCGCCTTGCACCAGTTCGGCAAAGCTCAGCGTGCTGCCGTTGCTGGCGATTACCGCGCCTTCTTCAATGCGCAGGGCTTCGGGGGCGCAAGCAAGCCGTTGCGCGGCCTGTTGCAGCAAGAAGCGCCGCGCCGTGGCCGCGGCCTTGCGCAAAGGCACGGCGGAAATCTGCAAGGTGGCGCTGGCAATGGTTGCGCCCTGGTTCGGCGCCCGTTCGGTGTCACCCAAAACCATGTGAACCTGGTCCATGCGCAGGTCCAGCTCTTCAGCAACGATCTGTGCCAGTGAGGTGCGAATGCCGGTGCCCAGGTCGACGTGGCCGTTGAAGGCGTAGACCAGGCCGTCGTCGCTGACGGCGATGAACAATGCCAGTTCGCGTTCCTTGACCACGGGCGTCACGCCCTTGGCCACGGGGCCGGAAGGCGGGGTGATCTGGTCGACGATCAGCAACACGCCGGTCTTGGCCAGCAACTGGTCGCGGCTGGGCACCTGTTGAGAGTGGTTCATGCTTTGCTCCGGGTCTGGGCAGCGCGGCGCACGGCGCGCAGGATTTCGACGTGGGTGCCGCAGCGGCACAGATTGCCGCGCAGTTCATTGCGGATCTGTTCGTCGCTGGGGTTCGGGATGCGGTCGAGCAAGGCCTTGGCGGTCATGATCATGCCGTTCATGCAGTAACCGCACTGGGCGGCCTGTTCGTCGATGAACGCCTGTTGCACTGCGTGCGGCGCGGCCTTGCTGCCCAGCCCTTCGAGGGTGGTGATGTCACGGCCCTCGGCGCCGGCCAAGGGGATGACACACGAGCGTGCAGCCACGCCGTCGATGATCACCGTGCACGCCCCGCATTCGCCCAGGCCGCAGCCGTACTTGGGGCCGTTCAGGCACAGGTCGTTGCGCAGGACCAGCAGCAGCGGTGTGTCGGGCGCGGCGCTGGTTTCGACGGCTTGGCCGTTGACCCGCAGGGAGAGGGTTGTTTGCATTATTGGCTCATCTCTGGAGGTTGCTTGCGCTACCGAAGGACTCAAACGGGGAGAGAAGTTCGGTAAGTACTCACTACATGAAATGAGTGAGCAAGAAGCAGGCCAGGGATGATTTTTTGGGGGGCAGTTGTGACTGGGGCTGCGTAGCAGCCCCAAAGCTTGAGGTCAGCCGGCGTTCTCGCCGCTGTCGATCATCTTGCGCAGCAGGTACAGGATGGCCACACGCTCACCGGCATTCAGGCTGCCCATGCTCAACTCGCTGATCTGCCGGGCGCAGGGGATCATTTCGTCCAGCAAGGCAGCGCCATTGTCGGTGAGCTCGACGATAACCTTGCGCCGGTCGCTGGGATCTGGCGACAACTGCACCAGTTCGCGTGCCTTCAAACGGTCGACGATGCCGCGGATGGTTGCCTGGTCCACCGCAGTCGCCTTGATCAGCTCGGCCTGGGAGCTGGGGCCGTGGTCGCGCAGGGCGCACAGGGTGACGAACTGGATCGAGGTCAGCTGCGGGTCGCAAGCCTGCTGCTGGAAGATCGCCGTGTGCCGCTGGTAGGCCTTGCGCAGCAAGTGGCCGACCTGTTCGGTAACGTCATAGGGTGTGTTGTCGAGCGGGGCGCTGCTGGGGGTGGTTTTTATCGACATAGAATGGCTTGGGCTGGGTGGAAAGAGGCTGGCCGGCCGCCAAGAGCGGAGCGCCCGGCCAGTATAACCCCTATCGCGCCCGCGACTCCTCTGGTGCGACCACGTCGCCGGCCAGGACCACGGCTTGGTCATCCAGGTAGATGTCGCAATTGCGCAGCGGAATGTCCAGGTGGCACGGGGTCTTGCGCTTGCCGCCGACCTCGGTGTTGGGGCCGGTGGAGAACAGGAAGTTGCCGTAGAAGGCCCGGGCGTCCATGCACATGCCATCGTTGCGGTCGTGCAGGCCCATGGCCGTCCACTGCGCGCGTGGCTGCAGGCCCCAGCCGATGTGCGAAATGCCATACACCTCGGGGTCGTTGAAGTACTTCATGTAGTCGCGCAGGTACTCGGCCTCGAAGCCGCCATGAATGCCGGTGATGAAGCCTTTCTCGATCTCCAGGGTGATGCGCTCGCGGCAGTAGTTCTTGAACGGCAGGATGATGTCGCCCACGTCCAGCACCAGTGTGCCCTCGGCGCTGTCCTCGTTCGGCCAGGTGAACAGAAAGCCGCTCGGCCAGTGGTCCCAGCGCCCCGGCTCGTCGGCATAGCCGTATTCGGTCACGGCCGGGTACTGGCCAAGCGGGGCGTGGAAGTCGCTGCCGGCCTTGGACCGCACATGCAGGCTGCGCGCCTGCTTCAGCAGGGTTTCGGCAGCCAGCACGCGGCGTTTATCGTCCTCGGTGGGCAGCATGCGCGCCAGCACTTCCGGCGGCTCCACAGCCAGCAGAATACGCGTGCCGGTCTTGAGGATCTGCTCCTGCTCGGGGGAGTGCAGCAACATCATGGTGTCGACGATCAGGTCTGCCGCCTCCAGTGCCCGTTGCGCCGCCAGGTTGCCGGTAAGTGCGGTGTCGCCGCAGTAGGCGGTCATGTCGTTGCCCATCGCCGTGGGGTGGTTGAACGCGGGCAGCTCCACCGCATACACCTTGGCCTTCAGGCGCTGCGCAGCTTCCATCGCCGCGTTGACCGTGCGCGGGTCGGAGTAGTGGCTCTTGAGCACGGCGACGCTCTGCGTCTCGTCCACGCGGGAAAGCTTCAGTACGTGCTCGAACATCTGGGTCAGTTGCGCATTGCTCACCGGCATCGGGGTTCTCCTGGGCGGCGTTGATGGGGGAGAGGTGCTGCACCAAGGCAGTGCCCGGCGCTTCATCTCGGTGCAAATTAATAGTGTGTACACCCTACTTTTGCAGATGAAAGCGCATCCCGCCGGTAAGCGCAAGTTATCTGTAAAACGTTACCTATCCACACCTACGCCTAGTTATTACGGTAACAGAGCTTTGGCTGCACGTTTCGATCAGCTGTTTGAAAAATATTTGCCTGCCCCTCTTTTCAAAATTCAATTGCAGCGTATACGCTCTAAATCGTCAGGCGGTCGAACCGCTGGCCACACATCAGAACAAGAGGAGAGATACCCATGCGGGGTAGGCAGAAAATCGCAATCGTCGGTGCGGGTCTGGGTGGGGCAGCCGCCGCCACGTTGCTGCAACAGGCCGGGTTCGATGTCGAGGTGTTCGAGCAGGCGCCGGAATTCACCCGCCTTGGCGCGGGCATTCATATCGGCCCTAACGTGATGAAAATCTTCCGCCGCATGGGGCTGGAGCAGAAGCTGGAGCTGATGGGCTCGCACCCGGACTTCTGGTTCAGCCGCGACGGCAATACCGGTGATTACCTGTCGCGCATTCCGCTGGGCGAATACGCCCGTCGCGAGTACGGCGCCGCCTACATCACCATTCACCGTGGCGACCTGCACGCGCTGCAGATCGACGCGATCAAACCGGGCACCGTGCACTTCGGCAAGCGCCTGCAAAAGATTGTCGACGAAGGCGACCAGGTGCGCCTGGACTTCGCCGACGGCACGCACACCGTGGCTGATATCGTCATCGGTGCCGATGGCATCCACTCGAAAATCCGCGAAGAGCTGCTAGGCGCCGAAGCGCCGAACTACAGCGGCTGGGTCGCGCACCGGGCACTGATCCGCGGGGTGAACCTGGCGCAGCATGCCGATGTGTTCGAGCCCTGCGTGAAGTGGTGGTCCGAAGACCGCCACATGATGGTCTACTACACCACCGGCAAGCGTGACGAGTATTACTTCGTCACCGGTGTGCCGCATGAAGCCTGGGACTTCCAGGGCGCCTACGTGGACAGCAGCCAGGAGGAAATGCGCGCCGCCTTCGAGGGCTACCATCCCACTGTGCAAAAGCTGATCGACGCGACCGAATCGATCACCAAGTGGCCACTGCGCAACCGCAACCCGTTGCCGCTGTGGAGCCGTGGCCGGCTGGTCATGCTGGGTGACGCCTGCCACCCGATGAAGCCGCACATGGCCCAGGGCGCCTGCATGGCTATCGAGGATGCGGCCATGCTGACCCGCTGCCTGCAAGAGACCGGGCTGTCCGACCACCGCACCGCGTTCGCCCTGTACGAGGCCAACCGCAAGGAGCGGGCATCGCAGGTGCAGTCGGTATCCAACGCCAACACCTGGCTCTACACCCAGGAAGACCCGGCCTGGGTCTATGGCTACGACCTCTACGGGCAGCCGCTTAAAAGCGGGGAGGCGGCATGAGTACCTTCGTCGCCGGCGGCAACGTCAGCGCCAATGGCATCCGCCAGCATTTTCTGCGCTACGGCGGCAAGGGCCAGGCGCTGATCCTGGTGCCGGGCATCACCAGCCCGGCGGTTACCTGGGGCTTCGTGGCCGAGCGCCTTGGCCAGTACTTCGATACCTATGTGCTGGATGTGCGTGGGCGTGGGTTGTCGGAGAGCGGGCCTGGGCTGGATTACGGCACCGACGCCTGTGCCGCAGACATCCCCGCGTTTGCTGCTGCGCTGGGCCTGGGCAGCTATCACCTGGTCGGGCATTCGATGGGGGCGCGCTTTGCCATTCGTGCTGCTGCCCAAGGGGCGCCGGGGTTGCAGCGGCTGGTGCTGGTCGACCCGCCGGTATCCGGGCCGGGGCGCCGCGCCTACCCGAGCAAGTTGCCGTGGTATGTCGACTCGATCCGCCAGGCCACGGTTGGCATGAGCGGCGACGACATGCGCGCCTTCTGTGCCACCTGGAGCGACGAGCAACTGGCCCTGCGCGCCGAGTGGCTGCACACCTGTTACGAGCCGGCAATCGTGCGCGCCTTCGATGACTTCCACGAGGTGGATATCCACCAGGACCTGCCTGCCGTGCGCCAGCCGACGCTGCTGATGGTGGCGGGGCGCGGCGGGGTGATCGAGCCCCGCGACATAGCCGAAATCCGCGAGCTGAAGACGGATATCCAGGTGGTACGGGTAGACAACGCCGGCCACATGATCCCTTGGGATGACCTTGAAGGCTTCTTCGCCGCCTTTGGCGACTTCCTCGACCAACCCCTTGTCTGACGGAGCACGAGACATGACCCAGCTATACCGCATCGGCCAGATCGTGCCGAGTTCCAACACCACCATGGAAACCGAGATCCCGGCGATGCTCAATGCACGCCAGGCCATCCGCCCCGAGCGCTTCACCTTCCATTCCAGCCGCATGCGCATGAAGCAGGTGAAGAAGGAAGAGCTGGCCGCGATGGACGCCGAGTCCGACCGCTGCGCCGTGGAGCTGTCCGACGCCAAGGTCGATGTGCTGGGCTACGCTTGCCTGGTGGCGATCATGGCCATGGGCCTGGGTTACCACCGCCAATCGGAAAAACGCCTGCAGCAGGCCACCGCCGACAATGATGCGTTGGCGCCGGTCATCACCAGTGCCGGTGCGCTGGTAGAAGCGTTGCATGTGATGAAGGCCAAGCGCATTGCCATCGTCGCCCCGTACATGAAACCGCTGACCGAACTGGTGGTGAACTACATCCGCGAGGAAGGCTTTGACGTGCAGGACTGGCGCGCGCTGGAAATCCCCGACAACCTCGCCGTGGCTCGCCACGACCCGGCCAACCTGCCAGGCATCGTCGCCGGCATGAACCTGGAAGGCGTGGATGTGGTGGTGCTTTCGGCCTGCGTGCAGATGCAGTCGCTGCCAGCTGTGGCCAAGGTCGAGGCGCAAACCGGCAAGCCAGTGGTTACCGCGGCCATCGCCACCACCTACGCCATGCTCAAGGCGCTGGACCTGGAGCCGATCGTGCCGGGTGCTGGTGCCTTGCTGTCGGGTGCTTACTGAAACCGGGAGGCGGACATGAGCGACACACAAAGCGCCCGTGACAACTATCAAGGGGTCTGGGGCCAGCGCATTGGCTTCGGCCGCAAGCCAGCCCTGTTGATGATCGACTTCATGCAGGGTTACACCACGCCTGGCGCTCCGCTGTATGCCCCGGGTGTTGTCGCGGCGGTCGAGCAGGCTGCCGGCCTGCTGGCGCTGGCCCGCGACTGCGGTACCCTGGTGGTGCACACCAACATTCGCTACCAGCCGCCACATTTTGCCGACGGCGGTGTGTGGGTGCGCAAGGCGCCAGTGATGAAGGACATGGTCGAAGGCAACCCGCTGGCTGCCTTCTGCGAGGCCGTCGCACCGCAGGCGGGGGAGGTGGTGTTGAGCAAGCAGTACGCCAGTGCCTTCTTCGGCACTAGCCTGGCCCCGCTGCTGCATGCACAAGGGATCGATACCGTGGTGCTGGCCGGCTGCTCCACCAGCGGCTGCATCCGTGCCAGTGCGGTTGACGCCATGCAGCACGGCTTTCGAACCATCGTGGTGCGCGAGTGCGTAGGTGACCGCCACAACGACCCGCATGAAGCCAACCTGTTCGACATCGACAGCAAGTATGGGGATGTCGTCACCCGGCAAGACGCCATGCAACACCTGCGGCACCTGGCCGGCTGAACGCCGGGCAGCCCTTACCCAATAACAATCAAGGAACGGTGCCGGAAGCCCGTCCATGACCGCCTGCTGTCCGGGCGGTCGCCCCGCAGGAGCACTCGGGGTCTTCAGGCGTTGCCAGGGCGCGCCGCGTATAGTGCGCGGGGTGCCCGGCGCGTCGAAAACTGCTGGCCTTAAAACAACCACAAAGTCGCCCGCCAGGAGACAGGAAATGCCAATTGCGAATGCAACCACGGTCCACAGTGACATCGACCATGGCACCAAAGCGCTGTACAGCAAGATCACCTGGAGGCTAATACCCTTCCTGTGCTTCTGCTACCTCGCTGCGTACCTCGACCGCATCAACGTCGGTTTCGCCAAGCTGCAAATGCTCGAAGACCTGCAGTTCAGTACTGCAGCCTACGGCTTGGGTGCCGGTCTGTTCTTCGTCGGTTACATCATTTTCGAAGTGCCGAGCAACCTGATCCTGCAGCGCGTTGGCGCCAAGCTGTGGATCGCCCGCATCATGATCACCTGGGGCTTGCTGTCGGCCTGCACCATGTTCGTCAGCACCACCACCCAGTTCTACATCCTGCGGTTTCTGCTCGGGGCTGCCGAGGCTGGCTTCCTGCCGGGCGTGTTGTACTACCTGACCATGTGGTACCCCACCTACCGGCGAGGGCGCATCATTGCCCTGTTCATGATCGGCTTGCCGTTGTCCAGCGTGATTGGCGGGCCGATTTCTGGCTGGATCATGGGGCATTTCGACCAGGTGCATGGACTGCATGGCTGGCAGTGGCTGTTCCTGCTGGAGGCGATCCCCAGCGTGCTGCTTGGCATCCTCACGTTCTGGGCACTGCCCAACCACTTCCAGCAGGCCAAGTGGCTGTCGGATGACGACAAGGCCCAGCTGGCGGCAGACCTGGCCGCTGACGATGCCGAGGGCAAAGACAGCAAGCACAGCTTCCGCGACGGCTTCTTCAACCTGAAGGTGTGGATGCTGGGAGGTATCGATTTCTCGATCCTGCTCAGCGCCTATGCCATGGGCTTCTGGATGCCAACCTTCATCCGTGATGCGGGCGTCAGTGATACCTTCCACATTGGCCTGCTCACGGCCATCCCGAGCCTGGCCGCGCTGGCTGGCATGCTGATGATCGGGGCCAGCTCCGACCGCCACCGCGAGCGCCGCTGGCACATCATCGTGCCGTTCATCATCGGTGCGATTGCCATGGCCAGCAGTACCTTGTTCAGCCAGAGCCTGGTGATGACCGTGGTGCTGTTCGCCATCGCTTCGGCGGCCATCATTGGCGCAGTGCCGGTGTTCTTCAGCCTGCCGGCCACCTTCCTCAAGGGCACGGCTGCGGCTACCGGCTTCGCCCTGGCTTGCTCGGTGGCCAATATCGCCGGCCTGGTCAGCAACTCGCTGATGGGCCTGGTCACTGACCTGACCGGTACTTCTCACGCGGCACTGTGGGTGTTTGCCGGCTGCCTGATTCTCAGCTGCTTCCTGGTTATTGCCTTGCCGGCGAAGCTGGTCAACCGCTAGCGGCCCAGCGCTTCACGCAATGGCAGAGCAGGCGGGCCGGGTGCCCGCCTGCCAACCCTCTCTCAAAGCAACCCGCACGTCGGTGGCCGTTCAAGGCCACCGCGCCGGGTGGCTGTTGCCCGAATCCAGGAGTAGCCCCATGCAAGGTTCCACTGCACCGCGTTTTTCTTCGTCTGCGCGCCTGGCCGGCGGTTGTATTGCCGCTGCGCTGTGTGCCGAGGCTTCGGCTGAAGAGGCCGGTTTCATCGAAGGCGCCCGTGCCACGCTGCAGGCGCGCAATTACTTTTTCAGCCGTGACTACGCTGACATCAAGGGGGCGAGCACCCAATCGCGTACCCAGGAGTGGGCGCAGGGTTTCATCCTCAATGCCAGCTCCGGCTATACCCAGGGCACGCTGGGCGTCGGTGTCGATGTTACCGGCCTGCTTGGCTTCAAGCTCGACAGCAGCCCGGCGCATGCCAAGTCCGGCTTGTTGCCCAGCCTGGACAGCGGTAAGTCGGCGGACGAATACAGCCGCCTGGGTGCGGCGATGAAGTTCAAGGTGTCGCAGACCGAGTTGAAGGTGGGCGAACTGATGCCCAACCTGCCCGTGCTGCTTTTCAGCGACCTGCGCCTGCTGCCGCCAACCTACCAAGGGGCGATGCTGGAGTCCCGCGAGTTTGCCGGGCTGACCCTGAATGCCGGGCAGTTCCGCTCCACCAGCTTGCGTGACTCGTCCAACAGCCAGAAGATGTACGCGCTGGTCAACGATCCGATCAATCCGGCGCGGCTGGCACGCTTTACCAGCGACCGTTTCAACTACGTGGGTGCCGACTATGCCTTCAACGACAACCGCACCAGTGTTGGCGTATGGCAGGCGCAGCTGGAAGACATCTACCAGCAGCGCTTCTACAGCTTCAAGCATGCCGAGCCGTTGGGTGACTGGACGCTGGGGGTGAATGCCGGCTACTTCGATGCCCGCGAGGACGGGCGCAAGATTGCCGGCGATTACGACAATCACGCACTGTTCAGCCTGTTCTCAGCCAAGACCGGCGGGCATACCTTCTATGTGGGGTACCAGCAGATTGGCGGTGATGACGGCTTTATCCAGGTGGGCGCCAACACCAACCCGATGGGCAACACGCTGCCGACCTACGAGTTTTCGGCGCCGGGGGAGCGGTCGTGGCAGGTGCGGCACGACTATAACTTTGTCGCCTTGGGCATTCCGGGTCTGACGTCGACCTTGCGCTATGTGAAGGGGCGGGATGTGGACACCGGGCTGGGCTTTGAAGGGCGAGATCGCGAGCGTGATCTGGACCTGGCCTATGTGGTGCAAAGCGGGCCGTTGGCAGGATTGGGGATACGGGTGCGCAATGTGATGGCGCGTTCCAATTACCGCACGGACATTGATGAGAACCGGCTGATCCTGAGTTACACGGTCAAGCTGTTCTGAGGGTGCAGATGCTCTAAAAACCTGCCCGCTCCCACAGGTTTGCGCTGGTTTCAGCTTCAGCGTAATCCTGTGGGGCCAGGAAAGGGTACAGCTCACTGCAAGGTCACGGGCTTGAAGCTATCCGGTAACTGCTGGATAGCCGCCTCTATCTTGGCGATCAGTTCAGCCAACTCGTCCGCCTCGTTGTGCTTACCCTCCTTTTTCAGGCGATCGCGCTCAAGGCGCAGGTTCAGCAAATTTTCCTGCAGCTTCAGGGCCGAGGCATTGTACGGGTCCATGCTTTTCTCACACTGGTGGGCTTCCGTGCCGTTGTAGGAAAATCGGACCGTAGCAGCTCGATTTTGCTGCAGAAACTGATGTTTCATACAGGGAAATCCCTTCGAGGCGAATACTCCTACGTTGCGCGTTAAAAGATCCTACAAGCTGCATTTCAAATCGTTTCATTCAGTCTTGGCCGCACCCCGCGTGATAGCTGGCCACCACGGGGTTTCCTCCCTACAGACTCTCGACAATTTCCTGTAAATGGTTTGCCGTGCCCTTCGAAACTTCGTGTAGCAATTGCTTGCGCGTTAGAAGTGGTCCGCATCCACGACCGCCTGTGCAAACGCTTTTGGCGCTTCCTGCGGCAGGTTGTGGCCAATGCCACCGCTGATCAGCCGGTACTCGTATTTGCCGGTAAAGCGCTTTGCATACGCTTCTGCAGGCGGGTGTGGGGCGCCGTTGGCATCGCCCTCCAGAGCAATGGTCGGTACAGTGATGCCGGGGAAGCGGGCCAGCTTGGCTTCCAGCGGGTCATAGCGGGTTTCGCCTTGGGCCAGCCCCAGCCGCCAGCGGTAGTTGTGCACGGTAATCGCCACTTGATCGGGGTTATCCAGGGCCTGGGCGCTGCGCTCGAACGTGGCGTCATCGAAAGCCCACTTGGGCGAGGCGGTTTGCCAGATCAGTTTGGCGAAGGCATGGCGGTTCTGCTCGTAGCCCGCCTGGCCGCGTGGGGTGGCGAAGTAGTACTGGTACCACCACTGCAGTTCGGCGCTGGGTGGCAGCGGCGCCTTGGCGGCTTCCTGGCTGCTGATCAGGTAGCCGCTGACCGAGACCAAGGCCTTCACCCGCTTTGGCCACAGCGCAGAGACAATGTCGGCAGTACGCGCACCCCAGTCGAAACCGGCGAGTACTGCGCGCTGGATATGCAGCGCGTCCATGAATGCGACGACATCGCTGGCCAGGGCGGTGGGTTGGGCATTGCGTGGCGTTGCCGCAGACAGGAAGCGGGTTTGGCCGTAGCCGCGCACGTAGGGCACCAACACCCGGTAACCTTTTGCCGCCAGGGCAGGTGCAACTTCCTCGAAGCTATGAATGTCGTAGGGCCAGCCGTGCAGCAGGATCACCACCGGGCCATCGGTGGGGCCTTGTTCCACGTAAGCCACATCGAGCACGCCTGCGTTGATGTGTTTCAGAGGGCCGAACCTGTCGGCCACTGCGCTTGCTGGCTGGGGCTGTACGGGGGCGGCGGTGGCGATGGCCGTCGCCATCAGCCCGAGCGGCAGCACGGTGCAGGCCAGCAGGGCGTGGTTGAAGCGGCGTGACAGGGTGTGGGTCGAGTGGCGGGCAGGCATCGGGCATCTCCTTGGCATGAGCCATTGGGGCGGGTTGATGTGTGCCAGTAAAGTTGACGGCTGTATCGCCGATATGTCCGATTGACCTGTTGGAGACGTGCTTGTGTATCAGGTCTCAATGGGTACACATAACGATACAAACGCGGTGCAGCGGTGGTTTTTCCGCTGTTGCACCGATCGAAGGTTTACCCGGCCAAGGAGAGGCCCATGCATTACGTTGTGATTGAACCCCATCGCAGTGAATACCCGCGGCCCATCCGCTTCGCCAAGGGCACGCTGCTGAACATCGGGCCACGCTACGAAGGCGAGCCAGGCTGGCAGGACTGGTACCTGTGCACCTGCAGTGGTCAGGAACCTGGCTGGGTACCGGCCCAGTTGATCGAGCGGATCAGCGTGTGCCAGGGCAGGGCACTGGACAATTACTCAGCGCATGAGCTCGATGCCGACCCCGGGCAGCGGGTGCAGATGCTGCGCCCGCTCAACGGGTGGGTCTGGTGCCGTCGCCATGGCAATGGCGAACTGGGCTGGCTGCCTGCGGAAAAGCTTCAGCAGGTTTCCATCTGATCCGCTTTTTTTCCACAAAGCTGAATCTGTAACCGTATCAGCCCAAGGCCGAGAATATGCCCATTCCCGCATCACAACTGTAGAGGTTCCAATGGGCAAGCTGGCGCTATTCCTGGGTGGTTTTCTGCTACTGACCATTCTGATTGGTCTTCTTGGCACGATTCCGCCAAGCTGAGGTTCAACGTTCACCCGCGCATGGGATAAGTCATTCTTTGCGCTGGGAAATCTGTCCACAAAAAACGTGGGTAGGTCTGTGGATAAAGTGCTGTAAGCCAAGCCCACGGCGGGCTCTGTTAAATTGAGCAGAAATTGAACAGCCGTTTCAGTGGCTGTTTCATTGGGCCATGCCGGCTCGGCGCAGGGCCGCCAGCAAGTCACGTACCCGTGCCGGCAGCTCGCCGGCAGGGTATAGCGCGTGCATCTGCGGGTCCTGCCCGCTGCTGGAGGTCAGGCGGTACTGGGGGCACACCCGCACCAGGCGCCCGGTTTTGACCTGCGCTTCGCCAACCCAGGCGGCCAGGCGGGCGATACCGGCACCGGCCAGGGTGCTGTGGTACACCGCATCGCCCGAACCCAGGCGCAGCCTGGGCCTGGGGCGCAGGCTGGTGATCTGGCCATCACGGCAGAAATGCCAGGCCTTGAGGATGCGTGGCGCGGTATGCAGGATCAGCGTATGGCCCTCCAGGTCTTCCGGGTGTTGCGGTGTGCCGGCCAGGCTCAGGTAGGCGGGGCTGGCATACAGGTGGCGCTGATAGGGCCAAAGCGGGTAGCCGATCAGCTCGCTCGATTGGGGAAAGGCGCCGCGCACCACGAAATCGAATTTGCCTTGCAGTGGGTCGAGGGCTTCGTCGCTGTACTGCACGTCGAGGGTCACTTGCGGGTGGTCGCGAGAAAACTCGGCAAGCACCTGCGGCAACACATGCTCCCCCAGCAACTGCGGCACGGCAAAGCGGATCCAGCCCTGGGCATTGCCGCTGAGCGCGGCCAGTTCGTCGGCCGCATCGCGTTGCACATCCAGCAAGCGCTCGGCGTGCGGCAACAGTCGCTCGCCGGCTTCGGTCAAGGTCACGGCGTTGGCGTTTCGGTTGAGCAGCTTGCTTCCGGCGTTGTCTTCCAGGGTTTGTACAGCCCGGGTAACGGCGCTGGGGGAACGCCCCAGTGCGCGGGCGGCGGCGACGAAGCTGCGCTTGTGTGCCACGCTGACGAACGCCTGGATTTCCCGCAGCATGTCCAATGCCATCGCCTGCTCCTTGTTGCAGTTTTCGCAATATGGCATTTCAACACAAGCGCGGTACTTTGATTAGCCTTGCAGGCGTCTTCTCTGCCTCTGGGCCTGCATCATGATGGATATCGCTGTACTTTCCGTGTTCGCTTTTGCCGCTGGGCTGATCGATGCCGCCGTGGGGGGTGGTGGGCTGATCCAGATCCCGGCCTTGTTCAATGTGCTGCCCGCCGCACAGCCAGCGGCATTGCTCGGCAGCAACAAGCTGGCATCGGTGTGCGGCACGGCCTTCGCGGCGCGGTCGTTTATCCGCAAGGTGACGCTGGACTGGGGGCTGATCGTACCCGCTGCACTCAGCGCCTTTGTCATGTCGTTCGCCGGTGCCGCCACGGTGTCGCTGGTGCCGCCCAGCGTGATGCGCCCGGCGGTGCTGGTGCTGATTGTGCTGATGGCCATCTACACCTTCTGCAAGAAAGACTTCGGCACCCTGCACAAGCCTGCGCAAATCGGCCGCAAGGAGCAGTGCCTGGCGGTGCTGATCGGCGGTGCGATCGGTTTTTACGACGGCCTGTTCGGCCCGGGCACCGGTAGCTTCCTGATCTTCCTGTTCATCCGCTTCTTTGCCCTGGACTTCCTGCACGCCTCGGCGTCGGCCAAGGTGGTGAACATCGCCACCAACCTGGCGGCACTGGTGTTCTTCGTGCCGACGGGCAACGTGTTGTATGCCATCGCCCTGCCCATGGCGGTGTGCAACATCCTGGGCGCGCTGACCGGTACCTGGCTGGCAGTGCGCAAGGGCGCCGGCTTTGTCCGCGGGCTGTTCCTGGTGCTGTTGTGCGTGCTGATCGCCAAGCTGTCGTGGGACTTGCTGGCCGGTTGACTCAGATCACCTGGCGCTGCGCCTCGGCCTGCTCGACGCGATTGCGGCCATGGGCCTTTGCCCGGTACAGCGCCTGGTCGGCGCTTGCCAGCAGCGCGTCCAGGCTGGGGGCCGGGTGGTCGGCGTCGCAGCCGGCCAGGCCGATACTGACGGTAATCTGCAGGCGCTGGTCGGCCTGCACCACATGCAGGTCCTGTACAGCGCGGCGCAGGCGTTCGGCGGTGAACTTGGCCCGTTCTGGCGCAAGGCCCGGGAGGATGACGACGAACTCCTCGCCACCCAGGCGCGCGAGCAGCTCATCGTTGTGCAACTGGTCTTGCAAGGTGCTGGCGAACTGGCGCAGCACCTGGTCACCGACCGCGTGGCCGTGGGCATCGTTGATCGACTTGAAATGGTCGATGTCCAGCATCATCAGGGTTAGCGGCAGCGCCTGGGCATGCTGCTGGCGGCTGTCCAGCAACGCGTTGGCGCGGCGGGTAAAGGCACTGCGGGTGAGCACGCCGGTAAGGTGGTCGATGGTCGCCTGGTGCGCCAGGCGGGCCATCAGGCTGCGGTTGGCCTGGCTGACGCAGGCCACCACCAGCGGGCCAAGCACCAGCATGGCGATGCCCAGGCGCGCCGACATCAGCGTGGTCACCCCTGGCTCGCTTTGCGGCACGCTAAAGTGCATGAGATTTTGCGCCACCGCCACAATCAAGGTACTGCCGGCGGTGAGTGCCAGCAGCGAAACCATGAAGGGCGAATAGGTCCAGGCACACCACAGCAAGGCGGCAATCGGGAAGGCAATGGCCCCGGGGCCGCCAAAGGCAATGCTGAACGCCAGCGAGGCCAGCAGCACCAGCAGCGGTGCCAGGCGGATGGCCTGGGCACCACCGCGCACCAAGGCCCGCACCGAGGGCGCAGTAAGCAGCACCGGCAGCACCAGCACGCTGGTCGAGAACTGTTCGCTGAACCAGGCCAGCCAAGTGGCGCGCAACGATTGTTGGAACCAGGGCGCGGCCATTGCCGCCGCCATGCTGGCCGCCACCATGGCGGCAGCGGCGCAGGCGGCAAATACGCTGAGTACGCCGTGCGGGGTACGCATGCGTCGGTGCAGGCGCGGCAAGCGCGACAGCAATTGCCAGAGGGTCACCACCACGCCCAGGTTGCACAGGTTGAACCACATGGCCGGGGCCCAGGCGCTGCCGCACAGCAGGTCGGCACCGACCATGGCCAGCCAGACGAGGCCAAAGCCGGTAAGCGTGGCCTGACGAGGGTAGCGCAGCAATACACCGGCCAATACGGCATTCACCGGCCAGAACAGCGACAGCGATTCGATCGGGCGTGCCAGGATACCGCCCAGGGTGAGGGCAAAGGTCAGGCAGAGCAGAATGACGTAAGGCAACAAGCGCGATTGGGCAGCAAAAACCATGGGCTCGACCGGCAAGCGGAAACGAAATCCAGGACAACGCCTTGAAGCACCTGGGGCAATGACCCGCAGTGTGTTTCGTCAGGGCAGTTGATGTCAATCTGCCGCGATCGGTCGAGATAATGCCAAATTGCCTTCATTCCTCGGTTGTGTCGTCACAGCCCGAAGAACCAAGGCACCATCAACACGGTCACCAGCATTACCAACAGGGTGAACGGTACGCCGATTTTGACGAAGTCGGCGAAACGGTACTGCCCCGGGCCCAGCACCAGCGTATTGACCGGCGATGACACCGGCGTCATGAACGCCGCCGATGCGGCCAACGCCACCGTCATGGCGAACGGGTAGGGCGACATCCCCAGCTGTGTAGCGGTACTGACAGCCACCGGCGCCATCAGTACCGCAGTGGCCGTATTGGAAATGAACAGGCCAATCACCGCCGTGACGGCAAACAGGCAGGCGAGAATGGCACTGGGGCCGGCCCCGCCCAGCACGCTGACCAGCCCGCTCACCGCCAGGTCGATGCCGCCGGTTTTCTGCAGCGCCTGGGCAAAGGGCAGCATGCCGACGATCAGCACCAGGCTTTGCCAATGAATGGCCCGATAAGCGCTGTTCATGTCGATGCAACGGCCGGCGCCCATCAGCAGGCAACCGATCAGCGCCGCCATGACATTGGGCACGGCACCGCTGACCATCAGCCCGACCATCACCGCCAGGCTCAACAGTGCTTGCGGCGCGCGGGTGCGGGCGGGCGCCACCTGGTCGATTTCGGCAGGCAGGCTCAGCACCAGGAAGTCCCTGGGCTTGCTTTGCAGCTGGCGTACGGCCTTCCATGGGCCGACTACCAGCAGCGTGTCGCCAAGGCGCAGCTTTTCTTCCACCAGTTGGTCTTCGATCGCTGCCTGCTCGCGGCGCAGGCCGACCACATTGAGGTCGAAGCGGGTACGGAAGGCCAGTTCGAGAATGCTCTTGCCAATCAGCTGCGACCCGGGTGGTAGCGAGACCTCGGCCATGCCCAGTTCCTGGGACTGGTCGATGAAATAGGCGGCCTTGAAGTGAAGTGGCTCCAGTTGCATGGTCTGGCACAGGCTGCGCAGGTCGTCGCGATTGGCGAACAGGTCGAGCAGCAGCACGTCGCCCTGGTGCAGCACGGTGCTGGAATCGGCAGCCATCACCCGCGTGGTGAACTTGTGCTGGCGTTCGATACCGATCACGTTGGCGCCGTGCCGGGTACGCAGCTCCAGCTCGCCGAGGGTGTGGCCGATCAGCGGCGAGTGGGGGCGGATGCGCAGGCGCCGTTCGCGGCCGTTGAGCTTGTAGTCCAGCACCAGGTCCAGCAGTGTCCGGCGGGTTTCCACGCGGCCGTCCTTGCGTACTTCGCCGTTGAGCCAGTGGCGGGTCAGCAGCATGTAGCCGATGCCCAGTACCAGCACCACCAGGCCAAACGGGGTAAAGCTGAAGAAGCTGAAACCGGCTTCGCCATTGCGCACCAGCTCGCTGTGCACCACCACGTTGGGCGGTGTGGCCACCAGGCTGAGCATGCCGCTGATCAGGCCGGCGAACGCCAGTGGCATCATCAGGCGGCTGGGCGAGAGTTTCAGGCGTGCGGCGATACTGAGCACCACCGGGATGAAGATGGCCACCACGCCGGTGGAGCTCATGATCGAGCCCAGCCCGGCCACCGCCACCATCAGCAGCACCAGCAGGCGCGCCTCGCTGTTGCCGGCCCGCTCGCTCATCCATTCGCCGATGCGGTAGGCAATGCCGGTGCGCACCAGGCCTTCGCCAATCACGAACAGGGCGGCGATCAGCACCACGTTGGGGTCGCTGAAGCCGGCCAGGGCTTGCTCGACGGTGAGGATGCCGAGCAGCGGCAGGGCGAGAATCACCAGCAGTGCGACCACGTCCATGCGCGGGCGGTTGATGACGAACAGGAGGATGACGATGGCCAGCAGGCCGAGGACCCAGAGCAGCTCTTGGTTCATGGGGAGGGGGTGTTCCTTCACACAGGGGCACGATAGACAGTAGCAGCCAGTGTGCCAGCTTGTGATGAAGGGGGTGTTGATGTGCTGCAGGGTTTGCCAAACAAAAGGGGCCGCATTGCGGCCCCTTGGGTCACCGGATCAGTGACGGTGACGGCGGTGCTTCTTGCTGCCGTTATTGTCGCCCAGGTGGTTGCCGATGGCACCACCGGCCGCGCCGCCCAAGCCGGCACCGACGGTAGAGCCGGTCTTGCCGCCCACCGCGCCGCCCAGCAGCGAGCCGCCGGCCGAGCCCAGGCCACCGCCGATGGCGGCTTCGGTACGGTTGCCCTTGCGTGCACCTACCGCACTGCCGGCTGCGCCGCCGAGGCCGGCGCCGATGGCCGCCCCGGTCTTGCCACCGATCGATTGACCGACAACGTTACCCAGGGCACCACCCAGGCCACCGCCAATGGCGGCAGTACCGTCACCGGCGAAAGCGCCCTGGCACAGCAGCAGGCCGAGGGCAAGGGAAGGCAGAGTCAGACGCATGATACGAACCTCAAAGGAGTCATCAGGTTAAGGTGCCGCGCAACGGGCGGCGGGTCAGGGGTGCAAAGACGCTTCAGCGGTAGTAGCGGTCACCGCGGTACTGGCGATTGTCATCGTCATCATCGTCGCGGTCATGGCGATGGTGGTGCCGATGGTCACGGTCGCGGTCACGCCAGCCGTCGTCGTCATGGTAGCGATGGCTGTGGCAGCCTGCGGTCAGCAGGACAACAGCAACCAGCGAAAGGCTTGCAAGGCGGGTCATCACGATATAGGTCCTTGATCCGCAATGGTTTACAGGGCACTTGCTGAGACTGGGAATGATCCATTTGGTTTCCCTGGCAGGCAAAAATTTGTCGCGCCAGTGATGAGCGGCGTGCTTCTGGGCTGCTGTTCTGTCCCATTCGGTCATGGTCGAGCCGGTAATACACCTCTAGACTGTGGGGTAAGCCGCAGGCAAGACGGCAATTTGCCACACAGTGAATCATGATGATCGCCCATACCCCCACGTTGTTCGCCGCCGTTGCCTTGGTTGCAACCATTCTGGCCTTCTGCCTGTTGCTGGTCGGGCGCAGTAACCGCCGTGACAACCTTTCACTCACGGGGTGTGGGTTGCTGGTGCATGCCCTGGCCTATGTCTGCTACACCGCCTACGCCCAGGCCCCGCTGTGGCTCAGCTATGGCCTGGGCAACAGCCTGTTGTCGCTGGCCTTGGCGTTCTATACAGCCAGCCTGTTTCGGGTGCGTCAGCAGGTGGTGCCTTGGCGCAGAATCTTCATTATCCCGGCGTGCATGCTGGTGGGGTTGATGCTGCTGCTCGATACGGTGGAGCCACGTATGCTGCTGGCAACGCTGGTGCTGATGCTGCAGTGTTCGATGATTCTGTACTGGGCGCGACGCTATGCCGAGCGGCCGGGCAAGGCCCACTTGCTGCTGCAGATCGGTGCGTTGATCAGCTTGGTCGGCCTGGGCATGCGTGGGGTGGCGGTGGCCAATGGCACGGCGGTGGAGTTGCGCTATGACACCAGCAACCTCAAGCAGAGCATTTCGGTGGCGATTGGCACCGCCACGGTAATGATGTATTCGATCGGGCTGGTGTTGATGGCCAAGGAGCGCAGCGAATCCCGCTTGCAGCACCTGGCCCTGCACGATGTGCTGACCGGCACGCTGAACCGCAGGGCGATCCTTGAGCGCTTTGCCGTGGAACTGGACCAGGCTCGCCAGCAGCAGGGCAGCCTGGCTGTGGCGATGATCGACATCGACCATTTCAAGCGCATCAACGACCTGTACGGGCACCTGGCAGGTGACGAGGTGCTGTGCCATTGCGTGCGCCAGTTGCAACAGCGGCTGCGCCAAGGTGACTGCCTGGGCCGATATGGTGGTGAGGAGTTCCTGTTGCTGCTGCCGGGCACTGACCGCAACGGGGCGATGGCTGCGCTGCAAGGGCTGCGTGAGGCCATTGCGCGCAACCCGGCGAGTTTTGCCGGTGACCAGATCGAATTGCGCTTCAGCGTTGGCTTGTGGTGCGGCGTGCCTGGGCTCAAGGACAGTACCGCCAGCCTGTTGGCCCAGGCTGACGCAGCGCTTTACCAGGCCAAGGCCGCCGGGCGCAATACGGTGCATCTGGCGGCAATGGCCGAAGCGGGTTGACTCACGACGCCGGCTGGATTGCCAGCACTACGCCGTTGGTGATCTGTACCAGTACAAAGTGCCCGCCCATGCGTACCCAGTGGCTTTCTTTTTCGGGCTTGGGCAGGCCCTTGGCTTGCCAGTCCTGGATGGCCTGATCGTCTCGTTTGTACTGGTCCGGCGCCTTGTCACCCACCTTGAGTTCGCGATTGTGTGTTTCCGGCGCGGTGACGCTTTCTTCGCTGGAAGGGGCGGCGTTTGCCGCCAGGGGTAGGCAGGGTAGGGCCGCGAGCAGCAGATAGTGCAGTTTCATGGGGTATTCCTCTTGGCTATGTGTCTTATCTGCGACAGCGGCAGGTGTGTGGCAATTCACTCGCGATGCATGCGAGTGCTAGAGTCGCCTTCTTTTTTACCCTGAGGATGGAACATGCGTGCGATTCTGCCGATGGCCGCAGCACTGATGCTGGTCGGTTGTGCTTCTGCGACCATGGAGACGGCCCGCGGCGGCAAGCCGACGGTGCAGCTCGATTCGCACAAGGCGCCAGAACTGGTGGCCCAGTGCATCCAGTTCAGCTGGCAGGAAGTGAAGGTGTTCGGCGACGATGCCAGTGGCTATCTGGAGCCGCGCAAGCAGGGCGGGTTTACCGTGTATACCCGCGAAGCCGAAGCGTTCGTGGATGTTTACCCGCAGGCGGGTGGGGCGCGGGTTGACTATTACGCGCAGAAGCATGACGGCGTGGCATTGCAGCGCCGGGCGGCAGCGGCTACCTGTTTGTAACCGCTTGGAGTGGCCTGTTTTGGCCTCATCGCCGGCAAGCCAGCTCCCACAGGTGTTGCGCAAGCCTTCAGCATTGTGCGGTCCCTGGGGGAGCTGGCTTGCCGGCAACGGGCTGCAGAGCGGCCCCAGTGGCGCGAGCGGGGCTTTACAATTTTTAGCAAGGCAGTGGTGACGCAGGGAACGTGGTAACGGCTAGCATCAGCCGTTACCACTCAAGGACGACACCATGGATCGCTCACTGCAACTCAACCGTGCCAGCTGGGACGAACGCGCTGCGCTACACGCTGCCTCCAAGGACTACGAAGTCGAGCTTCTGGTCCAGCGCCCCGGGCACCTTTCCGAAACTGTCCGCTTCGACCTGCCATTGCTAGGCGATATCAAAGGGCTGAACGCTGTTCACCTGCAGTGCCACATCGGTACCGATACGCTCTCGCTGGCGCGCCTTGGCGCCCAGGTCTGTGGCCTGGACTATTCCGCAGCTTCGCTGGCCGAAGCGCGTGCACTGGCCAAACGTTGCGCGGTGCCCATCGAGTACGTCGAGTCTGACGTCTATGCTGCCGACAAGGTGCTGCCGGCAGGCACGTTCGACCTGGTTTATACCGGTATCGGCGCACTGTGCTGGTTGCCTCGCATCGAGCCGTGGGCGCGTACAGTGGCAGCACTGTTGAAACCACGCGGGCGGCTGTTCCTGCGCGATGGGCACCCGATGCTGATGGCCGTCAACGAGGACCACCATGACCGCCTGCAGCTCGAATACCCGTATTTCGAGCACGAAGCGCCGACGGTGTGGCACAACGACCAGACTTACGTCGAAACCGAACAGCGCCTTGCCCACACCGAAACCCATGAATGGAACCACGGCCTGGGCGAAGTGGTGACTGCCTTGCTGGCGCATGGGCTGCAACTGACGGCACTGGTCGAGCACCAGAGCATCCCCTGGCAGGCGCTGCCGGGGCAGATGGTCAAGGGCAGTGACGGTGAGTATCGCTTGCGCGAGCAGCCCGCCCGTCTGCCCTTGAGCTACACCTTGGTGGCGATCAAAGCGTGATCAGGACAGGTAGCCGCCGTCTACATTGAGTGCCGTGCCGGTGGTGTAGCTGGACGCATCGCTGGCCAGGTACAACACTGCGCCGGCCATTTCTTTTGGGTCGGCCACCCGCTTGAGCGGGATCTGCTGCAGTGCGGCGTTCAGGATGGCGTCGTTCTTCACCAGTGCCGAGGCGAACTTGGTGTCGGTCAGGCCCGGCAACAGCGCGTTGCAGCGAATGCCAAACTGGGCGCACTCCTTGGCGAAGACCTTGGTCATGTTGATTACCGCTGCCTTGGTTACCGAATAGATCCCCTGGAAGTGGCCGGGCGACACCCCGTTGATGGACGCCACGTTGATGATGCTGCCACCGCCGTGCTCACGCATCAGCTTGCCAGCTTCCACCGACATGAAGAAGTAGCCGCGTATGTTCACGTCCACGGTCTTCTGGAAGGCGTTCGGGTCAGTATCCAGCACGTTGCAGAACTGCGGGTTGGTAGCCGCGTTGTTGACCAGCACGTCCAGTCGCCCGAACTGCTCGCGAATGCCGGCGAACACCTGCTGGATCTGCTCCAGTTCACCGATGTGGCAGGCCACCGCCGTGGCCTTGCCACCGGCGGCGATGATGGCGTCGGCCACCTGCTGGCAACCGTCGAGCTTGCGGCTGGAAACGATCACATGGGCGCCTTGCTGTGCCAGCAAGTGGGCGATGGCCTCGCCAATGCCACGGCTGGCACCGGAAACGAAGGCAATCTTGCCGTCGAGGTCGAACAGGTGGGTCTTGGACATGCTGTTTTCCTTGTTATCCGTCGTCGTGGTCGGTGCTCAGAGCCTGGACTTGGCAATGACCTGGAGGGTCATCTGCTCCAGCAAACGGTTCATGTGGATGAACTGGGCGAAGCGCTTGTCCTGAGTCTGGCCGTGGAAATAGCGGTAATAGATTTGCTGGACGATGCCGGCCAGGCGGAACAGGCCATAGCAATAGTAGTAATCGAAGTTGTCGAGCTGGATGCCCGCTCGCTTGGCGTAGTAATCGACGAACTGGCGACGGGTAAGCATGCCGGGTGCATTGCTCGGCTGGCGGCGCATCAGTTGCACGGGGGCCGGGTCGTCGGCCTCGATCCAGTAGGCCAGGCTGTTGCCCAGGTCCATCAGCGGGTCACCCAGGGTGGCCATTTCCCAGTCCAGTACCCCGATGATGCGCATGGGGTTGTCGGCGTCGAGGATCACGTTGTCGAAGCGGTAATCGTTGTGCACGATGCCGGGCTTCGGGTGGTCGGCGGGCATCTTGTCGTGCAACCAGGCGATCACCTGTTCCCAGCGCGGGGCATCCGGGGTAAGGGCTTTTTCGTAGCGGCTGGTCCAGCCCTCGATCTGGCGTTGCACATAGCCTTCCGGCTTGCCCAGGTCGGCCAGGCCGCAGGCGTTGTAGTCCACCTGGTGCAACTCGACCAGGCGGTCGATGAAGCTTTTGCACAGGGCCTCGGTGCGGCTGGCGTCCAGGTTCAGTTCGGCAGGGATATCCGAGCGCAGAATGATGCCCTTGACCCGCTCCATCACGTAGAACTCACCGCCGATCAGGCTGCTGTCGGTGCAGTGCACATAGGCCTTGGGGCAGTAGGGGAAGCCTTTGTTCAGCTGGTTCAGGATACGGAACTCGCGGCCCATGTCGTGGGCCGACTTGGCTTTCTGCCCGAACGGTGGGCGGCGCAGTACGAAGTCACGGCCCGGGTAGCTGACCAGGTAGGTGAGGTTGGAGGCGCCACCCGGGAACTGGCTGATGCTGGGCAGGCCATCCAGGCCGGGGATATTGGCCTTGAGGTAAGGGGCGATGACGGCCGCGTCGAGTTCTTCGCCGGGGCGTACCTGGGTGGACTGGTCGGTGAGCGTCATGCGTTTTCCTTATTCTCGATCGCAAGGACTATTGGCTAATCTAATGGCCTGCCCGGGCTGGAACAAGCGTGCCAGGTGCCATATAGGTGCGGGTGTTGCCGGTGGATCACTGCACCGAATGCCGGGCAAAAAAAAACCGAAGCCGCGAGGGCTTCGGTTTTCGATCATCCGGAATCCCCAGCCCTCAGGACGGGAACAGCTCGCTGAGTTTCATCGACAGCATCATGTCGCCTTCAACGCGCAGCTTGCCGCCCATGAAGGCCTGCATGCCGTCGGTTTCGCCACTGACGATACCCTTCAGGGTTTCGCTGTCCATTACCAGGGTGCAGTTGGCATCCGGGTTTTCGCCTTCCTGCAGGTCGCAGGTGCCGTCTTTGACGATCAGCGCGTACTGCTTGCCTTCGTCGGTGATGTTGAAGCCGAACACCAGGTCCAGGCCGGCGGCAGCGGATGGGTTGAACTTCTCTTGCATCTTTTTGACGGCATCAGCTACGGAGGTCATGGCGCATTCCTTATAGAGTGATTTACACGTCCCCGCAGGGACACAACAAAGCCGGGCTTATCGATAGGTGACAAACTCCGGCGCCCTCAACAGCTGCACATGGGCTTGGCTGTTGAAGGAAGCCAGTGCCACGTCGCGGCCGCGGAACTTCAGCTGGCTGAGCGACGTGTTGATGATCTGCCAGTTCAGCGCGAACGCCTGGCTGGGGGTGATACGGGTAACCAGGTGGAGCAGGGCGGCAATGGTGCCGCCCGAGGTGAAAATGGCGATATTGTCGCCGCTGCCGGCGGTATCCAGTACGCGTTGCAGCCCACCCTGTACGCGGGCAGTAAAAGCTTGCCAGGTTTCCAGGCCGTCGTCGGCATGCTCCCCGTCGTGCCAGCGCTGCACCATCAAGGCGAACAGGCGCTGGAACTCGCTGCGGTGCTGCGCAGCATTGCGCAGGATGTGCAGGGCGTTTGGCTCTTGCGGCAGCAGCTCGGGCAACAGGGCACGGATGACGCCGTCGGCATCGAACTCATTGAACGCCGCGTCGGTCTCAACCGCCGGCACCGGGCAGCCGTTGGCCTGCAAGGCCTCCAGGGCAAGGCGCGCGGTATCCTGCTGACGGCGCAGGTCGCCTGCCACGCAGCGGTGCAGCCGCACACCCAGTTGGGCAAGGTGCTCACCCAGGGCCTGGCTCTGGCGCACGCCCACGGGGGAGAGAACGTCGTAGTCATCGGCACCGAAGGAGGCTTGGCCATGTCGGATCAGGTAGAGGTTGCCCACGAAAGGTTCCGGCCTGTTGGAGGTTGCTGCGAGGTTAGGATGCGCCACACGGGCTGTCAACGAAAAAACATACAAGCGTTTGAAAAGGTTGTTTGAAAGATGTTGCCAGCGTTTGCACCGGCTGGCAGCACCTCGGGTGCAACGGTATGCTTGCAACAGTTACGCGCCGCCGTGGCGCAGGTATTTAAGGAGTCAACGTGGAGTTTCTTGCCGAATACGCAAGCTTTCTCGCCAAAACCGCCACCCTGGTCATCGCCATCCTGGTGGTGCTGTCAGCCATCGCCGGGCTGCGCGGCAAGGGGCGGCGCAAATCGGGGGGGCAATTACAGGTCACCCGCCTGAACGAGTTCTACAAGGACCTGCGCGAGCGCCTGGAGTCCGGCCTGCTGGACAAGGCCCAGCTCAAGGCCTTGCGCAAACAGCAGGCCAAGGCGGAAAAACGGCAGAAGAAGGGCAAGGCCGAGGAAAAGGGCCGGGTCTTCGTGCTGGATTTCGATGGCGACATCAAGGCCTCGGCCACTGAAAGCCTGCGTAACGAAATCACCGCGCTACTGACCCTCGCCACACCGCGTGACGAAGTGGTGCTGCGCCTGGAGAGTGGCGGTGGCCTGGTGCACAGCTACGGCCTGGCAGCTTCGCAGCTGGCGCGCATTCGTCAGGCTGGCATCCCGCTGACCGTGTGCATCGACAAGGTGGCCGCCAGCGGTGGTTACATGATGGCCTGCATCGGCGAGAAGATCGTCAGTGCGCCGTTCGCCGTGCTGGGTTCGATCGGCGTGGTGGCGCAGCTGCCTAACGTCAACCGCCTGTTGAAGAAGCATGACATCGACTTCGAAGTGCTGACTGCTGGCGAGTACAAACGTACCCTCACCGTGTTTGGCGAAAACACCGAGAAGGGCCGGGAGAAGTTCCAGGAAGACCTGGACATCACCCACCAGCTGTTCAAGGACTTCGTTGCACGCTACCGCCCACAGTTGCACATTGACGAAGTGGCCACCGGTGAAGTCTGGCTCGGGGTTGCGGCGCTCAACCGAAAGCTGGTGGACGAACTGCAGACCAGCGACGAATACCTCAGCGAGCGTGCGCGCAATGCCAACCTGTTCCACCTGCACTATGCCGAGCGCAAGAGCCTGCAGGAACGCATCGGCATGGCGGCGAGCGGCACGGTGGAGAACACGGTGGTAGGTTTGTGGAGTAAACTCGGGCGTCTGCGCTAACACCTTGAACCCGTTGAAATTTTTTTTCGTTCAGGGGGTTGCAAGGTTAAAGGAATGAAGACATAATGGCGCCCATCGAAACGCAGCAAACTTTGAAAAAGGTTCAGCGTTTCAAGGAGATAGCAAAGCGCAAGCAGCTAGATCCGACCTTTGAGGCCGAGTAGCAAAGTGGTTATGCTCCGGATTGCAAATCCGTCTACGCCGGTTCGATTCCGACCTCGGCCTCCACCATTCGAAAGCCCCGCAGACTAACGTCTGCGGGGTTTTTCTTTATGGGTCAAAAAAGCCAAGAGTTCCGAAACTTTTGGCATGGAGTTTCAAAAACTCAGCCTTTGGAGAGCTTGGCGATGGCGCCAACGCGACGATAAACGCGCTCGGCGATCCCCTCTTTTGAGTGATCCAGCAGCAGGCTTGCAGCGCTCAGGTCGTTGATCTCGGATGCTGCCTTCGGTCTGATGTCGCGGAACTGGAACTGGGCGATACGGTTGGCCAGATCCGGCTTGTTCTCGACCTCGGCCTTCACTCTGGCATCCTCTCGGGCTGCGTGAGTACCACCAAGCCCAGGACTGTGGCGCACCGCTAAGGAGATAAGCTCGGCACCTTGGTTGCGTACATTCCCTACGGCGGCGCTCACCCGGTACCATTCAAAGGCGTCGGCCGGTTCGCTCAAGTTGAGCACCAGTTGCTCTGCATGCTCGCTCGGCGATTCCCACGCTACTGCTGCAGTACTGGAACTGACGCTAGCCACAGACCAGGCTCATGCAGCTTGTCAGCGGCGGCGGCTGGTTAGGCATGCGGGGTTTTCGAAAGAACCTGCCGAGTTTTGCGTTGAATAGGCTGGTAATTTTCAGTATCTGGCTCTTATTCATACGGGATCTGTCAATAGCCTGTATAGTGACCGTGTAGCCGTGTTTTGCGGCTGCTCACTATGAGGTTGCTTTTATGCTCCAGGCCATATCCCCCGAGACGCAGCGTGCCCATGAGCGCTTGAATGAACAGACTCAATTGTTCGTCAAGCTGGGAGGCCAAATTGAAAGCGTTCCTGCAGGAGTCAGCGGGGTGCTAGCTAGCAAGCCGAAATCTGTTTGGACCAACCCTCAAACGGCCAAGTCCATCCACAAGCGATAGCGCGTCAAAGTGCACTACTTGGTTGCTTCATTGCGAACGCGAGGGCTCAAGTATGTTTGATGCGCCAAGTGATTTAGATATTTCTGGGTGGATTGGAGTCAGCGAGACGGAAGTAGCTTTTTACCGGGGTAGTATGTTTCGATTGAAGGATGATTCGTGGCTCATCCATTTTTCTTTCGCAATGCTCCGAGCGCTACGCCAGAGGCTTACTGACGGTTTACCCTCCTTGTCACAGTTGAAAACCAGGCGACAGGCGTATGAGTGAGTTGGATTGAGCGTACGATCCTGACGCGGTGCCGTTCGGAGAAAAGCAGCTGGCAGATAGAGTTGTACGAAGTGGCAGAAAACTACACCTAGCGCCGCTAATCCACGCAGCCCATCAAGGTGTGAGTAACGTTCGTTCATCGGTAGGCCTTCGTTTGGGTCGCGCGACTCTATTCGCAACACTAGAGTTTCCCAATACTTCGGCCACCTCAATCAAAAAAACACGGTGGAACCGCAGCCTTGCGCATCCGTTCTAGCCTTCAGGCAAGGTTACGCCACAGACAAAATCACGCGACCCCAGGCGATGCGAGCCGAACTCCACGACGTAACCTTCCCCTCGGCGCTTTGCCTCTGCTTCGGCCGTCTTCTGATCGGCATAGACGTCGACAAAATGCCATGGATGCCTGTCTCTCAGAACGCCCCATCCCAGAACCCAGCCCGCTCTGGAAGGATCTGGCGGTAGATGCTTGGCCAAGCTTCGAATCGACATGCCCATCTCCTCGTGTGTACAGGCTCGATGCTGCATCTTGAGCACTTATTTTGAACCGCACCACCCATACGTGGGTCATCAGAAGGGAGGGCGGTAAAGACGCTCCGGTTCCCTCACCACGTATTGAAATGTTCACAAGCTAAGGTTGAGCTCAAGCCCATTCCACCAGCGAGGTCGTCAGGAAATGGATTATTCCAGCATGGTTGAAGCGTTGGACAAGATGTTGGAGAAAGCGGCTGCAACGCAGGTGCCCGCCAATGAAAGTCAGCGATGCATCCGTAACCATTCATCCGCGACGTCTCCCATAGTGGACGGCGTGCCGCTCTTGATCCACGCCATGAAGGCTCCGTCGAACTTGAATGCCTGGCCACACTCGCCGAGTAGAAACTGACGCACCTTCTGCGTGTTGCGGTAGTGCTTGTCCAAGGGCGTGGTGCGGGTAATCGGCCCAGCGTGCCAGTCGAAGCTCATGGTCTGTTCCTTGACTATGAAAAGGACAAAAGCCCGTGAATGATCATCCACGGGCTTTTGGTCGTTCGAAATGATCGGCCTTCAGGCTATCAACCTTCGAACTGGATCACCATGCGGCCTTTGATCTTGCCTTCCAGCATCTCGTCGAAGATCTGGTTGATGTCCTCGATCGGCCGCAGGGTTACCTTGGGCACTACTTTGCCTTCAGCGGCGAACTGGAAGGCCTCTTGCAGGTCTTGCCGTGTGCCGACCAACGAGCCAACCACTTCGATCCCGTCCAGCACCAGGCGGGGGATATTCAGGTCCATGGACTCTGACGGAAGCCCCACGGCAACCAGGCGGCCGCCTGCGCGTAGCGCGTCCACGGCCGAGTTGAAGGCGGCTTTGGCAACGGCGGTAACCACAGCAGCATGGGCGCCCCCGGTCTTGGCCTGGATGACCTTCGCGGCGTCTTCGGTGCGCGAGTTGATAACCAGGTCGGCGCCCATTTCGCTGGCGAAGCGCAGTTGCTCTTCATTGACGTCAATGGCGATCACTTTGGCGTTGAACACGTTCTTGGCGTATTGCAGCGCCAGGTTGCCCAGGCCGCCGAGGCCGTAGATGGCGATCCATTGGCCTGGGCGAATGTTGGAGATTTTTACCGCCTTGTAGGTGGTCACGCCGGCGCAGGTAACGCTGCTGGCGGCGGCGGAGTCGAGGCCGTCAGGTACTTTGACCGAATAGTCGGCTTTGACGATGCAGGCTTCTGCCATGCCGCCGTCTACGGTGTACCCGGAATTCTTCACTTCGCGGCACAGGGTTTCGTTGCCGCTGGTGCAATAGTCGCAATGCCCGCACCCCTGATAAAACCATGCCACGCTGGCGCGGTCGCCCGGTTTGAGCGAGGTAACGCCCGGCCCGACTTCCTGGACCACGCCGATGCCTTCGTGGCCCAGCACGACGCCGGTCTTGTCACCGAAGTCGCCATTTTTTACATGCAGGTCGGTGTGGCACACACCGCAGCATTGCATCTTCAGCAGCGCTTCACCGTGTTCGAGGGGGCGCAGGGTTTTCTCAACCACATCCACGCGACGGCCTGGCGCAACAACAGCAGCTTTCATATGAGCCTCCGTGTCTATCCGAGTGAGCTTGGGTTATCGCTGGGTTAGCATAGCCCTTGCGTCGCCAGGCAAAACTGCTTCAGGTCATGGAGTGCGTTAGCGCCATAAAAAGAAAAGCCCGCGGCAATGATGCGGCGGGCTGCAAGAACGTACGGAGCAGGGTCAGTGTGCCCATCCGTTTGTCAGTATTTCGTGAAGTGCAGGTCATGAGGGTGTCATGTGGGTAACAGCATAAAAAAGCCCGCCATGAGCGGCGGGCAAAAGACGTTTGAAGGGAGAGCCTGCAGGTTGCGCCCGGCTGGTTAACCCAGGATTAAGTGGCAACGCATTGACCTTGGAACCTGATCAGCCTATACAGGCCTGCCATCACGCCAGGAGCCAGCATGCACGACGAAGACGACCTGCACGAACCCGAGCACGATCACCTGCTCGACCATGAGTTTCTCTACGACGACGTGGAGCACGAGGCAGATGCCCAAGGCGCCGAGGATAAAGTGGAAGAAGACGAGGAAACGCTGGATGACCTCGATGACGAGGAGCGGGATCACCCAGCCTGGTTCGACGATTGCGAAGACGACTGACCTACCGGCCGTCCACCGAGAAGCGCCCTGGGCCGCTCACGGCCAGCATTAGCAGGCCGCCCATGATGGCGAGGTTTTTCAGGAACTGGGTCATGTTGGCACTGCGCTCGGGGTCGACCATGTTCCAGAACGGGTGGCCCAACAGCGCCGTGCCCAGCACGAACAGTGCGAACAGGAACGCCAGTGGCCGGGTATAGAAGCCCAGGATCAGCAGGATGCCGACCACGAACTCCATGAGCACGGCAATCGCTGCCGCCAGCATGGGGGCAGGGGCACCCAGCGAGGTCATGTAGCCGACCGTGCCGTCAAAGCCGGTCAGCTTGGCCCAGCCAGACAAGACGAACAGGATCATCAGCAGCACGCGGGCTATCAGGATAATGATGTCGCGTTGGCCATCGAACAGGGAGTAGCGCATGGCGGCGTTCCAGTGGACGAGTACAAGTTCCACTCTAGCAGCTGCGCGGGACATTGCCGGCAGGCAGCAAAAAGGCGCCGCAAGGGCGCCTTTTCAACGAAGTTTGGTGCGAGTGGCGGGACTCGAACCCGCAAGGCTCACGCCGACAGATTTTAAGTCTGCTGTGTATACCAATTCCACCACACTCGCACGCTTGAAGGGGTCGTAACGACCAGCTCGCTTCTAAGCAGAAGGGCTTCGCAATCAAGCGCGCTTTATAACCCATTGTTATAGTTGAGTCAACTGCAGCACCTATGATCAACAGAGTGAAGGGTCGAGCGAACGGGTAATTGACACCTTGCTGTCATTACGCCACTGTTGCCCTTTTATTGGATCCAAGAGTATGCGGCGATGACTCAGTCTGACGGTTGCGAGCGTGTCGTGCGCCCACGGCTGTTCTGGCGGCTGCTGTTTGCGCAGGTGATCGTGTTGGGCGCTTTTCTCTACCTCAGCCTGGTCAGCCTGGGTGTTTACCTGCTGATGTTGGGGTTCGATGCCGAACATCCGCAGCGGCTGATGGCCCTGGCAGGTGGCGGGGTTATCATGCTGGCTGGCCTGTGGCTGCTGAAAGTCGCCATGCCGCGACGCATCAGCCCGATACTGGTCGAGCCTGAACGGTGACCCACGGTAGCTGCACGGCTGTTTGTCGCCGGGCGTGTTCGGCTAAGCTCATTTTGTTCCTCCCGCTGTACCAGTGGAGCTTGCATGGTTTCAGCTGACTGCCCCGACCACCCCGTCATGCCTGCCCACCGCTACGAGCAGCTGGTTCAGTCGGTGGTGGACTACGCCATCTACATGCTTGACCCTGCCGGCCATGTGGTGTCGTGGAATGCCGGTGCGCAACGGATCAAGGGTTACCGCGCCGATGAAGTGATCGGCAAGCATTTCTCGCTGTTCTTCACGCCGCAGGACTGTGCCGACGGCCGCCCGGAGCGCTTGTTGCGCCAGGCGCTGGAGCAGGGTGTAGCGCAGGATGAAGGGTGGCGCGTGCGCAAGGATGGTACACAGTTCTGGGCCTTGGCGGCGCTGGACGTGATCCGCGACGACCAGGGCCAGATCATCGGCCTGGCCAAAGTTACCCGGGACATCACGGACCGCCGCGAGTCGGCGATGCAACTGGACGCGGTGCGCGCCCAGCTGTTCCAGGCACAGAAACTGGAGGCCCTCGGCCAACTGACTGGCGGGCTGGCGCATGACTTCAACAACATGCTGACCATCATCATCAGTTCGGCGCGCCTGGCGATAGCCACCCAGGACCCGGCGCGTGCCCAGCGCATGCTGCAACATATTCTGGATGCCGGGCAGCGAGGCACTGAACTGACCCAGCAACTGCTCAGCTTTGCCCGCCACCGCAAACTCGATGTGGCGTGTGTAGCGCCGGCAGACCTTGTAGCTGCCACGCGTGGGCTCCTGGAACATGCCCTGCCCAGTTCGATTGACCTGCAGGTGCAGTTGCAGGCGGACTTGCCGCTGATCGAAGTGGATGCCGGGCAATTGCAGATGGTGCTGCTGAACCTGTTGTTCAACGCCCGCGATGCCATCGCAGGGGAGGGCCGGATAGGCTTGTCGGCCGAAGTAGTCGAACTGGCGGGCGACGTGGAAGGGTTGCAAGGCCGTTTCGTGCGTTTTGTGGTGGCAGACAGCGGCGAAGGCATTGCGCCTGAGGTATTGCCACGCATCTTCGAGCCGTTCTTCACGACCAAACCTTTCGGCAAGGGCACTGGCTTGGGCCTTAGCCAGGTATATGGCTTTGCCAGGCAGAGCGGCGGCGCCATTTTTGTCGACAGTGAGCCCGGCCACGGAACTTCCATGCAACTTTACTTGCCAACGTATCAGGACAAGACCCACAGCAATCTCGACAGGTGAGCATCATGGCACAGGCACTCAGGCGGCTGGTGACGGGTATCGAAGGGCTCGATGCCTTGCTCAAGGGTGGCTTGGTAGCCGGTGCCTCCTACATCATTCAGGGCCCACCGGGTGCGGGCAAGACCATTCTCGCCAACCAGCTGGCCTGCGGCCATGTACGCGGCGGTGGCCGGGTGCTGGTGGCCACCTTGCTGAGCGAGTCGCATGAGCGGCTGTTCCAGTACCTGGGCACGCTGGACTTCTTCGACCCTTCGCTGGTCGGCGACCAGATCCAGTTTGTCAGTGCCTTCGACACCCTTGAGCAGGAAGGGCTGGATGCCGTTGTGCGGCTGTTGCGCCAGGAAATCGCCCGGCAGCAGGCCAGCTTGCTGATCGTCGACGGTGTACTCAATGCCCGGGTGCGCGCGGAAACTGCGCTGGACACCAAGAAGTTCGTCTCCGAGCTACAGGGTCATGCGGCCTTCGCCGGCTGCACGGTGCTGCTGCTCACCAGCGCACGGCTGGACGAGGGCAGCCCGGAACACACCATGGTCGATGGCGTGATCGAGTTGGGTGAGCAACTGGTGGGCAGCCGCGCCGTGCGCCATATCCAGCTGCGCAAGACGCGCGGCAGTGGGGCGTTGTCGGGGCGCCATGAGTGCCTTATCGATGAAAGCGGCATGCATGTCTACCCGCGCCTTGAGGCGTTGTTCAGCCACCCCAGCCAGCTGGGCAGCACCATTCCTGCTCGCATCAGCAGCGGTGTGCCAAGCCTGGATGAAATGCTCGACGGCGGCCTGTCCACGGGGTCGGTCAGCTTGCTGATCGGGCCTTCGGGTATTGGCAAGACATCCTTGGGGCTGGCCTTTCTGGGGGCCAGCACTGCGCAAGCGCCGGGGCTGCATTTCGGCTTCTACGAAACCCCCGAACGCCTGCGTAGCAAGGCTGCATCGCTGGGTTACGACTTTGCAGCGATGGAACGCGCCGGCAGCCTGCAGCTGTGCTGGCAACCGACCACCGAAGGTTTGTTGGACCAGGTAGGGGCGCGCCTGCTCGAACGTGTCGAGGCGCAGGGCTGCAAGCGCGTGCTGATTGATAGCCTCGGGGCGTTCAGCCGACTGGCTGTTGACCCGGCGCGTCTCAATGCATTTTTCCGCGCCTTGACCGGTGAACTGCGCGCGCGTGATGTGAGCGTGATGCTGACCTGGGAAATGCGCGATATCTTCGGCTCGGAAATCAGCGCCCCGGCCCCGGACCTGTCGAGCATCGTCGACAACCTGATGCTGATGCGCTTCGTCGAGCTGGATTCGCAGCTGCGGCGCATGCTGTCGATCCTCAAGGTGCGTGACAGTCACCATGACCCTGCTTTGCACGAACTGCTGATGGGGCCGCAAGGCATTAGCCTGCGCAAGGCGTTCGAAGGCGCCTGTGGCGTGCTCTCGGGAACGCCGGTGCCGCAAGGGGGCGGGTGACGGAGCAGGCCCATGAACACCATCCTGATCGTCGATGACGAGTACCTGATTGCCGATATCCTCGGTTTTGCCCTGGAGGACGAAGGCTACCTGGTGGAAAAGGCGAGCAATGGCTGCAAGGCGCTGGAAGCGCTGAAGGAGAAGCGTGTTCAGCTGGTCATCACCGATTACATGATGCCGCTGCTAAACGGTGAAGAGCTGGTGCGCTCGATGCGTGAAGACCCGGCCTTGAGCGAGTTACCGGTCATCCTCATGAGCGGCGCACAGGCCAACCAGGGATGCCCGGAACTGTTCGCCGCCGTGTTCGACAAACCGTTCGACATGGACTGTATGGTCGCCAAGGTGCACGAACTGCTCGGCACCTGAGGCGTGGGGCGATCAAGCGCGTCCGTGCGGCTTGAGGCAGGTCGCTCAGTGCGAGTCGTCGTGCTTTTCCGGGGCCGGGCTGCCGGCCTGGATGCGCTTGAAGATTTCTTCGCGATGAACCTGAACATCTTTCGGTGCATCGATCCCGATCCTCACCTGCATCCCTTTGACGCCCAGAATGGTGACTTTGATGTCATCGTTGATGACGATGCTTTCGCCAACCTTGCGGGTGAGTATCAGCATGTAGATCTCCTTGGTGATGTAAAAGACCGCCAGGCTAATTGCCTTGGCGGCGGGAGCGGGTCCCTCTTCCTTCTCATTAAAGACGCTTTCGGCGGATAGTAATTCCCCGACAGACAAATTCTGTTGCGAGTCTTCAGTTGCAGGTGCCGAAGCAAACCGTCAGCGTTTTGCCGGTCAAGGTGCTCGGTGGCAAGAATAGGGCGCTTGGCGGCCAATGGGAAATTTCTTCGCATCATGGGGTGAATAGACAGGCTTAATGGTCATCCTGTTCCTCAAGTGCCTGCAGAAATATCAGCAATGCCACTTCTTCGGGGTCCAGCCCTTTGCGCACTCGGCTTTTCGGCAAGTTGGCCAGGCGCCCCAAGGCATAGTGCTCAAGTACCGCAGGATGTATATAACAACGCCTGCACACTGCGGGCGTATTGCCAAGGCGTTTGGCGACCTGGCGGACTACTGCGGCGACCTGGCGTTTGGCCTCGGCGTCCGGCTCCCAGGCCAAGGGCTTCAGCAGGTCCAGGGCCAGGCTGCTGCCGGCCCAGGTGCGGTAGTCCTTGGCGGTGAAGTCGGCGCCGGTCAGCTGCTGCAGAAACTGGTTGACCTCGCTGGAGCCGACGCTGTGGCGCTGGCCGTCCTCATCCAGGTATTGAAACAGTGCCTGTCCGGGCAGCTCCATGCAGCGTTTGAGCAGGCTGGCAAGCCGCCGATCGTTGAGGGTGACGTTGTGCTCCACGCCGCGCTTGCCGCGGAACTGGAAGCGGATGGTGCTGCCTTTGATCTGCACATGACGGTTGCGCAGGGTGGTCAGACCATACGACTGGTTGTCGCGCAGGTAGCGTTGATTACCAATGCGGATCAGGGTGTGGTCGAGCAAGCTCACTACCAGCGCCATCACTTTTTCCCGGTCCAGGCCTGGCCGTGCCAGGTGGCTCTCCAGTTGTGCGCGCAGTTCAGGCAGGGCCTGGGCAAAGGCCAGCATACGCCCATACTTGTGCTGGTCGCGCAGCTCGCGCCACTGCGTGTGGTAGCGATACTGCTTGCGGCCACGCGCGTCGCGGCCGGTTGCTTGCAGGTGGCCCTGTGGGTCGGGGCATATCCACACATCCGTGTAGGCCGGCGGAATCACCAGCGAAGCGATACGGGCGAGGGTTTCGCTGTCGCGAACCCGTTGGCCATCGGTATCCAGGTAGATGAAACGGTCGCGCCAGCGTCTCCGGGTCAGGCCCGGCTGGCTGTCGTCAACGTAGTGCAGGGTGCGTGGCAGGGGGCAGTCGAGCATGGGCGGCAGGCCTCGATCAAGTCACTGATCAATGGACAACGCCCGTGTAAAGGATGCTCAGCCCAACAGGGCCACCGACTTGATCTGGGCAAACAGCGCCTGGCCCGGGTGCAGGCCGAGCTGGTCTGCCGAGAAGCGGGTGATGCGGGCGAGCAAGGCATTGCCGCCGGCATCCAGGCTCACCAGCACATGGGCCGGGTTATCGGCCGGGCGGCTTTCGCGCACACGCACCGGCAGGCGGTTGAGAATGCTCGATGTGCTGTCAGCCGTCAGCGCCAGGCTGACGTCCCGGGCCTGCACCTTGACCCGCAGGGTACTGCCCATCACATGTGCCGTGTGGGCGATGCGCAACAGCGGCCCGCCGCTGCCGGGCAGACGCAGGTCGAGCAGGTCGTAGTGCGGGTCATGCCCCACCACCATGCCGTCGAAGACGACGCCGGCATCCTCGCCCTGGGCCAATGACAGATCCAGGCGTGCCAGGGTTTCGCCGATCGGGCCGCTGGCCACCGCCTTGCCTTGCTCCAGCAGTACCAGGTGGTCGGCCAGGCGTGCCACTTCATCCTGGGCGTGGCTGACATACACCAGTGGAATGTCCAGTTCGTCGTGCAGGCGCTCCAGGTAGGGCAGGATCTCGCGCTTGCGCGGCCCGTCCAGGGCCGCCAGAGGCTCGTCCATCAATAGCAGGCGCGGGCTGCTGAGCAGGGCGCGGGCAATGCCCACCCGCTGCGCTTCGCCGCCAGACAAGGTGGCAGGACGGCGTTCCAGCAAGTGGCCGATGCCCAGCAACTGGCACGCCTGCTCCAGGCTGACCTTGCGCTCGGCAGCCGCCACCCGGCGCCAGCCGAATTCCAGGTTGCCGCGCACCGACAGGTGCGGGAACAGGCTGGCCTCCTGGAACACATAGCCAACCGGGCGCAGGTGCGGTGCCTGGAAGTAGCCGCGGGCACTGTCTTCCCAGACTTCGCCGTTAACCTCGATGTAGGCGCTGGCGGCCCGTTCCAGCCCGGCCAGGCAGCGCAGGCAGCTGGTCTTGCCAGAGCCCGAGTGGCCGAACAGCGCGCTGATGCCGCGCCCCGGAAGGTGCAGGTCGACGTCCAGGGTAAAGTCGTCGCGCGCCAGAATCAGGCGCGCCACAATCGATGCGGTCATCTCAGCTCCAGCCAGCTTTGCCACGGCGCCCGGCGTACAACAGGAGCAGCACCAGGAAAGAGAACACCAGCATGGCACCGGCCAGCCAGTGGGCTTGTGAATACTCCATGGCCTCGACGTGATCGAAGATCTGCACCGAAACCACGCGGGTCTTGTCGGGGATGTTGCCGCCAATCATCAGCACCACGCCAAACTCGCCGACGGTGTGGGCAAAGCCAAGAATGCTGGCGGTGACGAAGCCGGGACGGGCCAGTGGCAGCACCACATGCACGAAAGTGTCCCACGGGCTGGCGCGCAGGGTGGCAGCGACTTCCAGTGGGCGCTGGCCGATCGCACCAAAGGCATTTTGCAACGGCTGCACCACGAACGGCATGGAATACACCGTTGAACCGATCACCAGGCCCGTGAAGCTGAACACCACGCTGCCCAAGCCAAGCGCCTGGGTAGCCTGACCGAGCCAGCCGTGCGGGCCGAGGGCGATCAGCAGGTAAAAGCCGATCACCGTCGGTGGCAATACCAGTGGCAGTGCCACCACCGCACCCACCGGCCCGCGCAGCCATGAGCGCGTGCGCGCCAGCCACCAGGCGATGGGGGTGCCGATAACCAGCAGGATCAGGGTGGTCAGGCTGGCCAGTTTAACGGTCAGCCAGATTGCCCCCAGGTCACTGGCATCCAGTGGCATCAGCGTTCATAGCCGTAGGACTTGATTACCGCTGCGGCTTTTGGGCCTTTCAGGTATTCGACCAGCGCCTTGGCGGCGGCGTTGTCCTTGCCTTTGTTGAGGATTACGGCGTCCTGGCGGATCGGGTCGTGCAGGTTGGCTGGTACGATCCAGGCCGAGCCACTGGTCACCTTGCCGTCCTTGTAGATCTGCGACAGGGCGACGAAGCCCAGTTCGGCATTGCCGGTGGAGACGAACTGGAAGGCCTGGGTGATGTTCTGGCCTTCGACGATCTTGCCTTTGGTGGCTTCGGTGAGCTTCAGCTTGTCCAGCACCTGGGTGGCGGCCAGGCCGTAGGGTGCCGCTTTCGGGTTGGCGATCGACAGGTGTTGGTAGGTGTTTTTCTTCAGTACTTCACCCTTGGCATCTACGTAGCCTTCTTTGGCCGACCACAGGGCGAGGGTGCCGATGGCGTAGGTAAAGCGCGAACCGGGGACGATCTCCTTTTCGTCTTCAAGCTTTTTCGGGGTGGTGTCGTCAGCGGCGAGAAACACTTCGAACGGTGCGCCGTTCTTGATCTGGGCATAGAACTGCCCGGTGGCGCCATAGGCGGCGACCAGCTTGTGACCGGTGTCTTTCTCGAAGTCCTTGGCAATGGCCTGGATAGGGGCTGTGAAGTTGGCTGCGACCGCGACCTGTACCTCATCGGCCCAGGCAGTGTTGAAGGCGAGCAGGCTGGCCAGGGCGGTGAAGGCCGGGAGGGACGGGCGGATACGCATGAAAACAGCTCCTTGGGGTTATCGTTATATCCTGAACTATATAGCGATAGGCCATTTGCGGGGAAGAGGGTCAGCCTGCTGAAGCAGAAGCCTGACGACAAACAACGGCCAGCGCCTTTTCGGCAATCGCCCGGGTCAAATCCCCGGCCGGCATGTGCCGCCCTAGCCGCAGCGCCTGTCCCGACCACAAGTTGCTGAAATCACTGTTGCCCTGCGGCTCGGTAATCGCCCGCAATGGCATCAATGCCCCACCCGCCAGCGGGAAGCGCGGTGCAAGCGCGCTCATCGGCCCCAGCTCACGCATGATGCGGTTGTTGATGCCACGCGCCGGGCGCCCGGTAAACAGGTTGGTCAACGCGGTCTCGCTGGCAGGGGCACTGTCCAGGGCCTTGCGATGAGCCGGCGAAACCTTGGCCTCGGGGCAGAACAGGTAAGCGGTTCCGATCTGGACAGCCGAAGCGCCCAACGCCAGTGCCGCCACCAGGCCGCGGTGGTCACCGATACCGCCAGCGGCGATGACCGGCACACTGACCGCATCCACTGCCTGCGGCACCAGGGCGAAGGTGCCGATCTGGCTGGTGATGTCATCGCTAAGGAACATGCCGCGGTGGCCACCGGCTTCGTACCCCATGGCAATGATTGCGTCACAACCGCGGCGTTCCAGCCAAACCGCTTCTTCCACCGTGGTGGCGCTGGACAGCACCTTGGCACCACTGGCCTTCACCCGTTGCAACAGTTCAGCCTGCGGCAGGCCGAAGTGAAAGCTGACCACTTCCGGGCGCAGTTGCTCGACCAGCTGGCAGCTTTGCTCATCGAACGGCGCACGGTTGGACACCGGCGTGGGTGCCGAAAAGTCGGCCCCCGTTTCGCTGTAATAAGGCGCCAGGGCCTGCTTCCAGCGTACATCGCGCGCGCTGTCGGGCGCGGGCGGCTGGTGGCAGAAAAAGTTCAGGTTCAGCGGGCGGCCCGGGCAACCGGCGCGGAATGCGGCGATTTCCGCGCGTATCTGTTCGCCGGTAAGCATGGCGCAGGGCAGGGCGCCCAGCCCGCCTGCCAGGCCCACGGCGATGGCCATGGGCGAGCCTGTCGCGCCGGCCATGGGGGCCTGGAGAATGGGCAGTTCGATGCCCAGCAGGTCGAGGATTCGGCGGTCGGGCCAGTGGCTCATGCGGTTCTCCATGTGCGGGGCGGGCGGCGCTACAGGGGCTTGAAGCGGGTTTTACAAGGCCTTGCTGACCTGGATGTCGCTGATCTTCTCGGCGTCTTCGCCGTGGATCTTGCGCAGGGCTTCCAGGGCTTGTTCCTGAGAGGCATCTGGCATGAGTGCGAAGTCCCAGCGGCGCTGGCCGTCGAGCTTGTATTTGATGACGTACTTGATGGTCTGGGTCATGGGGGGCCTTACCTGAGTTTCGACGACGAACGACGGATGATCTTGATCTTGTGGGTCAGGGTCGGCTTGCGGGTGACCGAGATCGGGCGGGTGGTGACGGTATCGATGGTGATGTTCCAGAAGCCCGTGCTGGGTACGGTGATTTTCGCCGGGAACTTCTCGAAATGGCCGCCGTGGTAAGTGTGACGGCCGCCATTCTTGAAGCTGCGGAAGTTGGCGTCGTTCATCAGGCGGATATTGCAGCGCTGGGAGCACTCGATGACGACGATGTCGTCCTCGTTCAGGTGCTCGCGCTGGTGTACGAATTTCATGTGATGCTCCGCAAGGTTTGGATCTGCAAAGGCAAAAGATACCACGATGTGCCGTTACACTGCCGCGCTGTTCACCCGGCGCAGATAATTCTGCCAAAGCAGGGAGCAAAACCGCCCGGCTGTGGTCGAACCCAACTCTTGAAGGCAGAGGTGTTGCAAATGAAGTGGATGGTGGCCGCGTTAGCGGTGACGCTCGGTGGCTGCGTGAGCGTTACGGAGCTGGAGCAATCACGCGAAACGCTGGATGTGATTTCTGGCAAGAGCCCGCGTGAATATGCCGACTGTGTCAAGCAGAAGCTGGCCGATACCCGCGACCCGCTGACTGAAGAGCAGCGCGGTGACGGCCTGCGGCTGATCGTGCCGCAAAAGCTCACGTCGGGTGCCGGGCCGGCAGCGCTTGTGGATATCGACAAGCGTGGCAGCGGTAGCAGCATCAAGCTGCGCGAACGGCTGAACAACTTCCCCCTGCGCCTGGGCGATGTGCGCACCGCCGCCACCCAGTGCATCTCCGGACATTGATCTGAGGCAACGGACCTTCCGTTCTTTGCTTATATGTTTTAGGCCTAAACATATAACAAAAGAAAAGGAGTTTCGTGATGACACCGTTGAGACGCGTCGTGATCGGCAGCCTGCTGATCCTGGCCTGGCCGGTGGCGCATGCCGCCGATGGCCATAAAATCTTCACCCAGGGTGGGGCCAACCCCGCCGCCATGGCCTGCCTCGGCTGCCATGGCCCGGACGGCAAGGGTATTGCTGCTGCCGGCTCCCCTCGTTTGGCGGGGCTACCGGCCGGTTACCTCAGCAAGCAATTGCATGACTGGCGCAACGGCAGCCGCAAGCAGCCGGTGATGGAGCCGTTGGCCAAGGCCCTGAGCGACGATGAAATCAAGGCGGTCAGCCTGTACCTGGCCAGCCTGCCGGCAGACCCCGTTGGCGACCTGCGCCGCCAGCAGATTGCCGATGACCCTACCACTCGCATGGCCCTCTACGGGGACTGGAGCCGGCAGATTCCCGGCTGCGTGCAGTGTCACGGCCCCGGTGGTGGCGGGGTTGGCGAGCACTTCCCGCCCTTGGCCGGCCAGCCCGCCAGTTACCTGGTGGCGCAGCTCAATGCCTGGCGCGACGGTAGCCGCAGCAATGACCCCAACCAGCTGATGGTCGGCGTGGCCAAGGCCATGACCGATGACGAGATCAAGGCCGTTGCCGAGTTCTTCGCCCACCCCGTCAGCCAGGAGGTCAAGCCATGAAACCGATGATTCCAGCCTTGTTGCTGCTGGCCATGGGCAGCGCCCAAGCCGCGCCGATCGCCATGGAAGACCAGTCGCAGTTGAAGGTGCCCGATGTGCAGGTCGCGCCGCAGTTCATGCCGCCCGCCGAAAGCGAGTTGCCTGACAATGCCTTTGGCAAGATGGTGCGTGAAGGCCACGCTTTGTTCGTCGACACCCGTCGTTTGATGCCAGAGGCCGTGGGCAACGGCATGAACTGCAGCAACTGCCACCTTGATCAGGGGCGGTTAGCCCATTCGGCACCGTTGTGGGGCGCGTACCCGATGTACCCCGCGTACCGCAAGAAGAATGACAAGGTGAACACCTACGCCGAGCGTATTCAGGGGTGTTTCCAGTTCAGCATGAATGGCAAGCCGCCTGCTGCCGACAGCCCGCAGATGACAGCGCTGGCCGTGTACTCGTACTGGCTTTCGACCAAGGCACCCACCGGCGTGGAGATTGCCGGGCGTGGTTACCCTGAGGTGCCGCAACCCAAGGGTGGCTACAACTTCAAGCGTGGCCAGCAGGTGTACCGCGAGCAATGCGCGATTTGCCATGGTGACAGCGGCGAAGGGCAGAAGGTGGCGGGCGAATACGTGATGCCACCGCTGTGGGGCAAGGATTCCTACAACTGGGGCGCCGGCATGCACCGTATCAATACGGCGGCGTCGTTCATCAAGTACAACATGCCGCTGGGCAAACCGGGCAGCCTCAGTGACCAGCAGGCCTGGGACGTGGCGGCGTGGATCAACCGTCATGAACGGCCTCAGGACCCACGTCTGGTGGAGGGCTCCATCGAGAAGACGCGGGTGAAGTTTCATGCCAATGATGGCGTGAACCTGTATGGGCAGAAGGTTGACGGGGTGCTGGTCGGGCAGGGCACGGGTAGTTGATCGGGGCCTGTGGCGGCCTCTTCGCGGCGGTTCGATGCCTCGATAAACCCGCGAAAAGGCCGGTACAGGCAACATCATTTTGCTTTGATCCATCCGTCATGTATGACCGCAATATTTACGATCCGCCGGAACTATCTACACTGGGATATCTCTATGATGGCATCGGTCGATACCAGGGGGCATTGTAAGGTGACTGCCGCCTGATTAGACTGCGCCGAATTCCACAGGCCTAGCCTTTTGTAAGGACGTTTATGATCAAGAAATGCTTGTTCCCGGCAGCCGGCTACGGTACTCGCTTCCTGCCCGCTACCAAAGCCATGCCCAAGGAAATGCTGCCGGTGGTCAACAAGCCACTGATCCAGTATGGCGTTGAAGAAGCATTGGATGCTGGTCTGAACGAGATCTCCATCGTGACCGGTCGCGGCAAGCGCGCGCTGGAAGATCACTTCGACATCAGCTACGAGCTGGAAAACCAGATCAAGGGCACCGACAAGGAAAAATACCTGGTCGGCATCCGTCGCCTGCTCGACGAGTGCTCGTTCTCCTACACCCGCCAGACCGAAATGAAGGGCCTGGGCCACGCCATCCTGACCGGTCGCCCGCTGATCGGCGACGAGCCGTTCGCCGTGGTGCTGGCGGATGACCTGTGCGTCAACCTCGAAGGTGAAGGCGTGCTGGCGCAAATGGTTGCGCTGTACAAGAAGTATCGCTGCTCGATCGTCGCCATCCAGGAAGTCGATCCGCAGGAAACCAACAAGTACGGCGTCATCGCCGGTGAAGAGATCAAGGACGGCATCTTCCGTGTCGACGCCATGGTCGAGAAGCCGAAGCCTGAAGATGCCCCATCGAACCTGGCAATCATCGGCCGTTACATCCTGACCCCGGACATCTTCGAGAAGATCGAACAGACCGAACCTGGCAAAGGCGGCGAGATCCAGATCACCGATGCCCTGATGAAGCAAGCGGCCGAAGGCAACGTGATCGCCTACAAGTTCAAGGGCAAGCGTTTCGACTGCGGTGGTGCCGAGGGCTACATCGAGGCGACCAACTTCTGCTTCGAGAACTTCTACAAGGCTGGCAAGGCTTACTGATAAGCCCTGCTGGTACAAGAGCCACCCTTCGGGGTGGCTTTTTTGTTTGCGGCGGCCAACGGCGTTATGCTGGGCGCCTGCCTAGGAGACTGAATACATGGCCTACGATTTTGATCTGTTTGTGATTGGCGCCGGTTCTGGCGGTGTGCGCGCGGCGCGCTTTGCCGCCGGCTTTGGCGCAAAGGTGGCTGTTGCCGAAAGCCGCTACCTGGGCGGTACCTGCGTCAACGTTGGCTGTGTACCGAAAAAGTTACTGGTGTACGGCGCCCATGTCGCTGACGAACTCGAGCAGGCCGCAGGGTTTGGCTGGACCTTGGAAGAGGGGCATTTCGACTGGGGTACCCTGATTGCCAACAAAAATCGCGAGATCGAGCGCCTCAACGGCATCTACCGCAACCTGTTGGTCAATAGCGGTGTGACCCTGCTGCAGGGCCATGCGCGGCTGACCGGCGCCAATGAAGTGGAAGTCGAAGGCCAGCGCTACACGGCCAAGCATATCCTGATCGCCACCGGTGGCTGGCCACAGGTGCCGGACATCCCGGGTAAGGAGCTGGCTATCACCTCCAACGAAGCCTTCTACCTCAAAGACCTGCCACGACGGGTATTGGTAGTGGGGGGCGGTTACATCGCCGTCGAGTTCGCCGGTATCTTCCAGGGCCTGGGGGCCGATACCACGCTGCTCTATCGAGGCGACCTGTTCCTGCGCGGCTTCGATGGCTCGGTGCGCACGCACTTGAAGGAAGAGCTGGAAAAGCGCGGCCTGAACTTGCAGTTCAACGCCGACATCCAGCGCATCGACAAGCTGGAAGATGGCAGCCTCAAGGCCACGTTGAAAGACGGCTCCGAGTTGGTCGCAGATTGTGTGTTCTACGCAACAGGCCGGCGCCCGATGCTGGACAACCTGGGCCTTGAGAACACTGGCGTAGAGCTTGATGCGCGCGGCTACATCCGCGTTGACGCGCAATACCAGACCACCGCGCCGTCGATCCTGGCGATTGGCGACGTGATCGGCCGTGTGCAGCTGACGCCGGTGGCCCTGGCCGAAGGCATGGCCGTGGCGCGGCGCCTGTTCAAGCCTGAGCAATACCGCCCGGTGGACTACCAGAACATCCCCACCGCCGTGTTCAGCCAGCCACCGATTGGCACGGTTGGCCTGACCGAGGAGCAGGCGCTGGAGGCCGGGCATAAGGTGCAGGTCTTCGAAAGCCGCTTCCGCGCCATGAAGCTGACACTCACCGATATTCAGGAAAAGACCCTGATGAAGCTGGTGGTCGATGCCGACACCGACAAGGTGCTGGGCTGCCACATGGTGGGCCCTGACGCTGGCGAGATCATCCAGGGCCTGGGCATCGCCCTGAAGGCCGGAGCGACCAAGCAACAGTTCGACGAGACCATCGGCGTGCACCCGACGGCGGCTGAAGAGTTCGTGACCATGCGCACCGTTACCCGCTGATGCTACCGGCCTCATTGCCGGCTTGCCGGCAATGAGGCCCATGCGCGCCGCGCAATCCTTTGCTCAGCCGATTCCCTTCTATTAATAAACCTCGGTTATAGCCAAAACCAATCGCAAGCATGAGCTTTGCCAATGAGCCTTCAGCGGGATGATTAGTTAGGATTCTATCCATCAACTGATTCCAACCCCATGAAGGAGCGTCTCTCATGCCAATCATCAACAGCCAGGTCAAACCGTTCAACGCCACTGCATACCACAAAGGCGAGTTCGTTCAGGTCAGCGAAGCCGACCTGAAAGGCAAGTGGTCTGTCGTGTTCTTCTACCCGGCCGACTTCACCTTCGTCTGCCCGACCGAGCTGGGTGACCTTGCTGACAACTACGCCGAGTTCCAGAAGCTGGGCGTGGAAATCTACGGTGTGTCCACCGACACCCACTTCACCCACAAAGCCTGGCACGACACCTCGGACACCATCGGCAAGATCGAATACCCGCTGATCGGTGACCCGACCCACGTCATCTCGCGCAACTTCGACGTGCTGATCGAAGAAGCCGGCCTGGCCGATCGCGGTACCTTCGTGATCAACCCGGAAGGCCAGATCAAGATCGTCGAACTGAACGACGGTGGTGTAGGCCGCGATGCTGCCGAACTGCTGCGTAAAGTGAAGGCTGCCCAGTACGTTGCCGCCCACCCAGGCGAAGTGTGCCCAGCCAAGTGGAAAGAAGGCGAAGCCACCCTGGCACCGTCGCTGGACCTGGTTGGCAAGATCTAAGGCCATGTGCATGTCGTGGGCGGTAGCCAGCCGCCAAAGCTGAAGTAGTCACCGCCCCGTAAAAGCGCCCGGGCGACGTCGCCTGGGCGTTTTTGTATCCGAGTTTTGAAAAAAGGAATCGCCCGTATGTTGGACGCCACGCTTAAATCGCAACTGAAAACCTACCTGGAGCGGGTCACCCAGCCGATCGAGATTGTTGCCTCCCTCGACGACGGCGCGAAGTCCCGCGAATTGCATGACCTGCTGGTGGAAATTGCCAGCCTGTCAACCTTGATTACCCTGCGCGCGGATGGTGATGACGCCCGTCGTCCATCGTTCTCGCTCAATCGCCCCAATGGCGAGATCAGCCTGCGCTTTGCCGGCATCCCCATGGGCCACGAATTCACCTCGCTGGTGCTGGCGCTGCTGCAAGTCGGCGGCCACCCGTCCAAGGCGAGTGCCGAAGTGATCGAGCAGATCCAGGCGCTGGAAGGCGAGTTCACCTTCGAAACCTACTTCTCGCTGTCGTGCCAGAACTGCCCGGATGTGGTTCAGGCGCTTAACCTGATGGCGGTGCTCAACCCCAATGTGCGCCATGTGGCCATCGACGGTGCGCTGTTCCAGGCAGAAGTGGAAGCGCGCAAGATCATGGCGGTGCCGAGCATCTACCTGAACGGTGAAGTGTTTGGCCAGGGCCGTATGGGCCTGGAAGAAATCCTCGGCAAGATCGACACCAACGCCGGTGCTCGCCAGGCCGAGAAGATCAACGCCAAGGACGCCTTTGATGTGCTGGTGGTCGGCGGTGGGCCAGCCGGCGCGGCAGCGGCTATTTACGCCGCACGTAAAGGCATCCGCACCGGCGTCGCCGCCGAGCGTTTTGGCGGCCAGGTGCTCGATACCCTGGCCATCGAGAACTTCATCTCGGTGCAGGAAACCGAAGGGCCGAAGTTGGCAACGGCGCTGGAAGAGCACGTCAAGCAGTACGACGTGGACATCATGAACCTGCAGCGCGGCGAAGCACTGATTCCGGCCACCGATGGTGGCCTGCATGAAGTACGCCTGGCCGGCGGCGCCTCGCTCAAGGCCAAGACCGTGATCCTGGCCACCGGCGCCCGCTGGCGCGAAATGAATGTGCCGGGCGAGCAGGAGTACCGTGCCCGTGGTGTCGCCTACTGCCCGCACTGTGATGGCCCGCTGTTCAAGGGCAAGCGCGTAGCGGTGATCGGTGGTGGCAACTCGGGCGTGGAAGCGGCCATCGACCTGGCCGGTATCGTCGCCCAGGTGACGCTGATCGAGTTCGACAGCCAACTGCGGGCTGATGCGGTGTTGCAGCGCAAACTGCACAGTTTGCCGAACGTGAAAGTGATCACCAGTGCGCTGACCACCGAAGTGTTGGGCAATGGTGAGAAAGTGACCGGCCTGCGTTACAAGGACCGCACCACCGACGAGCAGCATGAGGTGGCGCTGGAAGGCATCTTCGTGCAGATCGGCCTGCTGCCGAACACCGACTGGCTGAAAGGCACCGTCGAGCTGTCGCCGCGAGGTGAGATCATCGTCGATGCCAAGGGTCAGACCAGCATCCCGGGTGTGTTTGCGGCCGGTGACGTAACGACCGTGCCGTACAAGCAGATCGTGATTGCGGTGGGCGAGGGGGCCAAGGCCTCGCTGGCAGCCTTCGACCACCTGATCCGGACCTCGGCGCCGGCGTAAGCCTGTACCGGCCCTATCGCCGGCAAGCCAGCTCTCACAGGGTAATCACAGATTCCGAAACTGTGGTACGCCTGAGGGAGCTGGCTTGCCGGCGATAGGGCCTATGAGGTTCAAGGGTGTCTATGATGACTGAAGACCCCCTCAGGAAACCCACCATGACCCTGATCAGCCGCGAACCCTGGTGGTTAGTCCCTCCAAAGCCCGGGCAGAAAGAGCAAGACCTGCACTGGGGTTACCTGGAAATCTATGCCGACGGCCACACCGTGTTCGTCGACCAGCGCCCCAGTGACCGGGAGCTGGCCGAGCGCAAGAGCTGCCGCAACTTCCCCGACCCGGAGCCGTGACGGCTCAGCCTTCCAGCTCGGCCAGGCGTGCCTCCAGCGCCGCGATGCGGGCTTCCAGGGCTTCGATCCGTTCTTCCGACACACTGCCGCCACCGCTGCGCGCGCCACCTTCCTGCTGACGTGCAGCGAGGATCGCCTCGATTTCCGCCGGGTCGCCCAACGCATGGGTGTAGCGGTCTTCACGCTGGCCGGCCTGGCGCGGCAGGTGCAAGGCCAGATCCCGCGATATCAGACGTTCCAGCTGGTGCTGGATCTGCTCGGTGTCGTCGAAGTCGTGCAGGCGGTTACTGCGGGTCAGCAGTTCGTTGAGGGTTTGCGGGCCGCGCAGGAACATCAGGCCCATCAGCACCAGTTGGGCCGGTACCAGCTCCAGGGCCTTGTCTACCCGCTGTTCCCAGCGATCGGCACGGCTGCCCATCTGCAGGCGGGTCATGCCTTGCCCTTCGAGGGAACGCAGGGCTTGGCCGATCTGGCCTTGGGTAAGGTTCATCACCGGCTCGCGGCTGGTCTTCTGGTTACAGGCCAGGACCAGGGCATTGAGGGTCAGCGGGTAGCTTTCCGGGCTGGTGGCCTGCTTTTCGATCAGCGAGCCGAGAACGCGGATCTCGATGCTGTTGAAGCGGCCTTCACCTGCGGTTTCGTGTTCTGACATGGCCCTGTCTCAATGGCTGGGGAAAGGCCACTAGGGTAGGTAAAGCCACCGCGTAAGGCAATTGGGGCCGCGATGCGGCCCCAATAAGGTCAAGCGTTGCGTCGTTCTTCGGCTTGGCACGCCGCTGCCGTGAACAGCACATCGGTCGAAGAATTCAGCGCCGTTTCGGCCGAATCCTGCAGCACACCGATAATGAAGCCCACTGCTACCACTTGCATGGCAATTTCACTGGGGATGCCAAACAGGCTGCACGCCAGCGGAATCAACAGCAGCGAGCCCCCGGCCACGCCCGAGGCACCGCAGGCGCAAACGGCTGCCACTACGCTTAGCAGTACGGCCGTTGGCAGGTCCACGGGAATGCCCAAGGTATGCACCGCCGCCAGCGTCAGCACGGTAATGGTGATGGCCGCACCGGCCATGTTGATGGTGGCACCCAGCGGGATCGACACCGAGTAGGTGTCTTCGTGCAGGCCAAGGCGCTCCGACAGGGCCAGGTTGACCGGGATGTTGGCCGCCGAACTGCGGGTGAAGAACGCGGTAATGCCGCTTTCGCGCAGGCACAGCAGGGTGAGTGGGTAGGGGTTGCGGCGGATTTTCCAGAACACGATCAGCGGGTTCATGATCAGTGCCACGAACAGCATGCAGCCAATCAGCACCGCGAGCAGGTGCAGGTAGCCGAACAGGGCGTCCAGGCCAGATTGCGCCAGAGTGGAACTGACCAGGCCGAAAATGCCCAGCGGGGCGAAACGGATGACAACCCGCACGATCAGCGTGACGCCGTTGGACAGGTCTTCGACCACGGTGCGGGTGGTTTCACCGGCATGACGCAGGGCCACGCCAAGGCCGATGGCCCAGGTGAGTATGCCGATGAAGTTGGCGTTGAGCAGGGCGTTGACCGGGTTGTCGACCGCGCTCAACAGCAAGTTTTGCATCACTTCAGCGATACCGCCCGGTGCGCTCAACGTGGCCTCGCCAGTACTGAGCGCCAGGTGGGACGGGAACAGCATGCTGGCGACCACGGCTACCACTCCCGCGGCGAAGGTGCCCAGCAGGTACAGCCATAGGATCGGCCGAATATGGGTTTCCTGGCCGTGGCGATGGTTGGCGATCGAGGCCATGACGAGGATGAACACCAGTACGGGCGCCACCGCCTTCAATGCGCTGACGAACACCTTGCCGAGGAAGGCCAGGTCGCGGGCGATGGCGGGCGCCAGAAGGGCCAAGGCAATACCGGCAAGCAGGCCAATGACGATCTGTGTCACCAGGCTGGTTCGGTTGAGTAGGCGAAGTACAGGGGACATGTGCAGCACAATCTCATTATTGTGAAAGGGCGCGACTTTAGCACAGAGCGCGGCGGCGCAGCCTCGGCTGTGTCGTCGCAGGGGCCAACGTCACCAATGAAACAACTCTCGCCGTGCGCCTTCGGTAATTGCCACGATCCCCGGGTGCTTGACCTTGCGTTCCACCGAAATGGCATAGAACGACTCATGCACGGCCTCGGTCTGCCCGATCAGTTCCACGCCATACTGGCGGCACACTTCGTCGGTAATCACGCTGGGGGCGACGAAAATGCCGCTGCCTGACTGCCCGAACGCCTGCATCAAGGCACTGTCATCGAACTCGCCCACGATCCGTGGCTGCACCTGTTGCTCGCCTAGCCAGCGCAGCAGGCGGCTGCGCACCACGGTCTCCTGGCCGGGAACGAGCAGCGGTGCATCCTGCAGGCAAGCCGGGAAGGGGCCGTCCAGCCGTTGTGCCAGCGTTGGGGTGGCGAAGAAGCTCAGCCCGCATTCGCCCAGCTTCTGGCTGTAGCCTTTGATGTCCAGGTGGCTGGGCATGGGGCTGTCGGAAATCACCAGGTCCAGGCGCTGGATGGCCAGGTCTGCCAGCAACCGCTCGAGTTTGTCTTCGCGGCAGTTGATGCGCAGCACCTCATCCAGCTCCATGGTCGGTGCCAGCAGGCGGTAGACGATGGATTTGGGCACCACGTCGGCCACCCCCACGCGAAACAGGATCTGCTCTTGCGGGCCGGCGCGCAGCATGGCTTCCAGCTCACCGCCGAGCTGGAACATCTGCTCGGCATAGACCAGCGCCTGGCGGCCTGTCTCGGTCAGCTCCAGCTGCCGGCCTGCACGCTGGAACAACTCCAGGCCATAGGTTTGCTCGAACAGGCTGATCTGCCCGCTGATGGTTTGTGGTGTGAGGTTGAGCTGTTCGCTGGCGCGGGTGATGCTGCCCGTCTTGGCCACGGCCCAGAAGTAATGCAGTTGGCGATAGTTGAGCACTGTCGGTCGCCCCGATTCGTAAAAACCGAAGTATACGCCATGAAAATACGAATTTTCCTGAACTATTGGCGTCTCTAGAATGCACGGCATCAGGCGCCATGCGCCGCCGGGATATTTCATGCGAGGACACCATGCTACAACTCAAATCCATTGGCACCCCGTTGGTGCTGGCGTTGGCCCTGTTCACGCTTGCGGGTTGCGACCAGGCCGAGAAATCCGCCCAGCAAATGCTCGACCAGGCGGCGCAGTCGGCCAAGCAGGCGATCGACGACACCAACAAAGCCGCCCAGCAGGCCTTGAGTGAGGCCATCGGCAAGGGAGGCCACACGCCTGAAGATGCCGACAAGAAAAAAGACACTCAGGAAATCTGACCCCCAACCGCCGCTGCAGGATTTGAACAATGGAATACTTGCTGGAACTCGCCGCTAGCCCTACCGCCTGGGTTGCCCTGGCTACGCTGGTGGCCATGGAAGTTGTACTGGGCATCGACAACCTGATCTTCATTTCCATCCTGACCAACAAGCTGCCGGTGGAATACCGTTCCAAGGCGCGACGCATTGGTATCAGCATGGCCTTGGTCATGCGCTTGGCCTTGCTCAGCACGGTGGCCTGGATCGTTCAGCTGACCGACCCGGTGTTTGAAGTGTTCGGCAACGCCTTCTCATGGAAGGACGTGATCCTGATTGCCGGTGGCCTGTTCCTGCTGTGGAAGGCGACCAAGGAGATACACGAAAACGTCGACCCGCACGGCGCCAAGGAAGAAGCCAAGGTGTCGTCGACGGTTACCCTGGGCTTTGCGGCGGCGATCTTCCAGATTTTGCTGCTGGACATCGTCTTTTCGGTGGACAGCATCATCACCGCCGTGGGCATGACCGAGCACTTGCCGATCATGATCATTGCCGTTATCACGGCTGTAATCGTGATGATGGTGGCCGCCGACCCGCTGGCCAACTTCATCAATGACAACCCGACGGTGGTCATGCTGGCCCTGGGCTTCCTGATCATGATCGGCATGACATTGATCGCCGAAGGCTTTGGTGCCCATGTGCCGAAGGGGTATGTGTATGCGGCCATGGCGTTCTCGACCGCGATCGAGATCCTCAACATCCTGGCTCGCAGGGCGCGATTGAAGCGTGAGGCGGCTGAAGGTTGATAAACATACGGGGCGCCATGCGCCCCGTTTGCGGTTTCTGAACGCTTAGTGCACCCCGGCATGCCGCCGCGCCCGGCGCACAGGCAGCGGCTTGGCGGGGGCCTGCGGTGGCAGGTGGTGGTGGGAATGACGCCGCACGATACGCAGTACACCCCACAGCATGGCGGCTGCGACGCTCAGCCACATGCCCACCAGCATGAGGATTGCCATGGTCAGGCTCATCTGTGCCTCCATCTCCAAGGGCAGCGCACGGTCAGCCAGCGCTTGCCTTCCAGACACTGCTTTAGTCTAGCCCTTCGCCTGTGACGTTCCATCGAACAAAGGTCTATCTCTGGGTCCGATTCGCTCTAAGCCGCTGTCGGACTATACCCGCGCCGCTGTGGGACCTATGATCGTTGGCCAGAGCCGGGCGCTGCCTGCCTGGCGTTGAAACAAGCGAGCGCCCATGCAGCAACATTCCTTCAAAACCGTCCCACGTCGGCTGCTGGCTGCCTGCCTGATTGCGGCCAGCCTGGCCGGCTGTGCCAGTGCGCCACCCGCCAACCTCAAGGGCCTGCCGCAGCGTGTCGAGATCAGCAGCGTGCCGTTCTACCGTGGCAACGCCAACCACAGTGGCGCCATGGCCCTGGCCGCCGTGTTGTCGCAGCAGGGCGCGCCCATCACCCCGGGGCTGCTGGACAAGCCGTTGAACCTGCCTCAGGGCGCCGAAGCGCTGGACACCGGCATTCCTCGCGTGGCGCGGGACTACGGCATGGTGGTGTACCCGCTGGACAAGCAGCTGGACGCGCTACTGGCCCAGGTGGCGGCTGGCAACCCGGTACTGCTGCGTTATGAGGACGGTTCGGCGTGGTGGGGCGAGCCGCGTTATGCGGTGCTGATCGGCTATGACCGTTATAAGCAACGGGTGCTGTTGCGCTCGGGCATGCACCGGCGGCAGGTGATGGCGTTCGATGACTTTGCCTCGGCGTGGGCGAAGCAGGGGAGTTGGGCGGTACTGGTACAGCCGCCACGGCAGCTGCCGGCCCAGGTGGATCGGCAGCGCTGGCTGCAGGCTGCGGATGAACTGGCGCGGGCGGGGCAGGAGATTGCGGCGAAGCAGGCCGTCAATAGCTTGAACAAATAGTTTTGCCTGTACCGGCCCTTTCGCGGGTAAACCCGCGAAGAGGCCAGTCCCGGCTACATCAGAAGCCCAGACGATCGCGCAGGCTGTAGTACCAGGCACCGATGGCGCTGAATGGCACGCGCAGCATCTGGCCACCCGGGAACGGGTAGTGCGGCAGGCCGGCGAAGGCGTCGAAACGCTCAGCCTGGCCACGCAGGGCCTCGGCCAGCACCTTGCCTGCCAGGTGGGTGTAGGTTACGCCGTGGCCCGAGCAGCCCTGGGAGTAGTAGATGTTGTCACCGATACGGCCAACCTGCGGCAGGCGCGACAGGGTCAGCAGGAAGTTACCGGTCCAGGCGTAGTCGATCTTCACGTTCTTCAGCTGCGGGAAGGCCTTGAGCATCTTCGGACGGATGATCGCCTCGATGTTGGCCGGGTCACGCGCGCCGTACACCACGCCGCCGCCGAAGATCAGGCGCTTGTCGCTGGTGAGGCGGTAGTAGTCGAGCAGGTAGTTGCAGTCTTCGACGCAGTAGTCCTGCGGCAGCAGGGTGCGTGCCAGTTCTTCGCCCAGAGGCTCGGTGGTGATCACCTGGGTACCGCATGGCATGGACTTGGCGGCCAGTTCCGGTACCAGGTTGCCCAGGTAGGCGTTGCCGGCGACGATGATGAACTTGGCGCGTACTTTACCTTGTGGCGTGTGTACGACCGGGTTGGCACCACGTTCGATGCGCACCGCCGGGGTTTGCTCATAGATGATGCCGCCCAGCGACTCGACCGCAGCGGCTTCGCCCAAGGCCAGGTTGAGCGGGTGGATGTGGCCGCCGCTCATGTCCAGCATGCCGCCCACATAGCTGTCGCAGGCGACCACTTCGCGGATGCGCTTCTGGTCCATCAGCTCCAGCTGGTTGTGGCCGAAACGTTCCCACAGGCGCTTTTGCGACTCCAGGTGGCCCATCTGCTTGCTGGTGAGGGCGGCGAACACGCCACCGTCTTTCAGGTCGCACTGAATGTTGTACTTGGCCACGCGCTCACGAATGATGCGGCCGCCTTCGAAGGCCATGTGGCCCAGCAGTTGCGCCTGCTTGGGGCCAACGGTGCGTTCGATGACGTCGATGTCACGGCTGTAGCTGTTGACGATCTGGCCGCCGTTGCGGCCCGACGCGCCGAAGCCGACCTTGGCCGCTTCGACGATGCTTACCTTGAAGCCGTTTTCCAGCAGGAACAGGGCGCTGGACAGGCCGGTGTAGCCGGCGCCGATGATGCACACATCGGTTTCCACCTCACCCTGCAGCGCCGGACGTGGCGGCACCGGGTTGGCCGAGGCGGCGTAGTAGGACTGGGGGTAGGGGGTGTTAGCCATGCTGCAGGAACCTCGTGTTTTATATTTTTAACGAATGTACCGATGCTATCAATAATAATAAACACCCGCTAGTCGTCTGATGAAAATCCTTTACGGGCTACCTGCCAGCCCATCTATCTATAAAGAGTTTAAGATTCAGTAGCTTAGCGCGAAAAAAAGTGTTGACAGGGTTTTAGGAATGCGTAGAATGCGCACCACACGACAGGCACATAGCTCAGTTGGTTAGAGCACCACCTTGACATGGTGGGGGTCGTTGGTTCGAGTCCAATTGTGCCTACCAAATCGAAGAAAGGGGTGATCCGCAGGGGTCACCCCTTTTTTCATTGCCCGGTTTCGGGTGCAGCAAACCGTTGCAGGGGCGCGAAGCGCTTACCTTCGAAAGTTTTTGATTTTTCTCAAAAAAAAGCTTTACAGGTGTGTATTCGATCACTAATATGCGCACCACACGACAGGCACATAGCTCAGTTGGTTAGAGCACCACCTTGACATGGTGGGGGTCGTTGGTTCGAGTCCAATTGTGCCTACCAAATCCGAAAAGGGCGATCAGAAATGATCGCCCTTTTTGCATGTGCGCGTGAAGCAGCGTGTAACGTTTGGTCGCGGTTCGGGACAGAGGTCGGCGTGCTAGAATCCGCCCCTTCGAATCTGGAGGTACACGCGTGCGCAAACTGGCTGTGGTAATGGCAGTGCTCGCCCTGGCGGGCTGTGAGAACGAGGTCGAAGGCGTGCACAAGCAGGTGGCCGAACACCTGCACAACCCCAAAACCGCCAAGTTCGGCAACGTACGGATCGACACCCAGGGCACCATCTGCGGCCAGGTCCGTGGCAAGGATGATGCCGGGCAGTACGAAGCCTACCGCAGCTACGTGGCGATCAAGCGCGATGGCCAGTACGACATCATCGTCGACGACACCGGCAACAACCTGCGCATCCGCGAGATGTGCGGTGGTGCCGACCTGCAGCGCCGTGCCGAGGCGCTGGCAGACCAACCGGCACCCGAGGGCTGGGATGTAGAGGTGGTTCAGGGCGCCAACATGGGCGCGCTGAGCGACATGACCGCACGGCTTATCGAAAAGGGCATCCCGTCTTCGGTGGAATACCGCGACGGCAAGCCAGTGGTGCTGATGGGGCCGTTCCCTACCCGCGAAGAAGCACAAGCGCGCAGGGATGAAGTGATGGCCAAGCTGGGCACCGATTCGGTGGTTATCCAGCACGGGGCCACACGCTAACCGCTCCTGTCAGCCCCGCAAGGCACAGTTAACCGTGCGCTAGACAATGTTCACACAAGTTTGGCTATGCTTGGAGTGACGATGCCGAACGGGGAGGGGCCTCATGTCTACACTGGAGCGGGCCATTGCCGTGGCCGCCAGGGCGCATGAAGGGCAATACGACAAGGGTGGGGCGGCTTATATCCTCCACCCGCTACGCGTGATGATGCGGGTGTCCACACCCGAACAACGGATTGTCGCAGTACTTCACGATGTGATCGAGGATACCCCGCTGACCCTGTCCGACCTGGCGCGCGAGGGTTTCGCGCTTAAAATCCTTGCAGCCTTGTTGGCGCTCAGTCGCCGCGAGGGTGAGGCTTATCAGGACTTCGTGGTGCGTCTGGGCGATGACCCGCTGGCGCGAACCGTCAAACTGGCCGATCTGGCCGATAACAGTGACATTTCGCGCATCCCTTGCCCTGGCCCCGCCGACCTGGCGCGGTTGGCCCGCTACCGGGAAGCCAGCGCCTATTTGCAGGCGTTGGCCTGAGGTTCAGCCGCAGGCCTTGAGGTTGACCGGCCCGACGAACTCATTACCCCGGCCCATCACGCAAGCCACCTGCTGGTTGCGTTGCCGCTCCCATGCCTGCGGCGGATAGGTCTTGTTCCAGGCCTCGAACAACTGGCGGTCCTGCCGGGACAAGCGCAGGTTGTACTGTTTGCTCATGTAGAAGTAGGTGCGGGCGATCATGCCGCGTATCGAGGGGCGTGGCATGACCTTCCTGGCTTTGAAGTCGACCTGGGTCAGGCAGCTGCCATACTGGCCGCGTTGCTCCGGCAGCCAGCCAAAACTGAAGTTGCTGCGGTCGCCATTGACCTCGCCGATGCTCGGTACAAGGTTGTGCAGGTCAGCCTCGGCACGTTTGTACACCTCGTCATGCTGCGAGCACTGCTTGCGCCCGCCGTCCTGCCAGCACTGGCGCTGATGGCCGATCTGCCAGGCGGGCACGATGTGCTCCCACTCGATACGTGACGCGCGCTGGGCGTTCTTGCGCGGGGCATAGCCGCAGGACGCCAGGTCGACCTTGTTGCCTTTGTATTTGCAGCCGCAATAAAACTCGGTCGATTGCGGCGCATACAGCTTCCAGGCGACCTTCTTGGCCTCCTGAAAGGTGCGTGGGGCATCGGCTTGGGCTAGTGAAGCGGTCAGTAACAGGCAGGCTGCGGCAAAAAACGAAACTCTCATGCGGGGTCAGTCTTCCTTCGGTACGGTCCAGAAAACCTGTACGCCGCCATCGTCGCGGTGAGCGAGGGTTACGTTGTCGTTTTCTGCGATCTCCTCCAGCAAGGTTTCCCAGTCTTCCGGGCTTTCCTGTTCCAGGCGGAAGATCAGCGCCGCTCGGCTGCGCTGGGCGGTAGGGCTGTTGATGATCTTTTGGATGCGTACACCCAGCTGTTCATAGCTGTTTGGGGTGGCGGAGGCGGTGCTGGACACAGGCATTTCCTTGTTTTGCTGTATGCACATACAGTATTTCACTGTAAGTAAATTCGCAACAGCTTGTCGGGGGGAAATCCTTTCTTGGCCAGTCATGGCTATGACGTCAGGTAAAGCGTTCGAAACGGTAAGGCGCTGGGTCTATCAGTGGAGTTGCCTGGGACACCAGGTCTGCTGCCAGCTGGCCGGCCGCAGGCGAGGTGCCGAAGCCATGCCCGGAAAAACCGGTGGCCAGGGTCAGGCCCGGAAGACTGGCCACCGGGCCGATCACCGGGTTGGAGTCGGGGGTGACGTCGATGGTCCCGGCCCAGGCGCTGGCGATACGTGCCTGTTCGAACACGGGCCAGGCCGCCTTGAGGTTGCGCATGGCTTCCTCGTTGAGTGCCGGGTTGGCGAGCGGGTCTTGCACCCGTACGCGCTCGAAGGGGCTGACATCGGTGGCTTTCCAGCGCCGGGCCAGGGCCAGATCCTTGAAGAAGTGCTTGCCAAAGCTGATGCGCAGGAAGTCCCGCTGGGCACGCAACTGGGGCAGGTAACGCTTGCCCAGCAGCAAGTGGTCCAGGGTCAGGAAGGCATCCAGCGCGCCGCGCTGGGTGATGATGTAGCCGCCGTCTTTGTGCTTGCGGAAAGAAAAGTCCGGTGCACCGACGGCGATGTCGGTGGGCCCGTCCATGGGCTCGGTGCGCAGCACGGAGCAGGTCAGCGGCAAGGTTGGCAGGTTGATGCCAAGGTTGCCGAGGAACTTGCGTGACCACAGACCGCCGGCCAGCAACACCTGATCGCAGCGAATCTCGCCCTGCTCGGTGACCACGCCGCTGACTCGGCCAGCAGCGGTGACCAGGGTGCGCACTGCGCAGTTCTCTACCACCACCGCGCCCTTGGCCATTGCCGCACGGGCAATGGCGCTGGCGGCCAGGGTGGGTTCGGCGCGTGCGTCCGACGGGGTAAAGATGCCGCCCGCCCAGTCTGCCCGGCCACCCGGCACCATCTGGGCTATTTCATGCGCGCTCAGCAAGCGCGAGTCCAGGCCCAGTGCTTCGACGCTTTTCAGCCAGCCTTCATGCATGCCCATCTGCGTGTCGTTGCGGCCGATGAACATGATACCGGCCTGGCGATAGCCGACGTCGCTGCCCACACGTGCCGGCATTTCGGCCCACAACTGGTCGGCCGCCAGCGCCAGGGGGATGTCGTGGGCGTGGCGGTTGGTCTTGCGTACCCAGCCCAGATTGCGGGACGACTGTTCGCCAGCGATGCGCCCCTTTTCCAGCACCACCACCGGGATGTTGCGTTCGGCAAGGGTCAATGCGGCGGTGAGGCCGATGATGCCGCCGCCGATGATGACCACGGTGGTGGCGTCGGGATGACGGGCGCTGGTTTGCACAGGGGCGATCGTGGGAGACATGGCTTTACTCGATGCAGGTCAGACAGGGGAAGTGCTCAGGGGCAGTCAGAGCCTTTACTGGCCAAGGCGGATCATGGTCACGTGTGCTTGCCCTGCGCCGCGATAGGCCGTGACTTCCAGTTCGACCTTGTACACGGTCGAGCCGAGAGGCGGGCAGGTGACCGTGGTGGCCGGGTCGATACCTCGGAACTTCTCACCGATCACGTCCATTACCCGTGGCACATCGGCAGGGTCCTGGATGAACACGCGTGAGTTGATGACGTCGGCCAGGCTGGCGTCGACCGCCGCCAGGGCGGTTTCGATGTTGGCGAACACCTGGTGGGTCTGCTCGATCACATCCTCCGGGATGACCTGGGTCTGCGGGTTGCGCCCGGCGGTGTTGGAGACGTGAATCCAGTTGTCTACCGCCACCAAGCGGGAGTAGCTGGCCATGTCTTCGAACCTGGAGCCGGTTTTCAGTTTGGTGATCTGTGTCATGGGCTTTGCCTTGTTATCGGGTAGTGGGGGGATCAGCTGAGAACGGGGGTTTCCCAGAGGTTGAGCTTTACGCCAATGCCTTGTTCGAGCGCCTTGCGGTACACCACGGTGCCCCAGGCCACGTCCTCGACGGGCATGCCGCCCACCGACATCAGGATGATTTCGTCGTCGTGCAGGCGCCCTGGTGCATCGCCGCAGATGATCTTGCCGATGTCCTCCACTTGCTCGGCGGCCAGCTTGCCTTCGGCAATCATGTCCATGAAGCGCACGCCAACCAGCGGTACGTGGTTGTGTGCGGGCTTGGGCAACTCGGCGAACCAGGCTTCGTACAGGCCGGTGTTGTCCACCACCTTGCGCACGTCGTCCTGCTCCATGCCGGCGTCGATGCTGCACGGCGCCGGCATGGCCAGGAACGCGCCGGGCTTGACCCACTCGCGGCGTACCAGCGGGTACTGGCTGGGGTCACCGACTTCGCCCGAACTGCAGTAGCTGACTAGGTCAGAGCCGCGTACCACGTCTTCCAGGGTTTCAACCACCTGGATCGTCGTGATTTGCGGGAAAGTGGCCTTGACCCAGGCAACGAACGCATCCAGGTTCTTCTGGCCGCGCCCCTTGAGCTTGAGGGTGTCGATCAGCGGGCACACTGCCATGAACGCGGCGACCGTGGTCTTGCCCATCACGCCCGGGCCGGCCAGGCCGATGACCTTGGCGTCCTTGCGTGCCAGGTGGCGAGCGCCCACGCCCGGGATGGCACCGGTGCGGTAGGCCGACAGCAGGTTGGCCGACATGTGCGCCAGCGGAGCGCCGGTGTCGGCATCGTTGAGGGTGAACATCAGGATTGAGCGCGGCAGGCCCTTTTCGCGGTTGGCGATGTTCGAGCCGTACCACTTGGCACCTGCGGTCTGGAAGTTGCCGCCCAGGTACGCTGGCATCGCCATCATGCGGCGGTCGGCGGTGGGCTTGGGCATGGTGGGGAACGGCGAGTGCTCGGGGAAAGTGATCATTGCGCCGTGCGAGTCGCTGTTCGGGCCGGCCATGCGGTAGTCGCCCTGGTACAGCAGGCCGAACATTTCTTCCATGGTGTCGACGCAGGCGGGCATGTCAGTGACGCCGGCGCGGATCATGTCCTGTTCGGACAGGTAGATGAAATCAATTCTGGTATCGGGGGTCATGGCGGGTCTCGCGGGGCTGGCTGCCGTCGGATTTGTTGTTGGTGACGTGGCAGCCAGTTTCGCTAACGACTGGTAGGTCGTCTTGTGCCTGCCTGCCAGCCGAGTTGACCGTCAGTGCCAAGGCCTCAATGGCCAGCGAGCGAGAAGCTGGCGGGGGTGTCGCGCAAGCTGAGGGCCGTCAGCAGGCACACCACCAGGGTGCACAGGGCGAGCAGCGCGGCCCACGCGGTGGGGCCGTGGCCGAGTACCACGGCGGCCAGCGGGGCAGCGCTGGCGGACACCGACAACTGGATGGCGCCCAGCAGCGCTGCGGTGGAGCCCAAAGCCTTGTCTTGCGAGGCCATGACCAATGACATCAGCGTCGACTCGGCGATGCCTAAACCGAACAGCGCCACCACCATGCCGCCAGCCACACCCGGTAGCCCCAGACCGGTGAGCGCACCGAGCAGGCTGATGCAGGCGCCGCCAGCCATGCACAGCACGCCCAGGCGGGTGAGGTTGTTCAGGCCCAGAAGGCCGATCAGGCGGCTTGCGGCCATGGCGCCGAACAGGATCGACACTCCGGTAGCCCCGAACAGCAGGCCGAAGGCCTGGGCGCTCAGGCCGTAGTGTGCCTGGTACACCAGTGTGGCGCCGCCGATGTAGGCGAACAGGAAGAAGAACACGGCAGCCATGGCCAGGGTCGGGCGCAGGAAGCGGCGGTCGGCGAGGATGGCCAGATAGGTACGGCAGGCGTGGCCGAGGTGCAGGGGGGCACGTTTGTTGACGGGCAGGGTTTCCGGCAGGTTCAGCAAGCTGTTGACCAGCACTGCCAGGCCCATGCCGGCGAGTACCAGCATCACTGCCCGCCAGCCGAAGTGCGCATCGATCACGCCGCCCAAGGCAGGTGCCAGGATCGGTGCCACGCCTTCGATGGTCATCAGCAGGGCGAACAGCTTGGTCGCGGCAACGCCTTGGCTCACGTCACGGACCATGCTCATGATCACCACCAGGGTCAGTGCGCTGCCCAGGCCCTGGAAGAAGCGCAGTGCAATCAGGGTATCGAGGCTGGGGGCTGCGGCTGCGCCGAGCGAACAGAGGATGAACAGCAGCAGGCCGGCCAGCAGCGGCTTTCGCCGGCCATAGGCGTCGACGATGGGGCCGAAGATCAACTGGCCGGCGCCCATGGCCAGCAGGAAGAAGGTGAGCGTCAGCTGCACACGGGTGAAGCTTGCCTGATAGTGGCTGGCGATTTCCGGCAGGCTCGACAGGTACATGTCGACAGCGGAAGGGCCGAGGGCACCGACCAGGCCGAGGCCCAGCGCGAAGCTGAAGCGTATTGGGGGGGAAGGATCTGCTTGCATGGTTTTCTCTGGCTGATTTTTCGCCTACCGGTCGGTAGGTTGGCGAATGGTATTCGCCAGGGCAGGCAAGGTCAAACCCCTCCGTGGGCCAGGCACCCCGCTCCCACAGGGATCCTGCCGGTTTCAAAGGTGGCTTCAGAACGGCACGGCCACGGTCAACTGGCTGTACACATTGGTGCCATTTCCTCCCACCTGGTTGCCACCGTTACTCTCGTCCTTGCGCGGTTGGTACAGGCCCACCAGCGGGCTGATGATCAGGTGTTCGGTGACCGCCCATTCAATGTACAGGTCCAGTTCGCGGGCATCGAGGTTGAGGCTGTCGCGGGTGCGCACCGTGTCGAAGTCGAAGTACAGGGCGCCGACCGTGAGGTTTTCCAGCGGCGTCGCCTTCACGCCCACATGGTGGATGCCGGTGTTGCTGTTGAACGGGCCTGCATAATTGGCCGCGACTTCACCCTGGAACCAGGTGCCGTAACCGTTGGACAAGCCGCTGAACAGCGAGTCCCAGCCGGCCGAGTAGCGGGTATAGCGGTAGGTGATCGAGGGGGCCCAGGGCAGGTCGGCGAAGGTGTAGCCGGTCTGCAGGTACCAGGCTTGTTCTGGGCCGTCGGTCTTGTCCTGCCAGGCGTATTCGAAGGCGAAACTGGCATTGTCGATGCCGGCACTGCCTTCGCCGCGCACGCTGTACACGTCCATGCCTTCGCGGGCCTTCTGGAAGTCGCTGGCCCACTGGTCGGCGACGTCGATGCCGTGGATCCAGGTCAACCCCACGGTGCCCAGTGCATGGGTGTAGTCCAGTGTGCCGGCGGCCAGTTCGGTTTCGGCCTGGGCGCGGTTGTCGGATTTCAGCCACAGCAGGCTGCCGTGCAAACCTTCGCTGCCACCCAGGCGCAGCATCGCAGTGCGGTCGAAGGCGTGCCGGGCGGCCAGGTAGTAGGCGCCACCACGGTCCAGCGCACCCTCTGCCACGCCATTGCCCAGGTTCGGGCCGTCATCGTTGATCAGGAAGCCGCTGCCCAGGCGAATGGTCTGGCGGCCGGCGGAAATGTCCACGCCGTCCTTGCCCAGCACTGGGAACAGGTCGGCCGAGCGCCAGCCGAGGAAGGCGTCCTCGATCTTGGTGGTGCGTTCGGAACCGTCGGTGTTGCCGGCTGCATCGCCATCGCCCCAGGTGGCCGAGCTTACCCAGTTCAGGCTGCCATACAGTGTGCCGTTGCCAGCCAGGCCTTGGTCACCGCTGAGGCCATACTTGATGAAGCCCTCGCGCCAGGTTGATCCCCCCGGGGTGCCGTCGTAGTTCTTGCGGCTGTTGAACATGCCCCATACCGCCAGCATGTCGGCGTTCAGGTGGCTGTCGTCGTCTGCGTACAACTCAACAGCCTGCACGGCCTGGCTGGCCAGCAAGGTGACGAGTGCCAGGGTGGACAGCGTTTGCGGTTTGACCATTACACATCCCTCGATTGTTCTCGGCCCGCTTCACAGGGGGCCTTTGTTGTTCGGGGGCACCCTCGGCTTGGCGAGGGGCCATCGCGGTTGGCGGCGATGGCCTATTAGGGCGTGTGCGGTGGGGCGGGGTCTTGTTCGTGGCTGCCAAGGCGCTTGCACGCCTTGGCCAAGGGGTGGGTCAGTAGCGGATCATCACCGATTTGAGTTCGGTGAAGTCATCGATGAACGCCGAGCCGAACTCGCGGCCGATGCCGGATGCCTTGATGCCGCCAAACGGTACCGCCGGGTCGAGCAGGGTGTGCATGTTCACCCACAGGGTACCGGCCTGGATTTCCGGGATCATGCGCATGGCTTTGCCCAGGTCGTTGGTCCACAGGCTGGCGCTGAGGCCGTAGGGCGAGGCGTTCATCAGGTGCAGCAGTTCGTCTTCGTCGTCATAGGGCAAGAAGGTGGCTACCGGGCCGAAGGTTTCCTGGTTGAGCAGGGTGTCGCTGGCCGACCTGGCGAGGATCACCGTGGGGGCGACGAAGCAGCCGGGGCCGTCGCCCAGCTTGCCGCCATGGATAATCTGGCTACCCTCGGCGCGTGCGATGGCGAACAGTTCGGCCAGCTTCTGCTGGTGCGGTTTGTTGGCCACCGGGCCGAACTGGGTGGCTTCGTCCAGCGGCGAGCCGATTGTCAATTGGCCCAGGCGCTGGGACAGGGCGTCCAGCAGCGGGTCGATGCGCGAGCGGTGCACGTAGAAGCGCTCACCCGCAGCGCAGATTTGCCCCGAATGCAGGAAGCCGGCTTCGATGATGCCGTTCACAGCCTTGTCGGTTGCTACATCGGGCAAGAAGGCCACCGCGTTCTTGCCGCCCAGCTCCAGCGTCGCGCGGGTCAGCTTGGCGCCCATGGCGGCCTGGCCGACGGCGATACCAGTGGGCACGGAGCCGGTGAACGAGACCTTGTCGGTGCCCGCGTGCTCGATCAGCGCCTTGCCCACCAGGCCGCCACCGGTCAGCACGTTCAGCGCCCCGGCCGGCAGGCCAGCTTCTGTGGCCAGTTCGGCAATACGCAGCAACGTCAGCGGGGTGAACTCGCTGGGTTTGAGGATGATGCTGCAGCCGGTGGTGAGCGCCGAGGCCAGCTTCCAGATGGCGATCATGGTGGCGAAGTTCCACGGCACGATGCCCACCACCACGCCGATCGGTTCACGCAGGGTAAAGGCGCTGTAGCGTTCACCCGCAAACGAGGGCAGCGACGGGGTAATGGTTTGCCCGGTGATCTTGGTGGCCCAGCCGGCGTAGTAGCGCAGGAAGTGTGCAGCCTGCTCTACTTCGAAGGCGCGGGAGATGCCGATGAGCTTGCCGGACTGCAAGGTTTCCAGCTGCGCCAGTTCTTCGCGGTTGGCTTCCAACAGGTCGGCCAGTTTGAACAGTACGGCGGCGCGGGCGGCGGGGCTGGTGCGCGACCACGTTGTGAAGCCTTGGCGCGACGAGCTGACGGCGTGGTCGACATCGGCCTGGTTGGCGTCGGCGATGTGGGCGATGGTCTGGCCGTTGGCCGGGTTGACCACGGCAACTTGCGCGGACGACTGGCTGGCGAGGTGCTGACCGTGAATGAACACGCCATGCTCGCGGGCCAGGAATGCCGTGACGGCAGGAAGGAGGGTAATGTCGCTCATGCAAACTCCGGGGGCAGGAAGCCAAAGCCTGCAGCTTAGTGAGTAGGCGAGGGCGGTTCTTGTGCCAGCGTGACAGCGGCATGTCTGTGGCTGCCAGGGGCTGGCAGGCAGCAACAAACCCGGCGGCAGCCATTGGCAAGACGCCATGCCACCCGCAGCGCAGAGTAATCACTCGTTCAACGCCACAAAAACAAGCCGGGGCACAACGATGTCACTCAATAACAAGCTCACCGAGCACCTCAACCGCGGTACGGTCGGTTTCCCCACCGCACTGGCCAGCACTGTCGGGCTGATCATGGCCAGCCCGGTGATCCTCACCGCGACCATGGGCTTTGGCATCGGCGGCAGCGCCTTTGCCGTGGCCATGGTCATTGCCGCGCTGATGATGCTGGCGCAGTCCACCACCTTCGCCGAGGCCGCGTCGATCTTGCCGACTACTGGCTCGGTGTACGACTACATCAACTGCGGCCTGGGCCGCTTCTTCGCCATCACCGGCACGCTGTCGGCCTACCTGATCGTGCATGTGTTTGCCGGCACCGCCGAAACCATCCTCTCGGGCGTGATGGCGCTGGTGAACTTCGAACACCTCAACACCCTGGCAGAATCTGCCGGCGGATCGTGGCTGCTGGGGGTGTGCTTCGTGCTGGCGTTCGCGGTGCTCAATGCCTTTGGCGTCAGCGCCTTCAGCCGTGCAGAAGTGATCCTCACCTTCGGTATGTGGACCACCTTGATGGCGTTCGGTGTGCTGGGCCTGATCGTAGCACCGGCAGTGGAGCTGGACGGCCCGTTCGGCGTATCGCTGGTGGGCACCGACCTGATGACCATCCTGTCGCTGATCGGCATGGCCATGTTCATGTTCGTTGGCTGCGAGTTCGTCACGCCTCTGGCGCCCGAGCTGCGTCGTTCGGCCTGGGTGCTGCCGCGTGCAATGGCACTGGGGCTGTTCGGCGTGGCCAGCTGTATGTTCATCTACGGTGCGGCGATGAAGCGCCAGGTGGAAAACGTGCTGCTCGATGCCGCCAGCGGCGTCCATCTGCTGGACACGCCCATGGCCATCCCGCGCTTTGCCGAGCAGGTGATGGGTGATATCGGCCCGGTGTGGCTGGGCATTGGTTTCCTGTTTGCTGGCGCTGCGACCATCAACACGCTGATGGCCGGTGTGCCGCGCATTCTCTATGGCATGGCGGTTGACGGCGCGCTGCCCAAGGTATTCACCTACCTGCACCCGCGCTTCAAGACGCCGCTGCTGTGCATCCTGGTGGTGGCGCTGATCCCTTGCCTGCACGCATGGTACCTGGGCGGCAACCCGGACAACATCCTGCACCTGGTGCTGGCCGCCGTGTGTGCGTGGAGCACTGCCTACCTGTTGGTGACGCTGTCGGTGGTGATCCTGCGCATCCGTCGCCCGGACCTGCCGCGTGCCTACCGCTCGCCGCTGTTCCCGCTGCCGCAAATCGTCTCCAGCACGGGCATTCTGATCGGCATGGCGTTCATCACACCGCCAGGCATGAACCCCGCCGATGTCTATGTGCCGTTCGCCATCATGCTGGGTGCGACTGCGGCCTACGCATTGTTCTGGACGCTGTGCGTGCAGAAGGTCAACCCGTTCAAGCCGGCGCGGGTGGAGGATGTGCTTGAGAAGGAGTTCGCCGCCGAGCCTGGCCATGCCGTGGAGCACGTGGTGCATGATCAAAAGTTTGCGTAAGCAGCTGTTGGCGCCTCGGGCGCCTTCCGGCTACTGCCCAGGGGCGACGTTGGTGTGTCTGGCGCGCAACCTGGGGCAGCAGGGCATCGCGTCGGCCGGGGTGTTTCAAGACCCGGCTCAAGGCTGGCGGGCCGAGGTGCATGAACGTGTCGAGGCGCACTTGCTGATGCACATCGTCACTTGCGAGTTCCAGTTGCAGGTTGCTGCCCAGCAAGGGGGCGACGTGAGCCTTGAAGTGCGCCATGCCGGTGCGTTGCGGCGCACGGGCCTCACCTGTGTATACCGCAAGGGCGACCAGGCGCGCTTCACCCGGCTACGTGATGGCCTGCAACAGCATGAAGCATTGCTGGCGGCACTGATGCCGCTGGACTTCAAGCGCCTGACCCTGGCCTGCCACGAGGCCCAGTGGTTGCTGACGCTGGAGCACATGGGGGGTAGCGAAGTGGTCAACCGCATGCCTGCGTTTCGCCGCTATATTTCGATCAGCCCGCAGCAACGGGCGCATCTGATGGCCAGCCTGGCCAATTTCAGCACCTTGCTCCCTGCTCTTTGACGCCGCTTGGCATACGCCTTGCTGTGTCTACCGACAAATGATGACAGTTGTGCGCACATAGATAACATGTTAACAATATGCGCATAACAACAAATCCTGCGTCGAGGGCAGCCATGCATACTCAACAATCCAACCGTCAGGGGCTGGAACGCTGGACCACGGCCATGCAGCAGATCTGCGGCCGCTTCGAGACGGAGCTTGCGTCCAATCACTCGCTGTTCATTGGCGAGGTTTCCACCTTTTCCCGCGCCGGCTTGCCGCTGGCCAACCTGCGCACCAACGCCGGCAACATCCGCCGGCTGGGCGAAAACCCCACCCTCGACGATGACCAGCATTGCTTTCTGGTGAGCCAGCGTGCGGGCCATTCGACCGTGTCCCAAGGCGGCATGCAGGTCAGCCTGGCGCCGGGCGAGTTGCTGCTGATGGATTCGGTCGGGCGTTGCGAGATCACCCCCAGCGGTTTGATCGAGCACGTCTCGTTGGCGCTGTCACGCGAGCAGGTGCGCAAGTACGTGCAGGGCAGTGGCCCGATGTTCGGCAAGATTTCCTCGACCAACGCCTGCGGGCGCATGTTGCATGTGTTGATGGACCAGCTGTGCAAGGACGGCAATGTGAGCGGTGATGGCGCCCAGGGTGACGCGCTGCAGACCGCCTTTGTCGCCCTGCTGGAGCCAGGCTTCGAGCGCCATGGCGAAACGCCGGGTAATCTTGGGGCCTTGAGCGGTGCCAACTTGCGCGGCTACGTGCAGCAGGTAATCGACGAGTCGCTGTCACAGCCTGGGCTTACTCCATCCAGCCTGGCCGGGCGCCTGAACATTTCGGTTCGCCACCTGTACCGGCTGTTCGAGGAGGAGGGCGATAGCGTATGCCGCTACATTCAGCGGGCACGGCTGAAGCGCAGCGCCGATGACCTGGCCAACCCGTTCTTCAAGGGCGAGTCGATTACCTCGATCGCCTACAAGTGGGGATTTACCGACTCGGCGCATTTCAGCCGTTCGTTCAAGAAGCAGTTCGAGCGCTCGCCCAAGGACTACCGGGCTCAGGTCACCGCCAGGTAATGCTTGACGAACGCCTCGCTGTTAAAAGGTTCAGCGACGGCCGTTGAAGTAGCCCGACAGCTGGTGCACGGTCTTGCCGGCGGTGAGCAGCAGCGGGCGGAAATGGTCCTTGCCGAAGATGCGCGCATGCTTGACCGAGCTGACCAGGTCATAGCGTTTCGATCCTTCCTGCATGCCCTCGGCGAGGACTTTGCAAATGATGTGGCTGGGCGTGACGCCAAAGCCCGAATAGCCTTGCACATAGAAGGCATTGGGCCGGTTGCTGAGGGTGCCGATCTGTGGGAACAGGTTGGCACTGGTGGCCATCGGGCCACCCCAGGCCAGGTCGATGCGCACGTCTTTCAGGTAGGGGAAAATCTTCAGCATCAGGGCGCGGTTCCAGGCCTTCAGGTCCCGCGGGAAGTGCTCGATAAAGGGCGTGGCGGCGCCAAACAGCAGCCGGTTTTCGCGGGTGACCCGGTAGTAGTCGATCACCGGGCGAATATCGCTGTAGGCTCCGCGAATTGGGCTGATGCGCTCGATCAGCTCGTCCGCCAATGGCTCGGTCATCATCTGGAAGGCATAGGTGTTGATGGTGCGTGCGTGCAGTTCTGGCTCCAGCTTGTTGAGGAAGCTGTCGCAGGCCCACAGCAGCTTGCTGGCGCGTACCGAGCCGCGGCCAGTGCGCACCTTGATACGCTCGCCGTAGGTCACTTCCAGAGCGGGGCTGTGTTCGAAGATGCGCGCACCATGGCCGACCAGTGCCTGTGCCTCGCCCAGCAGCAGGTTGAGTGAATGTACGTGGCCACCGCCCATATGCAGCAGGGCGCTGCTGTAGGCATTGCTGCCGATGATCTGGCGCACTTCACTGCCGCCAAGAAACCGGATTTCGTCGTGTGTGTTGATCGCCTTGAATGCCTTTTCCCATTGGCGCAGGGTCTGTTCCTGGCGGCGGTTGAAACCCATGTACCCGTAGCCGTGGCAGAAGTCGGCGTCGATGGCGTAGCGGGCGATGCGCGCCTTGATGATGCCGGCGCCCAGTTCGCTGATCTCGAAAATGTCTCTCACACCCTGGTCGCCGACACTGCTGCGGATCTTCTCCAGGTCGTGGCCTATGCCTGCCATGATCTGTCCGCCGTTGCGCCCGGTACCACCATAACCCAGGTAGCGGGCTTCGAGCACGACGACATTGGTCACGCCTTTTTCTGCCAGCTCCAGTGCGGTATTGATGCCAGAGAAGCCGCCACCGATCACCACGACATCGGCCTCGATGTCGCTTTCCAGCGTGGGGAAGCTCAGGTTGTACTTCTTGGTCGCCGAGTAGTAGGTGGGGCTTTCGAGGGTGATCATGTCGCAGCCTGCTGAATTGAAAGGGTGATAAGGCCGTTTCGAGGGGCGCCCGGGCGTTGCTGCAACGAAATGGGTAGAAACCATTCTATTAATGTATTAATGATTCTGCACTGGCATACTCGCCGGTTTGCTATTCTCAGCCCCACGAGCTCGCATGACCACACCAAGACCCTCCCTGACCCTGACCTTGCTGCAGGCGCGCGAAGCCACCATGGCGTTCTTCCGCCCGGCGTTGAATGCCCATGACCTGACCGAGCAGCAATGGCGGGTAATCCGTATCCTGCGCCAGCAAGGTGAGCTGGAAAGCCATCAGCTGGCCGAACTGGCGTGTATCCTCAAACCCAGCATGAGCGGGGTGCTCAAGCGTCTGGAGCGCGACGGCATCGTGGGGCGGCGCAAGTCGCCGGAAGATCAGCGCCGGGTGTTCATCAGCCTGACGGACGTTGGCCAGCAGGCATTCTTGGCGATGAGCGAGGAAATGGCGCGCAACTACGACAAGATCATCGCCCAGTTCGGCGAGGACAAGCTGCAGCAGTTGATGCAGCTGCTGGATGAAATGAGAAAGATAAAACCCTGACGCACCCGGCGTCAGGGGTTGAGCGACAGCGAATCTTCCAGCACTTTCAGCAGCGCTGCCGCGCGCCGTTCATAGGCGCCGGGGCCTGCGTACATCAGTTCCACATACAGGCTGTCGATGATGCCTTGGTAGGCATCGGCATACAGTGCCAGCCGGCTTTCTGCCCAGCCGTGGCGAACTTGCAGGGCCTGGCAGAACCCCGCACGTATGCCGTCCAGGTAGTGCTCGAAGCCCGATGTGACAACCGGCTTGATGCTTGCCGGGGGCAGGAACGCCGTGCGCAGCACAAAGCGCAGTTCGGCCGAGTCGCGATAACGGTCTGCCAGGTGCAAGGCCAGCCAGTGACCGGGTGCCAGGCCGTCGCGGGTTTCCTGGGCAAAGGCGTGCTCGACAAAGGCCGTTTCCTGCACCAGCGCCCGCTGGAACACTTCCAAGAACAAGGCATCCTTGTTGGCGAAGTGGGCATACAGGGAGGCCTTGCGCATGCCGGCCAGCTGGGCGATTTCGTTCAGCGAAGAGGCGTCGTAGCCGTACTCGGCAAAATGGCCGACGGCGGCATCGCACACACGCACCGCAGAAGGGGAAAGGTCTTTCAACTGCATCGCTCCGTCAGGGGCGCGGTGGCCCGCGCGCGTCTCGAGGGGGATTGTGGTGATCGAAAATGCACGGGTCAATGCTTGTCGCAGGGCAATTTGACAGCGCCATGGAAAGTGCAATGTTCCCCTCGGAACGTGCATTCCGCCGCCCAATCACGGCTCACATACTGATCGCGTCTTCGAATCCAATAAGAAAGAGACCGTTCATGAAAAAGCCAAACCCGCTGCTGGAAGACCTGAAGTCCATCCTGCCGACCATTGCCGCCAACGCCATGCGCGCAGAACAGGACCGCAGTGTGCCGGCAGAGAACATTGCCTTGCTGAAAAGCATCGGCATGCACCGCGCTTTCTTGCCCAAACTTTACGGTGGTATGGAAATCACCCTGCCGGAATTCGCCCAGTGCATCGCGTTGCTGGCCGGTGCGTGTGCCAGCACCGCCTGGGCCATGAGCCTGCTGTGCACCCACAGCCACCAGATGGCGATGTTCTCGCCCAAGCTGCAGCAAGAAGTGTGGGGCGCCGACCCAGATGCCACCGCCAGCAGCAGTATCGCGCCGTTCGGCCGTACCGAAGAGGTCGAGGGTGGGGTTTTGTTCAGCGGCGAGATGGGCTGGAGCTCCGGTTGCGATCACGCCGAATGGGCGATCCTCGGTTTCCGCCGCAAGAATGCCGAAGGCAGCCAGGACTACTGCTTCGCCATCCTGCCACGCAGCGACTATGAAATCCGTGATGACTGGTATGCCGTTGGCATGCGCGGCAGTGGCAGCAAGACCCTGATCGTGCGCGATGCCTTCGTGCCCGAGCATCGCATCCAGAAGGCCAAGGACATGATGGAGGGCAAGTCGGCAGGCTTTGGCTTGTACCCCGACAGCAAGATTTTCTTCGCCCCGTACCGCCCGTATTTCGCCAGTGGCTTCTCCACCGTCAGCCTGGGTGTTGCCGAGCGCATGCTGGAGGTGTTCCGCGAGAAAACCCGTAACCGCGTGCGGGCCTACACCGGTGCAGCGGTGGGCGCCGCCACCCCGGCGCTGATGCGCCTGGCCGAATCCACCCACCAGGTGGCCGCCGCCCGCGCGCTGCTGGAAAAGAGCTGGGACGAGATTGCCGAGTACAGCGCCCGCCATGAATACCCCACGCGGGGCACGCTGGCGTTCTGGCGCACCAACCAGGGCTATGCGGTGAAGATGTGCATCCAGGCTGTCGACCGGCTGATGGAAGCGGCGGGCGGTGGCGCCTGGTTCGAGAGCAACGAACTGCAGCGGCTGTTCCGCGATTCGCACATGACCGGCGCCCATGCCTACACCGACTACGACGTGTGTTCGCAAATCCTCGGCCGTGAGCTGATGGGCCTGGAGCCCGACCCGGCCATGGTCTGAGCCGCCAGCTTTTTAACCATCCCCATAAGCACAACAACAATCAGGGCAGGCTGCCAAGCCTGCCCGGGAGCTTTGCATGTCCAACGAAACCTTCGATTCACGTGCCTTCCGCCGCGCCCTGGGCAACTTCGCCACGGGCGTGACCGTGGTGACCGCCGCCGGCCCCAGTGGCCGCAAGGCCGGCGTCACTGCCAACAGTTTCAACTCGGTGTCGCTGGACCCGGCGCTGATCCTGTGGAGCATCGACAAGCGCTCGACCAGCCATGAGGTGTTCGAAGAAGCCTCGCACTTTGCCGTGAACATTCTGGCGGCTGACCAGATCGACCTTTCCAACAACTTCGCCCGGCCGAAGGAAGACCGCTTTGCCGGTATCGACTACGAAACGGGCGCAGGTGGTGCGCCGCTGTTTGCCGACTGTGCGGCACGCTTCGAGTGCGAAAAGTACCAGCAGCTGGACGGTGGCGATCACTGGATTCTGGTAGGCAAGGTGGTGGCCTTCGACGATTTCGGCCGCTCGCCGTTGCTGTACCACCAGGGCGCCTATTCCATGGTACTGCCGCATACCCGCATGACCCAGCGCGCAGAGGGGCAGGCACCGAGCAGCCACTTCCAGGGCCGCTTGCAGCACAACCTTTACTACCTGATGACCCAGGCATTGCGGGCGTACCAGGCTGACTATCAGCCACGCCAACTGTGCACCGGGCTGCGGACCAGTGAGGCGCGCATGTTGATGGTGCTGGAGAACGATGCGGGGCTGAGCCTGAACGACCTGCAACGGGAAGTGGCGATGCCGGCGTGGGAGATCGAGGAGGCGGTGGCCAACCTCAAGCGCAAAGGGCTGATTGCCGATGACGACGGGCGGGTACGGTTGTCAGTGAAGGGGGTGGACGAGACCGAGGCCTTGTGGACCATTGCCCGGGAGCAGCAGGACAAGGTGTTCGGACAGTTCAGTGAAGACCAGCTGGATACCTTCAAGACCGTGCTCAAGGCCCTCATCAATATCTGAACATCGTTGGGGATGGCACCGGCTGCGCCGGTGCCATCCTCCAGAGGGTCTTAGTAGACACCACCCCCAGTACTACCAGCCAGTGGCGTACCTTTGAACTTCCCCGCCAACTCGCGCAGCCCGCGCATCAGCACCGTGGTATCCACCCCCACCGCCACAAACGCCGCGCCCAGCTCGATGTAACGCCGTGCCAGCTTCTCGTCGGCACTTAGAATGCCTCCAGCCTTGCCCGCCTTGCCAATACGCACGATGGCGTCTTCGATCGCTGCCTGCACCTCAGGGTGCCCAGGATTGCCCCGGTGCCCCATGGCCGCACTCAGGTCCGCAGGCCCGATAAACACGCCATCCACACCTTCCACCGCAACGATCTCGTCCAGGTTGGCCAGGCCTTCCTTGTTCTCGATCTGCACCAGCAGGCACATCTGCTCGTCTGCCTGGTCCAGGTAACCGGGGATGCTGTTCCAGCGCGAAGCCCGCGCCAGTGCGCTACCCACCCCGCGAACGCCCTTGGGTGGGTAATGCATGGCCTTCACCAGTTGCTGCGCCTGCTCAGCGCTTTCCACCATCGGCACCAGCAAGGTCTGCGCGCCTATATCCAGCACTTGTTTGATCAGCGCGGTATCACCGATCACCGGGCGGATCACCGCTTGGCTGGGGTAGGGCGCCACCGCCTGCAACTGCGCCAGCATGCCGCGCAGGTCGTTGGGCGCGTGCTCGCCGTCGATCAGCAGCCAGTCGAAACCGGCATTGGCGGCCAGCTCGGCACAGTAGGCATCGGCCAGACCCAGCCACAGGCCGATCTGCGGCTCGCCGCTGCGCAGGCGTTGCTTGAAGTGATTGATGGGCATGTCCATGGGCAGGTCCTCAAACGAAGCGGCAGGCGATGGAGCCAAGCATGTCGTAGTCGACGTGGAAGGTGTCGCCAGGGCGTGCAGCGACCGGGCGGGTGAACGAGCCGCCCAGGATGATCTGGCCAGGTTGCAGGGTGACGTCGTACGCGGCCAGTTTGTTGGCCAGCCAGGCCACGCCCTTGGCCGGGTGATTGAGCACGGCGGCGCTGACCCCGGACTCCTCGATTACGCCGTTACGGTAAAGCACGGCTGGCACCTTGCGCAGGTCGATCTCGGTAGGGCGCACGGCGCGGCCCCCCATGACCACACCCGCGTTGGCCGCGTTGTCGGAAATGGTGTCGAACACCTTACGCGTGGCCTGGGTTTGCGGGTCGACCTGCTGGATGCGCGCGTCGATGATTTCCAGTGCCGGGATTACCCACTCGGTGGCATCCAGCACGTCGAACACGGTGACGTTGGGGCCTTTGAGTGGCTTGCCGAGGATGAACGCCAACTCCACCTCGACGCGCGGCACGATGAAGCGCTCGAAGGGGATGTCGCTGCCTTCGTCGAACAGCATGTCATCGAGCAGGGCACCGTAGTCGGGCTCGGTGATGTTCGACGACACCTGCATGGCGCGGGAGGTAAGGCCGATCTTGTGGCCTACCAGCTTGCGGCCGGCGGCGATCTTTTTCGCCACCCAGGCGCGCTGGATGGCGTACGCGTCTTCGATGGTAATGGCCGGTTGATCCAGCGAGAACTGGCGCACTTGCTCGCGGCTGCGTTCGGCCCGGTCGAGGCGTTCGGCGGCGTGCTGGATAAAAGCGTTGTCTAGCATGGGGGAGGTCTCTTGATTCAAGGGTTGACGATGGCGGCCCGGGTGCGCAGCACCAGCAGGCCACCCAGGGCGATGAACATGGCCAGTACGTATAGGGCCAGGCTGGCGCTGTGGGTGGTGTCACGTACCCAGCCGATGAAGTAAGGCGTGAAGAACGAGGCAATGCTGCCCAGCGAGCTGATCAGGGCAATGCCGGCAGCCTGGGTGCGTGAATTGAGAAATGCCGGTGGCAGTTGCCAGAACATCGGCAGTGCGGCGCTGGCGCCCATGCCGGCCAGCACCAGGCCGGCCATCACCGGCAGCGCCTGCTCGGGGGCAATCGCAGCAATGGCGATACCCGTGGCTGCCATCAGCAGCGGTACACACAGGTGCCAGCGGCGTTCACGCAGGCGGTCGCTGGAGCGGCCGCAGGCCAGCATGAACACGCAGCCGGCCAGGTATGGCACGGCGCTGAGCAGGCCGACGTTGGCATCGCTGCCCACCCCGGCACTGTGAATCAGGCTGGGCATCCAGAACGCCAGGGTGTTGACCGCCAGCATCACCGCGCAATACACCGCCACCAGCAGCCACAGGGCCCGGCTGGCGAAAATGGCGCTGAACGAGGTGACCGGCTTGCGCTGTTCTTCCTCGCCAAACTGAGCGCGCAGCGTGGCTTTCTGCTGATCGTTCAGCCAGCGTACTTTTTCGAAATGCTCCGGTAGCACAGCCAGCACCACCAGGCCCAGCAGTACCACCGGCGCGCCTTCGAGCAGGAACATCCATTGCCAGCCACGCAGGCCGGCGGTGTCATGCATGAAGGCCAGGATAGCCCCGGACACCGGCCCGCCAACCACCCCGGCCAAAGGCACGGCAATGGCGAACAGCGCGGTTATCTGGGCACGGCGCCCGGCCGGGTACCAGCGGTTGAGGTACACCAGAATGCCTGGGAAGAACCCGGCCTCGGCCGCGCCCAATGCAAAGCGCAGCATGTAGAACGCTCTGCTGCTCTCGATCAGCAGCATGCTGGTGGACAACAGCCCCCATACCACCATCAGGCAGGCGATCCAGCGGCGCGGGCCGACGCGGTCCAGCATCAGGTTGCTGGGTACGCCGAACAGCGCATAGGCAATGAAGAACAGCCCGGCGCCCAGGCCGTAGACCGTGTCGGACAAGTGCAGGTCCTGGCTCATCTGCATCTTGGCGAAGCCGATGTTGATGCGGTCCAGGTGGGCGAACAGGTAACACACCAGCAGCAACGGCATCAGCCGCCAGGTGACTGCCCGATGGGTACTCTCGGCCCGTTCAACGTGTGCCTCGCGCGGCGAGGCGTGTTCGAGTGTGCTCATGTTTTTGTACTTGTTCTGTAATGAGTCAGGGAGGGCGTGGTTTTGAACCGGCGCGCTAGCGGTTGAACAGTGGGTGCAAGGTGCTGTGCTTGGCGTCGTAGACCTGGGCGGTGCTGTGGTCGATCTGCACGGTGATGCCGATCGGGCGCTGTTGCAGCAGTGGGTCCAGGCGGGCTTTCAACACCGCCAGCAGGTTGTCGCCTACTGCCTTGTGCACCTCGGTGCTGCGGCCGGTGGCCATGCGCAGGTTGGCGTACAGGAACCCGTAATCGCCCTTGCCGTCAGCCACCGCGCAATGGGTGGCGGGGTAGGCCAGCACGCGGGTGCCGCCGGTGGGGAACACCGCTTTGCCCTCGGCATCGCGCTGTTCCAGCATGGTGTCGGCCAGGGCACGGCACAGGCCGGGGATGTCGGCGTCGGTTTCCAGGTCGGGGGTGTAGAGCAGAACCAGGTGTGGCATGGGCGCTTCCTCGGTGAGGCGCGGCTGGCCATCCGTGGGCGGCCAGCCACAGACAGGTGAGTTACAAGCGGCTGGTCGACACCACCGCAGCCGGGTTGGCAGCCTGCGCCGCCGGGATGGACTTTCCATCCTGCGGGGTGACCGGGAAAATCGCGTTGATCTGCCCGGTGCCGGACGAGCCGAAGTAGGGCGTCACCACTTCGGCCTTGCCGTCGTAGTTGGACCAGCCCAGCGCACCCAGCAGCATGGCCGTATCGTGCATGAAACCTTCGCCGTGGCCCTTGGCGGCATACTCCGGCAGCATCCCGCAGAAGGCATCCCACTCGCCGTCCTGCCACATTTGCACCACGCGGTGGTCGAGGGTTTCCAGGAACGGGCTCCACACCTTGGTGGCGAAGTCCGGCGCCTGGCCGTTCTGCGCGAAGCGGTGCGACAGCGAACCGCTGGCCAGGAACGCCACGGTGCCGTCGTAATGGTCTTCTACTGCCTTGCGCATGGCCCAGCCCAGGCGGGCGCTGTCGGCCAGGTAGTGCGAGGTGCACAGTGCCGAAACCGAAACCACCTTGAAGTGCTGGTCCTGGTTCATGTAGCGCATCGGCACCAAGGTGCCGTATTCCGGGGCGAGGGTGGTGGCGTGGTGGGCCATGGTCTCGACATTGAAGCGGTTGCATTCCTCGGCCAGCAATTTGCCCAGCTCGGGGTTGCCGGGAAAGGCGTAGGGCATGTTGCTGATGAAGTGCGGCAGTTCGTTGCTGGTGTACACGCCCTCGAAGTGCGGGCCGCAAAGCACGTGGTAGTTGGCGTTGACCAGCCAGTGGGTGTCGAACACGACGATGGTGTCCACGCCTAGCTCGCGGCAGCGGCGGCTGATTTCGTAATGCCCGTCGATGGCTGCCTGGCGAAAGCCCTGGCGTGGGCCTGGCAGTTCGGACATGTACATGGAGGGGACATGTGTAATCTTGGCGGCGAGTGCCAGCTTGCCCATGGTTTGACTCCTTATTCTTGTGAGGCCGCCGGGCCGCAGGCTGGCCCGGTGGCAAGTGGGTCACACGCCCCAGCGCGGGATGTGGTGGCTACCCATGGAAATACACACGTTCTTTATCTCTGCAAAGACCTCGAAACTGTACTGCCCACCTTCGCGCCCGGTACCGGAGCCTTTCACGCCGCCGAACGGCTGGCGCAGGTCGCGCACGTTCTGGCTGTTGATGAACACCATGCCGGCTTCGATGCCGCGTGCCAGGCGGTGGGCCTTGCCGATGTCCTGGGTCCAGATGTACGAGGCCAGGCCGTACTCGGTGTCGTTGGCCAAGTGCAGCGCTTCGGCTTCGTCCTTGAACGGGATCAGGCACACCACCGGGCCAAAGATTTCTTCCTGGGCAATGCGCATCTTGTTGTTCACGTCGGCGAACACGGTGGGCTGGATGAACTGCCCTTTGGCCAGGTGCGCCGGCAGGTTGGCCGGGCGCTCCAGGCCACCGGCGACAAGGCGTGCACCTTCTTCGATGCCGATGCGAATGTAGCCGGTGACCTTGTCGTAATGCTGCTGGGTAATCATCGAGCCGACCTGGGTTTTCGGGTCGGTCGGGTCACCCACGATCAGGCGCTTGGCGCGGGCGGCGAACTCGGCAACGAACTGCGGGTACACGCTTTCCTGGATGAAGATACGGCTGCCGGCGGTGCAGCGTTCGCCGTTCAGCGAGAAGATGGTGAACAGTGCGGCGTCCAGTGCGCGTTCCAGGTCGGCGTCTTCGAAAATCAGCACCGGTGACTTGCCGCCCAGTTCCATCGAGTACTTTTTAAGGCCAGCGGTCTGCATGATCTTGCGACCGGTAGCGGTGCCGCCAGTGAAGGAAATGGCGCGCACATCCGGGTGGCGGACCAGCGCGTCGCCGGCGGTAGCGCCATAACCCTGGATCACGTTCAACACGCCGTTGGGGATGCCGGCTTCAACCGCCAGGCGGCCCAGTTCGTTGGCGGTCAGCGGCGACAGTTCGCTCATCTTCAATACCGCCGTGTTGCCCAGTGCCAGGCACGGCGCGGTCTTCCAGGTGGCGGTCATGAACGGCACGTTCCACGGGCTCACCAGGCCACACACACCCACTGGCTGGTACAGCGTGTAGTTGAGCATCTGGTCGTCGACCGGGTAGGTGTGGCCGTCCATGCGTGTGCACACTTCGGCAAAGAAGTCGAAGTTGTGCGAAGCACGCGGGATCAGCACATTCTTGGTCTGGTGGATCGGCAGGCCGGTGTCGAGGGTTTCCAGCTCGGCCAGTTTCGGCACGTTCTGGTCGATCAGCTCACCCAGCTTGCGCATCAGGCGCGCACGTTCCTTGGCCGGGGTGTTGGCCCACTTGGGGAAGGCTTCCTTGGCTGCAGCCACCGCTTGGGCCACTTCTTCGGCGCCGCCGCTGGCAACTTCGCCAATGGCATCGCCGGTGGCCGGGTTGTAGTTGATGAAGGTGTCTTTGCTCTCGACCTCACGGCCGTTGATCCAGTGCTTGATCATGCTGCTCATGCCTTGTTGTTCTTGAAGAAGTCAGCTTCGCTGACGATACGGTTGACCAGGCGACCGACGCCTTCCACTTCCACCACCACTTCGTCTCCCGGCACCACGTCGGCCAGGCCTTCCGGCGTGCCGGTGGCGATCATGTCGCCCGGTTGCAGGGTCATGAAGCTGGAGAAGTATTCGATGAGGTGCGGGATGTCGAAGATCATGTCTGCGGTGGTGCCTTCCTGCTTCAGCTCACCATTGATCCAGGTGCGCAGCTTCAGGTTGCTCACGTCCGGCACATCGGCGGCATCGACGATCCACGGGCCGACTGGGGTGGTGGCGTCGCGGTTCTTCACCCGCAGGTTGGGGCGGTAGTAGTTTTCCAGGTAGTCGCGGATGGCGTAGTCGTTGCACACGGTGTAACCGGCTACGTAGTCCAGGGCGTTATCACGCTTGACGTTTTTCGCCGCCTTGCCAATGACCGCGACCAGCTCGCACTCGTAGTGCATGTACTCGACATTGTCCGGGCGCCAGGTGACCTGGTTGTGGCCGGTGTAGGTGCCCGGCGACTTGATGAAGGCCAGGGGTTCGGTGGGCGGAGCGAAGGCCAGCTCCTTGGCGTGGTCGGCGTAGTTCAGGCCCAGGGCGAACATGCTGCCGGTGGCGGGCGGCAGCCAGGTGACCTGGTCTTGATGGACCAGGCGGCCGTCGGTCAGGCGCAGGTGATCGCCTTCGACAGTAACGTCATGAACCTGGCCGTCGAACTGGATACGGGCGTGTTTCACAGGTAATTCCTCACTCGGCGACGATGTAGTTGGTCAGCTTGCCCAGGCCGTCGATCTCGATATCGACGCGGTCGCCTGGCTGTACATCGACGCGGCCCTCGGGGGTACCGGTGATCAGGATGTCGCCGGCGTGCAGGGTCATGAACTCGCTGATTTCGGCAATCAGCTGGGCCACCGTGCGCACGCAGTTGGCGGTGTTGTTGTGCTGGCGCAGTTCACCATTCACAAACAGGCGCAGGCCCAGGGCATCGGGGTTGGCCACCTGGCTGGCCGGTACCAGTTTGGGGCCGAAGGGGCAGAAGCCGTCCCTGCACTTGGCCTTGACGGCCGGGCGGTAGTAGCTGTCTTCGGGCAGGCTGACTTCGTTGACGATGGTGTAGCCCGCCACATGTTTCAGGGCATCGGCCACGCTGAGGCGGCTGGCGTCCTTGCCAATCACCACGCCCAGCGCCGGGCCAGGTTGCAGGCGCTGCACGCCGGCCGGGAATACGACCTGGCCTTCGTGCTGGTTGCGGGTGTTCGGGGTTTTCACGAACAGCACCGGCTTGACCGGCAACTGCTTGTACGGTGCTTCGACGAACGCCGCGTGGTGCTGCTGCAGCAAACCCTGGTAGTTCAGCGCGACGCCGAACAGAGTGCCGCTGGCAACGTCATGCAGGGCATGGCTCATGCTCTTCTCCTGGCAGTGCAGGGCGGTGGCCGTCCTGCGGATTTTGTTAATGTGTTAATGTTATAGTTAATATGTTAACGATGGTCAAGGGGTGGCCAGTGGCGCCTGCCGACAAGGCGGTGCACCATGGGCCATCGTCAACAGGGTCAAGCGATTTGCGAGCAAGCAGCCATGAGCGACCGGCATCCGATACCGAATATCAACATCGGCCAGGTCTACGACCAGCGCTACAGCGATAGCGAGGTGCATTACGACCGGCTGGGCAACCTGGCGGGCTTTTTCGGGCGCAACATGCCGGTGCACCGGCATGACCGGTTTTTTCAGGTGCATTACGTGAAGTCGGGCACGGTGCGCGTGTATCTGGATGACCAGCAGTACATCGAATCGGGGCCAATGTTTTTTCTCACGCCGCCGACCGTGGCCCATGCTTTCGTCACCGAGGCGGACAGCGACGGGCATGTGCTGACCGTGCGCCAGCAACTGGTGTGGCAACTGATTGAAGCCGATGCCAGCCTGCTGCCGGCAGGCATGCAGGTGCAGCCGGCCTGTGTGGCGCTGGGTAATTTGCCGACCGAATACCAGGCCGAGGCGCAGCGCCTGCAAGGTTGGCTGGAAGCGTTGAGCGACGAATTTGCCACGCAACAGCCGGGGCGCGAGGCGGCAATGCAGTCGCTGACGCGGTTGATCATGATCAGCCTGTTGCGCTTGTGCCCCAACTCGCTGGAGTCGACCCCGGCCCGGCATGAAGACCTGAAGATCTTCCACCGTTTCAATGCACTGATCGAAGCGCATTACCTGGAGCACTGGCCGCTGGCCCGCTACGCGCAGCAAATTGGCGTGACCGAGGCGCGGCTGAACGACGTGTGCCGACGCATCGCCGACCTGCCGTCCAAGCGCCTGGTACTGGAGCGGCTGATGCAGGAAGCCAAGCGCCTGTTGTTGTTCTCTGGCAGCACGGCCAACGAAATCTGCTACCAGCTCGGCTTCAAAGACCCGGCCTATTTCAGCCGTTTCTTTAACCGCTATGCCAAGCTCACCCCCGGGGAGTACCGCCAGCGGCAGGCGGGCTTGCAGTGAAGGGGCCATGGCAGCGTACCCGGGATGTGTTGTTGTTTGCAGCGGATGGTCGCAGCACGCGCGCCAGGCTTGAATGGGTTTTCCGTGGAACAGATTGCACTTTCCATCGTGCATGCCCTTAAATTCGTGAACAGAGAAAAACCACAGGCTTGACCATGACCAAGACGCAACCTTCGCTCACGCTGAGCCTTCTGCAGGCCCGGGAAGCCGCAATGGCATTTTTCAGGCCGTTGTTGAACGAGCACGACCTGACCGAGCAACAATGGCGGGTGATCCGCATCCTCAAGCAGCATAGTGAGCTGGAGAATTACCAACTGGCAGAGCTGGCCTGCATCCTCAAACCGAGCATGACCGGGGTGCTGGGGCGGCTGGAGCGCGACGGGCTGGTGCGGCGGCAGAAGGCCGCGCAGGACCAGCGACGTGTTTTCGTGACGCTGACCGAGCGCGGGGAGGCGTGCTTTGCCTCGATGAAGGAGGGGATGGAAGCCAATTACCAGAAGATTCAGGCGCAGTTTGGCGAAGAGAAACTGCAGCAGCTGATGGGGTTGTTGAATGACCTGAAACGCATCGCGCCCTGAGCCCTCCCAAGGCAGCGTAATACCCCCCAGAGCCGGCGAACCGGCCCTGAGGGCGGAACGATCAATACTCCCAGAAGATCCGCTGCAGCTCTTTGCTGTCCTGGGTCTTGGTCATCGCCACCATCGCCAGAATCCGCGCTTTTTGCGGGTTCAGGTCATGGGCCACGACCCAGTCGTTCTTGTCATCCGGCTGTTCGGCGTTGCGCAGCACGAAACCACCCTGGTTGACGTGCGACGAGCGGATGATCTGCACGCCATTCTTGCGCAGCTCCTGCAGCGCCGGCACTACGCGCGACGATACCGAGCCGTTGCCGGTACCGGCATGGATCAGTGCCTTGGCACCGTTTTGCGCCAGCGCCTTGTAGGCCGTGTCGGTCACGTTGCCATAGCCATAGGCGATGTCTACCTGCGGCAGGCTGCTGATCTGCTTGATGTCGAACTCGGAATTGACCGTATGGCGCTTGGCCGGCAGGCGGAACCAGTACGACTTGCCTTCCACTACCATGCCCATCGGGCCCCAGGCGCTCTTGAAGGCTTCGGTCTTGATGTTGACAGACTTGCTCACGTCACGGCCGGACTGGATTTCGTCGTTCATGGTCACCAGCACGCCCTTGCCGCGCGATTGCTTGTCGCTGGCCACGGCCACGGCGTTGTACAGGTTGAGCATGCCGTCGGCAGACATGGCCGTGCCCGGGCGCATCGAGCCGACTACCACGATCGGCTTGTCGGTCTTTTCCACCAGGTTGAGGAAGTAGGCGGTTTCTTCGAGAGTGTCGGTGCCGTGGGTGATGACGATGCCGTCGACGTCTTTGCTTTCGGCCAGTTCGGCAACGCGCTTGCCCAGCTTCAGCAGGTCTTCGTTGGTGATGCTCTCGGATGCAATCTGCATCACTTGCTCGCCGCGTACGTTGGCCAGGTCGGCCAATTCAGGCACGCCGGCAATCAGCTTGTCGACGCCCAGCTTGGCGGCCTGGTAGGTGGCACTGTTGGCGGCACTGGCGCCAGCGCCGGCAATGGTGCCGCCGGTGGCGAGGATAACCACGTTGGCCAGCTTCTGCTGGGTTTCGGCTTCTTTGGCCGAGGTGGTGGCGGGCAGGATCAGCAGCAGGGCGAGGGCGCTGGGGGCGAAGGTTTTGAGTACAGCATTCATCGTTATTGTTCTCTCTCTTCCTAGTGAGATTTTTTGTATGTCGCACAGGACTCAAGGCATGTTTCATACCAGCTTGTGCGAATGAGTGATGGCGCGGCCTTGTGCCGCGAACGGTGACAGTATTCCATTCGAAATTCCGAACAGGCGTAGGAAAAGGTGTTCGGTTTTCCGGAAAAATTCTGGATAATCGGCACCAGGAGCATTCAGCCCACCGAGCGCCAAACGGATTTGACAAACCCCGGTCTTGTTTCCATAGTTAGGCAGCGCAAACGTTTGCGATCCGATAAAAAACACAAGATTCGGAGTCATCGTCCATGAAACTGCCGTTCCCCGGTCGTCTGCTGGCCCTCGCTGTCGTTTCTACCTTGTCCCTCGCCCTGCCGTTTTCCGCCGCCCACGCCGAAGACAAGCCCAAGGTCGCCCTGGTGATGAAGTCACTGGCCAACGAATTCTTCCGCACCATGGAGGACGGCGCCAAGGACTACCAGAAAGCGCATGCCAACGAATTCGACCTGATCGCCAACGGCATCAAGAACGAGACCGACACCGGCGAGCAGATCCGCATCGTCGAGCAAATGGTCAATGCCGGCGCCAAGGCGCTGGTGATCGCCCCGGCGGATTCCAAGGCACTGGTCTCCGCAGTGAAAAAGGCCATGGACCAGGGCGTGGTGGTGATCAATATCGACAACCGCCTGGACCCCGAACTGCTCAAGAGCAAAGGCATCAGTGTGCCCTTCGTTGGCCCCGATAACCGCAAGGGCGCGCGCCTGGTCGGCGACTACCTGGCCAACGAGAAACTCAAGGCCGGTGACCAGGTCGGCATCATCGAAGGCGTGCCGACCACCACCAATGCCCAGCAGCGCACCGCCGGTTTCAAGGACGCCATGGACGCCGCACAGATGAAGATCGTCTCGGTGCAAAGCGGCAACTGGGAGATCGACAAGGGCAACGCCGTCGCTGCCTCCATGCTCAACGAATACCCCGACCTGAAAGCCCTGCTGGCCGGCAACGACAGCATGGCCCTGGGCGCGGTGTCGGCCGTGCGCGCTGCCGGCAAGACTGGCCAAGTGCAAGTGGTGGGCTACGACAACATCAACGCCATCAAGCCCATGCTCAAGGATGGCCGTGTGCTCGCCACCCTCGATCAGGCGGCCAGCCAGCAGGCGGTGTACGGCATTCAGGCGGCGTTGAAAATGGTCAAGGGCGAGAAGCCGGACGTGGATGCCGACAACGTCATCCAGACCCCGGTCCAACTCATCACCAAGCCCTGATTGCTGGCAGGAGAAACGGCCATGCCTGCATCGGCCAACGAAGTGGTACTCGCCGCCAGCGGGTTGGGCAAGACCTACGCCCAGCCTGTGCTCGGCGAGGTCAGCCTGAACCTGCGGGCCGGCGAAGTGCTGGCCCTGACCGGTGAAAACGGTGCGGGCAAGAGCACCCTGTCCAAGCTCATCAGTGGCCTGGAAACCCCGACCACCGGGCACATGACCTACCGCGGCCAGGTCTACGCGCCCGGCAGCCGCAGCGAGGCCGAGCGCCTGGGTGTGCGTATGGTCATGCAGGAGCTGAACCTGCTGCCCACGCTGACCGTGGCGGAAAACCTGTTCCTCGATAACCTGCCCAGCCGCTTCGGCTGGATCAGCCAGAAGCGCCTGCGCCAGTTGGCCACGGCCGCCATGGCGCAGGTCGGGCTCGATGCCATCGACCCGGATACGCCGGTCGGTGAGCTGGGCATCGGCCACCAGCAGATGGTCGAGATCGCCCGCAACCTGATCGGCGACTGCCGTGTGCTGATTTTCGACGAACCCACCGCCATGCTCACCGCCCGCGAAGTGGAGTTGCTGTTCACCCAGATCGAGCGTCTGCGTGAACGTGGCGTGGCCATTGTCTACATCTCGCACCGCCTTGAAGAGCTGCAGCGGGTGGCTCAGCGTATCGTCGTGCTGCGCGACGGCAAGCTGGTGTGTGACGAGCCGATCCAGCGCTACAGCAGTGCCGAGCTGGTCAACCTGATGGTCGGCCGCGAGCTGGGCGAGCATATCGACCTGGGCCGCAGGCAGATTGGCGCGCCCTTGCTCAAGGTCGACAAGCTCAGCCGCGCCGACAAGGTGCGCGACGTGTCGTTCGAAGTCAGGGCAGGGGAGATCTTCGGTATCTCCGGCCTGATAGGTGCCGGCCGCACCGAGCTGTTGCGCCTGATCTACGGTGCTGACCGCGCCGACAGCGGCAGCATTGCGCTAGGCCAGCCACCCCAGGCCGTTAACATCGACTCGCCCAAGGCGGCTGTGCGGGCGGGTATCGCGCTGATTACGGAAGACCGCAAAGGCGGAGGCCTGCTGCTGACACAGTCGATCAGCGCCAATATCGCCTTGGGCAACCTGGGCGCGGTATCGCGGGCCGGCATACTCGATGGCGAGGCAGAAAAGGCCCTGGCCGAGCGCCAGATCCAGGCCATGCGCATACGCAGTGCCGGCGCGCAGCAAGTGGTGGGCGAGCTGTCGGGCGGCAACCAGCAGAAGGTGGTGATCGGCCGCTGGCTGGAGCGCGACTGCCAGGTGCTGCTGTTCGACGAGCCCACCCGTGGCATCGACGTCGGCGCCAAGTTCGACATCTACGGCCTGCTGGCCGAACTGGCGCGCCAGGGCAAGGCCTTGGTGGTGGTGTCCAGCGACCTGCGCGAGCTGATGCTGATTTGCGACCGCATCGCCGTGCTGTCTGCCGGTCGCCTGATCGACACCTTCGACCGCGATCATTGGAGCCAGGACCAGCTGTTGGCCGCCGCCTTTGCCGGTTATCAGAAACGTGACGCACTGCTGCACGACGCAGCCCCCAGGATGGATGCATGAAAACCACCCCGCTAAACAGCCAGGGCGCCGCCCCCGTGCGCCGCAGTGGCACCTATTTTGGCTTGGGCACCTACCTGGGCCTGGCCGGCGCATTGCTGGCGATGATCGTGCTGTTCTCGTTCCTCAGCAGCCACTTCTGGTCGTATAACACCTTCAGCACCCTGGCCAACCAGATTCCCGACCTGATGGTACTGGCGGTGGGCATGACTTTCGTGCTGATCATCGGCGGCATCGACCTGTCGGTGGGCTCGGTGCTGGCGCTGGCGGCTTCCACGGTGAGCGTGGCGATTCTTGGCTGGGGCTGGGGCGTTTTGCCCTCGGCGCTGCTGGGCATGGCTGTGGCCGCGCTGGCCGGCAGCATCACCGGTGGCGTCACCGTAGCCTGGCGCATTCCGTCGTTCATCGTCTCGCTTGGCGTGCTGGAGATGGCCCGTGGCCTGGCCTACCAGTTCACCGACTCGCGCACCGCCTATATCGGCGATGCCTACGCCTGGTTCTCCAACCCGGTCGCCTTTGGCATTTCGCCAGCGTTCATCATTGCCTTGCTGGTCATCGTGCTAGCCCAGCTGGTGCTGACCCGTACCGTGTTCGGCCGCTACCTGATCGGCATCGGCACCAACGAAGAGGCCGTGCGCCTGGCCGGTATCGACCCGCGCCCGTACAAGGTGCTGGTATTTGCCCTGATGGGCCTGCTCGCCGGCCTGGCCGCCCTGTTCCAGATTTCTCGACTGGAGGCGGCCGACCCTAATGCCGGCTCCGGCCTGGAGCTGCAGGTGATCGCAGCCGTGGTCATCGGTGGCACTAGCCTGATGGGTGGGCGCGGCTCGGTCATCAGCACCTTCTTTGGCGTACTGATCATTTCGGTGCTGGCCGCCGGGCTGGCGCAGATCGGTGCCAGCGAACCGACCAAACGCATCATCACCGGGGCGGTGATCGTCATCGCCGTGGTGCTCGACACCTACCGTAGCCGGCGCGCAGGCCGGCGGAACTGACAACATGGCAACCATCAAAGACGTCGCGGCACTGGCGGGCATTTCCTACACCACCGTGTCCCATGTGCTGAACAAGACCCGACCCGTCAGTGAACACGTGCGGCTTAAGGTCGAAGCCGCCATCCTCGAACTGGACTACGTGCCCAGCGCCGTGGCGCGTTCGCTCAAGGCGCGCAGCACGGCCACCATCGGCCTGTTGGTGCCCAACAGCGTCAACCCGTACTTCGCCGAGCTGGCACGGGGTATCGAAGACGCCTGCGAGCGCAACGGCTACTGCGTGATCCTGTGTAACTCCGACGACAACCCGCAGAAGCAACGCAGCTACCTGCGCGTGCTGCTGGAAAAGCGCATCGACGGCCTGGTGGTGGCGTCGGTAGGTCAGGACAGTGACCTGCTGCAAAGCCTGGCCAGCGTGCGCACGCCAATGGTGATCGTCGACCGCGAGCTGGAAGGCGTCGATGCCGACCTGGTGCGCATCGACCACGAGCAGGGCGCCTATCTGGCTACCCGGCATTTGCTGGAACTGGGGCATCGAGATATCGCCTACATCGGCGGCCCCGCCGAAACCGGGGTTACCCAGCTGCGCCTGAGCGGCTTCCGTCGGGCCATGGCCGGGGCCGGGGCACAGGTGCAGGGCAATCGTGTGCTGCACTGCGACTTCACCAGCCCCGGCGGCCATGCGGCGGCGGCGCAGGTGCTGGAGGGCAAGCGGCCAACGGCGATTTTTGCCGGCAACGACATGATCGGTTTTGGTGTGCTGCGTGCGGCCGCCGAGCGCAATATCAATGTACCCGGTGAGCTGTCGGTGATCGGCTTCGACGATATCGAGCTCAGCCGCTACGTGTACCCGCCGCTGACCACCGTGGGCCAGTCCATCCGAGAGCTGGGCGAAAATGCCGCGTCGCTGTTGCTGGCACGCATCGCGGCACCGCGGCAAGGCGCGGCAGAGCAACGCATCGTCCCCCCGCGTATCGTGCTGCGCGAATCCACCGGGCCACGCCCGGACCTCTTCAACGATTACCGCTAACGCTAAGGATATGTCATGAGTGCCAAGGTCGTGGTGGTGGGTAGCCTGAATATGGACCTGGTGGCCCGCGCCCAGCGCTTGCCCCGGGCCGGCGAGACCCTTCCCGGCGAGAGCTTTTTCACCGTGCCGGGCGGCAAGGGCGCCAACCAGGCTGTGGCCGTGGCGCGGCTGGGCGGCAGCGTGGCCATGATCGGTAATGTAGGTGACGATGACTATGGCCGGCAGTTGCACCGCGCCTTGTATGTCGAGGGCATCGACTGCCAGGGTGTCAGTACCTGCCCTGGGGTATCCAGTGGTGTGGCGCTGATTACCGTGGATGCGGCCAGCCAGAACTGCATCGTCATCATCCCCGGCGGCAACGGCCTGCTGACGCCACAGTCGGTACAGCGCTTCGATGCACTGTTGCAAGCGGCCGAGGTGGTCATCTGCCAGCTTGAGGTGCCGGTGGAAACCGTGGCCTGGACCTTGGCCAGGGCGCGTGAGCTGGGCAAGCAGGTCATTCTTAACCCGGCGCCTGCCACCGGCCCCTTGCCGGCGGAGTGGTTCGCCCGCATCGATTACCTCACGCCCAACGAAAGCGAGGCTGAAACCCTGACTGGCATGCCGGTAACCGACCAGGACAGTGCCCGGCGCGCAGGCGAACGCTTGCGGCAGATGGGGGCAGGTAAAGTGATCATCACCCTGGGGGCTCAAGGGGCCTTGCTGGTGACTGAACAGGGCCACCAGCATTTCCCGGCGCCTGTGGTGCAGCCGCTGGATACCACTGCCGCCGGCGACACCTTCATCGGTGGTTTCGCCGCCGGTCTGGTTCGGGGTTTGGCGGAGGGCGAGGCCATCGCCTTTGGCCAGCGTGCGGCGGCATTGTCGGTTACCCGCGCCGGTGCACAGCCATCGATTCCCTATCTGGCGGAGCTTACGCCATGAAGAAAACCCCGTTGCTGAACGTTGCCCTGTCGCGGACCATTGCGGGCATGGGGCATGGCGACATTCTGGTGATCGGCGATGCCGGGCTGCCGGTACCGCCAGGTGTGGAACTGATCGACCTGGCCGTTACGCCAGGCCTGCCGGATTTCGCCAGTGTCTTGCGGGCGGTGCTGAGCGAGCTGCAGGTAGAGCGGCATGTACTGGCCGAAGAAATGCAGAAAGTGGTGCCACCGGCACTGGTCGAGATCGAGCGGTTGAAAGGCAAGCTGGGCAAGCGGGAATGGCTGAGCCACGAAGATTTCAAAGTGCTGTCGCGCAGTGCCCGCGCCGTGGTGCGTACGGGAGAGTGCCAGCCCTACAGCAACATCGCCCTGATCTCTGGCGTTACGTTCTAGCTCGTTTTGTTGGCCAGCGCAGATCCCTGTGGGAGCGGGCATGCCCGCTCCCACAGGGGGATTGTGGTTTGCCTGAATAATTATGCTCTGGCAACAGGAGTGCCACCCCATGCTCAAACCGCTGCTACAAGGACTCGCCCTCATGGCCACCGCCACCACCCTCCAGGCCGCCCCGATCGACCTGATCATCGACACCGACCCCGGCGCCGACGACGTGGTCGCGCTGTTTCTGGCCATGGCCTCGCCCGACGAGCTCAACATCCGCGCCATCACCACCGTGGCCGGCAACGTGCGGCTGGACAAAACCTCGCGCAACGCGCGCCTGGCCCGTGAATGGGCCGGCCGTGAAGACATCCCCGTCTACGCCGGTGCCGCCCGCCCGCTGGTACGCACGCCCATCTACGCCGCCGACGTCCACGGTGAAGAAGGCCTGACCGGCGTCCGCGTACACGAACCGAATATGCCCTTGGCCCAAGGCAACGCCGTGCAATATCTGGTCGACACCCTCGGCGCCGCCAAACCGCACAGCATCACCGTGGCCATGCTGGGCCCACAGACCAACCTCGCCCTGGCACTGGTCCAACGCCCGGAAATCGCCAAAGGCATCAAGCAAGTGGTCGTCATGGGCGGCGCCCATTTCAACGGCGGCAACATCACCCCGGCAGCGGAATTCAACCTCTACGCCGACCCGCATGCGGCCCAAGTGGTGCTGGCCAGTGGTGTACAGCTCACCTACCTGCCGCTGGACGTCACCCACAAGCTGCTGACCAGCGACGCTCGCCTCAAGCAACTGGCCGCCGTGAACAATCAGGCCAGTAAACGGGTGGTGGATATCCTCAACGCCTACATCACCCACGACATGGACTTGTACGGCATGCCCGGTGGCCCGGTGCATGACGCCAGCGTCATCGCCTACTTGCTAAAACCCGAGTTGTTCAGCGGCCGGCGCATCCACATGAGCATCGACAGTCGCGAAGGCCCGACCTTCGGCCAGACCCTTGCCGACTGGTACGGCGTGCTTAAGCAGCCGGCCAATGTGATGTGGGTGGAGCAGGGCGATGCCCAGGGCCTGTTCGACCTGCTTAGCGCCCGTTTGGCGCGATTGGAATAGCCGCGTGCGGCGCGAAGCGCTCAAGCACCTGGTCGACGAAGCTGCGTGCCGCTTCGGCGCCGCGGTCGCGCACCAGTAGGTCGATAGCGATCAGCAGCAACTCTTCCGGGGTGCCAGGGCTGTACGCGCTTTGGCCTTCGGCCCATTTGACCTTGATATCGGCATCGATGCTGTGGCTGCTCATGAAAGGCTCTCGCTTGGGCCCGGGGCGGAGGGGCGAATACCGGATCCTGGTATTCGGGGAGGCACTGTGCCTTCACTTCCTAAAGTAAATCATGACTTTGCAGCGCAAACCAAGCGCCTCGTCGGCTGACTGGTAAAATTCGGTCACGATTGCCTTTCGCTCAGGGCGCCCGGTTCAGGCAGACTTGCGCGGTTTTGCAACGAATTCTTGGTGGAGCTGTCGGAACAGGCAGTTCCCAGATCGATTTAGGAGGCTTCATGTTCCGTACCCGTGCAATGTTGGCAACCCTGGCGGTGGCTGCTGTCTTGGCTGGTTGCAGCACTGGCGGTAGTTCTGATGGCGGCAAGGCGCCCGTGGCGGCGGCCGGTAACGATGGCCGCTGCGAAGCCAGCGGCGCCGACTTCGCCATTGGCAAGCAGGGCAGTGCCGAGCTGCTGGAGCAGGCACGCAAGGCCAGTGGCTCGCAGATGGCACGTATTCTCAAGCCGCACGACGTGGTTACCCTGGAGTACCGCTCCGAGCGCCTGAACCTGAATGTGGACGAGCAAGGCAAGGTCACCCGCGTTAACTGCGGTTGATGCAAGGGCTGTACAGGCGGGTGCGACACCCATAAAAAAACCCGCCACCAGGGCGGGTTTTTTTACAGCTATCCGAATTACTCCGGACGAACCTGCGCAGCCTGCATGCCCTTCTGGCCGCGCTCGGCGACGAAGGAAACAGTCTGGCCTTCTTTCAGGCTCTTGAAGCCGTCAGATTCGATGGCTTTGAAGTGAACGAACAGGTCGTCGCCGCCGCCTGCTGGGGTGATGAAGCCGTAGCCTTTCTCATCATTGAACCATTTGACGGTGCCTTGTTGGCGATTGGACATGGGTGAATCTCCAGAACATTTAGTTTTTTCATTGGTGCAATGCGGCCGAGGCTACGGAGCACGGGATACATCATAGTCTAATTCTGCGCATCTAGCGCCTTTTACCTTCGCAGGATATTGATCCAGCTCAAAGAATGGCTGGCTGATCCTGGCTTTAAGGTTTCAGCTCTTGGGCGTGCAGCTCTGTTTCACGACGGCTTGGGCCTTCTGCATCAGCTTGGCATCCACGCCATCATTGCTGTCAAGGTCAGCAATTTCCGCGTCGGTGAAGTTCTTTTTGATGGCCTGGGCGCCGCAGTCGCAGTGCTTTTTCGCGGTCGCGGCGTCAACGCCCTGGCCGCTGGCCACTTGCGTGCACTGGGCCATGTAGCCAGCTTCCTTGCCTGGTGGGAAGTTGCCAGCGTTCGCCGCCATCGGCAGCAGCAGGGCCCCAGCGGCCGCCAGGGCCAGAAGAGACGGAACTCGCATAACCAGTTACTCCTTGGGTTAAGGTCTCATCAAGAGTAGGTTGCTTCCCAAGGTCTGATAGGAATTTTTCCGCGTTAGTTCAGCCGAAGTCCGTAATTTCCAAATATTTCTGCCTGGCGTGCAACCCGCGTGCTAGCATGCCCGGCTTGCAGCTGACAACGTTCAGCTTGCAGCTATCTTTTTTCTTTCCAGTCACTCTGGTTCGTCCCCCGCAAGCCGAAAGGCTTCTGCCACTGTGAGGCAGGCTTCCTTCAAGGAGGGCAGGTCGGATCTTGTACTGGCTCATCCCAACCCACGTGACCTTTGGTAGGGGTCACCACTAGGAGAGGAGGCGCCATGCCCGTTATTACTCTTCCCGATGGCAGTCAACGTTCGTTTGATCACGCCGTATCCGTAGCCGAAGTCGCCGCATCCATCGGCGCCGGCCTGGCCAAGGCCACCGTGGCCGGCAAGGTCGACGGCAAGCTGGTCGACGCCTGCGACCTGATCAGCCACGACGCCACCCTGCAGATCATCACCCCTAAAGATGCAGAGGGACTGGAGATCATTCGTCACTCGTGTGCCCACCTGGTTGGCCACGCCGTGAAGCAGCTGTACCCGACCGCCAAGATGGTGATCGGCCCGGTCATCGATGAAGGCTTCTACTACGACATCGCCTACGAGCGCCCCTTCACCCCAGAAGACATGGCCGCCATCGAAAAGCGCATGATGGAGCTGATCGACAAAGACTACGACGTGGTCAAGAAAGTGACCCCGCGTGCCGAAGTCATCGACGTGTTCACCGCCCGAGGCGAAGACTACAAGCTGCGCCTGGTCGAAGACATGCCGGACGAACAGGCCATGGGCCTGTACTACCACGAAGAATACGTCGACATGTGCCGCGGCCCGCACGTGCCGAACACCCGCTTCCTCAAGGCATTCAAGCTGACCAAGCTGTCCGGCGCCTACTGGCGCGGCGATGCCAAGAACGAGCAGCTGCAACGCGTGTACGGCACCGCCTGGGCCGACAAGAAGCAACTGGCGGCGTACATCCAGCGCATCGAAGAAGCCGAAAAACGCGACCACCGCAAGATCGGCAAGCAGCTCGACCTGTTCCACCTGCAGGAAGAAGCCCCGGGCATGGTGTTCTGGCACGCCAACGGCTGGACCGTGTACCAGGTACTCGAGCAGTACATGCGTCAGGTTCAGCGCGTCAACGGCTACCAGGAAATCAAGACCCCGCAGGTTGTCGACCGCATCCTCTGGGAGCGTTCTGGGCACTGGTCCAACTACGCCGAAAACATGTTCACCACTTCGTCGGAAAGCCGTGACTACGCGGTAAAACCGATGAACTGCCCGTGCCACGTGCAGGTGTTCAACCAGGGCCTGAAGAGCTACCGCGACCTGCCACTGCGCCTGGCCGAGTTCGGTGCCTGCCACCGTAACGAGCCGTCCGGCGCCCTGCACGGCATCATGCGCGTGCGTGGCTTCGTGCAAGACGACGCGCACATCTTCTGCACCGAAGAACAGGTGAAGAAAGAAGCCGCCGACTTCATCAAGCTGACCCTGGACGTGTACAAGGATTTCGGCTTCACCGACATCGCCATGAAGCTGTCGACCCGCCCGGCCAAGCGTGTGGGCTCCGAAGAGCTGTGGGACCGTGCCGAAGGTGCGCTGGCCGACGCCCTGAACGAATCCGGCCTGGAGTGGGAATACCAGCCAGGCGAAGGCGCCTTCTACGGCCCGAAAATCGAGTTCACCCTGCGCGACTGCCTCGGCCGTAACTGGCAGTGCGGTACCCTGCAGTACGACCCGAACCTGCCAGAGCGCCTAGATGCCAGCTATATCGCCGAAGATAACAGCCGAGTTCGCCCGGTCATGCTGCACCGCGCCATCCTTGGTTCGTTCGAGCGCTTCATCGGCATGCTGATCGAGCACTATGCTGGTGTGTTCCCGGCCTGGCTGGCACCTACCCAGGCTGTGATCCTGAACATCACCGACAAACAGGCCGATTTCGCCCTTGAGGTGGAAAATACCCTGAACGGTAGCGGTTTCCGTGCCAAGTCGGACTTGAGAAATGAGAAGATCGGCTTTAAAATCCGCGAGCATACTTTGCTCAAGGTCCCGTACCTTTTGGTTATAGGGGATCGCGAAGTCGAAACGCAAACCGTCGCTGTGCGTACTCGCGAAGGCGCTGACCTGGGCTCCATGCCCGTCGCCCAGTTCGCTGAGCTCCTGACACAAGCGGTTTCCCGGCGTGGTCGCCAAGAATCGGAGTAATGACTATTAAGCGTGAAATGAGAAACGATAAGCGTGCTGTACCGAAGGCCCCGATCAACGAGAATATCTCGGCCCGCGAGGTTCGGTTAATTGGCGCAGACGGCGAGCAGGTTGGCATCGTCTCGATTGATGAAGCGCTCCGTATCGCTGAAGAAGCGAAGCTGGATCTGGTGGAAATCTCTGCAGACGCGGTACCGCCTGTCTGCAAGGTGATGGACTACGGCAAGCACCTCTTCGAGAAGAAGAAGCAGGCCAACGAAGCCAAGAAAAACCAGAAGCAGATCCAGATCAAAGAAATCAAGTTTCGTCCAGGGACGGAAGAAGGGGATTACCAGGTAAAACTACGCAACCTGGTACGTTTCCTTACCGATGGGGACAAGGCCAAGATCTCTCTGAGATTCCGCGGCCGTGAGATGGCCCACCAGGAGCTGGGCATGGAGCTGTTGAAGCGGGTCGAAGCTGACCTCGCCGAATACGGCGCCGTTGAGCAGCATCCGAAGATGGAAGGACGCCAGCTTATGATGGTCATCGCCCCCAAAAAGAAGAAGTAATCTCCCGGGCACGGCAGGCCTGATGATTATTGTGTAATTTTTATCGAATGCGGAGTTCCAACATGCCAAAAATGAAAACCAAGAGCGGTGCTGCGAAGCGCTTCCTGAAGACCGCTTCCGGCTTCAAGCACAAGCACGCTTTCAAGAGCCACATCCTGACCAAAATGTCGACCAAGCGTAAGCGTCAACTGCGCGGTGCCAGCCTGCTGCACCCGTCTGACGTGGCAAAAGTCGAGCGCATGCTGCGCGTACGTTAATTCTGGTTTAGATAGAGGAAGTTACTCATGGCTCGTGTTAAGCGTGGCGTCATCGCTCGTAAGCGTCACAAGAAAATTCTGAAACTGGCTAAAGGCTACTACGGTGCACGCTCGCGCGTATTCCGCGTTGCCAAGCAGGCTGTCATCAAGGCTGGTCAATATGCCTACCGTGACCGTCGTCAGAAGAAGCGTCAGTTCCGCGCACTGTGGATCGCTCGTATCAACGCCGGTGCCCGCACCAACGGTCTGTCCTACAGCCGTCTGATTGCTGGCCTGAAAAAGGCTTCGATCGAAATCGACCGTAAGGTTCTGGCCGATCTGGCAGTGAACGAAAAAGCGGCGTTTGCTGCGATTGTCGAGAAAGCTAAAGCCGTTCTGGCTTAAGTACCCGAGGCAATCACCCGGCGGCGCTAGCGCCGTCGGGCATTGAACGTCATCGATAGGGGAAGAGCCTTCAAAGCTCTTCCCCTATTTTCGTATCTGGAGTCTGTACATGGAAAACCTGGATGCGCTGGTCTCTCAAGCCCTGGAGGCCGTGGAGCGCGCTGAAGACATCAATGCCCTGGAACAGATCCGGGTAAATTATCTCGGCAAGAAGGGTGAACTGACCCAGGTGATGAAGACCCTGGGCAACCTGCCAGCCGAAGAGCGCCCGAAAGTCGGCGCGCTGATCAACGACGCCAAAGAGCGCGTCACCGTTGTGCTCAATGCCCGCAAGGCTGCCTTCGAAGAGGCCGAGCTCAGCGCTCGCCTGGCTGCCGAATGCATTGACGTCACCCTGCCAGGCCGTGGCCAGGCCACCGGTGGCCTGCACCCGATCACCCGTACACTCGAGCGCATCGAGCAGTTCTTCACCCACATCGGCTACGGCATTGCCGAAGGCCCAGAGGTGGAAGACGACTACCACAACTTCGAAGCGCTCAACATCCCCGGCCACCACCCGGCCCGGGCGATGCACGACACCTTTTACTTCAATGCCAACATGCTGCTGCGCACCCACACCTCGCCAGTGCAGGTGCGGACCATGGAGTCCACCCAGCCGCCGATCCGCATTGTGTGCCCGGGCCGCGTATACCGCTGCGACTCGGATATCACCCACTCGCCGATGTTCCACCAGGTCGAAGGCCTGCTGATCGATCGCGACATCAACTTCGCCGACCTCAAGGGCACCATCGAAGAATTCCTGCGCGTGTTCTTCGAAAAAGAACTGGCGGTACGTTTCCGCCCATCGTTCTTCCCCTTCACCGAGCCGTCCGCCGAAGTCGACATCCAGTGCGTGATGTGTTCCGGCAATGGCTGCCGCGTGTGCAAGCAAACCGGCTGGCTCGAAGTGATGGGCTGCGGCATGGTGCACCCGAACGTGCTGCGCATGTCTGGCATCGACCCGGAAGAGTTCCAGGGCTTCGCCTTCGGCATGGGCGCCGAGCGCCTGGCCATGCTGCGCTATGGCGTCAACGATTTGCGTCTGTTCTTCGACAACGACCTGCGCTTCCTCGCGCAATTCCGCTAGGTCAATGCCCGACGCAACTTTCAGGAGAACAGCATGAAATTCAGTGAACAGTGGCTGCGCGGTTGGGTAAACCCGCAAGTCTCCCGTGACGAACTGGTCGCCCGCCTGTCCATGGCCGGCCTCGAAGTCGACAGCGTAACCCCCGCTGCCGGCCAGTTCAGCGGCATTGTCGTGGGCGAAATCCTCGCCACCGAACAACACCCGGACGCCGACAAGCTGCGCGTGTGCCAGGTAAGCAACGGCCAGGAAACCTTCCAGGTCGTGTGCGGCGCCCCGAATGCCCGCCCAGGTATCAAGATCCCGTTCGCCATGATCGGCGCCGAACTGCCAGGCGACTTCAAGATCAAGAAGGCCAAGCTGCGCGGCGTCGAATCTTTCGGCATGCTGTGCTCGGCCGCCGAGCTGCAGATCAGCGAAGAAAACGACGGCCTGCTGGAACTGGCAGCCGACGCCCCGGTTGGTGAAAACATTCGCACCTACCTGAGCCTGGACGACGCCAGCATCGAAATCGGCCTTACGCCGAACCGTGGTGACTGCCTGTCCATCGCCGGCCTGGCCCGCGACGTCAGTGCCCTGTACGACACCCCTGTAACCCGCCCGGTGGTGCCAGCCGTACCGGCTGCCCACGACGAAGTGCGCCCGGTCGAAGTCAGCGCCCCGGCCGCCTGCCCGCGCTACCTGGGCCGCGTCATCCGTAACGTCGACCTCAGCAAGCCGACCCCGCTGTGGATGGTCGAGCGCCTGCGCCGCAGCGACGTGCGCAGCATCGACGCCGCCGTCGACATCACCAACTACGTGATGCTTGAGCTCGGCCAGCCGATGCACGCCTTCGACCTGGCAGAAATCAACGGCGGCATCCGCGTCCGCATGGCTGAAGAGGGCGAAAAACTCGTCCTGCTCGACGGCCAGGAAGTCGCCCTGCGCGCCGACACCCTGGTCATCGCCGACCACACCCGCGCCTTGGCCATCGCCGGCGTCATGGGTGGCGAGCACAGCGGTGTAAACACCGAAAAAACCCGCGACCTGTTCCTGGAGAGCGCCTTCTTCGAGCCGATTTCCGTCGCCGGTAAAGCCCGTTCCTACGGCCTGCACACCGATGCCTCGCACCGCTACGAGCGCGGCGTCGACTCGCAGCTGGCCCGCGAAGCCCTCGAACGCGCCACCCAGCTTGTACTGGACATCGTCGGCGGCGAAGCCGGCCCGGTAGTCGAAGCCGTTAGCGAACAGCACCTGCCAAGCGTGGCCCCGGTCACCCTGCGCGACGAACGCATCACCCAGATGCTCGGCATGCAAATGGACCCAGCGCAGGTCGAGCAACTGCTCAACGCCCTGGAACTGACCACGACCAAGAACGGGGAAGGGCAGTGGACCGTCACCGTGCCAAGCCACCGCTTCGACATCAGCCTGGAAGTGGACCTGATCGAAGAGCTGGCCCGCCTGTACGGTTACAACAACCTGCCGGTACGTTACCCGCAAGCCCGCCTGGCCCCACAAGGCAAGCCGGAAACCCGCGGTGACCTGCCGACCCTGCGCCGCCTGCTGGTTGCCCGCGGCTATCAGGAAGCCATCACCTACAGCTTCATCGACCCGAAACTGTTCGAACTGTTCAGCCCGGGCGTAGAGCCGCTGCTGCTGGCCAACCCCATCTCCAGCGACATGGCCGCCATGCGCGCATCCCTGTGGCCGGGCCTGGTCAAGGCGCTGCAGCACAACCTGAACCGCCAGCAAGACCGCGTGCGCCTGTTCGAAAGCGGCCTGCGCTTCGTCGGCCAGCTGGGTGACCTGCAACAGCAGCCAATGATTGCCGGCGTTATCACCGGCAGCCGCCTGCCAGAAGGCTGGGCCAACGGCCGCGATGGCGTCGACTTCTTCGACGTTAAAGCCGACGTGGAAGCCCTGCTGGGCTACTCCGGCGCCCTGAGCGACTTCACCTTCAGCGCCGGTAAACACGCCGCCCTGCACCCTGGCCAAACCGCCGCCATTGAGCGCGACGGCAAACTGGTCGGCTACCTCGGCGCCATCCACCCAGAGCTGGCCAAGGCCCTGGACCTGGACCGCCCGGTGTTCCTGTTCGAGTTGGTGCTGGGCGACGTGGTCGAAGGCCGCCTGCCGAAATTCAGCGAGCTGTCCAAGTTCCCGGAAACCCGCCGCGACCTGGCTTTGATCGCAGGACGTGATGTAGCTTCCAGCGCGGTGCTTGAATTAATTCGTGACAATGCAGGCGAATGGCTCACAGACCTCAGGCTGTTTGATGTCTACCAAGGTAAAGGCATTGATCCTGATAGAAAAAGCCTTGCCGTCGGCTTGACCTGGCAGCATCCATCGCGCACTCTTAACGACGATGAGGTGAACACTACCCTGCAAAACATCCTCACCTCGCTCGAACAAAGGTTGAACACCACGTTAAGGAAATAACGGCATGGGTGCTCTGACGAAAGCTGAGATGGCCGAAAGGCTGTACGAGGAGCTGGGGCTTAACAAGCGTGAGGCCAAGGAGCTGGTCGAGCTGTTTTTCGAAGAAATTCGGCACGCACTTGAAGAGAACGAGCAGGTCAAGCTGTCCGGTTTCGGCAACTTCGACCTTCGCGACAAACGCCAGCGGCCGGGCCGCAACCCCAAGACTGGGGAAGAAATCCCGATCACTGCACGGCGCGTCGTCACCTTTCGTCCAGGGCAGAAGTTGAAGGCCCGGGTTGAGGCCTATGCTGGAACCAAGCCATAACGACGAACTGCCCCCCATACCGGGCAAAAGGTACTTCACCATTGGTGAGGTGAGTGAGCTTTGTGCGGTAAAACCGCACGTGCTGCGGTATTGGGAGCAGGAGTTCGATCAGCTCAATCCCGTGAAGCGGCGGGGGAACCGGCGGTATTATCAGCGGCAGGATGTGCTGATGATTCGCCAGATTCGTGCGCTGCTTTATGACCAGGGGTTCACCATTGGCGGGGCGCGGTTGCGGCTTTCCAGTGATGAGGCCAAGGATGAATCGAGCCAGTACAAGCAGCTGATTCGGCAGATGATTGTTGAATTGGAGGATGTGTTGGTGGTGTTGAAGAAGTGAACTGGGCTTTTTCTGATGAGTGGAAAATTTTTTGAGAAAAAGCTTTCATTTATCAGAGGTTTAGGTTAGATTCTTCATCGTTCTCAGAGGTTATGAGAATGTAGTCGGGGCGTAGCGCAGCCCGGTAGCGCACTTGCATGGGGTGCAAGGGGTCGAGTGTTCGAATCACTCCGTCCCGACCAAAAATCCCTAAAAAATCCAGTCACCTAGCGGTGACTGGATTTTTTATGGGCGGCAGTTTTCTGTGCGTGCTGTACGGTTCCAGTATGAGATGGAGTAGGACGTGCCGTCGATTGGGTTGGTCGCGTTGATCGCACCGCACTATGCAAAGTTCGGTGGCGTCATACCTTTATCAAATGGAAATGATCCTGCGCATTCACTTACCAAAACTGGTTTGGGCTGAGCGATTCGGCGATGGAGGCGGTATTGTACGAGGTCAGCTCGAAGCATCAGTTTGCTCGGCTAACGCTCAGTTCCCCGATCTCCGATGGCGCGGCGATCATGAATTGGCTGCACGTTTGTATCTCGACAATGCTATGTCTCACGTGAGCCTGATTAACGATTGGCAATAGAGTTGAATCGAAACTCAAGCGCCAGGCGACTCGGGCGCTCTGCCTCATTCTCCGGTAAGTACAGCGCTTGCCCTTCGATTGATTCATACTCGCTATCCCTCAGCATCTCGGATATCTCGATTCGCAAATCATCTGGGTTGACCCACAACAAACCTAAGTCGAATAGAGTATGCACATCGGCTCTGAGCAACAGGCCATTGGATACGACATTCGTTGCATCGCCTAGGTAGGGGTGGATATGAGCGGCCTCCAGCACCTGCTGTAACGAGCAGGCGGTGATGGCACATCGTCCTTGGTAGGCCTTTAGCAATTGCTTTCTGAATTGAGGCTGACCCCGTCTACCGACGATGGACGATACTGTGCGTGTGCGTGCATCACTGAGGTCTTCGGGGTTGAACTCGCCTTGGGTGCTGAGCTGCTGCTCGATCTTGGCTGACAGCGCTTCATCTGCCTTAGCCTGATTGCGATTCAATACAAAGGAGGTAGGAGCGCTGCCAGAATGTTGCTGGTAGGTGAAGATACCTTCGTACTTAAAGCCGGCGTGTGGGTATTCGTACTTTGCTTTCCGATAGAAGAGCAATAGCTCCAGGCCGAGCTGGCGGTGATCCGAAATGAGCGCATCGGTTCGCCCCATGCGCTGGCCTTGCATACGGAGGGTATCGCCTTCCAGCGTGTCTTCGTACGGAGTTCTATCGGATGTTTTATGCTCGGTAATAAACAGCCAAACGGAGTTGAATCCCTTAGGCCGAAATATGCCGGTGTTGAGCGTGGCATCTGTTATCCCGAAAAGAGCCCTAAGGTCGTCTCGTGTGTAAACGGAGCCTGGCTCCAGCCGCTCCGATGCCAAAAGCCCGGGCGGTTTTGTGTTTGGCGTTGGAGTGGTAGGGGTGGGCACGAGAAGCTTCCTTGCGTCAGGAGTAGGCGAAGGGCGGATGCCCGCTTTCGCCTCTTTTGGAGATGCCCAACACCTTACTTCCTTCAGAAAAAATGTGAAAGAGCGTAGGAAAATTCCGTGATGTGCGTAGGCATAAGCCACAATGGACGAGATTATCAGAAGAGGTGGGAATAATATGAATGAGGTATGCGCAGCCCCTGCAAGTCAGCGCTCCGGCTGACGGGAGGAAAACAATTAGAGGTAATATTGTGTTTGTTCGCCCCATAGCCGCAATGAGTGGCGGCTTTATCGGAGCCTGCGTTTGCGGGCCCTGCGTGAGTCACCGGATGGGTTCGCAAGTACCTACGAGTGTGAGGCAATTAGAAGCGACGATGATTGGGAGGCCCGTATCTCTGCTGCGGCAACTTCTACCGGCGCACAGGCGTTTTTTGCCTTTCACCACGGCGAGCCTTGTGGCTTGGTGTGGTGCAAATCGTCAGAAGCTGAGCCAGATGTCGTTGACGTTTTTCAGATGTGGGTAGACCCTGTCTCACGCGGTATTGGAGCCGGCCGGGCTCTGCTGGCAAGTGCTATTGATTGGGCTGAACGTCGCGGGGCGCAACGTGTTCGCTTGGGCGTGACGATCGCACGCACACCGGCGATGCACTTGTACAGGACAAGCGGATTTTGTGAGATTGGACTGCCAGAGCCTTTGCGCCTAGGTTGTACTTTGAAGTCTCAGTCGATGGAACTGAGCCTGGTTTCCCGCTCTGGTCCTGATAGCTAGGCTCGTAGTTTCGGTGGTGGGTCGTAGAGCTGGAATGTGAAAGGGGACTGTTAGCCGCATGCTTCCATCTGGTGAAAAGCCTTCAGAGATTGCTGAAGGCAGCCTTGGGTAACGAGTAGGCGCTTCAGCGCATCATGCCCAGTTCGGCATCATCCATCAGCGCCTTGGCCAATGCGCAGAGGTAGTGCGAAGCCCAGATCAGCTGCGGCTTGTCTTCCATCAAGCCGTCCAAGGTCATGTCCCGTGCATAGCCCATCAACTCCGAAGCCTGCTCGCGGGCGCTCTGGCAAGGGATGCCGGCTTCTATGCGGAATAGGGGATGGGTCTGGTTTTCACCTTGGTAGAAGGTGGTTTTGCCAACGGTGAATTTGGTTTCTTCTGTAGACATTATTCAATCTCCCCGAAATCTCTAGTACCTGGGCGGGCTTCATCGCCAGCAATCGCCCACAACTGGTCACAAGCGCTTGGGCCTGTGACGTAGGTCAGTTGACTGTTGGGGCCTGGCTTGCCGGTGATGGGCCATGCCCAAGCGACAGAAACAGTAAGGCCTCAGTGCGAAGTCTTGGGCTCGCTGGGCACCTGAAGCTGAACCAGTGCGGACTCAAGCAAAGCTCGCAGCGTCTCCAGTTCATGCATCGAGGTCATCATCAGAATCGACACAGGCGACTTGGGCTGCAGCAGTATTGCTTGGTGCACAACGGTCGCTGCGCACAATGCGTATTCCGTTGCCTGGATTAAGGTGTCTTCAAGGCAGAGAGTCTTGTGGGGTGGATCAGGGACTATCTTCAGCATGCTTACGCTCCAACAATGGTTGAGCTGCTATCCACCTCGCTGTCAAACGGGAGGGTGGCAGCTGTACGCGGGTTGACAGACCGAGATTGTTGGCACTCGGCGCACACGAGGGTGCCCGCACGTACAGCCGCCATAAGCGTATGCACACGGACAACAATCGACGGCCTGTCAAAACCGGTCGCTGAATTGGCAGCGACGGGTCGAGACTAGGTCCCACGATTTGCATGCGCAACGAAAATCAGGCGCAGGGAGTATCTTTGGGAAATGCCCTACGAGGAAGTTCTTTTTTCTGATTTTTTCCCGGGTTTGCCGTCAAGTTCTGCAGCGTTCGCTGCTCGGTTAACCCATCAAAGCTCTCAAAAAGCGAGCCACTCACCCATCCCTGTATCCAGCCATGTCCCGATGATGTCAAACGGTCACCATGGACTTCCGCCCCCCCATCCCCTGAAACTGCCCCTCTCGCACCCAGACCAAGGCAGGTCATGACCAACCTCAAGCGCGCCACTTCCCTCCTGCTGTTGCTGGCCACAGCCTCACTCACCGCCTGTATCCCCTGGAAGCGCGAGCGCCCCGCCTACGCGGACCTCTGCGAATCCGAGTTCCAGTTCAAAGTGCCAGGCCCGCAGGGCGAAACCACCCTCTACCTGGAAACCTACCTCTACGACCACGCCGCCCAATGGGGCGAAAAGCGCTACGAGCAAGGTCTGCACGTGCAATACCCGGGCGAGGAATACCCGCGGCCGGAGTTCTACGTGCAGATGATCGCCTACAACAAGGACCGCCAGCGCCCGTCGACCGACTCCAACCGTGGCCAGCCGCCAATCCCGGTGCTCTACGACAGCCGTCAGGCCTACATCACCTTTGAAGACGGCTCACGCCTGAATGCACGGCCCGAGGTGTACGTGGGCCTCAACGATATCTACGACTTTCCGTCTGTGACCGAGCGGGCTGCCAGGCCATCGCCGTACGACATCAACAGCGATGAAGTGCACCGGCGCATTCCCAAGCTCACCAACAACAAGCGCTACGGCTCGGCTTATGTGATCTTCCAGACGGACAAGCTGAACGCCGACTCCAAGTGGACCATTCACCTGGGCAGCCTGCAGGTGCAGGGGCGCAAGGTGGAAATCCCGCCGCTGCAGCTTTGTTATCACCCGGTAAAGAAATGGATCGGCATTGAGCCGCTGATGAAGCCGTGATCTCCGGGTTGGATTTCAGCACGCATGCTCAGCTAGTCGGGTCTTGCCCCAACACCTTGCTCAACGCCACCCGTGCATCTTCAAGCTGCACCAGCGATGCATGCCGCGCCCCGAGCGCGTCGCCGTTCTGGATAGCTGTAAGAATCGCCTTGTGCCGGGGCAGGGCGAGCTGGTCAAAGTTCGGCCGCTGGTTGGAATAGCGCACAGATTCGCGTAGGGCCATCGACAACATGTTGCACAGGTAGGCCAGCAGGTCGTTGTGGGTGGCGTCGGCGATGCGGGCGTGGAAGTCCAGGTCGGGTTGCAGGCGCTCTTCATGGGTGCGCGCGGCTTCCATGCGCTGGTAGGCCTCGCCGATCGACTCGACATCCTCGGCGGTGGCGTTGGTGGCGGCCAGTGCGGCGGCGGCGGGTTCGATGACCCAGCGCACGCTGGACAAGGTGTTGAAGAAGTCTTTTTGCGGGGTGGCCTGCATCAGCCAGTGCAGCACGTCGGGGTCGAGCATGTGCCAGTCATGGCGGGGCCGCACCAGGGTGCCGACACGCGGGCGGGCTTCGACCAGGCCCTTGGCGGTAAGGGCGCGCATCGCTTCGCGAAACACCGGCCGGCTGATGGCGTAGCTTTCGCACAGGCTGGCTTCGGAGGGCAGCTTTTGCCCAGGTGCGAGTTGGCCGGATACGATTTGCAGGCCGAGGTCCTGGACCAGGGTGGCATGCATGCTTTTGCGCGTGGTGGGCTGGCGGTAGTTCATGGGGGGCGCGGGTGGTCCTTCGGGCGGGGTGGGCATCATAGCATTAGTGGGTGAGGGGCGGCCCTGTGTTCGGGGGGGCGCTGTTTTGAGATGTTTGGGCGGCAGGTGGTTCGACGTGGCATGTGCAGCGCCGATGAGATCGAGCGCCGCCCGCGCGGCGCATCGCGAGCTGCGCTCGCTCCTACGTTTGTTTCGGGCCAGTAACGCCTGTGACAGGCGCGCGCGACCGCCTTGTTTGTACGACGTGATATCGAGCCATGCGCCAAGGCGTACGCGCGCAAATCCCACAGGAATAATTGGCCCGAAACAAACGTAGGAGCGAGCGCAGCTCGCGATGCGCCGCGCGGGCGGCGCTCGATCTCACAGGCGCAAAGTATCCACAGCCAAACCCTTTGAAGCCCCCACCACCCTCAGCCTCAGTGCGAATGCTTGGGCACTGCCGCGCCACGGCAACCGACCAGGAAGTCGAAGTCGCACCCTTCATCCGCCTGCATCACGTGGTCCAGGTACAACTTCGCATAACCGCCGCTGATCAACTGCGGCGGGGCTTGCAGGTCGGCCAGGCGGCCGGCCAGTTCCTCGGCGCAAATGTCCAGGTGCAGCCGGCCTTCCTTGCAATCCAGCTCGATCCAGTCACCTTCGCGTACCGCTGCCAATGGCCCGCCTGCCGCCGCCTCGGGCGCCACGTGCAGCACCACGGTGCCGTAGGCCGTGCCGCTCATGCGGGCGTCGGAAATACGCACCATGTCGGTCACGCCCTGGGCCAGCAGCTTGGCGGGCAAGCCCATGTTGCCGACCTCGGCCATGCCCGGGTAGCCCTTGGGCCCGCAGTACTTCATCACCAGCACCGAGTTGGCGTCCACCTCCAGCTCAGGGTCGTTGATGCGTGCCTTGTAGTCCTCGAAGTTTTCAAACACTACGGCGCGGCCACGGTGCTGCATCAGTGCCGGTGTTGCCGCCGATGGCTTGAGTACCGCGCCCTTGGGCGCCAGGTTGCCGCGCAGGATGCAGATGCCGCCATCGGCCACCAGCGGTTTGTCGATCGGGCGGATGACTTCTTCGTCATACAGCGGCGCGGCCTGGCAGTTGTCCCACAGGCTCTTGCCATTGGCGGTCAGCGCGGTTGGGTTGGGCAGCAGGCCGTGTTCGCCCAGGCGACGGATGACCGCCGGCAGGCCGCCAGCGTAGTAGAACTCTTCCATCAGGAAGCGGCCCGAGGGCTGCAGGTCGACCAAGGTCGGGGTGCCACGGCCGACGCGGGTCCAGTCTTCCAGTTGCAGGTCTACGCCAATGCGGCCGGCAATCGCCTTCAGGTGGATCACGGCGTTGGTCGAACCACCAATGGCGGCGTTGACGCGGATGGCGTTCTCAAAAGCTTCGCGGGTGAGGATCTTCGAGAGGCGCAGGTCTTCGCGGACCATGTCGACAATGCGCATGCCCGACAGGTGGGCGAGTACATAGCGCCGTGAATCCACCGCCGGGATGGCGGCGTTGTGCGGCAGCGAAGTGCCCAGCGCCTCGGCCATGCAGGCCATGGTCGACGCGGTGCCCATGGTGTTGCAGGTGCCCGCCGAGCGCGACATGCCGGCCTCGGCCGAGAGGAACTCGTTGAGGTCGATCTGGCCGGCTTTATAGGCCTCGTGCATCTGCCAGACGATGGTGCCGGCGCCAATGTCCTTGCCTTTGTGCTTGCCGTTGAGCATCGGCCCACCGGTGACCACGATCGCTGGCACGTCGCAGCTCGCAGCGCCCATCAGCAGCGCCGGGGTGGTCTTGTCGCAGCCGGTCAGCAGCACCACGGCGTCTACCGGGTTGCCGCGAATCGCTTCTTCCACATCCATGCTCGCCAGGTTGCGGGTGAGCATGGCAGTGGGGCGCAGGTTGGACTCGCCGCTGGAGAACACCGGGAACTCCACCGGGAAGCCGCCAGCCTCCAGCACGCCCTTTTTTACGTGCTCGGCAATCTTGCGGAAGTGGGCGTTGCACGGGGTCAGCTCCGACCAGGTGTTGCAGATGCCAATGATCGGCTTGCCCTGGAATTCGTGGTCCGGGATGCCCTGGTTCTTCATCCAGCTGCGGTACATGAAGCCGTTCTTGTCGGCGGTACCAAACCATTGGGCAGAGCGCAGGGGGTGTTGTTTATCAGACATGGCGGGACACCTAATTAGTATTACTATTTGTCGTTATATGGCTGACTCTACCGGTTAAAAAGGCATCTGTGAAGGCTTGTTGTTCTAAATAGTAATACTATATGATCGTTTCGCCAGGTTAGAGGTCTGCCATAAAGCCCCGGCCAGGTGCTGTGCCCATTACAAGAACAATTGGAGACATCGCCATGATTCAGGAGCAGCGGCTCGTCCGCCTGATCACACTGAAACTCATCCCTTTTCTGGTTCTGCTTTACCTGGTGGCCTATGTCGATCGCTCGGCGGTGGGCTTTGCCAAGCTGCACATGGGCGCCGACATCGGCCTGGGTGACGCTGCCTATGGCCTTGGCGCCGGGCTGTTCTTCATCGGTTATTTTCTGTTCGAGGTGCCCAGCAATCTGTTGCTTGACCGCTTTGGCGCACGTCGGTGGTTCGCCCGCATCCTGGTAACCTGGGGCGCGATCACCGTTGGCATGGCGTTTGTCACCGGGCCTAACGGCTTCTACGTGATGCGCTTCTTGCTGGGGGCGGCCGAGGCGGGCTTCTTCCCTGGCGTGCTGTACTACATCACCCAGTGGTACCCGGTGCGCCACCGCGGCAAGATCCTGGGCTTCTTCATCCTCTCGCAGCCACTGGCCATGCTGGTCACCGGGCCGTTGTCCGGCGCGCTGTTGGGGCTTGAGGGCATCTACGGCCTGCATGGCTGGCAGTGGCTGTTCATCTGCATCGGCACGCCGGCGGTGTTGTTGGCATGGCCCACACTGCGCCTGCTACCGGACGGGCCTGCCAAGGTGCGCTGGCTCAGCGACGAGCAACGCAACTGGCTGCAGGAGCAGTTGGCCAACGACCTGCGCGAGTTCGGCCAGACCCGTCATGGCAACCCGCTGCATGCCCTGAAAGATGGCCGGGTGCTGTTGCTGGCGCTGTTCTACTTGCCAATGACCCTGAGCATTTATGGCCTGGGCCTGTGGCTGCCTACGCTGATCCACCAGTTTGGCGGCAGTGACCTGGTCACCGGTTTTGTCTCGGCGGTGCCTTACCTGTTCGGCATCATCGGCCTGTTGATCGTGCCACGCAGCTCCGACCGCCTGAACGATCGCTACGGCCACCTTGGCCTGCTGTACGCACTGGGTGCCATCGGCCTGTTCTTCAGCGCCTGGCTGACCATGCCTGTGCTGCAGTTGGCCGCGCTGTGTCTGGTGGCGTTCGCGCTGTTCTCCTGCACGGCCATCTTCTGGACGCTGCCGGGGCGGTTCTTCTCCGGTGCCAGCGCGGCGGCGGGCATCGCCTTGATCAACTCGATCGGCAACCTCGGCGGCTACCTTGGCCCGTTCGGCATCGGCGCGCTCAAGGAATACACCGGGCAGCTGTCGTCGGGCCTGTATTTCCTGGCGCTGGTGATGCTGTGCGGGGTGTTGCTCACGGGCGTGGTCTACAACCGCCTGGAGCGCCGCCAGCGCCTGGCTTCCACGCGGGCGGCCTAGGCCTCCCGCTAATCCTTGCAACCGATAAGCGAGCACAAGCATGCGACTGATTCAATTCGAAACCGCTGGCGGCCAGCGCCGTGTGGGCGTGGTGGAAGGCGAGTACGCCCTTGAAGTATTGGGCGCCAACAGCACACGTGAACTGGCGTTGCAGGCGATTGCCGCCGGCCGTGACCTGGCCAGCGAAGTACAGGCCGCAGGCCTGGGCGAGCGCCACGACTACTTGGCCCTGTTGGCCGAAGGCCGTGTGTTGCCACCGCTGGACCATCCGGACCCGGCTCACTGCCTGGTGACCGGTACCGGGCTTACCCATCTGGGCAGCGCGGCCACGCGCGACAAGATGCACCAGCAGCAAGCCGAAGGTGCCGTGACCGACAGTATGCGCATGTTCCAGTGGGGCCTGGAGGGCGGGCGACCGCCAGCGGGTGAAGAGGGGGCGCAGCCGGAGTGGTTCTACAAAGGCGATGGCGGCATCGTCGTGCGCCCCGGCGCCGATCTGCCGCTCCCGGCCTTTGCCGAAGATGCGGGTGAGGAGCCAGAGCTGGTCGGGCTGTACCTGATCGGTGCCGACGGCACGCCTTACCGCCTCGGCTACGCCCTGGGCAACGAGTTCTCCGACCATGTCATGGAACGGCGCAATTACCTGTACCTGGCGCACTCCAAGCTGCGCGCCTGCAGCTTCGGCCCAGAGCTGCGCCTGGGTGCTTTACCGGCCCATCTGGAAGGCACCAGCCGCATCTTGCGAGATGGCCAGGAACTGTGGAGCAAGCCGTTTCTTTCGGGCGAGCAGAACATGTGCCACAGCTTCGAGAACCTTGAGTTCCATCATTTCAAGTACGCCCAGTTCCTGCGTGCTGGCGATATCCATGTGCACTATTTCGGCACCGCCACGCTGTCGTTTGCCGACGGCATCCAGGCCCGCCCGGGCGATACCTTCGAGGTCAGCCTTGACGCCTTTGGCCAGCCGCTGCGCAACGGCATTGCAGCAGCGTCCGGGCAGGTTCGCCCGGGCCTGGTGAAAAGCCTTTGAACGAGTCGCCGGTCAGTCAATGAAGCTGGGATCGCTGACCGACTGCCATGCGCCCTTGCGCCCTCTTTCTTTTGTTACAGGAGTCAACCATGTCTGGAAGCAACTTCATTGGCGGCCAGCGCAGTGCTGCCGGCAGTGTGCGCCTGCACAGCCTCGATGCGCGCACCGGCGAAGCATTGCCTATAGCCTTTGCCCAGGCCACCCCTGAGGAAGTGGCTGCCGCGGCACAGGCCGCCGAAGCGGCATTTGCCGAGTACAACGCCTTGGTGCCAGAGCGCCGCGCGCAGTTTCTTGATGCCATTGCCGAGCAGCTGGATGCGCTGGACGATACCTTCGTCGCCACCGTGTGCCGCGAGACCGCGTTGCCGGCTGGGCGCATTCAGGGCGAGCGTGGCCGTACCAGCAACCAGATGCGCCTGTTCGCCAAGGTGCTGCGCCGTGGCGACTACCTGGGGGCGCGCATTGATCGCGCGCAGCCACAGCGCCAACCGCTGCCACGCCCTGACCTGCGCCAGTACCGTACCGGTGTTGGTCCGGTGGCCGTGTTCGGCGCCAGCAACTTCCCACTGGCTTTCTCCACCGCCGGCGGTGACACCGCAGCAGCGCTGGCTGCCGGCTGCCCGGTCGTGGTCAAGGCGCACAGCGGCCATATGGCCACTGCCGAGCGGGTAGCCGAGGCCGTCGAGCGTGCAGCGGTAGCCACCGGCATGCCAGCTGGTGTGTTCAACATGATCTACGGTGCCGGTGTCGGCGAAGCGCTGGTACGCCACCCGGCGATCCAGGCCGTGGGCTTTACCGGTTCGCTCAAGGGCGGCCGTGCCCTGTGCGACCTGGCGGCGGCGCGCCCGCAACCGATCCCGGTGTTCGCTGAAATGAGCAGCATCAACCCGGTGCTGGTGTTGCCCGCGGCGTTGCAGGCCCGTGGCGAGCAGGTGGCCAAGGAACTGGTCGCCTCGGTGGTGCTGGGTTGCGGGCAGTTCTGCACCAACCCCGGGCTGGTCATCGGCATCGCTGGCGAAGCGTTCAGCGCCTTCGTTGCGGTACTGGGCGCGCAACTGGCAGACCAGCCCGCGCAGACCATGCTCAATGCCGGTACCTTGCGCAGTTATGCCAGCGGTGTGCAGCGCCTGCACCAGCACCCGGGCGTACGCCACCTGGCCGGCGCCGAACAGGCCGGCGACCAGGCCCACGCCCAGCTGTTCCAGGCCGATGTGAGCCTGCTGCTCAACGGCGATGCGTTGCTTCAGGAGGAGGTATTCGGGCCTGCCACGGTGGTGGTCGAAGTGGCCGACGAAGCCGAACTGCGTCGCGCTCTGCAAGCCCTGCACGGGCAACTGACCGCCACCCTCATTGCCGAGCCGGAAGACTTCCAGCGCTTTGCTGCGCTGGTGCCGGTTCTGCAGCGCAAGGCGGGGCGCCTGTTGGTCAACGGCTACCCGACCGGTGTCGAAGTATGCGATGCGATGGTACATGGCGGGCCTTACCCAGCCACTTCCGATGCCCGTGGTACCTCGGTCGGCACCCTGGCCATCGACCGGTTCCTGCGCCCGGTGTGCTACCAGGACTACCCGGACGCGCTGCTGCCCGATGCCCTGAAAAACGCTAACCCGCTAGGCCTGCAGCGGTTGGTAGACGGTCAACACAGCCGTGAGGCGCTTGCCTGACGCAGGCGCTATCGCGGTATACCTGCCGGGCCCAGCCCGGCGGGGGGCGACCGATGAATCACCCTTTGACAGCGATGAAACCTTCACGCCGGAGCAGCTCGAGGTTGCTCGGTTTTACCTGGAGTTGCGACACCTCCTGAATCAGGAACCAGCGACACTCCACTGTCTCGTGTGATGGCTGGGGAACCCGGGACGAGGGTACAGCCATCCGGTACACCCAGTGCTCTGCTGCTTGAAGCACGTGATGGCCCAGAAACTGGGCATCGCTAAGCGGCAAGCAGGTTTCTTCCTGCAGCTCACGGCGTGCGGCTTCAAGCTGGGTTTCCCCAGGGTCGATGTTGCCGCCGGGCAGCGACCATTCCAGTGCCTCTTTGCGACAAGCAAGACCTTGCCGGCCTGGTCGCATGTTCACCTTCACAGCAAAAGGAAATTGGGGATGAAGGCGAATACTCCACTGTTCACCGGCCTGGCATTTCGCTGAACGGCCCGCGTCCTTGGCGCGGGCCTTTTGCGTGTGCCCCAAGGCTCAGCCGTCGGACTGCTCTTCCGGCGGTACCTGGCCGTCTTGCCAATCAGGGGCCTCCTGCTCCGGTTCAGGCTTGGGTAACGGTTCGCCAGGGTTGTGTGGCACCTCGTCAACGTACGGGTCGGGATGTTTGGGGTCGATCATGATCTGGCTCCTCGCAAATGGGCTGCAAAGCATTAGGCCGTGTGACCGGGCAGGCTGTTCAATTCGGTTTCTGTCGTCCGTGAGACTATGATGTGGAGCAAGCCACAGAGGTGAGTCATGGATAAAGATGGGATCGACCCGCTGGGCCCACTGCCAGCAGCAGGTGTGCGGTCTGCGAACGAGGTTGTTACGGAACATTCGTCCGAACAACTGCGTCTGGTGCTGGACGCCGCTGCGGTCGTGGGTACGTGGGTCTGGGATATTCCGAACGACCGGGTAACGGCAGACGAACGTTTCTCCCGGTCCTTCGGCATTCCTGCTCAAAAGTGTGAAGCGGGCATTCCAATCGCCGAAGCCTTCAACTCGATCTACCCGGGTGATCGTGAGCGCGTTTCCCGGGATATCCATGAAGCGATTTCTCGAGGTGGTACGTTCCGTTGTGAATATCGCGTCCGTAACGAAGCCGGGCTGTATCACTGGATCGAGGCCAACGGGCATGCCGAGCTGGATGCCGAAGGGCAGGCCATACGCTTTCCAGGCGTGCTCATGGACATCGAGTCGCGAAGGGCAGCTGAGGCTGAGCGAGACCGCGTATCGGCGTTGTTGCGTACCTTTACTGCCGCAGTGCCTGGGGTTGTGTATGCAAAAGACCTGGAAGGCAGGATGCTCATTGCCAACCATGGGGCAACGCAACTGATCGGCAAACCGCCAGAATTCTACCTGGGCAAGACGGACCTCGAATTCCTCGAAGACAAGGCGCAGGCGCGCCAGGTGATGCAGACCGACCAGCAGATCATGCGTGGCGGCAAGGCTGTGCAGGTCGAGGAGCGGGTCGACATGCCGGACGGTTCTGCAACGACATGGCTCTCCGTCAAGGCCCCCTTGCTCGATGAGGCGGGAAACGTCATAGGGCTCATCGGTTCTTCCATAGACGTTACCGCAAGAAAACAGGCCGAGGCCGCGCTTTTGAACCTCAACCGCACGCTGGAAGAGCGCATCAGCGAAGCCGTGGCCCAGCGTGAGGCCGCGCAAGAGGCGCTGCGCCAATCGCAAAAAATGGAAGCGATAGGCCAGCTCACGGGCGGTATCGCACACGACTTCAATAATCTGCTGGCAGGCATCACCGGCAGCCTGGACCTGGCCAGGCTGCGGGGCAAGCAAGGGCGGCTGGCGGACGTCGAGCGCTACATTGAGGTCGCGCACCGGGCAGCGCACAAGGCGGCGGCCCTGACCCATCGGTTGCTGGCATTTTCACGCCGCCAGCCTTTGCAGGCCACCCGTATGGAGGTCAATGGCCTGATAGGCGGCCTGGAGGACCTTGTGCGGCGCACCGTCGGACCAATGATTCATCTGAAAGTCGATTTGAAAGCGCAGCTTTCCACCTGCCTGGTAGACCCGGTTCAGGTCGAGAACTCGCTGCTGAACCTCTGCATCAATGCACGGGATGCCATTGGCAATCGTGCAGGCAATATCATCATCACCACTGCAAACGAGGCCCTTGAGGCAGGCCCGGGCCTGGATGCCGAGCTGCAGCCGGGTTCGTACCTGGCCATCAGTGTGGCGGACAATGGCATGGGAATGTCGGCCGAAACACTGTCGAAAGCGTGCGAGCCGTTCTTCACTACCAAAGCGATGGGCGAAGGCACAGGGCTGGGGTTGTCGATGGTATATGGCTTTGCCAAGCAGTCGGGCGGGCAAGTCAGGATTGTTTCCGAAGAAGGGGCAGGAACCCGGGTGCAGCTTTTTCTGCCAATCGATCAAGGGCAGCCTGAAAACACCGGCCCGGCAGAGACCCACCCCGATTTTTCACCCCAATGGTCTGACCGCAATGTGCTGATTGTGGATGACGAGCCCTCTGTGCGTTTGTTTGTCAGTGAAGTGCTCAGTGGTTTGGGGTGCACGGTTATCGAGGCTGCTGATAGCCAGGCCGGGCTGCAACTGCTGGCTTCTGACACTCGCATCGATTTGCTGGTGACTGATATCGGCCTGCCGGGAGGGCTCGACGGCCGGGAGATGGCGAAATTCGGGCGACAAACGCGTGTAGCGTTACCGGTCATTTTCATGACCGGTTACGCCAGCCCTTCAGTGTTTGAGGATGAGGTATTGCGCAACGCATCGGCCGTGTTGATCAAGCCATTCGCGATGGAGGAGTTGATCGCCAACGTTCACGCGATGTTTGGCGCTCGGATCAATCTGGGCAGGCCTTCGGTAACGGATGACCGAGGTAGCGAGATGGTTTGATCGGGCCACTAGGCACCCAGTGCCCGTTTCAACACGTCATAGATTCTGGCGTCCCCCGACTGCGCAACGTTGAACCGCAGAAAATCCCCCGCAGTCATGGACTGGCTAAAGGCATTCCCGGGCGCCAGCACCACCCCTTCATTCAGGCAAGCCTTGGCCAGCGTTGCTGCATCCTTGCCTTGCGGCAGCTGGCACCAGGCGTACAGGCCAGCCTGGGGTATGATCCAGGGCTTGATACCAAGCGCCTGAAGCCTGGCTACTGTTTTGTCCATTTGCTCGGCCAACCGAACGCGCACGCTCTCCATGTGCTTTCGGTACCCGCTATCGGTAATCGCGTGGTGGATGATGTCGGCCGCCAGGCGCCCACCGCCGAAGGTGGTCGCAATCTTGAGGTCGACCAGGCCCTCGATCCATTCACCGCGCGCAGCAATGTAGCCGCAGCGGATTGAAGCGGAAATGGTTTTGGAAAAGCTGCCGATCTGGATGACACGTGAGAAGCCATCGAACGCAGACAGGCGTGGCGCGGGTGTATGTTCGAAGTCGCCGAAAATGTCGTCCTCGACAATCACCAGGTTGGAGGTGTCGGCCAGCTTCAGCAGCCTGTGTGCCGTGACCGGCGACAGGGTGGCCCCGGTCGGGTTGTGGATGCCGGAATTTGTGATGTACAACCGGGGCGCATGCGCGAGCAGGGCAGCGCCGAATGCATCGATGTCCGGGCCGGTCGGTGTGTAGGGCACGCCTACAACCTCCACCCGATGTGCCTTCAGCAATGCGTGAAAGTTGAAATAGCAGGGGTCGTCAACCAGCACCGTGTCGCCTGGTTCCAGCAGAAAACGGCAAATCAGGTCGATGGCGTGGGTGCCGGACTCGGTGAGCATGATCTGTTCAGGCGGGGCTTCGACCCCGATGCCTGCCAGCCGCCGCGACAGGAACTGCCGGAGCGGTGGATAGCCAAGCGGTGAAGCGTACTCCGTCAGTTTTGACGCGTCAGAGCGGGCAACCATGCGAAGCGCTTTACGCACACCCGCTTCGTACATCCAGGAAGGCGGTAGCCACCCGCAACCGGGTTTCAACGCATCGAGGGAGGTTTCAAGCGACTGGCGCGAGATCCACAGCGGGTCGACGACACGATCCAGTTTGGGGCCAAGTTCGGTCAGCGCCAATGGCGCCACTGGGCCCGCGACGTAAAAGCCGGAGCCGGGGCGAGCGCTGAGTACACCCTCGGCCATTAACCGTTCATAGGCCTCAAGCACGGTAGAAACCGACACCTGCATGGTCTGGGCCATGGCGCGGACGGATGGAATTCTTGCGCCGGGGGTGTAGGTGCGAGAGGCGATCCTGGACTGGATCTCGGCCATGACCGTTCGAATTCGCGTGCCGCTGCGTTTCATCGCGCCCTCAACTGTGCTGGATTAATATGCATAACAGTTCGGTTTAACTGTATTGGATTGTACATGGCCTGGGTGAGCCCGTCAGTGATGTACTGACGCCTGGCTTATCGAGGAATGAACGATGGAAAGATCAACAAGCGGGTGGATCAATGGCTTCATAGGCGTCGCCATTTTTGCGGGCTCGTTGCCGGCAACCCGCGTGGCCGTGGCGGACTTTGAACCGACGTTTCTGACCTGTGCCAGGGCCACCATTGCCGCCTTGTTGGGTGCGCTGTTCTTGATCGTGCTGCGCCAGCCTCGGCCGAAGCGGGGTGATTTGGCGTCATTGGCGGTAACAGCGCTGGGCGTTGTCATCGGATTCCCGATGCTGACGGCACTGGCGCTCCAGCATGTCACCTCTGCCCATTCCATTGTTTTCGTCGGGCTGCTGCCGCTGTGTACCGCTGGGTTTGCCGTTTTGCGGGGCGGTGAGCGGCCTCGGCCGTTGTTCTGGCTGTTCTCGTTCATGGGGGCCGGGCTGGTCGCGGGCTATGCGTTGATGAATGGCGGCGAAGGGTCGTTGGTGGGCGACCTGCTGATGACGGCAGCGGTGGTGGTGTGTGGCTTGGGGTATGCAGAAGGGGCGCGGCTGTCGCGCACATTGGGCGGGTGGCAGGTGATCAGTTGGGCATTGCTGGTGGCGTTGCCGTTCATGCTGCTGCTGACGGTCGTTAATTTTCCGGCACCTGATGCCTTTGCCAAGGTAAGTGCGCCGGCGTGGTTCAGCTTTGGCTACGTTTCGCTGTTCAGCATGCTGATTGGCTTTGTGTTCTGGTACCGGGGGCTTGTCCAGGGGGGCATTGCGGCTGTGGGGCAGCTGCAACTGTTTCAGCCGTTCATGGGGCTTGGGCTGGCGGCGTTGCTGCTGCACGAGCAGGTCAGCTGGTTGATGCTGGTGGTGACGCTGGGGGCTGTGATCTGCGTGGCCGGGGCCAGGAAGTACGCCCAATAAGTGATTACGCCTGGGGCGTTGCAAGCAGGGCGAGCATACCGCCACACAGCCCGGACCGTGCTCGTCTCAACAAGGCGGCGCTACATAAACAACCCGATCACGCCCGTTCTGTTTGGCGGTATAGAGCCCCTTATCGGCGCGCTCCAGTGCGTCATCCAGCGTTTCACCTTTGGCAAACAGGGTGCACCCTATGCTCAGGCTTACCTTCAATTGACCACTGGGCATCTGCATCGCCCCTGCACCCACCTGTTCCCGAATGCGCTCAGCAATCCGCTGGAGCTCTTCGCTGTCCTTGACCTGCAAAATCGCGACGAACTCCTCACCCCCATGGCGCACGAGCAGGTCTTCGGGGCGCAGTGCAGCGCGCAGGCGGCGGGCAGTTTCGCACAGCACCTTGTCACCACCGCCATGGCCGTGCTTGTCGTTGATGGCTTTGAAATGATCGAGGTCGGCATAAACCGCCCCCAACTGTAAGCCGTTCACCTCGGCCAAGCGCCGTTCATGTGCTTCAAACGCGGACAACGCGCCGCGGTTCCAGAGTTGTGTCAAAGGGTCGAGCAGGGCTTTGCGCTGCTCGCGATCCATTTCAAGGCGCAGGTCGCGGTTCACCTGTGCCAGGGTGCGCAGCTGCAGATATCCCTCGGCAAGCGTGGCCAGGTCCCTGAAGTTCGCTTGTTGTGCCTCGCTGAGCACGCGTGGCTGGGGGTCGAACATGCACAGCGTACCGATGGCTTTGCCGTTGCCGGCGCGCAACGGGTGGCCGGCGTAAAAGCGGATATAGGGCGCGTTGAGCACGAGCGGATTGTCGACGAATCGCGTATCGCACGTGGCATCGGGGACCATCAACGTATCGTCACCGAGAATGGCGTAGCCGCAGAATGAAACACTGCGCGTCGTCTCACTTGCCTCAAGCCCTATCCGGGCCTTGAACCACTGCCGGTCCTGGTCGATGAGGCTGATAAGCACGGTGTCCACATGGGCCAGGTCCTGGGTGAGCCGTACCAAGGTATCGAGGTAATGCTCGGCGGGTGTATCGACCAGGTTCATGTCATCGAGCGTGCGCTGGCGAAGCACTTCGTCAGCGGGTAGGGGGCAAGCTGGCATCGTTGGTCCTCCATTCCTTGGTTAGCGGCCACTGCACCTGGCGGTTGCACGTTCTGTGCATCGGCGAACCAAGCACAGCATAGGTTAGGGCATCGAGCCATAGGCCACAGGGTAAAGCGGCATTTCTTGCCGAATGTGTGATTTCTTCCGCTCGACCTTCGTCAAGAAGGCTACCTCTTAGCCGTCGTCTGGGGACTGATACAGGGCTTTCCATGCAAACGCTGTTGAATGAGATTCTTGAAGAAGTACGTCCCTTGATCGGCAAGGGCAAAGTGGCGGACTACATTCCTGCGCTGGCCGATGTGCCGGCGAACCAGTTGGGCATCGCAGTCTACGGCAATGATGGCAGCTATCACTGCGCGGGCGACGCCCTGGTGCCATTTTCGGTGCAGAGTATTTCCAAGGTGTTCAGCCTGGTTCAGGCGATCGGGCACTCCGGTGAAGCCATTTGGCAGCGGCTTGGCCATGAGCCGTCGGGGCAGCCGTTCAACTCGCTGGTACAGCTGGAGTTCGAGCGCGGTCGCCCGCGCAACCCCTTTATCAATGCGGGTGCGTTGGTGATCTGTGATATCAACCAGTCGCGCTTTGCAGCACCCACGTTGTCGATGCGCGATTTCGTACGACGGCTCTCGGGCAACCCCCACATCTCGATCGATGCCCGTGTTGCAGATTCTGAATATCAATTCCGCGCGCGCAACGCGGCCATGGCTTACCTGATGCAGTCCTTTGGCAACTTCCATAACGAGGTGGAAGCTGTGCTGCGCAGTTACTTCAGTTACTGCGCGCTGCAAATGAACTGCCTGGATCTGGCCCGGGCGTTCTGCTTTTTGGCCAACGATGGATTCTGCAAGCACAGCGGTGAGCAGATTCTGACCCGACGCCAGACGCAACAGGTGAACTCGATCATGGCCACCAGCGGACTGTATGACGAAGCAGGGAATTTCGCCTATCGGGTGGGGTTGCCTGGCAAGAGTGGCGTGGGGGGCGGGATTGTGGCGATCGTGCCGGGGCAATTCACGGTGTGCGTGTGGTCGCCGGAGTTGAATGCGGCGGGCAACTCCCTCGCCGGGATGGCGGCGCTGGAGTTGCTGAGTTCGCGGATTGGCTGGTCGGTGTTTTGATCAGTGGGCGGATGCGCAGGGCAACCCCGTAGCCATGCGTGACGAGGCCCGGTTGTGCGGAGTTCGATGTGGGCGAGCAGTGCCGGTTAGCGCTGTTCACCGTCTATAGTTTGGACAACGCTCATTTGCGAAGGATGCTCCCATGGCCAAAACATCACACCTGACAGCCCTGCTGACTGCGTTGGCAGTGGCATTTGCCGCTGGCCCGACCTTTGCCGACCCAGGTAACGGCAAAGGGCAGGGGCACGGCAAGGCACAGCATGCTCAAGGCCAGGGCAATGCAGGTAGCCACAAGCAGGGGAAGGGCGGTAACGATTGGCATGGTGGCCCGTCCATCGACCGCGGCGATGTGCTGGCTATTCTTGGCGGTCACCGCAGTTACTGGAGCCCAGGGCCTGCATTGCCGCCCGGCATTCAGAAGAACCTGGCGCGTGGCAAGCCGCTGCCGCCCGGCATCGCCAAGAAGCTGGATGGTCGCTTGCTGGGACAGTTGCCTCACTACGATGGCTATGAGTGGATGCAGGCGGGTGCGGACCTGATACTTGTCGCTGCGGCAACCGGGATTATTTACGAAGTGTTGAACGGGGCGTTCGACTGAGCAGTGCTGAGCCACCCCGCGCAGGCTAGTCAGCGCCGCCGCAATACCGTGGCCAGCCCAACGGTCAGCGCCACGGCGCAGAGCATGGCCAGGCTGATGGCGACGGTAACGCCCCACGTGTCGAGCAATGCTGCCAGCACCAGGTAAAACGCAATTACGCCCACCGCCCCAATCGCATTGCCCCGCACCATGGCCGCCATGCCGGCCCGGCCATTCTGCACATGGGCGAACACCACCAGCGGCCAGGCAATCACTGGAATCGGCGCCAGCATCCCGCTGGTTGCCGGGCCCAGCCAGCTGGCCAGGCGGGTGGTGATCATCAGCAGGGACGTGGCAGCTACCATTCGCAGTGGGATCTCCCAGTACCGGTGCCGGGGGCGGGCCAGGGTATCGGGTTTGGGCTCGTGCCCGCTGGCGCGTATCAGCACGCCGATCAGCACCAGCGCCACGGCAATCGACAGGTACAGGTTGCCCCAGTGAGTAAACGCATAGGCAGCCAGCCCGTAAAACAGCAAAGCCAGCGGCACGGCCTGGGCGAGGCCGAGACTGCGTGTGGCCAACAGGTAAAACATATAGGTGGCTTGCACCGCCGCCAGGCCGCCCAGCGCGCCGGGCAATGCGCCCAAGGCGAAGGCTGTGCCCTGTTCCAGGCACAGGAAGGTCATCACCAGCGCGGAGGTGATCGGGAGGCCGGACAGCAGCCCACCCAGCAGGCCGCCCCAGCGCCGCGAGGCAAGGGAAATGGCCCACATCAGCAGGGGCGTGACAATCAGCTTCAGGTAGAACAGGGTCATTGCGGGGGTGTCCAGGCTCGGTAAAGGTGCGCCCGCCGTCAGCATTGGGTGGGGCGCGGATGAATCAGGTGCGGCTGGCCTCCAGGGCCTGGGCGAGGTCGGCGATGATGTCGTCACTGTGCTCGATGCCGATCGACAAACGTACCATGTCCCGTGGCACGCCGGCCCTTTCCAGCTCTTCATCGTTGAGCTGGCGGTGGGTGGTGGAGGCGGGGTGGCAGGCCAGCGACTTAGCGTCGCCGATGTTCACCAGGCGCACCACCAGTTGCAGCGCATCGATGAAGCGTGCACCGGCCGCCTGGCCTCCCTTGATGCCAAACGACAAGATCGAGGCGGGCTTGCCACCGGTGTAACGCTGGGCCAGTTCATGCTCGGGGTGGTCCGGCAGCCCGGCATACTTCACCCAGGCCACCTGTTCGTGAGCCTGCAGGTAATGGGCGACCTTCAGCGCGTTTTCGGTGTGGCGTTCCATGCGCAGGGCCAACGTTTCCAGGCCTTGCAGGATCAGGAAGGCGTTGAACGGCGACAGCGCGGCGCCGGTGTTGCGCAACGGCACCACGCGGCAGCGGCCTATGAAGGCGGCGGGGCCGAAGGCTTCGGTATAGGTGACGCCGTGGTAGGAAGGGTCGGGGGTGTTGAGCAGGGCGAAACGTTCCTTGTTGTCCGCCCAGGGGAACTTGCCGGAGTCGATGACGATGCCGCCGATGCTGGTGCCGTGGCCGCCGATGTACTTGGTCAGCGAATGCACGACAATGTCCGCGCCATGCTCGAACGGTCGGCACAGAACCGGGGTGGCCACGGTGTTGTCGACGATCAGTGGCACACCATGGCGGTGGGCGGCTTCGGCCAGTGCGGCGATATCGACGATATTGCCGGCAGGGTTGCCGATGGACTCGCAGAACACCGCCTTGGTGCGTGCGTCGATCAACGCTTCGAGGGCCGCGATGTCGTCATGGGCGGCGAAGCGGGTATGGATGCCCATGCGTGGCAGGGTATGGGCCAGCAGGTTGTAGGTACCACCGTACAGCTTGGCCACCGAGACAATGTTGTCGCCGGCCTCGGCGACCGTCTGGATGGCGTAGGTGATGGCTGCCATGCCAGAGGCCACCGCCAGCGCGCCAACCCCGCCTTCGAGGGCGGCCATGCGCTGCTCCAGCACGTCGTTGGTGGGGTTCATGATGCGCGAGTAGATGTTGCCGGCCACCTTCAGGTCGAACAGGTCGGCACCGTGCTGGGTGTCGTCGAAGGCGAAGGAGGTGGTCTGGTAAATGGGTACGGCCACCGCCCGGGTGGTCGGGTCGGGGCTGAAGCCCGCATGGACGGCGAGGGTTTCCAGCTTCATGCAATCGTTCCTTGAGCGTGGGTGGAAGCGTTCGAGCATGCGGTGGTGCGAGGGCGTGGGTCAAGGGCGTCGTGCCGGCGCTCACTGGGCCTGGGCAGATTGTAAAGATAGGCAAGGATTCCCCGGGCCATCATGCCGCCGCTCTAGAATCCGCCCGCTGCCGCACCGGCCCACGGTGGGCGGCAGATCTAGCCTTGTGGAGCGTTCCAATGAAGTCGAAACACCTTTTCCGCGGAACGCACTGCCTCGGCCGGGCTGCAACAGTGCACCCGGCGCGAGTGCACTCACCACACGATCCGCTCGCCGTCCCACCCCCAAAAGCTTCCACTCTCTGCCGGCCCAAGCCGCCCCACCTGCTCGATCACGCACTGTGCGGCAAATGCCGGCTCAAACAGCCTCCCTTCCGGCACGTTCCCCTGAAACGGTCGCGACAGTTCGGTATCGGTGGTTCCCGGATGCAGTGCCAACAGGGTAGCCGCAGGGTTGACGCGTTTCAGCTCGATGCTTGCCGTGTGCAGTAGCTGATTCAGCGCCGCCTTGCTCGCACGATAGCTGTACCAGCCACCCAGTCGGTTGTCGCCGATCGAGCCAACCCTGGCCGACAGCGCTGCAAAGGTTGCGGGCTGTTTGCGCAGCAATGGCAGCAGGTGCTTGAGCAACAGGATGGGGGCGAACGCATTGGTGGCGAAGCTGGCCTGCAAACTGGCGAGGCCCAATTGGCCCAGCGACTTCTCGGCTTTGGCCCCCTCCTGGTGGAGGAGGCCGAGTGTGCTGATCACCAGATGAAGGTGCGTGCAGGCAATGCCCACCTCGCTTGCAAGCGCGGTAAGTGCCAGCTCGTCGCGCGCATCGTAGTCCAGTAGTACCACGCGTTCGCCATGTGCCTGGGCAAGTGCAAGCAGCCCGTCAGCGGCGCTGGCGTGCCGCGCCACGGCCCAGACCCGGCTTACATCGTCGCGGGCCAGCAATGCCGTGCACAGCGCCAGGCCTATGCCTCGGCTTGCACCGCAGACCAACACACTGGCTTTGCCGGTCAGTCCGGGGATCAAAGCCATTGAGCGCGCTTCGTGAGACACTTTTGATCACCCTTGCAGGTTCGTTTCACAGTCCTGCTACTGGAGTTCTGCCTTTCCGGGTCCGAGGTTGTGACGGCTGCGTAGCGCAGCACAGCTAGTCTACGTTGCCGGCAAAATAGTGGCTACTGGCGCATCTTGCGCTGAGTGTTCAGCTTGCACAGTTTCAGCAGGTGCCGTGATTGTGTGAGAAAGCTTCGGCGTCGCGTGCCTGTTGGCCACCCCGAATGGCACATGCACCATTGGCAGATTCCCGGCAGGCGATTGCAAGTGAGTGCGCTGGTCGTCAAAGAACACATGTGGCTTGAGGATCGACAGCACCCTGGGCTTTTCCATCCCGCCTAGAAAGAAGCATTCATCCGGCGACACGCCCCAATCCTTCAAGGTCGTCACCACACGCTCATGCGAGGGGGCGTTGCGTGCCGTGACGATGGCGATGCGCAGAATCCGCTTGTAGTTCGGGTCTTCTGCCAGCTTGCGATCCTCCAGCATGCGAATCAGTGAAAGTTTGCGGTACAAGTCTGCCAAGGGCCCTGGCGAGTGCGGGGTGCCTTTGTGTACGCGCTCATGTTCCTGAAAGTCGTTCAGGTTGTCGTTGCGCTTGTACACGCTCTCTGCCTCGTCATCGGCAATCACGCCATCGAAGTCGAAGGCCACCCGTAGCTCGGTGTCTATTTCATCGTCGTAGATGCGTGTGGGCAGCACCCGCCCAGCCGGGTAGTTGGCGTCGATGGCCTTTTGCACATCTTCCTCGTTGGCACTGAGGAACAGCGAGGCATTGAACGCCGGGATGTATTCATAGGGCGAGCGGCCCGACATGAACGCCGCGCGGGTAATGTCCAGCTGGTAGTGGCTTATCGAGCGAAACACCCGCAGGCCGGTTGCCGGCGAGTTGCGTGAGAGCAGCACCACTTCCACTGGCAATTGGTCGGGGAAGGCCTGGTTGATGCTCAGGAAGCGGCGAATGAACGGGAACGCCACTCCCCGGGGAAACGGTTCGTCCAGGTTGTCTTCCTGGTGCTGACGGTAGGCCTCGACCCCTTGGGTCTTGTAGATGTCGTCCGAGACAGTGAGGTCGAACAGCGCACTTGAGGCAACGCCGATGACCAGTTTCTGTTCAATGGGGTAAGGCATGAAGCTGCTCCTGCAAGTGGCCTGGGGCAAGTGTACGCGTACGCTGTGTGTAAAGCCCTCAGGCCTGCGGCGTCAGCCCGAGCAGCACTTGAATCTGGTACTGCAACTGGCTCACATGTTCGCGCTCTGCGCGCAGGGCCGCGTGCAACGTACTGTTCTCCTGTTTGTGAAGGCGGGCGGTTTGCTCCAGTTCACGGTCGCTCTGCAGCAAGTTCCACATCTCGCCTTGGCGGACGGATTGCAGGCATACAAGCAGCAGGGTGATGCCGCAGACACACAACAGGGAGATTTCCAGCGCTTCCATTTAATGTTTCCTTGGGACGTGGCAACAAGCCGGTAAGCGAGACGATATGTCTATTATGAATACATGTCGATATTGGTGACTTGTACAGGTAAAGGAATGGTGCAGGTTCCGCGGGGCTTGTTGGGTGCGGCAGCCAGCAGAATCAAGGCAATCTGATATCACGTTATGGATGCAGCACCATTCTGCCAAGGCTTTGCCTGCAGTCGGCCTGTTGTTGGCAGAAGAAGGGCAGGTTTGCCCAAATATGGCTGGTTAGTTGACATATACAGGAGGCTTTACGTGGCTTTGAGCAAGCCGGTCAGGCTTCTTAGATGCTGACCAACCACTCAAATGCGCGACGCATCAGTGGATCCGGTGATGCCATTTTGATAGCTTGCCGCCCATTACCGCTGTATCCGGACAGGAATTGATGAACCAGCCACACGAACACAGCACTTTGACCCCGCTCGCGAAGCCGACGGTGGACAAGGTGATCGAAAGCACCGCTCAGGCAGACACTTCGCCTCAGCAGGCCGCTGAGCAAGGCACGTTGCAGGCCAGTATCGATGCACTGAACCAGAAGCTTGTGGCCAGTACCCTGGCCCGGGTGCAGAAGGAAGGGGTTATCCGCAAGCGCCTTGAACAGCACCAGCAGCAACTGGCAGAAGGCAACCTGGCCAGGGAGGGCCTGTCGAACACGGTGACCACGGCGCTGAAGAAGCTCGCACAGGCGACCCACACCCAGGCAGACCGCGTGGACAGCGTGGAGGCGCGGTTGGCCAGCCTGGCCGAACGCCAGTGTGAGTGCGAGAGCCAGCGAGCGAACGGTTGGCCAGCGTACCTGGAGCGTCATGCGGTGTCGTTGGTGGCCTTGGCTGTGGCGGTGTTCACGCTGGGGCTGCACGTGCTTGGTTAATGCCCGCTACAGGGGCCTGCGCACGCTGCACGACAGCTGCTCTACCAGAAAGTCCACAAACACCCGCACCCGCGCCGGCATCGCAGAGCCGCCAACGAACACCGCATGAATCGGCTCGCGATCGTCAGGGTTGTACGCCTCCAGCAGCGGTACCAGCTGCCCGCTGGCCAGGTCATCGACCACGGTGAAGGTACCGATGCGCGCTATGCCGGCCCCCAGCCTGGCCAGTTGCGCCAGGGCTTCACCGCTGCTGCATTCGATATTGCCGGTCACCTTCAGTGAAAACACTTCGCCATTGCGGCGAAACGGCCAGTCGGGCGCGGCGCGGCGAAAGTTGAAGCGCAGGCAGTTGTGCCGGGCCAGGTCCTCAGGCACCAATGGGGTACCGCAGCGTTGCAGGTACTCGGGCGAGGCGACCACTACCTGGCCGGTTTCGCCAATGGCACGCGCACTCAACGAGCTGTCTGGCAGGTGACCGAAGCGCAGCGCCACGTCGGTCTGGCCGCCGAGAATGTCGGCAACCTCGTCGCTGAGGGTCAGGTCGACCAGCACTTGAGGATAACGCGCGCTGAACGCTGCCAGCAGCGGCACCACGGTCAGGCGGCCATGGCCAAGCGCCGCGCTGACCCGCAAACGTCCGCGTGGCACGCCTTGGTCGGTGATGGCGTCCTCTAGCTCCAGCATGTCGGCCAGCACCCGCCGCGCACCGCGCAGGTAGGCCTCACCCTCGGGGGTGAGGGTGATCGCCCGGGTGGTGCGCAGCAGCAGGCGCGTGCCCAGGCGCTGTTCGGTGCGGGCGAGGATGCGGCTGACAGCAGAAGGTGTCAGGCCCAGTGCCCGGGCGGCGGCGGACAGGCTGCCTTCTTGCGCCACCCTGGCAAAAATCTCCATCTCTCCGGATCTTCCACTGAAGTCCATTTGTGTCTCGCAGGCAAAGGTGATTCGCAAAAACGCAGTCTAGTGCGGTTTTTAAACACTTTGTAGCATTTGCGGCATAGATAAGGAGCTTGCCATGCGTATCAATCCACCTCTGGTCGCACTCGCCATCGGTGCCTTCGGCATCGGTGTCACCGAGTTCGCCCCCATGGGCATGTTGCCCAGTATCGCCACCGACCTTGGCGTTTCCATTCCTGCTGCAGGGCTGTTGGTCAGTGCCTATGCCATCGGTGTGCTGATTGGCGCGCCGCTGATGACCCTGGCCACGGTGAAGATCCCGCGACGTTACCTGTTGATCGGGCTGATGGCCATTTTCACCTTGGGCAACCTGATGTCCGCGCTGGCCAGTGACTACGCCAGCCTGCTGGTGGCCCGGGTGGTCACTTCGTTGAACCACGGCGCATTTTTCGGCATCGGCTCGATCGTTGCGGCCAGTGTGGTGCCGCCCGAAAAGCGCGCTGGTGCCGTGGCGGCGATGTTCATGGGCTTGACCCTGGCCACCATCGGAGGGGTGCCGCTGGCGACCTGGTTTGGTGAAATGCTGGGCTGGCGCACAGCGTTCTGGGGTATTGCCGGGCTTGGCCTGGTGGCGATGACCACGCTCTGGTATGCGCTGCCCAATGTTGCATTGCCCAAGGGTGATGGGGCCATGGCAGAAATCCGCGTGTTGGGCCGCGGCCCGGTATTGGCGGCCTTGCTGCTGACCGTGGTGGGTTCCAGTGCAATGTTTACTGTGTTCACCTACATCGCGCCAATCCTGCAGAACGAGGCGGCGGCGTCTACCACCTTCGTGACAGTCATGCTGGTGCTGTTCGGGGTGGGCCTGACCTTGGGGAATATGTGGGGTGGCAAGGCGGCGGACCGCTCTATCGATCGCACGCTGATACTGTCGTTGGCGGTGTTGATTGCGGTGCTGCTGGTGTTTCCGCTGGTTCTGGCCTGGCCACTGCCAACGGCCTTGGCGGTGCTGGTCTGGGGGGGCGCCAGCTTTGCCCTGGTGCCGCCGTTGCAGATGCGGGTGATGGAAGCGGCCAAGGATGCGCCCAACCTGGCGTCGGCGGTGAACATCGGCGCGTTCAACCTGGGCAATGCGATTGGCGCGGCGCTCGGTGGCGCGGTGATCAATGCAGGGTTGGGTTACTCGGCGATTGCCCTGGCAGGGGCGGCGATGGCGGCTTTGGGGCTGGTGATGGTGCTGCTGTTTGCCTGGCGTGGTCGGGGGGTGGCGGGCCAGGTTGCGGTGTAACAAGCGGGTATCGCCGGGCTGCACGTAGCCCCGGCGTCTTCCTTTTTGCTGTTAGGGCGTGCCGTTGCGACCATGCAGGTGATAGGCCGGGCGCTCGCTCAGGCGTTCGTAGTAATCACGTACGGCCGGCAAGTGCGGGTGCTCGAACGGTGTTTCGAACCAGCGGTTGACCGACAGGCCGACAGGGATGTCGGCCAGGGTGAACTGGCTGCCGGCCACATAGGCACCGGTGCTGGCCAGCTGGCGGTCGAGGATGTGCATGTAACGTGACCACTCGGCGCAGCCGGCGGCAAGCGCCTGTGGGTCCTGGTGGGCGGGCGAATGCCTGACCAGCGACATGAATGCATAGCTCCAGGAGCGGTTCAGGTCCGAGGCCTGCCAGTCGATCCACTGGTCGATCCTGGCCCGTGCCTGCGCCTCGCTGGGGTAGAACGCGGTGGCACCGTAGCGGTTGGCCAGGTAGCGAATGATGCTGTTGGACTCCCACAGCGTAAAGTCGCCATCCTGGATCACCGGGATCATGGCGTTGGGGTTAAGTGCTAGGAACTCGGCACGGTCGGTAGGCTGGAAGCCCGAGCCCCAGTCTTCACGCTCGAACGCGACCTCGAACTCGGCACAGGCCCACAGGACTTTCCGCACGTTGATGGAAGAGGCTCTGCCCAGTATCCGTAGCATGGTGTTCGTCCTTGTAGAGGGGGAGTTGATCGTCCGCCACTGCCCAGGGCTGGTCAAGGGGCAGATCAGCGACTGAGCGCCCCTTTAGCCGGTTCTTGTAGTCCATTTCCGAAAGTAACCCTTTCCACCCCATTGGTCATTGTGGTCGCGCCGGTAGCCCCCTAGTCTCGGCACGCTCGTAACCCCGAGGAATGGACATGGACAACGACACGCCCCAAAACAGCAGCAAGCTCAATGTCGTGTGCGCGGCAAGCCGGTTTGGCAATGCCGAACTGGTGCAAATGAAACCTCAGCTGCCATTGCGCACCGCACTGATGGAAGCTTCCAGCATCATGGGTTGCATCACCGAAATCACCCGCAAGGCCATCGACAGGCCAGGTGATCGCAAAGCGATGATGCAAGCCACGTTCTATCTGGCAGGCATGGCCAAGGCACTGATCGATGGCCAGTTGCTGCAGATGCGTCAGGCGCGCGAAGGCGAAGGTGACGCCTAGCCAGGCTTGCCTGGGGGCCACGAACTTGGCAACCTTGAGCGGTTTGAAACGCGTATCACCACAGAAGGAAGCATGCATTGAGCTGGGACAAGGTGGGGAAGCTTCTCGTCGCCGTGCTGATTGGCCTGATGGTCCTGTTGGCCGCCTACGCGCTGCTCAGGGGCAACCCGCGCCTGGAGGCGTCACTGACCTATGCTTACCTCACTTACCCCAGCCAGTTCAGCGAGCGTATCAGCAAGGCCAGCGAACAGCTCAAGTACGAGCAGTTGCAGGGGCGTATCAACAGCATCGACCAAGGCGGGCTGAGCCATGATCAGGTCGAGCGGCTGATCGAAATGGCCCAGGCACCTTATGCCCAGCTGTTCGCCAAACCGTTCGAGGCCGGGCTGGTCGATCACCGTACGGGGTTGCTCATCGAGTTGCTCAACAGTGGAGACGCTCAGGTACGTCAGGTGCGCATTCGCTTGCCAGCCAAAGGGTTGGTGCAAGTGCGCGATGCTGCCGGTAACGACACGCTGCTGGAAAACGCCACCGCGCAGGTAGATATCCCGGCCATCGAACCTGGTGGCACCTGCAAGGTATGGGTGTATTTCGACGCCGACTTTTCGCAGATCCGCCAAGGCGGGGTCAGCATCAGCCACGCCGACGGTGTAGCCAATGTACAGGTGTACCACGAGGTCATCGGTTTCCCTGCCACGGTGGCCCGCTACAGCCGTGAGCTGATGGTGTTGCTGGGGGTGTTGGGGCTCAGTGTGTTGGGCCTTGGGTATGCCTGCCTCTCGCGACGTCGCGCGGTTTGACTGCGCCGGTCAACATTCGCCATCGTGCAGCGCCAGGCTCTGGCGCAACTGTTCCAGCATGGCCACGCGCAGCACGTGGGGCGCATGCACCCGGATCGAACCGGCCTGGGACAGCAGCCAGGTCATCAGCGCGCGGTTGTCGTCGACGCTCGCCTGCAGCGTGGCACCGCCATTTTCTTGTGGCGTCAGTTGCATATCTGTAGACAGTGGCTGCGCTTCCAGGCGCCGGGCCAGTACGTCATCGACCCAGGCGTGCAGTTCAATGCGCGGCGGCGAGACAAGTACGTCGGGCTGCAAATGTTGTGCTTCGTTCAGGTCCAGGCCCGGTTGCCAGTACCAGCCGTAAGGTATGCCTTTGCTGTTGCATTGCAGTGGGAACAGCGCAGCGAGCTCGACCAGGTCGCGCTCAACAGTGCGTTTGCTGGTGGTATGCCCCACGGTCTTCAGGGCGGCCTGCAACTGGGTGGAGCTCATTCCCGGGTGGCGGCCGGGCAGTAACTTGAGGAGCTGCCACTGGCGGGCGATGGTATGGCGGGTGGGGTGGCTGGGCAAAGGGCTCGTCCTTGAAGCAGGCGCCAAACCTGTCGAGTGATGGCGTATGGCTATTGCCTCAGCATACCCTTTTGCTGAATGGGATCCAAGTTTTCGGTCGAGGCATTCAGTGTCTCTGGATGACCTATAAGCTAGATTTTCTGCCTTCGGCATTAAAGGAGTGGAGCAAGCTTGGCCACACTGTGCGTGAGCAGATCAAGAAAAAACTCGGCGAGCGTTTACAATCGCCCAAGGTACAGGCCGATGCGCTGCGTGACTTGCCGAACCACTACACAATCAAGCTCAGGGCCTCCGGGTATCGCCTGGTGTATCGGGTTGAGGACGAGCGAATCGTTGTCGTAGTGGTTTCGGTTGGTAAGCGCGAGCGCAGTGGGGTCTCCCCTGCGGCTCAAAGCGTTAGATGATGGCACGCTGGTGCATTCACAATATGCTCAGCGCCCGCCATACTCACTACACCCCACCCCGTCGCACATGCTTCACCAGCACCTTCTCCAGCAGCTCCCACATCGCAGGCTCCGTGCTGAACGCCACATTGAACCGCATCCACCCGGTCGCCTTGGCATCCACCATGAACAACTGCCCAGGCCCAAGCATGATGCCTTTCTCCAGCGCATCATCCAGCAGCGCCGCGCTGTCCGGAATGGCCGGGTGGCGGGTCCAGATGTACATGCCTTCATCCGATTCGATGAACAGTTCAAAGCCCAATCGATGCAAATGCCGGCCAACTTCCTGATGCGCCTCGGCCAGGCGTTGGCGCAGGCGCTTGAGGTGTTTGCGCCAGCGGCCGTCGATGATCGCGGCGTACACCACGCGCTCCATCACCTGTGAGGTGGTCAGGCCCGAACGCATCTTCAGGTGCAACAGTTTCTGCATCAGCTCGGGGTTGGCCAGCATGTAGCCGACCCGCACGTTGGGCGAAATGCTCTTGGAGTAGCTGCCCACGTACACCACCTGCTGCAGGTGGTCGAGGCTGGCCAGGCAGGGCTGCGGTTCGGCGACCATGTCGGCGTACAGGTTGTTTTCCACCAGGCGGAAGCCGTGCTGGCTGGCCAGTTGCAGCAAACGGTGCAACTGCGGCAGCGGGGTGCGGGAGCAGGTCGGGCTGTGCAGGTGCGGCTGGGTGAAGAACGCGGTCGGGCGGTGGTGGGTGAGCAACTGCTCCAGTTGGTTCAGGTCGTAACCGGCCGGGGTGCGTGGCACGCCGATCAGTGTTGCGCCCTGGGTGCGCAGAATGCTCATCAGGTTGGGGTAGCCAGGGTCGTCCACCAGCACCACATCGCCTGGGCGCACCAGCGTGCGGGCGGCCAGGTCCAGGGCCTGGCTGGCGCCGTGAGTGAGCATCAGTTGCGCAGGGTTGGCGACGATCGACAGCTCTTGCTGCAGGTTCTGCGCGGTCAGTGCACGCAGCTCCATAAGGCCCATGGGGTCGCCGTAGCCTGACAATTCCAGCGGGCTGCCGGCCACCTGGCGCAGGCCGCGACGCAGGCCGTCTTCGTACATCCAGTCGTTGGGCAGCCACCCGCACCCCGGTTTGTACGGCAACTGGCGGATTTCGAAGATCTGCTGCAGGTACCACTCGGAGTTGAACGTTGGTCGACTGGTATCAGCCTCGGCGTTGTGCGTGTCCAGCAGTTCGCCCGCCGCGCGGTTGACGAAGAACCCCGCATTGCCACGGCTTACCAGCAGCCCTTGGGCGACCAGGCGGTCGTAGGCCTCGACCACGGTGAAGGTGCTCACCGAATAGCTCGCGGCAAAGGCGCGGATCGACGGCACCTTGGCGCCTGGCTTGAGGGTCTGGTTATCGATCAGCTCGCGCAGCCCGTCAATGATCTGGTTGACCAGCGGGGTTGAGGAGTCTGGATGTAATTCGAACATTCGGGGCCTTCAGGGTGCGTATCGCCTGGCGTTTGCAGGGTGTACTGCATGGGCGACCTGTACAGTGCAGTGCGAGTTTCATGCCACTGTGCATGGCTCTCTGCGTCGGACATTTTTACATTAGGTGTCGGATATCGCCACATAAAGCATGTTCAGTTCGCCCCAGGCAGCCGCCCTGGGGCGCGTCAGCAGGCCGCCATGGAAGGCCTGCGTGTGTTCGTTCACACCTTCCTGCCCGCATTAGCACTGATGTACAGGTGAAACCGCCAGCCATCGGGGTTTCACGGTTTTCCTTGGATAAAAAGAAGCACGGGGTACACAACTGATGGACGCAACATCCACAACCACCACCGCGAAAAGCGGGCACGAGAGCAAGCTCAGTGCCTCGCTGAAGTCGCGCCACCTGACGATGATGTCCATCGCCGGGGTTATTGGCGGCGCCTTGTTCGTCGGTTCCGGCAGCGTGATCCACAGCGCCGGCCCAGCCGCTGTCCTGGCCTACCTGGCGGGCGGCATCCTGGTGGTACTGATCATGCGCATGCTGGGTGAAATGGCGACTTCCTCGCCAGACACCGGCTCGTTTTCCACCTACGCCGACCGCGCCATCGGCCGCTGGGCCGGTTTCACCATCGGCTGGCTGTACTGGTGGTACTGGGTCATCCTCATGGCCTGGGAAGCCTATGTGGCGGGCAAGATCCTGCATGGCTTCTTCCCCGACGTCAGCGTCAACGTGTTCGTGCTGGCCACGACCCTGTTGCTGATCACCGTCAACTTCTTCAACGTCAAACACTACGGTGAGTTCGAGTTCTGGTTCGCCTTGATCAAGGTGATCGCGATCGTCTGTTTCCTGATCGTGTGTACCGCTGCCGTGCTGAACGTCTGGCAGTTCGGTGAAGTGCGTGGCATCAGCCACCTTACCGCCGAAGGCTTCATGCCCAATGGCATCACCACCGTGATCGGTGCCTTGCTCGGGGTGATGTTTGCCTTCCTGGGTGCTGAAATCGTTACCATCGCTGCTTCCGAAGCCAAAGACCCGGCCGCACAGATCGTCAAGGCCACCAACTCGGTAGTCTGGCGTGTGTGCCTGTTCTACGTGGGTTCGATCTTCCTGATCGTCTGCCTGGTACCGTGGAACGACCCGCACCTGGGCGTTTCCGGCTATGGCGCCTACCGCCGTACCCTGGAGCTGCTGGGCGTGCCGTATGCCGAGCTGCTGATGAACTTCGTGGTGCTGACCTCGGTGAGCAGCTGCCTGATCTCCGGCCACTACACCGCTTCGCGCATGCTGTTCTCCCTGGCCCAGCGTGGCGATGCGCCGTCGTTCTTCAAGATTACCCGCGCCGGCACCGGTGTACCGGTATACGCGATCATGGGTTCGTGCGCCGTGGCCGTGGTGTGTGCGCTGATCAACTTCAGCGAGACACTGCGCCCGAAAGACGTACTGGAAACCCTGATGAACACCACCGGCATGATCGCCCTGTTGGTGTACCTGGTCATCGCCTTCTCGCAGCTGCGCATGCGCCGCAAGCTGATTGCCGAAGGCAAGGAAGTGCGCCTGAAGATGTGGCTGTTCCCGTGGCTGACCTACCTGGTGATCGCGTTCATCGTGGCAGCCCTGGTGACCATGGCCTTCATGCCTGACTACCAGATCCTGGTGATCTCCACCGGTATCGCTGCGGCGATCGTAGTGGCGATGGGTGTGGTGCACCAGATCCGTTCTGGCAGCAAGCAGCACTAAGCGTCACTCGCTTTTCGAAACGGCCGGCTCCCCTGGGGACCCGGCCGTTTCGCGTTGCTGGGCCTGGGCTTTTTCTGCGGGCATGTGGAAGCGCTGGTTCATCCAGGGCGAGCCGAGCAGGGCGGCGGCGGCAATCAGGGCCAGGATGGCGAGGGCGATGTAGGTTTTCATGGGTGTGCGCATAAATGGACTGACTTCAAGCATAGGTGGTCAGTTCCGGCCTCATCGCCGGCAAGCCAGCTCCCACAGATACTGCACCAACATCAGGCTCTGCGCCGTACCTGTGGAAGCTGGCTTGCCGGCGATAGGGCTCCTACAGTCGGCAGATGGCATATGCTAGACACATCGCCCGCCCAAGGAGCCCGACATGGCTTGGTCCGCCACCCAGTATTCCCTGTTCGAAGATGAACGTACCCGCGCTGTGCGCGACCTGCTTGCTGCCATCCCGACTCCGCCGCGTCCGGTGCGCCACGCTACCGACCTGGGCTGCGGCCCGGGCAACTCCACCGAAGTGCTGCTGCAACGTTACCCCGATGCCCAGGTAACCGCCCTGGACAGCGACCCGGACATGATCGACAAGGCCCGTGAGCGCAAACGGTTGTGCATCCCCCGGGTACGCACGGCCGTCGCGGACATTGCCGGCTGGTCCGCCCCGGAACCGCAAGACCTGATCCTGGCCAATGCCTCGCTGCAGTGGGTACCCGACCACGCTTCGCTGTACCCGCACCTGGTGCGCCAGCTGAGCGAAGGCGCCAGCCTGGCCGTGCAGACCCCGGACAACCTTGACGAACCGGCCCACCGGCAATTGCGCGAGATTGCCAGCCAAGGCCCCTGGGCGGCTAAGTTCGCCGATTTCCAGCTGCCACCACGGCACAGCGCAGCGTTCTACTACGACCTGCTCAGCCCACTGTGCGCGAGGGTGGATGTGTGGCGCACCACCTATCACCACCCGCTGCCGGGTGGCGCCGAAGCGGTGGTGGAGTGGTTCAAGGGTTCGGCCCTGCGTCCTTATCTGGCCAGGCTTGATGAACAGGAGCAGGCCGACTTCCTGCAGATGTACCTGCAGGCCATGCAGCGAGACTACCCACCGGCCACCGATGGCAAGGTACTGTTGCCGTTCCCGCGGTTGTTCGTGATCGCTACCCGCTAGGGTGGCGCCAGCGCCAGGCCACGTAACTGTAAACGCCGAGGTTGAGCAGCAGCACAACGCAACCCAGCAGCAGCTGGATGTGCGGCGTCAGCCCGGCGGGGTAGATCAGCGGCCAGATATAGTGCTCGACGAAACCGCCTTGGTAGCCGGCGTCACCGGCCGCGCTACGCATGCGGTTTTCCCAGGTGGTGAGCGGGCAGCCCAGGTGCAGGCATTCCACCGCAAGGCCCCAGGCCAGGGCTGGCAAATGGACGAGCAGGGCGGGGCGCCACGTGAGCACCAGCAGGCCGCCGAACAGCACCAGCAGGATGAAGGCCAGGTGCAGCAGGACCAGGGTGTCGGCGGCAAGGCGGTAAAGCATGGGTGATGAATTCGTGGTAAGAGATTAGAGGTTATCCCAGCATAGTTGGGTTGCCCGTGCTGGCCTCTTCGCGGGCTTACATCCCTTCTTCGACCATCTGCAAAAAGGTCGCCACGACCCGTCGCGTGCGCTGCTCGCTCAGGCAAACCAACGTCTCGGTCAAATGCCGCTGGCAGTCCACAATCGGCAGCGCACACACCCGCGCATCGGCGCCAAACTCCGCCGCCGACACTACCCCCACGCCAATCCCCACCACCACCGCTTCCCGCGCCGCCTCGCGGCCTTCCACCTGGATCGCCGGGCGAATCCGCAGCCCGGCCCGCTGCATTTCTTCTTCCAGGGTCTGGCGCGTCACCGAGCCAGGCTCGCGCAGCACCAGCGGTGTGTCGTCCAGGTCGGCCAGGCTGATCGAACCACGGCTGGCCCACGGGTGGTGGTGGGAAACGAACGCCACCATCGGGTCGCGGCGCAGGGGCAGGCAATGCAGCCGCTCATCGTCCACATCCCGGCCCAGCAGCGCCAGGTCGGCCTGGTAGCTGAACAGCCGGGCCAGTGACTCATCGGTGTTGCCGGTCTCGATTTTCACCTGGATGCCCGGGTAGCGCTGGCAGAAGCGAGCGATCTGCGGCAGCACGTGCACCGGCGCATCCACCGCCAGCACCAGGCTGCCGGTGTGCAGGGCACGCGAATCCTGCAGCAGGTCATGGGCTTCGGCTTCGCATGCGAACAGGCGCTGGCTGATGCCCAGCAAGCGCTCACCGAGGTCGGTCAACTGCACCGAACGCTTGTTGCGGTGGAACAGCAAAACGCCGAAGCGTTCCTCCAGCTTGCGCACCTGGTCCGACACCGCAGGCTGGGTAAGAAACAGCTTTTCTGCCGCGCGGGTAAAGCTGCCGTGCACGGCCACCGCATGGAAGGCCTTCAGTTGTGCGTGGGAAACCGACATGACCACCTCAGTAACAAGCTGAGCTTATGTGTGAAATACGATAAATCGATTTTATTTATCTTAGCGCAACTGTTTCCATGCATGTCAGCCCGACGCTGGCACCACGAATGCCGCCAGGGCCATGGTGCCCACACGGTGCCATCTGACCCGATGACAGCCTCGTCATCGCTGTGCGTAACACAAGAACAAGACAGGCGTTTCTTCACATTCTGCCGGCACACTTGAGCAAGAGGTCAGACGTACATGAATCAATCACTAGCCGCGTTCAAACGCTGGCGCATCCAGATTTTCGCCATCACCTGGCTGGCCTACGCCGCCTTCTACTTCACCCGTAAAGCCTTCTCGGTGGCCAAGCTGGGCATCGCCGAAGACCCCAACTTCATGCTCGACAAGGCCGCCATGGCCAATCTCGACGCCATCTACCTCGCCGCTTACGCCGTGGGCCAGTTCACCTGGGGCATGCTCGCCGACCGCTTTGGCCCGCGTGTGGTGGTGCTGGGCGGGTTGCTGATTTCCGCCGTGGCGGCGGTGGTGATGGGCAGCTACGCCACCTTCCCGATCTTTGCCACCTGCATGCTGGTGCAAGGCCTGTCGCAATCCACCGGTTGGGCCGGGTTGTGCAAGAACATCGGCAGCTTCTTCCCGGCTTCGCAGCGCGGGCGGGTACTGGGTTTGTGGAGTTCCTGCTATGCCTTCGGCGGCCTGGTGGCTTCGCCGTTCGCGGGTTGGTGGGCCTACACACTGGTCGGCACCTGGCACGCGGCGTTCTTCTCCAGTGCCGCCGTGGTGGCGCTGGTGGCCGTGCTGTTCTTCATCCTGCAGCGCAACAAACCTGAAGATGTCGGCCTGCCGGCGGTAGAGCCCGAGCCGCAGAGCATGGCCCCGGCCGGCAACCTGTGCAGTGTGTGGGCGCCGCTGAAAGAGATCCTGCGCAACCGCACCGTTCTGACGCTAGGCCTGGCGTACTTCCTGCTCAAACCTGCGCGCTACGCCATCCTGCTGTGGGGGCCGGTAATCGTTTTCGAGCAGATGCCTTCGGTGGGCAAGGTGGGTGCGGCAATCATCCCGACCGCCTTTGAACTGGCCGGGCTGCTGGGCCCGATTATCATTGGCCTGGCCTCCGACAAACTGTTCGGCGCCCGCCGCATGCCGGCTTGCGTGATCAGCCTGGTGTTGCTGACGGTGACCCTGGCGGCCTTCATGGCGGCCATGCACACCGGCAGCGTGATGCTGGTGGTGGCGTTGCTGTTCGTCATGGGCCTGACCCTGTACGGGCCAGATTCGATGATCAGCGGCGCGGCGGCCATCGACTTCGGTACTGCCAAGGCCGGTGCGACAGCCGCGGGCTTCGTCAACGGCTGTGGCTCGGTGGGGGCGGTGCTGGGTGGGCTCCTGCCGGGGTACTTCGATGGTGTCACGGTGTTCATCGTGTTCGCCGGCTGCGCGCTGTTCTCGGCGTTGGTGCTGCTGCCGCACTGGAACAGCCGCCCGGCCAGCACCCCGCAAAGCGCTGACGTGGCACCGAATACCAGCATGGCAATCAAGCCACTGCGTACCTAAAGGAAAGCAAGCGAATGAGACCCTTCTGGCTGCAACAGGCCCTGGATTCGGCGCAGGAGGCGGTGTGCCCACCGCTGCAGGGCGATACCCGTTGCGATGTGTGCATCGTCGGCGGCGGCTACACCGGCCTGTGGACAGCACTGATGCTCAAGGAGGCGGTGCCGGCGCTGGATGTCGTGCTGATCGAAGCCGATATCTGCGGCGCCGGCGCCAGTGGCCGCAACGGCGGTTGCGCATTGTCCTGGTCGGCCAAGTACTTCACCCTCGAACGCCTGTTCGGGGTGGCCGAGGCGGTACGCCTGGTGCGCGAGTCGGAGCGCAGCATCGGTGATATCGGTACGTTCTGCGCGGCCAATGGCATCGACTGCGACTACCGCCTGGATGGCACGTTGTACACCGCCACCAACGCCGCTCAGGTCGGCGCCACCGATGCAGTGATCGCGGCGCTGGAGCAGAAGGGCATCAACTCGTTTCGCCGCCTGCCGCTGGACCTAGTCCAGCGTCTGGCGGGTTCGGCAAGGCACCTGGAGGGCTGGTTCTCGCCAGCTGCCGCCACGGTGCAGCCGGGCAAGCTGGTGCGTGGCCTGCGCCGGGTGGCGTTACAGCGCGGCGTGCGCATTCATGAAGGCACGGCCATGAGTGGCCTGGAGCACGGCGCCCCGGTGCAGGTGCGCACGGCCCATGGCACGGTGCGCGCCGACCGCGTGGTGTTGGGCCTCAATGCCTGGATGGCGCGGGCTTTCCCGCAGTTCGAGCGCAGCGTGGCGATCGTTTCCAGTGACATGGTAATCACCGAGCCGTGCCCCGAGCTGCTGCGCGAGATCGGCCTGGACAGCGGCATCAGCGTGCTCGACTCGCGCATTTTCGTGCACTACTACCACAACACCTCCGATGGACGGCTGATGCTTGGCAAAGGCGGCAATACCTTTGCCTATGGTGGGCGCATGCTGCCGGTGTTCGACCAGCCGTCGCCATACCGGCCGCTGCTGCGCGAAAGCCTGGGCGGGTTTTTCCCGGCCTTGGCCGAAGTGCCGCTGGCGGCCAGCTGGAACGGGCCGTCGGACCGCTCGGTGACCGGCTTGCCGTTTTTTGGCCGGCTGGACGGGCAGGGCAACGTTTTCTATGGCTTTGGCTATTCGGGCAGTGGTGTGGGGCCTTGCCATATGGGCGGGCAGATTCTGTCGTCGCTGGCGCTGGGGCTCGACAACCCTTGGACCCGTTCGCCGCTGGTCAAGGGGCCGCTGGGGCTGTTCCCGCCCGAGCCTGTGCGCTACCTGGGTTCGCTGATGGTGCGCAATGCCATCCGCCGCAAGGAGCGCGCCGAAGACCTCGGCATGCGGCCGCGACGGCTGGATGTGCGCCTGGCGCGGTTTGCCGCGGCAGCAGGAAAGGCCGATAAAGGCTGATGAGATTTCTTGTCGATCCCATGCGTGAGGGCGTATAAAATGCACCCACTTTTGGCCGGTCGCTTCCTGAACCGGCCGCTGAAACAAGAGAGTCGACATGGGCGCACAGTGGAAAGCCAAACATAGAGAAACAGCGGCCAATGCCAAAGGCAAGGTCATGGGCAAGCTGTCCAAGGAAATCCAGATCGCGGCCAAGTCGGGCGCCGATCCTGATATGAACCCGCGCCTGCGCCTGGCCATCGTGCAAGCCAAAAAGGCCTCGATGACCCGCGAGACGCTGGAGCGTGCGATTCGCAAGGGCGCGGGCCTGGATGGTGATGCCGTGCAGTACCACGCCGTCAGCTACGAAGGCTTTGCCCCGCACCAGGTGCCACTGATCGTCGAGTGCCTGACCGACAACGTCAACCGTACCGTCGCGCAAATCCGCGTACTGTTCCGTAAAGGCCAGCTGGGTGCCAGCGGTTCGGTGGCTTGGGACTTTAACCACGTCGGCCTGATCGAAGCCACTCCGGAAGGCGATGCCGACCCGGAAATGGCAGCCATCGAAGCCGGCGCCCAGGATTTCGAGGAAGGTGAAGAAGAGGGCTCGACCCTGTTCATTACCGACACCACTGACCTGGACGCGGTACAGAAGGCCCTGCCGGAGCATGGCTTCACCGTGACCTCGGCGAAGATTGGCTACACCCCGAAAAACCCGGTGAGTGCGGCCAGCCTGAGCGCTGACGCATTGGCTGAGGTGGAAGCGTTCCTCGAGGCGATCGACGAGAACGATGATGTACAGAACGTGTACGTTGGTCTGACTGACTGATCTGCTTTTCAGGGGCCGCTTTGCGGCCCATCGCGACACAAGGCCGCTCCTACAGGGACCGCGCAGGCCATGGGCAGGTGCGGTCCCTGTAGGAGCGGCCTTGTGTCGCAAACGAGGTCGAAGCCCTCGCCTGCGGTCTGGAGCCGAACCCGATGAACCCCACCTTCGCCTCCCTCAGCCTCGCCCACCTGCGCACCCTCGACCACCTGCTACAGCTGAAAAACCTCAGCCACGCCGCCGAGCGCCTGGGCGTCAGCCAGTCGGCTCTGAGCCGCCAGCTGGCCCACCTGCGCGAAGCCTTCGACGATCCGCTGCTGGTACGCCAAGGCCGCGGCTACGTATTGAGCGAACACGCCGAAGCCCTTGTCGAACCCCTTCGCCAGGTGCTCGAAGAACTACAGGCTCTGCGTCAGCCCGCAGTGTTCGACCCGGCACGCTGCGAGCGGCGTTTCTGCCTGGCTGCTTCGGACTACGTGGCCGAGCACATGTTGCCGCTACTGGTGGCCGCGCTGGAGCGTGAAGCACCGGGCGTATCGCTGGAGTACCGTACCTGGCAGGCCGGCCAGTACGCCTTGCTGGCCAGCGGCGAGATTGACCTGGCCACCACCCTGTTCGACGAGTCGCCGCCCAACCTGCACGGGCGTCTGCTGGGCGAGGACCGCGCCGTGTGCCTGATGCGTCACGACCACCCCCTAGCTGCCCATGCCGCACTCAGCCAGGCCGATTACCTGGCGCACAAGCATGTGCGTATTTCCGGCGGCGGCGACAAGGACAGCTTCATCGACCGCCACCTGCGCGCCCAAGGCTTGCAGCGGCGGGTCAGCCTGGAAGTGCCGTTTTTCTCCGCTACTGTGCAGGTGATCGCCAACAGCCAGGCCGTGGCAACCGTGCCCGAGCACATTGCCCGGCAACTGTGCCGCTTGCATGATCTGGCCTGGCGGCCGCTAGGTTTTATCGACCACAGCCAGCGCTACTGGGTGGTGTGGCACCAGCGCCTGCAGGCCTCGGCCGAGCACCGCTGGTTGCGCAACCGGGTGTTCGAGCTGTGGCGACAGTCGCAGTTTGGCGTGCAGGGTGGGCATGCGGGTTTGCCATAGCTGGTATGCGCAAGGCGGGGTTATTCGCGTCGGCACAGGTGCCTAGACTGGGGGCAGTGGAAAAACCACAGGAGCCCCCACGTGACCCCCGAACAATTTCGTCAGTACGGCCATCAATTGATCGACCTGATCGCCGACTACCGCCAAACCGTCGGCGAGCGCCCGGTCATGGCCCAGGTTGAACCCGGCTACCTCAAGGCTGCCTTACCCGCAACGGCGCCCCGGCAAGGCGAACCCTTCGAGGCCATCCTCGATGACGTCAACCAGCTGGTCATGCCCGGCCTGTCCCATTGGCAGCACCCGGACTTCTACGGCTACTTCCCCTCCAATGGCACCCTGTCTTCCGTGTTGGGCGATTTCCTCAGCACCGGTTTGGGCGTGCTGGGTCTGTCTTGGCAATCCAGCCCGGCACTGAGTGAGCTGGAAGAAACCACCCTCGACTGGCTGCGTCAGCTGCTGGGCCTGTCTGGCCATTGGAGCGGGGTGATCCAGGACACCGCGTCGACCAGCACCCTGGTGGCGCTGATCAGTGCCCGTGAACGCGCGACCGACTACGCCTTGGTACGCGGCGGCCTGCAGGCCGAAGCCAGGCCTTTGATCGTGTATGTCAGTGCCCATGCCCACAGCTCGGTAGACAAGGCCGCGCTGCTGGCAGGTTTTGGCCGCGACAATATCCGCCTCATCCCCACAGACGAACATTACGCCTTGCGTGCAGAGGCCTTGCGGGCGGCGATCGAGCAGGACCTGGCTGCAGGCAACCAACCTTGCGCGGTCGTGGCCACCACTGGCACCACGGCCACCACCGCCCTTGACCCGCTGCGCCCGATCGGTGAAATCGCCCAGGCCCATGGCTTGTGGCTGCATGTGGACTCGGCCATGGCCGGTTCCGCGATGATCCTGCCTGAGTGCCGCTGGATGTGGGATGGCATCGAGCTGGCCGATTCGGTGGTGGTCAATGCGCACAAGTGGCTGGGTGTGGCCTTCGATTGCTCGATCTATTACGTGCGCGATCCGCAGCACCTGATTCGGGTGATGAGCACCAACCCCAGCTACCTGCAATCGGCGGTGGATGGCGAGGTGAAGAACCTGCGTGACTGGGGCATCCCGCTGGGCCGACGGTTCCGCGCGTTGAAGCTGTGGTTCATGCTGCGCAGCGAGGGCGTTGACGCATTGCAGGCGCGGTTGCGGCGCGATCTGGACAATGCCCGATGGTTGGCGGGGCAGGTTGGGGCGGCGGCTGAGTGGGAGGTGCTGGCGCCGGTGCAGTTGCAGACCCTGTGCATTCGCCATCGGCCGGCAGGGCTGGAAGGGGAGGCGCTGGATGCGCATACCAAGGGGTGGGCCGACCGACTGAATGCTTCTGGCGATGCCTATGTGACGCCAGCGACACTGGATGGGCGGTGGATGGTGCGGGTTTCGATTGGTGCGCTGCCGACTGAGCGAGGGGATGTCGAGCGACTGTGGGCGCGCTTGCAGGAAGTGGTTGAAGGTTGAAAGTGCCGGGGCCGCAACGCGGCCCCGACAATCTGTCAGTGGCTCATTGCCTGAAAGCTACCTTTACGGCTAGCCTCGTAAGCATCCTTTTCCATCGGCTTGGCATCCGGGTTACCCAGGTCTTCCATCGCCAGGCGATGGGTTTCCGGGGCAATGTAGGCCGCCAGGGCGCACACGCAGGTAATGAAGAACGCCAGGCTACCCACCACCAGCGGGATGTTGTCCGAGCCAGGCGGTGCGACCAGGGCGAACAGCGCTGGCAGCATGGCGGTCAGCATGGTGCCGATGTTCTGTGCGATGGCCATGGCCGAAACGCGGTAGCGGGTGTGGAACAGCTCTGGGTAGAAGCTTGGGAACACCGCGTTGTAACCCTGGTAGACCATGCCCCACATGATGATCGATGCGGCGAACGCCATGGGCACGTTCTGGATGCTGATTGCGTACAGGTAGACGAACGCCAGCAGGCCAGAGCCCAGGCAACCGGCGATCATGGTCGGGCGACGGCCGATCTTGTCCGACAGGTTACCCACGAACGGAATCACCAGCACCGCGACGATGTTGCCGACCACCGGGATCCACAGGTACACGCTCTTGTCGAAGCCGATGCCATAGGCTGGCTGCACCGCGTAGGCCGCACCGAAGATGGTGGCCACCACCGGGATCACGTTCATCAGGGCCATGAACATCACCAGCACCATGTGCTTCCAGCTGTGGCGGAAGGCCTCGCTGATGGGCGACTTGGCAACCTTGTCCTGCTTCTCTTCCTTCACGAACGCCGGGGTTTCGTGCACTTCCTTACGGATGATGAAACCGGCAATCAGCACGATGGCGCTCATCAGGAACGGAATGCGCCAGCCCCATTCGGTGAAGGCTTCGCTAGGCATGAAGTAGGCCAGTGGCAGGAACACCGCCGCGGCCAGCACCTGGCCAGCCTGCACGCCTTGCAGGGTAAAGCTGGCGTAATAGCCTCTTCGGCCGAATGGCGCGTGCTCCATGATCATGGAACTGGCACCGGAAATTTCCCCGGCCACGGCAAAGCCCTGGATCAGGCGCAGCACCACCAGCAAGGCCGGGGCGAGGTAACCGATGTCGTGGTAGGTGGGCAGCAGGCCGACGGCCATGGTCGACAAGCCCATCAGGAACATGCACAGCAGCAGGACGTTCTTGCGCCCGCGAGTGTCACCCCAGTGGCCCAGTACGAAGGCACCGACCGGGCGCGCCAGGTAGCCCACGCCGTACGTGGCCAACGAGGCAATGATGGCCATTTTCGGGTCGGTATTGGGGAAGAAGATCTGCGGGAAAATCAGCGCAGCGGCCTGGGCGTAGATGAAGAAGTCGTAGTACTCGAGTGCCGAGCCTATCCATCCACTGGCGGTCGCTTTTTTGGCTTGCGAGCTGGAGTGAGCCATCGTTGTCTCCGTTGTTATTGTTGTTTGCGCAGGTTCCGCCATCGGTTCACCAAGGCAGGAGGCAGTGGTCGGTGTGCCTGCGTCTGGGTCTCATGTTGACCGCAGGGCCAGCGGTCTAGCAATTCGCTAAATTGGGTTTTGTGCGATAATCGAACGCAAAACTAACCATTCCGTACAAAGAGATTGAAGCGGCGACTTTACCTGCGAATAATCGATCGTGCCATAAACTGTGACAGTGGTTTTTACCTGACTGGCACCGTCATTTTCTAACAACAAGGAACTCCCGCCATGCAGCGTTCGATCGCTACCGTGTCCTTGAGCGGCACCCTGCCGGAAAAGCTCGAAGCCATCGCCGCCGCCGGTTTTGACGGCGTCGAGATCTTCGAAAACGACCTGCTCTATTACGCCGGCAGCCCGCGCCAGGTGCGCCAGATGTGCGCTGATCTTGGCATTGCCATTACCCTGTTCCAGCCGTTTCGCGACTTTGAAGGCTGCCGCCGCGACCGGCTGCAGAAAAACCTCGACCGCGCCGAACGCAAGTTCGACCTGATGCAGGAGCTGGGCACCGACCTGGTGCTGGTGTGCAGTAACGTCCAGGCCGATGCCCTGGGCGAAGAGCAGTTGCTGGTCGATGACCTGCGCCTGCTGGCCGAGCACGCCGGCAAGCGCGGCCTGCGCATTGGTTACGAAGCGCTGGCCTGGGGCCGCCACGTCAACACCTACCAGCAGGTGTGGAACCTGGTGCGCCAGGCCGACCACCCGGCCCTCGGGGTGATCCTCGACAGTTTCCATACCTTGTCCCTGAAGGGTGACCCCAGCGCGATCCGCGACATCCCCGGTGACAAGATTTTCTTCGTGCAGATGGCCGACGCGCCGATTCTGGCCATGGATGTGCTGGAGTGGAGCCGCCACTTCCGGTGCTTCCCGGGGCAGGGTGAAATGGACATGGCCGGCTTTCTGGCGCCGATCCTCGCCACCGGTTACCGTGGCCCGCTATCGCTGGAAATCTTCAATGACGGGTTCCGCGCTGCGCCGCCACGGCAAAATGCCGCTGATGGCCTGCGCTCGCTGTTGTACCTCGAAGAGCAGACCCGCCTGCGCCTGGAACAGGAAAACACGCCGATCGAACCTGGCGTGCTGTTCACCCCGCCAGCGGCGAGCACCTATGACGGTGTGGAGTTCCTCGAATTCGCGGTTGACGAAGCTGTTGGCGCGCGTCTGGCCAGCTGGCTGAAGCGCCTGGGTTTTGCCGAAGCCGGCAAACACCGCAGCAAAGAAGTGCAGTTGCTGCGCCAGGGCGATATCAACATTGTGTTGAACGCCGAACCGTATTCCTTCGGCCACAACTTCTTCGAGGCCCACGGCCCGTCGCTGTGCGCCACCGCGCTGCGGGTCAAGGACCAGCAAGCAGCCCTGAAGCGCGCGACTGCCTACCGTGGCCAGCCGTTCCGGGGCTTGGTCGGCCCTAACGAATGTGAAGTACCGGCGGTGCGTGCCCCGGATGGTAGCCTGCTGTACCTGGTAGAACAGGGCACTGCCGGCCAGACCCTGTACGATACCGATTTCAGCCTGGACAAGAGCGCCACCGCCACCGGTGGCCTGCGCCGCATCGATCACATGGCCCTGGCCTTGCCGGCCGAGTCGCTGGACAGCTGGGTGCTGTTCTACAAGAGCCTGTTCGATTTCGCCGCGGATGACGAAGTGGTGCTGCCCGACCCATACGGCCTGGTCAAGAGCCGCGCGCTGCGTAGCCAGTGCGGCACGTTGCGCTTGCCGCTGAACATTTCGGAAAACCGCAACACCGCCATCGCTCATGCGCTGTCCAGCTACCGCGGTTCGGGCGTGCATCACATCGCCTTCGATTGTGACGATATCTTCCGCGAAGTGGCGCGCGCCAAGCTGGCTGGTGTGCCGTTGCTGGAAATCCCGCTGAACTACTACGACGACCTGGCAGCACGCTTCGATTTCGACGACGAGTTCCTCAGCGAGCTGGCGTATTACAACGTGCTGTACGACCGCGATGCCCAGGGTGGCGAGCTGTTCCACGTGTACACCGAACCGTTCGAGGAGCGATTCTTCTTCGAGATCATCCAGCGCAAGGGTGGCTATGCCGGTTACGGCGCGGCCAACGTCGCGGTGCGTCTGGCCGCCATGGCCAAAGCCCGCAGCGGGGCGGCGCGCAAGCCTGTGCTCTGAAGCTTGAGCTGTGTGGGGGCTTGAGCGCCTCAAGGGCGCTCAGCTACCATCAACAATGACTGCGGCATCGCACTCTGCGGGTGCTGCGGCTCCTGCAGGCTGACCAGCCGCAACCCCGCCATGTCCAGTGCATTCAGCCAGCTGGCCAGGGTACGAAAATACCAGGGCATTGGCTGCCAATCCCCGGCAAACCCGGCAAATGACTCCTCCCGCCAGCCATCGTGATAGTCCCCACCCGCCATGCTCCAAGGGTGCAGCGTCTGGATCATCAGCGCACCGCCAGGCACCAGTAGGTCGTGCATCGCCGCCAGTAGCGGAATGATGTCCTGGTGCAACAACGCAAAATTGGCACAGATCAGGTCATAACCTTTGCCTACGTAGACGTGGCCCTCGGCCAACTGCGCATAGCTGGCCAGGTGCACCTCGGCCGAGCCCGCAGCCTGCGCGGCATCCACCAATGTCCTGTCACCGTCGACACCCACCGCTTCGATCCCGCGATCACCCAGGGCGCGCAGCAGCCAGCCCTCACCGCAGCCCAGGTCCAGCACCCGTTCGGGCTGGCGGCCAAGAATGGCCAGCAGGATCGCCTGGTCGGTGACCTGGCGGCGGCTTTCGATGGCGCCGCTGCGCACGGCGCCGATCCAGGCTTGCGCGTTGTGCTGCCAACTGTCGAGCAACGCGTTTTCAGGGTTGAGCATGATGATGGTCCTTTCTTGATCAGCCGGCTGCGGTCCTCTGTCGCTTGACCTGTTACCTGTTTCCATCCGCGTGCCTCAGCAACAGGCATGGCGGTTGCGGGAGTCGTAATGGGGCTGCCCGTTCATCACCCTTGCAAGCGACGGGCGGGTGATGGCCAGGTCGTCCGGGTGCATGCAGTCGGTGAATAGCCTGACGTCAATAAACCGGCCACCGCTACCGTGTGTGCTCCGATCAATTGCTTACCATCAGTTCCGGCCCCAGGTAATTGTTGATCTGTTCGATGTCGTCATCACCCAGGCTACCCACCGACGAGGCCAGCCGCAGCCGTGACATCAGGTAGTTCAGCTTCGCCTCGAACAGGTCGTGACGGGCGTCGTACAGCAACTCTTCGGCATTGAGTACATCCGAGTTGGTGCTGGTACCGCCTTCCTTGAAACCCTTGCGGGTGGAGGACAGCGAGCGCTCGTTGGAAGCCACGGCCTTTTCCAGCGCCTGAATGCGCAAGGCACCACTCTGCACACCGCGGTACTCGCGGGTGGTGTCGGAAATCACCTCCTGGCGTGTGGCGTCCAGCTCGTCCAGGGCCTTTGAGCTGTTGGCGCTGGCCTGGCGAGTAAGGGCGCTGGTGCTGCCACCGCTGTACAGCGGAATGTTCAGCTCCAGCCCGATCGAGCTGTAGTGGTTACGCTGGTTGATCTCGGAAATCGACTGGCTGCTGCCGGCGGTGTAGCCGGCCACGAAATCCAGTGTTGGCCAGTGCCCGGCGCGGGCACGTTTCACTTCTTCTTCGGCCAGCTCGTAGCTGTGCCGGCGTGCATGAATCAACGGGCTGTCTGCCTGGGCCTTGACCAGCCAGTCCTGCAGGTTGCCTGGCATCAGCGGCGGTGTACTGAAGCCTGGCTGCAAGGTGGTCAGCGACTGTGGGGTTTCACCAATGTACTCCTCCAGCTTGCGCCGGGTATTGACCAGGTTGTCCTGGGCGTCGATCAGGTCGGCCTCGGCCAGGTCGCGGCGAGCGACCGACTCGTCGACATCGGTAATGGTACCAGCGCCCAGTTCCTTGCGGCGCTTCGCCGAAGCCAGTTGCTCTTCGAAAGCGTTCAGCTTGGCTTTGGCCAGGGTGATGGTTTCGCTGGCCAGCAGCACGTCGAAGTAGGCGTCGGCCAGACGTACCGCGGCGTCCTGGCTCTTGGCATCGAACACCGCCACGCTGTAGTCGGCCCGTTGCTGGCCCTGGCGGTACTCGGCCATCTTCTGTTTGTTGAACAGCGGTTGACGCAGGCGCACGTTGGCACCTTTGGAGTCATAGTCCAGGTCGTTGTCCTGGCCATTCTGGCGCTGGCTGCCATTGACCCTGTTGAAATAGGCCGAAGCGTTGATCTGTGGCAGCAAGCCAGCTTCGCCGATAGCGCGGTTTTCGCTGCCGGCCTGTTTCTCATGCACGGCGGCCTGGTAGATCGGGCCCTGATATTGCAACAGGTCCCACGCTTGCTTCAGGTCCATGGCACTGGCCTGTACGGCAACCCCCAGCAGGCACAACATCAGGCACGGGCGTTTCATGTCATTGCTCCTTGAACGCGGCGTCGACGCGTTCGAGCATGGGTTTGAGCAAGTAGCTGAGCAGGTTGCGCTCGCCGGTCTTGATGGTGACGGTGGCGGGCATGCCGGGGCGGATATGGTTGCTGCCCAGCAGGCCCATGCCGGCGGGCGTCACTTCCACCTGGGCCAGGTAGAACGGCTGCTTGCTTTCTTCGTCGAGCAGGCGGTCGGCGGAAATGGTCTTCACCCGCCCCGGAATGTTCGGCGTCTGTGCGTGGTTGAAGGCCGGGAAGGCGATGTCCACGTCCAGGCCCGGCACCATCTTGTCGATAGCCTGCACCGGGATCATTGCGTCTACCTGCAGGGGCTGGTCGAGTGGCACCACCTCCATGATCTTGGCACCGGGCTGGATGATGCCGCCGACCGTGGCAATGCTCAGGCCCTGGACCATGCCATCGATCGGCGAGCGGATCACCGTGTGGGTCACTTCGTAGTCCAGTGCGCGCAAGCGGTCGGCCAGGGTGGTGTTTTCCTTGGCGGTGTCGGTCAGTTGCGATTCCACTTCTTTCAGGTAGTCGTGCTGGCGCTGCAGGATGCGCAGCTTGATCTCGGTGGCCTGGCTGCGTGCCCGGGCTATGTTGTTGAGGTTTTCTGCCTGGCCGGCGGACAGGTCGGCATTGCTGCGCTCCAGCTCCAGCAGGCGGTTGCGCGGTACGTAACCTTCGGCGGCCAGCACCCGTGTGCCTTGCAGTTCCTGGTTGAGGAAGCCGATCTGTGAGGCGCGGGCACCGTACACCTGCTGCAGGCCCTTGAGCTGCACCGCCGAAGCGGTGAGGTTTTCCTCAAGGATGTTCAGTTCCCCCGCCAGGCCGGCGCGGCGGGTGTCGAGCAGGCGCTGTTGCAAGTCCATGGCGGCCAGCAAGCGAGGGTCATTGGCGTAATGCTGGAGCAGGGCAGGGTCGAAGGTGACCGTGTCGCGGCCGTCGCGTTCGGCCTCCAGGCGGTTTTCCACGGTTTTGCTGACGATGTACTGCGCGCTGAGCGCGCCTTGCTCAGCGACTGCGCGCAGGGCGTCGAGCCGCACCACTTCCTGGCCTTTTTTTACCAGATCGCCTTCGCGCACCAGGATCGCCTCGACCGTGCCGCCGGTCAGGTGCTGTACCGCCTTGCGGTTGCTGGTGACCTTGACCGTGCCGGTGGCTACCACGCCTGCGTCCAGTGGCGCCAGGCAAGACCACAGCAAGAAACCGCCAAAACCGGCAATCACCATCCATACGCCCCAGCGTACTGGCCGGGCCGCATCCAGGTCGATCAGGTTCTTGGCTTCGGCGGGGATCAACTCAGCGTGTTGAGTCATCTGCATGATCGGCTACTCCCTTACTTTGACCGAAGCCAGCGGTGCTGCACCGGCCGCTGGAATCACGGCAGCCTTGCGCAGCGCCGCGAATACTTCGTCGCGGCTGCCGAGCATGTGCACAGCGCCGTCGCGCAACATGAGTATCTTGTCGACTGCACACAGCACATTGGGCCGATGGGAAATCAGGATCACCGTGGCGCCGCGCGCCTTCAACTCGGCCAGCGCATCCACCAGGGCCTTCTCGCCGACGTCATCGAGGTTGGCGTTGGGTTCGTCCAGCACGACCAGGTTGGGCTCGCCATACAGGGCGCGGGCCAGGGCGATACGCTGCTTCTGGCCGCCGGACAGTGGGGTGCCGTCGGCGGCCAGGCGCGTGTCGTAGCCCTGCGGGAAGTGCAGGATCATGTCGTGTACGCCGCTGCTGCGGGCAGCACGGATCACCGCATCGCTGTCCACCTCGGCAAAGCGCGCGATGTTTTCGGCGATGGTGCCCTCGAACAGCTCCACGTCTTGCGGCAGGTAGCCCAGCCAAGGGCCGAGTTCGGCCTTGTTCCAGGTGAAGATGTCGGCACCATCCAGGCGCACCTTGCCGGCCTGTGCCGGCCACACACCCACCAGCAGGCGGGCGAGGGTAGACTTGCCCGAAGCCGAAGGGCCGATGATGCCTAAGCTTTCACCCGGCACCAGGCTGAAGCTGACCCCGCGCACGATGCTGGTGGTGGTGCCGGGGGCACCGGCGATCACGTTTTCCACGGCCAGCATGCCCATCGGCCGCTGCAGCGACATGCTCGGTGGCCGCTGCGGATAGTCTTGCAGCAGGTCGTTGAGCCGGCCCCAGGCCAAGCGGCAACCGAGCAACTGCTTCCAGGAGGCAATCACCTGTTCCACCGGGCCCAGGGCGCGGCCGGTCAGGATCGAACACGCGATCATCATGCCGGGGGTGATCTTGCCTTCTATTGCCAGCAACGCACCGGTACCGAGGATCAGCGACTGCAAGGTGATGCGCACGAAACGCCCGGTGCTGCTGATCAGCGCCGCGCGGTCGGAGGCCAGGGTCTGCATCTGCAGGATGCGCAAGTGCCCTTGGTACCAGCGCTTGCCGATTGACGGCAGCATGCCCATGGCCTCGATCACTTCGGCGTTGCGCAGGTTGTTGTTGGCGTAGCTGGCCGACGTCATGGCGGCCTGATTGGCTTCGGCCAGTGGCTTTTGCGTAGCCTTCTCGGTGAGGTAGGCCAGGCCCACCAGGATCAGCGAGCCAATCATCGTGACCAGCCCGAGCCAAGGGTGGATCAGGTAGCAGACCACCAGGTAGATCGGCGTCCATGGTGCATCGAAAAAGGCGAACAAACCGTTGCCGGTCAGAAACTGCCGCACTTGCGCCAGGTCCTGCAGGGCCTGGGCCGGGTTGCCGCCGGCGCGGCTCAGGTTGCGCTCGAACGCGGCGCTGAAGATGCGCCGGTTGAGGTCCATGTCCAGGCAGTTGCCCACCCGGATCAGCACGCGGGTACGGGTCATCTCCAATGCCGACATCAACAGGAACAACCCGACCACCAGCAGCGTGAGCATGCCCAGCGTGGTGACGTTGCGGCTGACCAGCGCGCGGTCATACACCTGCAGCATATAAATAGCTGGCGTCAACATCATGACGTTTATCACGCCGCTAAAGGCGGCCAGGGCATAGAAGCTGCGGCGCAAGCGAAAGAGCACGTCGGCCAGCTCGGAGCGGGTGCGTGGTGGCTTAGGCATCGGGGGCCTCCCTTCGTTACAAGTCGGGAAGCCCTTGCGGCGCCCCGTACAACGGTAGTTGTGGCTTCTTGGTCGGCTCGCAGGCGGGTCGCTCTTATGGCGAATAGTCCAAAACGCTGCGTTGCTCCCACATGCACGAGCGTAGGTTGCAACGAAACATTCGGTAATATCATTTTGCTCTATTAATACTTTGAACTTTTTATAAGTGCCAGAAAAACAGCTATTTGCATCGCATTATCATCATCGAACGATTTTTTTGACGGGATATTGACAAGCTTTTGCCCTGCGACTTTAGTCTGAAGTATTCGGGCCCTGTGCAAGCTGGGGTCGATGCACGTGCGTTACACCTGTATCGCACGGTTAACAGGCCCTCCCGGAGCGGTGGGGCCGGCTTTCGAGTAATGAGGCTGAGGCGCCAACACAACAGCATTGAGCCGCCGAGCCCTTAAAAAAGAACCAGATACTGCGCACGTCAACACTGACTGGGCGCGGGAAGGACCCTGTTGCCCTGTGATTTCTCTTGAATGATCGAGGGCAATTGAAATGGCCAATTTCAGCAAGTCAGACCTGGAATTCATCCTCAAACAGATCTTCATCGCCGAAGCCCACGCAGATGGCGCCAGCCTGATCGACCTGCTGCCCAACAGTCAGGTGCCGTTCGGCCTGCGCACCGTGGATGGCAGCTTCAACAACCTGGTCGCCGGGCAAAGCGAGTTCGGCGCTTCTGACAACGCGTTCCTGCGCTTGCTCGATGCCTCCTACCGCGCCAACTATGTGGGCACCGGCAATGTCGTCGATTCACAACCGCGCACCATCAGCAACCTGATCGTCGACCAGACGGCGAACAACCCGGCTGCGGTCGAGGCCAATGGCGGTGCTGCTCCGGTGATGAGCCCGGGGATCGATGGGGTGTTCGGCACCGCTGATGACAAGCCTGTGTTCTTCATCCCCAACGTCTCGCCCGACGTGGGCCTGACGGCTGGCTTCAACGCCTGGATGACCTTCTTCGGCCAGTTCTTTGACCACGGTCTTGACCTGGTGAGCAAGAGCAGCACCGATATCGTGTTCATTCCGCTGCGCCCCGACGATCCGCTGTTCGTGGCTGGCAGCCCGACCAACTTCATGGTGCTTTCACGCGCCGTACGTACCGCCGGTGCCGATGGTGTAGTGGGCACGGCCGACGATAGCCAGCCCAACACCACCTCGCCGTTCGTCGACCAGAGCCAGACCTACAGCTCGCACCCCTCGCATCAGGTGTTTCTGCGCGAATATGCGTTGAATGCCGCAGGCGACCCGGTGGCCACCGGGCGGTTGATCACCAACCGCGACCTGGGCGCGGACGGCAAGTTCGGCACAGCTGACGATGGCAACAGCGAGAATGGCGGCATGGCCACCTGGGCGGTGGTCAAGGCTCAGGCCCGTGACATGCTGGGTATCAACCTGACCGACGCCGACGTGCACAGCGTGCCGCTGCTGGCCACCGATGCTTATGGCAACTTCCTGCGTGGGCCCAACGGCATGCCGCAAGTGGTGATGCGGGTGAACAATGGCGCCGATGGTATTGCCGGCACGGCCGACGACGTCACCCAACTGGTCGAAGGCGACCGCAACGCGCCGATCAGCCTGGCCAACGCCGTGAGCACCGGGCATGGCTTCCTTGACGACATTGCCCACAACGCCGCGCCCGTGGTGGTGGGCGGTGTGTTGCAGGCCGATGCCGACACCGCAGTAGGCAACGCCCAGCCAGTTGGCCCAGGCGGCAACAACCTGACCTACGACAACGAACTGCTCGACGCCCACTACATCGCCGGTGATGGCCGGGTGAACGAAAACATCGGCCTTACTGCCGTGCACCATGTGTTCCACTCCGAGCACAACCGCTTGGTGCAGCAGACCAAGGACACCTTGCTGGCCGCCGGTGACCTGGCGTTCCTCAACGAGTGGCTGATCGACGATGTCACCGCCATCCCCACCACGCCAGCCGGCATCGCCGCACTGGTATGGGACGGCGAGCGGTTGTTCCAGGCCGCCAAATTCGGCACCGAAATGCAGTACCAGCACCTGGTGTTCGAAGAGTTCGCGCGCACCATTCAGCCGCAGATCGACGAGTTCCTCGCCCCCAACGGCTACGACACGTCGATCAACCCGGCCATCCTCGCCGAGTTCGCCCATGTGGTGTACCGCTTCGGCCACTCGATGCTGACCGAAACCGTCGACCGCTTCGACCCCGACTTCAACCCGGTGTCGGGCGACCCCGCCAACCCGGATCAGCAACTGGGCCTGATTGCCGCCTTCCTCAACCCGCTGGCCTTCGCCGGCAGCGGTGCCACCGCCGACGAGGCAGCCGGTGCGATCATTCGCGGCGTGACCCGCCAGCTGGGCAACGAAATCGACGAGTTCGTCACCGAGGCGCTGCGCAACAACCTGCTTGGCCTGCCGCTGGACCTGCCCGCGCTGAACATCGCCCGTGGCCGTGACACCGGTATCCCCAGCCTGAACGAGGCGCGCCGCGAGTTCTATGCCGCAACCGGTGACAGCCAGCTCAAGGCCTACATCAGCTGGGTCGATTTTGCCGACCACCTCAAGCATCCGGCGTCGCTGATCAACTTCATCGCCGCCTACGGCACCCACGCCACCATCACCGGGGCCACCACCGAAGCGGCCAAGCGCGCCGCCGCAGTGGCGCTGGTGCTTGGCGGCGACGGCGCGCCTGCCGATCGCCTGGACTTCCTCAACAGCACCGGCGCCTATGCCAACGTGACGCTGGCCGGCAAAGACGGTATCGCCGGCACGGCCGACGACATTGCCGGCGTGACGGTGACAGGTGTCGATGCCATCGACTTCTGGGTCGGCGGCCTGGCCGAGAAAAAAATGCCCTTCGGCGGCATGCTGGGTTCCAGCTTCAACTTTGTCTTCGAAACCCAGCTGGAAGCGTTGCAGAACGGCGACCGCTTCTACTACCTGTCGCGCACGGCGGGCATGAACTTCGGCACGGAACTGGAGAACAACTCCTTTGCCAAGCTGATCATGGCCAACTCCGACGTCACCCACCTGTCCAACACCGTGTTCCTCACGGCCACCTTCACCCTGGAAGTGAACCAGGCCAACCAGTTCACCGGGCTGGGGGCCGACGGCAAGGCCGACCCAACGGGCGGCATCGAAATCAACGGCGTGGAAATCGTACCGCTGGTGATTCGCGACAACCCTGACACTGTTGGGCCCGACAGCAACTTCCTGCACTACACCGGTGAAGACCATGTGGTGCTCGGCGGCACTGCCGGCAACGACATCATCATTTCCGGCGAAGGTGACGATACCGTTTACGGCGATGCCGGCGACGACGTGCTTGAAGGTGGTGCTGGCAACGATGCCGTGCTGGGCGGTGCAGGTGACGACATCATCACCGACTCGTTCGGCGACAACCGCCTGGAGGGCAACGCCGGTAACGACGTGATCGTCGCTGGCAGCATGCTGGTGGCCGGCAACCTGATTCTGGGCGGCGACGGTCAGGACTTCATCATCACCACCGAGGATATTTCCACCACCTTCGGCGGCCAGGGCGACGACTTCATCCTCGGTGCCAAGACCAACCTGCCACCCACCGGCAACGAGGGCGACGACTGGATCGAGAAGGGCACCCAGGACGGTGCGCCCGGCGACAACTTTGCGCCGCTGCTGGGTGATGAGGTGGTCGGCAACGACATCTTCGTCGGGGGCGGTGGTTTTGATGAAATGATCGGTGAAGGCGGCGACGACATCTTTGTCGGCAGCGATGCCCAGGACAAGATGGACGGCATGTCCGGCTTCGACTGGATCACCAACAAGAACGACAAGGTCGGCGTTACCGTTGACCTGAGCCTGGCCGCGCTGGCCCAGCCCCATGGCAATGCACCAAACCAGAACGCCGGGGTATTCAACCCGGTCGGCGCCTCGCCGGCCAGCATCCTCGACCGCTTCGCCGAGGTGGAAGGGGTGTCCGGCTCGAACTACGCCGATGTGCTCAAGGGCGATGACGTCGATGCCGTGACCATCCTCAACCATGGCGGTGCCACCGGCAGCGCACTGACCAACGTGGCATTGATCCGCGGCCTGCAGCAGTTCCTGGCCGATGCCGGGTTGCCGACCACCGGCTTTGCCACCGGCAACATCATGCTCGGCGGCAATGGTAGCGACCTGATCGAAGGCCGTGGCGGCGATGACCTGATCGATGGCGATAAATGGCTGAACGTGCGCATTGCGGTGTATGCCCCAGGCGACGTCAACCACACCGGGCCAGAGATCGCCAGCTTCGACAGCATGGTCGACATGATCCCGTTCATGCTCGACCGCACTTACAACCCAGGTCAGCTCAAAGCCGTGCGGGAAATCCTGCCGGGTACCTCGACCGGCGGCGCGGCCTTTGACACTGCCATATACGCGGGGGTGCAGAGCGAATATGTGGTGACCCAGAACACCAAAGGCACGGCTGACGTTGCCGATGACGTGTGGACGGTGACCGATACCGTGGCCGGCCGCGATGGCGTGGATACCCTCCTGCACATCGAACGCCTGCAGTTCGCCGACAGCCAGCGCGTGCTGGTGGAAGGGGTGAACGCGCAACCCACCGGCAGCCCGACCGTGCTCGATGGCAACGGCGGTGCGATCACTGTGGGTGACATGCTGACAGTGAGCGTGGCGGGCGTGCTCGACGCCGACAACGTCAGCGCGGGCAACCTGACCGGCACACTTGCCGACCGTTCGGTTTCGTACTACTGGCAGTTCGAGGCCGACCCGGGCAGTGGTGTGTTCCAGGACATCATCCTGCTGCCGGCCGGCGACCTGGCGTTCCAGAGCGCCGACGGTACGTCGTTCAAGGTATCGCCAGACCTGGCCGGGCTAAGCCTGCGGGTCAAGGCGATCTACCAGGACGCCCATGGCACTACCGAAGTGCTCTTCTCGCAGCCCACGGCCGTGGTACAGCCGGGCGCACCGGTGGTGCCGACGCCGGCCACCCCGGTCGTGGATGCCACCGCTGGGGGGGAAGGGCTGCACATGGTGCGCTCCGACCTGAACTTCATCCTGGCCCAGATCAAGATCGCCGAAGCCGATGCCGCCGGGCAGGACATCCTTTCGTTGATCCCCAACATCCGCGCGCCCTTGGGGCTACGTGCGGTAGATGGCTCGAACAACAACCTGATGAACCTCAACGGCACCAACAACACCCAGTTCGGTGCCGCCGACAACGTCTTCCCACGCGTGACCGACCCGGTATTCAACCCGGCAGAGGGTGCCCCGGCCGGGTTCTTCGGGCCTGGCTCGCCAGCCATTCCGGGGACGTCGTACCAGCAAACCAGCGGCCCGGTGTTCGACTCGCAGCCGCGTACCATCAGTAACCTGGTGGTCGACCAGACCTCCAACAACCCGGCGGCTTATGCCACCGCGTATGACCCGGGCGCGGACGGCGTGCTCAACTTCGGCACGCCAGGCAACGACGACGTGCTCAAGGACGGCGTGCGCATCGTTGCCAGCCCCGGCATGGATGGCCAGTTCGGCACCACCGACGACCACGATGTGTACCTGTTCGAAAACACTGCAGCCGATGCCGGGTTGTCCGCGCCGTTCAACGCGTGGATGACCTTCTTCGGACAGTTCTTCGACCATGGTCTGGACCTGGTCACCAAGGGCGGCTCGGGTACCATCTACATCCCGCTGCAGCCGGATGACCCGCTGTACGTGGAGGGTGGTTTCACCAACTTCATGGTGGTAACCCGTGCCACCAACCTGCCAGGGCCGGATGGCATCCTCGGCAACGCCGATGACATTCACGAGCACACCAACACCACCACGCCGTTCGTGGACCAGAACCAGACCTACAGCTCGCACCCCTCGCACCAAGTGTTCCTGCGCGCCTACATCATGACCGATGATGGCCCTGTCGCTACAGGCCGCCTGATCACCAACCGTGACCTGGGCGCCGATGGCAAGTTCGGCACCGGCGACGACACCGAAATCGGTGGCATGGCCACCTGGAAGGTGGTCAAGGCCCAGGCCCGCGACCTGCTCGGCATCAACCTGACCGACGCCGACGTCGACAACGTGCCTTTGCTCGCCACCGACGCCTACGGCAACTTCATCAAGGGGCCGAACGGCTACCCGATGGTGGTGATGAAGGGCCTGGACGGCATTGCCGGCACGGCCGATGACCAGCAGGTCGAAGGCAACCCGCTGGCGCCGCTCGACCTGACCAATGCCGTGCGCACGGGGCACCAGTTCCTCGCCGACATTGCACACAATGCCGTGCCGGTGTTCAGCGGTGGTGTGCTGGCGCCGGATGCCGACGACGTGGCCGGCAACGCTGTGCCCGTCAACCCGCAGACCGGGGCCAAACTGGCCTACGACAACGAACTGCTGGATGCGCACTACATTGCCGGCGACGGCCGGGTCAACGAGAACATCGGCCTGACCGCCGTGCATGCCGTCTTCCACGCCGAGCACAACCGGCTGGTGGCGCAGACCATGGACACCGTGCTCGACTCGGGCGACCTGGCGTTCCTCAATGAGTGGCTGCTCAACCCGGTCACCGCTTTGCCGGTCACCCCGGCCGAGATCGATGCCCTGGTATGGAACGGCGAACGCCTGTTCCAAGCGGCCAAGTTCGGTACCGAGATGCAGTATCAGCACCTGGTGTTCGAAGAGTTCGCCCGTACCGTGCAACCACGGGTCGACCTGTTCTTCGCCCCGACCCAGGTGTATGACGTGGACCTCGATGCGTCAATCGTGGCCGAGTTCGCCCACACCGTGTACCGCTTTGGCCACTCGATGCTGACCGAGACTGTCGACCGCTTTGACGTCGACTTCAACGTCATCCAGGACCCGACCAGCGCCAACCCCGAACAGCAACTGGGCTTGATCGCGGCGTTCCTCAACCCGCTGGCGTATGCCGCCAGTGGCGTCACCCCCGAGGATGCCACCAGCGCCATCGTGCGCGGGGTTACTCGCCAGGCCGGTAACGAAATCGACGAGTTCGTCACCGAGGCGCTGCGCAACAACCTGCTTGGCCTGCCGCTCGACCTGCCGGCGATCAACATCGCCCGTGGCCGGGATGTCGGCATCCCCTCGCTGAACGCTGTGCGCCGCGACATCTTCGGGCAAACCGGCGACACCCAGCTCAAACCGTACACCAGCTGGGTCGACCTGGTGCAGCACCTGAAGCACCCCGAGTCGCTGATCAACTTCATCGCGGCTTACGGCACCCACAGCAGCATCACCGGTGCCACCACCCTGCTCGAAAAACGCGCTGCGGCCATGGCCCTGGTGTTCGGCGGCGATGGTGCGCCGGCCGATCGCCTGGACTTCCTCAACAGCAGTGGTGCCTGGGCCAATGTGACCCTGCCGGGCAAGGATGGCGTGCTGGGTACGGCCGATGACCTGAAGGCTGTGACCGTGACCGGTGTCGATGCCATCGACCTGTGGATCGGCGGCCTGGCCGAGGCGAAAACCCCGTTCGGCGGCATGCTCGGCAGTACCTTCAACTTCGTGTTCGAAAACCAGATGGAGAAACTGCAGGACGGTGACCGCTTCTACTACCTGGAGCGCACCTCTGGCCTGTCGATGAACGCCGAGCTGGAGAGCAACTCGTTCGCCAAGCTGATCATGGCCAACACCTCGGCCACCCACCTGCCGGGCCTGGTGTTCTCCGACCCGGGCTTCTACCTGGAACTGGACCAGAGCAAGCAATACAACGACGGCCTGGGCAATGCCGACCCGCTCGGCGAGAACGGCGAGCAGGTAGTGTTCCGCGACAGCCCGCTGACGGTTGGCCCGGACACCAACTACATCCGCTATGCCGGTGCCGAGCACATCGTGCTGGGCGGCACCAACGGTGACGACATCCTGGTGTCCAGCGAGGGTGACGACACGGTCTGGGGCGATGGCGGCAACGACCGCATCGAGGGTGGCGACGGCAACGACCAGCTGCGCGGTGGCGCCGGCGACGACATCATCAGCGACATGGGCGGTGACGACAACATCCAGGGCGGCGACGGCAACGATGTGCTGCACGGCGGTAATGGCGTCAACCTGATCATCGGCGGTTTCGGCAACGACTTCATCGTCACCGGTGAGGACGCTTCCGAAGCCATTGGCGGCCAGGGCAACGACTTTATCCTGGGCAGCAAGGCCAACGAACAGGATATGGGTAACGAAGGCGACGACTGGATCGAGAAGGGCACCTCGGACGGTGCGCCTGGCGACAACTTCGACCCACTCGGCAACGACCCGATCATCGGCCACGACGTGTTCATCGGCGGCAACGAGAACGACAAGTTCAACGGTGAAGGCGGCGACGACATCATGGTCGGCAGCCTGGGCTTCGGCGACCGCTATATCGGCGGCTCCGGCTACGACTGGGCGACCTTCAAGGACCTGGCCCAGGGCGTGACCGTCGACTACAGCGACCGCTTCTTCGATGTGCCGCCGGTACCGGGCTCGGGCGCGTCGGCGCTGGTGCGCTTCGACATCATGGAAGGCCTTTCCGGCTCGTCCCATGGCGACTTCCTGCGCGGTGACAACGAAGACGCCGCCAGCCTGCCGACCAATGGCGCCACGGGCAGCGTGCTGACCAACATCAACCTGATCAACGGCCTGTCCAGCCTGCTGGCTGCCGGGGCGACGTTCTACGATGGCGGCAACATCATCCTCGGCGGCAGCGGCAGCGACCTGATCGAAGGCCGTGGTGGCGATGACATCCTCGACGGTGACAAGTGGCTGAACGTGCGCATCAGCGTGCGCGCCAACAGCGACGGCACCGGCCCGGAAATCGCCAGTTTCGACAGCATGGAGCCGATGGTGCCGCTGATGCTCAATGGCACCTACAACCCGGGCCAGCTGGTGATCATCCGGGAAATCCTCAATGGCACCGACAGCTATGACACGGCGGTGTTCTCGGGGGTGGCCACCGACTACAGCGTGGTGGTCGATGGCAACGCGGTGATCGTCACCGACCTGGTGGCCGGGCGTGATGGTGTCGACCGCCTGACCGGTATCGAGCGGCTGCAGTTCTCTGACCGCTCGCAGGCGTCGGGTGTGGGCACTGCCGTGAACGCCGGCCCTACGGGGCACCTGGCGATTCTCGATGCGGCCACCGGTTTGCGTGACGATACCCCCGTCAGTGGTCAGCTGCTGCGTGTAACACCGCTGGCCGTGCGCGATGCGGACAACGTCAGTGCGGCCAACCCTACCGGTGCAGTCAACGGTCCGGTAGCTTACTACTGGCAAGTCGAAACGCTGCCGGGTTCGGGGGTTTACGAAGACATCACCTTCGTTGCCGCAGGGGAGGTGCAACGGGCGACGGGCGCTACCTACCAGGTCACGGACGACGTGGCCGGCCTGAGCATCCGCGTTCGCGCGGTGTATCAGGACGCCAAGGGCACGCTGGAAATCGTCGACTCGTCGGCGAACAGCGCGCCGAGTGCTGGCCCGACCGTGACCGGGTTGCTGGTGCAGAACCAGACACTGACGGCCAACACGGCAACCATCGTCGATGCCGACGGCCTGAGCAACCCGCAGTTCACCTTCCAGTGGCAGTCCAACCTGGGCCTTGGTTGGGTCAACATCGCTGGCGCCATCAGCAGCACCTTTGTCCTGACCCAGGCGCAAGTGGGGCAGAACATGCGGGTGGTGGTGAGCTACGTGGATGACTTCGGTGTGCAGGAAAGCATCGCCTCCGACATCCTCGACCCTGTGGCCAACGTCAACGATGCACCGACCGGTGCGCTGCTGATCAGCGACACCACGCCAGACATCGGGCAGACGCTGACGGCACTCACCGGCAGTATTGCCGACATTGACGGGCTGGGGGCGTTCAGCTTCCAGTGGCAGCAAGGTACCGGTGGCGTCTTCACCGACATCGTTGGCGCCACTGCGGCCACCTTCACGCCAGGCCTCAACCAGGGAGGCCAGCAATTGCAGGTGATCGTGCGCTACACCGATGCCTTCGGCACCGTGGAGACACTCACCTCGGCGGCGACTGCTGCAGTACCAGGGTTGACGCTGGTCGGCACCAACGGTGCCGATATCCTGATTGGGAGTGCAGGCAATGACGTGATCTCGGGCCTGGACGGCGCCGACCAGCTGTTTGGCGGGCTTGGCAATGACGTTCTTGACGGCGGGCTTGGCGCGGATGCCATGACCGGCGGTGGTGGCAACGACACCTTCGTGGTCGACAACGTCGGCGACACGGTGATCGAAGCGCTCAGCGGTGGCGTCGACCTGGTGCAGACCAGCCTGGCCAGCTACACCCTGAGGGCCAACGTCGAGAACCTGACCTATACCGGCGTGGGCAACTTCATCGGTGGCGGTAACTCGTTGGACAACATCATGATCGGCGGCGCCGGCAACGACTTGCTCAATGGTGGTGCAGGTGTCGACCGCCTGGTGGGTGGTCTCGGCAATGACATCTACGTGGTGGATAACGTCGGGGATGTGCTGATCGAGGCCGCAGGGGCTGGTACGGATAGCGTGCGTACCACGCTAGCCAGCTACATCCTGGGTGCCAACTTCGAGAACCTGATCTACACCGGGGTGGGCAACTTCATCGGTGGCGGCAACACGCTGAACAACATCATGATCGGCGCTGCCGGTAACGACTTGCTCAATGGTGGGGCGGGTGCCGACCGCCTGGTGGGTGGTCTCGGCAACGATATCTACGTGGTGGATAACGCCGCAGATGTGGTAATCGAGGACGCGGGGGCCGGCACGGATACCGTGCGTACAACGCTAGCCAGCTACACCCTGGGTGCCAACGTCGAAAACCTGATCTATACCGGGGTGGATAACTTCGTCGGTGGCGGTAACACGCTGGACAACATCATCACTTCAGGCGCTGGCAACGACCTGCTCAATGGCGGCGCAGGTGCCGACCGCCTGGTGGGTGGTCTCGGCAATGACACCTACGTGGTGGATAACGCCGCGGATGTGGTGATCGAGGCTGCGGGGGCCGGTGCGGATAGTGTACGTACCACTCTAGCCGCCTATACCCTGGGTGCCAACGTCGAGAACCTGACCTATACCGGAGCGGGCAACTTCATCGGTGGCGGTAACACGCTGGACAACCTCATGACCGGCGGCGTCGGCAACGACCTGCTCAATGGTGGTGCAGGTGTCGACCGCATGGTGGGTGGTCTGGGCAACGACATCTACGTGGTGGATAACCTCGCAGATGTTGTGATCGAGGCCGCGGGGGCCGGTACGGATAGCGTGCGTACCACGCTAGCTAGCTACACCCTGGGTGCCAACGTCGAGAACCTGATTTATACCGGGGTGGGTAACTTCATCGGTGGGGGTAACACGCTGAACAACATTATGTTCGGCGGCGCAGGCAATGACTTGCTCAATGGCGGTGCAGGTGCCGATCGCCTGGTGGGTGGTCTGGGCAACGACATCTACGTGGTGGATAACCTCGCAGATGTTGTGATCGAGGCCACGGGGGCCGGTACGGATAGCGTGCGTACCACGCTAGCCAGCTACACCGTGGGTGCCAACGTCGAAAACCTGATCTATACCGGTGCGGGCAACTTCAGCGGTGGCGGTAACACACTGAATAACATCCTCATCAGCGGCGTTGGCGACGACTTGCTCAATGGCGGTGCAGGTGCTGACCGCATGGTAGGTGATCTCGGCAACGACACCTATGTGGTGGATAACGCAGGCGATGTGCTGATTGAGGCCGCGGGGGCCGGTACGGACAGCGTGCGTACCACGCTGGCCAGCTACACCCTGGGTGCCAACATCGAAAACCTGACCTATACCGGGGTGGGCAACTTCAGCGGTAGCGGTAACACGCTGGACAACACCATCACCTCAGGCGCTGGCAACGACCTACTCAACGGTGGTGCAGGCAACGACCAACTGCTAGGCAGCAGTGGCAACGACACCTTGAACGGTGGCGACGACAACGACAGCCTCGATGGCGGTCTTGGCAATGACATCCTCAACGGTGGCACAGGTAGCGACACGCTGTTCGGTGATGCTGGCAACGATATCCTGTCCGGTGGCAGTGGCAACGACTTCCTCAACGGTGATGTTGGCGACGACACGGTCAACGGCGGTGCCGGCGATGACACGATGATGGCCACTGACGGCAATGATGTCTTCCAGTTCGCCGCCGGTTTCGGCAATGACCTGATCATCAACTTCGACAGCAACGCGACCGGTGGCCAGGACCTGCTGGATATCACGGCCTTCAACATCACTGCGGCGACCTTTGCCGCCAGCGTCACCATCGCCGATGTTGGCGACGATACGCTGGTCAGCATTGGCGCCACCGACTCCATCCGCCTGGTAGGGGTGGCGGATGCAACCACAGTAACGGCAGCGGACTTCACCTTGGCGGGTTGAGGAGCCCAGGGGTAAGGTGTTGTCTTCAAATACCGGGGCTGCTATGCAGCCCCGGTTTATTTGCCGGCCAAACTGGCATGCACGCTCAACTCTTCATCGATGAACACTGCAATCATCGCCCGATAAACCCGCTCCACCACCTCTGGCGAAGCCCCCGTTTCTTCGGCAACCCCCCTCACCTTGGCAATTACCTGCTCGACCCGCGCCGGTGCGCGCACGTCATCGGTGGTCTTTTTGAAAGCGGCCGCCTGGGCCACCAACTGGCCGCGTTGGGCGAGCAGGGCGACCAGGTTCTGATCGATGTGGTCGATGCGCGCGCGAACGTCTTCAATCGATGTGTAGCGTACGTCCATGTGTGAAGCTCCTTGGGGGGGATGCTGGACAGTACCACAGGTGCTGAGCCTTAGAAGTCGTCGCGCACGTTCAACGTAGCGTTCCTGGGGGCCCCGTAATGCCCGTAGTTGCCCGCCAGGCCAGCACAGTACTTCTGCCCGGTTGCGGGCTGGCACCGGGCTCAACGTGCGCAGGAAGCATGATCACCCGGTCACCAAGGTACAGCGCCTCTTCACTATCGTGGGACACCATGATCACCGCAGGGCGGCGGTTTCAGATCAGAAATCGTAACTCACGCTGGTGTAGTAGAACGCTCCCTGCGCCCCCTCCGGGCTGGTGATGGAGTATTTAGGCACGCCATACAACTGCGCGCCCTTGAGCTTGTCCGGGTGGCTGTCGAACAGGTTGATCGCGCCCGCCGACAAGGTCAGGCCCAGGTCGAAGCGGTACGACACATCCAGGTCGGTTACCCACTGCGGGCTGAAGGTCTGGTCCAGCGTGGGGTTTGCGGCGTTGCGGTTTTTCCACTCGCCATAACGGCGCTGGGCCACGGTGATGCTCCAGTTGTCATACAGCCAGTTGGCGCTGAGCGTGAGCTTGTCCTTGGGCGTGCCGTCCTCGATCAGCCCTTGGGTATTGCGGCCGATGATCTGGTTGCCGGGGATGTTGCCCACATCATCAAGCCCGGTGATTCGGGTGTTGTTGCGCGCATAGCCGCCGTTGAAGTCCACGCGCCCCCAGCGGCCCACGTCCAGCTGATAATGGCCAGCCAACTCGAAACCGTCGGTGCGGGTGTCGGCGATGTTGGTATAGAACGCCGCACTCTGGATGTTGGCATAGGGGGTGCCGGCGAAGATCGGGCCCACCACCGAGGCCGGCAACTGATCGGACAGGGTGATGCGGTTGTCGATGTCGATGCGGTAAGCGTCGAAGGTGACCGAGGCATTGGGCAACGGCCGCCAGACCAGGCCCACGGAGAAGTTGGTCGACTCTTCCGGCTTCAGCGCCTTGCCGCCCAGCAAAGCGGCTTCCGGGCTGTCGGCGCGCAGGGTGCGCTGCTGCACCTCCACCCAGTTGCCACTGCCTGGGGGCTGTTCCACCACCTGTACGCTGAACGACGACAACCCGCTCTGCACCAGCGAGGGCGCACGATAGCCGGTGCTGGCGCTGGCGCGCGCGGCAATCTGCGGGGTGAAGTCGTAGCGCAACGACAGCTTGCCGTTGGTGGTGTCGCCAAAGTCCGAATAGTGCTCGCTGCGCACGGCGACGCCGGCCTGGAATTTCTCGGTCAGCTGGGCTTCGACATCGAAGTAGGCACCGATCACGCGGCGGTCCAGCGACACGGCATCGACCTGGGTGATACCCGAGTAGTAACCGGGTATGCGCCTGCCGGTGATGGGGTCGATCGTGTTGAACAGCGGCCCGTTTGACCAGCCGGCGGCGTCACCTTCGCTGAGGTCGTAGTTTTCCTGGCGCCAGGCCAGCCCGGCGGAAACGGTCAGCGGCTTGAACAGCCAGCCGTTGGCGAAGTCGCGGGTCCAGTCCAGGGTCAGGTTGGTCTGGTCGGCTTCGCGGCGGCCGGTGTAGATGGTCGATGGGCTGGCGCTGCCCCAGCTGGGGTTGATCGCGTCGTGGTCGGTGGAATCGACCCGGTTGTCGCCGTAGTTCAACGCCAGGTCGAAGTTGCCCAGGGTTTCGTTTTCAAAGCGCAGCCCACCGGTGACGGCAAAGTCTTCCAGGCCATAGCGGGTGACCGGCAGGCGGCCGTCCGGGTAGCGCGCCAGGGCTACGCTGCCGTAGTTGTTGCGCAACGTGGTGGGCGGGTCGAAGAAGTTCTCGGCATCCGTATTCTTGTGCGCGTAGGTGGCAAAACCGTAGGCGCTCAGCCCCTCGCTCAGACCCATCTCGGCGTTGGCGGTGAAGTTGTACTGGTCCGAGACATTGCCCGAACCCCAGCGCCAGTTGCGGTAGCGGTTGTTCTGCTCGCGCGCGGTGTCGATGCTGGTGGAACCGGGGTAGAAGATGCGGTTGTCGTCGCGGGTGTCGCTCGCCGGGTCCTGGCTGCCGGCGTCGAAGGCCAGTGTCAGGAAGCCGTCGTTGGGCAAGGCAAAGCCCTTCCAGCCGCTGAGCTTGCGTTGCAGGCCGTCGCCTTTCTTGTAGCCGCCGAAGCGGTAGCCGGCGTTACCCCCTTCGTCACGCTCCTTGAGCACGATGTTGATCACCCCGGCGATGGCGTCCGAGCCGTACTGGGCGGCCGCGCCGTCGCGCAGGATTTCCACCCGTTCGATGGCCGACAGCGGGATCAGGCTGAGGTCCACGGCAGCCGCGCCACGGGCGTTGACCAGGCCTTGGCGGGTGACGTTGGCACTGGTGTGGCGGCGCTTGCCGTTGACCAGCACCAGCACCTGGTCCGAGGCCAGGCCGCGCAGCGAGGCGCCCTGGGCAATCGAGCCAGCAAAGGCGCCCTGGGGCGACTGCGGGAAGCTGAACGAGGGCGAAAGCGCGGTGAGTGCCGAGGACAGGTCGCTGGCGCCGGTTTCCTGGAGTTTTTCACCGCTCAGCACATCGACCGGCGCGGCGCTTTGCAGGGCGGTGACGTCGCTGCGGTGGGTCCCGACCACGACCACGGTGTCGAGGCGGTCGTTGGGTTCGGCGGCGAAGGCGGGCACGGCGAGGCCGGCGATGGCCAGGGCAATGGCGCTGGCCAAGGAGGTGTGGTGGGGCATGGGTGTTCCTGCTGAATGATGTATTGGCAGTACTGGCCTCATCGCCGGCGAGCCGGCGATGAGACCCGAAAGGGCAACCTAGAACCGGCTGGTAACGCTCAGCCCGACGGTGCGTGGGTCGCCATAGGTGATCACGTACTGCCCGGCGGTGCCGTTGGGCCGGCCGTGTACCTGGTAGCGGCGGTCGGTGAGGTTGTTGACGAAACCGGTCACGCTCAGCTTGTCGTCGTGGCTGAACCAGCTCAGGCGGGCGTTGGCCAAGGTGTAGTGGGGCTGGCTGAGGGTTTCGTCGGCGCTACTCTGGCGGTCGGCCAGGAAGTACTCCTTGTCACGGAAGCTCACGTCGCCACCGGCCACCAGCTTGCCCCCCACTTCCAGCGGGATGGTGTAGTCGGCACCCAGCGACACCACGTTGCGCGGCGAACGCACGAAGCTGTTGCCGCTGTAGTCGCCGGTCACCGCGCCGGTGTTGGGGTTGGTGTTCTTGAAGTCGGTGTACTCGGTGTCGAGGAACGACACCGCCGCGCGCAGGTGCAGGCGCTCGGTCGGCTGGCCTTCGATTTCCAGTTCTGCGCCTTTGACCTTGCCCTTGGCGCCGTTGGTCAGTGCGGTGGTGAGCACGCCGTTGTTCACCGTCAGCAGGTTCACCTGGATGTCGGAGTAGTCGTAGTAGAAGAGGTTGGCGTTGACGGTCAGGCGGCGATCGAACCACTCCGACTTCAGCCCCAGCTCGTAGGCATCCAGCTCTTCCGGGTCGACCGTGGTCAGCTGTGCCAGGCTGGTCGAAAGCCCGGTGTTGAAACCGCCCGAGCGGAAACCGTGGGCGTAGCGGAAGAACACCCGCAGGTTGTCATTGATGCGGTACTCGGGCGTCAGGTCGTAGGTCCAGGCCTCCCAGGTCTTGTCTTCCTGGCGGTTACCGTTGGTGCCCACACCGCCCAGCGGGATCAGCGGACCGCTGGCGGTGGCGCGGGTCAGTTGCACCAGGTCCAGGTCGATGTCTTTCTTCTCCTGGGTCCAGCGCAGGCCGCCGGTGACGCTGAAATCATCGGTAAAGTCGTAGGTCAGGTTGCCAAACAGCGCATAGCTGTCGGTGCGGTGGTCGTAACCCAGGTCACGGAACGCGGTGGTGCCCACCTGGTTCGAGCCGGTGCCGTTGGGCGTCGGCCCGGGGTTGACGATGCGTTGCGCCGAGCTGTCCAGGTCTTCATGGAAGTAGTGTGCACCCACCAGCCAGTGCAGCGGGCGGTCTTCCGGCGAGGCCAGGCGCAGCTCTTGCGACCACTGGCGGTAGCTGTTGTCGGTGATGGCCGCGCCGTTGACCTCGTAGGGGGTGTAGTCGGCATCGCTGGTGGAGCGGTTGCGGATGTAGTCGTAGGCGCTGATCGAGGTCAGGGTGTAATCGCCGAGGTACCAGTTGAAGGTCAGCGAGGCGCCGTCGTGGTCCAGGCGATAGTCTTCGTTGACGTTCAGCGAGATATCGCGGCCGTGCGGGCGTTCGTAGCCGACGTTGTAGTAGCGGCCAACCGGCAGCGAGCCGTTGCTGCCATCGCCTTTGAACTGGCGGCTGTGCAGTTTGAGCAGGGCGTCCAGGTCCGGGTTGAGCTGGGCCAGGAACTGCAGACGGATAGCTTTCTTGTTCACATCACCGTAGGTGTTGCCGTCGAAGTCGTTGTTCTGGAAACCGTCACGCTCTTCGGAATACAGCGCTACTCGCCCGGCCAGTCTTTCATCGACCAGCGCACCGCCGATGGCACCGGTGACAATACGCTCGTTCTTGCTGCCGAAGCCGACAGTGCCATAGCCGTCGGTGTCGAAGGTGGGCTTCTTCGAGATCACGTTCACTGCGCCGGCCGTGGTGTTCTTGCCATACAGGGTGCCTTGCGGCCCGCGCAGGATTTCGATGCGTTCCAGGTCGAACAGCGGCCCGCCACCGGCGATGGGCGCGTTGAGGTAGACATCGTCCGCGTAGATGCCCACCGGAAAGACGGTTGCCGCGCCGGTATCGCCGGTGCCCAGACCGCGGATATACCAACGCGGGCGACCGTCGCCATCCGGGTTCTTGGCCGAGGCGTTGGGCACGAAGGTGGTGATGTCGCCCATCGAGCGCACGCCATCGGCGGTGATGCTGGTGCCCTTGATGGCCGACACGGCAACCGGTACTTCCTGCAAGGTCTGCTCTCGGTGCTGAGCGGTGACCGTTACGGTTTCAAGGGCGGGTTCGTTCTTGTTGTCTTCGTCGGCGGCGAAGGCCTGGCTGCCGGTACCGGCCAACAGCAGCGCAAGGCTGATCTGGCGGGCCAGTGGATTGAGCGGATGCATGGTGGATCTCCCCGTATGTAAAGCGTTGTTGGGGAGGGCTAGAGCAGGGACTGTGCCATTTTTCTAAATTATTGATATATATGGTTTTTATTGGATTGTTCCGGCGGTGTTGCAGGTTGCGCAGCAGTCGGGTGCTGGGCGGGTGCTGCTGGGGCAGCAGTGGTGGCGTGCAACCTGTTGCGAGCATTTTTGTGCTCTGCTCGCTGCCTGCTGGCACTCAGTCCGGGACGATTGTGCAACCGTTGTTCAGTGCGCGAGCACGCAGGACCTCGAAGTGGTCGCGCAGGCACAGGTGCAGTTGCGACACCGCAGGCGTGAGTTGTTTGCGGTGTGGGCAAACCAGGGTTACAGGCACGGATTCACCCAGGTATTCGGGCAGGATGATCTGCAGTTCGCCGGCTGCAATATTGGCGCTTACGTCCAGCCACGATTTGTAGACGATGCCTTCACCTTGCAGGGCCAGACGGCGGATTACGTCGGCATCGTCGCTGACCAGCGGCCCGCTGACCTGCACGGTGCGGTTGCCCACCCGCCACTTGTCGTAGACCCGGTTGTGCTGCATGTACAGCAGGCAGGCATGCTCTTGCAGGGCTTCGGGCGTGACCGGGTGGCCGTGGCGGGCCAGGTACTCGGGCGATGCCACCAGCACCCGGCGATTCCAGCTGGCCAAGGGCAGGGCGATGTAGTTGGCATCCTGGTTGAGGCCATAGCGGATGGCCACATCCACCGGGTCACGGTTCAGGTCGGCAATCTGGTCGGACAGAAAGAAGCGCAGGTGCAGGGCCGGGTGCTCCCGGCGAAAGGCGCTCAGCCAGGGCAACAGCATGTTGCGGCCCAGGTCGGAAGGCGCCGACACCTGCAGGGTGCCACGCAGGGTGCCAGGGTTGCCATGCAGGTCTTCGCGCCCCTGGCGAAGGCTATCCAGCACGTTCAGGGCGGTCGGCAAGTAGCGCTCGCCTTCGGCGGTAAGGCGCAGGCTACGGGTGGTACGGGCAAACAAGCGCACATCGAGGTCGCGTTCGAGGCGTTTGATCGCAGCAGCCACTTGCCCCGGCAGCAGACCGGCTTCATGGGCGGCGGCCGTGAAGCTGCCCAGTACGCTGCTGCGCACGAACAGTTCGAGGTCGGTGATGCGCAGCATCTTCACTCCAGGTGTGAAAGTGTTGCTGCATTGTGCCGGTTTTTCTTTGCGGCAGGAAAGATAAGATGCCCGGCAAATCCCCTGTACATTCCGGAGTTGTTGCATGGATACCGTCTCGCTGGCCAAGCGCCGCTACACCACCAAAGCCTACGATGCCTCGCGCCGCATTCCCCAGTCCACTGTCGATGCCCTGCTCGAGCAACTGCGCCACAGCCCGTCCTCGGTCAATTCCCAACCCTGGCACTTCATCGTCGCCGACACGGCCGAAGGCAAGGCCCGCCTGGCCAAGAGCACCACGGAGCGCTTTGCTTACAACACGCCTAAACTGCTCGATGCTTCGCACGTGATTGTGTTCTGCACCCGTACCGAAATGCCCGAAGCGCACCTCAATGCCGTGCTCGAGCAGGAAGCTGCCGATGGCCGTTTCCGCGATGAGCAGGCGCGAGCCGCGCAGAACCAGAGCCGCCGTCACTACGTCGACCTGCACCGTCATGACCAGAAGGACGTGCAGCACTGGATGGAGAAGCAGACCTATCTGGCATTGGGTACTGCATTGCTGGGGGCTGCGGCACATGGCCTGGACGCCACGCCCATCGAGGGCTTCGACAGCAAGATCCTGGATGCCGAGCTGGGGCTGCGTGAACGTGGCTTCACCAGCGTGGTGATCCTCAGCCTGGGCTATCGTGCTGAAACGGACTTTAACGCCGGGCTGAACAAGTCACGCTTGCCGGCGTCGCAGGTGTTCACCTTCCTGTGAGGTTACCGGGGCGCTGGGTGCCCCGGTGACGCCGTGCGGCAGGCCGCGCCAGGGCGCGGCTTACCACAACGCTGCGGATGCTGCTGTCAGTACCCGGGCAAATACGTCGATCGCTTTGTCCACTTCGGCCTCGGTGCTGAAGCGCCCGATGCTCAAGCGCACACTGTTGCGTGCCTGGTGCTCGTCCAGCCCCAGCGCCATCAGCACATGTGAGGCTGCATGGCTGGCCGAGTTGCAGGCCGAGGTGGTCGATAACGCCAACTCATTGGCCAGCGCCGCACTGTTGAAGCCCTTGCTGTCGATGCACAGGTTCAGGGTATGGGGAATGCGTTGGCTGGCGCAGCCGTTCAGGCTGACGCCGGGCAAGGCCAGCAGGCCTTCGCGCAGACGCTTTGCCAGTTGTTCCAGGTGCTGGTACTCACTGTCACCGGGTTGGCCGGCCAAGGCAAAAGCGCTACCCATGCCGGCGATCTGGTGGGTCGCCAGGGTGCCGGAGCGCAGGCCCTGTTCATGGCCGCCGCCGTGCATCTGCGCACGCATCAGCGCACGGGCGCGTGGCCCGACGTATAGCGCGCCGATGCCTTTTGGCCCGTAAACCTTGTGTGCCGAAAACGACATCAGGTCCACGGCCATCGTGTTCAGGTCGATGGCCAGCTTGCCCACGGCCTGCGCTGCGTCCACGTGCAGCAAGGCACCGTGGGCACGCACCTGCTCACCAATGGCGGCAAAGTCGGTGACCGTGCCCAGCTCATTGTTGACCGCCATCAACGATACCAGGCGGGTATCGGGGCGCAGTGCGGCCTGTACGCTGGCGGGCTGGATCAGGCCGGCGGCATCCGGGGCCAGGCGGGTAACGGCCCAGCCTTGGCGCTCCAGTTCGGCCACGGTGTCGAGCACGGCTTTGTGTTCAAGTTGGCTGGTGATCAGGTGCCCAGGCTGGCCGGCGCCTTGAGCAATGCCTTTTAGCGCCAGGTTGTTGGACTCGGTCGCGCCCGAGGTCCAGACCAGGCGCTCGACGTGTGCGCCGACACGCTCGGCCACTTGCTGGCGGGCTTGCTCCACGGCTTGTCGGGCAGCCTGGCCGAAGGCATGACCACTGGACGCCGGGTTGCCGAAGTTGGCTTGGCTGCCAAGGCTGGCGAGCATGGTTTCGATGACCCGGTCGTCGACTGGAGTGGTGGCGGCGTAATCAAAGTAGAGCGGGGCGCTAGGCATTGAGGCAGGTCCATGTCTGTCGCCGTGAAATCGGCGATTGATGGAGTAAGCGTATCCGCCATCCGAGAGAAATTTTTTACTTCCCACAGTGCATAGTTGGGGTGTCTCCACATAGATTTCCTATTTATTTGTAGCCTTATAGGATTTTTTTCTCCTTGGTAGCCATGAGCGATCCCTTGTGCGTATCTTCAGGCGGGCTCCGAGGCTCTTTCTTCCTCAGCCACCACGCGTTCGCACAGTTCGGTGATTTGCTCACGCATCCACCGGTTGGCCGGGTCTTGGTCGGTGCTTTCATGCCAGTACAGGTGCGTTTCGAGCGCGGGAACTTCCACTGGCAGGGGGTGATAGCGCAGCTGATGGCGGCGGGCGAAGCGCTCGGGCACGGTCATCGCCATGTCGGTTTGCTGCAATACCTGCGAAGCCATCAGGTAGTGCTGCGAGCGCAAGGCCACTTTGCGCTGTACGCCCATCTTGCCCAACGCCAGGTCGACATAGCCCAGGCCGTTACGGCGGCTGGAGATATGGATGTGGGTCATGCCCAGGTAGCTGTCGAGGGTCAGCTTGCTGTCGGCCAGCGGGTGGCCCTGGCGCAAGGCACAGACATAATGGTCTTGCATCAGCTTGACGTGGCGTACCTGCGGGTCGGTGTTCAGGGGGGCATCGATGGCGAAGTCCAGGCGGCCGGCGGCGAGCTCCTTGGTGGTTTCGCGGCGCTTGCACAGGAAACTCTCGATCAGCACCGCCGGCGCCAGGCGGCGCAGGCGCTGGAACAGTGGGGGCAGGATTACCGCCTCGGTCAGGTCGGTCATGCTGATGCGGAAGGTCTTGTTGGCTTGTTGCGGGTTGAAGATACGGCTTTCCTGCACCGACGTACGCAACAGCGCCAGGGCGTTGCGCACCGGGCCGATGATGTTCTGTGCCATGGGCGTGGGCACCATGCCCTGCGCGGTGCGCACGAACAGCGGGTCGTTGAAGGTTTCGCGCAACCGCGAAAGGGCGTTGGACACCGCTGGCTGCGTGATACCTACAATCTGCCCGGCGCGGGTCAGGTTGGCTTCGGTGTAGATCGCATCGAACACGATGAACAGGTTGAGGTCGACCTTGCTGAGGTTCATGGGCGCCGCTCTTTGTTGGAGTTATTGGCGGATCATATATCGGTTATGAATGTTTATACACGCGGAAAATAGACTAGATGGATGGGCGCATGCTGCTCTAGGCTCTGGCCCATGTACCCCGAACCGTGAAGGTAGCCCCGATGGATTTCGCCTATTCGCCCAAGGTCCAGGCACTGCGCGAGCGCGTTACTGCGTTCATGGACGCCTATGTCTACCCCGCCGAAGCGGTGTTCGAGCGCCAGGTCGCCGAGGGCGACCGCTGGCAGCCCACTGCAATCATGGAAGAGCTCAAGGCCAAGGCCCGCGCCGAAGGGCTATGGAACCTGTTCTTGCCTGAATCGGAATACGGCGCCGGCCTGAGCAACCTGGAATACGCCCCGCTGGCGGAAATCATGGGCCGCTCGTTGCTTGGCCCGGAGCCGTTCAACTGCTCGGCGCCGGATACCGGCAACATGGAAGTGCTGGTGCGTTACGGCAGTGAAGCGCAGAAACGCCAATGGCTGGAGCCGCTGCTGCGTGGCGAGATCCGCTCGGCGTTCGCCATGACCGAGCCGGACGTGGCCTCCTCGGACGCCACCAACATGGCCGCCACGGCCGTGCGTGACGGTGACGAGTGGGTGATCAACGGCCGCAAGTGGTGGACCTCCGGCGCCTGCGACCCGCGTTGCAAGGTGATGATCTTCATGGGCCTGTCCGACCCCGAAGGCCCGCGCCACCAGCAGCATTCGATGGTGCTGGTGCCCACCGATGCGCCCGGTGTGAAGATCGTCCGCCCGCTGCCGGTGTTCGGCTATGACGATGCCCCGCATGGTCACGCCGAAGTGCTCTTCGAAAACGTGCGGGTGCCGTATGAAAACGTAATCCTTGGTGAGGGCCGCGGTTTCGAGATTGCCCAGGGTCGCCTTGGCCCGGGCCGTATCCACCACTGCATGCGTTCGATCGGCATGGCCGAACGTGCGTTGGAACTGATGTGCAAGCGCTCGGTGGAACGCACCGCCTTTGGTCGGCCGCTGGCACGGCTGGGTGGCAACGTCGACAAGATTGCCGACTCGCGTATGGAGATCGACATGGCCCGGCTGCTGACGCTGAAAGCGGCCTACATGATGGACACCGTCGGCAACAAAGTGGCCCGCAGCGAGATCGCGCAGATCAAGGTGGTGGCGCCGAACGTGGCCTTGAAAGTGATCGACCGGGCGATCCAGATACATGGCGGGGCAGGGGTGAGCGGCGATTTCCCACTGGCCTACATGTACGCCATGCAACGCACCCTGCGCCTGGCTGACGGGCCGGATGAAGTGCACCGGGCGGCAATTGGCAAGTATGAGATTGGCAAGTATGTGCCGGTGGAGATGTTGCGTACCAGCGGGCGGTGACAGGCGTTGATTGTTGTTAGCCTGTACCGGCCTCTTCGCGGCTTTAGCCGCGAAGAGGCCGGTGAGGGCTTACTTGGTTTTCAGGTCAATCACCAGATCTTTGGCGGCCTTCGTAGCCAGTACACTCATGAGCTTGCTCATTTCATCCTGCCGCCCAACGCCTGATTCGGGGCTCCCCATCATCACGCTCGGCACAGGCGCCCTTGCAGCAGCCTCTGCCCAGGCCCGGTTGATCTTCACCATCGCATCCAGTTTGGTTTGCAGGGCACCATCCGCCTTGAGCGTGGCCTCACGGGCGTAGGCTTCGGCATCGGCCGTGATCTTGGTCGCTTCTGCAGTGACACGGGCCTTGTCCCGAAGCAACTCGGCCGTCTGTTTGTCGATCTCGGCGCGCCGCTTCTCCCGTTCCGCGTTGATTAGCGCAAGCTGTTTTTCGGTCTCGGCTTCGGTGGTACGTTCAATCTGCTGGCGCAGGCTTTCCTGACGTTTGGCCTCGACGTCCTTGGCACCACGAGCAGAGACCAGTTCCTTCTCTTCTTCTTCCTTGAGCCGGTTTTGACGAGCCACGGCCAGTTCGGCCAGCGCCTGTTGTACGCGGACCATACGTTGCTGATACTGCGGGTTGGGGTCGATATGAGTGACCCGCGCGTCGACTACTTCAACGCCAAACAGGCGGAATTGCTGTTGCTTGCGCAACTCCCGACCATCTTTGTCGAGCTTCTTTTCGATGACGAAACGCGTAGCGCTGTTGTCGCCAAAACTACCCTGTTCGGTGCCAGCCTGCAGAATCGCGGTTTGGGCCGGATGATTATCACGTTGAACGCGGATCTCCTTGCGGCTGGTCAAGTACAGGCCGTTGCGCAGCTGATTCTCGAACTCGGCACCGAAGTGACTACGGTTACCCGCATAGTAATCGTCGGCACTCATCAGTGAGGCCGTGGCTTGCAGTGTTTCCTTTACCGCCGGCAATAATGCACGTTGCAGGAAGTTGTCTGGCGTGCGGTACTCTTGGGCGATTTTCAAGAAGGCTTCACCCGAAGGCAGGCGAAACTGGGTACTGAATTCTGCCTTCGCATCGACATTGCCCAGAAACACGATGGGCAGATTGTCCAGTGTGATGGACGGATGGCCGCCGCGAGTGTCTTCCGGGTTGTCCATGCGCAAGGAAGATTGGACGCCGATTGTACGGCGCCAGGCTGTACTGCGGCCGAACCATTTTGTGGCGTAGCCAACGTCTTCAACCACTTTCTCTTCGCCAAAGATCGTACGTACGTGGGTCATCTGACCCGCTTCGTTATAGAAAAACACTTCATTGAACATTCCTGCGAGTACGCCAGCGGCCAGGATCGGGATGCCAACGACTGTAACCAGCTTGCGGTTGATACGAAATTGGGAAAGGTCAGGAATAGACAGCTTTTGCATGGAGCACTCCTTGTGCGGAAAGTCACCATGCTGGCGAAGCTGTGCCTGTGTTCACAATCAGACCACTCGCATACCTTGCTTAGGAAAAATCGTTGGATTGATTAGGAAAAAATCCACCCTGGTTAGGCTGCATGACAGCAACTCAGACCCGCAGTTGCGGGTCTTCGTCTTTTTCTCGTGCCATGGTCGCATTCGAAACAGGATTCGGTTGCTCAGACTCGGCCGCCACTTTCTGTCCTCTGGTCTTGACCAACGAAACCACCACCCCACCCAGCAGCAACCCGAATGTCACCCCTAACGACAGCAACGCCGGCACCTTGCCCACCATGCCGTGGTAGAAAATCTTGCAGCCAATAAAGATCAACACCAACGCCAGCGCGTACTTGAGGTAAACGAACCGGTGCATCAGCGCCGACAGCGCGAAGTACAGCGAGCGCAGCCCAAGGATGGCGAAGATGTTGGAGGTGTAGACAATGAACGGGTCCTGGGTAATGGCGAAGATCGCCGGCACGCTGTCGACGGCGAACACCAGGTCGGCCAGTTCGATCAGCACCAGCGCCAGAAACAACGGGGTGGCATAGCGCAGGGCTTTACTGTGCCCAGGCGGGGTCTTGCGCACGAAGAAGTGCGAGCCGTGGATCTGGTCGGTGACCCGCATGTGCCGGCGTACGAACTTGATGATCGGGTTGTTGGCCAGGTCCGGGCGGCTGTCTTCTTTTGACAGCGCCATCTTCACCCCGGTGAACAGCAGGAAGGCGCCGAACAGGTACAGCACCCAGGCAAAGTTCTGCACCAGCGCCGCGCCCACGCCGATCATGATCGCCCGCAGGAACACCACCCCCAGGATGCCCCAGAACAGTACGCGGTGCTGGTAGCGGCGGGGGATGGCGAAGTAGCTGAAGATCATCGCCATGACGAACACGTTGTCCATCGACAGCGACTGCTCGACCAGGAAGCCGGTGTAGAACTCCAGCGCCGACTGGGCGCCCAGCTGGTACCAGACGCCGGCGCCGAACAGTACACCGACGCTGAAATAGCCCGAATACAGCAGCAGGCTTTCGCGCATTTCGATTTCCCGGTCGTGCCGGTGCAGCACGCCCAGGTCGAGCACCAGCAAACCGATGACGATGGCCATGAACACCAGCCACAACCAGGCGCTGGTACCGAGAACGGGGGTGGTGAGGAATGCGTGCAGAGCTGTCATGAGCCCCTCCTTGAATGTCGACGTTGCAAGGCAACAGTGATCCGACATGGCGGCTTGGCAGCCGTCAGAGGGGCCCGGTATCACATGAACTTGAGCCTAGACCCGTTTGCCATGGGTGCCGAATGGGGAGCTGTTACATTTCTTTGCCAAGGCCGCAATCACACTTTCAATACACCCACACCTCTACCCGACGGTTACGCAGGCGCCCTTGCTCCAGTTCATTGCCGGCCACTGGCAGTTCATCGCCCATGCCCGTTACCTCAAGCACCTCGACACCATCGCGTGCCAGCTCGCGGCGCACGGCCTGGGCGCGAAGGCGGGAGAGCAGGGCAGCGCGCCCGGGCGTTTCCTTGGGGTCGCCAAACCCTACCAGCACGGCCTTGCTCTGCAACTTGCCGGCCTGGCGCAGGTATTCGACCACCCGCTGCACATCGCGCAGTGCCTTGTTGTCGAGGCTGGCACTGCCTTCCTGAAAGCGGAAGTTCACGCTCAGCCGCTGCGCTTTCTGGGCCAGGGTGCGATAGCGTGGCGGCATGTCGGCCAGGGGCGGAACCGGCTGAGCCTTGATCTGCTGTGACACGAAACCCTGCTGGGCAACGATCGCCTGGCCAGCCGGGCTTTGGGCGAAATCGGCCAGGGCCTTGGCCTGTGGCTTGGGGTTGGCCGGCAGGTAGAAGTACAGGCGCCGTGACAGCGGGTAGTCTTCGCTGGCCACCAGCGCGCGCTCTGGCAGCATGGCGGGTGCGTCGCCTTCGGCCACCGCTAGCACCTTGGCACCATGCACTGCGGCCAGGCTACTGAAGCCGATGGCCTGACGGTCGGTGGCTACTTGCGAAGCCAGCTCGTCGCTGGACTCGAAGCGCCGCGCCTTGGCTGATAGTTCGTCGTGCAGCGGCTCCAGCACAAGCGCCTTGAACGTCTCGTACGTGCCGGACCGGTCGTCACGGGCATAGAGGTGGATGGCGCCGCCAGCAATGCCCAATTGTTCCCAGCGCTGGATCTGCCCGGAAAAAATCTGCGCCAGTTGCTGGGTGTTCAGTTGTGGCAGCGGGTTGTCAGGGTGGACGATGACCGCCACGCCGTCCAGGCCGATGACTTGTTCGGCGCTGGCAGCGCGCAGGTCGCCCAGAGCACGTAACTGATGCAATTCGCTGTCGTTGATCGGCCGCGAGGCGGCCGCCAGGTCGGCGTGGCCACGGCCGAGGGCGATGAAACCGGTGCTGGACCCGTGAGCGGCAACATCGATGCGTATTGGCTGGCCATGATCGTCCTGCGCGGTGATTACGGTCTCGTTGGCGACGTTGCCCGGTTGCTGTTGGATGGCGGTGGCTTGCTGCGCACGCAATTGCCCCTGCACCAGTGCCGGCAGCAAGGCGGCGCCGATGGTGTTGGAGCCCTGGACGCGCAGGTGAGCGGGCTCGGCCGGGGTCGCTAGCGGTAGCAGGGTGAGCAGCAAGACAAGCAGGCGCAGCATGCCGGGTGGCCTATGGCATAGAGTTGGCCGGCAGATTACGACAGTGGCGTGATGATAATGTGACAGTGGTAGGGGCCGCAAAGCGGCCCCCGCGATCTCAATGCGCCCCGGCCGACTTGCTCAAATCACTTTCGGCCCACTCGGTATAGATACATGCATCCGCCACCGCCCAGCGCACTTTCACGCTGTCGCCAGGTTGCATAGGCATACCCGCAGCCGACAGCGCCTTCACTGTCAGTTCGGTACCACCCGCCGTCACCACATGGCAGGTCTGGCTCTCACCCAGGAACAGCACTTCGCCAACCTTGGCACTGACTTCGTTCCAGCCCGCCGGCAGCGGCTCGCGTGCAGCCTGTTCGGCGGTCAAGGCCAGGGCTTTTTCCGGGCGCACCATGATCAGGGCATCCTGCGAGGCAGTGAGGCCCGGGGTCAGGCGAATGGCCACCGGCTGGCCCTCGAAACTGCCCGCGCCATTGCTGCTGGCCTTGATACGCAGGAAGTTGGAGTTGCCCAGGAACGACGCGACAAAGGCATTCGGCGGGTTCTGGTACAGGTCGTAACCGGTGCCCAGGCCGACGATCTTGCCATGGCTGAAAATGGCGATGCGCTGGGACAGGCGCATGGCTTCTTCCTGGTCGTGGGTGACGTAGACGATGGTGATGCCGAGCCGACGGTGCAGCTGGCGCAGCTCGTCCTGCAGGTCTTCGCGCAGTTTCTTGTCCAGCGCACCGAGCGGTTCGTCCATCAACAGGATGCGCGGCTCGTACACCAGCGCCCGGGCAATGGCCACACGCTGTTGCTGGCCTCCGGACATTTGCGAAGGCTTGCGGTGGGCGAACTTTTCCAGCTGTACCAGCTTGAGCATGGCATCGACGCGCTTGGCGGTTTCGGTCGCGTCGAGCTTGCGAATGGCCAGCGGGAAGGCAATGTTGTCGCGCACGTTCAGGTGCGGGAACAGCGAGTAGCGCTGGAACACCATGCCGATATCACGCTTGTGTGGCGGCACGTTCACCAGCGACTGGCCATCGACCAGGATCTCGCCACTGCTGGGCGTTTCGAAGCCGGCCAGCATCGACAGGGTGGTGGATTTGCCCGAGCCGCTGGAGCCGAGGAAGGTCAGGAACTCGCCGTCCTGGATTTCCAGGTCGAGGTTGTCCACGGCGGTGAAATCGCCGTAGTGCTTGTTCAGGCCGCGCAGGCTGACCAGGGTCTTGCCGGGCGCGTTGTCTTTGATCACTGCACTCATTGTTGTTTTCTCCGCGCGCTCAGGCGTTTGTTTCGGTGCGCCGGCGCAAGGCGGCGGCAATGAACATCACAAGCAGCGACAAGCCGATCAGCAGGGTCGAGGCCACGGCGATGACCGGGCTGAGGTCCTGGCGCAGGGTGGTCCACATCTTCACTGGCAGGGTCTGCAGGTCGGGGCTGGCCATCATCACGCTCAACACCACTTCATCCCACGACACCAGGAAGGCGAACAGGCCGCCGGCGATCATCCCCGGGCGAATGGCCGGGAAGGTGACCTTGAAGATGGCCTGCAGGCGCGAGGCGCCGCAGATCACCGCGGCATCCTCGATCGACTGGTCGAACAGTTTCAGCGAGTTGATGATCGAGATGATGGTGAAGGGCAGGGCAACGATCACATGGCTGACCACGAACGCGAACAGCGTGCCGGTGTAGCCGAGCTTGAGGAACAGGGCGTACACCGCCACGGCGATGATCACCAGTGGCACGATCATCGGCATGGTGAACAGCCCGTACAGCAGCTCGCGGCCCGGGAAGCGGCCCCGTACCAAAGCGAATGCACTGGGCAGGCCCAGCAGCACGGCGGCAATGGTGGTCAGCACGGCCACCTTGAGGCTGGCCAGCGCGGCGTCCATCCACTCCGGGTTGGAGAAGAACTGGCCGTACCACTTGAAGGTCCAGCCCGGTGGCGGAAACACCAGCCACTGGGACGAGCCGAACGACAGCAACACGATGAACACCACCGGCAGCAGCAGGAAGGCCGCAATGACCCCGGTGGTCAGGTACAGGCCCGTGCGCAGCGGGCGGCCCATGGCATTGGGAGACAGGAGCATGGCGGTTACCTCGCGTTGCCAACCGGGGATTCCGGCTGCAGCTTCAGGTACAGGTAGAAGAGCACCAGGGTGATCACCACCAGCAGTGCGGCGGCGGCGCTGGCCAGGCCCCAGTTGAGGAACGACTGCACCTGCTGGATGATGAATTCGGGCAGCATCATGTTCTGTGCCCCGCCCAGCAGCGCCGGGGTGACGTAGTAACCGAGCGACATCACGAACACCATCAGCGCCCCGGAGAACAACCCCGAGCGGCACAGCGGCAGGAACACCTTCCAGAAGTTGGTCCATGGGCTGGCGCCGCAGATGGAACCGGCCTGCAGCACCATCGGGTCGATGGCGTGCATGGTCGCCTGCAGCGGTAGCACGATGAACGGGATCATGATGTAGCTCATGCCGATCACCACGCCGGTGAGGTTGTGCACCATTTCCAGCGGGGTATCGATGATACCCATGGCCATCAACGCCTTGTTGATCACCCCCGAGCTTTGCAGCAGCACCAGCCACGAGTAGGTACGTGCCAGCAGGCTGGTCCACATCGACAGCAGCACGATGTTCAGCAACCAGCGGCCCCAGCCCTTGGGCACCAGAGTGATTGCCCAGGCCAGCGGGAAGCCCAGCAGCACGCTGATCAGGGTGACCACGCCGGCCACCGAGAAGGTGTTGAACAGCACCCGTGCGTAGGCCGAGTTGGCGAACAACTGCTCGTAGTTGCCCAGCCCCGGCGTTGGCTCCAGCACCCCGCGCAGCAACAGGCCGACCAGCGGGGCGAAGAAGAACAGGCCAAGGAACAGCAGGGCCGGCAGCAGGTTGCGGCTGCCCTTCCAGCGCTGGCTCAGGCTGGCACGGCGTGGGGCGGTACCCGAGGCGCCGGTACCCGTGGGGGCACCTTGCGCGTTATGCAGGGCGTTGATGGCGACTTTCATTTGACCAACCACTCATTCCAGCGGGCCGCGATGGCCTGGCCGTTCTTGGCCCAGTAGGCGAAGTCCAGGGTGACCTGGTCCTGGGCGTAGGCAGTGGGCAGGTTCGGTGCCAGGTCTTTGTCGAGCTTGGACACGCTGTCGACGTTCACCGGTGCGTAGGCAGTCTTGTTGGCAAACTCGGCCTGGCCTTCGGCGCTGCTGGCGTTGGCCAGGAACTTCATGGCCGCGTCCTTGTTCTTGGCGCCTTTGGGGATGACCAGGAAGTCGGCCATGACCAGGTTCTGTTTCCAGCTCACGCCCACTGGCGCGCCATCTTGCTGCAGGGCATAGACGCGGCCGTTCCAGAACTGGCCGAGCGAAGCCTCACCCGAGGCCAGCAGCTGTTGCGACTGAGCGCCACCGCCCCACCAGACGATGTCTTTCTTGATGGTGTCGAGTTTCTTGAAGGCGCGGTCCAGGTCCAGCGGATACAGCTTGTCGGGCGCTACGCCGTCGGCCAGCAGGGCCAGTTCCAGCACGCCAGGGCTCGGCCATTTGTACAGGGCGCGTTTGCCGGGATAGGTCTTGGTGTCGAACAGCGCGGTCCAGTCAACCGGCTTGTTGGCACCGAGCTTGCCTTCGTTGTAGCCCAGCACGAAGGAGAAGAAGAACGAGCCAACGCCGTGGTCGGAAACGAAACGCGGGTCGATCTTGTCACGTTTTATCTGGTTGAAGTCGAGGGGTTCCAGCAGGCCTTCGCTGGCGGCACGCAGGGCAAAGTCGGCTTCGACATCGACCACGTCCCACTGCACGTTGCCGCTTTCGACCATGGCCTTGAGCTTGCCGTAGTCGGTTGGGCCGTCCTGGACGACTTTGATGTCGGTGGCTTTGGTGAAGGGGACGGCCCACGCTTCTTTCTGGGCGTCCTGGGTGGTACCGCCCCAGCTGACGAAATTCAGGCTGTCAGCGGCCACGGCGGCTTGACAGGCCAGGGTCAGCAGGCTGGCGGACAGCACTGCGGTTACACGTTTGCTCAACAGCATGGTTACGCCCTCGTTGCTTTTGTTATTCGAGGCGGGGCTTGTGGTGCGCCCGCCAACAGTGTTCGGGGAGCAGCTAAAACAAAGTGTCTGGGTGGCCGTTTGTAATTGTAGGTGCCGGCCTGCAGATTCAAGGTCTACGGGATATCATATTATGGTATTCCAAACTTTTGGCAAGAGGTATGAGGCGACCGGCCATCACTCCGCCCGTTCAGAAACGCTGCGGGGCCCCGCAGGGCCCCGCCAAATCAGATGCTTATGTGTTTTCAGCCGAGCATCCCGGGCTCGAAGGGAATGCTCTGCACCACCTCCAGTTCATATCCCGCCAGCCCGGCATACTTCAGCGGAGGCCCCAGATGGCGCAGCTTGCCCACGCCCAGGTCCTGCAGAATCTGTGCCCCGGTGCCCACTTCGGAGTACACCTTCGATTGCCCGCGCTGATAAGGGCGCAACGGCTGGGTCAGCTGCGGTACGCGCTCCAGCAGGGCTTGGGAGGATTCATGGTTGGCCAGGATCACCACTACACCAGCCCCTTCCTCGGCCACCTTCTGCAAGGCCGCCCATAACGTCCAGTTGGCTGGCCCGGCGTATTCGGCACCTACGAGGTCGCGCAGCGGGTCGATCACATGCACTCGCACCAAGGTCGGCTGCTCGCGGCGGATATCACCCATGACCATGGCCATGTGCACGCCGCCTTCGATGCGGTCTTCATAGGTGACCAGGCGGAAGGTGCCATGCACGGTCGGCAGCTCGCGTTCACCGATGCGCTTGATGGTCTGCTCGGTGCTCAGGCGGTAGTGGATCAGGTCGGCGATGGTGCCGATCTTGATGCCATGCTGCGCGGCGAATACTTCAAGGTCCGGGCGGCGGGCCATGGTACCGTCGTCGTTGAGCACTTCGACAATCACCGAGGCCGGGCTGAAGCCGGCCAGGCGGGCCAGGTCGCAGCCGGCTTCGGTGTGGCCGGCACGGGTCAGCACGCCGCCTTCGCGGGCGCGCAGGGGGAAAATGTGGCCGGGTTGCACCAGGTCTTCCGGGCGAGCGTCAGGGGCCATGGCCGCGGCCACGGTGCGTGCCCGGTCGGCGGCGGAGATGCCGGTAGTGACGCCAGTGGCCGCTTCGATCGACACGGTAAACGCCGTGCTGAACACGCTGCCGTTGGCGGGCACCATCTGTTCCAGCCCCAGGCGTTGGCAATGTTCATCGGTCAGGGTGAGGCAGATCAGGCCACGCGCTTCGCGGGCCATGAAATTGATGGCCTGGGCGTCGCAACGCTCGGCGGCGATCAGCAGGTCGCCTTCGTTTTCCCGGTCCTCGTCATCCACCAGCAGGACCATCTTGCCTTGCCGGTAGTCCTCGAGAAGTTCCTCGATGGTGTTGAAAGCCATGTTGCACGCTCACTGTGGTGGGGTGATTTTTATGGTATACCATCATACACAAATATCGCCGTAACAGGAGAGCAGCGCATGAAGGCCTATTGGATCGCCCATGTGGACGTGACCGACCCCGAGCAATACCAGCAGTACACCCAGCGCGCCCCGGCTGCCTTCAAGGCGTTCGGCGGCCGCTTCCTGGCCCGTGGCGGGCGCAGCGAGGCGATGGAAGGGCGGCATACCCCTCAGCGTAGCGTGGTGATCGAGTTCGATTCGTACGAGCAGGCGGTGGCGTGCTACCGGTCTGAGCTGTATCAGGAGGCCTGCAGCCATCGCCAGGGCGTGGCCAAGGCCGAGGTGATCATTGTGGAGGGGTTCGAGGCTTGAGTTGCATTTGTCGGCCCTTTCGCAGTTTTACCCGCGAAAGGGCTGACTCGGTTCAAGGCATACCTGGCAATTCATGCGGACGCAGGTCAAACACCAGCACCTCGGCATCTACCCCATTGCCCAGCTCAAGTACCTGTTCCTGCCTGACCCGCACGCCATCCCCTTCATTCAGCAGTTGCCCATTGAGCTCGATGCTGCCCCGGGCCACATGCACATAGGCATGGCGGTTTTCCGGCAAGGTCAGCGTGGCGCGTTCGTCGCCGTCGAACAAACCGGCATACACCCGCGCATTCTGCCTGACCTGCAACGACCCCTCGGCACCGTCCGGCGAGATGATCAGGCGTAGCTTGCCGCGCTTTTCCTCCGCACTGAAATGCTGTTGCTGGTAACGCGGTGTTGCGCCTTGCACGTTCGGCACGATCCAGATCTGCAGAAAGTGCACCGGTTGCGCCTGGCTGTGGTTGAACTCGCTATGGGCCACGCCGTGGCCTGCGCTCATCAGTTGCACATCGCCCGGGCGTATCACCGAGCCGGTACCCAGCGTGTCCTTGTGCTCCAACGCGCCTTCCAGCACGTAGCTGAAAATTTCCATGTCGCGGTGAGGGTGTTGGCCAAAGCCCTTGCCAGCGATGACGCGGTCGTCGTTGATCACCAGCAGGTCGGAGAAACCTTGCTCGTCCGGGTTGCGGTAATGGCCGAACGAGAAGGTGTGGAAGGACTTCAGCCAGCCGTGGAAGGCCAGGCCACGGTCTTGGGCGTTGCGTAGGGTGAGCATGGTGATTCTCCTTGAAAGCCGGGGCCGGGAGGGCTGCCGTGCTGTTGATGGAGATAACTTTACTGTCACCTGAATGTTGGAAAAACGGTGTTGGTGTTGAATTACTGTCTCGTGACAAGTGACAGTCGGACATGGCCTTTTGTAGGACATTTCTGTTTTGGGGACTGATCGGTTCCCGTCCATTGCATGGGTGATAGCTTCCAGACTTTCCATGCAGGGAGCTACTTATGACACGTGTATCGATACACGGCAAAGGACAGGCACTCGATGGCGACCTCACCACCACCGGTGCGGTGTGCATTGCCAGCAGCACCCACTACCGCGCGAACAACCAGCGGGCGCTGAGGCTGGGAGATATCACCACTGAGTGCCCGAATTGCAAGAGGCCCGGCGTCATTGTTGAGGGAGTCCCGTTCTTCAACATCGAAGGAAAACCAGCTGTGGTAGATGGGGCGCTGGTCAAGTGTGGCTGTCCAGAGGGTAGTAACCGTGTCGTGGCCATGGGGGGACGTGGCTTGGCGGCAAGCCCCTCGGCGGCACAGCAGACAAGCCAGGCGGCAACATCAGGCCAAGCCGGCTCCACTTCCCCCTTGAAAGCTTCGCTATCAGAAGCAAAACCGCAGCCCGTAATCTGCAAACATCCTGACATGATGGAGCAGGTTGCCAGCTACATTGCTGGAGAAATGAATCGCAACATCACACACCCATCCGTGCTGAAAATGCGGAAGCTAACCAGCTTTGACGCGACAGAGGAACATGCAAAATTTCAAAAGCTGCCTTGGTATGCACGTCTTTTGCCGCCTGACTTTCAAGCAATGATGGTGGGTAACACTGCTGCCGCGATGGCGCTTTGGACAGAGAGGGTTGGTCAGAACAGGCCCTGGGATCACAAGGTGGCGATCGCACACCGGTTTGGTAGGGTTTGGCATAAACACGGTGAAGTCGACTACTACTACGACATCTGGTCGAACATCCACTATGGCTATGTAGGGCGGGCGGGGGGCCTTTCAGAAAGTGTTCTTCTGGATGGTGCCGGGCTTGAGCAGATTGCATCAGACAGCATTCGGAAGGTTCAAGATTGGGATGAACAAGATGGGCCTCGTCGCTACGCAGACATCGACGGGATGCGGGCTTGGGATGATATAGGCGATCGTGTTTCCATCAGTATTGGCATCAAACTGTATACGCAGCACCCAAACGGTGGGATTACGGCAAAGGTGCTCATGGAAGAGGTATTAGCATTGCCACTGTCAAGCTGGGGAGGTAGCGTACGTGATCATGTCTGCAACTAAACCGAAACGGCATCTCTGGCGCTGGGTGGTTGCGATAATGCTCGCCCCAATCGTCTTTTGGTATGTCGCCACACCCTGGGTAAGTTTTCATTTTTCTGACAAAGGCCAGGGTCGCCTTGGCTATATCTTGAATGTTCAGCACGACATATCAAAAGGTGAGATCTACCCAGGTGAAACCACCGGCGGCCCCGGCCACATCTTCCCGAACGACCAATTTTTCATGCAGCTCGATTGGAACAACGGTGGAAAGTGGCACTGCATTCGGGCCAAACCCAAGTGGCCCAGGATCGATATCTACATCGGGGCGGACGGTGCCATAGATAGCCGCACCGATGGCAGATTCATTGAAGCCTGCGGGCCATTTCCGCAATAGAAGCAAAAGACCCGCCTAGGCGGGTCTTTTGCTTATCGACTCACTGCAGATGCACTTTAAGTTCGGTACCCGCCTGCCTCATCGCCGCCTTCACCGCCGGCACCTGGCTCAACGGGTTCAACAGCCCATAGTCATGAATCATCCCGTTGTAGCGCACCGAAGTCACGGTCACGCCGGCCGCATTCAGCTTGCGGGCATACGCTTCACCCTCATCGCGCAGCACATCGAATTCGGCGGTCTGCACCAGTGCTGGCGGCAACCCTTTCAGCTGTTCACTGCTGGCCCGCAGCGGCGAGGCGTAGATCTGGTCCCGTGCCTTGGCATCGGTGGTGTAGTTGTCCCAGAACCACTTCATCATCCCGGTGGTCAGGAAGTGCCCTTCGGCAAACTGTTTGTACGATGCCGTCTCGAAGCTGGCATCGGTCACCGGCCACAGCAGCAACTGGAAGCGCAGGGCAGGGGTGCCGGCCTCTTTGGCCTTGAGTGCTACCACCGCGGCCATGTTGCCGCCCACGCTGTTGCCGGCCACGGCCAGGCGCTTGCCGTCAACGCCGATTTCCTTGCCATGCTCGGCCACCCAACGGGTAGCGGCATAGGCCTGGTTGATCGCCGTCGGGTAGTGCGCTTCTGGCGATGGGGTGTAGTCCACATAGACCGCCACCGCACCTGAGCCGACCACCAGGTCGCGGATCAGCCGCTGGTGGGTCGGGAAATCGCCTAGCACCCAGCCGCCGCCGTGGAAGAACATGAACACCGGCAGGTCGCCCTTGACGTTGGCCGGGCGTACCACTTGCAGCTTGATCGACTCGCCGTTGGCCTGGATGGTGCGCTCTTTTACCTCGATACCGGAAAGGTCGACTTTGACCGAAGCCTGGGCGCCGGTGAGCACTGCGCGGGCGTCTTTCGGGCTGAGTTGCTCCAGTGGCTTGCCGCCGCCTTGTTCCAGGGCCTGGAGGAAGGCCTGGGTGTGTTGCTCGACACCTGGGCTACCAGCGGCGAAGGCGCTGGAGACGGACAGGGCCAGAAGGGAAGCGGTGAGGGCTTTGTGGACAATGTTCATGAGCGAATCCTTTTCTATGCAAGTGTTGGTAATGGGCGTCTTGCCTGGCCTGCCGGGCCATCGCTGCGACCTGTGCGTAGATTAGGGAGATGCATTGATGGGAAAAAGCCGCTATAAAGCGTTTGACTGTCACCAAGATCGAGACAATGAACCCTTACGAAGACATGCGGATCTTTGCCCAGGTCATGGAAGCCGGCAGCTTCACCGCCGCCGCCGACCGGCTGGGGATGTCCAAGCAATCGGTCAGCCGGCGCCTGATGCAGCTTGAAGAGCGCCTTGGCGTGCGCCTGCTGAACCGCTCTACCCGGCGGTTGGACGCCACGCCGCTGGGCCAGCACTACTACCAGTCGGCGCTGCGCCTGCTGGGTGAAGTGCAGCAGGTGGAGCACGACATCAGCGGCCAGGCCCAGGCTTTGCGTGGCACCTTGCGCCTGAGCGCGCCGCTGTCGTTCGCCATGGCGCACCTGGGTTGCCTGCTGACCGAGTTCCTGCAATTGCACCCTCAGGTGGATGTGGAGGTAGACCTGAGTGACCGGGCCTTGGACCTGATCGGCGAGGGTTACGACCTGGCACTGCGCATTGGCGCGCTGGAGGATTCCAGCCTGATTGCGCGGCGCATCGCCAGTGTCGAGCGGGTGTACTGCGCGAGCCCGGATTACCTGCGAGCGCGGGGCGTGCCGACAGCACCGGACGAGCTGGCAGGGCATGACTGCCTGCCTTATGGGCATTCGCGTCAGGTGCAGTGGCAGTTCCGCCAGGGCGGCAAGGCGCAGGCGATTCAGGTGGCCGGGCGGATGCGTGCGAACAACGGCGAGTTGCTCCGTGATGCAGCCATCGCCGGGATGGGGGTTACCTATCTGCCGACCTTCATCGTTGGGCAGGCGTTGGCGGACGGGCGGCTGCTCAGTGTGCTTGAAACGTGGACGCCTCCGTCATTGCAGCTGTCGGCGGTGTACCCGCAGCACCGGCAGGTGGCGCGGCCGGTGCAGGGGTTTGTCGACTTCCTGCGTGAACGGTTGGTGCAGCTTTAGGCTTGCGCCAGCACTTCGCCCAGCAACGCGCCCAACTCGATCAGCCCACCTTCGAATTCATCCATCGCATCCAGGACTGCCTCACGGAAATACGCCAACGACGCCCGATCAAACAACAGCTGCAACCCCGGCCGCTCTTCACTCCCCACATTCACCACGATCACATTGAGCCGCGCCGCCGAGGTCTGCGCCACGGCGCCGATAGGAAATGCCTGTAAACGCAGATCAACGCCGCACAACTTGGCCATCACCGCACTGCCATGTGGCCCTGACAGCTGCAGCCAGGCATGGCTGTCCTGACGCGGCAGCAGGTAGTTGCGCTGGCCATCCTGCACCCACTCGGCCTCTATGGCAGCCACTTGCGCGCCTTCGTCAGCCAGGCTGCCCAGCAGCAGGTACTCGGTCTGCGACAACCGCGCTACCCAGCCGCCGTCGTCGTCCTGGCGCACGGCCTGGTTCGGTTGCTGTGGCAACCGGTAGCCACGTTGCTGCAGGTAGGCGGCGCTGTCGACGCCGCGAAAGCCGACCCGCGCCACCTCGGTCAGGTCGGTCAACGCGCAGGCGTGCAACAGCTCGGCCCGCGGGCTGCGAGGGATAAACGCTTTGGCTTGCAAACGGGTCATGGTTCAGAGCTCCTGGCGCAGGTTGTCGGGGTCGTGGAACGGCAGTTGCACCACCTTGGCATGCACCGTCGCGCCGCCCTCCACGCGGATCGGGATGTGCATGCCGGGGGTGGCCTGGTGGGCGCCGGCATAGGCCAGGCCGATGATCTGTCCCAGGGTTTGCGAATACTCGCAGGAGGTGACGTTGCCGCTGATGTCCGGCCCGTCCAGCACCAGGTGCCCCTCCAGCGGCTGTGGGCTGCCTTTGGGCAGGGTGAAGCCGACCAGCTTGCGCTTGAGCGGCTGTGCTTCGAGGATTTCGATGGAGCGCTTGCCGACGAAGAACGGTTTCTTGCGGCCAATGGCCCACTGCATGTCGATCTCTGCGGGGTGGGTCATGCCGTCGGTGTCCTGGCTGATGATCACATGGCCTTTTTCCAGGCGCAGCAGGCGTTGGGTCTCGACGCCGAACGGGCGAATGCCCAGGCCCGCGCCGGCCTGCATCAGGGCGTCCCACAGGCGCTCGGCATGGCGAGCCGGCACATGCACTTCATAGCCCAGCTCACCGACGAAACCGACCCGCAGGATGCGCGCCGGGATGCCAGCCACTTTGCCCTGCCGGACGCCCAGGTACGGGAAGGCCTCGGCCGACAGCTCGACATCGTCACACACCTTGGCCAGCACCTGGCGCGACAGCGGCCCGGCCAGGTTGACGGCAGCCAGGGCGGCGGTGACGTTGGTGATGTCCACGTCCAGGCGCCACTGCGCATTCCACTTCAGCATCTGTTGGTAGATACGGTCGACGCCGCTGGTGGTGGCGGTGACATAGAAGTGCTGCTCGCCCAGGCGCGCACAAACGCCATCGTCGATCACCACACCGTGCTCGTTGGTCATCAGCGCGTAACGGGTGCGACCGATGGGCAGCTTGGCAAAGCCAAACGTGTACAGGCGCTCCAGCAGCTCGGCGGCGTCCGGGCCGCGCACGTCCAGGCCACCCAGGGTGGACACGTCGATCAGGCCGACCTTTTCGCGCACATGGCGGGCTTCTTCCTGCATGCACCGCTCGCGGTCTTCGGGTTTGCCGTAATAAGCCGGGCGCTGCCAGATGCCGGCCGGCATCATCTTCGCCCCGGCTTGCAGGTGACGGCGGTGCATGGGCGTTTGCCGATAGGGGTCGAAGGCACGGCCGGCGACATGTGCCAGCTTTTCTGCCTGGAACGGTGGCCGGGCGGTAGTCACTCCGGTCTCGCTGATGCTGCGGCCGGTAGCCTGGGCCACCAGGCGCGCCGTGGGCAGCGCCGAGTGGCGGCCCTGGGAAGGGCCCATGCCGACCGTGGAAAAACGCTTGACCAGTTGCACGTCACGGTAGCCGCTGCGGGTAGCGTTGACGATGTCGCGCACTTGCAGGTCTTCGTCGAAGTCGACGAAATCCTTGCCTTTGGGGTGGGGGAAGATCGGCCAAGGGAAGTTGACCTTGGCTTCGGCGCCGAACGCCGACAGGGCTGGTGCTTGCAGGCCCAGCGCTGTCACTGCGTCGGCGGCCCCGCGTGTGGCATCGGCCAGCACGTTGGCCAGCGCGTGGCGGCCGTTCACGGAGCCGGCGATATCCAGCCCGGCCGGCAAATGGCTGATGGCGAATTCGTCGCGGTTGACGTCATAGGCCAGCTTGCCACCGGCCTGGCACAGCAACTGGTACACCGGCATGTAGCCCGCCGACATGCACAGCAGGTCGCACGCCAGGCGCAGCCCGTGCGGGCCGACCTTGCCCTGGCCGGTGATCGGGCGAATGTCCACGCCACTGACATGGCGCATGCCCGCTTCATGCAGGGCTTCATACACGGTGCTGCCCAGGTGTACGGGGATATCGCGGCGCTTCAGCTCGGCAGCCAGTGCGTCATCGGCCGGCGCGGCGCGCATGTCGACCACGGCGGCTACGGCCACGCCTTGCTCCTGCAGGTCGAGGGCGGCGAGGTAGCCGTCATCGTGGCCGGTGAGGATGACCGCGCGCTGGCCCGGCTTGACCGCGTACAGCTTCATCAGCCGCTGGGCAGCGCTGGTCAGCATCACACCCGGCAGGTCGTTGTTGCGAAACACCACCGGCTGGTCGAACGAGCCGGCTGCCACCAGGCAACGGGTGGCGCGCACCTTGTACAGACGCTTGTGCTGGATTATCGGCAGGTAGTTGTCGGTGAACCAGCCGTTGCAGGTAGCCTCCAGCAGCACCTGAATGTTCGGGTGGCCCTCGACGGCGGCCAGCAGCTCTTGACGCAGGTTGGCGGCGCGGGTGCCGGCGATGTCGAAGCGGGCGTAGGTGAGCGAGCCGCCAAGCACCGGTTGTTGTTCGATCAGCAGCACTTTGGCCCCGGCGTTGGCCGCGTCCAGGGCCGCACGCAGGCCAGCAGGGCCGGCGCCGATAACGGCCACGTCAACGAACAGATAGGCTTTGTCGTAATAGTGCGGTTTGAAACCCAGGTCGAGCACGCCTAGGCCGGCTTTCTTGCGGATCAGCGGCTCCCACACTTTCCACATGCCCTTGGGCTTGTAGAACGAGCGGTAGTAGAAGCCCACCGGCATGAAGCGCGAGAACTTGCCCAGGTAGGCGTCGCGGTCATGCTGCAGGCTGCCGTTGAAGTTCTGCCCTTCGACCACCTGGCCTTCGCGGACGGCCTCCAGGTCGGCCAGTACGTTGGGTTCTTCAGGCAACTGCACCAACGTGTTGGCATCCTGCCCGGCCATGCTCAGCGGGCCGCGTGGGCGATGGTATTTGAACGAGCGCGACAGCAGCCAGCGGCCATTGCCGAGCAGGGCGCTGGCAATGGTGTCACCGGCAAAGCCCTCGCAGGCCTGGCCGTCGAACTGGAAGCGCACGGGCCGCTCGCGGTCGATCAGCAGGCCCATGGGCGCGGGGAGGCGAGTGTGGCTGTTCATCCGGTAATCTCCGGGCTGGCGGCGGGGGTGAAGTCGACGCGGCGGTCGAACAGTGCTTTCGGGTCGAAGGTGCGCAGCACCTGGTCGCTAACCGTGTGACGCTCGGCCAGGAACCAGTAGCTGGAGGCGTTGTGCAGCCACCACTCGGTCACCACCCCGGCCAGGTTGTCGCTGTTGAACACATAGTCGGCCCACTCGGCATCGCTGCAACTGGCCGGGTCGGGCATGTGCTTGAACTCGCCGCCGTAGGTGAACTCGCTGATGTTGCGCGGGCCGTTCAAGGGGCAGGTCAGGATCTTCATCGTCGTGTGCTCCTAATGGCTGGCCGCCGTGGCGCCCATTTCGTTCACTTGCTGGAAGCGGCTGAAGCGCTCCAGGGCGAAGGGCGCGATCATTTCGGGTACTTTGCCGCCGCTGGCGACCAGCTCGGCCATGGTCTTGCCGCAGATGGGCGTGGCCTTGAAACCCCAGGTGCCCCAACCGGCGTCCAGGTAGTAGTTGTCGACCGGCGACAGGCCCATGATCGGGCTGTAGTCCGGGGTCATGTCGGTCATCCCGGCCCACTGGCGCATCAGCTTGGCGTTGGCCATGAACGGGAACATCTCGATGGCGTGGGCCAGCAGGCTTTCCTTGAGGTCGAGGGTGGAGCGGGTGTTGTACAGCGGGTACGGGTCGGAGCCACCGCCGAAGACGATCTCGCCACGGCTGGTCTGCTGCACGTAGCAGTGCAATGCCGAGGAGCTCACCAACGGATCGAGGAACGGCTTGAAGGGCTGGGTGACCATGGCTTGCAACGGGTAGGTGTGGATCGGTGCGCGGATGCCGGCCTTGGCCATCAACAGCGAGCTGGCGCCGGCCACGGCCTGGACCACGCAGCCGCACTGCACGGTGCCACGGTTGGTCTTCACCGCTTCGATGCGGCCATTGCGAATCAGCAGGTCCTGTACTTCGGTCAACTGGTGGATTTCCACGCCGCGCTTGGCCGCCTGCTTGGCGTAGCCCCAGGCCACCGCGTCGTGGCGTGCGGTGGCGCCGTCTATGTGCCATAGGCCCGCCAGCACCGGCAAGTGACCGGGGTCGAGGTTGAGGCTGGGCACCAGTTCACGAATCTGTTGGCGGTCGATCATTTCGGTCCGGCCGCCAAAGTGCTTGTTGACCTCGGCGCGCTGGCGGAAGGCGCGCACGGTAGCGTCGGTGTGCGCCAGGGTGAGCTGGCCGCGCTCGGAATACATGATGTTGAAATCGAACTCGTTCGACAGGTTCTGGAACATGCGCACCGATTCTGCATAAAAGCGCACGCCCTCGCTGGTGAGGTAGTTGGAGCGGATTACCGCCGTGTTGCGCGCGGTATTGCCGCCGCCCAGGTAGGCCTTTTCCAGCACGGCGACATTGGTGATGCCGTGATACTTGGCCAGGTAGTAGGCGATGGCCAGGCCGTGGCCGCCGCCGCCGATGATCACCACGTCATAGCGCGGTTTGAGTTCGCACGGTGGCGGCAGGTCGACCTCCACCGGGTAGTCGGCGCTCAGGCCGTATTTCAGCAGGGCGAAAGGCATACGGTGCGCTCCTGGTGGGCGGCCTGTTGCTGCAGGTCGAGGGCGAGCAGGGTGTTTTTCATCAAATAGGCGATGGTCATCGGGCCGACGCCACCGGGCACCGGGGTAATGCCGGCCACCTGTGGCAGGGCGGCAGCGAAGTCGACATCGCCGACCAGGCGGCTGTGGCCGCCTTCATCGATGCGGTTGATACCGACGTCGATCACCACTGCGCCGGGTTTCAGCCAGTCGGCACCGATCAAGCGCGGTTTGCCTACGGCTGCCACCAGAATGTCGGCCTGGCGGCACAGCGCTGGCAGGTCGTGGCTACGCGAATGCACCACCGTCACCGTGCAGTCGGCCTGCAGCAGCAGGGCAGCCATGGGTTTGCCGACGATGTTCGAGCGGCCCACCACCACCGCGTGCTTGCCGCGCAGTTCGCCACAGGTGTCACGCAGCAGTCGCATGCAGCCGCTGGGTGTGCACGGGGTGAGCACATCGCGGCCCTGGGCCAGGCCACCGACGTTTTCGCTGTGGAACCCGTCCACGTCTTTCAGCGGGTTGATGGCCTGCAGCACGCGGTGCGCGTCGATGTGCGCGGGCAGCGGCAGTTGCACGAGAATGCCGTTCACCTCGGTATCGCGGTTCAGGCGATCGATCAGGGTCAGCAGTTCGCCCTGGGTGGTGTCGGCGGGCAGGCGATGCTCCAGCGAGCGGATGCCTACTTCGTCGGCGCGCAGCACTTTATTGCGCACGTACACCTGGCTGGCGGCATCGGCGCCCACCAGCACCACAGCCAAGCCGGGTTGCACGCCGCCCTGACGCAGCTCCTGCACCTGCTCGCACACCTCGGCCAGTACACGCGCGGCAGTGGCCTTGCCGTCGATCAGCTTGAGGCTGGGAATGGCGTTCATTTGAAGATCACCGTGCGGTCGTGGTTAAGGAACACCCGGTGCTCAAGGTGGTATTTCACCGCGCGGGACAGGGCAATGGTTTCGGTGTCGCGGCCGATGGCCACCAGGTCGTCCGGGGCATAGGCGTGGTCCACGCGCTGCACTTCCTGCTCGATGATCGGGCCTTCGTCCAGGTCGCTGGTCACGTAGTGGGCGGTGGCGCCGATCAGCTTGACCCCGCGCTGGTAGGCCTGGTGGTAGGGCTTGGCACCTTTGAAACCGGGCAGGAACGAGTGATGGATGTTGATCGCCCGGCCTGACAGTTGGCGGCACAGGTCGTCGGACAGAATTTGCATGTAGCGCGCCAGCACCACGAGCTCAGTGCCGGTGTCTTCGACAATGCGCAACAGTGCGGCTTCCTGTTCGGCCTTGGTTTCCTTGGTAACGGGCAGGTAGACGAAGCGGATGCCCTGGCGCTCGGCCATGGGGCGCAGGTCCAGGTGGTTGGACACCACGGCGGTGATCTGCATGTCGAGCTCGCCCTTGGCATGCCGGTACAGCAGGTCGGACAGGCAGTGGTCGAACTTGCTCACCATCAGCAGCACGCGCATCGGCCGGGCGCTGCTGTGCAGGCTCCACTGCATGTCGAAGCGTTGGGCCACGTCGGCAAAGCCCGCCTCCAACTGCGGTGTGTCCCCTGTGGTACCGGTGTTGTAGCGGAACACTGCGCGCATGAAAAAGCGCCCATTGTCCTCGTCGTCGAACTGCGCCATCTCGCTGATGTAGCAACCGTGCTCGGCCAGGTAGGTGGTCACCGCAGCGACGATGCCGGACACGGCCGGGCAACTGACGCGCAGGATGAAGTGATCGGGAGCGGGGTGCATGTCGGATAGGCCTCGTGAGTGGGGGGCAGGTCGGGCACAAGGGCAAAAGAAGCTTCGCGAGCAGGCGAAGTGGTGTTTCTTGGCAGGAATATAAATTTCCTTTAGGCGATTTATAGGCGAAGTGAGGGGTGTCGGTCTAGGGGGGTTGTGAAATTTTTTATCCTGACAGGAAAGTTTTTTGAGGGCGCTTTGTACGTCTATGCTTGCACCATGACCACACCACCCCCCTTGCGCCAACCATGCCCCCCTGGTGCCTGCGACTGCGGCCGCGAACATCTGGGCGAGCATCCGCAGGCCGCACAGCGCATCCTGCTACTGACCCGTCAGGAAGAGAAACGCCTGCTCGAACGCCTGGAAAACCTCAAGGACCTGGAGGACCTGCAACGCCTGCAGCAACGGATGTACGACAATCTCGGCATCCGCGTGCACATCGCCCCCGGGTTCAACGAAGTGCGCACCATGCGCGGCATTGTCATCGAGCTGGATGACCAGCCAGGATTGTGCCGCAGGACCCGGCAATCGATCCCGGCGGCCATCCGGCGCGGGCTGGAGCGTAATCCGCAGGTGGCGTTCCGCCTGCTCGATGCACACGACCTGTTGCGTGATGCCTGAAACGTTAATTTTTCAGCGGCCGGTTACGTCTACTTGAAAGCCCCCCTGCGCCACGCGCATAGCGGCATTCATCATTCAAGGAGACAGGCAATGACTTCCGTATTCGACCGCGACGATATCCAGTTCCAGGTAGTGGTCAACCACGAAGAGCAATACTCGATCTGGCCCGACTACAAGGCCATCCCCAACGGTTGGCGTGCCGTGGGCAAGAGCGGCCTGAAGAAGGAATGCCTGGCCTATATCGATGAGGTCTGGACCGACATGCGCCCACTGAGCCTGCGCCAGAAAATGGCCGAAGCCGCCGCCCAGTGATCGCACTGAACCTGCTGTGCCTGCCGTATTCCGGAGCCAGCGCCATGGTCTACAGCCGCTGGCGGCGCAAGCTGCCGGCGTGGCTGCAGGTGCGCCCGGTAGAGCTGCCCGGGCGTGGCGCACGCATGGCAGAGCCGTTGCACACCGACATGCAGGCGCTGGCCCGGCAACTGGCCGCCGAGCAACGCCTGGCGGCCAATGGGCCCTATGCGTTGCTCGGCCATAGCCTGGGGGCGTTGCTGGCCTTCGAGCTGGCCCATGAACTGCAGGCGCTGGGCTGCCCGTCGCCACTGGCATTGTTTGCCTGCGGTACCGCAGCGCCAACCCGGCGCGAGGATTACGATGGCAAGGACTGGCGCGAGCCCAAAAGCGACGCCGAGCTGATCAGCGAGTTGCGCGAGCTTCAGGGCACGCCTGAAGAAGTGCTGGCCAACGCCGAGCTGATGAGCCTGACCTTGCCGACCTTGCGCGCGGATTTTCTGCTCTGTGGCACTTACGCCTACCGTCAGCGGCCGGCCCTGCAGTGCCCGCTGCACGTGCTGGGCGGCGTGGACGACCGGGCCAGCGAAGAGCAGTTGCAGGCCTGGCGCAAGGAAACCCAGAGTGACTTCTCGCTGCAGATGTTCCCGGGTGGCCACTTCTTCATCCATGAGCACGAAGACGCCGTGCTCGATGCGCTGACCGCATCATTGCAGCCGCTTCGGCTGTCTGCCTGATTGACGTCACCCCTTGCCTGAGGGAGGCTAGGCCTTTTTCCAGGCAAGGGGCAGACAATGCTGATCGATCCACACGAGGCCGCACTGCTGGTCGGTGAACAGCCCTGAACGGCCGGTTACTGGCTGTCGGGTTGATGGCGTTGGCGCTGCTGCAAGGCTGCGTCGGGCACCGTGACGAAGCACCCGAGGCGGACCCGGCCAAGGTCCGTGCGCAACTGTTGCGGCTATTGCCGGCCCAGACCAAGGACCGCGAGGGCTGGGCCAGGGACATTCAGGTGGCGTTCGAAACCCAGCGCATTACCCCAAGCAAAAGCAACCTGTGCGCGGTGCTGGCCGTGACTGAACAGGAATCCACTTTCAGCGCCGACCCGCAGGTACCCAACCTGGGGCGGATCGCCCGCGAGGAAATCGACCGGCGTGCGGCACGTCTGCATATCCCCAGGCTGTTGGTTGACGGTGCGCTGAAGACGCCTTCGGGCAACGGCCAGAGCTACCAGCAGCGCTTGCAGGCGGTGCGCAGCGAGAAGCAGTTGAGCGCGTTGTACGACGAAGTGATAACCCGCGTGCCACTGGGCAAGACCTTGCTGGACGGGCTCAACCCGGTGCACACCGGCGGGCCGATGCAGGTCAGCATCGACTTTGCCGAAAAGCATGCGCAGGGTTACCCCTACAGCCACGATGGCAGCATTCGCCAGGAGGTATTCAGCCGGCGCGGCGGCATGTACTTCGGTATTGCCCACCTGTTGGGCTACCCGGTCAACTACGAGCGCCAGCTGTACCGCTTTGCCGATTTCAATGCTGGTTGGTACGCCAGCCGCAACGCCGCATTCCAGGCCGCACTGAACAAGGCGACTGGTGTGACGCTTGCCTTGGATGGCGACCTGATTGCACCGGGTGCGATCATGCCCGGGGCCACTGAACTGGCCGCGCGCAAGCTGGGCGGGAAGCTGGGGCTGCGTAACCCGCAGATTCGCAGCCAGTTGGAGGAGGGCGACAGTTTGGCGTTCGAGGACAGCAAGCTGTACAGCGGGGTGTTTGCCTTGGCAGATGCCAAGGCTGGCAAGCCGGTGCCACGGGCGGTGCTGCCGGGGATCGAGCTGAAGAGCCCGAAGATCACCCGAAAGCTGACCACGGCGTGGTTTGCCGGGCGGGTGGATGAGCGCTACCAGCGGTGCATGAAGCGGTAGCCGGTACAGGCAACATCAGCTTTCGCCCAAGGCCCCAACCACTTGGTCGACGCTGGCCTTCAACCCGGCAAACGCATCCTCAGGGTCGCTCTCCACCACCACCAGTTTCGCCCCGGCTGCCTTGATCACCTCGGCTACCGCCGCGTCCGGCTGCCGATGGTCCAGCACCAGTGCCACATCCTGCGCTTTCAGGTTTTCCTCCAGCGCCTTGAGCGCGGCAGCGTCCCATTCGGTCGGCAGCGGCTGCTCTACCACATCCAGGTTCAAGCCGCTGGCCAGGTAACCCAACCGCCCGGACAAGCTCACCACCGTCAGGTTGTCGACCTTGGCCAGACGTGTCTGGCTGCTGGCCGATAATTCAAGCAACTGACGCTTGAGCCCTGCCAGGTTGCCCTGGATCTTCGCTTTGTCATCCGGTGCCAGCCGCTCCAGATCATTGGCCACCACATCGGCCATGCGCCCGAGGTTGGTCGGGTTGAGCCAGGGGTAGGCGCCGTAGGCATCGTCACCTGTGACCGCAATGCCGGGCAGCGCGCCATCCACCGGCCGTGCGGCATCGATTTCGACGATGCGGATGTTGCTGCGTCGGGCCATCGGGTACAGCGGGTCGTCACGCCAGATCGAGCGTACACCGATCACCGCGTCGGCCTGCTGTGCGGCTTTCTCCAGGCTGGGGCCACCGCGCGAGCTGAAATACGACGGCTGGCGGCTGGCCGGCAGGTTGGCCGGTGCCGCACGTTTGAGTTGCACCGCCGTGCCGTCGAGCAGGGCGCTGGCCAGGCTGTGGGTGATGGGCAGGGTGGTCAGCACTTGCGTGGCAAAAGACAGCGACGGCAGGCCGGCCAAGGCCAGCGCCAGAGTCAGGCGTTTCAGTTTCATGCCGGGTTTCCTTGCAGGCGTGGGACGAGGGCGCGGGCCAGGGCGGCCAGGGCAAAGCAGATGCCGGCGACCAGGATGATCGCGGCGCCCGACGGCACGGGCAGGTCGAAGACGATTGGCAGCAGAATGCCAAGCAGGGTGCTCAAGGTGGCGATCAGTACCGAGACGAAGAAGAACCCCTTGAGCGACTGGCTGACCAGGCGTGCAGCCGCAGCGGGGATGACCAGCAGTGCTCCGACCAGGATGGCGCCGATTACCTTCACGGCAGCCACGGTTACCAGGGTTACCAGCACCACGAACAGGTAATCCAGGGTTTTCACTGCCACCCCGCGCACGGCTGCCAGTTGCGGGTTGAAACTGGCCAGCATGATGCGGTTGTACAGCGGCACAGCCAGGGCCAGCACCAGCACCGCGACGATACCCAGCACCACCAGGTCCTGGCCGCTGACGGTCAGCACCGAGCCGAACAGCACGTTTTCGAGGATGTGCACATTGATCTTGCCGGCCAGCATCAGCAGCAGGCTGGCACCCAGCGCCAGCGACACCGACAGGAACACGCCGATCAGCGTGTCCGGTGAAAGGCCCGTGCGGTTGCGCAGGAAGTTGAGCAAAATGCCGAAAAGCAGGCAGTAGCCGAACAGGCTGCCATAAGGGCCGGTGTAGGGCTCACCGAGCAGGATGCCGATGGCTACCCCGGTCAGTGCAGCATGGCCCACAGCTTCGGAAAAGAACGCAAAGCGCTTGACCACCACCAGGGTGCCCAGGCCGCCCAGTACCGGGCCAATCATCAGGCCAGCCAGCAAGGCATTGACCACGAAGCCGTAGGCCAGTGCCTCAGGCAAGTAGCCAGCCGTGGCCCAGTCCTGGACCAGTTGGCGGAATGCTTCAAAACTCATGAGGCAAGGCTCTCGCTACGCGGGTGAACAGAGAACAGGCCAAGCAGGCGCTCTGGTGTGAGGGCCTGGGCCGGTGGGGCGTCGAACAGCACCTGGCGGCTCAGGCCAGTGACCCGGTCGGCCAGGCGCAGCACGGCCTCCAGGTCGTGTTCTATCCACAGCACCGTGGTGCCGGCCTGGCGCCAGCCCTGCAGTAACTGCTCGAACACCTGGATACCAGCTTCATCGAGGGCCGACATGGGCTCGTCCAGTACCAGTAACTGCGGCTCGGGGATCAGGCCTTGGGCCAACAGCACGCGCTGGCGTTCGCCGCCAGACAATGCGCCCATGCGCCGTTTGCGCTTGTCGAGCATGCCGACCCGCGCCAAGGCCGCATCGATGGCCGGCTGCACGCGGCGCGACAAGCCGAGAAAAGCCGGGCGCCGCTGGCACATGGCAGCCATGAAGTCATCTACGGTCATTGGCAACCCACGGTCGAACTCCAGCGCTTGTGGCACATAACCGATCACCTCACGCTCGCCTGGCCAATGCAGGGTCAGCTGGCCCTGGTGTGGCATTTGCCCGAGTAGAGTCTTGATCAGCGAACTCTTGCCACCACCGTTAGGACCGACGATGGCATGCACGCTGCCAGCAGCAACGCCGAAGCTGACGTGTTCAAGGATGCGGGTACGGCCCAGGGTAAGGTCGACCTCGGCGAACTCGATGCGTGGCCCACAGGCCTTCACCAGGTTGGCGGCGGCGGTCATGCGCGGTTCTCCTGGATGGCGCGCACCACGGTGTCGAGGTTGCGCTTCATCTCCACCTCGTACTTCTCTTTGGTGTATTCACCGTAGGAAATGTGCGTCAGCGGGTACAGGCGCACGCCGGATTCACGCTGGATGGTTTCGACATAGGCGGACGGGAAGTCCATTTCCGAGAAGATCACCTTCACATCCAGGGCTTTGAGCTGGTCGATGGTCTTTTTCAGCTGGGCCGGGCTGGGCTCGATGCCGTGGGCCGGTTCGACCACGGCGGTCACCTCCAGGCCGAAGTCGCGCACCAGGTAGTCGTAGGCAGCATGGATGGTGGCAACCCGAAAGGTGGCGCTGGGTGCTTCGGTTACCTTGGCCAGCGCCTCGGCACGCAGGGCGCGCAGGCGCTTGGCGTAGGCACGGGCGTTTTGCGTGTACAACTTGGCGTTGTCCGGGTCGAGCTTGCCCAGTTCGCGGGCGATGTTGTTGACCTGGGCGATGGTGGTGCTGATCGACAGGAAGGTGTGCGGGTTGACCACCTTGCCGGCGCCGCGCGCTGCAATGCCCGTGGCCGCCAGCAACGGCACGTTCTGGTTGGCCTCGATGGTGGCGATGCCGGGCTTTTCGCTGGCGGCGATCATGCGGTCGGCGAAGTCGTCATGGCCGACACCGTTGAGCACCACCACGTCCAGCGTGCCGATGCGCTTGATGTCCTCGGCCCGTGGCTCGTAGGCATGCGGGTTGAAACCCGCGGGAATCAGCGGCACCACTTCGGCCTTGTCGCCGACGATGTTGGTCACATAGCTGTAGTAGGGGTGCAGGGTGATGCCAATACGCAGCGGCTTGCCGTTATCGGCCAGGGCCAGTGCCGGCAGGGCAAAGGCCAGGAGCAGGGCGAGGGCGGAGCGGAACATGGGCGGGAGTCCTTGGGTTCAGTGACGGTGTTCGCGGGTAACCCCAGCGTCGTAGTGGCTGACCACCTGTTGCCAACCCGCAGCGATCAAGGCCGCCTGGCCGAGATCGTCCGGGATGACGGCAGCGCTGTCGCGGCGCAACCAGACATCGGCCTGGCCGGTGCTGTCCGCTGTCAGGATCAGCAGCAGGCTGCCGGCGACTTCAGGGGCCTGACTTCGGCCCAGGTAGGCACCGGATTTCAGCCACGACCACTGATGACTGCCACGGCTCTGGCTGCCGGCATCCACCACGAATGGCGGCAGGCCTTCTTCGGCCAGTGCCTGCACGCTCGGCACGGTAGCGTTTTCTTCACGCAGCGCCTGGATCTCGTCGAGGGCCACCCGCAGGTCGGTGTACAGGCCTTGCTCGGCAGCGGTAAGGTCGCGGCGGGCGTCAATCTGGTGGCTGGCGATGGCCTGTTCGTCTTCGCGCTCGCCCCGCAACAGCACCACACTGGCGGCGAGCACCACGATCAGCAGGCTGGCCAGCAGCACGTACAGGGTTTCGTGCCCGGCGCCGGCCGGGCGTATCACTTGAGCGCGGCTCATGGCTGGACGATATCGGCGTGGTCGACTTCCACCACGTGTCCGGGGCCGGCATCGAACAGCACGTAGAATTCGCCTTCCGGGCGCTTGAAGGTGAGCGTGGAGTCGTCGCCCAGCTTGCCGCCGACCAGTACTTGCTCGTCATAGCCGATCACGTCCAGGGTCACCCCGGCGGCACCGCTGCCGTCCGAGAAGCCACCGGTGCATTTGACCTGGCCGCTGGCCAGTTCTTCGCATTCGCACATCGGGTTGTGTGCCAGGGCAGGGCCAGCGGCCAGTACCAGCAAGGGCAGGGAGAGGATGCGCATCAGGTGTTTCATTTCTTGCCTCCTTGTTTCTCGAGCCAGGCCACGGTGGCAGGCGATGCCTTGGCCAGGGGGACGGATGCCTGGTGCATGCTGCCGTCCCAACCTTCCAGAGTGATCCAGATTTGCGCGTCGGGTTTGGTACGCGGCGGGATGGGCAGGTTGGTGCCCATGCGGTAGGGGGCGCCAAAGAAGATGGTGCCGGCAGCGCGCAGGCTGCGGGGTTTGCCGATGCGCAGGTAAACGGCCTTGACGTCTTTCATGCAGGCTTTGCACAGGGACGCGCTGAAGGACTTGAAGTGGCCGGCGGGGCCGTCTTCGCGTGGTGCTTCGTCACGCAATTCAGCCAAGTCCAGCGTGTAAGGGCCGGCCTGGATGCCACTGACCACGTTCGCCCCCAGGCCGGCGTCGCCACGAAACAGCTTGGCGTCGCTGAAATACTTGGGCATGAAGCCCAGCGGGACGAGGATCAGCAGGATGTTCAGATGAAAGCGCCACTTCAGCCACCACTGCTTCAGCGGGCTGGCGGGCACGGCCTGGGCGTGGCTCATGGTTGGGTCTCCAGTGTGGTCTGGCTGCGTGCGGCACGGGGAGCACGGTCGCTGCGCTTGAGGGCGGCTGCGGTGGCCTGGGCGGTACGCTTGGTCCAGATCAGCAAGCCGCTGAGCACCATCAAGGTGAGTACCAGGCCGAAGAAGAACCAGATCAGCTTGATGGGCAAACCGCCAAAGTCACCGGTGTGCAAGGGGCGCATGGACTCGGTGACGAATTCCAGCGTGGAGCGGTCGCTGAGCAGGAACTGGCTGTCGACGTTGCTTGTGTAAGGGTTGACCGCTGCACTCTGGAACATCAGCGGATACCAGCCGCGCCCGCCCATGGAGACGTGGCTGTAGGCGGTCGCCGGCAACGAAATGAAGGTAATGTCCAGGCCTGGAATCGCCAGGCCGGCGATACGTGCCGCCTCATCGAGGTCAATGCGCGGGGCAGGCGTGCCATCCGGCATTTGCGGCACATCTTCACGGGCGATCACCGGCACGATAGGCCGGCTGGAAATGGTGATGTGGTTGTCCGAAAGCAGCGCCTGGATCAGGAACCAGGTGCCGGTGATGGATATGACCGCGATGAACCAGATCGACCACACCCCCGCCAGGCGATGCAGGTCGCCCCAGAAAATACGTGAGCCGTGCCCGGTGCGCACCGGTTTGAAGAAGCCTTTCCAGAACTTCTTGTACACCACCAGCCCGGTGACCAGAGAGGCCAGCATGGGCAGGCCGAGAAGCGAAACCAGGTACCAGCCCCAGCTGAAACCATTGGTGAACGGCACCAGCCACCAGCCATGCAATGCACGGGTAAAGGCTTCGAAGTTGAAGTCAGGGGACTTGCCCTGGATGACGCCGGTGTAGGGATTGACGTACAGCGTCGGGCTGGTCCCGTCGGGGTATGTGACATCGGCCAGCAGGGCAAAGTGCGAGCCGTCAGGCTGCCTGAGCGACTCCACGAACATGTCTGGCTCGGCTTTGCGCATGGCGTCCAGTACCTGCTGGAAGCTCAGGCGCTCGGCATCACCGTCGGGCTTGCTCGCGCGTACGTCCGGGTTGGCCAGCCAGACGATTTCCTGGCTGACCACGGCGAGCATGCCGGTGAAGCACACGATCAGCACAAAGAACCAGATTGGCAAGGCGAGCCAGCTATGCACCAGGAACCACAGTCTGGATTTGGATTTTTTCGGTGATTTGGCCATCAGACGGTCTTCTGCAATGGGTGGTCGAGCGTGTGCCCAACCAAAGAGGGCTGTACTGATAAGGACGAATGAGAATCGAAAACCTGCCGTTTTAAATGCAAGCAAATGTTTCAGGCAGCACAAGGCCGACCTGCGCGAGAAGCGACAGGCCGGCCTTGAGGGTGCTTAGCACAGGGGTCAGGCGCGGGTCAGGGCCGCAGCGGGTTGTGCTTTGCCGTGCAATTGCGCCAGGTCCTGATACAGGGCGCGGCCAATTTCTGCGGCACGGGCCGGCAGTACCGAGAGCAGGGTGTCACTCAGGCCGTGGCTGTTTTCGCAGAAGCCCTGCAAGTACACCGAGGCCTGCAGGTCGGGGCTGGCCAGCACGCGGTAGTTGCGGTCGACGCTGAAGTCGTCCAGGTAACCGGCCAATGGCGCCAGCAGGTCACGGTGCGAGCGGCGCTCGTAGCCGGTGGCGAGGATCACGGCGTCGTAGCGGTGGGTTTGCTGCTGGCCAGTCGCGAGGTCGCGCAGGGTCAGCTCCAGGCCTTCGCGAGTGGCCACCACGGCTTCCACCTGGCGCCGGCACAGCACGTTGTGGCGGTGCTGGTGGGCGACTTTCTGCCGGTAGAGGATGCCGTAGATGCGTTCGATCAGGTTGAGGTCGACCACTGAATAGTTGGTGTTGTGGTACTCGCCCAGCAACTTGCTGCGCTGGTCGGCGGGTTCGTTGTAGACCAGGTCGGTGTAGTCCGGCGAGAAAATCTCGTTGACGAACGGGCTATCGTCGGCCGGTTTGAGGGCCGAACCGCGCAGGACCATGTCGACCTTGACAGTCGGGTAGCTGTCGTTCAGGTCGATAAACGCCTCGGCGGCGCTCTGGCCCGAGCCGATCACAGCGATGCGCATCGGTTTGCCGTCGGCGCACGGCAGCTTGTTCAGGCTGCTCAGGTATTGGGAGTGGTGGAACACCCGTGGGTCATCCTTGAAGGCGCCGAACTTTTCCGGAATTTTCGGCGTGCCGCCGCTGGCGACCACCACCGAGCGGGTGCGGCGGCTGTATTCGCGGCCCTGTGCGTCGCGTGCGATTACGCGCAGGTGGTTTACCCGGCCATCCTGCAGTTCCGGTTCGATACGCAGCACTTCCTGGCCATACACGGCCTGGGTGGCGAAGTGTTCGGCGGCCCAGCGCAGGTAGTCGTTGTACTCCAGGCGGCAGGGGTAGAAGGTGCCGAGGTTGATGAAGTCGGCCAGGCGCTGCTTCTGGTGCAGGTAGTTGACGAAACTGTAGGGGCTGGTGGGGTTGCGCAGCGACACCAGGTCTTTCAGGAACGAGATCTGCAGCTCACTCTGGGTGGCCAGGGTTTCGCCGTGCCAGCGGTAGTCCTGTTGCTTGTCGATGAACTGCGCATCGAGGGCATGGCCCTGGGACTCGGCGAGTTCTTCCAGGGCGATGGCCAGGGCCAGGTTGGAAGGGCCGAAGCCCACGCCGATCAGGTCCTTGATAGTTTCCGGGTTTGCAGACTGGCTCATGGCTGCGGTTCCATAATGGTCGAATGTGGACGCCGCCGGGAGGGGCCGGCGCTTGCGTTTGTACATTGGGTGGAACGAGCCACATGATGGGGAATTTACTGGCGGGCGGCCGACCCACTGCTACACGGGCTAAAGACCTGCGCGCTGCGGCCGATAGGCAGAACCATGCAAGGACCCATTTTGCAACGCAGGGAGACAGACATGACAGGATTTGCAGCAGTCAGCATCAGCACCACGGCCCAGGCGTTGAGCACGACTCAGGCTGCCGACATCCAGGACGCGCAAAAGGCTGAAGAGGGTGGAACAGTCGCTCAGACCGACGCCTCCAGGGCGAACGGTGGCGGCCAGGCCCAAGGCGCCCAGGGCAGCAGTGAAAGCTCGGAGCCTGCGCACATCAAGCAATTGCGCGAGATGATCAAGAAGCTGCAAAAGCAATTGGCCGACGAACAGAAACAACTGGCCCAGCTGATGGCGCAGAAGATGGAAGAAACCGCCAAGATGGCCGCTGTGAGTGCCAAGCAGGCGAGCATCGCGACCATCAATGGTGAGATCCTGCAGGCAACCGCACAGTTGCTCGAAGCGCTGCAGACGTCAGGTGGCAGCAGTGCAGGGGGGATGGTCAATACGCAGGCCTGATGCGACTGGGGCCCGCAAAGGCCCCAGCGAGACCGTTAGAGTTTACTCGGAAACCAGGCGCCCCTTGTTCTGCCGGTCCGCCTTGTACTGCATGGCCACTGCAGGTGCCGGTTTGGCGGCACCGGTTTCCAGCCACTGACGCATGCGGCTGGCATCGGCGAAGTGGGTGTACTTGCCGAACGCATCCAGGATGACCATGGCCACCGGGCGGTTGTCCATGCGGGTCAGCAGCACCAGGCAGTGCCCGGCTTCGTTGGTGAAGCCGGTCTTGGTCAGCTTGATGTCCCAGTTGCTCTTGTTCACCAGGTGGTCGGTGTTACGGAAGCCCAGTGTGTAGTTGGGCTTGCGGAAGGCCACGGTTTTTTCGCGGGTGGTCGACAGCTCGCTCAGCATCGGGTACTTGCGCGAGGCCATCAGCAGCTTGGCCAGGTCACGGGCGGTGGACACGTTCTGCGTCGACAGGCCGGTCGGCTCGACATACCGGGTATGTGCCATGCCGAGGCTGCGGGCCTTGGCATTCATCGCCTTGATGAACGCCGGATAGCCACCTGGGTAGGCGTTGGCCAAGGAGTTGGCGGCACGGTTTTCCGATGACATCAGGGTAATCAGCAGGGTTTCGCGGCGGTCAAGCTGGCTGCCCAGGCGCACGCGCGAATACACGCCTTTCATTTCCGGGTTGTTGGCAATGGTCATGGTGAGCATCTCATCCATGGGCAGTTTGGCATCCAGCACCACCATCGCGGTCATCAGTTTGGTCACCGAGGCAATCGGCACCACGCGGTCGGCATGGCTGGCGTACAGCTCCTGGTTGGTGTTCAGGTCGATCAGCAAGGCGCTGCCTGAAGCCAGGTGCAGCTTGGACGGGTCGCGTTGAACCTGGGCCGGGGGTTGTGCAGCAGCGGTCGACGGAAGGGTCGCGGTTCCTGTGAGCAACAGCAGCAGGCTGAGGATAGACAGGGATGTTTTCACGTTGAGGCTCACTAAAAGTTGGTATGTCGTTGGCTGTGCAAGGGTTTTCCCCCTAAACCACTGCATTGTGGAGTATGGCCCAAACGCTGTCGAATGCCTTATGACTAAAGGGCGCAAGGTGAAGGAAATTTAATCCTGTAGCGGAGCAGGGCCTGATTTCAGGCGCACGGCCGCGATGGCCGCTCGGCGCGGCCTTGATCAGGTCGGATAGCAAATCAGTCTGTACGCAGGATGGGAAACAACTCTTTTGGGTTGCGTGATTCTGCGTTCATCAATGTGCACGCGGCCGCCGCTTCGGACTTGTTGACATAGCCCCGCTTGAGCCGCTGTTTTTCCTGGTTGTCATAGATATCGAAACCGCCCGAAGTGGTAGCGGCATAGAACCGGTTACCGATGCGCAACGCATCACCTTCCACTGGCACGGCAGGGACAATAACGAATCTTGATTGCATGTTTCGCGCCTCCCCAGGCAGACAGTCAATTATTAGTCTGGGAGCGGGAAGGCAACAATATGACTCATCGAGACTAATCACTGGCTCGGCGTGTCACGGCGATCCCGGCGCAACCTGTGTTGGGCAGGGCACCGGGATGCCTTTCGGGCTTGCATCGTTCAGCGGTGGATCAGCGACAGTTCGCTGATGATGCAGATCGAGCCGTCATCGGCCGGTGTTGTATCGGTGTAGTCAACCTGGTTGTAGATGCCGCCGTGGAATTCGAACAACCGTGGCGCCCAGGTACTGTCGAGTTGCAAATTACCTGACGAGCCGGAAACACCATTGTATTTGGCCGTCACGTTGACCACGCCGGCAGACGTGGTGTGGATGCTGACGATGAACCTGCCCCCCAGCGGCACGCCTTTCAGCACTGTCGAGTTCACCGGGTCGGCCTGGTTGTAGGTGCGCCGAAAACCCAGCGTGATGTTGCCCTTGTTCCAGAACACCTTCACCGGCGGGCTATCGTCCCCACGTACGTGCATCTGGGCGATGACCACCTTCTGCGCAGCGTTGACCTTGGTCAGCGTCATGGTTTGGTAGTTCCAGTGATCCTGGGCACTGGCCAGCGTCCAATCCTCAGTTTCCGTCCACTCGCAGCGGGTCCTGCGGGTGCTTTTGCTTGAGGCGCCTTTAGTGGGGGCTGAGAACTGGATCGAACCATCGCTGAGGACCTTGACGATGCTCGGGTAGCTGGCAATCGCTTCGGCACCGTTGAGTTCGAGTGCAACGGGGTTGGTCGAGGATACGGCTACCGGCGTAGCGATGATGAGGTTGCTGATGTCTACGGTCATGTGAACTCCTGACGCAAAGCGAGGATTGGCTGGGGGCTCTGGCGGCCGCGTTTGCGGCTGCGGGATAAAAATTAGCGCTAGGCTAAATTCCAGTCAATAGCTTAAGGCTAAATAAATTTCGCTTTGCGCAAATTTACACAATCGGGAAAATTTTCAGCGGGGGGCTTTACGCTGGATTTGGCGGTGAGATAAGCTTTTCTCGGATACTGTACAGATATACAGCTTTCAGGATGAGAATATGTCTATGCACATGCAGTCAACTTCCCGGCAGCGTCAGGCAATGACCGGAATCGAGCGTCTTAGCCTGCGGGTGTCGTCGATGATCAACCACCCGGTCGCGCAGACCCAACGCTGGGTTGTGGTGCATCGCCTGGACACCGACGGTGATGCGGAGTGGGAAGAGGTGATGGGCCTGTTGTCCGAAACGTCCGAGTTGGACCTTACGTTCAACGATGACGAGAGCGTTACCGTACGTTGGGCGCGCAGCAGTGTGGAGGAGCGCGATGACTTCATCGTTGAGCAGGACAGCAAGGCGGAGGAGGTCGAAGCGCAGGCGCCGTTCTGAGCCTCATGAAGAGCCCGCCTGGGGGCGGGCATGGGCGTTATACCAAGTGTGCATTCCACACCAGCAGCACCCGGGCCTGGATGTAGGTTTCTTCGCGGCGAATCATGCGGTCCTTGTGCCGTGAGTTGTCTGAGATCATCTCGAAGTGGTCCTCATCCGCGATTTGCAGCCGCTTGATGTAGATGTGATCGCCCCAGGAAAAGAAGTAGATCCCGTCGCCCACGAAATCCCGGATGCTCACGTCCACGATCAGTGGGTCACGGTGCTTGATGGTCGGCTCCATTGACTGGCCCCAGCCGGTCACCATCTTGAGGTGGTGGTGTTCAGTGAATTCCACACCCAGCTCGCGAAGATGGCTGGGACTGACGCGAACGTCCTTGAACATTTCCGGGTAATCGTGGGGGATCTGGCCACCGCCCATGGCAGCCCGCACGTCGTAGTGGGCAATCCATACTTCATCACCCACCAGGCCAGGGCGGACAAGCTCAGCTTTCACCCGTGTGGCGTCCAGCGGCTCTTCAGCTGCGGCCAGCAACCGCTGCCGGGTTTCTTCGGGGATGCCTTTGCCACTTCTGGCAAGCATCTGCTTGACCAGGTCGGCCGCAGAAAGCTTGCCGTCGCCGGTTTCGACCGGCAACTGTACCGGGTCACCTGTCGACAGTGCGTCGAACCACCCGCGTGGCAGGCCTTCGATGCCCTCGATCCGGCGGGCCACGTCATCGCCCAGGTTTTTTGCGGTCTTGTCAGAAAGGATCTGGCTCAGGTGTGCAGGCGCCATCCCCCAGCGCTCTGCGCAGGATCCCTTTCTCTGGCTGCCGATCAACTTGACCAGGTTGTGTTTGCGAATGCCGTAGATGTCCATAGGGCAAAGCATGCCAGTGTTTAGCTCGCTGCTAAATGTGCGCATGGCTAAATTGCCTCTTGTGATGAAATTAGCTGTAGGCTAAATTAAAGCGGCAAACAAGAAAAGCCAGCGAGACGCTTTTCTCCAGTGCTCATCACATCATCATTGGTAATGAGGTTCACAATGGATCCGACCGACCTCGGCCCGGGCACAGTCACTTGGCTGAGCGGTACGGGCACTGTGCTGCTAGGTGCGTTTCTGTGGCTGCGCAAGTGGTTGTCCAAGGATGCGGCCGAACGTGCGATGGACAGCGCGGATGTTGCAGTCATTCGCCGCCTGACCGAGCTGCTGGACATTGAGCGGGATGCCCGCCGAGAGGCAGAAACCAAAGCGGACCAGCTGGCCAGGGAGCGCAACGAGCTGGTGCTGACGGTAGGGCGGCTTCAGGGCAAGATCATGGTGCTGAGCAGCCAGTTGAGTCGTAGCTCGCAACGCTGAGGGGCCCAGGCAAAAAAAAGCCCACCATCTTGGCGGGCCATAAGGGCGTAGGGAGCAACGCACAACACATTCGGGTCAGGCAACCAGGGTGCCGGGTTGCAACTGTTCAACCAGTGCCTGGGCCGAGGCCAGTGTCGGCATCGGGCCGCTCACGGCTTCACCGTTGCGTACCAGGTACCAACAAGCCAGCAGGCCCTGCTCACGCAGTGAGGCGGGAACGGCGCTGCCGACGACGGACATAATATGGATAGTGGCCATGGGGACCTCCTGCAAGACATGGCCCTACCATACGCAGCAGCCGGGGCGGTTTGAAATCAACGTGCTCAATAGTGGTCATTAGTTCTATCAACCTTTACCAGCGCGGCGGGCCGTAATACACCGGCGGTGGGCCGTAGTAGGTGCGGTAGCCCGGGGGCGGTGGTGCTGGGGCGTAGTACGGCTGGTAGTACACCGGCTGCGGTGGCGGTTGCACATAAACTGGCGGCGGCCCGTAGTAGACCGGCTGGCGTTCGACATACACGGTACGGTCACGTCCGCCATACACCGTTGCCCCTACCACCGCGCCGACCACCGCCGCGCCCAGCAGTGGGCCCGGCCCATACCAACCGCCGCCGCCATGGCCGCCATGCGCAGCAGCAGGCCCGCTGACGGCCAAGGCACCGATCAGCAAGGCAATTCCGGGAATGAGACGGTTCATAACGCAACCTCGCAGGAAAACCCCTCGTTCGGGGCCTTACTACTATGACTCCGGTCTCCGTCAGCTGATTACAGGGAAACGGTAAAGGTTATGTAAGGGACGACCAGTGGTTGGCTCTGGTACGCTGAATAAACGTTTCAGTTATGACAAAGGAGCAGGTTATGTCGACAACTCCCAGCAGGGACACGGTATTGTGCATCTCCCTGGCCGGGCGCCCCGGCACCTTCGGCGTGCGTTTTCACAACCACCTGTACCAGCAGTTGGGCCTGGACTTCTATTACAAGGCCATGCGCACGGATGACCTGCCCGCGGCGGTGGCGGGTATCCGAGCGTTGGGTATCCGCGGTTGCGGTGTGTCGATGCCGTACAAGGAGGCCTGCATGGCCCTGGTCGACGAAATTGACCCGTCGGCTGCGGCCATTGAATCGGTGAATACCTTGGTCAACACCAATGGGCACCTGAAGGCTTACAACACCGACTACCTGGCTGTTCGCCAGTTGCTGGCACAGCATCAGGTCGACCCGGGCACTGCCTTTGCCCTGCGCGGCAGTGGTGGCATGGCCAAGGCCGTGGCCAGTGCCTTGCGCGATGCCGGCTTTGCCGAGGGCATGATCGTTGCGCGCAACGAGCAAGCCGGGCGCCAGTTGGCGGATATCTGTGGCTATCGCTGGGTACCGGACCTGGGAGACATCTGCCCGCCGATGCTGGTGAACGTGACGCCGATCGGGATGGCGGGAGGACCGGAGGCCGAAGAAATGGCGTTTTCCGAGCTTGCGATTGCAGCGGCTGAGCGGGTGTTCGATGTGGTGGCGATGCCGGCGCAAACCCCGCTGATCCGCCGGGCGCAGGCGTTGGGCAAGCCGGTAATCACGGGCCTGGAGGTGATTGCGTTGCAGGCGCTGGAGCAGTTTGTGCTGTACACCGGGGTAAGGCCGACACGGGCGCAGGTGGATGCGGCAGTGGCGTACGCGCGGGATATCTAGTGGCTGCTGTGCCGGCCCTTGCGCAGCTAGAGGGCCGGTACAGGTTCAAGGCAGGGTCAGAACACCTTGTGCCCCTCATCCAGTTGCTGGTCAACCAAAGCCCGGCCGTGGGCCAGTGACACATGCTGCGCATTCTCAAGGTCCGAGAAAAACTTCATTGGCATCGACATGCGCCTGCTGGTGTGCCCGTCAGGGGCGGTGATCAGGCAGCCGGCGGCATAGGGCAGGGGGGAGTCGGGGTGCGGCATCACGCTGGCGGTGATGGTGTGCTTGCGGTATTCACAGTGAAGAGATTGCATCGTCCTTACCTCGCTGTGGCATGTGAAGCAGTTACCTTCATATACCACAGCAAGGGGCCGGGAGTTCCCGGCCCGACGAGCGCACGGCGATGAACGCTTAGCCTTTGAGCTCGGTTGGCTGGATCACTTCCACCCAGTAACCGTCCGGGTCTTTGACGAAGGCCAGGTGGTTCATGCGCCCGTCCTGCAGGCGTTTCTGGAACGGTACGTCCAGTGCTTCGAAGCGTGCACAGGCGGCGCGCACGTCCGGCACCGAAATGCAGATGTGGCCAAACCCGCGTGGGTCGGTGTTGCCGTTGTGGTAGGCAAACTCGGCATCGTTTTCGGTGCCGTGGTTGTGGGTCAGCTCCAGTACGCCAGGGATCGACTTCATCCACTGGTGGCGTGCGGCGTCATCGGCAGGGATCTGCGCCGGGTCGACCAGGGCCAGGAAGTACAGGCTGAAAGCGGCTTCGGGGAAGTCGCGCTTGTCTACCAGGCGAAAGCCCAGCACGCGGGTGTAGAAGTCCAGCGATTTCTCGATGTCCTTGACCCGCAGCATGGTGTGGTTGAAGACGAACTGGGCGGTGGCGGTGTCTGGCTGGGCGGTGACGCCAGGCAGGGTTTGCAGATCGTGCAGGCTCATGAGAACTCCTGAGACGGGGCCGGGCACAGGGCACCGGCAAAACGGACAGGCTGACCATGATACGGCAGTGCGCCAATAGCGCAAATGAAAGCGCCCTGCACAAGGCAGGGCGCTGGAATTAGAGGCCCGCATGTGCGGGCGCGTGATGGGGTCGCTAGTCCTTTAGCTGTCTCGATACTGAGCCAGCCCTTGTGAAAAAAGTGTGAAGTACACGTGGACGTTTCATCAGCGTACCCAGCTTTCTACCGTCGCGGCGCCGTACTGTTCTTTCCAGGCCTTGAGCCCGCGGTGGTTGCCGCCTTTGGTCTCGATTCGCTCGCCGGTGTGCGGGTTTTGATACACCTTCACCACGCGTGGGCGGCGCTGTTGCTTGGGCGCGGCGCCGGATACCCGGGTCACGGCTTTCGGGTCGAGGATGGCGATGATATCGCGCAGGTTCTTGTCATAGCTTTTCATCAGGCCGACTAGTTTCTGCTCGAATTCGATTTCGCGTTTTAGGCCGGCATCCTTTTTCAACGCCTCCAGTTGCGCCATCTGTTCCTGGAGCGCTTTTTCGGCAGCACGAAACTCTGCAAGTCTGGACACTGTAATCACTCCTGTACGTCGGTCGTGGCAGGGCGTGACGAACATTGAAGAAGAATGAAAACGCCGGCCACGCGGGTGGGTTCTGCTGTTCGCTGATATCGAGTGTAGTCATTCATGGGTACTGGGTAAACTGCTAACTTTTTGTAAGTAAGTTGGGAACTTTCCTAGTTTTGCGTGCGTTGTTTCGCCGGTTTTCTGTGGTGGCCTGCCTGGGCGCTTAGACCATGGTCCAATGGCCCGTGCCAGAGCCTTTGCGCGATCATTTCAGATGATGGCCGGCTACTGTTCTGGCCTGTCGCAGTACCGTGGCCAACACGTGCCACAGGTTGTTAACCCGTTTTCATTCTGGATGTTTCCTCGCATGTTTGCCCCTTTCCCCCTCGCCCCCGGGCGTCGTGTTGCCGGCCTGTTCCTGTTGTGTGCCGGCGTCAATGCCCAGGCCGCCGGTTTTATGGAAGACAGCAGTGCGAAGCTTGAAGCACGCAATGTCTATTTCAACCGGGATTTCCGTGACGGCCACAGCAGTTCCAGCCAGGGTGCGTCCAAGCGCGAAGAGTGGGCACAAGGCTTCATCCTCAATGTGCAGTCGGGTTATACCCAGGGCCCGGTAGGTTTTGGTGTGGATGCACTGGGTATGGTCGGCTTCAAACTGGATTCCAGCCCGGCCGACAGTAACAGTGGTTTGCTGCCGTCTTCCGGCCACGACCCACGGCACTCGGCCGACCAGTACGCGAAGATGGGCCTGGCGGCAAAGGTCAAGGTCTCCAACACCGTGCTCAAGTACGGTTCGATGATGCCGGATGTGCCGTTGCTCAAGTACAACGATGGCCGCCTGCTGCCGACCATGTTCCATGGCGCCATGCTCACCTCTGAAGAACTGCACGATCTGAAGTTCACCCTGGCTCGCCTGGACAAATACACCGCTCGGGATTCCACCGACCGCCAGGACATTCGCGTGCACTGCAAGAACAAGCGCTATGCCTGCGATATCGAAGCCGACCACTTCGACCTGGCCGGTGTCGATTACCGTTTCAACGAGCGCTTCAGCGCCCAGTACCAGGTGGCCAAGCTGGAGAATATCTACCGCCAGCACTTCCTCGGCCTGGTGGCCAGCCAGCCGTTGGCAGTGGGTAGCCTGTCGGCCGACCTGCGGCTGATCAAGAGTGACGACATCGGCAATGCCCGCGCCGGGGCAATCGACCACCGCGCTTTCAGTGGCATGCTCGGCTACAGCCTGGGGGGCCACAAGATCAGTGCCGGCTGGCAACGCATGTATGGCGACAGCGCCATGCCGTATCTGGATGGCAGCAACCCGTACCTGGTCAACTACGCGCAGGTCAACGACTTCGCCGCCGCCCAGGAGCGCTCCTGGCAGGTGCGCTATGACTATGACTTCAAGGCGCTGGGTGTGCCCGGCCTTACCTTCTTCACCCGTTACATCAACGGCGACAATATCAAGGTGCCGGGCAGCACGGCTGAAGGCAAGGAATGGGAACGCGACACCGAGTTCAAGTACCAGGTGCAAAGTGGCACATTCAAGGATGTCAGTGTACGCCTGCGTAATTCCACTTACCGCAGTAACTACGAGAAGTGGGCGCGTGACATGGATGAGACACGGGTAATTGTCAGCTATAACTTCTCGATCTTCTAAGCGACTGCTTTGCCAAATACCAGCAGCCAACTGACAATGGCGGCTGGTTCCCGCAAAGGGCAGGACAATGAAAAACCTGTTGTTGATCGGCATCGGCCCGGGTGACCCGCGCCAGGTCACCTATGAGGCAGTCGATGCGCTGCGAAAGGCCAGTGTGTTCTTCGTGCTCGACAAAGGTCGCAACAAGGATGAACTGGTGCGTCTGCGCACGGGCATTCTGCAACGCTACCGGCCTGAGGGCGGCTATCGCCTGCTACAGGTAGCCGACCCTTTGCGCGACGCCCGGGCGGATGATTACCTGGCAGCGGTGCAGGGTTGGCACCGGCAGAGGGCTGCGCTGTATGGGCAGTTGATCGAACAGGAAATTGGCGACGGCGAAACCGGCGCTTTTCTGCTGTGGGGCGAGCCGACCCTGTACGACAGCACCTTGCGCATACTCGACCTGGTCCGTGAACGCGGCGTGGCGCTGCGCCTGCAGATTATCCCTGGCATCAGCAGTGTGCAGGCGCTGGCTGCACGTCATCAGGTGCCACTCAACCGCATTGGCGAGCCGCTGACCGTGCTGCCAGGGCGGCGCCTGACCGAACAGGGGCCTATCGACAACGTGGTGGTGATGCTCGACGGGCAGTGCGCGTTTGCCCAGCTTGATGACCCGGCGTTGGTCATCTACTGGGGCGCTTACCTGGGGACCGAGGATGAAGTGCTGATTGCCGGGCCGCTACAGGCGGTGAAGGCGCAGATTCTGGAAGTGCGTGAGCGGGAGCGGCGGCGCAAGGGGTGGATCATGGATACCTACCTGTTGCGCAGGTAGTTGTGAGGTGTATTGCCTGCGCGCGCGAAGAGGCCGGTACAGACGACCCCATCTCAAACCGGGCCGAGAATGGCCACCACCTTGTCCCGCAACTGGTCGATACTGAACGGCTTGCCGATCATGTGCATGCCCTCGGGCACATTGAGGCTGTCTGCATAACCACTGGCAAACAGCACAGGCAGCAGCGGCCGCAATTCGCGCGCTTTACCCGCCAGTGCTTCGCCACGCATGTCCGGCAAACCCACATCGGTCATCATCAGTGCCAGCGCCTGGCTCGGATCTTCGAGCACCCGCAGGGCGGCCGCGGCATCTTCTGCCTGGATCACTTCGTAGCCCAACTCTTCGAGCACTTCGACCATCAGCATACGTACGATGTCGTCGTCTTCGACTACCAGAAGGTGCATGTTTCAGGTCCTGTGCAATGAATGTCTTTAATCTGTGCTCCGGTCGGCACCAGAAGTTCCCGAGGATACCGATCCATGCAATCAGATGGAACGATTGGCGCACGCCACCTTCAAATACTGGCTAAATGCCCTGCCAGACCCGCCAAAGCTGGTTAGACTCGCTTAACAGGACGGTGCAGTGGCAGATAACGATAGCGGTAGATCCGCCACGCTTTTCAATGGACTTTTCTTGCTCGGGCCCTTTCACATGATGCAATCAGCCTCGATGGACCAACGAAGCTTTCGCAAGCTGTTGAGCCGCAACATCGGTCTTCCTCTGGGGGTTGGCCTGTTGGGCGCCGTGGCCTTTGTCGCGGTGATCAACTACCTGCTGTCGGCCATGCAGTGGGTCGAGCATACCGACCGGGTGATCGGTAATGCCAACGAGACGCTCAAGCTGTCGATCGACATGGAAACCGGCATGCGCGGCTTCCTGATCACCGGCGACGAGCGCTTCCTTGACCCCTACGAGGTGGCAAAACCACGCATTCTGGGCAGCTTGCAAAGCCTGCGCGGCCTGGTCGAGGACAACCCGCAGCAGGTCGACCGCATCGACCGGCTGGTTGCCCTGCAGCAAGCCTGGAACAATTTCGGCAGCGAGATGATCGCCCTGCGCCGCAGCCAGGGCGATTACCAGGCGTCGATCGGCAATGGCCGGGGCAAGCGCCTGACCGACGAGATCCGCAAGGAGTTCGACGGCCTGATCGGCACCGAACAGCAATTACGCATGGCCCGCAACGAGAAAGTCAGCAGCGTTACCGTCACTGCCATTTCAGTGTTCGTGCTGCTTCTCGTCGGCCTCAGCGCTTTGTTGGCCTACCTGGGCCGGCGTGACCTGCTGGCGTTGTCGGGCAGTTACGAAGCAAACTTCAAGGCCCAGCAGCGTGCGGCGGAGCGCCTGGAACACCAGGCCTGGTTGCGCAATGGCCAGACCCGACTGGCCGAACAGGTGCTGGGGCAGCTGACCCTGTCCATGTTGGGTGACAACATCCTGCGCTTCTTTGCCGACTACCTGGGAAGTGTGGTGGGGGCGGTGTATGTACGCGATGACCATGGCCGCCTGGTGCGCGTGGCCACCTATGGCCTGAGTGCTGAAGAGCAAGCCCGGGAGCAGGTAAAGGGCGATCACGACGGCCTGCTGGCTCAGGCCGTACGTGAAGGGCGCCTGCTGCATCTGGAAGAACTGCCGCAAGGGTATTACCAGCTGAGTTCCGGCCTGGGCAGTGGCCTGCCACGCAGCGCCGTGTTGCTGCCAGTCAGCGACGACGGGCAGATCAATGGCGTGCTGGAACTGGGCTTCCTGCGCCCATTGGACGACCGCGACGCCGAAATGCTGGAACGCATTGCCGGCAACCTTGGCATTTCCATCGAAAGTGCCCGCTACCGCCAACGCCTGCAGGAAGTGCTGGCCGAAACCCAGCAGTTGAACGAAGAGCTGCAAGTGCAGCAGGAAGAGCTGAAAACCGCCAACGAAGAGCTGGAAGAACAATCCCGTGTGCTCAAGGAGTCTCAGGCCCACCTTGAAACTCAGCAGGCGGAGCTGGAGCAGACCAACGAGCAGTTATCCGAACGCACAGAGGCGCTGGACCTGAAAAACGACGAGCTGATGCAGGCTCAGCACGAGCTGCAGGCGCGCGCCGACGAGTTGCAGCGCTCGAGCAAGTACAAATCCGAGTTCCTGGCCAATATGTCCCACGAGCTGCGCACGCCGCTGAACAGCTCGCTGATTCTGGCCAAACTGTTGTCGGAAAACGCCGAAGGCAACTTGAGCGAAGAACAGGTCAAGTTCGCAGATTCGATCTATTCGGCCGGCAATGACCTGCTCAACCTGATCAACGACATTCTCGACATTGCCAAGGTCGAGGCCGGCAAGCTCGAGGTGCGCCCTGAAAGCACACAGGTGGAACGCCTGGTCGAGGGCCTGCGCGGCATGTTCGAACCGCTCGCCGGGCACAAGGGGCTGGCCTTCGAGGTAAACGCTGAACCGAATGTACCCGCCACCCTGTTCACCGACCGCCAGCGCCTGGAGCAGATCCTCAAGAACCTGCTGTCCAATGCCGTCAAGTTCACCGAGCGTGGCCAGGTCAGCCTGAACATCGGCTACCAGGCTGGCACTGGCATTGTTTTCGCTGTGCGCGATACCGGCATTGGCATTGCCGCCGACCAGCAGCAGGCCATTTTCGGTGCCTTCCATCAGGTCGACGGTACCAGCAACCGACGTTACGGCGGCACAGGCCTGGGCCTGTCGATCTCGCGCGACCTGGCGCATTTGCTGGGCGGGCAGATCAGCGTTGACAGTAGCCCTGGCAAAGGCAGTGTGTTCAGCCTGATCCTGCCAGAACACTACGAAAGTGTGGGGCACAGTGTGGAGCCCCTCAGCCTGCGCCCGGCGGTCGACACGCTGCCGCCCGCCGCCCCCCAGGTGCCGGTGCCGGCTGCGCCAAAGCACCCGCTGCCGGCGTTTGCCGACGACCGTGAGCGCGCGCCGTTCGGCAACCGCTGCATCCTGGTGATCGAAGACGAACCCAACTTCGCCCGCATCCTCTTCGACCTGGCCCATGAACTGGGTTACAGCTGCCTGGTGGCGCAGGGCGCCGACGAAGGGTTCGAGCTGGCCGCCCAGTACATCCCCGATGCGATCCTGCTGGACATGCGCCTGCCCGACCATTCCGGCCTGACGGTGCTGCAGCGCCTCAAGGAGCAAGCCAGCACTCGGCACATCCCGGTGCATATCATTTCTGTCGAAGACCGGGTCGAGGCCGCCATGCACATGGGCGCTGTCGGCTACGCGGTCAAACCCACCAGCCGCGACGAGCTGAAAGAGGTGTTCGCCCGCCTGGAGGCCAAGCTGACCCAGAAGCTCAAGCACATCCTGCTGGTGGAAGACGACGACCTGCAGCGCGAAAGCATTGCCCGCCTGATTGGCGACGACGACGTGGAAATCACTGCGGTGGCCATGGCCCAGGACGCCCTGGAGCTGCTGCGCGAGAACATCTACGACTGCATGATCATCGACCTCAAGTTGCCCGACATGCTCGGTAACGAGCTGCTCAAGCGCATGACCGCCGAGGATATCCGCTCCTTCCCGCCGGTGATCGTGTATACCGGTCGCAACCTGACCCGCGAAGAAGAAGCCGACCTGCTCAAGTATTCGCGTTCGATCATCATCAAGGGCGCACGCTCGCCGGAGCGCCTGCTGGACGAAGTCACGCTGTTCCTGCACAAGGTAGAGTCGCAGTTGTCCAATGAACGCCAGCGCATGCTCAAGACCGCACGCAGCCGCGACAAGGTGTTCGAAGGCCGTAAGATACTGCTGGTGGACGATGATGTGCGTAACATCTTTGCCCTCACCAGTGCCTTGGAGCACAAGGGCGCGATAGTGGAAATCGGCCGCAACGGGCGTGAAGCCATCGAGCGCCTGGAGCAGCATGACGACATCGACCTGGTGCTGATGGACGTGATGATGCCGGAAATGGACGGCTTCGAAGCCACCCGTCTGATCCGCCAGGAACCGCGCTGGCGCAAGCTGCCGATCATCGCCGTGACCGCCAAGGCCATGAAGGATGACCAGCAGCGTTGCCTGCAGGCCGGGGCCAATGATTACCTGGCCAAACCGATCGACCTGGACCGCCTGTTCTCGCTGATCCGTGTATGGCTGCCGCAACTGGAGCGAATTTGACTAGCGAACGTAACACCGACATTGAGATCCGCTTGCTGATCGAGGCCATCTACCTCAAGTACAGCTACGATTTCCGCAACTATTCCGGCGCTTCGATCAAGCGCCGGATCCTGCACGCGCTGCGCCAGTTCGACTGCCTGACGGTGTCGGCGCTGCAGGAGCGTGTGCTGCACGACCCGGGCATGTTCATGCAGTTGCTGCAGTACCTGACGATCCCGGTCAGCGAAATGTTCCGCGACCCGGGGCACTTCCTGGCGCTGCGCAACGAAGTGGTGCCGCTGCTGCGCACCTGGCCTTCGATCAAGGTGTGGATTGCGGGTTGCAGCACGGGTGAGGAGGTGTACTCCATGGCCATCCTGCTGCGCGAGGAAGGCCTGTTGGAGCGCACCATCATCTACGCCACCGACATCAACCCGCATTCGCTGGACAAGGCCAAGCAGGGCATCTACTCGATGCAGAGCATGCGCGAGTACGCCGAAAACTACCGCATCGCGGGCGGGCGCAGGGACTTTTCCGAGTACTACACGTCGGCCTACGGCAACGCCATCATGGACAGCACCCTGCGCGACAACGTGACCTTCGCCGACCATAGCCTGGCCACCGACAGCGTGTTTTCCGAAACCCAGCTGGTGTCGTGCCGCAACGTACTCATCTATTTCAACAAGGAATTGCAAGACCGTGCCCTGGGCCTGTTCCATGAATCCCTGTGCCACCGCGGCTTCCTGGTGCTGGGCAGCAAGGAGTCGGTGGACTTTTCGGCCTACAGCGACCGGTTCGAGCCGCTGGTCAAGCCTGAACGGATCTACCGTAAATCATGAAGGGCGTACGCGCAGTGGTGATTGGCGCCTCGGCAGGCGGCGTGACGGCGTTGTTCACCGTGCTCGGCGCGTTGCCCGCCGGTTATGGCATCCCGGTGGTGTGCGTGCTGCACCTGCCGGATGACCGTCACAGTCAGTTGGCCGAGGTGCTGCAACGGCGCTTGCAGCGCCCTGTGTGCGAGGCGCGCGACAAGCAACCGCTGAAGCCCGGGCAGGTGTATGTAGCCGGGCCTGGCTACCACTTGTCGGTGGAACGCGACTTCACCCTGTCGCTGAGCCAGGAGCCACCGCGGCATTTTTCCCGGCCATCGATCGATTTCCTGTTCACGTCGGCGGCAGACGCCTACGGTGATGGCCTGCTCGGCGTGCTGCTTACCGGTGCCAATGAAGATGGCGCCGAAGGGCTGGCCTACATCAAGAACAGCGGGGGCCGGACCATCGTCCAGGACCCCCGTGACGCACAGGTTGCGCTGATGCCTGAGGCTGCCCTGGCCCTGCACCAGCCTGACCATATACTTTCTCTGAGTGGCATCGAGCAGTTGCTCGCCGCCCTGGAACCCAGCGCATGCTAAGCCACACCATCGCCAAACTGCTGATCGTCGACGATCTGCCGGAGAACCTGCTGGCCCTGGACGCCCTGATTCAGGGCGAAGACCGCGAGGTGCATCAGGCCCAGTCGGCGGAAGCCGCGTTGTCGCTGCTGCTCGAACACGAGTTCGCCCTGGCCATTCTCGATGTGCAAATGCCAGGCATGAATGGCTTCGAGCTGGCTGAGCTGATGCGTGGTACGGAAAAGACCCGCAACATTCCCATCGTCTTCGTCACTGCGGCCGGACGCGAAATGAACTATGCCTTCAAGGGCTACGAAAGCGGGGCGGTGGACTTCCTGCACAAGCCGCTCGACACCCTGGCGGTGAAGAGCAAGGTGTCGGTGTTCGTCGACTTGTACCGCCAGCGCAAGGTGCTCGACCGCCAGTTGCAGGCGCTGGAGCGCAGCCGCCAGGAGCAGGAACTGTTGTTGACCCAGTTGCAGACGGCGCGAGGCGAGCTGGAACATGCCGTGCGAATGCGTGATGACTTCATGTCGATTGTCGCCCACGAGGTTCGCACGCCGCTCAATGGGTTGATCCTGGAAACCCAGCTGCGCAAGATGCACCTGGCACGCGGCAACCTGGCCGCGTTCAGTGGCCAGAAGCTGCAGGCGATGGTCGAGCGCGATGAACGGCAGATCAACAGCCTGATCCGCCTGATCGAAGACATGCTCGATGTGTCGCGTATCCGCACCGGCAAGCTGTCGCTACGGCCCAAGGCCTTCGACTTGAGCCAGCTGGTAGGTGGACTGGTGGAGAATTTCGCTGCCCAGGCCACTGCGTTGGACACGCGTATCGAGCTACACCGTTGCGAACCGCTGCACGGTGAGTGGGACGAATTTCGCATTGAACAAGTGGTGGTCAACCTGTTGTCCAATGCCTTGCGATATGGTGAGCGCAAGCCGGTGCAGGTACGGGTGTTCGAACAGGACGGCCTGGCGTGCGTGCAAGTGCAGGACCAGGGTATCGGCATTGGTGCGGCCAACCAGCAGCGCATTTTCCAGCAGTTCGAGCGGGTGGCCACCCAGCAAGCCAGCGGCGGATTGGGCTTGGGGTTGTATATATCGGAGCAGATCGTGCAGGCTCATGGCGGGTGCATCCGGGTCGACAGTGAAGAGGGCAAGGGTGCCACTTTTACCTTGCAGCTGCCGCTGGCAACCTACGAACAACAAAACGACCAGGCGCGGGCAACCTCTGCATGAGCCTGCGGTCTGATGGCCAACTGTAAGCATTTCAAGGCGTTAACATGAGTGAAGATGCACAAGACGTGGTGCTGATCGTCGAGGATGAACCGGCGATTCGCATGATTCTGCGTGACTACCTGGCGGGCGAGGGGTATCACGTGCTGGTGGCCGAAGATGGCGAGCAGGCGTTTGCCATCCTGGCCAGCAAACCGCACCTGGACCTGATGGTGACGGACTTCCGCCTGCCGGGTGGCATCTCCGGGGTGGAGATTGCCGAGCCTGCGGTGAAGTTACGGCCGGACCTGAAGGTGATCTTCATCAGTGGCTACCCGGCGGAGATTCTGGAATCGGGCAGCCCGATCACCCGCAAGGCACCGATCCTGGCCAAGCCGTTTGACCTGGATACCTTGCATGAGCAGATCCAGAGCCTGCTGCGTTAACCTGTTCCGGCCTCTTGGCGGTTTTACCCGCGAAGAGGCCGGAACAGGCTACCTCAGGGTCCGCTCAATACCCCCTACCAACATACTCTCCATCAACCCCACTCCCTGTTCCTCAGGCAGTGCCTTCAACATCCCCGGCAACTGGTTAAGCAGCGTCGCCACCACATGCGCCGTCGCCACCAGGGCTTCCCCTTGCAGCTTCGCCTGCGGCGCAATCAGCCTCAGCAGCCCGGCCTCGTAACGCGAACGCAACAACGCCAAACGCGCCCGCTGCTCGTCACTCAGGCAGCACAAATCCCGCTCGGCCAGCCGAAACTGCATGGGCCGCTCGGCATGCAACTGCCAGTGCGCCGTAATCAGGCAACTCAACGCCGAGGCCCCGCGCGCCATGGCCCGGCGGCCCTGGTCCAGGGTGGCCTGCAGTTCTTCGTACAACTCCTCGATCAGGTCGTACAGCAAGTCCTGCTTGCTCGGGAAGTGATGGTACAGCGAGCCTGCAGTCAGCCCCACATGGGCCGCCAGCTCGCGCATGCTGACCTGGCCAAAGCCCTTTTCGGCAAACAGCGCCATGGCCCGGTCACGTCGCTCTTCAAAATTGGCACAGCGCATTGCGGCATTGACCGGGGGCATGGCGCAGGGTCCTCAATAGGTGAAGAAGCCGCGACCGCTCTTGCGCCCCAGCCAACCGGCCGCGACCATTTCCTTGAGCAGCGGGGCAGGGCGGTACTTGCTGTCGTTGAAGCCCTCATGGAAGGCCTCCATGATTGCCAACAGCGTGTCCAGGCCAATCAGGTCGGCCAGGGCCAGTGGGCCGATGGGCTGGTTGCAGCCCAGGCGCATGCCGGTGTCGATGTCCTCGGCGCTGGCCAGGCCTTCCTGGCGCACGAAGATCGCTTCGTTGATCATCGGCACGAGGATGCGGTTGACCACAAAGCCCGGACGGTTGCCGGCGGTGATCGGTGTCTTGCCGACCTTTTCGGTCACCACCAGCGCCTGGGCATAGGTGCTGTCGCTGGTCTGCAGGCCGCGAATGATTTCCACCAGTGCCATCATCGGCACTGGGTTGAAGAAATGCACACCAATGAAACGCTCGGGGTGCTCGATGCTGGCGGCCAGCTGGGTGACCGACAGCGACGAGGTGTTGGTGGCGATCAGGCAGTCGGCGGCGACGTTTGCGGCCACTTGCTGCAGGATGCGCTGCTTGAGCTGCAGGTTCTCGGTGGCGGCCTCGATCACCAGCTGCGCACCGCTGAGCAGGGTGTAGTCGGTGCTGGTGCGAATGCGGGCTTTGGCGGCTGCGGCCTTGTCCGTCTCCAGGGTGCCTTTGTTGACCTGGCGCTCGAGGTTTTTGCTCAAGGTGGCCACACCACGCTCCAGTGCCGCGTCGGACACGTCCACCAGCAACACCTGGTAGCCGGCCACTGCACACACCTGGGCAATACCGTTGCCCATGGTGCCGGCGCCGATCACGGCGATCTGTTCAATGCTCATGTGTCAGCCTCCCTCAGACGCGTTCGAAGACCACGGCGATGCCTTGGCCACCACCGATGCACATGGTGGCCAGCGCGTAGCGGCCCTGGATGCGCTGCAGTTCATGGATGGCCTTGGTGGCGATGATCGCGCCCGTGGCGCCTACCGGGTGGCCCAGGGAAATGCCCGAACCGTTGGGGTTGACCTTTTCCGGGTCGAAGCCCAGCTCGCGGGCCACGGCGCAGGCCTGGGCGGCGAACGCTTCGTTGGACTCGATCACGTCCAGGTCCTGGACCTGCAGCCCGGTCTTTTCCAGCACCTTGCGGGTGGCCGGGATCGGACCCAGGCCCATTAGTTCAGGCTCGACACCGGCGTGGGCGTAACCCACCAGGCGGGCCAGCGGCTTCAGGCCCAGGCGGCGCACGGCGTCGCCCGTCGCCAGCACCAGGCCGGCGGCGCCGTCGTTGATGCCGCTGGCGTTGCCGGCGGTGACGGTGCCGTCTTTCTTGAACACCGGCTTCATGCCGGCCAGTTGTTCAGCGGTCACTTCGCCACGTACATGCTCGTCGACACTGAATTGCACGCTGCCTTTACGGGTTTTCAGTTCCAGCGGCACGATCTGGCTGTCGAAGCGGCCTTCGGCAATGGCGCGGGCGGCGCGGCGCTGGCTGGTCAGGGCCAGTTCGTCCTGCATTTCGCGGGTGATGCCGTGTTTGGCCGAGACGTTTTCGGCGGTGATGCCCATGTGGAAATGCTGGAACGGGTCCTGCAGCACGCCAACGGTGTAGTCGATGCCTTGCAGGTCACCCATGCGCGCGCCCCAGCGTGCCTGTGGCAGCAGGTATGGACCACGGCTCATGGATTCGGCACCGGCTGCAACGGCCACGTCGGTGTCCCCCAGCAACAGCCCCTGGGCTGCCGAAACGATGGCCTGCAGGCCCGAGCCGCACAGGCGGTTGACGTTGAACGCCGGGGTTTCCTTGGGGATGCCGGCGTTCATTGCTGCCACACGGGCCAGGTAGGCGTCACGCGGCTCAGTGGGGATTACCGTGCCCATCACCAGATGGCCAACGTGATCGGCGGCCAGGCCCGAACGCTCGATGGCAGCACGGGTAATGGTGCTGGCCAGGTCGGCCAGCGGCAGGTCCTTGAGGGAGCCGCCAAAGCCACCAATGGCTGAACGGACGGCACTGACGACGTAGATTTCTGCGTTGCTCATAGGGGCTCCGATTGCGAAGGCATGGCGGGACGGGGCCAGGCTCTGCGAGAATGGCCGGCGGTCCCGGAGTGGGATCGAGTCTAGGCAAAGGTTCCGTTGCAGCCTATGCCGGAACTGTTCAAACAACCTGGCACTTTTTGCCACTCAGCATAGACAGCGAAAACCGCCATGCGCGATAGCGATTCGGTCGCCGTGTACTTTCTCAACGCCATGCTCCATGCCCTGCGCGACAGCCCCGCCGAGCGTGATGCACAGCTGCGTGCCGTGGGCATCGACCCACAGCTGCTGGAACAGCCCCAGGCACGCGTGCCGGCCAAGGCCTTCGCCCAGCTCTGGCTGGCGATGATTCAACGGCTGGACGACGAGTTTTTCTGCCTCGACAGCCATGGCATGCCGCTGGGCAGCTTTGCCCTCATCTGCCGGGGCTTGATACTTGAACCGAACCTGGAAAAGGCCTTGCGCCAGTGCATGGGCGGCTTCGGCCTGTTCCTGCGGGACCTGCGTGGCAGCCTGACGGTACGTGGTGGTCGGGCGCAGATCAGCGTGCAGTCGATCATTGCCGACCCGCTGACCCGGGTGTATGCCGAGGAAACGTATTTGGTGCTGATGATCGGCATGCTGTGCTGGCTGGCCGGGCGGCGCATTGCCATCGACCGTACCGAACTGGCGGTGTCGCGCCCGGCCCAGGAGGACGACCTGCTGCTGTGGGGGCCAGACCTGCGCCTGGGCAGCGGCCGTACCGAGGTGGAATTCGACAGTGCCTACCTGCGGTTGCCGGTGGTACAGGATTTGCCAGCCTTGAAAACCTTCCTGCGCACTGCGCCACAGGGGCTGGTGATTCGCTTTCGGAACCAGAACGGGCTGGTGGCCGAGGTGTACCGGCGCTTGCGCGCACTGCGTTATGGCCAGTGGCCGACATTGGCGGCGCTGGCGCAGCAGCAGGGGGTTAGCGCCAGTACCTTTCGCAGGCAGTTGGACCGGGAGGGGCGGTCATACCAGCAGATCAAGGATGAGGTGCGCCGGGCGATGGCCTTCGAGCGCTTGCGTGAAGGAGTGTTAAGCATCGCCGAAATCGCCGAGCAGGCGGGGTTCCAGGAGCCCAGTGCGTTTCACCGGGCGTTCAAGAAGTGGACGGGGCAGAGCCCCGGTAGCTATCGGGCTCGGTTGGCTGGGCGTTGATGTGTCACCTGTACCGGCTACCCATTAATGATCAGGCCGGCACCATCGCAAACCCGACACCAAAGCGGTTCCAGGCATTGATCGTGGCAATTGCCAGGGTCAGGTTGGCCACTTCGGCCGGTTCGAAATGTTCCTGCAGGGCTTCATATTGCCCCTGCGGTGCGCCCTGCTCAGGCAAGCGGGTCAGGCTCTCGACCCAGGCCAGTGCCGCACGTTCACGCGGGGTGAAGTACGCGGTCTCACGCCATACGCTCAATGTCTGCAAGCGTGCCTCGGTCTCGCCGGCCTTGCGCGCATCGTTGGCATGCAGGTTCACGCAGTAGGCGCAGCCGTTGATCTGCGATGCCCGCAGGCGCACCAGCTCCAGCAGGGAACTCTCCAGGCCGCTCTTGGCCAGGGCCTGCTCCAGGCCGACCATGGCTTTGTAGGCTTCGGGGGCGTGCTTGGCCCATTCGATACGGTTGTGCATGGCTGTCTCCAAAGGGTGTGGGGTGGGAATGGCACTACTGTAGTGCCGCCCTTTGGCCACCCCGATAGCCAATCCTGCGCATATGCAGGAGGCCAATCGACCATTCAGGTGGCCACTGACAGGCATCCAATCTCTTCATTTCTGCCAGGCTGACCGAGCCGGGATAATGGCCGGGTCTTGCTACAAGAGAACCGATTCACAATGAGAGCTGCGTTGAACCTGTTGCTGGTGATTCTGCTGGCGCTGAACTTGCGGCCGATCCTGACCAGTATCGGCCCGTTACTCGAACCTATGCGTGCCAGCACTGGCCTGGGCTACCAGCAGGCCGCCTTGCTGACAGCGTTGCCGGTGCTGTGCATGGGGCTGGTACCGTTGCTGCAACCCTGGCTGCGGCGCTGGATCAGCGAGCATGGCGGCATGGTCGGTGGCCTGGCTGCGATTGCCTTGGCCTGCCTGTGGCGGCTGCAACTGGACAGCGCGTGGGCGTTGATTGCCAGTGCAGTGGTCGCTGGCCTGGGCGTGGCGGTGGTGCAAGGCATGATGCCAGGGTTGGTCAATCGATGGTTCCCCGGGCGGCTGGCCGGGGCGATGGGCCTGTATTCGGCGGCACTGATGACGGGCGGCGGCCTGGCGGCCGTGCTTGGGCCACATGTCAGTGGCCACTTCGGCCACTGGCAGGCCGGCCTGGGCCTGTGGGCAGCCCCGGCCGTGCTGGCGGTGCTGGCCTGGGCCGTGCTGCGGCCTCGTCAGGAAGCACCGAGGCTGGCGGGCGCTGCGGGTGGACACTGGTTTGGCACTCGCCGGGCGTGGTTGCTGGCCTTGTACTTCGGCCTGATCAATGGCGGCTACACCAGCATGGTGGCGTGGTTGCCCGCCTACCATATCGAGCACGGTGGCAGCGCCCAGGGCGGCGCCGACCTTGTGGGCCTGATGACCATTTTCCAGGTGGCCGGTGCGCTCGGCCTGCCTCTGCTGCTGCGGCGCTGGGCAGACCGGCGCCCAGGCCTTTGGCTGGCGCTGGCGATTCAGCTGGTCGGCTTTCTCGGCCTGCTGCTGGCACCCACGGTGGCTGCAGGACTGTGGGTCGCCATGATCGGCTTTGGCTTGGGTGCCTGCTTCAGCCAGAGCCTGACGCTGACTCTGGAGCACCTCAAGACGCCTGCGGAGGCCGGCAGCCTGGCGGCATTCGTACAGGGGATCGGCTTTATCATCACCGGTATCGTGCCGTACATCACCGGCTGGTTGCGTGACGTGAGTGGCGACTTCCAGGCATCGTGGACGCTGCTGACCGTGACCGTGATGGCGATGCTGTTGGTAACCGCGTGTTTCAATCCGCGTGGCTATGCTGCGGCCGTCGCGCGCGCGCCCGCGACGGGCAGGGCCGCGCCGGTCAGCTGAGGCGTTGCAGGGTATCGCGCACCCGGTCCAGTGCCGGGTCGATGTCCAGCAGCTCGATAGCGCCAAAGCCCAGCAACAGCCCCGGGCGTATCGGTGCTTCGCTGAAAAACGGCGCCAGCGAATACAGGCCCACCTCCACCTTGCGGGCCAGGTTGGCCAGCAACTCGACATCGACCCCGGGCTTGGCCAGCGCGCTGAGGTGGAAGCCCGCGCTGGCGGGGATGGCGCTGAACCACGGTGACAGGTCGCTGCCCAAACGCGCCAGGATACGTTCGCGGCGGGCGCTGTAAACCTCGTGGCAGCGGCGTATGTGCTTGTTCAGGTGGCCTTCGCCCAAAAAGCGCGCCAGCGCCCACTGCAGCAAGGTCGGGCTGTGCCAGTCACTGAGGTGCTTGGCCACGCAGGCCGCCTGCAGCACGGCAGGCGGCAACACGGCATAGCCCAGCCGCAGCTCGGGCAGCAACGTCTTGGAAAAGGTTCCCACATAGGCCACCAGACCATGGCAGTCGAGTCGCTGCAATGCGTCCGCTGCCGGCCCGTGGTAACGGAACTCGCAATCGTAGTCGTCTTCGATGATCAACGCGCCCAGCTCAGCCGCCCGGGCCAGCAGGGCGTGCCGACGTGGCTCGCTCATGGGCATGCCCAGCGGGAATTGGTGCGACGGCGTTACATAGATCAACCGGGTGCCATCGGCGATGTGCTCGACACGCAGGCCTTCATCATCCACCGGAACGGACTGCACGCGTGCACCAAGGGCCAGGAACAGTTGCCGGGCAGGCGGGTAGCCGGGGTCTTCCATGGCCACTTGGCAACCGGGTTCCACCAATACCCGGGCGATCAGGTCCAGCGCTTGCTGGGCGCCGTTGCACACCAGCAGGTCGGTTGCGCTGCAGTGCACGCCGCGGGCGTAAGCGATGTGGTGGGCTATGGCCTCGCGCAGCTCCGACAGGCCCTGGGCCGGAAACTGCCGCTCGGGGTGGCGTTGGCTGCGGCGCAGGGCGTAGTTCAGGCAGCTGCGCCACTGGTCAAACGGAAATTGCGCCTTGCTCGACGCACCACCGATAAAGTCATAGCGGGAGGGCGCTTGCAGTTGGCGTTGGCCGAGCACGGTAGCGCGCTGCTGCCAGCGCTCGAGGGACAAAGCGCCGGCGAGGGGGATGGTGGTTGATTCATGGCTACGCAGCGGTTGGCGCGGCGTGATGAAGGTGCCACGGCCGACCACACCGCTGAGCAGGTTGTCGTAGGTGAGCCGCGAATAGGCCTCGGCCACCGTCTTGCGTGACACGCCCAGTTGCTCGGCCAGCAAGCGGGTGGGTGGCAACTGGGTGCCGGCGGCCAGGTGGCCACTGTCGATCCTGGCGCGCAGTTGCTGATAGAGCTGGTCGGCCAGGCCTTTGCGGCCTTCCAGGCGAATGTGCAGTTCCATGGGGCGGTCCGGAGCGGGGGAGTGCTCAGGATAGCGGATTGGCCAGACAAGGGCATGGGGCCGCAAAGCGGCCACATAATCTCAGAGCCGGGCCGTACTCACCGTGATATAGCCCTTGTCGGCGACTGCGATGCGTATCACCGTTTCATCCGCTGGCGCCTTGCGGTTGCGCTTGATGCGCACGCCATCGACTGCGGCCGCTTTCAGGTGTTCCGCGATGGCCCGCCCGTTCCGGTCAAAGAACACCTCGCTGGCCAGCAACTCGATTCGCTCGACCAGTTGCCGGGAGTGTTCGTCGGTGGCGCAGAAGAACATCACCCCCGACAGGTGCGGATCCTCTTCGGGGTTGCAGATGTCATGGGCCAGCATTTCGCACAAGCTGCTGCGCAGTTCGGCAATGGAGCGGGCGTAACGGTGCATACGGAGCCTCCTCTGGATCGCGACCTTGCGGTTTCCAGTGCCGATCTTGTTTTTTGCGTGCAGAGGCAGCAAGCAGGATGCTTCCGAGAACGTTGTGGGAAATTTCTGAGGGCGCCGGAATACCACCCCTGACGGGCCGGCGGCAGATGTTTGCTGCCGGCGCAACACAAGGCCGCGCCAGCAGCTCCGCGCAGCTTGGGCTAGCGTTGAACCTGCTGCTTGAACTGCAACCGCCAGCCATGCAGCAACGGCTCGGTATAGCCACTAGGTTGCTCGCGCCCCTTGAACACCAGCTCTCGGGCGGCGCGAAACGCATGCGATGCCTCGAAGTTGGCCGCCATTGGCCGGTACGCCGGGTCCCCGGCATTCTGTTGGTCTACCACCTTGGCCATGCGTTGCAGAGTCGCCTCGACCTGCTCGGCACCCACCACGCCATGGTGCAGCCAGTTGGCGATGTGCTGCGCTGAAATACGCAGGGTGGCACGGTCCTCCATCAGGCCAACATCGTGGATGTCCGGTACCTTGGAGCAGCCGACCCCTTGTTCGACCCAGCGCACCACGTAACCGAGGATGCCTTGGCAGTTGTTGTCCAGTTCAGCCTGGATATCGTCGGCACTCCAGGGCCGCTCTGGGCTGACCGGTATGCTGAGCAGGTCGTTCAGCAATGCGTGGCGCTGGGCGTTCAGATCGACTGCTTCCAGCGCCTGCTGCACCGCTGCCACGTCTACCAGATGGTAATGCAGCGCATGCAGCGTTGCGGCCGTCGGTGAGGGCACCCAAGCGGTGTTGGCACCGGCCTTGGGCTGGGCAATTTTCTGTTCGAGCATGGCCGCCATCAGGTCGGGCATGGCCCACATGCCCTTACCGATCTGTGCCTTGCCGCGTAATCCGCAGGCCAGCCCCACCAGCACGTTGCTACGTTCGTAGGCCTGGATCCAGGCACTGCCTTTCATGTCGCCCTTGCGCAGCATGGCACCGGCTTCCATGGCGCTGTGCATCTCGTCCCCGGTGCGGTCGAGGAAGCCTGTGTTGATGAACACCACCCGTGATGCAGCACTGGCGATGCAGGCTTTGAGGTTGACGCTGGTGCGCCGCTCTTCGTCCATGATGCCCATCTTCAGGGTATGCGCGGGCAGGCCCAACAGGGACTCGACGCGACCGAACAGCTGGTCGGCAAAGGCCACTTCGGCCGGCCCGTGCATTTTCGGCTTGACGATGTACAGGCTGCCTTCGCGCGAGTTGCCTCGGCGCTTGAGATCGTGCAGGCCGATCAGGCTGGTGACCACGGCATCGAGGATGCCTTCCGGAATTTCCCGGCCATCGCGGTCGTGGATCGCCGGGTTGGTCATCAGGTGGCCAACGTTGCGAATGAACAGCAGCGAACGGCCTGGCAAGGTCAGTGGCTGGCCGTTTGCACCGTGATACTGGCGGTCGGCGGCCAAGGTGCGGCTGAAGGTTTTGCCGCCCTTGCTGACCTGCTCGCTGAGGTCGCCTTTCATCAGTCCCAGCCAGTTACGATAGACATTGACCTTGTCGTCGGCATCGACGGCTGCCACTGAGTCTTCGCAGTCGATGATGGTGGTCAGTGCGGCTTCCAGCAGGATGTCCTTGACCCCGGCCAGGTCCTGCTGGCCGATGATGTTGGCCGGGTCGATCCGGATTTCGAAATGCAGTTGGTGGTGCTGCAGCAGGATCGCAGTAGGCGTGTTTGGCTCGCCTTGGTAGCCACGCATTTGCGCGGGGTTTTGCAAGCCAACCTGGCGGCCATCGGCCAGGGTGACCTGCAGTGCGCCCTGGTTGATCGCGTAGGCCTTGGCGTCGCTGTGTGAGGCGCCGGCAAGCGGGGCTGAGGTATCGAGGAATTGCCGGCCATAGGCAATCACCTTGGCGCCGCGCACCGGATTGTAGCCTTGGCCGCGCTCGGCACCCGCGGTTTCGGCGATGGCATCGGTGCCGTAGAGGGCATCGTACAGTGAACCCCAGCGGGCGTTGGCGGCGTTGAGGGCGTAGCGGGCATTGCTCAGCGGCACGACCAGTTGCGGGCCGGCTTGTACGGCGATCTCGCGGTCGACGTTGTGGGTGCTGATTTGCACGTCTTCGGGGGCATCCACGAGGTAGCCGATGCCTTGCAGGAAGTGCTGGTAGGCCACCATGTCGCGGATTGGGCCGGGGTGCTGGCGGTGCCAGCTGTCCAGTTCGGCCTGCAGGCGCTCGCGTTCGGCGAGCAGTGCACGGTTTTGCGGGGCGAGGTCGTGGACCAGGGTGCTGAAGCCTTGCCAGAAGGGGGCGGCTTCGATGCCGGTGCCGGGGAGCACTTCGTCTTCGATGAAGCGCTGGAGGATGGGGGCTATCTGGAGTTGATGGTTTGGCATTGTCTGTCCGCTCGATGTTCAGTTTTCAGGAAATGGGGTGCCTGTGCTGGCCTCTTCGCGGGTGAGCCCGCGAAGAGGCCAGCACAGGATTTACAGAACAGCTGCCCCGACCTTGGCCACCTGGGCGTCTTGCTCGGACTTGACCCCGGACACACCGATGGCACCCACCACCTGGCCGTCCACCCGCAACGGCACGCCACCTTCCAGGCTGGTCAGCAGCGGTGCAGTGACAAATGCAGTGCGGCCACCATTGACCATCTCTTCGTAATCCCGTGTTTCCTTGCGCCCCAGCGCAGAGGTCCGAGCCTTTTCCACGGCAATGTAGGCACTGGCTGGCGCACAGCCGTCCATGCGCTCCAGGGCTAGCGGGTGACCACCGTCGTCAACCACGGCGATGGTGACGTTCCAGTGTTGGGCCAGGGCTTCCTGGCGGGCGGCGGCCAATACGCGGGCGACTTCGGCCTGGCCGATCACGAACTTGCTATGCATGGGGGGGCTCCGGGTTCAAGGCTGCTTCGACAATTTCTATCCAGTGCCGTACCGGCGTACGCCCGGCCCCGTCGAGGTGGGCCTGACAGCCGATGTTGGCGGTGGCGATGACGTGCGGTTTGCCGCTTTCCAGTGCGTTGAGGCGGTTGTCACGCAGTTGCAGTGACAATTCGGGCTGGGTCAGCGAATAGGTGCCCGCCGAGCCGCAGCACAGATGGCCGTCCGGCACAGCGGTGAGGGTAAAGCCCAGGCGCGTCAGCAGCGCTTCCACCGCGCCGCCCAGCTTCAGGGCATGCTGCAGGGTACAAGGGCAATGGAAGGCCAGGCGCTGTTCGGCGCACAGGCCTAGTTGCTCGATCGGCTCATCGCGCAGCACTTCTACCAGATCGCGGGACAGGGCGCTGACCCGCGCGGCCCTGGCGGCGTAACGGGGGTCTTTCTCCAATAGATGGCCGTAATCACGCACGAACGCGCCGCAGCCGCTGGCGGTTTGCACAATGGCCTCGGCCCCCGCTTCGATGGCAGGCCACCACGCGTCGATATTGCGCCGTGCACGTTGCAGGCCTTGCTCTTGGGCATTGAGGTGGTAGTCCACCGCGCCACAGCAGCCGGCCTGGTGGATCGGCTGCACGCTGATGCCCAGGCGGTCCAGCAGGCGCGCGGCGGCGGCGTTGGTGTTGGGCGACAAGGCTGGCTGCACGCAGCCTTCCAGCATCAACACCCGGCGTGCATGGCGCGGTGCCGGGCGCTGGCCAGGGGCGACCACCCGTGCCGGCAGTTTGCGCTTGAGTGTGGCCGGCAGCAGCGGGCGCAAGGCCTGGCCGCCACGGGTCAGGGCCTTGAACAGCGCCGGGCGTGGCACCACGGCTCGCAGGCCCTGGCGCAGCAGGCGCTGACCGAGCGGGCGCGGCACCTGTTGTTCGACCACGGCGCGGCCGATGTCCAGCAGGTCGTGGTATTTCACCCCTGAGGGGCAAGTGGTTTCGCAGTTGCGGCAGGACAGGCAACGGTCCAGGTGCAGTTGCGTGCTGGCCGTGATCGGCTCGCCTTCGAGCAGTTGCTTGATCAGGTAGATGCGCCCGCGCGGGCCGTCCAGCTCATCGCCCAGCAACTGGTAGGTGGGGCAGGTGGCGGTGCAGAAACCGCAGTGCACGCAGGAGCGCAGGATGCTTTGTGCCTCGTCGGCGCGGGCCAGGCGTCGGGAGGCTTCACTCAGGTTGGTTTGCATGGTCTGGCCTCACAGGTTCGGGTACAGGCGGCCAGGGTTGAACACGCCCTGGGGGTCGAGCTGCTGCTTGAGCGTCTGGTGGTAGCGCATCAGTGCAGCGGGCAGCGGCGGGCTACTGTCCGCTCCAGCGGTGTAGCAGGTGGCGTGGCCGCCCACGTTGGCGACCAGGTCGCGAATGGCCTGTGCCGGTGCGCTGGACGTGAGCCAGCGCTGCGCTCCACCCCAGTCGATCAGTTGCTGGCCGGGCAGGTCCAGCTCGCCGGTGGCGTTGGGCAGTGACAGGCGCCACAGCGGTGCAGGGCTGTTGAAGAATGCCAGGCGCTGCTCGCGCAGGTCGCTCCAGAAACCACTGTCGAGGGTTGCGCCGCCCAGTCGCTGGCGTGCCGACTGAACCGAGCCTTCGCCGCCTTCCAGGCGCAGGTACAGCGCTTCGCCGTCATGGCAAGCCGCGCTGATCGGCAGAGGCTGCTGGCCCCATTCGGCCAACTCGGCCAGCGCCTCATGCCGGCCCATTGGCAGGCGCAGGCTCAAGCACTGGCGCGGCCGGGGCAGTACTTTCAACGAAACCTCGGTCAGCAACCCCAGGCAACCGAAGCTGCCCACCATCAGCCGTGATACATCGTAACCAGCCACGTTCTTCATCACTTCGCCACCAAAGCGCAGCAACTTGCCGTGGCCGGTGATCACCCGCGTGCCCAGTACATAATCACGTACCGACCCGGCCCATGGCCGCCGGGGGCCAGACAAGCCGGCGGCGACCATGCCGCCCAAGGTGGCGTCCGGGCCCAGGTGTGGCGGTTCACAGGGAAGCATCTGGCCGGCTTCGTGCAGCGCCGCTTCGATCTCGCGCAGCGGTGTGCCGGCGCGGGCGGTGAGCACCAGTTCGGTCGGGTCGTAGCTGACGATGCCACGGTGGCTGCGGGTGTCGAGTACTTCGCCAGCTACAAGGTTGCCCAGCCTGGCTTTGCTGTTACTGCCCTGGATACGCAGCGGTGTGCCTTGGTTCAGCGCCTGGCCGACCTGCTCCAGCAGGGCCTGGCTGTTGTCGCGGTCCATGCTCATCAGAAGCGCTCCAGCTCGGGGAAGGGCAGTTGCCCATGGTGCACATGCATGGCGCCAAACTCGGCACAGCGGTGCAGCGTGGGAATGTTCTTGCCGGGGTTGAGCAGGCCCTGCGGGTCGAAGGCGGCCTTCACCGCGTGGAACAGGGTGATTTCGTCGCTGTTGAACTGCGCGCACATCTGGTTGATTTTCTCGCGGCCTACGCCGTGCTCGCCAGTAATGCTGCCGCCTACCGCCACGCACAGTTCGAGGATCTTGCCGCCGATGGCTTCGGCACGCTCCAGTTCACCTGGCAGGTTGGCATCGAACAGGATCAGCGGGTGCATGTTGCCGTCGCCGGCATGGAACACGTTGGCCACGCGCAGGCCGTATTCCGCGGACAGGTCACTGATGCCCTTGAGTACCCGTGGCAGTTCGCGGCGCGGGATGGTGCCGTCCATGCAGTAGTAATCCGGCGAGATGCGCCCCACCGCCGGGAAGGCGTTCTTGCGCCCGGCCCAGAAACGCACGCGCTCCGCTTCGTCGCGGGCCAGCCGTACTTCGCGGGCCCCGGCGTGCGCCAGGACGGCGGCCACCCGTTCACAATCTTCATGCACATCGGCTTCGACGCCATCCAGTTCGCACAACAGGATGGCTGCCGCGTCCACCGGGTACCCGGCATGAATGAAGTCTTCGGCGGCGCGGATGGCCAGGTTGTCCATCATCTCCAGGCCGCCGGGAATGATACCGGCAGCGATGATTTCGGCGACTGCCCGACCGGCGTCCTCGACACTGTCGAAACTGGCCAGCAGCACCCGCGCCACCTGGGGCTTGGGGAGCAGCTTGACGGTCACTTCCGTGACGATGCCGAGCATGCCTTCGGAGCCCGTGAACAGTGCCAGCAGGTCGAAGCCTGGGCTGTCCAGCGCATCGCTGCCGAGGGTCAGGCGTTCGCCTTCTACCGTGAGGATTTCCACCTTGAGCAGGTTGTGCACGGTCAGGCCGTATTTCAGACAGTGCACGCCTCCGGCGTTTTCGGCAACGTTGCCACCGATGGAGCAGGCAATTTGCGAGGACGGGTCTGGTGCGTAGTACATACCGTGCGGGGCGGCCGCCTGGGAGATGGCCAAGTTGCGCACGCCGGGTTGCACACGGGCGTAACGGCCCTGTGGATTGACCTCCAGAATGCGGTTGAAGCGCGCCATTACCAGCAGGACCCCCTTGGCCAGCGGCAGGGCGCCGCCCGACAGGCCGGTGCCGGCGCCACGGGCTACCACGGGTACGCCGCGCTGGTGGCAGAGCCTGAGCAAGGCCTGCACCTGCTCCAGGCGCTCGGGCAGCACCACCAGCAGCGGTACCGTGCGATAGGCCGACAGGCCGTCACATTCGTAGGGTTTGAGGTCTTCTCCGCGGTACAGGATATCGAGGTCTGGCAGGGCCTTGCGCAGCGCCTGCAACAGGTCCGCCTGGTCTACGGTGGGCAGCGCGCCATCGACGCGTTCGTCGTACAGGATATTCATCGGCTCACTCGGCAACGTTTTTGTTGTTGTTGGCAAAGCGGTCACCGGTGCAGCCTGCACGTGCCAACGGCCCTGGTCGAGCGCGTCGTTCACTGGTCCTACCAGTTTTTCTGCAAAGGGCTGGTTATTGACGGCTTTGCCTGTCTAGATTGGAGCCATCGGTTGAGGTGGTCCTACCAGTAGGAGAAGGCGTGATGGGTGCTGAGGGCAAGGTCAAGGTCGCCGACCAGGTGGCCGAGCGTGTGGAGCGCCTGATCGTTGACGGCGTACTCAAGGTGGGCCAGGCCTTGCCGTCGGAGCGGCGGTTGGTGGAGAAGCTGGGGTGTTCACGCTCGGCACTGCGCGAAGGGCTACGCATTTTGCGGGGGCGCGGCATCATCGATACCGAACAGGGGCGGGGCTCGTTCGTCGCCGACCTGACAGGGCAGTCGGGTGCCACACCGTTGATGCATTTGTTTGGCTCGCAACCGCGTACGCTGTTCGACTTGCTGGAAGTGCGGGCGTTGCTGGAGGCAGAGTCGGCGCGGCTGGCGGCGTTACGGGCCACCGAGGTTGACCGCTTGCTGATTCGGCGGCGCTACGAAGACATGCTGGCCGCGCACGAGGCACCAGACGCGATCGATGCCCGTGAACACGCTCGTCGCGACCACGCGTTCCACCGGGCGATCAGTGAGGCGTCACACAACCCGGTGCTGGTGCATACCTTGCAATCGCTCAGCGACCTGACCTTGAGCACGGTGTTTGCCTCGGTCAACAACCTGTATTGCCGGCCGGCGCAAAAGCGCCAGATCGACCGCCAGCATGCACGCTTGTATCAGGCGGTGATGGAGCAGTTGCCGGAGCAGGCGCAGCGGGCTGCGCGCGAGCATATCAACGGGATTCGCGACAGTTTGCGGGAGATCGAGCAGGAGGAGCAGCGCCTGGTCAGGGCAACCATGCGCATGGATGGCTGGGGGTGAATGTTTGCCTGCGCCGGCCCTTTCGCGGGCGCGCCCGCGAAAGGGCCGGCGCAGGCTGACCTCAATGATCGGCTACCCGATCATCCTGCGACAGAATGGCCCGGGCCAGCTCTTCATCATTGGCTTGCAGCCCAGGGTGGTCCCTGCGGGCTTGTTCCAGCGCCGACTCCACATAGGCGCCACGGATTGCACCGCCACTGGCAACGAAGGCAGAAAGTTCATCGCGTGCCGGGATGATCCGTTTATCGTCCTTGAAGGTCGAGTAAAGCGAAGCGGAAACACCGGCCGAGGTGGCGACGTCGCCCGCATCGACGCGGGCCAGGGCAGCACCGGCAGGCAGCAGGAGCAGCAGCGCAGGAGCGAGGAGTAGGTGGCGCATGTCGTGTTCTCCAGTAGCGTGAAGCCCAAGGTAATAAAACACTCAACGTTTAAGAGAGCACGCAGGAGGTGGTAGTTCCCTTGGGGGCCACGAAATAGATTGTGTGGGGGCTATGACGGGAGGAACGGGGAATGGGGTGTTCTGGCTGCAGGAGAACAACCGCCGTCCAGATTGCCTGAAGATAGATTGACCGTGGCGGGCCGGGCGTGATTTGCTCGGCGCTACGGCTTCTTCGCGGGTGAACCCGTGAATGGCCCGACACGATCATTCAAAGGAAAATGAAGGTTCGCCGATGTCCGAATACACGCTGCATTGCTTCGCCGAATCCGGCAACGCCTACAAGGCCGCGCTTATGCTTGAGCTCACTGGCCAGGCCTGGCAGCCGGTTTTCGTCGACTTCTTCAACGGCCAGACCCGCGAGCCAGGCTGGCGCGATGAGGTGAACGAGCAGGGCGAGGTGCCGGTGCTGGAGCACGCGGGCAAAACCTTCACCCAGTCTGCGCTGATCCTGGAATACCTTGCCGAACAGACCGGCCAGTTCGGCCCGCGTGATGAAGACGAAAAACGCGAGATCTGGCGCTGGATGCTGTTCGACAACCACAAGTTCACCAGCTATTACGCCGCGCTGCGCTTTCTATTCTGCCTGAAGAAAACGGGGGAAACGGACGTGACGCGATTCCTGCGTGAGCGTGCCACGGCGGCTTACCGTATTGTCGACGCACACCTGGCAAAAACGCCGTTCATGGTTGGCGGCCGGCTGACCATCGCCGACCTGTCGTTGGCGGGGTATGTGTTCATGCCTGAAGATACAGGGATCCCGCTGGTGGAGTTCACTCATATCGAGGCTTGGAAGGCGCGAATCCAGGCGCAGCCGGGGTGGAAGCATCCGTATGAGCTGATGCCGCGTACGGCATCCTGAGGCCTTCGCGGCACTGCAAGGCTCAGATGGACAACCGTATCGCCCGGTTGTCCAGCACTTGCTGTTCTTGCCCCCGCCGCTTGTTCACCACCAGCTCGCCAATGGCAATCAGCCGCGTGCGCGTGATGTTGCGCGACAACCCCAGCAACTGCGCGGTATGCACCTGGTTGTAGTGGCAGAACCGGTAGGCCGAGCGCAGCAAGGCGTTTTCCACCTTCTCGTACAGGTCGCCCGGCTGCTCCTCGAACAGCTGGCTGAACGCCCGCTGCAACAAGTCGTCTACACCATTGCCAGCCGTCTCTTCCTCTTGCCGCTCGATGCGCAGGTTGGACAGGCGCAGGTCCTGCGCCTGCACCGTGCCGTCGCCGCAAGTGAGCAAACTGTGGTGAATCACGTTCTCCAGCTCGCGGATATTGCCCGGCCAGCTGTATTCCACCAGCTTGGCCTGGGCTTTGGCGCTGAGCTCCACCGGGCCGTAGCCCAGTCGGTCGCTGTAGCTGCGAATGAAGTGCCGGGCCAGTGGCAGGATGTCACCCGGGCGGTCGCGCAGAGGGTGCAACTGTAAGGTCACCACGTTGAGCCGGTAGTACAGGTCTTCACGAAAATGCCCGGCGTTGATGGCCTTTTCCAGCTGCACGTTGGTTGCGGCCAGGACCCGCACATTGATCGGGATGCTCTTGCGCGACCCTAGCCGCACCACCTCGCGCTCTTGCAGCACGCGCAGCAACTTGACCTGGATCGGCAGGGGCAGGTCGCCGATTTCGTCGAGGAACAGCGTGCCGCCATTGGCTTCCTCGAACCAGCCGGCCTTGGCCGCCAGCGCGCCGGTGAAGGCGCCTTTTTCATGACCGAACAGTTCGGCCTCCACCAGCGACTCCGAGAACGCCCCGCAGTTGACTGCGACGAATGGGCCGTTGCGCCGGCCACTAAGGTTGTGGATGTGGCGTGCGACCAGCTCCTTGCCCGTACCGGTTTCGCCGATGATCAGGACGCTGGCCTCGCTGGGGGCGACCTGTTGCAAGTGGGCGAGCAGCGCCTGTGACCTTGGGTCTTCGAAGACCTGTGCGGTCGCCCTGATCGAGGTAGCCAGTGTCGGTGACGGGGGGAGGGTCAGCAGTTGCATGGGCAATCCTCAGGAATAGAAGGATGGGGCAGGGCGCTTGTCGTTGAGGGCCCACTCGCCGAGTTCGTGGATGCGGTAGTCCACCGGATCGTGCAGGGTTTGTGTGCGCAGGTTGCGCCAATGGCGGTCGAAGCGCAGCGAGGCATGGGTGGCGCGTGCGCCGGTGACCTCGAACAGGCGGTTGCAGATGTCCAGGCCGTGGCGGCTGGCGGCGACCTTGGCGGTGCCGATGGCCAGGGCCAGATCGCCGCGCTCTTCTGCCGTGAGGGCATGTTCCTTGGCCCAGGCGGCATCCAGCTGGCGTGCGGCCCGTTCGATCAGCAGACGCACGCTTTCAAGGCCAACCCAGAACTCGCCGTAATGGCGCAGCACATAAGGGTCTTCGGCACTGCTGGCGGCGCTGGAGCGGAACCACGGCCGGCTTTCCTTGAGGGTGTACTGGCGGGCTTCTTCGAAGGCGCCTTCGGCAATGCCGAGGAACAGGTTGGCGAAGTGCAGCTGGGCAATCAGCGGGCGCAGGGCGGCGAACGGAGTGCTCAGCGGGCCTGGGTCGAGTAGCAGTTCGTTGTGCTCTACCCGCACCCGCTCGAACGTGGCGCTGCCACTGTCGGTCTGGCGTTGACCGATGTTGTTCCAGTCGCTATGCAGGCTGATGCCGGTGCGGCCACTGGGGATGGCGGCAATCAGAAGCTTGCCGCCGGCACGTTCGTCCACCGCCGAGGCGATGAGCATTTCCGAGTCGCTGGCGCCGGAGCAGAAGCTTTTCTTGCCCGAAAATTCGCACCAGCCATCGAAGTGCTTGACCACGGTGCGGGTGTCCAGCGGGTTCAGGGCATTGCCCCAAAACCACTGTTTGCGGGCGGTCTGTTCGAACCAGGGCTGCCATTGGTCGGGGCGTGAGAACAGGCGTACGGTGGCCAGCATCAGGTGGTGAAAGCCGAACACATGGGCAATGGAGCTGTCGACCCGGGCGAACTCGCGCACCACCGCGAACGTGTCGTGCCAGTTGGCACCCTGCCCACCGAAGGCCTGCGGGATCACCAGCGACAGCAGGCCGCTGTCACGCAGGGCATCGCGCTCGGCTTTCGGGGTGCCGCCGCGCTCGTCGCGTTCTACGGCGGTCTGGGCAAACTGCCCGGCCAGTTCGCGGGCGATGGCCAAGGCCGGGCACAGCGGGGTATTCACAGGTGCATTCATGGCCGCTCCTCAGGCGCTTTTACGCAGTGCGTGGTGGGCGCCGAACAGCGGCACGGCACGCTCTGCAGCCAGGCGGATGCGGGCGGCGAGGGCATCGCTGGACACGCGATAGTCGGCCAGTTCTGCCTGGCTGGCGAACACGCCGATTGGCAGGGTCAGGGCTTGCAGGAAGCTGAACAGCGGGCGCAACTGATGGTCGAGCACCAGCGCATGGCGTTCGCTGCCGCCGGTGGCGGCGAGCAGAACCGGGGTGTCGACCAGGGCATCCTGGCCGATCAGGTCGAACAGGTGCTTGAAGTGGCCAGTAAAGCTGCCGCGGTACACGGGGGTGGTCACCACCAGCAGGTCGGCTTTTTCCACCAGACGCAGTTGCTGCTCGACGGTGTCGGGCAGTTCGCTGCGCCACAGGGCGCTGCCCAGTGGGCGGGCGATGTCGCCCAGTTCGATCAGGTGCGGCTTGATGTGCAGGTGTTCAGCCAGCTCAGCGAGGATCGCCTCGGTCAGGGCCAGGGTGCGTGAAGGGCGGGAAGTGCCGCCGGACAGGGCTACGACATTCAGTGGGGTGCTCATGGGCAGGTCTCCGGTTCGGGTTGAGCGGGGGACTTTGCTTGAGCAATCGTCGTGCCGGGTTCTAATGTTCTTCTAAATCAACAAGTTATCGCGTTAGCAGGTTTGCGTCGCTGTTGCCGGGCGGGCGTTTCGTGTTGATTGGGTGTTGCGCTGCGAACAGTTGGCCAAGTGTTGGCGGCTGTGCAGTGGAGAGAGTTATAGAGGATTATCGTTCGTTAAAAAAAGAATAAGAATTCATATTGTTATGCATTTTTATGGATAAGCCGCCGTCTTGCCGGTACCGACAATGCCCTGTACGAACGTCACCAGTTGATCCCTCGCGGTGATCACGCTTCCCCATTGCGCCTGCCCGCACAGCAAACCCAGTACGGCATGGGCAATCGACCGCGCTCGGAGTGCCGGCAGCCCGCACTCTGCGGCGACAATGTCACTGAGCAGCCCGCTGTATTGCGTTTTCAACTGTTCGATTTGCAACAGTTGCTCTGTGTTCAGGTTCATGGCTTCCCGCGTCAGCAGCACCAGTTTGTCGGGGTTGGCCTGGCTATACGTCACGAAGGCCTGCACAAAGCACGGCAAGTGTTCACTGATGGTACGGGCACCTTTGAGGCATTGTCGGGTTTCATACAGCAGATCGGTCAGGCTCGACTCGATCAGCTCGAACAGCAGCCCCTGTTTGCTCTCGATGTGGTGGTACAGCGAGCCGGCGCGCAGGCCCAGGTGGCTGGCCAGGTCACGCAGGCCTATGGCCTGGTAGCCATGGCTGGCAAACAAGGCGCTGGCCGCCTCCAGCAGGCGGTCCCGAGCGTGCGGGGTGGGTACGGGCGAGAGGCTGGAAGCGGGCATGGACGCACCTGTGGGCGAATTGATGTTTGACCAAATGTAAGACAACAGGCATCTTACGTAAAGACTCAATCGCGGAGGTGTTTCGTGGAAAATCAAACGGTGGTGATCGTAGGTGGTGCCTCGGGTCTGGGCCTGGAAACAGCCCGGCTGATGGTTAAACGTGGAGCCGGCAAAATCGGCCTGATCGACCGCAATGAGCAATTGCTGGTACAAGCCGCAGAAGAGCTGCGCGGGCAGGGTGTAGAAGTGGCAATCGCGGTAGGCGACATTGCCCGCAAGGACACCGCCCATGCAGCCTTCGACCAGATCGTCGAAGGCTTGGGGCGGGTGCATTGCCTGGTCAACAGCGCGGCCATCTACCCGCGTAAGGACATCTTCGAGATCACTGACGACGAGTGGGACCTGGAGAACGCCGTCAACATCAAGGGTACCTACCACATGATGGTCGCCGCCGCGCGCCACATGCAGCAGTACGTGGCGGCCCCGGCGGTGACCGGGCGTATCGTCAACGTGACGTCGGTGGATGCCTTCAAGGCCCACCCGCAAAACGCCCACTATGCCGCCACCAAGGCAGCGGTGGTAAGCCTGACCAAATCGTTTGCCCAGGCCTGTGCCAAGGACCAGATCCTGGTCAACTCGGTAGCCCCGGCCGGTTTTGCCACCGAGCGCGCCAAACAGCTGGGCTTCCTCGGCGAGCTGGCGGCAGCCAACCCGCTGGGCCGTGCTGCGGAACCGGCAGAAATCGCCGAGTGGATCGTGATGATGGGCAGCAGCCGCAACAGCTACGCCACCGGTGAAAACGTGATTGTCAGCGGGGGCTACATCTATGCCTGAAGCCGCATTTCCTGAGGGCTACCAGCGCGCGCTGGTGACCGGGGCTACCAGCGGTATCGGCAAGGCCATCGTACTGGCGCTGCGTGATGCCGGCCTGCAAGTGATTGCCGTGGGGCGCAGCGCTGAGGCGTTGGCCGAGCTGGCTGGCGAGCCGGGTGTGACCACCTTGCAGGCGGATGTGCGTGATTACCGTTCGCTGGCTGCTGCGCTGGAAGGGCAAGCGGTGGATGTGCTGGTCAATAACGCGGGCATTCTGTCCACCCGGGCGGCATTCCAGGACATCGACGAAGCCGAAATCGACAACATGCTCGACATCAACCTCAAGGCGCCGTTGCACCTGGCGCGCCAGGTGCTGCCAGGCATGGTCGAGCGGGGCAGGGGGCACCTGTTCTTCATTGGCTCCAGTGCTGGTCGAGCGCCGCACCCGGGTGCAGCGGTGTACGGCGCGTCCAAGGCCGGGGTCAGCCTGTTCTGCGATGCCTTGCGCTGTGACCTGTTGGGCAGCGGCGTGCGAGTGACCGAGATTGCTCCGGGTCGGGTGCAGACACAGCTGTACAAGACTGCCATGGGCATGCAGGCGGCAGGCAGTGAGCTGTATGACGGTTATGAGTCGATCCAGCCGGAAGATATCGCCCAGCTGTTGCTGGCGGCGCTGAAGATGCCGCGGCAGGTGGATGTGTCGCGGTTGGAGGTATTCCCTACTGCGCAGGCGGTGGGTGGCGGGCGGATGGTCAAGACGGCGGGCTGATCCGACGGTTCTATCGCCTGTACCGGCCTCTTCGCGGGCACGCCCGCTCCGAAAGGATCACCACTGGTCCACAGGCACCACAGTACCTGTGGGAGCGGACGTGCCCGCGAAGAGGCCAGTGCAGGCAATGCAGTTTTGAGTAAATAGGTGCTTGACCACCTGTAAGACAACATATAACTTACATTAAGACTGCTTCAGCCGGTCGAGACAACTACAAAGCATTGCAGGGGATATGACGATGACTGCGACATCATGCCGGGTCGGCGTGGACATAGGCGGCACCTTCACCGATATCGCGCTGGACGTGAATGGCGTGCTGCATTCGACCAAGATCCTGACCGACTACGAGCTGCCTGAACGGGCCATCCTCACCGGCGTGCGCCAGGTGGTGGAGCAGGCGGGCCTGGCACTGTCGGACATCGACCAGTTGATCCATGGCACCACCTTGGCCACCAACGCCCTGATCGAGCGCCGTGGCGCGCGCACCGCCTTCATCACTACCGAAGGCTTCCGGGACACCCTGGAAATGCGCACCGAAAACCGTTTCGAGCAGTACGACATCAACATCGCCCTGCCGCCGCCACTGATCGATCGTGACCACCGCTACACCCTGCGTGAGCGCCTGAATGTCAAAGGCCAGGTACTGATCGCCCCTGCGCAGGCCGAGATCGATGCCCTGGTCGAGCGCATTGCCGAAGGCAACTACGAAAGCGTGGCCATTGGCTTCATTCACAGCTACGTCAACGGTGCTCACGAACGCCAGTTGCGCGATGCCCTGCAGGCGCGACTGCCGCAGTTGTCGATTTCCATTTCCAGCGAAGTCTCGCCGCAGATGCGTGAGTTCGAGCGCTTCAACACCGTGTGTGCCAATGCTTACGTCAAACCGCTGATCAAGTCTTACCTGGACCGCCTGGTGGTGACCCTCAAACAGGAAGGCGCCCATTGCCCGGTGTTCATGATTCACTCCGGTGGCGGCATCATCTCGGTGCAAAGCGCCGCTGAGTTCCCGGTCCGTCTGGTGGAGTCCGGTCCGGCTGGTGGCGCCATCTTTGCGGCCGACATCGCCCGCCGCTACCAGCTGGAGAACGTGCTGTCGTTCGACATGGGTGGCACCACGGCGAAAATCTGCCTCATCGAAGACCAGGTACCGAAAACCGCGAAAACCTTCGAGGTTGCCCGTACCTACCGCTTCAAGAAGGGCAGCGGCATGCCGATTTCCATCCCGGTGGTGGAAATGGTCGAAATCGGTGCTGGCGGCGGCTCCATCGCCAGCCTCGACAGCATGCGCCAGATCCGCGTGGGCCCGCACAGTGCGGCCTCCGAGCCTGGCCCGGCCTGTTACGGCCGTGGTGGCCTGGAGCCGACCATCACCGACGCCAACCTGCTGCTCGGCCGCCTGGATGCAGACAACTTCGCCGGTGGCGCGCTGCGTTTGTCCACCGACAACGCGGCCAACGCCATGGCCCGGGTCATCGGCCAGCCGCTGGGCATGCAGGCCGTCACCGCAGCGTTTGGCGTGTGCGAAGTGGTTGACGAGAACATGGCCAACGCCGGCCGTGTGCATGCGGTGGAAAGCGGCAAGGACATTGCCGACTACACCATGATCACCTTTGGCGGTGGCGGCCCGCTGCACGCTGCACGGCTGTGCGAGAAGATGGGTGTGGCACGCTTTATCGTCCCGGCGGGTGCTGGCGTGGGCTCGGCGATCGGCTTCCTGCGTGCGCCATTCGGTTACGAGGCCGTACGCAGTGCGTTCGTACGCTTGTCCGAGTTCGAGGCCGCGCAGGTCAATGACCTGATCGACGAGATGAAAGCCGAATCGCTGGGCTTCCTGCGCCAGGGCATGCCGATCGGTGAGCCGGACATGGACTGCACCGCGTTCATGCGTTATGTGGGCCAGGGCTGGGAAATCCCGGTTGCCTTGCCATTCAAAGCCTTCAGCGCTGCCGACACGCTAGAGTTCAAGGCCCGCTTCGAAGCAGCCTACACCCGCTTCTTTGGCCGCCCCATCGAAGGGCCGGACATCGAGATCGTCAGCTGGTCGGTCAAGGCCAGTTCGCCCCTGCCACCCGTCACGCAGATTGAGGAAGTGGGCGCCGCCTACCGCGCCCATGAAATTTCCCGCCGCCAGGTGTTCGACGTGGCCGCCGGTGGTTTTGTCGAAGCCGGCATCCACCCACGCGAAGAGCTGCAAGTCGGTGCCCGTGTCGACGGCCCGGCGGTCATCGTCGAGCGCGAAACCTCGACCTTCGTCACCTCCAATTTCACCGCCACGGTCCAGCCAGACGGCTGCCTGCTGGTCGTGCGCCGCTAACGCCTGAATTCGGAAGCCAGAACCATGAGCGATACGTTGATCGACATTCAAATGCAGGTGATGTGGAACCGCCTGGTCTCGGTGGTCGAAGAGCAGGCCCTGACCCTGATTCGCACGGCCTTCTCCACCAGTGTGCGCGAAGCCGGCGACCTGTCCGCCGGGGTGTTCGACCGCGCCGGCAACATGCTGGCCCAGGCCGTCACCGGCACCCCTGGCCATGTGAACACCATGGCTGAGGCGGTGGTGCACTTCATCAATGACATCGGCGAGGACAACATTTTCGAAGGCGATGTCTACGTGACCAACGACCCGTGGAAGGGCACTGGCCACCTGCACGACATCACCATCGTTTCGCCGTCCTTCTACAAGGGCAAGCTGATCGGCTATTTCGCCAGTACTGCCCACGTGGTCGATATCGGTGGCCGGGGCTTCGGCCCCGATGCCCGTGAAGTGTACGAAGAAGGCCTGTTCATCCCGATCATGAAGTTGTTCGAGCGCGGCAAGGTCAACCGCGATCTGATCAACATCCTGCGCAACAACGTGCGTGAGAACGACCGGGTAGTGGGCGACTTCTATGCGTTGTCGGCGTGCAACGAAACTGGCCACAAGCGCCTGCTGGACATGCTCGAAGAGTTCAAGCTGGACGACCTGGAGTACATCGGCGGGTTCATCCTCGAACACAGCCGTCGCGCTACCCTGGAGTGCTTCAAGTCGCTGCCCCACGGCACCTACAGCAACAGCATGACCCTCGACGGCTACGATGTGCCGGTAACCCTGGCGGTCACCATCACTGTTGGCCCCGACGGTATCAAGAGCGACTTTACCGGCACTTCTGGCATGAGCCAGTTCGGCATCAACGTGCCGCTGGGCTACGCCAAGGCTTATGCCTGCTATGGCCTCAAGTGCATCGTCGCACCGGAAATCCCGAACAACACCGCTTCGCTGGCGCCCTTCGAAGTCACCGCGCCTGAAGGCTGCATCCTCAATGCCAAGCACCCGGCGCCGGTGTCGGTGCGCCATGTGCTGGGCCATTTCGTGCCCGACCTGGTGCTCGGCGCGCTGCACAAGTGCCTGCCAGGCAAAGTGCCGGCCGAGGGTGCCAGCGCCCTGTGGAACCTGCACCTGAGCGTGCGTCCGCTGGAGAGCAACCCCAACGGCCGCAATGCCGAGATGCTGATGTTCAACAGCGGCGGCATGGGTGCCCGCTCGACGATGGATGGCCTGAGCGCCACGGCGTTCCCCAGCGGCGTACACACCATGCCGGTGGAAGCCACCGAACACGCCGGCCCGGTCGTGGTATGGCGCAAGGAACTGCGTGAAGGCTCCGGTGGTGCTGGCCAGTTGCGCGGTGGCCTGGGCCAGGAAATCGAAGTGTCGGCGGCCGAAGGCTACAGCTTGCGCTTCAGTGCCATGTTCGACCGTATCCAGTACCCGGCACGCGGCCTGGAGGGTGGCAAGGAGGGCGCCCAAGGCTTCGTTGGCCTGGATGACGGCAGCGTGCTGCGCGGCAAAGGCCAGCAATTCGTACCCGCTGAGCGCCGCCTGGTGCTGCGCCTGCCCGGGGGCGGTGGTTATGGCGACCCGCGCCAGCGCGACCGCAAGCAGGTTGAGCGCGATGTACGTGCCGGTTACATCAGCGCCGAGCAGGCACGTAACGACTACGGCTTTGACGCCGCTCAGGAGCGCTAGAGGATGGACGTGCAAAGCAGCCGCGTGCGCGCGGTAAAAAGCTCGCCAAGCATGGCCGTGTCGGTACTGGCCAAGCAGATGCTGGCCAAGGGCGAACCGGTCATCAACCTGGCACTCGGCGAGCCGGATTATAACGTACCGGCCCACGTGATCGAAGCCGCCCACCAGGCGATGCTTGCGGGTAACAACCACTACACCGGGCCCAACGGTCTGGAGGTGTTGCGCCAGGCCATCGTCGACAAGTTTGCCCGGGAAAACGACCTGGTCTACGGCCTGGACGAAATCTGCGTAGGCAACGGTGCCAAGCAGCTGTTGTTCAACGCCTTTCTGGCCACGCTCGAACCGGGCGACGAGGTCATCACCCCGGCGCCGTACTGGGTGTCGTACACCGACATGGCCATGCTCAACGATGGTGTGCCCAAGGTTATCCCTTGCGGGGCCGAGCAGGGGTTCAAGCTCAAGCCCGAGCAGCTGGAAGCGGCCATTACCCCGCGCACACGCTGGGTGATGCTCAACTCGCCGAACAACCCGAGCGGGGCGATCTTCACCCGTGAAGAGTTCGCCGCGTTGGGCAAGGTGCTGGCGCGCCACCCGAACGTGCTGATCATCTCCGACGAGATCTACGAGCACATTGTGCTGGGCGATCAGCCGTTCGTGTCGTTCGTCACTGCTTGCCCGCAACTGCGTGAGCGCACCTTGCTGATCAACGGCGTGTCCAAGGCCTATGCCATGACCGGCTACCGCCTGGGTTACGCCGCCGGGCCGAAAGACCTGGTCGTAGCCATGAACAAGACCCAGTCACAGACCACCACCTGCCCGTCGAGCATTTCGCAACTGGCCGCCGTGGCGGCGCTGAACGGGCCGCAGGACTTCGTGCGGGAGGCCAACCGTGAATACCAGGCGCGTGGCGCGCTGGTGGTGCAAGGCTTGGCGCAGATCCCGGGCTTGCAGCTGCAGATGCCGCAGGGCGCGTTCTATGCCTTCCCCGAGGTAGGTGCCTTCATCGGCAAGCGCACCCCGGATGGCCAGGTCATTGGCAACGATGCCGACCTGTCGGCCTACCTGTTGCGGGTCGGCAAAGTCGCGACTGTGCCGGGCTCGGCGTTTGGCCTGGAACCCTACATTCGTCTGTCGTTCGCCACGTCGCGGCAGGAACTGGAACAAGCCCTGGGGCAGTTGCGCGACGCGTTCGCGGCGCTGTCCTGAGCCCATCAAGCAATCGAGGTAACACATGAGCAAGCCTTTCAAACGCCTGCTGATCACCGGCGCCGCCGGACGCCTGGGCAGCGTGCTGCGCAAGCACCTGGCCGCCTTCGCCGACGAGTTGCGCCTGACCGACATCGCCGACATGGGCCACGCTGCGCCCCATGAACAGTTGGTGCGCTGCGACCTGGCCAACTTCGACGATGTGCTGCCGCTGACCGAAGGGGTTGACGCCATCGTTCATGCCGGTGGCGTACCGGTGGAGGACACCTTCGAGAAAATCCTCAACGGCAACATCGTCGGCACCTACAACATTTACGAAGCCGCGCGGCGCAACGGTGTGAAGCGTGTGGTGTACACCAGCTCCAACCACGCCATCGGCTTCTATGACCGCACCGAGACCATCGATGCCACCGCCGCGCATCGCCCCGACAGCCTGTATGGCGTCAGCAAGTGCTTTGCCGAAGACCTGGGCCGCTACTACTGGGACAAGTTCGCCATCGAGTCGGTCAACCTGCGCATCGGTTCGTCGTTCCCCGAGCCGCTGGACCGGCGCATGCTCGCCACCTGGCTATCGTTCGACGACTTCGCCCAGCTCACCGAGCGCTCACTGTTGGCGCCACGGGTCGGACACATGATCGTCTATGGCATGTCGGCCAACCGCGAAAGCCTGTGGGACAACCGCCTGGCCTCATCGATCGGCTATGTGCCCAAGGACAGCGCCGACGACTACCGCGACAAGGTCCTGGCCAAGCACCCGCCACTGCACCCGAATGAACCCGCTGCACGTTACCACGGCGGCAACTTCGCCGGCGCCGGCCATTTCGAAGACCCGAAATAACGCCCACATCAGAAGAGAGCTAATTCCATGGCTTCCACCGCTAAACAACAGAATTACGATGTGGTGATCGTCGGCGGCGCGGTCAACGGCAGCGCCACCGCCTACTTCCTGGCCAACAACCCGGACTTCAAGGGGTCGGTGCTGGTCATCGAGCGCGACTGGACCTACAACAAGTCGGCCACCGCGTTGTCCAGCAGTTCGATCCGTCAGCAGTTTTCCAACCCGATCAACATTGAAATCTCCAGGTTCGGCGCCGAATTCGTGCGCAACTTCCCCGACGTGATGGAAGTGGATGGCGACCGCCCGGATCTGGCCTTTCACGAAAATGGCTATCTGTTCCTTGGCGACGACAAGGGCTATGAAGTGCTGCGCCGCCTGCACGATACCCAGGTGTCTCACGGCGCGGATGTGCACCTGCTCGATCCCGAGCAGCTCCAGCGCAAGTTTCCCTGGGTGAACATCGACCGCCTCGCTGGCGCCAGTTATGGCCAGAGTGGAGAAGGCTGGTTCGACAGCCTTGGCATGCTCAACGGCTTCCGCCGCAAGGCGCGTTCCATGGGCATCGAGTACATCGAGAACGAGGTGGTGGGTATCCAGCGCGAAGGTGATCGCATTACCGGCGTTCAACTGGCCAGCGGCGAGCGTATCGGCTGCGGCCTGTTGGTGAACTGTGCCGGTACTCGCGGCACCAAGGTCGCGCGCATGGCGGGCCTGGATATTCCGGTCGAGCCACGGCGCCGCTCGCTGTTCGTGTTCGACTGCCGTACCCCGCTGGAAGGCACCGTGCCACTGACCATCGACCCGACCGGGGTGTTCTTCCGCCCCGAAGGCAAGTTCTACCTGGGCGGCACCTACCCTAAAAACGACCCGGAAGTGGACTTTGAAGACTTCGACGTGTTGCACGAGGAGTTTGACGAAGAGGTGTGGCCGATTCTTGCCGAGCGGGTGCCCGCGTTCGAGGGCATCAAAGTGGTCAACTATTGGGCCGGGCACTACGACTTCTGTGTGCTCGACCACAACGCCATCGTGGGCCCGCATAACGAAGTGAGCAACTTCCTGTTTTGCAACGGCTTCAGCGGGCACGGCCTGCAGCAGGCACCGGCCATTGGCCGCGGGCTGTCCGAGCTGATCACCTATGGCGGCTACCGCTCGCTCGACCTGGGCGCGCTGAGCTACCAGCGGGTGATCGACAACAAGCCGTTCCTGGAAGACTCGGTTATCTGACCGCAGCGCCTGAGGGAGAACAACAATGAGCAACTCCGAAGTGAAGCGCAGTGGCGGCCAGGTACTGGTCGATGCCCTACGGGTGAATGGTGTCGAGCGTGCGTTCTGTGTGCCGGGTGAAAGCTACCTGGCGGTGCTCGATGCGCTGCATGATGTGCAGGACGAAATCGACCTCATCGTCTGTCGCCAGGAGGGTGGTGCCGCCTACATGGCCGAGGCCTACGGCAAGTTGACCGGCAAGCCGGGCATCTGCTTCGTTACCCGTGGCCCAGGCGCCACCAACGCCTCTGTAGGCGTGCACACCGCCTTCCAGGACTCCACGCCGATGCTGCTGTTCATCGGCCAGGTGGCCCGCGACCAGATTGAACGCGAAGCCTTCCAGGAAGTGGACTACCGGCGCATGTTCGGCCAGATGGCCAAGTGGGTGGTACAGATCGACGATGCCGTACGCATTCCCGAACTGGTCAACCAGGCCTTCCAGCGCGCCATCAGCGGCCGCCCCGGGCCTGTGGTGATCGCCTTGCCGGAAGACATGCTGACGGACGTGGTACAGGTAGCCGATGCCCGCCCGGCCCAGCGTGTCGAAGCCGCCCCGGCGCCGCAGGCGCTGGGCGAACTGCAGGCGCTGCTGGCCAAGGCCAAGCGGCCACTGGTAATTGCCGGTGGCGGTGGTTGGAACGCCCAGGCGGTGGCCGACCTGAAGCGCTTCGTGCAGGCGCAGCATTTGCCGCTGGCAGCGTCATTCCGCTGCCAGGACCTGTTCGACAACACCGACCCGCACTATGCCGGCGACCTTGGCCTGGCTGCCGGCCCGGTATTGGTCGATGCAGTGAAGCGATCTGACTTGTTGATCGTGGTAGGCGCACGTCTGGGCGAAATGACCACGGGCGGTTACGCGCTGGTCGACATCCCGACACCAAAACAGGCACTGGTGCATGTGCACGCCAGCGCCGAAGAAATTGGCCGCGTCTACCAACCGACCCTGGGCATCAATGCCGGCCCGGCGAGCTTCCTGAACCAGGCCGCCACCTTGCCCGCCGTGCGCCCGGCGGCGTTCACCGACTGGGTCGCCAGCCTGAACAGCGGCTACCGGGGCAACTTCGAAACCCCGCGTTCGCCGGGTGATGTGCAGATGAGCGAAGTGATCGCCTGGCTGAACAAGACCTTGCCGGCCGATAGCATCCTTACCTGCGGTGCCGGTAACTACACCGGTTGGGTGCACCGTGGCTACCAGCACCGCGTATTCCGTACGCTGCTCGGGCCTACCAACGGCTCCATGGGGTACGGCGTGCCGGCAGCAGTAGCAGCCAAGTTGACCTACCCGCAGCGCACGGTAGTGGCGTTTGCCGGCGACGGTTGCTTCCTGATGAATGGCCAGGAGCTGGCCACGGCGGCGCACTACGACGCCCGGGTGATCACGGTGGTGGTCAACAACGGCATGTACGGCACCATCCGCATGCACCAGGAGCGTACTTACCCGGGCCGGGTCTCTGGCACCCAACTGCATAACCCGGACTTTGCCGCCCTGGCCCGCGCCTATGGGCTGCACGGTGAAACGGTCACTCGCACTGAGGACTTCGCCGCCGCCTTCGAGCGTTGCCAGGCGTCCGGCAAGCCGGCGCTGATCGAGGTGCAGGTCGACCCTGAAGCCCTGACCCCGCGCATGACCCTCAGTCAGATCCGCGAAAAGGCCCTGCAGGCCAAACGCTGACTCACCTCAGGTGGGGCGCGGTCCGGCCCCACCTTTTTCATTCTTCGAACGAGCCAATCGACATGAACCTTGCCGATCGTGATCTGCTGCGTGAAGTTTGCTATATCGATGGACAATGGCTGGCCGCTGACAGCGGCCAGCGCATTGCCGTGACCAACCCGGCCACAGGCGAAGTGCTCGGCCATGTGCCGCGCATGGGCGCAGATGAGACCCGCCGCGCCATCACCGCCGCCGAGCGCGCGTTGCCGGCGTGGCGGGCGCTGACCGCCAAGGAGCGCGCAGCCCGGCTGCAAGCCTGGTTCCGCGAAATCCTTGCCCACCAGGAAGACCTGGCGCGCATCATGACCGCTGAACAAGGCAAGCCGTTGGCCGAATCCCGTGGCGAAATTGCCTTTGCCGCGGCCTATGTGGAGTTCTATGCCGAGGAAGGCAAGCGCATTTACGGCGATGTGATTCCTTCGCCGAACGGTGACCGGCGCTTGATCGTGACCAAAGAGCCGATCGGCGTCTGCGCGGCCATCACGCCGTGGAACTTCCCGGCAGCGATGATCACGCGCAAGGCGGCGCCGGCCCTGGCGGCTGGCTGCACGTTGGTGCTCAAGCCCGCTTCGCAAACACCATTCAGTGCGCTGGCGCTTTGTGTGCTGGCCGAGCGTGCCGGCATTCCGGCGGGTGTCTTAGCGTGGTCACCGGTGACTCGGCAGCCATCGGCGGCGAGCTGACGGCCAGTCCGACGGTGCGCAAGCTGTCATTCACCGGCTCGACGCCCATCGGCATCCAGTTGTTGCAGCAGTCGGCGGCGACGGTGAAGAAGGTGACCATGGAATTGGGGGGCAACGCCCCGTTCATCGTGTTCGACGATGCCGACCTCGAAATGGCGGTGGAAGGTGCGCTGATCGCCAAGTTCCGTAACAGCGGCCAGACCTGCGTGTGTGCCAACCGTTTCTACATCCAGGACGGCATCTACGAGCGTTTCGTGGCGCGTTTTGCCGAACGGGTGGGGGAATTGGTAGTTGGGCAGGGTGATGCGCCTGGCACACAGGTCGGGCCGATGATCGATGGGCGTGCGGCCAGTGGTGTCGAGCGGCTGGTGGGCGAGGCTGTGGAGGCCGGAGCGAGGGTGGTGGCGGGTGGGCGCCGGCACGCCTTGGGCGAGGCCTTCTTCGAGCCGACCTTGCTGGCGGATGTCACACCGGGCATGCGTGTGGCGCGAGAGGAAATCTTCGGGCCGGTAGCGCCGATCTTCCGCTTCAGCAGCGAGCAGGACGTGATTGCCCAGGCCAATGACACCGAGTTCGGGCTGGCCTGCTACCTGTATGCCCGGGACGTCGGGCGCATCTGGCGCGTATCCGAAGCGCTGGAGTACGGGATGGTCGGGGTTAACGTCGGTGTGGTGGCGACCGAGGTGGCGCCGTTTGGTGGGGTGAAAGCGTCGGGGTTGGGCCGGGAAGGCTCGCGGTACGGGATCGAGGACTATCTGGAGCTCAAGTATGTGTGCCTTGGGCTTTGAATCGTGCCTGAAAAGCTGAGCGCCTCTGTGCCGGCCTCGCGGTTTTACCCGCGAAATGGCCGGCGCAGGCGCTGCAAGGTGCTGTCGGCACGCTGGTGATGCTGGAGCAGCGGGCGTCTACCTGAGGGCATTGTGACCAGCCACGTTAATTTTTTCTGCCAACCCGGCAGAACCCCTCGCCGCACTCTACACTCCTGCCAAGATGGACCAGGGCTATTGGCCACCATTCGGCCCCTCTCGCTGCCTGCGAATGGCTTCGGCCCGCATGATCGTTCTGGCTGCTCCCTCAATTTGCCTCACATGGAGTACCTGGGATGGGCTGCGTGTCGACGGGGCGTGATACCGGTAGGACCGGGCGTGGCATTTCACTGCAATGGCTGGTGGCGCTGGCCATCGTGCTGGGCATGCTGCTGCTGGGTGCCGCCCTGGCCTGGCAGGGTTATCGCGGTATCCGCCAGACCCTGGTAGCCGCCGCCGGCGATACAGCCCAGCAGGTGGGCAAGACCATCGACGAACGCGCCCGGCGCCTGATCGACCCGGTGCAAAGCAGCATCCGCCTGCTTGCCCACAACCCTGCTGCGCATACCCAGGCGCAGCGCCTGGATAGGCTGCCGCAACTGGTCGAAACGCTAAATGCCAACCGCATGCTCAGTGCCGCCTACATGGGCTACCCCAGCGGCGATTTCCTGTTGGTGCGCCGGCTGCGTGACCCGCAGCTGCTGCAGCGTTTCGCCGCGCCGCCGGGCACGGTGTTTCTGGTGCAGCGTGTCAGCCGTGGCGAGGGCGGGGTGGTGCAGGGCGAGTGGCGCTACTACGACCAGGCCTTGAACCTGTTGCGGGCCCAGGCCAAACCCGAATACCGCTACGACCCGCGTACACGCCCGTGGTTCGCCGAAGCCAGTGCGCAGCCCGCCACTGTGCTGACGCCGCCGTACGTGTTCTTCACTACCCGCGAAATAGGCGTGACCCTGGCGCAGCGCAGCGTTGACGGAGAAACGGTGATCGGCATGGATGTTTCGGTCAACGACCTGGCCAGCGAAACCCAGGGCTTGCGCATCACCCCCGGCACCGAAATTGCCGTGCTCGACGACCAGGGCAATGTTGTGGCCTACCCGGACTTGCAGCGGGTGATCGTGCATGAAGGGCAGGGCGTGCGCCTGTCGCGACTCAGCGAGCTGGACATCGCAAGCCTGCAGCACCTGTACGCTGACCTGCCGTCAGGCACGCAGGCACAGCCATACCAGGTGGACGGCCAGACCTGGTATGGCATGCGCATTCCGCTGACCAGCCTGGCCGGGCAGGATCTGCAGGTGTTGATTGCCGTGCCGGGCCATGAGCTGCTGGCCGGTGCGCGCAAGGTGTTGTTCGAGCAGTTGCTCTGGACCTTGGCGTTGATGGCCGTGCTGCTGGTGCTTGGCGGTGTGCTCGGTCGGCGTATCGTCCGCCCGCTGAAGGTGCTGGCTGAACAGGTGCAGGGCTTGGCCAGCTTTGATTTCAGCCGCGAAGTGGGGGTGAAATCGCAGGTGTCCGAAGTACGAGAGCTGAGCCAGGTATTGAGCCGCATGGCTGGCACCATTCGCGGTTTCCAGGCCATTACCCTCACGCTCAGCCGCGAGCGCGACCTGGCGCGTATGCTCGACGGCGTCCTGGCTCACCTGGTGCACGCTGCCGGGGTCGAGGCCGGTGTGGTGTACTTGTTCGACGCCGAGCACACGCTGCTGCGCCTGGCCGCCGCCTGCCGGGGTGAGCAATACCCCGGCGAGCTTGCCGTGGATGAAGGTGCCCGGTGCACGCTGGCCGCTGCGGTGACGCAGGCCCTCGGCCTGGACGAGCGCAGCCAGGCCGTGGTGCTGAAAGACCGTAGCCAGGCGCTGCTGGGCATTCTGGTGCTGCAACTGGATGAGGCGCAGGCGCGCGACCAGCTGGGCGAACCGTTCCGGCAATTTGTCGAAGAGCTTTCTGGCGTGGCGGCAGTGGCCATCGAGACACGCCAGCTGGCCGAAGCCCAGCAACGCCTGATGGATGCCATGATCAAGTTGCTGGCCGACGCCATCGATGCCAAGAGCCCCTATACCGGCGGCCACTGCGAGCGTGTGCCGCAACTGGCGCAGATGCTGCTGGACCAGGTGGTGAATGCCGACAGCGGCCCCTATGCCAGCTTCAGCATGACTGAAGCCGAACGCTACGAATTTCGCGTAGCGGCCTGGCTGCACGACTGCGGCAAGGTCACCAGCCCTGAGTACGTGGTGGACAAGCCGACCAAGCTGGAGACCCTGTACAACCGTATTCATGAAGTACGCATGCGTTTTGAAGTGCTGTGGCGTGATGCCGAGCTGGCCTACTGGCGAGGCCTGGCCAGCGGCGCCGACCCGCAGGTGCTGCAAGCCGCGCTAGTCCATAGCCAGGCCCAGCTGCAGGATGACTTCGCCTTTGTCGCCCAGGCCAACATCGGCGGCGAGTCCATGCAGGATGCCGATATCGAACGCCTGCAGCAGATCAGCCAGCAGCGCTGGCAGCGCCACTTCGACAACCGCCTGGGCATCTCCCGCGATGAGGCGCAGCGCTATACCGGCGTACCGCAACCCGCGCTGCCGGTAGAAGAATCGCTGCTGGCCGACCGCCCCGAGCATCGTGTGCCCTGGGGCGAGCGCAAACCCCCGGTGACCAAGGGCGACCCGTGTAACCGATGGGGCTTCGACATGCGCCTGCCAGCCCACGCCAGCAACCACGGCGAGCTGTATAACCTGTCGATCCGGCGCGGCACGCTGAATGACGAGGAGCGTTTCAAGATCAACGAGCACATCGTGCAAACCATCATCATGCTCAGCTCGCTGCCGTTTCCACGTCAGATGAGACGCGTACCGGCCATCGCCGGCAACCACCATGAAAAGCTGGATGGTAGCGGCTACCCACGCCGGCTGGGTGAGCATGACCTGGGCATTGCCGAGCGAGTCATGGCCATTGCCGACATATTTGAAGCACTGACGGCGGCCGACCGGCCTTACAAGCCGCCGAAGACGTTGTCCGAATCGGTGAAGATCCTGGTGTTCATGGCCCGTGACCGGCACATCGACGGGCAACTGCTGGAGTTGTTCCTCAGCACCGGGGTGTACCGCCAGTATGCCGAGCTGTTCCTGCGTGCCGAGCAGATCGACGAGGTGGATGTGCCGTACTGGCTGGCGCAGATGCGCTGCCCGGCCTGAGTGCTAGCGCGAACCCAGGCGCTTGTACATGGTGGTACGGGAAATACCCAGCGCCTTGGCGGCAGCACTGACATTGCCCTCATGGGCCAGCAAGGCGCGCTCGATCACGTCCTGGGTGGCGTCTGAAAGCGAGCGCGGCGCCGCGACCGGCTGGCCTTGCAGGTCTTCTGGCAGGTGCTGCGCACCTATGCTGGGCTCACCCGGGGCCAGCACCCCGACCAGCCGTGCCACGTTCTCCAGTTGCCGCAGGTTGCCCGGCCAGTGGTAGGCCAGCAGCCGACGCCTGGCCTCGGCCTGCAGCGGCGCAAAGCCCGGACGCTGGAAAAAGGCTTCGATCAGTTGTTGTTTATCCAGGCGCTGTTCCAAACCGGGCAGGCTGACACGCAGGCCGTCCAGGCGGTAGAACAGGTCTTCGCGAAAACCTCCGTTGGCTACCAGCGCGCCAAGGTCTTTGTGGGTGGCTGCGACAATGTGTGCCTTGAAGGGCGCTGCCGTGGTGCTGCCAATGCGGGTGACCTGCCGTTCCTGCAGTGCCCGCAGCAACCGGCTTTGCAGGGCCAGCAGCATGTCGCCAATTTCGTCGAGCAGCAGGATACCGTCCCCGGCTGACTCCAGCAGGCCCATGGCACCCCCTTTGCGGGCGCCAGTGAAGCTGCCTTCGGTATAGCCGAACAGCTCGGCTTCGATCAGGCTTTCGGGCAGGGCCGCGCAGTTGATCGCAACGAACGGGGCCTGAGGGCAGCAGTGGGCATGCAGGGTTTTGGCGAACACTTCCTTGCCGGAACCGGTTGGCCCACCTCACTCATACGCCTGCACCCCGGCAATGTGCCGCCCGGCCACATAGCCAAAGGTCAGCGCTGGCCCCAGGTTGATGCCGCCCGACGGGTACCAGCCACCAAACACACTGGCCATGTCGGTACCCGCCGCATACAGGCCTGCGATGGGTTGCCCGGCTTCATTCAGCACCCGGGCACTGCCGTCGGTGCGCAACCCGGCAAAGGTACCAAAGCAGCCGGGTTGCACCTTCACTGCATAGAACGGCCCGTGTTCGATGGGCGCCACGCACGGGTTGGGGCCCTTGTGCTGCGGGTCACCCTGTTTGCGGTTGAACGGCGTGGAGCCACGGCCAAATGCCGGGTCCTGGCCATCTCGTGCATGTTTGTTGAAGTCGCTGACCGTGGCACGCAACCCGGCCGGTTCGATGCCACAGGCGTCCGCCAGCGCTTCAAGCGTGACACCCCGCTTGAGATAACCGCTGCGCACATGCGGCCACACCGGAAGGGGTGCCGGGCGGGCATAGCCCAGGCCGTAGCGGCGCAAGAAGCGATGATCGCACACCAACCACGAGCACACTTCCTCACCCTGCGGGACTGCCGCGACCATGGCTGATACATAGTCGTAATAGCCATGCGCTTCATTGACAAAGCGCTTGCCGTTGGCCAGCACGCCGATGATGCCTGGCTTGCCGCGCTCGATAATGTGTGGGAAGTGGCCGATGCTGCCATCGCGATGCGGCACGCGCGAAACCGGCGCCCAGGCCACCGGCGATTTCAGGTTGGTGGCCACCACGCCGCCGGCCGCCTCGCCAAGGCGCAGCCCGTCACCGGAACACCCCTGTGGCGGCAGGGCCAGGTTGTCGTGGCCGCTGGCATCGCGCGGGAACAGCTGCTGGCGCCGGGCGCTGTCGTTGGGGAAGCCACCTGCTGCAAGCACCACGGCCTTGGCGCGTATCTGTCGCTCGCCCTGCGGCGTGGCCACCCGAGCCCCGCACACTCGGCCATCTTCGACCAGCAGGCTTTTGGCCGGCGCCGATTCCTGCAGGTGCACACCCAGGTCCTGTGCCGATTTGGCCAGCCGCGCCACCAGTGCCACGCCGTTGACCAGGTGCATCGCCCGACCATACCGCGCCAGGTGATACAGGTGACGGCCAAAACGCTTGCATACGTGCAGCAGTGCCTTGGGCGAACGGGTCATGTTGAGGAAGGCCGCCAGGTCGGCACCGGCCATGATCGGCATGCCCATGAACGAGGTTTCGCGCAGGGTCTTGCGCAGGCGTGGCAGCAAGGCACCCACCTCGCGGGCATCATACGGCGCCGCGATCACCTGGTGCCCGCCCTGGGCTGCGCCCGGCGTGTCGCCATGCATGTCCGGGATGCCGTTGCCGTCGGCAAACTGCAACGCCGTATGTTTCTCGAAGAACGCCACCATGTGCGGGCAAGCCTCAAGGAAGGCATCGACGCGCTCGGCGTTGTAGTGGGTTCCCAGTTCATGGCGCAGGTAAGTTCGCGGCTGCTCGATGTCCTCCACGATGCCGGCCCGCTGTGCCAGCGGGTTACGTGGCACCCAGGCCCAGCCGCCGGACCAGGCGGTGGCACCGCCAAACACGGGCTCCTTCTCTACCACGATCACCCTCTGCCCATGCCAGGCCGCCGTCACGGCCGCAGCCAGCCCGGCGGCGCCGGAGCCTATGACCAGTACATCGTATTCGGTATCCAGAGCAGCTGAGGGCATCGCGGTGTTCCTGTGTTGTTATTAGAACAAGGTTCCACATTTTTATCGGCGCCGTCTTTACCCGCAAGGGCATGGCAGCCCGCGCAGTCAACAACTGGGCGATAACCGGACACTTCAGCGCGACTTCGCTGCGGCCGGTATCGCTCATGTGGAATCATCTTCTAGAATCGGCAAAAAAATCAGGGACCTGTAGTCATGGCTGGTAGTCAGATCGAACGCGCCTTCAGTCTTGTAGAAACCCTTACCGGCGAACCCTCGGGGCTGCCGTTGCAAACCCTGGCCGAGCGCCTGGACATTCCCAAAAGCGCCACCCACCGCATGCTCACCGAGCTGGTGCGGCTCGGCTACGTGCGGCAGAACCGCGACAACAGCCGTTACCAACTGTCTGCCAAACTGGTGGCCTTGGGGTTTCGCTACCTGTCGAGCAACGGTGCCGACATCATTCAGCCGATTCTCGACCGCCTGGCCCAGGACAGTGGTGAGCTGGTGCGCCTTGGCGTGATCGACGGTGCCCGCCAGACCTGGATCGCCAAGTCTCAGGGCGCCCGTTCCGGGCTGCGCTACGACCCCGACATGGGCCGCGATGCGCCGCTGTTCTATACAGCGTCCGGGCATGCCTGGCTGGCCAGCCTGGACGATGAGCAGGCGCTGCAGATGGTGTTGCGCCAAGGTATTGCCGACCCTGCGCAGTTCGGCCCCAACGCACCGCGCTCCACCGACGAGCTGCTCGCCTATCTGCACCGTGCCCGCGAGCGTGGTTATGCCTGGGTCGAGGAAACCTCGGCCATCGGCACCTCGGCCCTGGCTGCCGTGGTGCGCCGCCCGCACACTGACGAGGTGATCGGCGTATTGAGCATTGCCGGGCCCAGTGCACGGATGGCGCAAAGCCGCCTGGCAGAGCTGGCGCCACTACTGCTGGCTGCAGCACAAGAGCTGTCGGCGGCCAGCCGGGCAAGCGAATTGTTTGCCTGACGCGCATTTCCGGTCGATTACCGAACAGCTTGTCCTGCGGGTTCTTCTGAAAGGCTGAACTTGGTTCTAAATTGTGCTGTATGAGTTTTGGAATAGGGTTCCATAATTCATACAACAACAATGACAAGAGGACAGGCTGTTGAACGAACCCCTTCGTATTGCCTTGATCGGCGCCGGCATCATGGGCCGCCAGCACTACCAGCACCTGCGCAATGTGCCGCACGCCCAGCTGTGCGCGGTTGCCGACCCCGGCCCGCAGGCCGAGGCTTTTGCCGCTGAATGCGGCGTGCCCTGTTTTGCCGACCACCGGCAGATGCTGGAGCGCGCACGCCCCGAGGCAGTAATCGTTGCCAACCCAAACAACCTGCATGTGGCGACCGCCTTGGATTGCGTCGAAGCCGGCGTGCCGGTGCTGGTCGAAAAACCGGTGGGCGTGCACCTGGATGAGGTTCGCGCATTGGTAGAAGCATCGCGCCGTTGTGGCGTACCCGTATTGGTCGGCCATCACCGGCGGCACAACCCGCTGATCGCCAAGGCGCACCAGGTGATTGCCGACGGCAAGCTGGGCCGGCTGATCAATGTCACCGCGCTGTGGCAACTGCAAAAACCCGACAGCTATTTCGAAACGCCATGGCGCCGTGAACCGGGCGCCGGCTTCCTGCTGACCAACCTGATCCACGACCTCGACCTGCTGCGCCATCTGTGCGGCGAGGTGGTACAGGTGCAGGCATTCACCCGTAACGATGTACGTGGTTTTGCCAACGAAGACAGCGCGGCGGTGCTGCTGCAGTTCGCCAACGGCGCGCTGGGTAGCCTGACCGGCTCCGACGCGGTGGCGGCGCCGTGGAGCTGGGAGCTGGATGCTGGCGAAAGCCCGGTCTACCCGCGCCAGGATGGCCAGCCGTGCTACCTGCTGGCCGGCACTCAAGGGGCGCTGAGCATTCCCCAGCTCAAGCGTTGGCACTACGCCGAAGCGGGCTCGGGCTGGCACACGCCGCTGCTTCAAAGCGAGGAGAGCATTCCCGCCGGCGAGGCCTTGACCCTGCAGTTGCAGCACTTCGTGCGGGTTGCCCGGGGTGAACAGGCGCCGCTGATCGATGCCGCCGACGGTGGCCGCACGCTGGCGCTGATCGAAGCGATCCGCCAGGCGGCGGAAACGGGCCGGGCTTGCGCGCCCGAGCACATCGCCTGACGCAACCTCTACTCTTTTGGTGACGATAAATGACTGACCGTATTTTCTCCCTTGCAGCCCTGACGGTACTCGAACTGTCCCCGCCAGAGATGGTAGAGGCGGCAGCCCGTGCCGGTTACAGCCACGTTGGCCTGCGCCTGGTACCCGCCACCGAGCAGGAACAGCACTTCCCGCTGGTGGCTGATGCCGAGCTGCGCCGGCAGACCCAGGCGCGCCTGCGCGACACCGGCATCAAGGTGCTCGACCTGGAAATCCTGCGCCTGAAGCCGGAGACCTGTGTGGCTGATTTCGAGCCGATCCTTGCGGTGGGCGCCGAACTGGGTGGCACTGAACTGCTGGTGGCAGGCAACGACCCCGATGAAGCACGCCTGACCGAGCGTTTTGCTGCCCTGTGCGAGCTGGCGGCGGGCTATGGTATTCACCCACACCTGGAATTCATGCCCTGGACCGAGGTACGTGACCTGCGCCAGGCTATGCGGGTGGTGGCCAACGCCGACCATGGCAATGGCTGCGTGCTGGTGGACGCCTTCCACTTCAACCGCTCCCGGTCTTCACTGGATGACCTGGCGCAGTTGGCACCGCAGCGCATGCGTTATGCCCAGCTGTGCGACGTTGCCGGTCCGGTACCGGCCGACATGGATGAGATCCTGCGCCAGGCGCGTAATGAGCGACGCTTCCCGGGCGATGGCGATGCCGATCTGGTCAGCCTGCTACGCGTCTTGCCGTCAAGCGTACCGCTAAGCCTGGAAATTCCCACGCGGCAGTTGCTGGAGCAGGGCATCAGCGGCGAGCAGCGCGCGCGCATGGCACTGGAGAAGGCCAAGGCGGTGTTGGCCGCAGTCTGACTCCGAGCGGGCAGCGCGCTCACACAGACGGCGCGCTGTCATGGCCTGATCACAAGACTAAAAAAAGGGCCCGCAAGGGCCCCGTAGAGGAAAGTGACTAGCGCACTCAGGCGCTTTCGACCTTGCGCGGTGCCATGAAGTACATCCACACCAGCGCCAGGAAGTACATGGCCGGAATCATGGTAAACAGCACGGCATAGTTGTTGTGGGTAGCGGTCAGCACGCTACCGACGATCTGCGTCATGAACATTCCGCCAATTGCCGCACACATGCTGCCAAAGCCGAACACCGTGCTCACCAGGTGCTTTGGCGTGTAGTCCATCACCAGGCTCCAGATATTCGCCGTCCACGCCTGGTGCGCGCCCACGGCCAGCGAGATGGCCGCCACCGCGACCCACAGGCCACTGGCGTTGGCGGCAAAGATGACGCTGAGCATGGTGCAGGCAAAGATCAACATGGATACCAGCCGCGCCGTGGTGGCACGCACGCCGCGTCCGATCAGCCACGACGACAGAATGCCGCCGCCGATGCTGCCAAAGTCCGCCGTCAGCCAGATGATGATCAGCGGGATACCCATCTGGGTCACGTTGATGCCCAGGCTGTACTGCTGGTTAAGAAACGGCGGCAGCCAATACAGGTAAAACCAGAACACCGGCGCGGTAATCGCATAGGCCACCGCAAAAGCCCAGGTCCCGCGCAGGCGCAGGATACGGCTGAACGGCACGCGGGTCGGCTCGGGCTCGTCATCCTGCTGGATGTACTGCACCTCGCTCTGGCGCACGCTGGGGTGGTCTTCAGGGTTGTAGTACTTCAGCAGCCACAGCACCACCCACACCAGGCCCAGGCTACCCATGGCGATGAATGCGGCCTGCCAGCCCCACACGGCCAGAATCAGCGGTAGCAGGGCCGGGGTAACCATGGCGCCGACGTTGGTGCCGGCGTTGAACAGCCCGGTGGCAATCGCCCGCTCACCCGCCGGGAACCACAGCCGTACAGTCTTGACGCAGGCGGGGTAGTTGGCGGCCTCGGTCAGGCCCAGGATGAAGCGGCAGACCATGAAGCCGGCGGCCGAGGTCGCCAGGCCATGAGCACCGGTGGCCAGGCTCCACAGCAGCACGGCGAAGAAGAAGGCGCGTTTTACCCCCACCTTGTCGATCAGCCGGCCCTGCAGCAGAAAGCCGATCGCGTAGCCGACCTGGAACCAGAAGTTGATGTTGGCGTAGTCCATCGCCGTCCAGCTCATTTCCTTGGCCAGCACGGGTTGCATGATGCCGAGCGCGGCACGGTCGATGTAGTTCAGGGTGGTGGCGAAGAACACCAGGGCAAGCATGCCCCAACGGGTTTTGCCGACGCCGAACGCGCCGCGAAGCTTGTCGCCGATCGAACCCGGGTGCATCCGGGGTGCGGCGGGGGTGATCTTGGAGTGGTTCATTTAACTGCTCGTTTCTTGAAATTGTATTCAGCTGCGGTACGACGGATACGTGGCCGGTTCCCAGGCAGGGGGCACGCAAGGCCGGTGCATGGTGCGCAGTGAAGATGGCAGCGTCAATTCACGAGACGGGCTACTGTTCGGTTATCGAACGGTTGCGAGGTGCAAAAGAGAGTGGCTAACGTGCTGGTAGTCGTAGTCAGTCAATGAGCCAACCCGGGTCACCCTCGACTTTGCGCTTCCTTTTGTTGAGTCTAGCAGGGGCTTCTTCGAAGGCAGCAGGGGGCGGTGGCGTCGGATTTTGAGTCGGATAGTTGTGGCGCTTATTGCAGTAAGGCAGCCTGTTTATATTTGTAGGAAATTTCCGTTTTTATTTGTAGTGCATAAACACTTAGTTCTTGCACTTGGCCATCACCACTTGACACGTTCTAGGCGTGCCTCCTGACCGGGCGGCATAGCGCACGCAGTTGTTCAGCGATTTCTGCCGGGCAATGCTCAGGGTATTCCCCCACGCCAAACCGCCTTCTCCGGTTGAGGGGACTGCTTTGGCAAAGCAGTTTGAGCCTACGGTAGAAGCTGCATAGCGTGCCTGGCTGTTTTTGCTGGAGCAGCCAGCAGTGAGTGCCAGGCAAAAGGCGAGCAGGGTGGTCAGTGCAAAGGGGGCGTGCCCGTCTTTCATTTTGCTAATCATGTCTGCTCCTGGGGCACGAGCCAAATAGCTTGCAGGATATTTCATTCCAGCGAAACGGTGAACTATCGCGCCACCCCAGGGCTCCTTTGCTTAGCGCAACCTGTGCGTGCCTGGTGGCAATAGCCCATCAGTCCCTGGGTCACTGAATGAAAAGGAGGCACTGTGACCACACCTGACCAAACCCTCTGTCGTTATACACCCAGCCCGCTTCACGCCTTGCTGCTGGCCGGCAGTGTGCCGCTGTTTCTCGGCGCATTGCTAAGCGACATCGCCTACCTGAACAGCTACCAGATCCAATGGAGCAACTTCGCCGCCTGGTTGATCGCCGGTGGGCTGGTGTTCTGCGGGCTGGCACTTTTATTCGCGCTGGCCAATCTGATCCGGGCAGAGCGCAAAAGTGGGCGACCCACACTGTACTTCGTGCTGTTGCTGGTGACGTGGATGTTGGGCCTGATCAATGCCTTTGAACATGCCAAGGATGCCTGGGCGGTGATGCCATCCGGGCTGGTGCTGTCGGTAATCGTCACGGTGCTCGCGGTAATCGCTGCCTGGACCGGCTTGAGCAATCTGCGCTCGGGAGGTGCAGCATGAAGCCTTTGCATGCGTTGAGCCTGTTGGGCGTGGCTTTGTTGTTGAGTGCGTGCGGCGGCGATGGTGAGGTGACCCAGGCGCTGGGCCCGGACCCGGAGTTGCCAGCCCCCGAGCGCAGCTTGCTGCCAAGCATGAAGATTGCCCGGCCGGTTGCCTGGGGTGAGCAGAAGCCGACTGTGCCGGAAGGTTTCAGCATCACGGCCATCGCTACCGACCTGAGGATACCGCGGCAGAGCCTGGTACTGCCCAACGGTGACATTCTGATCGCCGAGGGGCGCGGCGGCAGTGCAGCCAAGCTCAAGCCCAAGGATGTGATCGCCAGCCAGATCAAGGCCAAAGGCAACACCCAGGTCAAAGGCGGCAACCGCCTGACCTTGCTGCGCGATGCCGACGGTGATGGCACCTATGAGGTGCAGACGGTGTTTGCGGAAAACCTCAATGCGCCTTACGGTCTGGCCTTTGCCGACGGCAAACTGTACGTGGCCAACCAGGATGCGCTGGTGCGCTTCGACTACCGGGACGGCCAGACCCAGGCTGATGGAGCGCCCGCCAAGCTCACTGACCTTCCTGCCGAAATCAACCACCATTGGACCAAGGCGCTGACGGTCAGCCCGGATGGCCGCTACCTGTATGTGGGGATTGGTTCAAACAGCAACATCACCGAACGTGGCCTGGAGGTAGAGGCCGACCGCGCCATGGTCTGGCAGGTCGATGCCGAGACGGGCGCCCACCGTCCTTATGCCACCGGCTTGCGCAACCCGACGGCCTTGACCATCCAGCCGCAGACCGGGCAATTGTGGGCGGTGGTCAACGAGCGTGATGAGCTAGGCCCCGATCTGGTACCGGATTACCTGACCTCGGTGCGTGAGGGGGGCTTCTATGGTTGGCCTTACAGCTATTGGGGGCAGAACGTCGACGAGCGGGTACGGCCGCAGAACCCGGACAAAGTGGCGGCGGCGATCAAGCCGGATTACAGCCTTGGCTCGCATGTGGCTGCGCTGGGTGTCGATTTTTCGATACCGGCCATGGGCGAGCGTTTCGCCGAGGGTGTGTTCGTGGGTGAACACGGCAGCTGGAACCGGCCAAATCCGGTGGGCTACAAGGTGATCTTCGTGCCGTTCCGCGATGGCAAGCCCGCCGGGGAACCGATCGACTTCGTCATTGGCTTCCGGGGTGAGGATGGCAAGACCCGTGGGCGACCGGTAGGGGTAACGGTGGACCCGCGTGGGGCGTTGATCATCGCTGACGACCTGGCGAATACGGTGTGGCGGGTGACGCGTAATCGCTGAACCTTTCGGGGCCGCCTTGCGCCCCGTTCGGTATCAGAAGCGATAATTGAAGCTTGCCTCAAGCGTACGCGGTGCACCTGGGGTAACCAGGTCTACCGAGCCATGTGCCGAGGCATAGTAATCCCGGTCGAACGCGTTCTTCAGGCGCAGCGCCGCATCCCACTGCGGCACGCTGTACAGCAGCGCAGCGTCGAAGGTGGTGTAGCCCGGCATCACCACCACGTTGTCGAGCGCGGTGTAGCGTTCGTCCACGTAATTGGCACCCGCGGCCACGCGCCACTCCGGGGTCAGGGTGCGTACCAGCCAGACGTTGGCGCTGTTACGCGGCGTCAGGGTAGGGGTCTGGCCTTCGTTGGCCACGCCGTTGGTCTTGCTGTTGGACTTGGTGATCTCGGCATCCAGGTAGGCGTAGCCGGCGTAGATCTGCCATTTGTCCGTAAGCTGCCCGCTGACGGTGGCCTCGAAGCCGTCGGTGCGTTGTTCGCCGGCCAGCACGGTCAAGTTGGGGTTTGCCGGGTCGGCGGTCTTCATGTTGGTGCGTTCCAGGCGGAACACCGCCGCTGTCAGCGACAGGCGGCTGTCGAGCAGGTCCCACTTGGCCCCGATTTCGTAGTTGGTGGTTTCTTCCGGCTCCAGGTGCTGGTTGGTCGGGCTGACCGCGAACACCTCGCCCGAAGGCTGGTAGCTGCGGCTGACCGACACGTAGTAGGACTGGATGGCGTCTGGCTGGTAGACCAGGCCGGCACGCGGGCTCCAGGTCTTGTCGGTACGGTCGAGGTCGACGTTCTGCACGCGGTCGTCGTCGTACTCCTGGCCAAAGATGTCATAACGCACGCCGACCAGGGCCTTCCAGTGCTCGTTCAGCTCGATCATGTCCTGCAGGTACAGGCCGGTGGTCTGCTGGAAGTTGGTGCCTTTGGAGGAGAGGTTGGCAGCGTGCTCGGGTACCGATACCAGGGCGTCGCGGTACACCGGCACCTGGGCCACGTTGTTCTGGCTCAACACGCGCTGGTACTTGTCCTGGAAGCCCACTTCCACGCCGTACAGCAGGTTGTGCTGCATGCCGGCCAGTTGCGCCTGTTGTTTGAGCTCGGTCTGGTTGAATACGCCGTATTCGTCACGGGCTACGTTACCGCGGTTGAGCTTGACCAGCAGTTCGCCGTTGGGTGCAGTGACGAAGCGTGTAGGGCTGCTGTCAGCCAGGGTGTTGTTGCGGTCCAGGTCGTAGCGGTAGTAGCGGCTGGTGTTGGTCAGGGTGAAGTTGTCGTTGATGCGGTAGTCCAGGCTCGCCGTCAACGAGAACACTTCGCTGCGGGCGTAGTCCTGGTCGGCGTCGCCAGAGCCGAAGCGCTTGTCGCGGTCCACATCCACAGGGCGATTGCCCAGCGCCGGGATGCCGAAGTCGATCAGGCGCTTGTCGTACAGGTAGGTGGCGCCCAGGTTCAGTTCCAGGTCGTCGGACAGGCGGAAGTAGGCCGACGGCGCAATGGCCTTGCGGTCGATGTAGCCATCGTCGCGGAAGGTGTCGCTGTCTTCGAAGGCGCCGGTCACACGGTAAGCCTGGTTGCTCTGCGGGTCGGCCCAGCCGGTGTCGAACTGCGTGCGGCGCTTGCCTTCGCTGTCGAAACTCATGCCGACTTCGCGCTTGGGCGTAAAGCTCGGTTTCTTGCTGATGCTGTTGATCAGCCCGCCGGAAGAGCCGCGGCCATACAGCACGGCAGCAGGCCCCTTGATGACCTCGACACGCTCGATGTTGGACAGGTCGCGGAAGTACAGGGGGTCATCCCGTACGCCGTCGATGTACATGTCACCAATGGCGCTGAAGCCACGGATGGTCACCTGGTCGCGCTGGCCGTCGCCGTTGGACAGGCCGATGCCGGGCACGTTTTTCAGCACGTCTTCCATGGATTGCGCGCCTTGGTCCTTGATCACGCTTTCAGGTACGACGTTGACGGTTTGCGGGATGTCGCGCAGGGGGGCGTCGATCTTCATGGCGCTGCGGCTATCACTGGCCTTGTAGCTTTGTTGCTCGTAGGCGCTGGTGACGGCAGTGGCAGGCAGGGCGAGTGAGCCCTGAGCATCGGGCTGAACGGCGGCGTGAACAGCAGGCACTACTAGCAGGCCCAGCATGGAAATGGATGCTGGGGCAACAGACCTTTTTGCCATTACAGGTGACTCTTTGTTGTTTTGAAGGTCACGAATAGTAATGATTTGTAAATGTAAAGCAAGTGTAAAGAGTTCGCATTTGCTATTGCAAGGGTTGGCATGACGAAAACAGGACGAAATACGTCGCGCCTGCAGGGTGGCGGACAGGGTCTATGCTTGTTGGCGCGCGAGCATTTCGCGCCCCTATCCGGTCTTGATCACATGGAAGCAGGCCTATGAACCCGATCCGCTCACTTGCGCATGCTGTTGCTTTGGCCACGCTGGTATCCGCTACCAGCCTCACCGTGCACGCTGCAGATATCCCGATTGCCAGCGAGGCGCTGGAAAGTCACGTGACCACGCAGGTCACCGCCATCGACCTGGCCAACCGCCAGGTCACGGTGAAGGGCCCAGATAACAAGAAGGATGTGACGTTCCAGCTGACTGAGAAGGCCAAGGCCCTACCCAACCTCAAGGTGGGGGACCAGGTCGACATCTTCGTGACCCGTGCCGTGGCCTATGTGCTCAACACGGATGTGGGCGGGGCGCCGAAGGCCAGTGAGGAGTCCGGCACCATTCGCGCCACGGCGCAAAACCCCAACCCGGGCGGCGAGGCCTTCCGCCAGGTCAGGGTCACCTCGCAGATCAAGAAGATTGACCTCGCCAAGCATGAAGTAAGCCTGCTGCCGCCAGAGGGCAAGCTGCAGGTCGTCAAGGTCGAGAACCCGGACCTGCAGGCGCGCATGAAAAACCTCAAGGTCGGTCAGACCGTCGACGCGATCTACACCGAAGTGCTGCGCGTCGAAACCTCACGCTGATTTCAGCCGCTGCCGACCTCGGTTGCCTCCGAGGTCGAACGTGGTGGGCGGGCATGTGCTGTGAGCAGCCGGATCAAGGGCGAGGCGATGAAGGTACTGATGATGGCCATGATCACCAGCAGGGTAAAGTACTCCTTGGGAAGTACGCCCAGGTCATAGCCGACATTCAGCACGACCAGCTCCATCAGCGCCCGGGTATTCATGCACACGCCTATCAGCGCCGCATCACGGCGGTTTTCGCCAAGCAGGCGGCTGGCTCCGTAGGCACCGAAAAACTTGCTGGCGAAGGCCACCAGGCAGATCAGCAGGCAATTCCACAGTGCGGTCGTGCCTTCCAGGGCACCCACATCCGTGCGCAGGCCGGTGTAGGCGAAGAATATCGGCAAGAAGAATGCGTTGACCACGCCACTGACCTTGGCATTCCACTGCTGGACGAAGCGGCGTTCAGTGTGCAGGGCAACGCCGAGAATGAAACCGCCGATGATCGAGAACACGCCGATCAGGTTGGTCACGGTCGCGCTGGCCAGCAGGATGATCAGCATCAGGGATATGCCTTGAGCCGTCAGCGGTCGGCGCTCCAGGTCGCCGAGGATCCAGCGCATGATCAGTGGTCGCACCAGGCCGATCACCAGCACAATGAACAAGCCCAGCGCCAGCACCCTGGCCAAGGAAGCCCAAGGGTTGAACTGCGAGGCGATCAGCGATGTAACGCCACCAAGGATGAGCCAGCCGCAGACATCGTCTATTGCCGCCGCACCGATGGTAAGGGTGGCGACTCGCGAGCGCGAAAGGCCCAGTTCCATGAAGATGCGCCCGAGGATGGGCAGGGCGGTAATCGACAGTGCTGTGGCGAAGAACAGCTGGAACGCCAGCAGGGGCGGTCTGTCCCCGCTGATTTGCTGCCAGAAGTATTCGGCAGTGAGCATGCCGCTGGCAAAGGGTACCAGCAGCCCACCCATGCTGATGATGATGACCGAACGCTTGCGGCCCTTGAGGTGTGCACCGAACTCGAACTCCAGGCCGACCTGGAACATCAGCAGGATAAGGCCGATTTGTGCTGTTACCACGAAGGCAGTGGCCGTTTGCGGTACGAACAGCGCAGCCAGTTGCTCAGGAAAAAAGTAGCCGAGCAGGCTTGGGCCTAGCACCAGCCCGGCAAGGATTTCGCCGGCGACTGGCGTTTGGCCCAAGCGGCGGGTACTGAACCAGGCGATCAGCCGCGAAACACTGAAGATCACGATGAGCTGCAGCAGAAACATCAGGGTCAGGTGTTCGGCCTGGGAGCCAACGGCTGACTGTGCCGGCGCCGTTGGCGCGAGCTGCACGGTACTGGCGTGAAGGGTATTGGGCATGATGGTGTCCCGAATGTGTTGGGTCAGAAGGGCGGTGCGATCCAGCCACCGAATGCGAGCTCCAGTGAACGGGCTGCGTCGAGCAGCACAGGCTCCTGGCCGGGGCCGGCCACCAGCTGCACGGCCACCGGGCAGCCTTGATCGAGGCGCCCCATGGGTACCGTCAGGGCCGGCAGGCCCAGTACGTTGAACAACGCGGTGTAGCCGATATCCCCCGGGTAGCGCAGGGCATGGCCATGCTCGGGCGAGGTGCCGGGCAACGCCGGCAGGGCCAGTACACTGTTGCCATCCAGCCGTTCGGTCAGCGCGTGTAACAGGGCATCGCGTTTGGGTAGCTGCCTTGCAAGGCCGGGGTTACCCAGGCATTCGCCCAGGCTGTCGAGCACGGTTGCCAGCCAAGGTCCGGTGGCATGCTGCGGTTGGCCGAGCAGTGCTTGCCAGGCATGAGCCAAATGCGCCACAGGCTGGCCGTCACCGAGAATGTCGGCCAGGCGCACGCCGGTTTCCTGCTTGAGCACGGCCAACCAGATGGCGAACGCATCGTTCAGTGCGTGGGGTAGCCAGCGCTCGACATGGGTGCCTTGGCTTTGATAGTGGTGGGCCACGTCATCCAGCGCCAGAGCCACGGCCGGCGAAATCCGGCTTCCCCAGCCCAGGCGTTCGGGCTGGCACAGGTACAGGCGTTGCAATGCTGCAGGCGGCGGGCGGTGTACGTAGCTGTCGAGGATATTGCGGTCCAGTGGGTCAGGCCCGGCAATGATCTCCAGCAGCACGGGCAGGTCTTCGGCATGCCGACACAATGGGCCGGCAGCAAAGTGCCTGGCGATGGCCATGGCATTCGGCTGCCCCAGGCCGCGTTCGTCCAAGGGAAGATGCCCGGTCAGTGGCACCAACCCCCGTGACGGCTTGAGGCCGAAAATGCCGTTGCAGGCAGCAGGTATTCGCACCGAACCACCGCCGTCGGTACCCAGTGCGAATGGCACGCAAGCGCTGGCTACCAGCACGGCATCACCGCCACTGCTGCCACCGGCACTCCGGTCGTTCCGGTAGGGGCTGCTGGTGCGGCCGTAGACCGGGTTATCGGTTTCTGGCCATAGCGCCATCTCGGCCTGGTTACCCAGCGCGACCGGAATGGCGCCCGCATCGATCAGGCGTTGCGCGGCGGTGGCGGTAAACCCGGCAACCTTGTGCTGTCGGCGGCGTGAGCCGCACGTTTTGGGCGCATCGGCCAGCCCCAGGCCTTCCTTGAAGCTGAAGGGCACGCCATGCAGTCGACCCAGCGGGGCGCCTTGGTCTCGCTGGCGTTCGGCAACTTCGGCGGCCCGCCGCGCCTGGTCGTACAGCGCCACTGCCACCGCGTTGCAGCGCCGTTGCACGGTTTGGCAGCGGCGGATGCTGTGTTCGACCAGTGCTACCGGCGACAGCGTGCCATCACGGACCCCGGCAGCCAGGCGCACACCGCTATGAGCCAGCAGTGCGTCGCTGCCGGCTTCGGCCATGGGCATGCCCATCAGTGGCGCGCCAGGTCGAGGAAGCCGCCGTCGCTGCCGAACGGCGACTTGAGCAGCTCGGGCGCCTCGCCGTACTTGTAGAACAGTGAAGGCATCAGCCGCAGGCTGGTAGCGCGTCCCAAGTCCTGCAGCGTGCCCAGGCTATGCCGCGCCAGCAGTTTCAGGTGGCGAGGCGCCACGCTCCAGCGCACCATGCGCATCAAGCGTAAGCGCAGCAGCGCCGAGCGCAGGAAGTAGCTGGCGGCGTATCGCGGCCGGGCCTGGTTGTCGGCCTTGTACAGGGCGAAGTTGATAGTGCGCGAATACAGGTTGGGGATCATCTGCGGGCTGATGCCCGGATTGGAACGGCGTACTTCACGTAACAGGCAGGCAAAGGGTAGCGGTGATGGCTGCAGGTCCCGCGTGTAGCGTGGCAACAAATCGGCGAATTGCTGGGCCTGATGGCCGTCGAGAAAATCGCCGCTGACATACATGGGCAACACCACATGGAAGTACGCCATGTTGGCGAACAGCAGCGTCCAGCCCATCAGGAACGGGTCGTCCATTACCTCGTACCACTTGCTCCAGGTGTCCTGAAGCGCCAGTTGCGCCTGGATGTGCGATTCCAGGCAATTGACATAGGCGGGCGTCAACGTCCCTTGGATATCTTTCTCGATCATGGCGGCCACTTGCGGTATCTGCTGGGCTACATAGGCCAGCCCGGCACTGTTGGCCGGGTCGAAGGTGAACGCTGCATCACCGATGAGGAACCAGCCATCGGTGGAGTAATACTGGTTGGCCTCGTACATGTAGTTGTACATGGCGTGCTGGTCGATGACTTCGCCCGAGGCCATCAGCTCGGTGATCACCGGGTGGTCTGCCATGACCCTTTCCTTGAAGGCTTCCAGCGTGCCAATCCGTTCGTTGATCATGTCCGGGCGGTAGGTAATGCCGATGCTGATCATGTCGGCACCGTCTTCGCTGCGCATGGGTATGAGCCAGATCCAGTAGCCCTTGCCGTAGAAGTGATGGGTGACGTAATACGGGTCGAAACAGTGATGCTTGTCCTTGTGGGTGTTGATGCTGTGCAGGATGTTGCGGTCAAACTGGCGAAGGCGGAACCAGAACGTGCTGCGCTGGTAGGTCGGCTCCTTGTGCAGCTTCAGCTTCTTGGCCATGAAACGGTTGCGGCCGGTGGCGTCGACCACCCAGTCGGCGTCCATTTGCCAGGTCTGCGCCTCGCTGCGCAGGGTCAGGCGGTGACGTGTATGCTCGCCTTCGTGCAGGTCGACCGCAGCCACGTCGGCCTCGATCAATTGCACCTGCTGGTCGGCCACGATCGCACGCAGGTCTTTGTCGAAGCTGAAGCGGTTGAGGTTGTAGGCGGGCATGCGGATCACCCCAGGTGCTTCATGGACCACGTAGTTACGGCATTCCGGGTTGTTGCGCAGTTTCAGGTAATAGGTCAGGCCGTATTTGTGGTAGTGCTTTTCTTCAAGCAGGCTGCCCAGGCCGATACCTTTGAAAAAATGCGTGGTCAGCTCGACCGTCGACTCACCGACGATCGGCCGCTTGCGGTCCGGGCGGCCGATCAGCGTCACTTCTACGCCAGGCAAGCGCTTGCGCAGGTACAGGGCAGCCAGGTGGCCGGCCACGCCGGCCCCCATGATAGCGATACGTTTCATGTCATCAGTCCGTGATGGGGTGGGGCACCGGGAAACCCGGTGCCGGGGGTGGCACTCAGTGGCTGGCGGCTTCGATCAGCGCCTGGGGTTCGGCGCGCTCGGAATAGTCGACATTGATGAACGCCCGGCGTATGCGGCCGTCCTGGCTGATGACGAATGCGCTGGCCATCGGCAAACTGAGGTCGTCGCTGGCATTGAGGGCCTTGAGGTCTGCACCGAGTGAGCGGTACACCGCCTCGAGCTCCGGTTCCAGTTCGAAGACGATGCCGTACTGGCGTGCCAGCTGGTTGCCGGGGTCGCTCAACAGTTGATAGCGCACCCCCAGGGCTTCGCGGGTTTTTTGGGTGGCGGCAGGGCTCTGGGCGGAGACAGCCACCAAGGTGGCACCGCTGACGGCCAGGTCACCCACCATCTGCTGGTACTCGCCAAGCGCGGCATTGCAGAACGGGCACCACAGGCCGCGATAGAAAACCAGCACCAATGGGCCGCGTGCCAGCAAGGCATGCAGGTCTACCGCCTTGCCATCGGCATCCTCCAACACGGCCAGTGGTGCGCGGTCGCCGGCTTTCAGCGCATGGGCTTCGGGGTGGCGTGCGATCAAGGCCTGTAGCGACGTGCTGAATTTTTCCAGCACGTCGGCGGGCAGTTGGCCCATCTGCTGTTTGATGGCGTCGAGTTTTTCCTTGAGTGACATGCTTCTCTCCTTGTGGTGATTCACTGGGGCAGGCTTCGGGTTGCCCGGGTGTGGATTCGCTGCGAGGCCTTGCAGCCGGGGGGGTAGCGCTGGAACAGCTGGAGCACCCAATCGGGTCGGGTTTTGCTGGCATCGTTAAGCCAGTTGGCGACCGAGTCCTGGGCGTACTTTTCAGCCTCGGCCAACAGCGGCACGAGCAACGGCTCGGCCACTTCCGGTTGTTCTTTGAGCGCGGCTATGTGCTCACACCAGACGCCACGTGGGCGCAGGATTTCGATACAAAAGCGTCGCACCAGCGGGTCTGCGTCGCCTGCGTAGCGGCTGAGCAACGGCATGGCGGTGTCCAGCTGCTGTGCCAGGCGTGGGCGCAGGGCAATCCAGGCCCATTCGCGTACACCGAAATGCTCATCGCGGGCGAAGCGCAACTGCGCCAGCAGGGCGTCTTGTGCAGGTAGCGTGCGCGAAAGGTGTGCCTGAGCGAAGGCTGCCCAGCTGCGTACGGTGTCGGACGGGTGCGCACAGCATTGCTCGAACACCTCCTGGCGCAGGGGGGCGGGTGCATGTTCCAGCCATTGGCCCAGCGCCAGGCCGATGGCTGCAACCTTTTTTGAAAGGCCCAGCGTCTGAACCTGGTCAGCGCAGGCAGCCAGTTGCTCGACCAGCGCCGCAGGTAACCGGGTGGCCAGGGCATTGGCCAGTGTCACCTGATCCACGGCCAGGCATTCGGCCAGGTTGCGGGTTGGCAGTTGGCCAAGGTCGATCAGGGACTTGCGATCATCAGTCATTGCTGAGGCTCCATCACAGCAGGTTGGCAGTGGAGGGCTGGCGCCAACGGGCAATAACGCCCTGGCGCGAGCAGGTGCTCTGGGTCCAGCGCATCCTTGATGCGCTGCCCGAGTTGCCAGGCAGGCGCTTGTGTTTCGCTCAGCAAGCCCATGAAGGCCAGGGGAAGCCGATAGGGCAGTACGCCTTGCTGTTTGCCCGTGCGGAACAACTGCCGGTAGCAGTCTTCGGCGCGGCTGCTGGCGGGGGCATCGTTGCGGTCGAACAGTAACGGCACGGTGCAGTCGATTGCGCGGCCCGACAAGGTGGTGAGGGTAACCGGGCAGGGCATGCGATGGGTTTCGCAAGCCTGTTCCATGTGCGAGACGAAGGTGGCTACCTGCTGGCTGCGCAGGGGCAGGATAGGCGCGTACCAGATCAGGCCGCAGTTGTCCCGGGCCGGGTCGAGCAAGGCGCCTTGCTGCGGTTGCGCACCTGCGGCGTAAGCCAGCGGCAGTGCCACCTGGTTCGGCTGGCCTTCCATCAGTTCAACGCCCATGCGCAGTTTGCTCAAGGTCACTTGCCAACGCCTGGACCAGGCCCCCGGCAGCAGACGCAAGGCACGCTCAGCCAGCACCAGCTGGCGTTGGCTGCGGAACAGGTAACGGCTGCAGAACCGCCGCAGTTCGCTGCGGATGATGCCCTTGAGCGAAGCCAGCTGCGCCTGTTCGCAGTAGATCGAACCTACCCCCATCCAGGCGGGCAATGCCAGCGATTGCGCGGCGGCGTTGCGTTCGGCCTGATTCAGTTGGGTAAGGGGCCGGGTGTCGTAGGCCATGCTTAGCAGACGCGTGCTGTTCATCAGGTTGATGCCGCCCACCTGGCTGGCGCAACGTTCCAGAATGCGCTTGATGCCATCGAGGGCGGCCGGGAGCTGTGCTGCCGAGTCCACCCAGAAATAGAACGGTTGCACGACCTGTGGGCGCTTGACCAAGGCGATCGACATTTGTGTCACCACCCCCAGCCCGCTCTGGCTGAACAGGCCGTCCAGGTAGGGGCCGATGCCCCACTTGAAGCAGGCGGTGGTGCCCGTTGCCCACATCGGCGAGCGATAGCGTTGGCCATCGGGCAGAATGGCTTCAAGGCCCATGACGGCTTGCCAGTGGTCCGTTAACGGTGTGATGCCAAAGCCGCGCTCCAGCGCGTTGGCCAACACACTGCAGGTGGGCCCTGCGCCGGTGACTGGCGTAAGGAATGGCAGGTTGCGACTGGCCAGGTAATCGGCCAGCGCGGCCTGGGTAACGCCTGGTTCAAGGGTGACCACGCCCAGAGCCTCGTCGAAGGCAAGGATCTTGTCCATGCGCGACAGGTCAAGTTGCACGCAGTGCTCGTGAAGCGTTGCCACGCCGCCATAGCCCCAGTTGTGGCCTGTGCTTACCGGCTGCACCGCGACACCGTGCAGGTGTGCAATGGCCAGGCAGGCGGCTACCTGCTCGCTGTTGGCTGGCCTGAGCCTGGCACTGGCATGGGCGGGCGAGCGCATGGTGTCCTGCTTCAGCTGGCACAGCGTGCTGGCGTCATTCTGGACATGGGCGTCACCCAGCACCGCGCGCCAGGCTGCCAAGGCGGCTTGTAGCCCCTGCGGCTCAGAACGCACTAGCCAGGCCTCCCATGCCAAGGAACAGGCGCAGTTGGTCGACGTCGGCCCTGCGGCTGCGTGGCAAATCGCGGTAGCGTCGCCGAAATTCGCCCTTCATCGCTGCCACACAGCGCCGCTTGGGGGTGCGGATCACCATCATCAGCGGGCTGACCGCTGTGCTGTATACCTTGGCGCATGGGCCGAGGTAACTGGCGGCAAGGGTCTGGAACTCTTCCAGAGAGAAAGCAGCCAGCAGCGAGTTGCGGTAGTCGAGCAGTGTGGCCTGGTCGGCTCCATCACTGGCGCGGCTGACAAAATAGTCCACCGACTCTACCGACTTGAGCCGGCCAAAGTCGTTCAGGTAGATGGCCCGGTCATTGCGGAGCACGCGTGCGATGTTGCGAAACGTAGCTTCCAGTTGAGTGAGGTCGGCCAAGTGATGCAGCGCCATCGAAGAGATCACCACGTCAACGCTGCGGTCGGCGATACCGGCCAGGCGAGTCATGTCTTCCTCGCGCAGTTCGACGTTGTCGATGCCTTGCTGGCGAATCGAGGCCTGCCCCACCTCGAGCATGGTGGCCGAAAGGTCGGTGCCGATGAATTCGGCCCTCGGGTTCAGGCGGGCCAGTTGCAGCAGCAGGCTGGCCGGGCCACAGCCGATGTCCAGCACGACATCGCCCGGTTTGATCAACGCGCACATCTGGGCGCAGTGGTACAGGTACGTACCGGACAGCGCCTGGCCTTGGCCTGCACTGTCGGCGTAAGCCGAGACACAGGCGTCGTCAGCCATTACCAGATCAGGCTCAGGCGTGCGCACCAGGGGGTGCCTGAGGGTAATTTCCCTGTAGATCGCGCGCAGCAATCCCATGTCCATGAACGTATCCTCCATGAAAGTCGTGTGGTGTGGAGCGCGGGGCGGGCTGCTCAATCCAGTTGCAGAACCCGCCGTACCCGCGGCGTCAGATGGCGCGGCGAGGTGCCGCAACGTGCCATGTGGGTGAGCACTTCGTCAGTGCTCCAGTGGGTTTGAGGCGGCGCGACGGGCAACTGGATGTGCGGGAAATGCCGTGCGCAGAAAAAGTCGAAAAGGTCGGTGTGCTGCTGCTCGACGGTAAAGCCCAGCCCAGGGTGCTGGTAGACCTTGGCGAACACCTGGCGTGCCTGGTTCAGGTTCAAGGCCAGGGGTAGCGACAGGGCATTGTTGAGCTTGGTGTAGGTCTGCACGGGGCCAATGGGCGAAAAGAACAGCACGTTGCGGTAGAAGCCGGCGGCGCGAGGGTGCACGGCGATCAGCAGGCTATTTACCCGGCGATGGTCCATGGCCCAACGGAACATGGCGTTGTACAGCATGAGGGGCACGCCTTTGCCTTTGTAGTGGCTACAGACCGCCAGGGTGCCGACTTCGGCCAGGCGGCCACCGCCCAGGCGTTGCAACACCGCTTCGTTGACATGCACGTCTTCGAGCGGCAAACCGAGCGGCGAGTCTTCGATCAGTGACACGGTCCCCACCACCTGGTCGCCTTTCAGTGCCACGAACGTGGTGGTGCCAGGTAGCAGGTGAAAAGGTGAGAAGCGCATGCCGGCGCGGCACACAGTAGCAATGCCGCGACGGGCATAGCTGTCGTTGACCAGGCGCAGGGCCTGCTCGAGTTCATACAGATTCTGCACCGGTCGAAAGCTGAAGCCTTCAATGGCTAGCGGCTGGCTGCAGAGGCGGCGAATGAACAGCCGCCGGTAGAGTGCAGCTGGCAGGCAGGCTTCAAGCCAGGCCTGGCGCCGCCTTACCTGGTCGCGCTCGCTGTGCACGCGCGGCTTCCTGCCGATTCGTGCCAGTACGCTCTGATTCTGCAACATCATCCACCTCCATGTGGTTTGACGGGTGTATTGGCTTCAGTCCTTGTCGGGTGGCAATGCCAAGGCAGGGCTCGCCGAAAGTGCCTGCAGCGCGGTGGAAAGGGCTTCGCGCTGTGTGTTGTCCAGCGTGTGCATGATCGTGCCGATCCAGTCGGTGTGTTCGGCGAATACCGCGTCCAGGACAGCAACACCTGCCGGGGTAAGGCTGATGCTCAGTTTGCGACGGTCGTGGGCATCCTTGCGGCGCTTGATGAAGCCGTCGCCTTGCAGGCCGTCGAGCAGACCGGTGACGGTGCCTGAAGTAATCGCCAGACGCGTCGCCAGTTCCAGTGGCGACAAGCGTCCGCCAGCCGCTTGCAACGTCAGCAAGATGGCGAAACGCCCCTCCGACAAGTTATGGCGAGCCAGGCGAACCGCGCACACGCGGTTGATTGCCGCAGCCGCGGACAGCAGTTCGAAACACAGGCGCACGCTTTGCCTGGCGTCGGCAGGGGCCTCTGCCAGTGCGTCGAGCATGATGTGATGCTTGTTCTCAAGAATATTCATAAGGCGCAGTTTATCTTGGTGCCTTAGTAAGTCAACAGTGCTTGTGTTACAGGGCTGCGACAGCTGTTGAATTAGTGCGTTGCATGTCTGTTTTTCATACATGTTACGAATAGTTCATGTGCATGATTTTGATTTCCATCAGCTTGGTGCATTGCACGATGATGGCGGTCATCAACACGTTGAAAAGGCACGTCCATGTTCAGTAAATCCATGCTTCTGTTGGTTCTGCCGCTTGCCCTGGCGTTGTTTGCCGGTGCCGTACTGCCCTTTCAGGCCACCGCTAACGCTGCCGTAGGTCGGGCATTGGGGCACTGGTTATGGGGGGCGTTCACCTCGTTGACGGTGAGTTCGCTGGTGGTGATTGTTGCCCTGCTGGTTCTGAGGGTGCCTGCACCGGACATGGGCAAGGCGCTGCAGGGGCCCTGGTGGTTGTGGGTAGGGGGTGTTCTGGGGGCACTGTATGTGGCCGGTGCTGCTGCACTTACCCCAAGGCTGGGGGCTGCGGGCTTCCTGGTACTGGTCGTGGCAGGGCAGATCATCACGGCAGTGCTGGCCGACCATTTTGGGGTAATGGGGTTGACTGGCAAGCCACTCAACCTGGCCAGGCTGGCGGGCGTGGTGCTGATTTTATGTGGCGTGCTGCTGGTGCAGGGCACCTGGGCGACGGCGACACCGGCCAGTGCCGCAGCGGTGGTGAAGCAGCCAGAAGGTTGATCAGCACCCCGGTTGGCTGCAGGCCCACACGGTTTCGCGTAGCCAGCGATGCCCGGGGTCGTTGTCCTTGCGGCTGTGCCAGGCTTGCTGGTAGTCGAACGAGGAGATTGCCAGCGGCGGTTCGAACTGGCGTAACGCCGTGTGCGGGTGCAGCGAGCCTACGGCGCGGCTGGCCACGGTAAGGATTAGGTCGGTACCGGCCAATACCTCCACCGCTGCGCTCCAGTGCGGCAAGGCCAGGGCAATTCGACGGCGCAAGCCTAGGGCCGCCAGCGCACGTTCAATCTCATCGAAGGCGTCCGGGCGCATGGCCATCAGTACATGCGGGCGCGCCAGCCAGTCTTCCAGCGCCAAGCCGCCGCTGGCTGGCAGGACCTGGCGGTCGGCGACGCTGATGAAGCTGTCGGCAAACAGCGGCTGGGTAGTGATGCCTTGGGGCCGGTCCGGGAAGATGCCCAAGGCCAGGTCCAGTTCGCCATCGAGCAGTTGGGCCAGCATGGTTTCGCGGCTGGCCTGGCTGATGGCCAGGTCTACCCCGGGTGCGACCTGGCGCAGATGGCGCATCAGGGGTGGCAGGATAATGCGCGACGAGTAGTCGGACAGCGACAGCCTGAAACGGCGCTGGGCCTTGGCCGGGTCGAACTGGGGGGTGGCGAGCAGGCCGTTGAGGCTGCCCAGCGCATCCTGCAGCGGGCTGGCCAGCGACTGGGCGAGTGTGGTGAGCGCCATGCGGCCGTTCTGGCGAACCAGCAAGGGGTCGTCGAAGTGTTTGCGCAACTGCGCCAGGGCGTGGCTTACCGCCGGCTGGCTGCGGTGCAGGCGCAGGGCGGCGCGGGTCACGTGTTTCTCGCTGAGCAGCGCGTGAAGGGCCAGCAGCAGGTTGAGGTCGATCTTGCGCAGTTCATCCATGGGGTGAATGGCTTTATCACTATTCAAATGTCTTTATCAGATTAACAAATGCAAGCACCGCCTGGTGCGGGTGTTGCCGCAGTGGCAGCGGGCATTTACCTGGTGCGGCCGACCGCGCGCCTGAATACAGCGGCACTGGGGGCATTCAAGGCCTGGCTGGAAGACCGCTTCTAGGCCGGAGCCCCTTGGCGGCCTTGAAGTGGCCTGTCGTTATTCAAGACTGACTCTAAAGTTTATTGCATAAATATTTGATAAATAACAAATCATCTTCTTGCTACAGCGTGCTGAACGCACTGCTCGTAGTAAGTCTGCCTGATTGCGGACGGTTTTAGCCGCGAGCGGCTGTTGTAGGTCTGCTCGGTAATACCGAAGGCGGTCATGCGCATCCACGGTTTGGGGAATTTGCGTACCTGCAGCTTCTTTCGCGTGGCATACAGCGTGACCCCGGAAAGCTTGGCCTGTTGGGCTTCGGCGGCTATCTGCGCCCCCCAGGTGCAGGTGTGGCGATCGTTCTGGCTTGGCGCCCGGGCTTGGGCGCCGAAAGCGAGCGTGGCCAGCAGGCAACCGGCCAACGTTGCTAGAAGTACTCGCATGTTGCTGTCCTAAGCATCTGAAAGAGAAAGGAGTTTGCCTTCGCTTTCCGATGCCGGGGGCCAGCAAATTGCCGTCAGCCCACGGCCATGCGCAGCGGGCGGGTGGCTGGCTTGCGCAGGCTCGCCCAGGCCAGGCTGGCAACCCAGATCACCGACACACCGTAGTTCAGGCGTTGATACAGGCCGAACAACTGGCCGTTTTGCGCTGCCTGACCCATCAGTGCGACGGTAATGATCGCCAGCACCACACAGGCCAGTGAGAACAGCGCAAAGGCCCGCGAGCCGGCAATGCGATTGCCCAGCAACGCCCACAGCGCACTGGCCAGGGTCAGCGAGAGGAACATCAGCAGGCCGGACAGATTATGCAGTTGCTGTGAGGTGGACGGCTGCGCTGGTGCGCAACCTTGGTCACACGGGAACCAGCCGGTGCCCAGGCTGCCGACACCATGCACCAACACCAGTGCCGCACTCAGCATAGCCAGCTTCGAACCACGCCAGCGCCGCGCCAGGCCCCAGGCAAACAGCGCGAACAGCGCAGCCAGTGGGAAGTTGTTTACCAGTGGCGACCAGCTGTGGGTTGGCGCGCCGACGGCGCCGAGCTGGCTCATGGCCTGTTGCAGGTGGTCATAGCCGGGGTAAGCCTGGGCGGTGAGCCACACACCTGCCAGCAACCAGAAGGGTATCAGCAGGCCGCTGGCGAGCAATAAACGGTCGAGGGTTTTCATGCGGCATTTTCCTTCCATGGATGAGTGAGCGCAAAGGCGCACAGTACAGGCGTGCGCAGGCTCTGGGCCAGCACTTGCTCCAGTTTTTTCATAGTTGTGGCTTGGGAGGGAAAGCAATAAATACCGCACCGGGTGTATGTGATCGTACAACTGCATGCGCTATGATGAGCGCTGTCTTTCAAGGTGAAACACAGGGCAATGACAGAGCAGCAGGTACAGGCAAGGACCCGGCGCAAGCCGCGTAGTCTGGCCCAGGAACTGGTCACGGTGCTGACCGAGCGCATTCGCAGTGGCCAGCTCAAGCGTGGCGACAAGCTTCCGACCGAATCGCAGATCATGGCTGAGGAGGGCGTCAGCCGCACCGTGGTGCGTGAGGCGATCTCGCGGCTACAGGCCGCCGGGCAGGTCGAGACCCGTCATGGCATCGGTACCTTCGTGCTGGACGCGCCGGCCACCGGGGGCTTTCGCATCGACCCGGCCACCGTGGTCACCCTGCGTGAAGTGCTGGCAGTGCTGGAATTGCGCATTGCCCTGGAGATCGAGTCGGCAGGCCTGGCGGCGCAGCGGCGCAGCGATGAAGAGCTGGCAGGCATGCGCGCGGCGCTGGACGAACTCAACGAAGGGGCGGCCCATGCCAACGATGCCGTGTCGGCAGACTTCCAGTTTCACCTGCGCATTGCACAGGCCAGCGGCAACCATTACTTCGCCGACATCATCAACCACCTGGGTACCAGCATCATCCCGCGTACCAGGCTGAATTCGGCGCGGTTGGCCCATGATGACCAGGCGCATTACATGAGCCGGTTGATGCATGAGCACGAAGCGATCTACGAAGCCATTGCCCGGCGTGACAGCGAAGGGGCGAAGATGGCCATGCGCATGCACCTGAGCAATAGCCGGGAGCGTTTGCGTCAGGTGCATGAAGAGGCTGAGGCGCAAGGGGCCTGACGTTTCTCCTGCCAGCCGACAGTGCCAAAAGAAAAGCCCCGCCATGCGCGGGGCTCTCTTGTTTCAGGCAATCACTCAGATTGTTCCGTCACTCCACTGACCATTTACCAGGCGGCGCAGACCCAATGGGTTGCCGTCGCGCAAGGCTTCAGGCAGCAACGCCTGCGGGTAGTTCTGGTAGCACACCGGGCGCAGGAAGCGGTCGATAGCCAAGGTGCCAACCGAGGTGCCACGGGCGTCGGAGGTGGCCGGGTAGGGCCCGCCGTGGACCATCGCATCACACACTTCGACACCGGTCGGGTAACCGTTGACCAGAATGCGCCCGACCTTCTCCTCCAGCAGCGGCACCAGCCAGGCAAAGGCCTCGAAGTCCTCCTGCTCACCGATCAGCGTCGCGGTCAGCTGGCCACGCAGGCCGAGCAGGGCGGCGCGCAGCTGGTCGTTGTCCTGCACTTCGACCGCTACGGTGGTTGGCCCGAACACTTCTTCCTGCAGCAGCGGGTCGGCATTCACCAGCAGGCTGGCGTCGGCCTTGAACAGCTGGGCGCGGGCCTGGCTGCCTTCCTGTGGCTGGCCAGCCAGGTGCTCGATACCCGCGTGGGCGTGCAGGTGCTCCAGACCGCCGACGTAGCTGCGCAGGCCGCCGGCGTTGAGCATGGTCTGGCCGGCCTGGGCGTTCAGGTGCTGGCCAAGGTCGGCCAGCAGTTGACTGAACTGAGGCGATTGCAAGCCGATGACCATGCCAGGGTTGGTGCAGAACTGGCCGGCGCCCATGCACACGGAGCCGGCCAGCTCGCGGGCGATGGCCTCGCCACGTTTGGCCAGGGCGCCCGGAAGGACGATCACCGGGTTGATGCTGGACATCTCGGCGAACACAGGGATGGGTTGCGGGCGCTCGGCAGCCATGCGGCACAGGGCGTCGCCACCTTTGAGCGAACCGGTGAAGCCGACAGCCTGGATGGCCGGGTGCTTGACCAGCCACTCGCCCACGCCGCCACCGAATACCATGTTGAACACACCCTTGGGCATGCCGGTACGTTCGGCGGCGCGCACGATGGCGCAGCCGACCAGGTCGGCGGTGGCCATGTGGCCGCTGTGCGCCTTGAACACCACCGGGCAACCGGCAGCCAGAGCGGCCGCGGTGTCGCCACCGGCGGTGGAGAAGGCCAGCGGGAAGTTGCTGGCGCCGAACACGGCGACCGGGCCAACGCCGATGCGCATCTGGCGCAGGTCTACACGCGGCAGCGGCTGGCGCTCGGGCAGGGCCAGGTCGATACGGGCACCGAGGAAGTCACCCCGGCGCAGCACCTGGGCGAACAGGCGCATCTGGCCGCTGGTGCGGCCACGCTCGCCTTGAATACGGGCGGCGGGCAGGGCGGTTTCGCGGCAGACGATGGCGACGAAGGCGTCGTCCAGTTCGTCCAGCTCGGCGGCGATCGCATCGAGGAAGTCGGCGCGGCGGGCTGGGCTCAATTGGCGGAATTCGGCGAAAGCGGCCTTGGCAGCGGTGGCGGCCTGGTCCACTTCGGCTTCGGTAGCTTGGGCGAAGCTGTAGGGCAGGGCCTCGCCAGTGCTGGCGTCCAGGCTCTGCAGGCGCTGTTGGCCGGCGGCGCTGCGCTGGCCGGCGATGAAGTTGTGGCCGAGGATTTCAGGCATGGGGTGCTCCTGTAGGTTAAGAGAATGTCTGATAGGTTGCTGCCTTGGGCATCAAGTAATCGGTGCCGGGTTGAACAGGGTGATGTCGTTGTGCAACCGGTGCTGTTCGGCCCAGGTCTGCTTGCGGCCGCTGGCCACGTCCAGGTAGTAGTGGAACAGTTCCCAACCCAGCTCTTCGATGGTCGAGCGGCCTGTGGCGATGCGCCCGGCGTCGATGTCGATCAGGTCGGGCCAACGCTGGGCCAGTTCGCTGCGGGTGCACACCTTGACCACTGGTGCCATGGCGAGGCCGTATGGGGTGCCACGGCCGGTAGTGAATACATGCAGGTTCATGCCGGCAGCCAGTTGCAGGGTGCCGCAGACGAAGTCGCTGGCCGGGGTGGCGCAGAAAATCAGGCCCTTGCGCGTAACTCGCTCGCCTGGGCCAAGCACGCCCTGAATGGCGCCGCTGCCGGACTTGACGATCGAACCCAGCGACTTCTCGACGATATTGGACAGGCCGCCTTTCTTGTTGCCCGGCGTGGTGTTGGCGCTGCGGTCGGCGGCACCTTGCTCCAGATAGCGGTCGTACCAGTCCATTTCGCGTATCAGGGCACTGGCGACTTCCTGGTTTTCAGCGCGTGAGGTCAGCATGTAGATGGCATCGCGCACCTCGGTCACTTCCGAGAACAGCACGGTGGCGCCAGCGCGTACCAGCAGGTCGGAGGCATAGCCCAGCGCTGGGTTGGCAGTAATGCCCGAGAAGGCGTCGCTGCCACCGCACTGCATGCCGAGTATCAATTCACTGGCTGGCACTGTTTCGCGGCGGCGCTGGTCGAGCTTCTTCAAGCGGGTTTCGGCCAGTTCCATGATCTGCTCGATCATTTCCACAAAGCCCAGGCTGGCGTCCTGCAGGCGGTACAGCCAAGGGTCGCTGAGGTCCACCGAGGGATCGTTGTCGTGCATCACCTGGCCTGCCTGCAGCTTTTCGCAGCCCAGGCTGATGACCAGCGCCTCGCCGCCCAGGTTGGGGTTGCGTGCCAGGTTGCGCACGGTGCGGATCGGGATGTAGGCATCGCGTGCGTTGATCGCCACGCCGCAGCCGTAGCTGTGGGTGATGGCCACCACGTCGTCGACGTTGGGGTATTTGGGCAGCAGTTCGGTGCGAATGCGCTTTACCGCATGCTCCAGCACGCCGGTCACGCATTGCACGGTCGTGGTGATGCCAAGGATGTTGCGTGTGCCGACGGTACCGTCTGCGTTGCGGTAGCCTTCGAATGTGAAGCCTTCCAGCGGCGGCAAAGGCTGCGGGACGGCGTCACAGCGCGGCAGGCTGTCCAGCGCTGGGGCGGCCGGCATGGCCAGTTGGCTTTCCTGCACCCAGCTGCCTTGGCGCAGGTCTTCCAGCGCATAGCCGATGATTTGCCCGTAGCGGCGCACGGGTTCGCCCTTGGCGATGGTCACGGTGGCCACCTTGTGGCTTTGTGGCACGCCTTCGACCAAGGTCAGGCCATCGGCGAAACGGGCGCCTTCGCCCAGGCCGCCGTCGTTTACAACCACGACGACGTTATCGTCGTCATGCAGGCGGACGTAGCGGGGCGAGTCGGAATGTTCGATCAACTGCATGTTTGGGCCCTACTTGTCAGGTTCTCAGGCTTTTTGTACATCCGCCCGCACCGGTTAACCGGCGCGGGCGTGTTCACTCAGTGGCGCGAGCTGGCCAGTTCGCTGTTGGCGGCAGGCTCAGCCTGTGGCTTTGGGGCATCGTCGCGCAGCTCGATGCGTTTGATCGGGCCAACGATCACCAGGTAGCTGAACACCGCCACCAAGGCGTTGGCACCTACATACACCAGCGCCCACTTGAACGAGCCGGTGGCGCTGATGATGTAGCCGATCACGATCGGGGTGGTGATCGAGGCGATGTTGCCGAAGGTGTTGAACAGGCCACCTGACAGTCCGGCGATCTGCTTGGGCGAGGTGTCCGCCACCACCGCCCAGCCCAGCGCGCCAATGCCTTTGCCGAAGAACGCCAGGGTCATGAAGCCGACCACCATCCATTCGGCGTCTACATAGTTGCAGAACACCATGGTGGTCGACAGCAACAGGCCGCAGACGATTGGCAGTTTGCGCGAGAAGGTCAGCGAGTTGCCACGGCGCAGCAGCCAGTCCGAGATCACGCCACCCAGCACGCCACCAATGAAGCCGCAGACCGCCGGCAGCGAGGCGATGAAGCCCGCCTTGAGGATGGTCATGCCGCGCTCCTGCACCAGGTACACCGGGAACCAGGTGAGGAAGAAATAGGTGATGGCGTTGATGCAGTATTGGCCCAGGTACACGCCCAGCAGCATGCGGCTGGTCAGTAGCTGCTTGATGTAGCCCCATTTCGGGCCGTCGTTGCCGCGCTTCTGGTCCATGTCCACCAGGCCGCCGTTCTGCTCGATGTGTTCAAGCTCGCTTTGGCTGATGCGGGGGTGTTGGCGCGGGTTGTGGATGGTCTTCAGCCATACCATGGAGAACACGATGCCCAGTGCGCCCATGACCACGAACACATGCTCCCAGCCGAAGCTGAACACGATCCAGCCCATGATCGGCGCGAACAGTGCAGTGGCGAAGTACTGTGCCGAGTTGAAGATGGCCGAGGCTGTGCCACGCTCCTGTGTGGGGAACCAGGCGGCGACGATGCGCGCGTTACCCGGGAACGACGGGGCTTCGGCGAAACCAACCAGGAAGCGCAGGGTGAAGAGGGTCACTACGGCCCAGGCAACCGGAAGGCCACCGACAAAACCCTGCAACAGGGTGAACAGCGACCAGGTGAAGATGCTGAAGGCGTAGACGTTCTTGGAACCGAAACGATCGAGCAGCCAGCCACCAGGAATCTGGCCAGCCACGTAAGCCCATCCGAAGGCGGAGAAGATATAACCGAGGGTTACGGCGTCAATGCCGAGGTCTTTCTGCAGGCTGGAACCTGCGATTGCAATGGTAGCGCGGTCGGCATAGTTGATCGTGGTCACCAGAAACAGCATGAACAGGATCAGGTAGCGCACATGCGTCTTCTTAGTCGCTTGCATGCTGGTAATACTCCCACTAGTTATTTTTGTGCGGGCTCACGAATTGTAACCGGAGTGGGGCTTCCCACTCCGGGTGCGGCAAGGGCAGGCCGCAGGGTTGCGCTTATTGCGGACCCATCTTGTCCATCAGGGCTGCGAGCATTTCGTACTCTTCGGCAGTCAGGTCGGTCAGCGGCGTGCGCACCGGGCCTGCGTCGTAACCGGCAATTTTGGCGCCGGCCTTGACGATGCTGACGGCGTAGCCGGCTTTGCGGTTACGGATGTCCAGGTACGGCAGGAAGAAATCGTCGATCAGCTTGGCCACGGCGGCGTGGTCGTCACGGGCGATGGCGTTGTAGAAGTCCATGGCGGTCTTCGGCACGAAGTTGAACACGGCGGAGGAGTACACCGGTACGCCCAGGGCCTTGTAGGCAGCAGCATACACTTCGGCGGTCGGCAGCCCACCCAGGTAGCTGAAGCGGTCGCCCAGGCGGCGACGGATCGACACCATCAGCTCGATATCACCCAGGCCGTCTTTGTAACCGATCAGGTTCGGGCAGCGCTCGGCCAGTTTTTCCAGCAGGTCGGCGTTCAGGCGGCAGACGTTGCGGTTGTACACCACCACGCCGATTTTTACCGATTTGCACACCGCTTCTACGTGGGCGGCAACGCCATCCTGGCTGGCTTCGGTGAGGTAGTGCGGCAGCAGCAGCAGGCCTTTGGCACCCAGGCGCTCGGCTTCCTGGGCGTATTCAATGGCCTGGCGGGTGGAGCCACCCACGCCGGCGAGAATCGGTACCGAAGTAGCACAGGTGTCGACGGCGGTCTTGATCACCTGGCTGTATTCGCTGGCAGCCAGGGAGAAGAACTCACCGGTGCCGCCAGCGGCGAACAGGGCACTGGCGCCATACGGGGCCAGCCATTCCAGGCGTTTGATGTAGCCAGCCTGGTTGAAATCGCCCTGGGCGTTGAAGTCGGTGACCGGGAAAGACAGCAGGCCGTGGGAGAGGATGGATTTCAGTTCTTGTGGAGTCATTGTTGTAGGCATCCTGTGGCGCTTGGGTGAAGGGTGTTGTTCTGCGTTGGAGGTAAGTTATCGTACAACTTGTACGATGACTAGTCCCTTTGCGAGATTTTTTTGCGGCGGTGCAGGAGGGAAGGGTTAATTCTGTACTGGCGTCATCGAGGGTTACAGCAGAAGGAGCCGAAGACACCGATGGCAGACCAATCACAATCAGTCATCGTATCTCTTGAGAGGGGAGGGAAAAACGATCGCGGAGACAGGCACAAGCCCGCCGCCCGCATCCACGGGAAGTGTTCTGGGACCAGCAGAGGGTGACCGGGGAAACGGGGGCGGCCTTGCGCCACCCCGCGATCAAAGCAGAGGAAACGGTAGGTCAGGCAGCGTGCTGGCGCTTGATCTGCGCCTTGCGTACCTGGGCGCGGCAAGCATCGCCGAATGCCTGGAAGATCTTGATCGAATCAGGGTTTTTCGCCGCTTGCCATTCCGGGTGCCACTGCACGGCGAACAGGAACGGCGAAATGCTCGGGGCGTGAATGGCCTCGACCAGGCCGTCTTCGGCGTGGGCGATGGCTTCGATGCCAGCGCCGAGCTTGCGCAGGCCTTGGCCATGCAACGAGTTGACGCGAATCTCGTCGGTACCCAGGGTGTCCTGCAGCCAGCTGCCTGGCTGGATTTTTACGCCATGAACCTGAGCGTATTGCACTTCAACCGGGTCTTCCGGGTTTTCCCGGTGGTCGTTGAAGCCCGGCTCGGCGTACACCTTCTGGTAGATGTCGCCGCCCAGGGCGACGTTGATTTCCTGCATGCCACGGCAGATGCCGAAGATTGGCAGGCCACGCTTGATCGCCGCCTTGACCAGCGGGATGTCGAACAGGTCGCGGTTCTGGTCCTGGCCCTTGCCTGGGGTCTGGTTTTCCTGGCCATACAGGGCCGGGTCGATGTTGCTGCCAGCGCCGGTCAGGTACACGCCGTCGGCCATGTCCAGGTAGGTCTCGAGGTCTTCAGTGCCGCAGCAGGTGGGTACCAGTACCGGAACGCAATCGGAGAACTCGACCAGCGGCGTGATGTATTTGTGGGTCATGACTTGATAGTCATGGCCTTTGCGCTCTTGGCTGCCCATGGTCATCAGGACGACGGGTTTGCGCAGGGAAGGTTGCTTGTTGCCAATGTTGCTGTTGGACATATGTCACCTTGGGACAGGTTCGGCCTGTCGTTGTTGTGCAGGTGCACGGCGCGGAGCCTTGGGTGCAGCCTGTAGCCCCGAGCACTGCCGGCTCGTCAGAGGCGACGATTCCGGTCGGGGCATGTAGATAGCTTGCCAGAGCCGTTCGATATGTCAAACGACTGAAGAGGGCTTTAACGCGGGGAATGCACCGGTTTTTGGGGGCTTAAACCGATGCGGGCCTGTTGTGGCGTGGGTTTGGCGGGGATGCCGGTCAATAATATTTAACGATGCAGTTGGGTCTTTGCAGCGGTGCAATAAAGTGTTGCTTGTGCCGGCCTCTTCGCGGGCAAGCCTGCGAAGAGGCCAGAGCAGGCTTCAGTGCAGTATCTGCGCCAGAAACGCCTTGGCCCGGTCGGTACGCGGCTGGTTGAAGAACACCTGCGGCGGGCTGTCCTCGATGATTTGCCCACCCTCAAGGAACAGCACCCGCTCGGCCACTTGCCGGGCAAAGCCCATTTCGTGGGTCACGCACAGCATGGTCATGCCCGTGCCGGCCAGCTGCACCAGCACATCCAGCACCTCGGCAACCATTTCTGGGTCCAGCGCCGAGGTTGGCTCGTCAAACAGCATGATCCTCGGCTTCATGCACAGCGCCCGGGCGATCGCCACGCGCTGCTGCTGGCCACCGGATAGCTGGCTGGGGTACTTGTGCGCCTGGCTTTCGATACCCACCTTCTTCAGGTACATGCGCGCCCGTTCCTCGGCGTCCTTGCGCGACAGCCCGCGCACGCTAGTAGGGGCGAGCAGGCAGTTGTCCAGTACGCTCATGTGCGGGAACAGGTTGAAATGCTGGAACACCATGCCGATATCGCTGCGCACCTGCGCCGCTTCCCGGGTGGTGGCGGCCAGGTCGATGCCGTCGACCTTTATGCTGCCCTGCTGGGCCACCTCCAGGCGGTTGATGCAGCGGATCAGCGTCGATTTTCCCGAGCCGGACGGCCCGCACAGCACGATGCGTTCGCCTTCGCGCACCTGCAGGTCGATGTCGTGCAGCACGTGGTACGCGCCGTAGTGCTTGTTCAGGCCTTCGATGCGTATCAGCACCTGGCGTGGGTCGGGCTCGGGGGCAAGGCTGGCAAGGCTCAGTGGTGCGGTCATGTTGTTTTTCTCCCGCGTGGGTTCAGTCGAAACGGGTCGCGCTGTAGGGCGCGGGGTCGGTGAAGGGGTGTTCGCCGGTGATCAGCTCGGCCACCAGCCGACCGCTGACCGGGCCCAGGGTGAGGCCGTGGTGGGCGTGGCCGAAGTTGAACCACAGCCCCGGGTGGCGCGGTGCAGGGCCGATCACCGGGCGCATGTCGGGCAGGCACGGGCGACGGCCCAGCCACGGCGTGTCATCCAGGCGTTCGCCCAAGGCCGGGAACAGCTTGCGCGCCAGGGCCTCGCAGCGGCCCAGCTGGATCTGGTTGCCGGGCGCGCTGGCTGCGTCGAACTCGATGCCGGTCGTCAGTCGCACGCCGCGCGCCATCGGTGCCAGCACGTAGCCGCCCTGGGTATCGCAAATGGAGTGCTCCAGTTGCGCACCGTCACGAGTGCTGTAGTGCATGTGGTAGCCGCGCTTGATCGCCAGCGGGATCTGGTAGCCCAGGCCGCTGAACAGTTCGGCCGACTGTGGGCCTAGGCAGGCCACCACCTCGTCGGCGGTAATCGGGCCGCGGCGGCTCTCGACCCGCCATTGGCCGTTGGCTTGGCGCAGGCTGCGCGCATCACCATGCAGGAACTGCCCGCCGCGCTGCTGAAACAGCGCCGCGTAGCCACGGGTGAGGGCGCCGGGGTTGTTCACGGTCTTCGGGTCGAGCCAGTGGATGCCGCCGACCACGGTGGCGTCCAGCTGGTGCTCGCGGGCCTGCAGTTGCCCGCATTCAAGGATTTCAAATTGCAAGCCATAGCGGCTCAGGCCTTTGGCATCGGCCTTGGCCTGCTCGAACAGGGCCGGGTCGCGGAACACTTCGATCCAGCCTTTGGCCTGCACCAGCCCTTCAAGGCCGGCAGCAGCGATCAGCGCGTCGTGTTCTTCGACGCAGCGCTGCACCAGCGGCAGCATGTCAGCGGCGGCGCCGGCCAGCCGGCCAGGGGCTGAATGACGCCAGTAGCGCCACAGCCACGGCGCGGCCTTGGGCAGGTGCGCCAGGCTGTAGCGCACATCGGGCTGGCGGTTCAGGCCGTAGCGCAGTAATGCGCCCAGTTGCCGGGGAAAGGCATAGGGGATGACGCTGGAGCGTTCGATCAACCCGGCGTTGCCGTGGCTGGTACCGCTGCCCGGTTCGTCGCGGTCGATCAGGATCACCTGGCGCCCGCGGGCCTGCAGGTGCAGCGCGGTGCTGACGCCGACGATGCCGGCGCCGAGGACAAGGGTCTGGCAATGCATGGAACGTATCCTTCGGTCAGTTCAGGTGGCGGCCCAGGCGGGCTTCCAGGTGTTTCAGCAGGCGCCGCACCAGTTCCACGATCACCAGGTAGAGCACAGCGGCCCACAGGTAGATCTGGAAGTCGAAACTGCGCGAGAAGGCCAGTTTGGTCACGCCCATGAGGTCGTAGATGGTCACCAGCGAGGCAATCGCGCTGGCCTTGATCATCAGGATCAGTTCGTTGCCCAGTGGGCCTATGGCCACCAGCAGCGACTGCGGCAGGATCACCTTGAAGAAGGTGGTCGAGCGTTTCAGGTTCAGCGCCCGGGCTGCCTCATGCTGGCCGGGTGCCACGGCCATCAGGCTGCCGCGGAAGATCTCGGCCTGGTAGGCGGCGGTGTTCAGGGTGAATGCCAGCAAGGTGCAGTACCACGCCTCGCGGAAGAACCACCACAGGCCGACGTCCTGCCAGAAGCCCTTGAGCGAGCCCAGGCCGTAATACAGCAGAAACAGTTGGGCCAGCAGCGGCGAGCCACGGAAGAAGTACACATAACCGGCGGCCATACGCTGCAGCACCAGGCTGCGCGACATGCGAGCCAGGGCCAGCAACAGGCCGAGCACGGCGCCCAGACTGAAGGAAATGGCCACCAGCTTGGCGGTTACCAGCAGGCCATCGAGAAAGCGTGGGCCGTAACGTTCCAGCAGGTCGGGGTCGAGCACCAGTGCCAGCAGTTGTTCGAAGCTCATGCGCGTGCTCCTTGCAGGTGGCGGTTGCTGCGCCGTTCGATGTAGGCGAACACGCGCCCGGAAAGTGCCGCGAACAGCAGGTAACCCAGGCAGGCGACGCCGTAGAAAAACATCGGCTCCTTGGTCACGCTGACCGCCAGGTTGGTCTGGCGCATCAGGTCGACCAGCGAAATGGTCGACACCAGCGAGGTGTCCTTGAGCAGCGACAGCCAGTTGTTTGACAAGCCGGGCAGGGCGATGCGGGTCAGTTGCGGCAACAGCACCTTGAAGAAGCCGGTGCGCTTGCTCAGGCCCAGTGCCGAGCAGGCTTCCAGCTGGCCTTTGGGCAGGGTCTTGAAGGCTGCCAGCCAGATCTCGCTGGAAAACGCGGCGAACACCAGGCTGAAGGCAATCATCGCGGCAAGGAAGGTGTTGATCAGGAACTCACCCTCGTAGCCCATGGCAGCCAGAATTTTCTGCGCGGCAATCTGGCAGCCATAATAAATGATGAGCAACGTCAGCAGCTCTGGCAGGCCGCGGAACACGGTAGAGAACGTGGTGGCCCAGGCCCGTGGCAGGCGTTTGCGCGAGCGTGCGGCCAGGGCGACTACCAGGCCCAGCGGCAGGCCGATGGGCAGGCAGGCCAGGGCGAGGGAAACCGTAACCAGCGCGCCGGCCAGCAGCGCCTGGCCCCAGCCTCCGCTGGCGAAGGACAGCAAGGACAATTGATCGAGCATGACAAACCCCTTGGACGGGTAGTGCGGTCTCTGTGGGAGCGACGCAACGCCGTTCCCATAGAGATTTCGCAAGACTTCCTGAAGATCAGTTGTAGATATCGAAGGCGAAGTACTTGCTGGCGATCTTCTGGTAGGTGCCGTTGGCCACGATCTGTTGCAGTGCAACGTTCAGGCGCTGGCGCAGGGCCTCGTCTTCCTTGCGCACGGCAATGGCAGCATCGGCTTTGGTGTTTGCCACGTCGCCGAGGATCTTGCAGCAATCCCCACCGTTCTTGGTCATCCACTCGTGCAGCGGGAATTTGTCGGCAATCACCCCGTCCAGGCGCCCGGCGGCCAGGTCGGCGTTGGCTTCGTCCATGGTCGGGTACAGCTTCACGTCGGCGCCGGCTTTGCCATACACGTCTTCGGCGTAGATGGCCTGGGTGGACGACGACTGGGCGCCAACGGTGTAGCCGACAAAGTCGGTCTGGGCGCTGTCGATCTTGCTGTCCTTGGCGACGGCAACGGTCAGCGGGGTGCGGTAGTAATGGTCGGTGAAGGCGATTTTCTTGCGACGTTCTTCGGTGTCGATCATCGAGGCGACAATAGCGTCGTACTTGCGTGCCATCAGGGCCGGGATGATGCCCTCCCAGTCCTGGGCCACCAGCGTGCACTCGACTTTCATCTGTTCGCACAGGGCGTGGGTGATGTCGATGTCGAAGCCGTGCAGTTTGTTATCGGCATCGACATAGTTGAAGGGCGGGTAGGCGCCCTCGGTGGCAAAACGCAGGGTTTCGGCACTGGCGGCACCCGTCAGCAGCAGGGCACACGCACCCACCAAGGCCATGGTCTTGTTCATCTCGCACCTCATTGCACTCTTGCTATTGTTGTTTGCCCGCCGACCACGAGGTGTAGCCGACGAACTCGTTATGTAGAGCGGCAGTCGCTTCCAAGCGTTTTTCAACATCAGGCCCGAGTTTCTTGCAGACCTCGTTGACCATCAGGTGAACCCACGACAGCATCGTCGAGGTGGATTCCCAGAACAGGTTGAACTCGGTGGGGATGCGGAACACCTCGTCGGCGTTGGCATCGGCCCAGTCACAGAAGGTGTCGGTCACCAGGGTGACCGCGATGCCCGCCTCGCGCGCCTTCTGGCACAGCATCAAGGCATGGCGGGAATAACGGCGCGCTTCGAACACCACCAGGGCGCTGTCTTCGGCGCGGCCAAGCAGCACTTCGCCGAAGTGCCCGGCGCTGATATCGACCAGTTGTACGCCATCGCGCAGGTATTGCAGCAAGTGGCTCATGCACATGGCCACGCCGCGCTCGGTCTGGAAGCCGGCGATGAACACCCGTGGCTTGCTGGCCAGGCGCTGCGCCACGCTGTGCCAGGCCGGGCTCTGGCGGTACTCGTGCACGCGCACCAGGGCGGCGATTTCCAGCTCCAGGCTGCCGGCGTTGTCGCTGGCGTCCTGGTTCTGGCGGTAATCTTGCAGGCGGTCGCCCACCAGCCACGGGCCATCGCCCAAGTCGTTCTGCAGGTCTTGTTTTAATGCCTTGAGGTGGGCATAACCCAATGAACGGCAGAAGCGCCCGACGCTGGATTCACTGACGCCCAGCTTGGCCGCGATGCTGGCTGAAGTCTGGAACGGCAGTTCGTGCAGGTTGGCAAGCATGTAGGTGGCGATCTTGCGGCCCGAGGCAGCGGCTCCTTCGAGGCTGTTTTCCAGGCGTTGCTTGATCGGTTGGCTCATGCTGTGGCTCCAGGGGTAAGGCTTGGGGAAGAAAATGAATGTTTTCTGTCATCAAGTCAACATTTGACAGATTGCTGTCACATGCAGGAAAGTTTTTGTCGTTGCAACGCTGTAGCCATTCCAATACCAACAAGGAGCTTCAGATGTCCGCACCTTCTACCGGCACTGTCGTGCGTGTGCCTTTTACCGAACTGCAGGGCCTGTTGCAGGCCATCTTCCGGCGCCATGGCTGCAGCGAGCGTGTGGCTGGGGTGCTGGCTTACAACTGTGCCAGTGCCCAGCGTGATGGCGCGCACAGCCATGGGGTATTCCGCATGCCCGGGTATGTTTCGACCCTGGCCAGTGGCTGGGTTGACGGCCAGGCCATACCTAAGGTCAGTGATGTAGCTGCCGGCTATGTCAGTGTCGATGCAGCCGGCGGCTTCGCCCAGCCGGCGCTGGCTGCGGCCCGCGAGTTGTTGGTGGCCAAGGCGCGCAATGCCGGCATTGCCGTATTGGCAATCCACAACTCGCACCACTTCGCGGCACTGTGGCCGGATGTAGAGCCGTTTGCCGAAGAGGGCCTGGTGGCCCTGAGCGTGGTCAACAGCATGACCTGTGTGGTGCCGCATGGCGCCCGCAAGCCACTGTTCGGCACCAACCCCATCGCGTTTGCTGCGCCATGCGCCGAACACGACCCGATCGTCTTCGACATGGCCACCAGCGCCATGGCCCACGGTGACGTGCAGATTGCTGCGCGTGCCGGCCAGCAACTACCAGAAGGCATGGGTGTGGATGCCAATGGCGAGCCGACCACCGACCCGCTGGCGATTCTGGAGGGTGGCGCCTTGCTACCGTTTGGCGGGCACAAGGGCTCGGCGCTGTCGATGATGGTCGAGTTGCTGGCGGCGGCGCTGACCGGTGGGCATTTCTCCTGGGAGTTCGACTGGTCGGGGTGCCCAGGGGCGAAAACGCCATGGACCGGGCAACTGATCATCGTCATCGACCCGCACAAGGCCGAGGGCGAGCGCTTTGCCCAGCGCAGCCGCGAGCTGGTGGAACAGATGCAGGCGGTGGGGTTGACGCGCATGCCGGGTGAGCGGCGATACCGCGAGCGTGAGGTGGCTGAGGAGGAGGGGGTGGCGGTGACCGAGCAGGAGTTGCAGGGCCTGAAAGACTTGCTTGGCTGACCCGGCCCTTTCGCGGGCACGCGCGCTCCCACAGGTACGCGCTGAACCTGTGGGAGCGGGCGTGCCCGCGAAGAATCCAGCACAAATTCCCAGCCATGCAATGTTGCATAGACAACCTTGCACAATAGTGGATGTTCCTGAACCCGCACTCCGGGTATGCTCAACGCTGACTTTTCGTACTGTCCTGATCCAAGGAGCTGCACGCTGTGTTCAAACATGTCGATGCCTATGCCGGCGACCCGATCCTCTCGTTGATGGAAACCTTCAAGGCCGATCCGCGCGCCGACAAGGTCAACCTGAGTATCGGCCTGTACTACGATGAGGCTGGCGTGGTGCCGCAATTGGCGGCTGTGGATGCGGTGGAAAAACGCATCGCCGGCCAGGACCACGAAGCTTCCCTGTACCTGCCGATGGAAGGCCTGGCCAGCTACCGCCAGGCGATCCAGGCACTGCTGTTCGGTGCCGATCACCCGGCTGTGACCGGCGGCCGCGTGGCCACCGTGCAGACCGTGGGTGGCTCCGGCGCCCTGAAAGTCGGTGCCGACTTCCTCAAGCGCTATTTCCCGCAGTCCGAAGTCTGGGTCAGCAACCCAACCTGGGACAACCACCGCGCCATCTTCGAAGGCGCCGGCTTCAAGGTGCACACCTACCCGTACTTCGACCAGGCCACCCGTGGCGTGGACTTCGACGGCATGCTGGACACCCTGCAGACCCTGCCGGCCAACAGCGTGGTACTGCTGCACCCCTGCTGCCACAACCCGACCGGCGCCGACCTGGAACAACACCAGTGGCAGCAAGTGGTCGAAGTGGTCAAGGCACGCCAGCTGATCCCGTTCCTCGACATCGCCTACCAAGGCTTCGCCGAAGGCCTGGTGGAAGACGCCTACGCCATCCGCGAAATGGCCCGTGCCGGTGTGCCGTGCCTGGTCAGCAACTCGTTCTCGAAAATCTTCTCGCTGTATGGCGAGCGGGTAGGCGGCCTGTCGGTGGTCTGCGACGATGACGCCACCGCCCAGAGCGTGCTTGGCCAGCTCAAGGCCACCGTACGCCGCAACTACTCCAGCCCGCCCAACTTCGGCGCCCAACTGGTCGCTGGCGTGCTGAGCGATGCCGGCCTCAATGCCCAATGGGCCGAAGAAGTGGAAGTGATGCGCAAGCGTATCCTCGACATGCGCCAGGCGCTGGTCGATGCCCTGGCGGTGCTGTTGCCAGGCCAGGACTTCCAGTTCTTCCTGCGCCAGCGTGGCATGTTCAGCTACACCGGCTTCAGCGTCGAGCAGGTGCGCCGCCTGCGGGACGAATTCGGGGTGTACCTGATCGACAGTGGCCGCGTGTGCATGTCCGGCCTGCGCCCGGCCAACCTGCAACGGGTTGCCGAAGCGTTCGCTGCCGTCCAGAAGTAACACCGCCAAGGGGCCTGCGCGGCCCCTTGCATTTCCTGTCGGCACAACCCGCTTGTAAAGACAAGTGCAACCGCCCCTCGGAAAGGGGCTTCGCAAGTGCAACCTTTCCGTGCACAATCGCGCCCCTCTTTTCCGGTTGAGTTGGGCGAAGGCACTATTTCGCCATTCTCAGCCTGTTGCAGTCTTGCGAGTGGAGCTTCACCCGGAATGAATGAGCAGGCCCCAAGCGTTGAACAACGCTTTGCAGAATCGACCCCCGCCACCCTTGGCAGCTGGGCGCGTCACGACACTACCTGGATGCTGGGCCTGTTCGGCACAGCCATCGGCGCCGGAACCCTGTTCCTGCCGATCAACGCTGGCCTTGGCGGTTTCTGGCCGCTGCTGATCCTGGCCATCCTGGCCTTCCCGATGACGTACTTTGCCCACCGTGGTCTGACCCGGTTCGTCCTGTCGGGGCGCAACGGTGGCGACATCACCGAGGTGGTCAAGGAGCACTTCGGCAGCACCGCCGGTGCCTCGATCACCGTGCTGTATTTCTTCGCAATCTTCCCCATCCTGCTTATCTATAGCGTGGCGCTGACCAACACCGTGTCCAGCTTCATGGAGCACCAGCTGCACATGGCGCCGCCACCGCGGGCCATCCTGTCGTTCGTGCTGATCCTCGGCCTGCTGGCCATCGTGCGTTGCGGCGAGCAGGCCACGGTCAAGGTCATGAGCCTGCTGGTGTACCCGTTCATCGTCGCCCTGGCGCTGCTTGGCCTGTACCTGGTGCCGCACTGGACCGGTGGCATCCTCGACAGCGCCACCCAGGTGCCGCCGGCTTCGGCGTTCCTGCACACCCTGTGGCTGGCCATTCCGGTGATGGTGTTCTCGTTCAACCATTCGCCGATCATCTCGGCCTTCGCGGTGGACCAGAAGCGCCGTTACGGCGAGCACGCCGATGAGCGCAGCGGCCAGATCCTGCGCCGTGCTCACTTGCTGATGGTGGTGATGGTGCTGTTCTTCGTGTTCAGTTGCGTGCTCACCCTCAGCAGCGCCCAGCTGGCCGAAGCCAAGGCACAGAACCTGTCGATCCTGTCGTACCTGGCCAACCACTTCAGCAACCCGACTATCGCGTTCGCTGCACCGCTGATCGCCTTCGTGGCTATCGCCAAGTCGTTCCTGGGCCACTACATCGGTGCCAGCGAAGGCCTGAAGGGCATCATCACCAAGGCTGGCGCGCGCCCGGGTGCCAAAACCCTGGACCGCGTGGTTGCTGCACTGATGCTGGTGGTGTGCTGGATCGTTGCCACCCTCAACCCGAGCATCCTCGGCATGATCGAGTCGCTCGGCGGCCCGATCCTGGCGGTGCTGCTGTTCCTGATGCCGATGTATGCCATTCGCCGCGTACCGTCGATGCGCAAGTACAGCGGTGCGGCCTCCAACGTGTTCGTCGTGGTGGTCGGCCTGGTTGCGTTGACTTCGGTGGTTTACGGCCTGCTGGGCTGATTCGCCCCCTGCAATGAGAAATGCCCGGGTTGCTTGTCGCAACCTGGGCATTTTTTTGTCCACAAAAAGTGTCGGGAAATAGAACAATTTCACCTGACCCATAGGCACCCGGCCGGCTTCATGCTTAACTCAGTGTCCTTTTCAAACCCAGCATAAGGATTTCGTCATGGCTCAAGTGACTCTCAAAGGCGGCCCGGTTCAGGTTAACGGCAACCTGCCACAGGTCGGCGCCCAGGCTCCGGCTTTCTCCCTGGTCGGTGAAGGCCTGGCTGACAAGTCGCTGAAAGACTTCGCCGGCAAGCGCAAAGTGCTGAACATTTTCCCGAGCGTCGACACCCCAACCTGCGCTACCTCCGTGCGCAAGTTCAACGCCCAGGCCAACGATGTCGCCAACACTGTCGTGCTGTGCATCTCCGCCGACCTGCCGTTCGCCCAGGCACGCTTCTGCGGTGCTGAAGGCCTGGAAAACGTGAAGAACCTGTCGACCCTGCGTGGCCGCGAGTTCCTCGAAAACTACGGCGTCGCCATCGCCGACGGCCCGCTGGCCGGCCTGGCTGCCCGCGCTGTGGTAGTGCTGGACGAGAACGACAAGGTGCTGCACAGCGAGCTGGTTGGCGAAATCGCTGACGAACCGAACTACGATGCAGCCCTTGCTGTACTGAAGTAAGGATTGCGTGGGGCAGGGCGGTGGAGTCCTGTGCCGGCCATAGGGCCAGCACAGGCAGCGGACCCCTTGAGCCCGCCACCGCTCCAGGCAACACCCTGTAACGGCCCGGAACGCTCTCCGGGCCGTTTTCATTTAAAATTCCGCGTCTTGGCAACGTCAGCCTAAGGTAAACCTCTGGTAAAGGCCCTTTGCTTAAACGATGCCATTGCTTATCGTCCACCCTCCCCAAGTCGCCATTCCGAACAAGGTTCGTTCAACCCATGCAAGCGTCCAATTCCCGTTCCCCCCGTCGCTGGCTCGTTGGCCTGCTGATCCTGCTGCTGGTGGCTGCACTGGCCTGGTGGCTGTGGCCTGCAGCAACGCCTGCGCATAAAGAAGCCAGTGGCGGCGGCGGGCGCGGCGGCAAGGGCATGGGCATGATGGGCGGTCGCCCGGGCTTTGGCGGCTCCAGCGAAGCGGTACCCGTGCGCGTCGAGCCGGTGCGAGTGGGTGATTTCCCGCTGTACTACAAGGCCCTTGGCACGGTCACCGCGACCAACACCGTCAACGTACGCAGCCGCGTGGCTGGCGAACTGGTGAAAATCCACTTCAAGGAAGGCCAGCAGGTCAAGGCCGGCGACTTGCTCGCCGAAATCGACCCGCGCTCGTACCGCATCGCCTTGCAGCAAGCCGAAGGCACCTTGGCGCAGAACCAGGCGCAGTTGAAGAACGCCCAGGTCGACCTGGCCCGTTACAAAGGCCTGTACGCCGAAGACAGCATCGCCAAGCAAACCCTCGACACCGCCGAAGCACAGGTGGCGCAATTCCAGGGGCTGGTCAAGACCAACCAGGCCCAGGTCAACGATGCCCGCCTGAACCTCGACTTCACCCAGATCCGTGCGCCGATCAGCGGCCGTGTCGGCCTGCGTCAGCTTGACCTGGGCAACCTGGTGGCGGCCAACGACACCACCGCACTGGTGGTCATCACCCAGACCGAGCCGATCAACGTCGCCTTCACCCTGCCGGAAACCCAGCTGAGCACCGTGCTGGAGCGTTATCGCAGTGGCGCCAGCCTGCCGGTCGAGGCCTGGGACCGCAGTGACAGCAAATTGCAATCTACCGGCGTGCTGGGCAGCATCGACAACCAGATCGACACCACCACTGGCACCCTCAAATTCAAAGGCCGCTTCGAGAATAAGGACCTGGCCCTGTTCCCCAACCAGTTCGTCAACGTGCGTTTGCTGGCCGATACCCTCAAGCAGGTGGTCATGGCCCCGGCGGCGGCCATCCAGTTCGGCAATGACGGTAGCTTCGCCTACGTGGTCAATGCCGAGAACACCGTTAACGTGCGCAAGGTCAAGGTGGGCGCCAGTGATGGCGAGAACAGCGTCATTCTCGACGGCCTGAAGGCCGGTGACCGGCTGGTGCTGGAAGGTACCGACCGCCTGCGCGAAGGCACCAAGGTTGAAGTGGTCGAAGACAGCTCGCAAGTGCCGACCACCCCGGGCCAGCACCTGCAAGGGCAAGAGGCCAAAGGTTCGGCGCAAACCGGTGAAGCACAACCTGGCAAAGCAGCAGGCAAGGCGGGCGCATGAACCTCTCGCGTCTGTTCATTCTGCGGCCGGTCGCCACCACGCTGAGCATGCTGGCCATCGTCCTGGCCGGCCTGATCGCCTACAAGCTGCTGCCGGTTTCTGCCTTGCCGCAGGTGGATTACCCGACCATCCGCGTCATGACCCTGTACCCCGGCGCCAGCCCGCAGGTCATGACCAGTGCAGTCACCGCACCGCTAGAGCGCCAGTTCGGCCAGATGCCTGGCCTTGAGCAAATGGCCTCGACCAGCTCCGGCGGCGCGTCGGTGCTGACCTTGCGCTTCAACCTCGACATGAACATGGACGTTGCCGAGCAACAGGTGCAGGCCGCGATCAACGCCGCCAGCAACCTGCTGCCCAGCGACCTGCCAGCGCCACCGGTGTACAACAAGGTCAACCCGGCCGACACCCCGGTGCTGACCTTGGCCATCTCCAGCAAGACCATGCCGCTGCCCAAGCTCAACGACCTGGTCGACACCCGCGTGGCGCAAAAGCTCGCGCAGATCAGTGGCGTGGGCATGGTCAGCATTGCCGGCGGCCAGCGCCAGGCAGTGCGCATCAAGGTCAACGTCGATGCCTTGGCCGCCAACGGCCTGAACCTGGATGACGTGCGCACGCTGATTGGCGCGTCCAACGTCAACCAGCCCAAGGGCAACTTCGACGGCCCGACCCGGGTGTCGATGCTCGATGCCAACGACCAGCTGCGTTCCCCCGAGGAATACGCCAACCTGATCCTGGCCTACAACAACGGTGCGCCGCTGCGCTTGAAAGACGTGGCCGAAATTGTCGACGGCGCGGAGAACGAGCGCCTGGCCGCCTGGGCCAACGAAAATCATGCAGTGCTGTTGAATATCCAGCGTCAGCCGGGCGCCAACGTGATCGAAGTGGTCGACCGCATCAAGGACTTGTTGCCTTCGATCACCGACAACCTGCCGGCTGGGCTGGATGTGTCGGTGTTGACCGACCGTACCCAGACCATTCGCGCAGCCGTGAAGGACGTACAGCACGAACTGCTGATCGCCATCGCCCTGGTGGTGATGGTCACCTTCCTCTTTCTGCGCCGCTTCAGTGCCACCATTATCCCTTCGATTGCCGTGCCTTTGTCGCTGATCGGCACCTTCGGCGTCATGTACCTGGCCGGTTTTTCGGTCAACAACCTGACGCTGATGGCGCTGACCATCGCCACCGGCTTCGTGGTCGATGATGCCATCGTGATGCTGGAAAACATCTCGCGGCATATCGAAGAGGGTGAGACGCCCATGCAGGCGGCGCTCAAGGGCGCCCGGCAAATCGGCTTCACCTTGATTTCCCTGACCTTCTCGCTGATCGCGGTACTGATCCCGCTGCTGTTCATGGCTGACGTGGTTGGCCGGCTGTTCCGCGAGTTCGCCATTACCCTGGCCGTGGCCATCCTGATTTCCCTGGTGGTGTCGCTGACCCTGACGCCGATGATGTGCGCCCGGCTGCTCAAGCGCGAGCCCAAGGAAGAAGAGCAGGGGCGCTTCTACCGTGCCAGTGGTGCCTGGATCGACTGGCTGATCAAGCACTACGGCAGTGCCCTGCAATGGGTGCTGAAGCACCAGCCGCTGACCCTGCTGGTCGCCGTGGCCAGCCTGGCGCTGACGGTGTTCTTGTACATGGTGGTGCCCAAGGGCTTCTTCCCGGTGCAGGACACCGGGGTAATCCAGGGCATTTCCGAAGCGCCGCAGTCCACCTCGTTTGCCGCCATGAGCGAGCGCCAGCAGGCCCTGAGCAAGGTCATCCTGCAGGACCCGGCGGTTCAAAGTCTGTCGTCCTATATCGGTGTAGACGGCGACAACGCCACGCTCAACAGTGGCCGCCTGCTGATCAACCTCAAGCCCCATGGCGAACGGGATGTCACCGCCAGCGAGGTCATCAGCCGCCTGCAGCCGCAACTCGACCGGCTGGTGGGTATCCGCCTGTTCATGCAGCCGGTGCAGGACCTGAGTATCGAAGACCGTGTCAGCCGCACCCAGTACCAGTTCAGCCTGTCGTCGCCCGACGCCGACCTTTTGGCCCAATGGAGCAGCAAGCTGGTACAGGCGCTGCAGCAGCGCCCGGAACTGGCCGACGTGGCCAGCGACCTGCAGGACAAAGGCTTGCAGGTCTACCTGGTGATTGACCGTGACATGGCCAGCCGCCTGGGCATCACGGTGTCGCAGATCACCAACGCCCTGTATGACGCCTTTGGCCAACGGCAGATCTCCACCATCTACACCCAGGCCAGCCAGTACCGTGTGGTACTGCAGTCGCAGGACGCGGCACTTATCGGCCCGCGAGCGCTGGAATCGATTCACGTCAAGGCCACCGATGGCGGCCAGGTGCGCCTGTCGGCGCTGGCGCGTATTGAGCAGCGCCAGGCCCAGTTGGCCATTTCCCACATCGGCCAGTTCCCGGCAGTCACCCTGTCGTTCAACCTGGCCCACGGTGCATCGCTGGGCGAAGCCGTTCAGGTGATCGAGCAGGTACAGAAGGACATCGGCATGCCGCTGGGCGTGCAAACCCGCTTCCAGGGTGCGGCGCAGGCCTTCCAGGCATCGCTGTCGAGCACCTTGCTGCTGATCCTGGCGGCGGTGGTGACCATGTACATCGTGCTGGGGGTGCTGTACGAAAGCTACATTCACCCGGTGACCATCCTCTCGACCTTGCCGTCGGCAGCAGTGGGCGCTTTGCTGGCGCTGCTCATTAGCGGCAACGACCTGGGCATGATCGCCATCATCGGTATCATCCTGCTGATCGGTATCGTCAAGAAGAATGCCATCATGATGATCGACTTCGCCCTGGAGGCCGAGCGTAACCAAGGCATGAGCCCGCGCGATGCCATCTACCAGGCCGCGCTGCTGCGCTTCCGGCCGATCCTGATGACCACCCTGGCCGCGCTGTTCGGTGCCGTGCCGCTGATGCTCGCCACCGGTTCCGGCGCCGAGCTGCGTCAGCCACTGGGCCTGGTGATGGTGGGCGGTTTGCTGGTCAGCCAGGTGCTGACGCTGTTCACCACCCCGGTCATCTACCTCTACTTCGACCGCCTGGCTCGCCGCTGGCGCCCGGCCACTGATGTGAAGCAGGCCGAGGCATGAACCTGTCCGGTCCTTTCATCCGTCGCCCGGTGGCGACCATGCTGTTGAGCCTGGCGATCATGCTGCTGGGTGGGGTCAGCTTCGGCTTGCTGCCGGTGGCGCCGCTGCCGCAGATGGACTTCCCGGTGATCGTGGTGTCGGCCAACCTGTCCGGCGCCAGCCCGGAAGTGATGGCCTCCACTGTGGCCACGCCGCTGGAGCGCAAGCTGGGCAGCATTGCTGGCGTGACCACCCTGACCAGCAGCTCCAACCAAGGCTCCACACGGGTGATCATCGGCTTCGAGATGGGCCGCGACATCGACGGTGCGGCGCGCGAGGTGCAGGCGGCGATCAACGCCACCCGTAACCTGCTGCCCAGCGGCATGCGCAGCATGCCCACCTACAAAAAGATCAACCCGTCCCAGGCGCCGATCATGGTGCTGTCGCTGACCTCGGATGTGCTGCAGAAAGGCCAGCTGTACGACCTGGCCGACACCATCCTGTCGCAGAGCCTGGCCCAGGTGTCGGGGGTAGGGGAGGTGCAGATCGGCGGCAGCTCGCTGCCGGCGGTGCGTATCGCCGTCGAGCCGCAACTGCTCAACCAGTACAACCTGTCGCTGGACGAAGTGCGCACGGCGGTGTCCAACGCCAACCAGCGTAGGCCCATGGGCTTTGTCGAGGACGCCGAGCGCAACTGGCAGGTGCGCGCCAACGACCAGCTGGAAAGCGCCAAGGACTACGAGCCGGTGGTGATCCGCCAGCAAAACGGTACCATCCTGCGCCTGTCCGACGTGGCGACCATCACCGATGGCGTCGAGAACCGGTACAACAGCGGCTTCTTCAATGACCAGGCGGCCGTGCTGCTGGTGGTCAACCGCCAGACCGGCGCCAACATCATCGAAACGGTTGACCAGATCAAGGCACAGCTGCCGGCCCTGCAGTCGTTGCTGCCAGCCAGCGTGCAACTGAACGTGGCCATGGACCGCTCGCCCGTGATCAAGGCCACCCTGAAAGAGGCCGAGCACACCCTGCTGATTGCCGTAGTGCTGGTGATCCTGGTGGTGTACCTGTTCCTCGGCAGCCTGCGCGCCTCGCTGATCCCCAGCCTGGCCGTGCCGGTGTCGCTGGTGGGCACCTTCGCGGTCATGTACCTGTGCGGGTTCTCGCTGAACAACCTGTCGCTGATGGCGCTGATTCTGGCTACCGGCCTGGTGGTGGACGACGCCATCGTGGTGCTGGAAAACATCTCGCGGCACATCGAGGACGGCCAGCCGCCGATGAAGGCGGCCTTCCTCGGCGCCAAGGAAGTAGGCTTCACCTTGCTGTCGATGAACGTGTCGCTGGTGGCGGTATTCGTCTCCATCCTGTTCATGGGTGGCATCGTGCGCAACCTGTTCCAGGAGTTCTCCATCACCTTGGCGGCGGCGATCATCGTGTCGCTGGTGGTGTCGCTGACCCTGACGCCCATGCTCTGCGCCCGCTGGCTCAAACCGCATCAGGCCGAGCAGACACGCCTGCAACGCTGGAGCGACAAACTGCACCAGCGCATGGTCAACGCCTACGACCGCAGCCTGGGCTGGGCCCTGCGCCACAATCGCCTGACGCTGCTCAGCCTGTTGGCCACCATCGGCATCAACATCGCGCTGTACGTAGTGGTGCCCAAGACGTTGATCCCGCAGCAGGACACCGGGCAGCTGATGGGCTTTATCCGCGGCGACGACGGGCTGTCGTTCACCGTGATGCAGCCGAAGATGGAAATCTACCGCCGTGCATTGCTCGCCGACCCGGCAGTGCAGAGCGTTGCAGGTTTCATCGGTGGCAACAGCGGTACCAACAACGCCATGGTGCTGGTGCGGCTGAAACCGATCAGCGAGCGCAAGATCGATGCGCAGAAGGTGATCGAGCGCCTGCGCAAGGAAATGCCCAAAGTGCCTGGCGGGCGCCTGTTCCTGATGGCCGACCAGGACCTGCAACTGGGCGGCGGTGGCCGTGACCAGACGTCGTCGCAGTACCTGTATACCCTGCAGAGTGGCGACCTGGCAGCGCTGCGTGAGTGGTTCCCGAAAGTGGTCGCTGCTGTACGTGCACTGCCGGAACTCACTGCTATCGATGCGCGTGACGGTGCCGGCACCCAGCAGGTGACCCTGGTGGTCGACCGCGACCAGGCCAAGCGCCTGGGCATCGACATGGACATGGTTACCACGGTGTTGAACAACGCCTACAGCCAGCGGCAGATTTCTACCATCTACGACAGCCTCAACCAGTACCAGGTGGTGCTGGAGATCAACCCGAAATACGCCTGGGACCCAAGCACCCTGGAGCAAGTGCAGGTGATCACCGCCGAGGGCGCCCGCGTGCCGCTGTCCACCATCGCCCACTACGAAAACAGCCTGGCCAACGACCGCGTCAGCCACGAAGGCCAGTTCGCCTCGGAAGACATTGCCTTCGACGTCGCGGAAGGCTACAGCCCCGACCAGGCCATGGCAGCGCTGGAGCGCGCAGTGGCCAAGTTGGGCTTGCCTGAGGAAGTGATCGCCAAGCTGGGTGGCACTGCCGACGCCTTTGCCAAGACGCAGGAGGGCCAACCGTTCATGATCCTCGGTGCGCTGGTGCTGGTGTACCTGGTGCTGGGCATCTTGTACGAAAGCTACATTCACCCGCTGACCATTCTTTCGACACTGCCTTCAGCCGGTGTCGGGGCCTTGCTCGCGTTGTACGTCACGGGGGGCGAGTTCAGCCTGATCTCGCTGCTGGGGCTGTTCCTGCTGATTGGCGTGGTGAAGAAAAACGCCATCCTGATGATCGACCTGGCCTTGCAACTGGAGCGTCACCAAGGGCTGTCGCCGGAGGAGTCGATTCGCCGGGCGTGCCTGCTGCGCCTGCGGCCGATCCTGATGACCACCCTGGCGGCCATTCTTGGCGCCTTGCCGCTGCTGTTGAGCCATGCAGAAGGTGCAGAAATGCGCCAGCCGCTGGGCCTGACCATCATTGGTGGCCTGGTGTTCAGCCAGATCCTCACCCTTTACACGACGCCGGTGGTCTACCTGTACCTGGACCGCCTGCGCCACCGTTTCAACCGTTGGCGCGGCGTGCGCACCGACGCCGCCCTGGAAAACCCGCTATGACTTTTGCCCAGACCCCACTTCATCGTGCCCTGCAAACGCTGACCCGTGGGCGTGGCTCGCGCCTGCTCGGCGCCGGGTTGTGCGTGGCCCTGCTCAGTGCCTGTACCTTGAGCCCGGACTACCATCGCCCCGAACTTAACAGCTCGGCGGCGCAGTTCAAGCACGCCGAAGGCTGGACCCAGGCCGCCCCATCCGACGCCATCGCCCGCGGCGCCTGGTGGGAAATCTACGGCGATGCCGGGCTCAATGCGCTGGTTGAGGAACTGAACCGTAGCAACCAGACCGTAGCGCAATCAGAAGCCCAGTACCGCCAGGCCCAGGCGCTGGTGCGCAGCAGCCGCGCGGCGTTGTTCCCGAGCCTGGACCTGAGCACCAGCAAGAACCGCTCGGCCCAGGGCACCGGCAGTTCCAGTTCGAGCCTGTCCAACAACAGCAGCGGTATTCGCAACACCTACAACGCGCAGTTGGGTGTGAGCTGGGAAATCGACCTGTGGGGCAAGCTGCGCGAAACCATGAATGCCAACGAGGCCAGTGCCGAAGCCAGCTTCGCCGACCTCGCGTCGATCCGCTTGAGCCAGCAATCCGAGCTGGTGCAGAACTACCTGCAACTGCGGGTAATAGACGAGCAAAAGCGTCTGCTGGAAGCCACTGTGGCGGCCTACGAGCGCTCGTTGCGGATGAACGAAAACCAGTATCGCGCCGGCGTTGCGGGGCCGGATGCGGTGGCCCAGGCGCGCACCCAGCTCAAGAGCACCCAGGCTGACCTGATCGACCTGATCTGGCAGCGTGCGCAGTTCGAAAACGCCATTGCCGTGCTGTTGGGCAAAACCCCGGCCGACTTTGCTCTGGCCGACAGCAAGGACATTCCTGCGCTGCCGCAAATCCCGGTATCCCTGCCTTCGCAGCTGCTGGAGCGGCGCCCGGATATTGCTGCTGCCGAGCGTAACGTGATGGCCGCCAATGCCAACATCGGCGTGTCACGGGCGGCGTATTTCCCCGATCTGAGCCTGAGCATGAGCGGCGGCTATTCCAGCAGCAGCTTCAGCAACTGGATCGAGCTGCCCAACCGCTACTGGTCGGTAGGCCCGCAACTGGCGCTGACCCTGTTCGACGCTGGCAAGCGCAGCGCCGAGGTGGACCGCACGGTGGCCGCGTATGACCAGACCGTGGCGCAATACCGCCAGACCGTGCTCGACGGCTTCAAGGAAGTGGAGAACCTGCTGGTGCAGTTGAAGGTGTACGGCGATGAAGCGGTGGTGCGCCAGGAAGCGCTGGATGCCGCCCGCGAGTCGCTGCGCCTGACCGAGAACCAGTACCGCGCAGGGTTGATCGGCTACCTGGATGTGGTGAACGTGCAGACCACGGCATTGAGCAACGAGCGCAGTGTGTTGAACCTGTTGCAAGGTCGCTTGGTGGCCAGTGTGCAGCTGGTGGCTGCGCTGGGTGGCGGCTGGGATGCAGAACAGGCATTTGCCGAGCAGGATTGACCTGCTCTCTGCGTTCCAAAGGGGCTGGACATTCTCCCGCAGAGAGTGCATTGGATCCATTCCCATTCGCAGAAACCCCGTGCGTTTCGCCTAAGCTTGAGTACAATCGTCAGCTTTTGCCGGGCCCCCTGTCCCGTCGCTGGAACTCCAATGCTGACCGGTAGCTACTCCTCTTCGCTGGTGCTGATTTCGCTGTGCGTGGCGATTCTGGCGTCTTATACCGCCCTTGACCTGACCGGCCGCATCGCCACGGCCAAGGGCCGGGCTGCCTACTTGTGGATGGGGGGCGGCGCGTTGGCCATGGGCATCGGCGTGTGGTCGATGCACTTTATCGGCATGCTCGCGTTCAGCCTGCCTATCGACCTGGGTTATGACCTGGCGCTTACCGCGTTCTCGCTGCTGATCGCCGTGCTGTCCTCGGGCTTTGCCCTGTGGCTGGTTAGCCAGCCGAGCCTGCCGTGCCTGCAACTGGGCTTCGGCGCGCTGATCATGGGCGCCGGCATCGCCTGCATGCACTACACCGGCATGGCCGCGCTGCGCATGCTGCCGGGCATCGACTATGACCCGACGCTGTTTGGCGCTTCGCTGCTGATTGCCGTGGGTGCGTCTGCGGCGGCGTTATGGATCGCCTTCCGTCTGCGCAAACACACCCCCTACGTGCGGCAGATCCGCGGGCTGGCGGCAGTGGTCATGGGGTTTGCCATCGTCGGCATGCATTACACCGGCATGGCGGCGGCGAACTTCCCCGAAGGCAGTTTCTGCGGTGCGCTGGCAGGTGGGTTGCAGGGCGACAGCCTGGTTTACCTGGTGTTGATCACTACCTTGGCGGTGTTGGCCGTGGCCTTGCTCACCTCGGTGCTGGACGCGCGCCTGGAGGCGCGCACCGCCGAACTGGCCCGTTCGCTGACCCTGGCCAACCAGGAGCTCACCCAGCTGGCCCTGCACGATACCCTGACCGATCTGCCCAACCGCACGTTGCTGGCCGACCGCATCGAGCAGGCCATTGCCAGGGTGGCGGAGCAGGGCGGCTGTTTTGCCCTGATGTTCATTGATCTGGACGGTTTCAAACCGGTCAACGATGCCTTCGGTCACCACATTGGCGACCTGCTGCTCAAGGCCGTGGCGGGGCGGCTGCGCGGCCACTTGCACAGCCAGGACACGTTGGCGCGCATCGGCGGTGACGAGTTCGTGCTGCTGGTGGAATTGCAGGAGCCGAACGATGCCATGGACGTGGCGGTCAAGCAGGTCAACCTGGTGTCGCGACCATTCCGCGTGGCCGAACACGACCTGCAACTGTCGGCGAGCCTGGGCATTGTCCTGTATCCGGGCAACGGCCAGGACCAGCACGAGCTGTTGCGCAATGCCGACGCTGCCATGTACCACGCCAAGAGCGCCGGCAAGAACGGCTACAGCTTCTTCGACGTGTCGATGAACAGCAACGCCCGCCAGCAACTGCAACTGCTGCAGGACCTGCGCCAGGCGCTGGAGCAGCGCCAGTTCCGGTTGCACTACCAGCCCAAGTTCGACGCCCAGGCTTGTCAGCCGATCGGTGCCGAGGCCTTGCTGCGCTGGGAACACCCGCAGCAAGGGCTACTGCTGCCTGACCGCTTCATTGGCCTGGCAGAGAAAACCGGCCTGATCATTCCTATCGGTGAATGGGTGCTGGACGAAGCCTGCCGGCAGATGCGCCAGTGGCTGGACCAAGGGCATCAAGGCTGGCGCATGGCCGTGAACCTGTCGGCCATCCAGTTCTGCCATGCCGGGCTGGTCGAGAGCGTGGCCCGGGCCCTGCAACAGAACGGCCTGCCGGCCAACTGCCTGACACTGGAAATTACCGAAACCACCGCCATGCACGATGCCGATGCCAGCCTGACCGTGCTGCAACGCCTGTCCGACATGGGTGTGGACCTGTCCATCGATGATTTTGGCACCGGCTACTCCAGCCTGATGTACCTCAAACGCCTGCCGGCCAACGAGCTGAAGATCGACCGTGGCTTCGTGCGTGACCTGGAACAGGACAGCGACGATGCAGCGATTGTCTCGGCCATCGTCGCACTGGGCCAGGCGCTGGGCCTGCGCATCGTTGCCGAAGGGGTGGAGACCGACAAGCAGCAAGACTTCCTGACCCGACTTGGGTGTGATTCGCTGCAAGGCTACCTGCTGGGCCAGCCCGTGCCCGCCGAACAGTTCATGAGCAAGTTGCAAGCATTGCGGCCGCAAGATACCGCAGCGGGCTAGACGGCATCGCGCAAGGTGAAGCTGGGGATGAACGCGTCCATCTCCGCTTCGACGGCCTCGATGATGCGTTCAACGTCGGCGGCAGCCATGACTGCCGTGCAGGGGATACCGGCTATGGCCAGTAGCGTTTCGCCGGTAGCGCGGTCGAAGAGTCGCGCCACCATGCTGCGTGGCGCATCCATGATGGCCTCGAAGCCCAGCGGGTGAAAATGCCAGCGCATCACCTGGCAGGCGTTGGGGAACGTCATCTTGTTCATGCCTGCCTCCTTGTCCGTGCCTGGACGTGGTGAGCGGATGGCCACATCGATGCGGCTGCCGGGAATGTAAACATAGCAGCTGCCACGCGTGATTCTCGGTTGCAAATACGACAAATGTGCCAATGCATGACAGCGGTCACATACGCGTCACGAAATCCTTGGCGCTGCAGTCGGCAGGGCAAACGTTTTCCAGGCGTGATAGGAACGGTTTTCCGCTCTGTTAAGTCCGGTTTCAGAGCTGTTTGGCACACAGTTTTTCAGACGAGTGGTGCGCTCAGCCCAGCAACCCGGCGGCAATGTTGATGGTGAACCCCAGAATTGCGGTATTGAACACGAAACCTACGATGGAATGCGCCAGCACGATCCGCCGCAGCCGCCTGCCGGCAACCCCCACATCTGACGTTTGCACGGCCACGCTGATGGTGAACGAGAAGTAGTGAAAGTCCCAATAGTCCGGGTTGCGCTCGCCATCGGCGAAGCGCAGCGGTGGCTCGTGATTCTGCCCGGTATAGAACAGCCGGGCGTAATGCAGGCTGAAGATGCAGCCAATCAGCAGCCAGGAACCGGCCACGGTCAGGCCGGTGTAGAGGTAGTGCAGGGCCAGGTCTGCGCCTTGCAGCCCACGGCTGGACACCAGTTGCAGGGTGACTGCGGCGAGGCTGGCGATGGCGGCAATGCACACGGTGAGCAGGACCAGGCCTGCGTTTTCGTCTTCGACGCGGGCAACCTTGCGGACCTTTTCCGGGCCGGCGCCCCAGCTCAGGTACAGCACCAGCAACAGGTAAAGCCAGACGCCCAGGTTCCAGCCAGCGAGGATGTGTTGCACGGCGTCATCGGCAGGGATCAGCCAGGCGCCAATCAGGCCTGCCGCTGCGGCGAAGCTCAGGCGGGGGTGGGTACGGGTCAGGCGGTGGAAAGCCATGGGGCCTCATTCACGGTGGGTGTGGTCTCTACTCTAGCTTGTTCTTTGCCGGCACCCATCGCACACCCTTGCAACTCTCAGTACACTGCACGTTCCAACACCAACATCTGTTGAACTCGAGGTTTTTGCATGACGCTCAGTCCTTTGGCAGGCAAGCCGGCTCCGGCCAGCGTGCTGGTCGATATTCCCCGACTGCTCACCGCCTATTACACCGGCCGCCCAGACGCTGCCGTGGCGGCCCAGCGGGTGGCCTTCGGCACCTCGGGGCACCGGGGCACTTCGCTTGAATTGAGTTTCAACGAATACCACGTGCTGGCCATCACCCAGGCCATCTGCCTGTACCGCCAGGAAAAGGGCATCGATGGCCCGCTGTTCATCGGCGCCGACACTCACGCCCTGTCGGCCCCGGCCACGGCCAGCGCGCTGGAAGTGCTGGCGGCCAACGGCGTGCAAGTCAGGTTGTCGAAGGACGACGAATACACGCCCACGCCGGCTGTGTCCCACGCCATCCTCTGCCACAACCGTGGCCGCCAGCAGGGCCTGGCCGACGGCATCGTCATCACCCCGTCGCACAACCCGCCGCAAAGCGGTGGCTTCAAGTACAACCCGCCCAATGGCGGCCCGGCCGACAGCGATGTGACCAAGTGGGTCGAGGCCAAGGCCAACGAACTGCTGGCGGCGAACCTGGCAGGCGTCAAGCGCATGGACCATGCCCAGGCGCTGCAGGCCCCGACCACCCAGCGCCACGATTACGTGAGCAGCTATGTGGCGGACCTGGAAAACGTCATCGACTTCGATGTCATCCGTGGCGCCAAACTGCGCCTGGGCGTCGACCCGCTGGGCGGGGCAGGGGTGCGCTACTGGTCGGCCATTGCCGAACACTACAAGCTGGACCTGGAAGTGGTGAACACCGAGGTAGACCCCACCTTCCGCTTCATGACCGTCGACTGGGACGGCCAGATCCGCATGGACCCGTCCTCGCCATACGCCATGCAGGGCCTGATCGGCCTTCGCGAGCGCTTCGATGTGGCCTTCGCCTGCGATCCGGACCACGACCGCCACGGCATCGTTACCCCGGAAGGCCTGCTGCAACCGAACAACTACCTGGCTGTGGCCATCGACTACCTGTACCGCCACCGCCCGCAATGGCGTAGCGATGCTGCCGTTGGCAAAACCGTGGTGTCCAGCGGCCTGATCGACCGCGTCACCCAGCGTCTGGGCCGTGAGCTGTACGAAGTGCCGGTGGGCTTCAAGTTCTTTGCCCAAGGGTTGTTCGACGGCTCGCTGGGCTTTGGCGGCGAAGAGAGTGCCGGTGCGTCGTTCCTGCGCCGCGATGGCTCCGTGTGGGCGACCGACAAAGACGGGCTGATCCCGGCCTTGCTGGCTGCCGAGATGACCGCCCGCACCGGTCGTAACCCGAGCCAGGCCTACGCGGACCTGACCGAAGCCTTGGGCAAACCGTACGCTACCCGGGTCGAAGCCAAGGCCGATGCGCGGCAGAAAGCGCTGCTGAGCAAGCTGGCGCCGGAGCAGGTCAAGTCGACCGAACTGGCCGGTGAGCCTATCGTGCAGATCCTCAGCCACGCGCCGGGCAATGGCCAGGCGATTGGCGGGCTGAAGGTGATGACCGCCAACGGATGGTTCGCCGCACGGCCGTCGGGCACCGAGGACATCTACAAGATCTACGCCGAAAGCTTCATCGACGAGGCGCACCTGCAGCGCCTGGTGCAGGAAGCGCAGGTGCTGGTGGATGCAGCGATTGCCTGACCGGTAACAAACCGCTTGGCCCTGCGCTGCAACGTAAATTAGAATTAATCCTATTTACGCCGCCGCAGGGCCATCCTCATGATCGACGCCGCGCCGCCAACGGAACCTAGCCTGCCTGCCCTGTACCGGGAGCACCGCAGCTGGCTCGAAACCTGGCTACGCCGGCGCCTGGGCAATGCCTGGGATGCCGCCGATCTCAGCCAGGATACTTTTCTGCGGGTACTGACCAGTGCCCAACCATTGGCAGACATACGTGAGCCAAGGGCCTACCTGCTGACAGTCGGCAAGCGCCTGCTGAGCAACTTCCACCAGCGACGTAGCCTGGAACAGGCTTATCTCGATGCTTTGGCCACCTTGCCCGAGCAGCATGTGCCCTCGCCAGAAAAACGCTGGATATTGCTGGAAACCCTGCAAGTACTCGACGAATTGCTCGATGGCCTGAAGGCACCAGTGCGCAAGGCCTTTCTCTGGAGCCAGCTCGAAGGTGTGGGTTACGCCGAAATCGGCAAGCGCCTGGGCGTTTGCGAGCGCTCGGTGAAACGCTACATGGCGCAGGCTTACGAACATTGCCTGCTGGCCGAATTGCAATGACCCCCCATTCCCCCGAAATCCGCGAAGCTGTGCGTGCTGCCGCCCGCTGGCTGGCGCTGCTGGATTCTGGCGACGCCAGTGAGGGCGACTTGCTGCGCCTGGCGCAATGGCGGGCCAGCAGCAGCTTGCATGAAGACGCCTGGCAAAAGGCATCATTGTTGCGTCAGCGCTTTACCGCTTTACCCGGCGCTTTGGCCATGGCAACTCTGGACCGCCCGGACGCCGGCCGACGCGCACTGCTCAAGCAAGCCTTGGCTATCGCCGCGCTGTTGCCGACAGCCTGGCTGGTCAGCCGTGAGCTGCCTCTGGATGCCTGGACTGCCGACATGCACACCTCGGTAGGCGAACGTCGGCAGGTGCTGTTGAGCGATGGCACATTCGTGCAGATGAACACCGACAGTGCGGTGGATATCGACATGAATGCACGCCGCCTGACGTTGCTTCGCGGCGAAGTGGCAGTGAAGGTGCCCGCCAACCTGAACCTGACGTTGCAGGTGCCTTATGGCCAGGTGGTGCTCGGCGGTGGTGAAGTTTGCCTGCGGCTGGTCGATGAGGCCTGCCGGGTATTGGTGGCCGATGGCGTAGCCAGCCTGCAGCCACTGCGCGGCCCGGCACACGTACTGCACGCCGGGCAGCAGGCCAGCTTGCAGGTGGCAGGTGTCGGTCCGGTGACAGGCCTGGATGAATGGCGGCTGGGCTGGCGTGAGGGCGTACTGCGGCTGGATGACCGCCCCTTGGGCGACTTGTTGCACGAGCTGCGCAGGTACCGCCCCGGCGTGCTGCGTTGGGCGCCGGAACTGGAGCGCCTGCGGGTAACTGGCACTTTCCGCCTTGATGATACCGACCGGGTTCTTGCCTTGCTCGCCGCCAGCCTGCCGTTGCAGGTACAAGCACGCACGCGCTACTGGGTCAGCCTTGCTGCACGAGAAAATCGTGCTTGAGGCTGTCCCCTTTTTTTCACTCGCCGGTCATTACCGGTAGAAGAAAATAAAGGGGAGCCATTTTCAATGTCAGCAGTAATGTCTTGCCGCCTGCGCCCACTGGTGCGCGCAGTGCGCCCGTTGTTCGCCATGAGCCTGTTGTTGTCCGCACCCGCCTGGGCTGATGAGCCGGCGCGCCGTGCCTATCAGGTGCCGGCCGCCAGCCTGGGCGCCGTGCTCACCCGGTTTGCCGACCAGGCCGGCGTCAGCCTTTCGCTGGACCCGGCACTGGTCCAGGGCCGGCAGAGTAATGGCCTGTCTGGTAGCTACAGTGTCGAAGAAGGTTTCATGCAGCTGCTGCGTGGCAGCGGCTTGCAGTTGCTGCCGGTGGGTGAGGGGGCCTTCACCCTGATGCCGGCACCCGAGGCCGGTGGCGCTTTGGAAATCGCCCCGACCAGCATCGTCGGCGGGCTGGTCGCAAGCAACGAAACGCAGCCCTATGCTGGCGGCCAAGTGGCCCGGCGGGGCGCGCAAGGCCTGCTGGGGTCGCGTGATTTCATGGAAACCCCATTCAGCATCACCAGCTACACCAGCGAACTGGTGAAGAACCAGCAGGCGCGAACCTTGGGCGAACTGATCGCCACCGACCCTTCAGTCCGGGCCACCAATCCGGCAGGCGGGCGTTTCGAGCAGTTCACCATTCGCGGCTTCAGCCTGTTCAACAGCGATGTGGCCTACAACGGCCTGTACGGTATCTTGCCGACTTACTCGATCGACATGGAAATGGCCGACCGGGTCGATATCATCAAAGGCCCCAGCCAGTTGATTAATGGCATTTCGCCGCGTGGTAGCGTGGGCGGCGGTATCAACGTGCAGCCCAAGCGGGCCACAGACAAGCCGATCACCGAGTTTACCGGCAGCTATGCGTCGGCGGGCCAGGCAGGTGGCGCGGTGGATGTTGGCCGGCGTTTTGGCGAAGGCCAGCAGTTCGGCGTGCGTTTGAATGCTGTGAAGCAGGCCGGCGATACCGAATGGGACCACCAGCGTGTCGAGCGTGAAATGGCGGTACTGGGCCTGGATTTTCGCGGCGAGCGCCTGCGCCTGTCGGCAGACCTCGGCCACACCGAGCGTGACACCGATGCACCGCAGGAGCGTGTGCTGATCGGCGCCAACGCCAAGGTGCCGGATGCCAATGATGTTCGCCACAACTATGCCCAGGCCTGGAGCAAGGCGCGCACCAACGACACCTTTGGTGCGTTGCATGCCGAATACGACGTCAGTGAGTCGCTGCTGGCCTATGGCGCGGTCGGTGCGCGTGAAAGCAACCATGATTTCCTGCGGCACAACGTGTCCATCACCAACGATGCCGGCGACTTCACCGTGCAGCCGCGGGACTTCACCCGCGACGAGTCGGTGCGTACCGCCATGGCAGGCCTTCGCAACTGGTTTCACACCGGGCCGGTCAGCCACGAGTTGAACCTGGCCGCCACCTACTTCTACATGGACTTCACCAACGGCGGCGCCCGCTATGCTTCGGCGCCCAGCAACCTCTACAACCCGGTAGCGACCCCGACCCCGGGCACACCCACCCGCATCGATCCCGAGGTCTACACAGAAAACCGCTTCTCCGGTGTGGCCCTGGCCGACACCCTCGGGTTTTTCGACGACCGCCTGCTGCTGACCTTGGGCGCGCGCTGGCAGCGGGTGCAGGTGGATGACTGGAGCGACGGCGTCAAAGGCGAGACCGCCTACGACGAAGAAAAGGTCTCGCCCTCGGGCGGCGTGCTGCTCAAGGTCACTGACCAGCTGTCGTTGTACGCCAACTACATGGAAGGCCTGAGCCAGGGCAAGATCGCGCCGTCGACGTCGATCAACGAAGACCAGATTTTCCCGCCGTTCACCAGCCGCCAGGTTGAGGTAGGGGCCAAGTACGACCTGGGCCAGGTAGCGTTCACGGCCAGCGCATTTCGCATTCGCCAGCCGGCCTACGAGACGAACGCCACCTCGCGGGTGTTCGGGCCCAATGGCAAGCGTGACAACCGTGGTATCGAGTTGAGCGTATTCGGCGAACCCGTGCAAGGCGTGCGGGTGCTGGGTGGGGTCATGTACATCGACAGCGAGCTGACCGACACCGTGGGTGGCGCCTACGATGGCAATCGCGCGCCGGCCACGCCCGAGTACAACGTCAACCTCGGCGCCGAATGGGACGTGCCGGGTGTGAACGGGCTGACCCTGACAGCGCGAGGCATTCATTCCAGCTCGCAGTACCTGGACCAGAACAACAGCAAGCAGATCGATGGCTGGGAGCGTTACGATCTGGGCGCGCGCTATGCCTTCAAGGTAGATGCTACCGAGGTTACCTTGCGGGCCAGTGTCGAGAATGTGCTGGATGATCGTTACTGGAGCTCGGCGGGGGCTTCGGATGACAGTGAGCCGGGGTTGACCCTTTCCACGCCGCGTACTTACTTGTTGTCGGCAACCATAGGCTTCTAACCCGTGCGCTCCTACACGGGATTGCGCCGGCCTGTTGAATCATGCTGGCGCAATCGCCCGGCCCAGTTTCTGCGCCTGCCCCTGCAACACCCGCATCAAATGCATCGCCGCATGCGACGGCGGCTCGAACCGCGAATAGACAAAGCTGATATCAAAGTGAATTTCATCGGCCAGCGGCACCGCCGCCAACCCACTGTCCTGCGCCACGAATTCGTCGATCACACTGATGCCCATGCCTTGCTTCACCAGGGCCACTGCTTCGTTGGCGTTGGTGAACGACAACAGTGATTTCAATTGCAGCCCGCGCCGCTCGATGTGCCCGGCCAGCAGTTTGCCAAACGGCATGTCGGGCCTGAACAGCAACAGCGCATGGCCTTCCAGCTGCTGCAAGGTCAGCGAGCCATGCCCGGCCAAGGCGTGGTCGGGTGGCATCACCACCACCATGCGCCCGCGCATGAAGGCCTGCGAATGCAGGTGATCGTGCACCACGGGCAGGGCGGCAATCGACAGGTCGACCTTTTTCGACAGGATCTGGTTGGGCATTTCGCCCATCAGCGAGGTTTGCCACTCGATGTCCAGCGAAGGCGCCTCGCGCTTGAGCTGCGCCAGGGCAATCGGGATGACCACCGTCGACAGCGAGGCGCTGCAAGAGATACGCAGCTTGCGGTGGCCGCCGGCACCCAATGACAGCGCACATTCATTCACCTCCAGCGCCGCCTGGTACACCCGCTCGACTTCACGGAACAGCACCTGCGCCTCGGCGGTGGGCACCAGGCGGTTGTTGATGCGCTCGAACAAGCGATAGGCCAGGCGCCCCTCGATGTACTGGATCAGCTTGCTCACGGCCGGCTGCGACACGTACAGCAGCTTGGCCGCCGCGCTGATCGAGCCGGTCAGCATCACCGCACGGAACACTTCCATGTGCCGCAGTTTGAACACCATGGGGCTTGCGTCTGCGCCTTCGTTGCCAAGCAGCATGTGTATTACCTTCGGTTATGGTTTTCGCCATCTGGGTATGAGCGTCAAACCCGCCCACGCAGTATCTTGAACACAGCCAAATCGCCCTTGTGGCGCACAATAACAAGATCTGCAGGCAAGCGCAGCGGTGCTTGCCGGGAGTGCTGCGTGAACATCTTTGACGAACCGAAGATCGATTGCCATAACCATTTGTTTGATCCCGCCCGTTTCCCTTACCACCCCGACGCACCCTATGCGCCCTCTGGCCAGGAGGTGGCGACCCAGGAGCAGTTCACCCGGGTGATGGACGCCTACGGCGTACAGCATGCCTTGCTCGTCGGCCCCAACAGCGGCTACCACACCGACAACCGCTGCTTGCTGCACGCCTTGGCCACCGGGCAGGGGCGGTTCAAGGGCGTGGCGGTGGTCGAGGCGAATATCGCGCTCGACCAGTTGGCGGCGCTGCGGGCGCAAGGGGTGGTCGGTATCGCCTTCAACCCCGCGTTGTACGGGGTGGCCAGCCTCAAGGATGTTAACGGGCTGTTCGGCAAGGTCGCCGAGCTTGACCTGTTCGCCCAGGTGCAGGTGTGCGAAGACCAGTTGCTGGACCTGCATGGCCTGCTGCAAGGCTCCCGAGCGCGTCTGTTGATCGATCACTGTGGCCGCCCGGATGTCGCCGCCGGGGTGCAACAAGCTGGCTTCCAGGCCTTGCTGCGGCTGGCCGACAGTGGCCGGACCAGCGTGAAACTGTCGGGCATGCAGAAATTCGCCGCCGCCGATGCCTTGCTGGAGCAGAGCAGTGCCTACGTCCATGCCCTGCTCGAAGCCTTTGGCCCCGAGGCCTGCGTATGGGGTTCGGACTGGCCGTTCATTCGCCAGCGCTCGCGGGTGGACTACGGCCCGTTGCTGAAACTGGCCGAATGCCTGATGCCGGATGCCCGCATGCGCCGTGCTGTGATGTGGGACACACCCCGCCGTCTGTTCGGGTTCGCCTAGAACCCGGGTTTTGCCATTCCAATAACAAGAGAGCAACCGTCATGAACACTGAACAGAACGCCAGCCTCGGGGTGTTCGACACCCCGGCGCGCGCGCAGCAACGCACCCGCACCCGCTTCACGATCCTGGCGCTGATCTCCGGCGGCACCATGATCAACTACCTCGACCGTAGCGTGATGGGCATTGCGGCGCCCAGCATCAGTGCCGACCTGGGCTTGAACGCAGCGATGATGGGGGTGATCTTTTCCGCCTTTTCGTGGACTTACGCCGCCGCGCAGATCCCGGGTGGCATCCTCATCGACCGGTTGGGCACCAAACTCACCTACTGGCTGGCGCTGACGCTGTGGTCGCTGTTCACCGGCCTGCAAGGGCTGGCGCAGGGATTTCTGTCTTTGCTGGGCATGCGCTTTCTGGTGGGAGTAACCGAAGCACCGTGCTTCCCTACCAACAGCCGGGTAGTGGCCACTTGGTTCCCGCAGAGCGAGCGGGCCAGGGCAACGGGTATCTACACCTTTGCCGAGTACACCGGTCTGGCGTTCCTGACGCCGTTGCTGTTCTGGGTGCTGCATGCCTATGGCTGGCGCTTTCTGCTGATGGCCGTGGGCCTGATGGGCATCCTCTATGGCCTGGTGTGGTGGCGCAAATACCATGAGCCGCACCAGTCCACCACGGCCAACCAGGCCGAGCTGGACTACATCGCCGCGGGTGGCGGGGTAGTCGATGGCGGGCAGAAAGCCACAGTGTTCCGCTGGTCGCAGATTCCGGCGCTGCTCAAGCACCGCAACATGCTGGGCATCTGCCTGGGGCAGTTCGCCTGCAACTCCACCAACGTGTTTTTCCTCACCTGGTTCCCCACTTACCTCGTGACCGAGCGGCACATGCCCTGGCTCAAGGTCGGCTGGGTAGCGGTGCTGCCGTTCATTGCCGCCTCGCTGGGCACGCTGGTCGGCGGCTGGCTGTCCGACGCCTTGCTGCGCCGTGGCTATTCGCTGAATGTGGCGCGCAAGCTGCCGGTGATCGCCGGGCTGCTCACCGCGTCGGTGATCGTGTTGGCCAACTACGTCGAGTCGGATGCACTGGTGATCACCATTCTGTGCATCGCCTACTTCGCCCAAGGGATGTCTGCGCTGGCCTGGATGATCGTTTCCGATATCGCCCCGAAAGGCCTGCTGGGCCTCAGTGGTGGCTTGTTCAACTTGTTCGCCAACGCGGCGGGCATCGTTACGCCCCTGACCATCGGCATCATCGTTTCGCTCACCGGCTCGTTCGTCTGGGCTTTGGCGTTCGTGTCGTCGATCACCGTGCTGGGGGCGCTGTGCTACCTGTTCATGGTCAGCGACCTGCGTCGCTTGCCGGATATTCCAACTGTCGAAAATGGAGCAAAACAATGAGCCAGTACCTGCAAGGCCAGACCGCAATCGTCACCGGCGGCATGCGTGGCATCGGCCTGGCGATCGCCCAGCGCTTGCATGCAGCGGGCGCCCAGGTGGTGATCTGGGACCTCGCTGTCGATGGCTGGAACAGCCTTGAAAAGGGCTTTGAGCCGGTGCTGCGCCAGGCGGTGGATGTGTCATCGCTGGCCTCGGTAGAGGCAGCGTTCGCCGAGACGCTGGCACGCTTGGGGCAGGTGCAGATTCTGGTCAACAATGCCGGCATCAACGGCCCGGTGGTGGCGTCATGGGAGTACCCGCCAGAGGCCTGGGACAAAGTCATCGCCATCGACCTGAACGGCGTGTTCTATTGCTGCCGCACCGCTATCGCGCACATGCGTGAAAACCGCTACGGACGCATCGTCAACATTGCCTCCATGGCCGGGAAGGATGGCGTGCAGTACATCTCGGCCTATTCGGCAGCCAAGGCCGGGGTCATCGCCTTCACCAAGGCGGCGGCCAAGGAGCTGGCGCAGGACGGCGTACTGCTCAACTGTGTGGCACCGGCCATGGTCGAGACACCACTGATGGCCGAAATGACAGCGGAGCACATTGCCGCGAGCAAGGCCAAAATCCCCATGGGGCGCTTCCTCAAGGCGGAGGAGATTGCCAACATGGTCAGCTGGATCGCCGGCCCCGAATGCAGCTTTACCACCGGCTTCGTGTTCGACCTCAGTGGTGGGAGGGCGACCTATTGAATGGCCTGGGCGTGGCGCACCTGACGGCGCTGGAGCTGGCGCCAGTGAGTTTGGTGCGCGAGGCGCGGCGCGCTGGCTTCAGTGCCGTGGGCCTGCGCCTGCACCCGGTGATGCCGGGGGCGCAGGCTTATCCGGTTGCGGCCGGTAGCCAGGCCATGCGTGAACTGCGGGCAGTGATGGCAGGGGAAGGCGTGCGTGTGACGGACATCGAGTTCGTCTCGCTGACGGCGCAAACCCGGGTTGCCGATTACCAGGCGCTGTTGGCCGCCGGTGCCGAACTGGGGGCGACGAGCCTGACGGTGTCGGGGGACGACCGGGATGTTGCACGCCTGACCGGCAACTTTGCAGCGCTGTGCCAATTGGCACGTGACCACGGCCTGCGGGTGGACCTGGAGTTCATGCGCTGGCGGCCGGTGGCGACCTTGCAACAGGCGTGCGCGGTGGTGATGGGGGCGGGGCAGGACAACGGAGGCGTGCTGGTCGATGCCTTGCACCTGTTCCGCTCGGGTGGCCAGGTGGCTGACATCATGCGGGTCAACCCACACCTGCTGCGGGCGCTGCAATTGTGCGATGCACCGCTGCTGGCGCCTGCAGACGATCTGATCATTCAGGAAGCGCGTGAGGGCCGCCTGTTGCCGGGGGAGGGGCAACTGCCGCTGGCGCAGTTGCTCGCGGCGTTGCCCGGCGACCTGTGTATCAGCGTGGAGGTGCCGTCCGCCGGCTTGCCCGCAACACAGCGGCTGCAAACGGCGGCACAGGTAACCCACGCCTGGTTGCATGACAGGCGTGGGTTACCTGCCGTGCAGGTTGCCGGTCACGCCTGATCCGGCACCACGGCGATCACATCGATTTCCATCAGCCACTCGGCCTGGGCCAACCCGGCCACCACCAGCCCGGTGGAAATCGGGAACACCCCCTTGAGCCACTTGCCCACTTCCTTGTACACCGGCTCGCGGAAGCGCGGGTCGGTGATGTAAGTGGTGGTCTTGACGATATGCGACAGGTCCGAGCCGGCTTCTTCAAGCAGTTGCTTGACGTTTTTCATCGCCTGCTCGGTCTGCGCCCGAGGGTCGCCCAGGCCCACCAGCTTGCCTTCGAAGTCGGTACCGACCTGGCCGCGCACATAAATGGTGTTACCGGCCCGCACGGCCTGGCACAGGTCGTTGTCCAGGGTCTGGTTGGGGTAGGTTTCCTTGGTGTTGAACATGCGGATGCGGGTATGAGTAGGCATCAGTGGGCTCCGAGGGTGCTGACGTTGCTGATGGTGTTGTCTTGCTGCTCATCCGCGTCGCGCTGTTCGCGGTCGCGGTAGGCCAGGTAGGTGCGTTGCGTGGCGATGTGGCCGGCGACGTGCTTGGCGTCGTGCCACACGCCCCAGATGAACGACGAGCCACGGCGCGACAGCCACGGCAGGCCCAGGAAGTACACGCCGGGCTCACGGGCTACGCCGCGCTGGTGCTGGGGTTTTCCGTTGGCGTCGAAGGTGTCTACCTGCAGCCAGCTGAAATCCACACCGTAACCGGTGGCCCAGATGATGCTGCTGACACCGGCCTTGGCCAGGTCCAGCTGCTGCAGCGGGTTGACCATGCATTCCGGGTCGGCCAGGCGCTGGCGGGCTTCGGGCTCTTGCGGCAGGTCGAGGCCGTTGCGTTCGATGTAGGCATCGGCGGCATCCAGCAGGGCCAGGTAGTTTTCGTCGCCACGGTTGATGTTCTCGACCAGGTTGTCCTGGAAGCGTGCCACGCCGTTTTCGAACGACTGGGTCAGGCCGACCAGGGTCATGCCTTGATGGGCGAGGGCGCGGAAGTCTACGGTGTGGCCGCCACGGGCGCCGCTGACGGCAATGGTCACGTGCTCGCGGCCGGGCTTGGCGATTTCTGCGTCCCACTCACCCAGCACGCCCAGCCACCAGCAGAAGTCGCGGTTGCGGTAGGCACGCGGTGGGCGGTCGTGGGCACCGACCGACAGGTACACCTGACGGCCCGCACGCATCAGCTCTTCGGCGATTTGCACGCCAGAGGAGCCGGCCCCTACCACCAGCACTGCGCCTTCCGGCAGTTGCTGAGGGTTGTAGTAGGCGGCGGAATGGATCTGGTGCAGGTTGCTGTCCTTTGGCGCAATGGCGGGGATCACCGGCTTCTGGAACGGGCCGGTTGCAGCAACCACACGGTTGGCGCGAATCACGCCTTCATTGGTTTCGATGGTAAAGCCAGGGCGGTCGCTGTTGCGCACCACGCGCTTCACTTCAATACCGGTGCGCACAGGCAGGTTGTACTTGCGTACGTACTGCTCGAAGTAGTCAGCCACCTGGTCCTTGCCGGCGAAGGCGTCAGCGTCGAGGTTGAATTCAAGGCCCGGGAAGCGGTCGTGCCAGACCGGGCCGTTGGCGACCAGCGAGTCCCAGCGGCCAGTGCGCCACGCTTCGGCGATGCGGTTACGCTCCAGCACCAGGTGCGGCACGCCAAGCTTGTTCAGGTGTTCGCTCATGGCCACGCCGGCCTGGCCGGCGCCGACGACGAGGGTGTCGATTTCGAGGTTGTTCAGTGTCATGTCCGAGCCCTTGTTCAGGCGGTTTTTGTCAGGTCGGTTTGGAGGACCGCCGTTGCCTGGGGCCAGACTAGGGATGCGATGCAAATGGCGAAAATAGTATTTAGCTGGTGCTTGCCGATAAAACGGCGAAGGCCCCGAGTTCTGTGGCCTCGCACAGGAGAAACTGGCCCGAAACAAACGTAGGAGCGAGCGCAGCTCGCGATGCGCCGCGCGGGCGGCGCTCGATCTCTGCCTCAGCCAAGTTTTTTCCTGCCTAACCCCTCGGAAAAAGTTGGTTTCGCCTACCGGAAGGTTCCACCCAGAATGCCCTGCATCGCACAGGACAACAGGAGCATCACCATGACCTTCTCCATCATTGGCCGCTGCCAGGAAACCGGCCAGGTCGGCATCGCCATCAGTTCGTCGAGCATTGCCGTGGGTGCCCGTTGCCCTTGGGTGCGTGCCGGTGTTGGCGCCGTTTCCACCCAGAACATCACCTTGCCGGCACTGGGCCCGCAGATTCTCGATGCCCTTGAACAGGGCCAGTTGCCACCCGCCGCCGCGCTGGACCGGGTGCTCAGCGCCAATGGCTGGAGCGAGTACCGCCAGGTCACCGTGATCGACAGCCAAGGGCAGGTGGCGCTGTTTACCGGGCGAGAGGCATTGGGCACGTACAACGCCGTTGCCGGTGAACAGTGCGCGGCGGCGGGTAACCTGCTGTCCTCGACCCAGGTGATCGAAGCAATGGTCGTGGCGTTCGAGCAGGCTGGCGGCCACCTGGCAGACCGCTTGCTGGCAGCCATGCACGCGGCGATGGCTGCGGGTGGTGAAGCCGGGCCGGTGCACTCGGCGGCGTTGAAAATTGCCGGCGAGTTGACCTGGCCATTGGTGGACCTGCGCGTGGACTGGGCTGATACCGACCCGATCGGCGTGCTCGACGGCCTATGGCAGGCCTATCGCCCACAGATGCAGGATTACGTCACCCGTGCCCTTAACCCGACCGCTGCACCCAGCTATGGGGTGCCGGGCGATGAGTGAATTTGCCAGCCGCGCGCTACTGGCCCGGCTGATCGGCTTTGCTACGGTCAGCCGGGACTCCAACCTTGAGTTGATCGGCTTCATCCGCGATTACCTGGCCGAGCTGGGGGTGGAGTGCGAGCTGTTTCACAACCCGGAGGGCACCAAGGCCAACCTGTTCGCCACCATCGGCCCCCAAAACGTTGGCGGCGTGGTGTTGTCGGGGCACACCGATGTGGTACCGGTGGATGGGCAGGCCTGGACCGTCGAGCCGTTTGCCCTGAGCGAACGTGACGGGCGCCTGTATGGCCGTGGCACGGCCGACATGAAAGGCTTCATCGCTTCGGTGCTGGCCGCCGTGCCCGCGTTCCTCGCCCAGCCTCTGCGCATGCCGGTGCACCTGGCATTCTCCTATGACGAGGAAGTGGGCTGCCTGGGGGTGCGCTCGATGCTGGCCGCGTTGGCGCAGCGCCCGCACACCCCACGGCTGTGCCTGATTGGCGAACCCACCGAGCTCAAGCCGGTACTGGGGCACAAGGGCAAGTTGGCGATGCGCTGCCAAGTCCATGGCGCGGCCTGCCACTCGGCCTATGCGCCCTATGGCGTGAATGCCATCGAGTATGCGGCGAAGCTGATTGGCAAACTGGCTGACATCGGTGACGCCCTGGCCTTGCCGCAGCATCACGACGAGCGCTTCGACCCGCCTTTCTCGACGGTGCAGACCGGGGTGATCAAAGGGGGCAGGGCACTGAACATCGTGCCGGCGGAGTGCGAGTTCGACTTCGAAGTGCGGGCCTTGCCGGGGTTCGAGGCGCAGGCAGTGGCCGACCAGTTGCAGTCTTATGCAGAAGCCGAGTTGCTGCCACGTATGCGCAAGGTCAATGCGGCCAGTGATATTCGCCTGGCGCCGCTGAGCGCCTATCCGGGGCTGGCGACACCTGCCGACAGTGAGGCGGCGCAGCTGGTGGCGTTGCTCAGTGGTACCGATGAATTCGGTACGGTGGCGTTTGGTACCGAAGGCGGGTTGTTCAACCAGGCAGGTATCCCGACCGTGGTGTGCGGGCCTGGCAGCATGGACCAGGGGCACAAGCCGGATGAGTTTGTCAGTGTCGAGCAGTTGCAGGGCTGTGATGCCATGCTGCTGAGGTTGGTGGATTACCTCAGGCAGCATTGACCGAAAATGGGCCGCAATGCGGCCCTTTTCAAGTTAGAAACTGGCCTTGACCTGCAGGCCAACCACCAACGCGTTGTCGATGTCCTTCCCGGAAAACGCCCCAGGCTCGATGATGTATTGCACATCCGGGCGCAGGTTCAGCCAAGGTGTGGCCTGGTAGCCGTAGCTCAGTTCGATCAGTTGCTCGGCGCTGTCGATGTCGGGGAACTGCTGGCCGGCATTGAAGGCGGCATCCTCCAGCACATCGCGGCTGCGCGGGTTGGGCACGGCACGGCCATAACCCAGCGCCAGGGTGTCTTTCGGGCGGCCTTCGAACGGCTTGTACAGCACCACGCCGGCGCCATACCACTTGGTGAACGGCGAGGCAGCCTTGCTCGACGCCGAGTACTGGCCGAAGGCATGCAGGCTGCGCCCTGGCGAGCCTTGGTCGTTCCACACCGCCTGGTCAACCAGCAGGTAATGGCCGCCACGGCCGGACACTTCATCATCGCTGCCGATGCGTTTCACGTCGGAGCTGTCGTAGTAGTAGCCCAGCTTGTACTCGCCCGGCAGTTCACCCTGCAGCTTGTACACCAGCTCCACCGGCACCACGGTGCCCGTGGTGTGCTTGGGGCCAAGGTGCCAGGCACGGCTGGAGTTGCCATTGCTCTCGGGGTCGACGTTGAACGCTGCCACGCGCAGTTGCCAGGCAGGCGAAAGGTCATACTTCACCCGCACGCCCAGGTGGGCATTGGGGTAGTTGGTCCAGCCACTGCCACCCGACATGTTCAGCGGGTGGCCGCAGAAGCCGGCGTTCATGAAGTTGCACAGGATGCCGCTGTCCAGGCCGCCCAGGTCGTTACCCATGGCCATGTAGCCCAGTTTGACGTTGAGTGCCGGGGTGAACAGGGTGCGCTCGTAACTCAGCTCGGTCAGGCGGGTATACAGGCCACCGAAGTTTTCCTGGATTGGCAGGCGGTTGCCGACCAGGTCTTCCGAGGCGCTGTTGCCGCGACGGTCGTTGATGGTCAGCTGGACCTTGCCACCGTTGTCCAGGCCATACAATTTGGACAGGTCAAACTGCACACCCAGCTTCAGGTTCTGCGAGTAACGCGCCGAGCGGTGCAGGCCACCGTGAGCGTTGTAGGCGGTTTCGCCGCTGTAGTCGCCGGTGAACTTGACGCCGTCGTCTTCCAGCTGATGGCGCAGGCCACCCCAGTCACCGGTCAGGGTGCTGCGGGTCATGAGGTCGCCGTCGGCCAGGGCGGTGGTGCTGGCCAGGGCCAGCAGCAGGGTGGGGGTGATGCGGATTGCGGATGGCATTGCTAAATCTCGGTTGTTATTCAGGGCCTCATCGCCGGCAAGCCAGCTCCCACAGGTCCCCACCCTATTTGCAGGTGGCGCGCTCCTGTGGGAGCTGGCTTGCCGGCGATGCAGGCGACGCGGTCTTACGGCAGTGCGTAAGAAATCACGTAGTCGCCACGGTCAGTCGACTGGCGCGCACCGCCAGCAGTGATCACCACGTACTGCTTGCCGGTCTTCGGCGAGACGTAGGTCATCGGGCCGCCCTGGCTGCCCACTGGCAGGCGGGCCTTCCAGATTTCGTTACCGTTGCTGCTGTCGTAGGCGCGTAGGTAGAAGTCCTGGGTACCGGCGATGAACACCAGGCCGCCTTGGGTCGACAGGGTGCCGCCCAGGGTTGGCAGGCCGATCTTGATCGGCAGGTGCATGCGGATGCCGAGCGGGCCGGTGTCTTCAACAGTGCCCACCGGAACCTGCCAGGCCACCTGACGGGTCTTCATGTCGATAGCGGTCAGGGTGCCGAACGGCGGGGCCTGGCACGGAATGCCGGCGACCGACAGGAAGCGGTTCTTGTTCACCGCATACGGGGTGCCCTTGAGCGGTACAGCGCCCATGCCAGTGTTCAGTGCTTCGCCACCGGACGCCGCGCCACCCTTGTTCTGCGACGGGATCATCTGGATCCACAGGCCCAGGCGCATGTCGTTGACGAAGATGAAACCATGCACCGGGTCGGTGGAGATGCTGCCCCAGTTCATGCCACCCAGCGAACCCGGGAAACTCAGCGACAGGTCGGTGCCTGGCGCGGTGTACAGGCCGTCGTAGCGCATTTTCTTGAAGTCGATGCGGCACAGCAGCTGGTCATACGGGGTGGCGCCCCACATGTCCGACTCGGTCAGGGTTTGTGCGCCGATCTGCGGCATACCCACCGATTTTGGCTGGGTTGGGGAGTACGGCTCGTTCGGAATGTTGCTTGGCTTGACCGGTACTTCGTCGACCTGGGTCAGCGGCTTGCCGGTGGCGCGGTCGAGCACGTAGATCTGCCCGGCCTTGGTGCCGATCACCACCGCAGGTACCGACTGGCCGTCGTCCTTGGTGAAGTCGATCAAGCTCGGCTGCATGGGCAGGTCGAAGTCCCACAGGTCGTTGTGAACGGTCTGGAATACCCACTTCTGGTTGCCGGTGGTGGCGTCCAGGGCCAGCACCGAAGCGCCGTAGGTGTGGTCCAGTTTGCTGCGTTCAACGCCATAGATGTCGGTGGACGACGAGCCCATCGGCAGGAACACGGTGTTCATCGCCGGGTCGTAGGACATCGGTGCCCAGCTGTTCGGGGTGCTGCGCACGTAGGTGCTGTCGCCCTGGGGGGCCTGGCGATCTTCCGGGTTGCCCGGGTCGAAGGCCCAGCGCATTTCACCGGTGATTACGTCGAAACCACGGATCACGCCGCCTGGCATGTCCGTCTGGACGTTGTCGGCTACACGGCCGCCGACCACCACGGTAGTGCCGGCCATCAGCGGTGCCGAGGACAGCTGGTAGTAAGAGTCCGGTACGTTGCCCAGGCCCGCTTTCAGGTCCACCTGGCCGTTGTTGCCGAAGCCTTGGCAGAACTCGCCGTTGTCGGCGTCCACAGCAATCAGTCGGCCGTCGATGGTGTTGGTCAGCAGGCGACGCTGGCAGTTGGCACCGGCCGGCACGCTTGCCACCGTGATCGGCGAGCTGTTCGGCTGGGTCGGCTGGGCGATGGCGACCGTGGCATCGAAGTATGCCATGCCACGGCAACGCTGCCAGACCTTGGACTGGGCGTTGATTGCGTTCTTCCACAGCTCTTTGCCGGTGTCGGCATCCAGGGCGATCAGGTTGTTGTGCGGGGTGCAGATGAACACCTTGTTGCCGATCTGCAGCGGGGTCAGCTGGTCTTCGGCACCGTTGCCGTCACTGATGGCCACGTCACCGGTGCGGTAGGTCCAGGCCACTTTCAGCTTGTTGACGTTGTCGCGGTTGATCTGGTCCAGCGCGGCGAAGCGGCTGCCACCTTCGGTGTTGCCGTAGTGGGCCCAGTCTTTCTGCTGCTTGCCATCTTCGACCGGGGTCATGCCCGGGCCGTTGCCAGTGGGGGCAACGCTTGGGTGGGCAACGAACATGTTGCCGGCGGCGATCACCAGCACCACGGCCATCACCCCGGCAACGCCGTAGGCACCACGGCCGGCGCTGGCGCCGTTGGCACGCGCCAGCAGCGGGTAGACCAACGCTACGACCATGCCGATTGCGCCGAACATGAACAGGCGCGAGAACAGCGGCCAGAACACCAGGCCGGCGTCGATCAGCGCCCAGGCGGCTGTACCCACCAGGAATGCCGCGTACAGCCAGGCACCGGCCTGCTTGCGCCGGGCAATCAGCACACCGGCGATGGCCATGGCCAGGCCGCCGATCAGGAAGTACCAGGAACCGCCCAGGCCGGCCAGCTTGACGCCGCCAGCAGCAAGGAGGAGGCCGAGCAGGGCGATGATCACGCCCAGGCCAACCAGGAGGATGTTTGTGGCGCCAGAGGCGCGCGGTGTTTCTTTCATGCCAGGGATCTCAGCAGGTGGAATGTGCGCAGTCTAAGCCCTTAGCTTGCTAATTAACAAGTTGGTACATAATTTTGTGAGGCTGATTGTCGCAGGGCTGAGTTTGCGAAGATGTGGCTAAAATTCTAGAACATGTGCTTAAAAATGCATTAAACGGTATGTTCAGGTTGGCTAATAATTTTGTATTCATACGTTGGTCGAGTTGGCGTTTGGCCATAGTCACACCGGCCAAGGCACGCTGCTGCTGTAAAAAACGGCGAGCCAGACAGTCGCCATTCCGGGTGCAGTCCACTCCACGCGGTGGCGGTAGTGCGGCGGGATGTCCAGGCAATCGCCCGGCTTCAGCAGGCGGGTGTGCTGCTCATGTTCGAAACGCAGGCCGGCAGCACCACTGAGCAGCACGATCCACTCGCCTTCGGCCTGGTCGTACCAGAACCCGGGCGGGCTGGCCTGGCCGCTGGAGACGATACGCTCCACGCGCAGGCCTGGGCGGCTGAGCAGTTCATCGATACATTCGGCGCTGGTAGGGTCGCACGGTGGCAGGGCAGTCAGCAGGTTACCGGGTGTCATGGGAAGCCTCGCTTGAATGGGAGTTGTTCCACTATGGACGCTATCGCCGCGTAGCGCGTTTCTTGACCCGCCCTGCGGTTTGTAAGAACTTTCTGAGTTTTGGAAGACGTGCAGCAGATGGACAAACTCCTGGCGATGAAAATGTTCGTAGCTACCGTCGATGCTCAGGGCTTTTCTGCGGCTGCACGCAGGCTTGGGTTGGCGACGTCGTCGGTAACCCGCCTGGTTGATGCCCTGGAAACGGCCGTGGGTGCTTCGTTGCTCAATCGCTCGACGCGCCAGGTCAGCCTGACCGAGGCCGGAGCCCGGTACTATGAGCGGGCCCGCAGCATTTTCGAGGCGCTGGACGAGGCCGATGCCAGTGTTGCCGACCGTGGCGAGGAGCCTGTCGGTGTCTTGAGGCTGTGCCTGCCGGTGGAGTTCGGCAGGCGGGTCATCGCCCCGCACCTGGGGCCGTTTCTGGCGCGGCACCCGGCGTTGGAGCTGGATATCGACCTCAGCGACCGGCTGGATGACCTGCTGGACGGCCGTTATGACCTGTCGATTCGCCTGGGCGACCCCTCGCCCAATGACGACCTGGTGTGTCGCCAACTTGGCCGCTTCGAGCGGTGGCTGGTGGCCAGCCCGGCATACCTGGCCGGGCGTGACCCGCTGCATCACCCCCGGCAACTGTTGGAGCACGCCTGCCTGCGCTTCCGTTATGGGCAAAAGGCACGGCCCTGGCGCCTGGCGCGCGGGCAGGACAGCCTGGAGCTGAACGTAACCGGGCCGTTGCGCAGCGCCAATGCCGACATGTTGCGTGAAACCGCGCTGGCGGGCAGCGGCATCGCACTGCTGGCCGATTGGCTGGTACACGAGGATGTGCAGGCCGGGCGTTTGCAGCGGGTGTTGCCCGACTGGCAGGTCAGCCCAGGCATGGCCAACAACAGCATCAACGCCCTGTACCTGCCCAACCACCGTGGCTCGCGGCGGGTGAATGCGTTCATCGACTTTTGCGCAGCGTTGATGGAGCGGTAGGCGCGGCATTGCGCGGTGTGCAAAGCCGCGTTGCGCCAGCAGCGGATTCTCTGCACTGAGACGTCTGGGTAAGGTAGCCGGCATACTCCACTCCTTGCCGAGGAACCTCGCATGAATCCCTCCCTTGCCGCCGCGCAGCCCGCAGCCACCGGCCTGAGCCGGGCCCTGGTCGTGCTGCTGGCGTTCTGCTGTGGCGCAATCGTTGCCAACATCTATTACGCCCAGCCCATTGTCGGCTTGATCGCACCGGACCTTGGGCTGTCCACCGAACATGCCAGCCTGATCGTGTCTCTCACCCAGTTGGGTTACGCCCTGGGCCTGCTGTTGCTGGTGCCGCTGGCCGACCTCTTGGAAAACCGCCGGTTGATGGTCGGCACCGCTGTGCTGGCTTGCGTCAGCCTGCTGTTGGCGGGCACCAGCAGCAGCGGCCAGGGCCAGCTGTTCCTGGGCTATGCGCTGTTGATCGGGTTCAGCTCAGTGGCGGTGCAGATGCTCATTCCACTGGCAGCGCACTTGGCGCCAGAGGCGCAGCGTGGCCGGGTAGTGGGCAACATCATGGGCGGCCTGTTGCTGGGTATCCTGCTGGCGCGGCCGTTGTCCAGCCTGGTGGCCGACCACTTCGGCTGGCGCGCCGTGTTCATTGGCGCCGCCGGGGTGATGCTGGCGATCATCCTGCTGCTGGCGCTGACCCTGCCGCAGCGTCGGCCTGCGCACAAGGCCAGCTATGCCGGGCTGATGCTGTCGCTGCTTACCCTGCTGCGCCGTTATCCGCTGCTGCGCCAACGCTCGTTGTACCAGGCACTGATGTTTGCAGCGTTCAGCCTGTACTGGACAGCCGTGCCGATGGCGTTGGCGGGTGAGCATGGCCTGTCGCAGAGCCAGATTGCCGTGTTTGCCCTGGTGGGGGCGGTGGGGGCCGTTGCCGCGCCCTTGGCTGGCCGCCTGGCCGATGCCGGGCACGCTCGGGCCGGCTCGCTGCTGGCCCTGCTGCTGGCACCGGCGGCCTTGTTGCTGGGGCTGACGGCGCCGGGTTACAGCGTGATTGGCCTGGGGCTTACCGGTGTGCTGCTGGATTTTGCGGTGCAGATGAACATGGTCATTGGCCAGCGCGAAGTGTATGCCCTGGACCCGGCCAGCCGGGGGCGGTTGAACGCGGTGTACATGACCAGCATCTTCCTGGGCGGGGCACTGGGTTCGGCGGTAGCCAGTGCGCTGTTCAGCCAGCTCGGCTGGCAGGGGGTGGCACTGGTGGGCGCAGGCTTGCCCTGCCTCGCATTGCTGGTGTTCCTGTTCAAGGCCCGGGGCAACTGACAAGGGGCGTCATCGGCCAAGCGGCAGCGCCACACCGATCAGGGCAAACAGGCTGCCGCAGCAACGGTTGAAACCCTTCCCCCCCTTGGCCAGCCAAGGCCGAATACGAAATGCCAACCGCGCCAGCAGGTACTCGACCAGGAACTCGACGCTGGCGAAGGTCGTTGCCATCACCACGAACTGCAGCATCAAGCCGCGTTGCGGGTCGATGAACTGCGGCAGAAAGGCCCCATAGAACAGCAGCACCTTGGGGTTGGCCATGGCCGACAACAGGCCTTGGCGGAACAGGCCGGCATTGCCAAGCCGAGCGCTGCGCTCGTTCAGTTCCAGGTGCAGCCCCGGGCTGCGCCACAGCTGGATACCCAACCAGACCAGATAAGCACCCCCCACCCATTTCAACACACTCAGCACCGAGGCCGAGGTTTGCAGCAAGGCACTGAGGCCGAACATCGCCAGGGCGATGAGGGCGCTGAAGCCGAACACCCCGCCAACGATCGTGAACAACGTTCGCCGGGCGCCGTACAGGGCACCATGGGTCAGGGCCAGCAAGCTGTTGGGGCCTGGGGTCAGTGACAGGCCAATGCTGGCCAGCAGGTAAATGAGCCAGGTGTCGAGTGCCATTTGCGCAAGTGCCTTGTTGGTGTGGAGGGGGCCAGTTTATGGCGCGAACTGCGCCCATGAAGGGTAGTATCTAGACATTGAACAGTCGTTTCTGGACGCAACACCATGCTGCCTGATATCCGTTTGCTGATCCTGCCGTTACCGGATTTTGCCCTGTTGCCGTTCGGCGCCTTTCTCGACAAGTTGCGCTTCAGCGCCGATGACGAAGACTACAGTCAGCAGCGCTACTGCAGCTGGACCGTGGCAGGGCTCAGCCTCGACCCGGTGCCATCGAGCAGTGGCGCGGTGGTGCAGGTCGAGGCCGATGCCGGCCAGGTCGATCTGACCCGTTTCGACTATCTGGTCGTGTTCGGCGGGCGCAATGCCATGGCCACTGCCGCGTTGGCGCCGCGCTACCAGGCCTTGCTCAGGCGGGCCGGCAAAGCCGGGGTCAAGCTGGTAGGGGTCGACAACGGCGCCTTCCTGCTGGCTGCCTGCGGGCTGTTGCAAGGGCACAAGGTGGTGGTGCACTGGCGCCACGAAGCCGAGTTTCGTGCAGCATTCCCGCAGTTGCAGGTGTTGCGTGAGCAGCTGTATTGCATCGACGGCAGCCGTATCACCTGCGCAGGTGGTACGGCGGCTATCGACCTGGCGGTGGCGTTGTTGTCACAGGCCTGCGGGCGAACCCGGGCGCTCAAAGGGCTGGCCGACATGCTGGTGGACGAAACCCGCGACAGCCGCCATGCGCTACGCTCGCTTGAGCTGGCCGCCGGGCAGGGGCGGCAGGTGCAGCGGGCACAAGCGTTGATGCGCCATCACCTGGCTACGCCGCTGGCATTGGAGCAACTGGCGGCTGAACTGGGCATCAGCCGGCGTCAGCTCGACCGCCAGTTTCAGGCCAGCCATGGCATGAGCGCCAAGGCCTGGTGGCTGGAGATGCGCTTGCAGCAGGCGCGCTGGCGCTTGCTCAATTCCAGCCACAGCCTGGCGCAGATTGCCGATGAAGTAGGGCTGGGCGATGCCAGTTACCTGGGTAAATGCGTGCGGCGGCGATTTGGGTGTACGGCCTTGGCGTTGCGAGCAGGCAATCATCCAGGATGAAACTCGGTGCACATCCTTGTGGAAGCGCTTACTGCGGTGTCCCGAACAAACCCGTCCAGTAGATCCCTGCATCACTCTTAGGGTCCACCGCATAAGCCGCACCCAATTCACGGAAGTCCGGGTTCATCAGCGTGGCGCAATGCCCAGGGCTCTGCAGCCAGCCTTCGACTACCTTGTGCGCGGTATCACGCCCGGCCGCAATGTTCTCTCCAATCTGCTGATACAGGTAACCCGCCAGTTCCGCCCGGTCACCCGGGGTACGGCCTTCCTTGTCGATGTGGTCGAAGAAGTTCTGGTTGGCCATGGCCCGTGTGTGGCTGGCGGCGACGCCGGCCAGTGCCGTGCTCCAGCTCAGGGCGGGGGCGGCGGCGAAGGGGTGGCCACCGCATTGGCGCGGCACCTTGCGCGCGGCGTTGATTTCCTGCAGCACCTTCTGCCCTTCGGCCTGCCAGTCACCCAGGCGGCCGCTGAGCAGTGGGCGGGCCAGTACGATGCGCCAGTCGCGGCCCTCCTGGCTGACGCCGATATCGACGAACTGCGGGTCGAGCACCACCTGGCAAAAGCTTTCTTCGATGGCGTGCATGGCAGCGCGCGCATCGCGTGGCCCCGACAGGCTGATGGCCTGAACGTTGACCATGGGGTAGGCGGCGCGGGTCATGGCCTGCTGCAGGTCACGGGTGCCTTCTGGCGACAGCGCCAGGCGGGTGTCGCTGTTGAGCGGCGGCAGCTCCAGCGACGCCTCGCCACCGCAGGGCTGGGCCTGGCTGCGGTAGACATTGATCGAATCGATCAGTTGCGCCTCTTCGCCGGTGACAGCCAGTGCCCCGGTCGATACGACAAGGCCCAGCGACAAGGCGGCAACGGATGACAGGACGCGCATGTGGATCTCCCTATGACTGGCAGCGTCGTGGTATGCGCTGCTCATCCTACACAAGCCCGGGGCTTTTGGCCCCTGGCGGGTGCAAAGCAATGAAACGCCGGCAATCGTTGCGGGCGGCAAAAGAGGGAGTAGACCACTGGTCGGCACAAAAGTGCGATTACTTGGTAATCATTCGTAACATTGGCTAGAAACAATCCTCAAACCCCAACTGTTCCCAACCTCCCAGGTAGCCCAGGGTGACCCACGGCTGGTCAAGTTTTCAGGTAGCATCGGTTTCTGATTGCTCGGTACCGCATCAACGGGCCAACGCCTGATTCGGCTTATAGAACAGGAAATGCGTGGTCTGCGCCGTCTTGCGGTAGGTCTTGGCCCAGTCGGGATGCACGGTGCGGTCGTGGAAGTACAGGGCGCCGCCGGTGGGGTCTTTCAACTGTTGGTTAAGCGCCTTGCGCGCGATTTCCTTGGCCACACCGTAGCGTTGCGCTTCCTCGACCTGGTCCGGGCGCCCGTCGCACCACCAGGAAAACTGGCACGCCTTGGTTTCCACGCCCTGTTTGACCACGCCGCAGATGGTATCGGGGAAGCCATCGTGGCCCAGGCGGTTGAGCACCACACTGGCCACAGCCGACATGTCTTCGGCGTCGGCGCCCTTGGCTTCCCAGTAGATGGTGCGGGCCAGGCAGGTGATGCTGTCGTCCAGCGGTGCCTGGCCGGCGGGATCGACCGCCTGGGCTTCACCTGGGGTCAGTTTTTCTGCTTTCTTGGGAGGAGGGGCGTCTTCCACCACCTTTTCTTCAAGCACTTCGGCCTTGTCTTCAGCCACTGCGGCCATGGCGGTGTCGGCTGCGTGCAAGGGGCCTGCGAGCAGGGCCGAGGTCAAGCCGATCAGGATCCAGGCAAGGCGCATGGGCAAGCTTCCGAAAGAGGGGCTGATACAAGTCTAGCCAAGCGTAAGCATTAGTACCAAAGGCAGGGTGGCTGCGGCGGCCACTGTCTGCAGGGCAATGATGGTGGCCATCAGCGGGGCGTTGCCACCCATTTGCCGGGCCATCACGTAGGACGAAGAGGCGGTAGGCAGGGCCTGGAACAGCACCGCCACGACCGCTGCCTGGCCACTCAGGCCAACCAGGCGGCACAAGCCCCAGGTGGTCAGCGGCATGACCAGGAACTTGAACGCCGAGGCGGCCATCAACGGTCGCACCTGCTGGCCCAGGCTGGCGCCACCCAGTGCCGCGCCAACGCACAGCAGGCCCATCGGCAGGGCGGCCTGGCCCAGCGCCTTGACCGTGGGTTCGATGCCGGGCGGCAGGCCCAGCCCCGTCACCCGCAGCAGTAAGCCGCCCGCGCAACCGACGATCAACGGGTTGGCGAAAATCGCCCTCAGCACCGTGGCCGGTGAACTGTGGCGGGCGCTGAAGCGGGCAAACACCAGCACGCACAGTAGGTTGACCAAGGGCACGATGGCGGCATTGGCCACTGCGGCCAGGGCGATGCCGGCGCTGCCGTAGATGCCGGCGGCCAGTGTGGCGCCAATGTAGTTGTTGAAGCGGATACCGCCCTGGAAGACCGACGTGAAATCGGCGCCATCGTGGCTCACAGCGCCTTGGTACAGCACCAGTAGCAGCGCCCCGGCCAGGGTCGACAGCATCAGCACACCGACCATCCCCAGCACTGGCACGCCGTCGAGGTTAGCCGTGGCCAGGCCGTGCAGGAACAACGAGGGAAGCAATACGTAGTAGCTCAGGCGTTCGGCACCCGGCCAGAAGCTTTCGGCCAAAAAGCCGCGAAGGCGCAGGAAGGTGCCCAGGGCAATCAGCAGGATGATCGGTAGCAGGGTGGTCAGCAGCAACGGGAGCATGTTCGACGTTCCGTGGTCGGGTACGCGCACAGACTACGGGTGAGAAAGGGTTTGTAAAAACGTTGTTTTCTGCACTGACTGTTGAGAAAAAATGCATTGTTGAGGCGACGGCGCCCGTTGGCGCTCACGCTTCCAAGGCCGTCTTCAGCACCGCACTTAAATGCCGCCGCTGGCTTTTCTCATGCTCCAGCAACACCACCCGCCGGGTCAGTTGCGGTTCGCCAAACGGCAGGCAGGTGGCGGGCGGCAGGCGTTGCAGGTCGTCATCCGCCATGGGGATGATCGCCACGCCCAGGCCCATCACGGCCATGCGCGCCAGGGCCTCCTGGCTGTCCAGCTCCATTTGCTCGCTCACCTGCAGATGCTGGCGGCGCAGTTCCTGCTCGATCTGCCGCCCGGCCCAGGCGCGTTTGTCGAAGCGCAGGAACGGTTGGCTGGCCAGCAACTCGGCTACACCGTGCCCGGCCAGTTCCGGGCTGGCGATGGCCCAGAAGCGGTCCTCGAACAACGGTGTGAAGTCCAGGCTTTGCGGGTAGGGGCTGACCGGCTCGGTGGTGATCGCTGCATCGAGTTCGCCGTCCTCCACGCGCCGCGCCAGTTCCGCCGACATCCCCGACGCCACGCTGATATGCAATTGCGGATGGTGGGTCTTGATCCAGACCAGCGCCTTGGGCAGGCGCCGCGCCAGCACCGTGTGGATGGCCCCCAGGCGCAGGCGGCCACGCAGGCCAGGGCCACTGGCCAGGGCGTCGGCCAGTTCGTCATAGGCGCCCAGGATGGTTTCGGCACGCGCCACGGCCAACTGGCCGGCCTCGGTCAGTACCACCTGCCGACGGCTGCGGTCGAACAAGGTCACCTGCAATTCGTCTTCAAGGGTTTTGATGTGCAGGCTCACTGCCGAAGGTGTGAGGCTGAGCAGGTCGGCGGCGCGGGCGAAGGTGCCATGGCGGGCGATGGTTACCAGGGTGCGCAGGGCTTTGAGGGACATGCGGATGAGGTCCGGTTTCAAGCTGACAGAGCTGCATTGTCAGGCCCGGCCCTATCGCCGGCAACACTCTTCAGTGCCCGTTGCGCCCGTACGCCTGGCTGATCCGGTCAATCACCATGGCCAACGCGACAATTGCCAGCCCGGCCTCCACACCTTGCCCCACATTCAGCGTCTGGATCCCCATCAGTACATCCTCACCCAACCCGCGGGCGCCGATCATCGAAGCCATCACCACCATTGACAGGGCCATCATTACCGACTGGTTCAGCCCGGCCATGATGCTCGGCAGCGCCAGCGGAAGGGCAATGCGCCGCAAGCGTTGCCAGCGGCTGGCCCCCAGACCGTGCGCGGCCTGTAGCAGCGAGGGGTCGATCTGGCTCAGGCCCAGTTCGGTCAATCGCACCAACGGCGGCAGGGCGTAGATCAGTGTGGCAAACACGGCGGGCACCTTGCCCAGGCCGAACAGCATCAGCACCGGGATCAGGTAAACGAAAGCAGGCAGCGTCTGCATCACATCCAGCACCGGCAACAACAGCCGCTTCGCCAGTGGCCGGGCAGCCAGCAGAATGCCCAGCGGCACGCCCACCAGCACGCACAGGCCGGTACTCACCAGCACCAAGGCCAAGGTTTGCAGCAGTTTGTCCCACAGCCCGAGCATGCCGATCAGGGCCAGCAGCGACACCAGTACCGCACTGCGCAGCAGGCTTCGGCTGGCGTGCCAGGCCAGCACGCCTACCAGCAGCAACAACAGCCACCACGGCAACAGGCGCAGCAGGTTTTCCAGGCCTACCAGCAGTTGCAGCAACTGGTCGGAAACACTACGCAAATGATCGCCGTAGTTCAGCACCAGCCAATCGACCAACCGGTTGACGCTGTCGGCAAAGGAAAACTGCAAGGCTTGCGGGAAGCCGTTGCTCACAGGCTGCCCTCGACCCTGGCGGCGACTTCACTGGGTAGCCAGGCCTTCCAGACGTCACGGTTGTCACGCAGGAAGGCGAGGGCGGCATCGCGCGGCGGCGTGCGTTTTTCGCTCATGTCGGCCAGCGCCTTGTTGAGCCGGTCGATCGGCAAGTCGACCTGTTCGAACACCGTCACCAGGTCCGGGTAGCCTTCACGGAAGGCTTTGGACACACCAATCGACAACTTTGCCGGCAGCGAACGGCTGCCCTGCGGGTTGGGGTTGCTGGCATCGGTGAGGGTGGCCCAGGCCTGGGCATCGAACGGTGGTTCTTCAAGCCGTATGAGCTTGTAGCGCCCCATCAATGGGGTCGGGTTCCAGTAGTAGAACAACACCGGCTGGCCACGGCGGATGGCTGAGCCGATTTCGGCATCCATCGCAGCACCGGAGCCACTGCGGAAGTTGGTGTACAGGTTGTCCAGGCCGTATGCCTTGAGCTTCTGGCTGTTGACCGTTTCCGATGTCCAGCCAGTGGGGCTGTTCAGGAAGCGACCTTTGTCGGGCGACTCGGGGTCACGAAATACCTGCGGGTAACGCTTGAGGTCGTCGACATGGCGCAATTCGGGCGCCATGGGCTTCAGTTTGCGAGCGGCGTCGCCCTCGATCACATACGCAGGCACCCACCAGCCTTCTTCGGCGTTCTTCACCGTATCACCCAGTGCGAATACCTGGCCTGCCTGCTCGGCTTTGACCCACGCCGGGCTGCGTCCGGCCCACTCTTCGGCGATCACTTGCAGGTCGTTGCGGGCCAGGGCCACCTCCATGCTGACCGTGCTGCCGGGCAGGGTGTCTGTAGGGTAGCCATAACCGCGTTCCACGATCAGCCGCAGGATTTCGGTAGTGAGGGCGCCGCTTTCCCAGCCGATGGCACCAAAATGGATGGGTGGGCGTTGTTCTGCCGAAGCGGCACTGTCAGTACTTGCCAGGCCTACGGCCAGCAGCAGGCCGGCCAGCAGTGTTGAAAGCTTCTTCATCCAGACCTCGTCGTTTGCCGCGCCTTGGGTGCAGGCAAGTGTAGACGACGAGGTTTGAGCGGTATTCAGGGCCGCACGAGGCGGCCCTATCTGCCTCAGACGCGGAACTGGTCCATCAGCGCCTGCTGCTGGTTGGCCAGGCTGTTCAGCGACTGGCTGACCCGCGCCGACTCGTTGGCCTGGCCCGACAGCGACTCCGTGACGTCGCGGATCGTCGCCACATTGCTGTTGATTTCTTCAGCCACCGCGCTTTGCTCTTCGGCGGCCGAGGCGATCTGCAGGTTCATGTCGGTAATCACGGTCACCGCCTGGCCGATACGCTGCAATGCCGTCACGGCCTGGCCAACCTGCTCGACGCCGCCCTGGGCCTGGCGATGGCTGTTGTCCATGGCGTCGACCACTTCGCGGGTGCCTGCCTGCAAGGCTTCGATCACCTGGCGGGTTTCTTCCACCGACTCCTGGGTACGCCGGGCCAGGTTGCGCACTTCATCGGCCACCACGGCAAAGCCACGGCCGGCTTCACCGGCGCGGGCAGCCTCGATGGCCGCGTTGAGGGCCAGCAGGTTGGTCTGCTCGGCAATCGAGCGGATCACCTCCAGCACCGAGCCGATCTTCTCGCTGTTTTGCGCCAGGCCCTGGACCTCGGCCATGGCGTCGCTCATGTTGGCGGCCAGGGCATCGATGCTGGTGGTGGTGTGGTCGATCACCGCCAGGCCTTCACGGGTGGCCTGGTCGGCATCACGGGCAGCCTGCGCGGCCTGGGCCGCGCTGCGGGCCACGTCCTGGGCGGTGGCGCTCATTTCGTGCGAGGCGGTGGCCACCTGGTCGACCTGGCGGTACTGCTGTTCCATGCCGGCGCTGGTTTCACTGGCAATGGCCGAGGACTGGTCGGCGGTACCTCGGGCGGCCTGCACCGAGCGTTTGACCTCGGCGATGGTCGGCTGCAGCTTGTCGAGGAAGCGGTTGAACCAGCCGGCCAGTTCGCCCAGTTCGTCCTGTTTCTGGTAGGCCAGGCGCCGGGTCAGGTCGCCCTCACCACTGGCAATGTCCTTGAGCATGGCGGCCACGCCAAGGATGGGCCGGGTAACGCCACGGGCCATCAGCCACACCATCAGCAGGCCGGCAATGGCTGCAGCCAAACCCAGGCCCAGCTCAAGCAAGGTGCCGCTGGTATTCAGCGTGTCCAGTTCCTGCTTCAGTTTTTCGGCTGGCCCTGTCAGGGCGTTTTCCGGTACATCCAGCAGCACGCCCCAAGGTTGGGCGTCGGGGATCGGTCGGAACGCGGCCAGCACTTTCAGGCGCTGTTGGTCGTGCAGGATGGTCATCTTGCCATCGGCCAGCTTGCGCACCAGTTCGGCGCCGTTGGTCGGGTCCACCTGATCGAAGCGCTGGGCCAGCTTGCTGGCATCGGCGCTGTAGCCGGCCAGCAGGCCGACCGGGCTGAGGATGCCGACCGTGGTGCGGCCTTCGTACAGGCTGCGGCTGGCGTCCTGGCTGAGGGCCTGGAGGCTGTTGAGGTTGATGTCGATGGACAGGGTGGCAATGATCTTGCCGTTGACCGCCAGCGGGAAGACGATGCTGGTCATCAGCACCTGCTGGCCATTGATGTCGTAAAAGTAAGGCTCCACGACGCACACCTTGCCGGTGGTGCGCGGGCACACCCACCAGGTGTTGGCCGGCTGGCCGCTGGGGCCGATCTCGGTGTTGGCCATGTCATGCTCGGGCAGCGCCATGGCGGTCAGCTGGCCGGCGCGCGGTTGCGACCAGTACAGGGCAAAACGCCCGGTTTCGTTGCTGCCCAGCTCCGCCTTGCCGGCAAACAGGCTGTCCTTGTTGTCCAGTGCGTTGGGTTCGAACACCAGCGAGAGGCCAAGCAGGTCGGGGTTGGCCTGCAGCGCGGCGCGCACTTGGCGGGTCATGTCCTCGCGCAGGTCGAAGGCATCTAGATAGCGTTTTTCCGCCTGCTCACGCAGGAACAGCACCTGGCGGGCGAAGCCGGCACCGTACTGGTAGGCGTCCATGAACTGGCGGCGGATATTCAGGGCTTGCACCTCACCCTGCGACTCGATGCGCGATTGCGCCGCCTCGGTCAGCATCTGCATGCTGCTGGCCTTGACCAGGTCCGAGCTGTGGTCCATGCGGTACAGCGACAGGCCAACGAGCAAGGTGACGATGCCGGCCAGGCAGAGACCGGCGAGCAGGGTGATTTTCCACTGGATGGAAAGTTGTCGCAAAGGCATGGGGTCGGATCCCTTGTAATAAGAGTGTGGCTAGCGACTGTGTCGGCGGGCGCCGTTTTTTCTTTATTCAAACGTTCAATTTAATTGTTGAGGTCGCTTGCGACCCCCTGTGGGAGCGTGATCCTTTAGGAGTTGCTAATGCGCCGCAACATGGCGCTTTTGACATCTGCCGCCCACTGCTTCAGAGTTCGCGCTTTTTTCTGTCGTAATGAGGTAAGCCAACCATGAATGCAGTGATCGCCGCGGTCGGCATCATGCTGATACTCAGCCTGTCCCGCGTGCACGTGGTCATCGCCCTGATCATTGGCGCCCTGGTCGGTGGGCTGGTGGGCGGCCTGGGCGTCGAAGGCACGCTCAAGGCCTTCAACGGCGGCCTGGGCGGGGGTGCCACGGTGGCCTTGTCCTATGCACTGTTGGGCGCTTTTGCCGTGGCCATCGCCAAGTCCGGCCTGGCCCATGCCTTGGCTGACCGTGCACTGGCCATGATCGATCGCCAGGGCCACGCCAATGGCGGCAAGGTCAAATGGCTGATGATTGGCCTGATGCTGGTGGTGGCGGTGTCGTCGCAGAATATCCTGCCCATCCACATTGCCTTCATCCCGCTGCTGGTGCCGCCGCTTTTGTATGTGCTGACCCGTTTGCGCATCGACCGTCGGCTGATCGCCTGCGTCATCACCTTCGGTCTGATTACCCCGTACATGTTCCTGCCGGTGGGGTTTGGCAACATCTTCCTCAACGAAATCCTGCTGGCCAACGTTGCCCGTGCCGGTGTCGATGTGAGTGGCGTCAATGTGACCCAGGCCATGGCCATCCCGGCGGCAGGCATGCTCGCAGGCCTGTTGCTGGCGGTCTTCATCAGCTACCGAAAGAAGCGTGACTACGACCTGGCCCGCATCGAGCAGGTGGAACAGGTGAGCGTGCAGTACAACCCGCTGACACTGCTGGTGGCCGGGCTGGCAATTGCCGCAGCGTTCATCGTCCAGTTGTTGCTGGATTCGATGATCATCGGGGCCATGGTCGGCTTCCTGATTTTCTCGCTGTCGGGCATCGTCAAATGGAAGGACACCGATGACCTGTTCACCGAGGGTATGAAGATGATGGCCATGATCGGCTTCATCATGATTGCCGCCTCGGGGTTTGCCGATGTGATGAAGGCTACCGGTGAGGTTAAAAGCCTGGTGGAAACCTCGGCCCAGTGGATCGACCACAGCAAAGGCATCGGCGCCTTGCTGATGCTGCTGGTGGGCCTGCTGGTGACCATGGGTATCGGCTCGTCGTTCTCCACTGTGCCGATCCTGGCCGCGATCTTCGTGCCGCTGTGCGTGCAACTGGGCTTCGACCCGGTAGCCACGGTGTGCATCGTTGGTACTGCCGGTGCCTTGGGAGATGCGGGCTCGCCGGCTTCGGACTCGACCCTGGGCCCAACCTCGGGCCTGAACGTCGACGGCCAGCATCACCATATCTGGGACACCGTGGTGCCGACCTTCATCCACTACAACCTGCCGTTGCTGGCGTTCGGCTGGTTGGCTGCGATGACCTTGTAAGGCGGGGAGGGCGTCAGCCCTTGTCGGGCGGCGGCGAGATGCGGTTGAGCACGGTGCTGCCGTCCTTGCTGCGGGTCAGGTAGACCGGCAGCACCTTGGGCAGGTTGTTGACCAGGCGGCCCACTTCACGGGTGTTGTAAATGCCGCTGATGCGGATGCGACCGGTGCTGGCATCGGCCAGCAGCAGGGGCGCGTCGAGGTAGCGGTTGATCACCGGCAGCGCCTGTTCCAGGCTCAGGTTGTCGAGCACCAGCTTGCCGCTGCGCCAGGCCAGGCTGTTGCCGTAGTCGTCGCTCTGCTCCAGTTGGGGCTCGAAATCGCCCTGGTGGTAGCTGGCCTGCATGCCAGGCCCAAGGCGATAGCCGCCGGTGCTGCCATCGCTGGACACCAGTACCGAGCCTTCCACCAGCGTGACCTTGACCTGGTCCTGGTACTTCCACACGTTGAACTGGGTGCCGGTGACCCGTGTCTGGCCGCGACCGGCGTGCACGATGAACGGGTGGTTGCTGTCGTGCTGAACCTTGAAGAATGCCTCGCCGCGCTTGAGCGTGACCTGGCGCTGGTCCTTGTAGTTGAGGTAGGTGAGCTCGGTATTGAGGTTGAGCTGCACCGTGCTGCCGTCGCTCAGCTCCACGGTCTGCATGCGGTCACTGGCTTCGAAGTGCTGGTAGTGGTTGGGCAGCCAACCTTGTTCCCAGCCCACCCAACCGGCCAGCGGCAGTACCGCCAGGGCGATGGCTGCGGCAGACGCCAGCGGGCGCCAGCTGCGTGAACGCGCGGCATGTGGGGCTGGCGGGTTGAACTCGACGACAGTGGCGGTGCGTGGCAACAGGTCGGCGGTTTGCCAGATTTCCAGCATTGCCTCGTATTCCTCGGCATGCCGCGGATCTGCCGCCAGCCAGCGGGCAAAAGCCTCGCGCTCGCCAGCCGTGCAGTCTTCGGCGTGCAGGCGCATGCACCAATGCGCGGCAGCGTCGGTGATGGCATCGTCTGGGCTGGGATTGAGGCGGTCGTGGTTCATTGCGGCTCCGGGTTTTGCGCATTCTACCCTTGCCAGAGGGCTCCCGAGAACCGATGTAATGGCGAATGACTATCAGTTGTGCCGTTTTTTCGTCGGATTTGCAACGGTTTTTCAGCGTTTGAGAACCCTTCGCGCAAGTAAATGCAGGCTGAGATCCTTGGGGCTGCTGCGCAGCCCATCGCGACACAAGGGGCGCAAAGCGCCCCCAACGTCCTATCAGAATTGCGCCGCCTCCAGCCCATAAAGGCTGTCACTACCGGCCCGAATACTGGCCTCAAGCCCCAACCCGCGCGGCAAAATACGTTGGAAGAAGAACGCCGCACACGCCAGCTTGGCACCGTAAAAGTCAGCGTCCTCGTCCTGCCTGGCCAACGCCGCCGCGGCCATCCGCGCCCACATGTAGGCATATGCCGTCAGCCCGAACAGCTGCAGGTACTCTACCGCCACCGAGCTGACCAGATTGGCATCCTCGCCGACACGTGCCCGCAGCCACCCACTGGTCGCCTCCAACCGCGCCAGGCTTGCCTGCAGGGCTTCGCGGTGCAATGGGGCATCCACGCTGAAACTCCGCACTTCGGCGGCAAAGCTGGCCAGCGCCTGGCCGCCGTCGGCCAGTACCTTGCGGCCGAGCAGGTCCAGGGCCTGAATACCGTTGGTACCCTCATAAATCTGCGCAATGCGCACGTCACGCACCCGCTGCTCTTGCCCCCACTCGCGGATATAACCATGGCCGCCATACACCTGCTGGCCAAGCACGCAGCTTTCCAGACCGTTGTCGGTGAAGAACGCCTTGGCCACTGGCGTCAACAGTGCCACCAGGCGCTGGGCATGTTCGCGTTCGCCGGTGTCTTCAGCGTAACGGGCCAGGTCCAGCTGCTGGCCCACGTAGGCGGCAAACGCCCGGCCACCTTCGGTGAGGGTGCGCATGGTCAGCAGCATGCGCCGGACATCGCCGTGGTGGATGATGGGATCGGCCGCCTTGTCCTGCGCCTGCGGGCCGCTGGCGGCGCGGCTTTGCAGGCGCTCGTTGGCGTAACGGGCGGCGCTTTGGTAAGAGGCTTCGGCGCAGCCGATGCCCTGGATACCGATGGACAGGCGCTCGTAGTTCATCATGGTGAACATGGCTGCCAGGCCCTTGTTCGGCTCGCCCACCAGGTAACCGATGGCGCCATCGAAGTTCATCACACAGGTGGCCGATGCCTTGATGCCCATCTTGTGCTCGATCGAGCCGCAATGGGCGGCGTTGCGTGCGCCCAGGCTGCCGTCGGCCTCGACCAGGTACTTGGGCACCAGAAACAGCGAGATGCCTTTGGCGCCAGCAGGTGCATCCGGCAGCTTGGCCAGGACCAGGTGGACGATGTTCTCGGTCAGGTCCTGCTCGCCACCGGTAATGAAAATCTTGCTGCCACTGATGTGATAGCTGCCATCGGCCTGGGGTTCGGCACGCGTGCGGATCAGCCCCAGATCGGTGCCGGCATGGGGTTCGGTGAGGCACATGGTGCCCGCCCAGCGGCCTTCGTACAGGGGCGGCAAGTAAGTGGCCTTGAGCGTTTCGCTGGCGTGGGCATCGATGGCCAGGCAGCTGCCAGCACTCAAGGCCGAATACAGGCTGAAGCTGCAATCGGCGGCGTAGAGCATTTCTTCGAACAGCACGCCCAGCATTTTCGGCATGCCCATGCCGCCATACGCCGGGTTGCCGCCCAAGCCGACCCAGCCGCCTTCGCGGTAGGTGTGCCAGGCTTCGCGGAAACCGTCTGGTGTGGTGACCTGGCCTGCTTCGAAGTGCACGCCTTGTTCGTCGCCGTTGCGGCTGAGCGGAGCGATCAGCTGGCCGGTGACTTTGGCGGCTTCTTCGAGGATGGCGTCGGCGGTGTCGGCGTCGATGCGCTCGGCCAGGGCGGGCAGGCGGGCCCACAGGGCCGGGGCGTTGAATACGTCATGCAGGACGAAGCGCATGTCGCGCAGTGGGGCTGAATAGGTAGTCATCGTTGGCTCTTGAAGGGGAGAAATCAGGTGCGGCCTCTTCGCGGGCATGCCCGCGAATAGGCCGCTACGGGATCAGAGGGCTTTGGCCCGGTCGCGCAGCACGTACTTCTGGATCTTGCCGGTGGAGGTTTTGGGCAGCTCGCCAAACACCACGGTCTTGGGCACCTTGAACCCGGCCAGGTGCTCGCGGCACCAGCTGGTGATGTCGGCTTCGCGGGTGTCTTCCCTGCCAGGCTTCAGGGCTACGAAGGCGCATGGGGTTTCTCCCCATTTTTCATCCGGGCGCGCCACCACGGCGGCCTCGAGCACCGCCGGGTGTTTGTACAGGGCGTCCTCGACCTCGATGGTGGAAATGTTCTCGCCACCGGAAATGATGATGTCCTTGAGCCGGTCCTTGATCTCCACATAACCGTCCGCATGCCACACGGCCAGGTCGCCGGTGTGGAACCAGCCGCCACGGAAGGCTTCGGCGGTGGCCTCGGGGTTTTTCAGGTAGCCCTTCATCACCGTGTTGCCGCGCATGAAAATCTCGCCCAGCGTGTTGCCATCGCGCGGCACCGGCTCGAGGGTTTGCGGGTCGGCGACCATCAGGCCGTCGAGGGTCGGGTAACGCACACCTTGGCGTGACTTGATGCGCGCGCGTTCTTCCAGCGTCAGTTCGTCCCACGCGTCATGCCAGGCACACACGGTCACCGGGCCGTAGACTTCGGTCAGGCCGTAGGTGTGGGTGACCTGGATACCCATTTCTTCCACGGCACCGATCACCTTGGCCGGTGGTGCGGCGCCGGCCACCATGGCCTGTACCGGGTGCTCGATGGCGGCCTTGGCGGCTTCCGGCATGTTGACCAAGGCGTTGAGCACGATCGGTGCGCCGCACAGGTGGCTGACCCGGTGTTCGCGGATAAGGTTAAGAATCTTCTGCGGGTCGACCCGGCGCAGGAAAACATGCGTGCCGGCCAGGGCGGTGATGGTCCAGGGGTAGCACCAGCCGTTGCAGTGGAACATCGGCAAGGTCCACAGGTACACCGGGCGATGCCCCATGGCCCAGGTCATCTGGTTACCCAAGGCGTTCAGGTAGGCGCCGCGGTGATGGTAGACCACGCCCTTTGGGTTGCCGGTGGTGCCGGAGGTGTAGTTGAGCGAAATGGCCTGCCACTCGTCATCCGGCCACTCCCAGGCATATTCCGGGTCGCCCTCGGCGAGCAGGGCCTCGTAGTCCAGTTCGCTGACCGCACGGCCTTCACCATACTCGGGGTCATCCACGTCCACTACCAATGGCGGATGTTCGAGCAGCGCCAGGGCGGCTTCAATCACCGCATGGAACTCGCGGTCGGTAATCAGCACCTTGGCCTCGCCGTGTTGCAGCATGAAGGCGATGGCCTCGGCGTCCAGGCGTACGTTCAGGGTATTGAGCACGGCACCGGTCATGGGCACGCCAAAGTGGGCTTCGAGCATGGCCGGGGTGTTGGGCAGCATCACTGCCACGGTGTCGCCACGGCCGATGCCGCGGCCCACCAGGGCACTGGCCAGGCGGCGGCAGCGTTGGTAGGTGTCTTGCCAGTTACGGCGGATGGCGCCGTGAATCACGGCTGGATACTGGCCGTATACCGCAGCGGTGCGTTCGATGAAACTCAGCGGGGTGAGGGCGACATGGTTGACGGCAGCGGGCATCAGGCCCTGGGCATAGATCGACATGCGGTAATCCTGTAAGGGAGGCATGCGCAGCCTGTGCGCTTGGCCCCCGGTGGCTGATTGTTAGCTCTGTTCAGGGTGCGGGGAGGCGTACGGTAGGCCGCCTTCCTCTGTCGCAGTTTTACGCGAACCGCTATGGTAGTAGGAATATCGACTATAGCAATATAGTAAAACTACTATAACAACGAGCCGCCTACCGTGGACAAGACCGCTTATCCCTTGCTCGCCAAGGACCCTCAACCCAGCCTGCTGCTGGCCGATGACGCCAGGCCGCTGGCGCTCAACCCCGCGCTGCAAGCCTGGGTAGATGCAGGCCCGGGGTTGGCCAGCTGGCTGCCGGCCAACTGCGCCGCGCTGGTACGTGCCTGCCTGCGCCAGCATCGGGCGATTGCCGATGTCGAGGTGCAGGTGGGTGAGCGCATCGTGCTGTGGACGTTCATTCCTGATGACCAGGGGCAGCAGGTGCTAGGGCGCTGCCGTGACGCCAGCGAAGAGCGCCAGGGGGCGCGAGAGGCCAGCCGCGCACGGCGCTTGTATCGGCTGATCATCGAGAACACCACCGACCTGATCTCCCGGCACAGCCCCGATGGCCGCTTTCTCGATGCTTCTCCGGCCGCATTCCGCCTGCTCGGGTTGTGGCCCGAGCAACTACGCGGCATGCCCGTGCACAGCCTGCTGCACCCGCGCGAGCGGCGCCAGGTGCTGCGCCAGGCGGCAGCGGCGCTGGACCAGGATGGCTACCACACCATGACCTGCCGGGTACGCCAGGCTGCGGGCGGTTACCGTTGGTTCGAAATCGCCAGCCGGGCCATCCGCGAAACCTACACCGGCACTGTGGTGGAGGTGGTCAGCGTGTCCCGCGACATCACCTTGCGCATCGAAGCCCAGGAAAGCCTGGCGCACAGTGCCCGGCTGGCCACCCTCGGCGAACTGGCCTCGGGCATTGCCCACGAGATCAATCAGCCGTTGGCTGCGGTGGTCAATTACGCCAACGCCAGCTTGCGCTACCTGTCGAGCATCGAGCGCGACCCGCAGGCCCGTGAGCGTGTAGGGCAGGGGTTGCAACGCATCAGCGAACAGGCCACCCACGCCGCTGAAGTGATCCGCCGCTTGCGCGCTTTCCTGCGCAAGGGGCCACGAAACCTGCAGGCGCTGGACGTGACCGAGGTCGCCGAGGAGGCCATGCGCTTGTGCGCTTGGGAGGCCGCGCGCGACCAAGTGACGGTGGAGCTGCGCATGAGTACGCAACTGCCCTTGGTGTACGCCGACCGGGTGTTGCTGGAACAGGTCCTGCTCAACCTGTTGCGCAATGCCATCGATGCCAACCGCGAGCAGCAGGGCGAGCGGCCGTCACGTATCCTGCTCGGCGCTGTGCGTGATGGCGACGGCGTGCTGGTGGAGGTGGCTGACCAGGGCCCGGGTGTGGACCCCGAGCGCCTGGACGAAATTTTCACGCCGTTCACCACCAGCAAGGCCGACGGCCTGGGACTGGGTTTGAGCATGAGCCGCAGTCTGATCGAAGGCTTTGGTGGCAGCCTGTGGGCGCGGGCGGGTGACAACGGCGGTCTGGTATTGTGCTGCCGCCTGGCGGTCAGCAGGGGATAAGGGGGAGTTGAGGGTGCAAGCGAAGGTGTATGTGGTCGATGACGACCAAGGGATGCGCGACTCGACGGTGTGGCTGCTGGAGTCGGTGGGTTTGCAGGCGTTGCCGTTTGCCAGTGGGCAGGCATTTCTCGATGCCTGCGTCGACGATGGGCCTGCCTGTGTGCTGCTGGATGTGCGCATGCCGGGGCTGGGCGGGCTTGCGGTACAGCAGGCGATGCGCGAGCGCGGCCTGGCGCTGCCGGTGATCTTCGTCAGTGGCCATGCCGATGTGCCGATCGTGGTGCGCGCGTTCAAGGCTGGCGCCTGCGACTTCATCGAAAAGCCTTACAACGACCAGTTGCTGCTCGACAGCGTGCAGGCCGCGCTGGAGCATGCCACGCGTGCGCGGCAGGGCGATCAGGCATTGGCTCAGGTGCAGGTGCGTATCGACGGCCTGACGCCGCGTGAGCGTGATGTGTTCGTGCCGCTGGCCCAGGGGTTGAACAACCGAGAGATTGCCGAGCAACTGGGCATCAGCGTAAAGACCGTGGACCTGTACCGGGGGCGGGTGATGAAGCGTTTGCAGGCGGGCAGCCTGGCAGAACTGGTGGGTATGGCGATTGCCTGCGGGGCTGTGGAGGCATTGGGCTTGCGAGCGCGCTAGCCGCCTTGGCGCCCCCCAACAGAAGCGGCATTTCAGCCAGAAATATGAAATTTTGCATAGCTACCTAATCAAGGCTTTGACATTCACTGCCTAGGCAGTAATATTTTCACACAATTACCCGAGCAATCCCCCGATGGCCCATTTTTCCCCCGAAAACTTCCAGACCTGCGCCATCGGCATGTTGCTCGGCCGCGCAGCGATCCTGAAGGATCGCATTCTCGACTGGCACCTTGAATCAGAGGGCGTCACCGCCGCGCAGTTCAAGGTGCTGATCATCGTCACCCAGTACCAGGTAGACACCCCGGCCGAGCTTTGCCGCTACCTAGGCCTGGACAGCGGTTCGATGACCCGCATGCTCGACCGCCTCGAACAGAAGGACCTGATCGTGCGCAACCGCTGCGCCGACGACCGCCGCCAGGTGCGCCTGGCGCTCACCGCCGACGGCCAGCGCCTGGCCGACCGCCTGCCGGAAATTGGCGCCGCCGCCATGAACGAGTTGTGCGGCGTGCTGGCACCTGACGAGCTCAAGGCCCTGGAAGGCCTGCTGGCCAAGGTGCTGCTCAGTGCTGGCGACCCGTTGACGATCCGCCGTTTTGGCGACCGTTGAACCCTGTCACGAATTATTCAAGGTATTGTCATGGCCACTCCCGCAGACACCCCGACTCCCTCCGCCGCGCCCGAACCGTCGCGCAAGCGCAAGGCCTGGCTGCTTGGCCTGGTGTTGTTGCTGATCCTTACCGGTATCGGCACCTGGGCCTGGTACAGCCTGGTCGGGCGCTGGCACGAAAGCACCGACGATGCCTACGTCAACGGCAACGTGGTGGAGATCACCCCGCTGGTCACCGGCACCGTCACCAGCATTGGTGCCGATGACGGCGACCTGGTCCACGCCGGCCAGGTGTTGCTGCAATTCGACCCGGCCGACAGCGAGGTGGCCTTGCAGTCCGCCGAGGCCAAGCTGGCGCGCAGTGTGCGGCAGGTACGCGGGCTGTACAGCAACGTCGACTCGCTCAAGGCTCAGCTGGAAACCCGCCAGGCCGAATTGCGCAAGGCACAGCAGGACTTCAACCGGCGCAAGGTGCTCGCCGACAGCGGTGCCATTGCCGCAGAAGAGCTGTCTCATGCCCGCGACGACCTGAGTGTGGCACAGGCTGCTGTCAACAGTGCCCGCCAGCAACTCAGCACCAGCAGCGCGCTGGTCGATGACACCGTGGTGTCTTCGCATCCCGAGGTGATGGCTGCTGCTGCCGACCTGCGTCAGGCCTACCTCGATCATGCCCGTACCACCTTGGTGGCACCGGTAACCGGCTACGTTGCCAAGCGCACCGTGCAATTGGGCCAGCGCCTGCAACCGGGCACTGCGACCATGGCGGTGATCCCGCTGGACCAGGTGTGGATCGATGCCAACTTCAAGGAAACCCAGCTGCGTGACATGCGCATCGGCCAGCCGGTGCAGATCAGCGCCGACCTGTACGGCAGCGAGGTCAAGTACAGCGGCACGGTGGACAGCCTGGGGGCCGGTACCGGTAGCGCATTCGCGCTGTTGCCTGCACAAAACGCCACTGGCAACTGGATCAAGATCGTGCAGCGGGTGCCGGTGCGTATTCACCTCAGCCCTGACCAGCTCAAGGACCACCCGTTGCGCATCGGCCTGTCCACGGTGGTGGAAGTCGACCTGCACGACCAGAGTGGCCCGGCCCTGGCCCAGCAGCCGCCGCAGCAGGCCAGCTACACCACCCAGGTGTACGACCGCCAACTGGTCGAGGCAGACGACCTGATTGCCCGGCTGATTCACGAAAACAGCGCAACCGGCAAGACGGCCCAGCGATGAGCAACAACGCCGCTGCCCAGTTCACGCCGCCGAGCCTGCTGCTGACCACCATCGGCCTGTCGCTGGCGACGTTCATGCAGGTGCTCGACACCACCATCGCCAACGTGGCGTTGCCGACCATTTCCGGCAACCTGGGGGTGAGTTACGAGCAGGGCACCTGGGTCATCACGTCGTTCGCGGTGAGCAACGCCATCGCCTTGCCGCTGACCGGCTGGCTGAGCCGGCGGTTTGGTGAAGTGAAACTGTTCATCTGGGCCACGCTGCTGTTCGTGCTGGCCTCGTTCCTGTGCGGTATCGCCCAGTCGATGCCGGAGCTGGTCGGCTTTCGCGTGTTGCAAGGGGTGGTTGCCGGGCCGTTGTACCCGATGACCCAGACTTTGCTGATTGCCGTGTACCCCCCGGCCAAGCGGGGGATGGCGTTGGCGCTGCTGGCGATGGTCACGGTGGTGGCGCCGATTGCCGGGCCGATTCTGGGGGGCTGGATTACCGACAGCTACAGTTGGCCATGGATCTTCTTCATCAACGTGCCCATCGGCCTGTTCGCCGCCGCCGTCGTGCGTCAGCAGATGCGTTCGCGGCCTGTGGTCACCAGCCGCCAGCCGATGGATTACATCGGTTTGCTCACGTTGATCATCGGTGTCGGTGCGTTGCAGGTGGTGCTGGACAAAGGCAATGACCTGGATTGGTTCGAGTCTTCGTTCATCATCGTCGGCAGCCTGATTTCGGTGGTTTTTCTGGCCGTGTTCGTGATCTGGGAACTGACCGACCGCCACCCTGTGGTGAACTTGCGCCTGTTCGTGCACCGCAACTTCCGGGTTGGCACCCTTGTGCTGGTCGGGGGGTATGCGGGGTTCTTCGGCATCAACCTGATCCTGCCGCAATGGTTGCAGACGCAGATGGGCTACACCGCGACTTGGGCGGGCCTGGCGGTGGCGCCAATCGGCTTGCTGCCGGTGATCATGTCGCCGTTCGTGGGCAAGTATGCGCACCGGTTCGACCTGCGGGTGCTGGCGGGGCTGGCGTTCCTGGCGATCGGTACCAGCTGCTATATGCGTGCGGGCTTCACCAGTGAGGTGGACTTCCAGCATGTGGCCCTGGTGCAGTTGTTCATGGGTATTGGTGTGGCGCTGTTCTTCATGCCGACCTTGAGCATCCTGCTGTCTGATCTGCCGCCGCACCAGATCGCCGACGGGTCGGGGCTGGCGACCTTCCTGCGTACGCTGGGGGGGAGTTTTGCCGCGTCGTTGACGACCTGGATCTGGATTCGTCGGGCGGATCAGCACCATGCTTACCTGAGCGAGAATATCAGCCAGTTCGACCCGGCAACGCGTCATACGCTTGAGCAGTTGGGCGGGGCCAACCCGCAAAGCTATGCGCAGCTGGAGCAGATACTCAACGGGCAGGCGTACATGATGTCGACGGTGGATTACTTCACCTTGATGACCTGGGTGTTTGCCGGGTTGATTTTGCTGGTGTGGTTTGCCAAGCCACCGTTCATCGCCAAGGCGGGACCGGCTTCGGCAGGGCATTGAAGCCGCAGTATCACGGCCACAACCCTGGGTTACCCCCAAGTGCTGTGGCCGTGTCAGGCCTACTTTTAAAGCCAAGCCTTGATTTGAGCGCTGACGGCTTGCGTTGAGATGCCATAGCGGTCGTGCAAAGTCGGCAAGGCGCCGGCATCCAGGAAGGCATCTGGCAGCGCGATCTGGCGGAATGTCGGCGTTACGCTATTGCGCATCAACAACCCGGCCACAGCTTCACCCAAGCCGCCAATGATCGAAGCGTTTTCTGCCGTGACCACCAGGCGTCCGGGTTTGCGCGCTTCAGCCAGAATCGTTTGCTCGTCCAGCGGCTTGACGGTCGGTACGTGCAGCACCGCAACGTCGACACCATCCGCCTTCAGTTTCTCGGCAGCTTCGAGGGCGCGCATGGTCATCAGGCCTGTGGAAATGATCAGTACATCGTTGCCCGTGCGCAGGTTCTTGGCTTTGCCGATTTCAAACTTGTAGCCGTATTCGTCAAGCACTACTGGCACATTGCCCCGGAGCAGGCGCATGTACACTGGCCCTTGGTGCGCTGCAATCGCTGGAACGGCTTGTTCGATTTCCAGCGCATCGCAGGGGTCTACGATCATCAGATTTGGCATGGCGCGGAAGATCGCAAGGTCGTCCGTCGCCTGGTGGCTCGGGCCGTAGCCGGTAGTCAGCCCTGGCAGGCCGCATACGATCTTGACGTTGAGGTTTTCCTCTGCAATCGCCATGCAGATGAAGTCGTACGCGCGGCGTGAGGCGAATACCGCATAGGTGGTCGCGAACGGCGTGAAGCCTTCCCGGGCCATACCGGCAGCTGCGCTCATCAGCAACTGTTCGGCCATGCCCATCTGATAGAAACGATCCGGGTGGGCCTTGGCGAAGATGTGCAGGTCTGTGTACTTCGAGAGGTCTGCAGACAGCCCGACGATGTCCTGACGTTGCTCGGCCAGTGTCGCCAGTGCATGCCCAAACGGCGCAGGGCGTGTCGTCTGACCTTCAGAAGCGATCGAGGCAATCATCGCCGAAGTGGTCAAACGTTTTTTGCCCGTTGCCGGGTTATTTACACTACTCATTTGCTGCTCCCGAGCTGAAGGTTTTCAAGCGCCAGATCCCATTCGTGTTCATCAACGCGGATGAAGTGAGTTTTCTCGCGACCCTCCAGGAAGTGCACGCCCTTGCCCATCTTGGTGTCGCAGATGATCACTCTTGGTTGCTCCCCTTGGTGTTGTCGGGCAGCGTCGAATGCGGTGACCAGCGCTTGCAGATCATTGCCGTCTACACGCTGCGTGAACCAGCCGAAGGCCTGCCAGCGATCCACGATGGGTTCAAAAGCCAGTACTTCGCTTGAGTGGCCGTCAGCCTGTTGGTTGTTGACGTCGATGATTGCGATCAGGTTGTCGAGCTTCCAGTGCGAGGCCGACATCGCTGCCTCCCAGGTCGAACCCTCGTTCAACTCACCGTCGGACAACAGGTTGTAGACGAATGAATCCGACTTCTTGCGCTTGAGGCCCAGGCAAGCGCCGACCGCGATGCCCAGCCCGTGGCCCAAAGAGCCGCCGGTGATTTCCATTCCCGGCGTGTAGGCCGCCATGCCCGACATCGGCAAGCGGCTGTCGTCGGAGCCGTAGGTTTCCAGCTCTTCGAGCGGGATAACTTCGGCTTCGATCAACGCCGCGTACAAGGCTATCGCGTAGTGACCAATGGACAGATAGAAGCGATCACGCTGTTCCCATTCCGGGTTATGAGGCTGGTAGCGCAGTGCGTGAAAGTAAGACACCGCAAGCAGATCGGCCGCGCCTAGCGCCTGGCCGACATAGCCCTGGCCCTGAACCTGGCCCATGCGCAGGGCATGGTGACGAATGTTGTAGGCGCGCTCTGTCAGCGCCGCCAGTGTGGTGGGTGAGGGTTGAGCAGTCATTCGGGAAACTCCAATTAACTCAGCGATTGACCGAAGCGGCAGGGATGCGCAACACCAGGCAGGCACCTACCAGCAGTACGGCGGTGATGAGGTACATGCCGATGGCACTGGACCCGGTTGTGGTCGTAATCCAGCCGATCAGGTAAGGCGAGCAGAACCCGGCGAGGTTGGCGAAGCTGTTGATTCCGGCAATACCGGCCGCCGCCGACACGCCGCCCAGTAGCGTGGTGGGCAGCATCCAGAACAGCGAGGAAGCCGACAGCACGCCTGAAGCCGCCAGGCACAGGCTCAGTATCGAAAGCAACAGGTTGCCGCCCATCAGTGTTGCCAGCGTCAGGCCGATTGCACCGGCGATCATCGGTACGACGAGGTGCCAGCGGCGCTCGCGGTGTTTGTCGCCACTGCGGCCCATGAGCAACATGGCAGCAATTGCACAGATGTACGGCAGGCTGGTCAGAAGGCCGATGTGCAAGGGGTCGGATACGCCTGCGTTGCGCACCAGTGTCGGCAGCCAGAAGGTGATAGCGTACTGGCCCATCACGACACAGAAGTAGATGCACGCCAGCAGCCACAAGCGGCGATCCCGGATGAACTCACGAGGTGAGGCGTGGGTGACCTTGCAGCTGTTGTCTTCGGCCAACTCTTTGTTGACCAGCGCCTTTTCATCATCCGTGAGCCAGGTTGCCTGATGCACGCCGTCCTTCAGATAGGCCAGCACCAACAGGCCAACGATGACAGTCGGAATGGCTTCGAGAACGAACATCCACTGCCAGCCGGCCCAGCCATGGAAGCCTGCAAAGCTGTTCATGATCCAGCCGGAGATCGGCCCCCCAACCATGCCCGACAGGGGGATCGCCACGAACCATAGCACCGTCATTCTTGCGCGGCGGTAGGAGGGAAACCAGTAGGTCAGGTACAGCAACAGCCCTGGTGCCAAGCCCGCTTCGGCAATGCCGAGCAAAAAGCGCAACGCATAGAACTGCCAGGCCGTTTCGACGAAGGCGAACAGGGCAGAGATGATGCCCCAGGAAATCATGATACGAGCGATCCAACGCCGAGCGCCAACCCGATGCAGGATCAGGTTGCTGGGCACCTCGCAGAGAAAATAACCCAGGAAGAACATGCCCGCACCAAGGCCGTAGACGGCCTCGCTCAATGACAGGTCGTTCATCATTTGCAGCTTGGCGAAGCCAACGTTGACGCGGTCCAGATAAGCACACAGGTAGCACAGCATCAGGAACGGCATCAATCGCCAGGCAGTTTTGCGATACGCGTTGGCGCGGACGCTGACGACCGCCTCCAGAGACAGGGTTGTCATGATGGTCTGATCTCTTGTTTTTATTGACAGCTAACGGCTGTAACGTCGATTCAGAACAGCGCCAGCCGACAGGCCAGCGCAACTACATCCGGCCGGTCATCAGTGGATCAACATGCCGCCGTTCACATCCAGGGTAATGCCTGTCAGGTAGGAGGACAGGTCGCTGGCCAGAAACAGCGCAGCGTTGGCAACGTCCTGTGCTTCACCCAGGCGACCCAGCGGGATGCCATCGATGATCGCGTGGCGGCGCTCGTCCTGCATCAGGCCGCCTGTGATGTCGGTGTGGATCAGGCCGGGTGCAATCGAGTTTACCCGCACGTTGTCAGGGCCCAGCTCACGGGCCATGGCTTTACCCAGCCCCAGCACGCCGGCTTTCGCTGCGCTGTAGTGTGGGCCACCGAAGATGCCACCGCCGCGCTGCGCCGATACCGACGACATGCAAATGATGCTGCCGGATTGCTGTTGGCGCATGTGCGGGATCACTGCCTGCGACATCAGCAATGTGCCGCGCAGGCTTACGTCCAGCACTTTGTCATAGTCGCTGTGCTTGATGTCCAGAATCTTCAACGGTTGAGTGATGCCTGCGTTGTTGACCAGCACGTCGATACGGCCGAAGTGCTCAATGATTTGCGCTACGGCATGCTGCACTTGAGCTTCGTCGGCGACGTTGGCAGCGAGCCCCAGATGCCCTTCGCCAAGCGCGGCGGCAGCGTCGCGAGCGGCGGATTCATCCAGGTCCAGGATAACCACGCGGGCACCCTGTTGTGCGAACGTGGTGGCAGTGGCTCGTCCGATACCACGTGCCGATGCTGCGCCTGTGATGATGGCGACTTTTCCTTGAAGAAGCATGAGTGAAACCTCTGATTATTTTTATGGGTTCGATTCACCTGAATCGATAGGCGCAGCTTGTTCTTCAGGTGCAGGCCGAGCAATAAGGTAAAAATCACTCGTTGCTGAAGAAAATTCATGGCTCGCATTGCGCGATGGCCAATGATTGAATGCGTCTTCCAAGCAAGGTCAATATCTACAGCGGAAGCCGATGCATGAAAGTCACTGCCGATGCGATACCCGTCATTCCACCGTTGAGGGCAATTCAGTGCTTTGAACAGACCGCACGTTTCGGCAATGTAGCGCGCGCTGCCGAGACACTCGACTTGACGCCTTCAGCTGTCAGCCATCAACTCGCCAATCTAGAGGGAATGATCGGTCGCCAGTTGTTCATTCGAGAGGCTCGCGGTGTGAGGCTTACACCGGTAGGCGAGCAGTACTTGAAAGAAATTTCGGGTGTGCTCCATAGCCTGGCAATTGCCACCGAGCGTGCAGCGAGCGACGTCAGCCTTGATTGCCTGCGGCTGCACTCGTCACCCAGTTTTGGTCTTTTGTGGATCATGCCGAGGCTGGAGGCGTTTCGACTGGCGCATCCTGATATCCAGATCAACCTCTCCTGTTCGTACGAGTCCTTGCACTTCAGCCGGGACAAGATTGATGTTGATATCCGCCACGGCACACCGAACTGGCCAAGTTATGAAGTCCGCACGATACGCGATGAGACGTTCACTGTTCTGGCGTCACCGGGCCTGCTTGCCAAGCGTGCTGTCTCACATCCACGCGACCTGCTGAGCCAAGACCTTATTCTGTCCGAGGCCACCCTGCTCAAATGGCCGCAATGGTTCGCTCAACATGGGTTGGAGCGCCCTGAGAAACCTTATGCATTGAGTTTTGACCGCTCTTACATGACCTTGGAGGCCGCGAGCCACGGCCTTGGTTTCGCGCTCGAAAGTTCAATTCTCGCTCACAAGTATCTTCTCTCTGGTGCGCTGGTCGAAGTCGCACCCGATGCGTTGCGAGTCCCTGTGGCAGCGCACCATCTCGTTTTCCCAAGGGCTCATTCCAGCTTCCCGCGAGTGCGGCGGTTTCTGGAGTGGATGGAGAGCGAGTTGGGGCAGGGCTTCGCTTTCTAGTGCTTGGTGCCGAAGACGGCTGCGAACATAGGAGTGGGTTGACCTGACCTTGGTCATTCCCACGCACAGCTATTTCGCCTATTGTCGGCTCTCCCTCCCCGGAACGAATGGCAGATCCATGGAAAAAGTCATCGTCATCACCGGCGGCAGCCGTGGCATCGGCGCCGCCACGGCGTTGCTGGCCGCCCGTCAGGGCTACCGCATCTGCATCAACTACCACACCGACGAGCAGGCCGCCGAAGATATCCTGGGCCAGGTCCGCGCCTTGGGCGCCGAGGCCATTGCCGTGCGCGCCGACGTCAGCGTCGAGGATGAAATCATCCAGCTGTTCCAGCGCGTTGATGATGAACTCGGCCCGGTCACCGCATTGGTCAACAACGCCGGCACCATCGGCCAGCAAAGCCGGGTGGAAAATATGTCCGAGTTTCGCCTGCTCAAGGTCATGAAAACCAATGTCGTCGGCCCCATGCTCTGCGCCAAGCACGCCCTGCTGCGCATGGCACGTCGGCATGGCGGGCAGGGCGGGGCCATCGTCAACGTGTCATCGGTGGCTGCACGCCTGGGTTCGCCCAACGAATATGTCGACTATGCCGCCTCCAAGGGCGCACTCGATACCTTCACCATTGGTCTGTCCAAAGAGGTGGCTGGCGAGGGCGTGCGGGTCAATGGCGTTCGCCCGGGCTACATTCACACCGGCTTCCATGCGCTGTCCGGTGATCCGGACCGCGTCAGCAAGCTGGAACCCGGCTTGCCCATGGGCCGGGGCGGGCGCCCTGAAGAAGTGGCCGAAGCCATTCTCTGGTTGCTGTCTGACAAGGCATCCTACTCCACGGGCAGCTTCATCGACCTGGGTGGCGGGCGCTGAGCGCGCCCGTCAATCCTGAAGCAGGGTGCGGACCCGCTCGGCCAGCACCTCCAGTTCAAACGGCTTGGTCAGCACCAGCGTGCCTTGTAGCAACTGGCCGTCACTGAGCGCCGCGCTTTCATCGTAGCCGGTGATGAACAGCACCTTGAGGTCCGGGTAGCGCTCGCGGCAGCGCTCAGCCACCTGGCGGCCATTCAGGCCGCCGGGCAAGCCGATATCGCTCAGTAACAGGTCTGGCCGTTCGCCGTTTTGCAGGTAGGCCAAGGCAGTTGGGCCGTCCTCGAATGCATCAACCCGGTAACCCAGCTCTTCCAGCACTTCGCAAACCACCAGGCGCAAGGCCGTCTGATCTTCGATCAACAGGATACGCCGCGCCACTGCACTCTCTTTTTCCAGTACCTTGCGCTGCGGTTTGGGGGCAGGCGGCTTGGGGTGCTCATAGTGGCGGGGCAAAAGCAGCTCGATGCGCGTGCCTTCACCCAGCGTCGAAAGTACGCGCAGTTGCCCACCCGATTGGCGCACGAACCCGTAAGTCATCGACAAACCCAGGCCAGTGCCCTGGCCCATGGGCTTGGTGGTGAAGAAGGGGTCTACGGCACGCTTGGCCACCTCCGCCGACATGCCCTTGCCGTTGTCGATGATGCTCAGCCGCACGTAATCGCCGGCGGGCAGTTCCAGCGCCTGGGCCTGTACCGCGTCAAGCAGCAGGTTGTCGCCGACGATATCGATAACGCCGCCCCCTGGCATGGCGTCGCGCGCGTTGATGCACACGTTGAGCAGGGCGCTTTCCAGTTGGGGTGGGTCGATGAACGTTGGCCATAGCTCGCAGGCAAACCGGCTGCTCAGGGTGATGGCCGGGCCAATGGTGCGGCGTAACAGCTCTTCCATGCCAGCCACCAATGTTGCCACTTGCGTTGAGCAGGGCTGCAGGGTCTGCTGGCGTGAGAACGCCAGCAAACGGTGCACCAGCGAAGAAGCCCGTTGAGCCGAGCCGCTGGAGAGCTCCAGCAATGGCTCGATGGCGTCGAAGCGTGACTGGTTCAGGCGTTGGCGCATCAGCTCTTGCGCGCCCAGAATACCGCCCAGCAGGTTGTTGAAATCGTGGGCGATGCCACCACTGAGCTGGCCCACGGCTTCCATCTTCTGCGCCTGGCGCAGGGCTTCCTCGGCTTTGGCCAGGCGCTTCTGCTCCTGTACGCGCTCGCTGATGTCATAGGCGAACAGAAAAGCGCCTTGTATTTCGCCATCATGGTCGCGCAAGGCATTGAAACGCAGTTCGTAATGGTATTGCTCGGGCGCCTTGCCGAATGTCCCGATCTCGACGAATTGCTCGCCTGCCAAGGCACGCTGCCACATGGACAAGCTCAATGTCCGAACGTTTGGCTCATCGTCGATCAGGTCTGGCAAGTAATCGCCAATTTCAGGCGTACGCCCGAACAACCGTTGAAAGTCATGTTTCGCCTGGCGATTGATGGCCAGCCAACGCATGTCTTTGTCGACCACATGCACATTGACCACGCTGTGGTCGACCAGCTCGGCGAACAGTCGTCGCTCTGCCAGTGCAGCGCTTACCCGTTGCTCCAGTTCTTCGTTCAGGCGTTGCAGGGCCTGCTCTGCCCGACGGCGTTCGGTAACGTCCTTGAACAACACCGCTACCTGGCGTTTCTCGGCAGGCTCCACGCGGAAGGTGGTAACAGACAGCACATGGCCGGTAGCGACCAGTTCCTGCTCGAAATGCAGGGGCTCGCCAGTGCGCAGCACTGCGCCATAGCGGGCTACCCAGTCATCGGCTTCATCGGGCACCATCTCGCGCAGCTTTTGCCCGACCACGTTGGGGATGCCGGCGTGCTTGGCGTAGGCCGCGTTGGCCAGTACATGCACGTAATCACTGAGCGGGCCGTGCGGGCCGTCGAAGAACTCGATGATGCAGAAGCCTTCGTCCATGGTGTCGAACAACGAACGGTAGAAGTTCTGATCGTGGTCCTGGAGGCTGGCAAGCTGGGATTCCAGTTGCGCGTTCCGCCGCTGAAGGGCTTCGACGTGTTGGCGCAGTGAGCGCAGGTCGCGGGAGGGCATGCCGACGTCCGACAAAAGGGGAGGCTCTGACTTTAGCGTGTTCATCTGCATGCGAATAGCGGGTCAGTACAGTTGGCGGGCGATGCCCGGCAGCCGTCGTTCGGCCGCCGGGTGTTCGATGGTCAGAAGGAGCGGATGATCCGCCCGAGGGTTTCCATGGCCCGTTCGGCGCCGTCATGCCAAGGGCTTCCGTAGTTCAGGCGGATGCAATTGCCGAAGCGCCGGGTGGGCGAGAAAATCGGCCCTGGGGCGATGCTGATGCCTTGCGCCAAGGCCATATGGAACAGCTTGAGGGCGTCCATTTGTTCGGGCAGTTCCAGCCACAGGAAGTAGCCACCGGAAGGCTGGCTGACCCGCGTCTGCGCCGGAAAGTGGCGAGCGATGGCCGCCAGCATGTTGGCCTGCTGGCCTTCCAGCGCGTAACGCAGCTTGCGCAGGTGGCGGTCGTAGCCGCCGTGCTGCAGGTAGTCGGCAATTGCCGCCTGGGCCGGCATCGAGGCACACAGCGAGGTCATCAGTTTCAGCCGTTCGATCTTCTGCGCAAAGCGCCCGGCGGCGACCCAGCCGATGCGGTAGCCCGGTGCCAGGCTTTTGGCGAACGAGCCGCAGTGCATCACCAGGCCCTGGGTGTCGAAGGCCTTGGCCGGTTTGGGCGCCTGTTGCGAGTAGTACAGCTCGGCGTACACGTCGTCTTCGATCAACGGCACCTCATGGCGCGCCAGCAACTCCACCAGGGCCTGTTTTTTGGCTTCCGGCATGCTGGCGCCCACCGGGTTCTGGAAGTTGGTCATGCACCACACGGCCTTGACCGGGTGCTTCTCCAGGGTTTGTGCCAGCACGCCCAGGTCCATGCCTTCGCGCGGGTGCACCGGGATTTCCACCGCCTTGAGCTTGAGCCGCTCCAGTACCTGCAGGCAGGCATAGAAGGCCGGGGCCTCGATGGCTACCAGGTCGCCGGGCTGAGTCACTGCCTGCAGGCACAGGTTCAGGGCCTCCAGTGCGCCGTTGGTGATCAGCAGTTCTTCCATGGGCAGCATCAGCCCGCCAACCATGTAGCGCAGGGCAATCTGCCGGCGTAGTTGCGGGTTGCCGGGCGACAGGTCGGTGACCACCATGCGCGGGTCCATGCTGCGGCTGGCGCTGGCCAGCGAGCGCGACAGGCGTTGCAGCGGGAACAGTTCGGGGCTGGGGAAGGCCGAACCGAACGGTATGGTGTTGGGGTCCTTGATCGAGTCGAGGATCGAAAACACCAAGGCGCTGACGTCGACATCGGTAGACTCGCTGACCGGCTGCAGCGCTTGAGGTTCGCTGAACTGGCGTGGGGCGTGGGCGTTGACAAAATATCCCGAGCGCGGCCGGGCGCGGATCAGCCCGCGCCGCTCCAGCAGGTAATAGGCCTGGAAAACGGTAGAAGGGCTGACCCCGTGGGTCTGGCTGGCGTAGCGCACCGAGGGCACGCGCTGGCCGGGGCCCAGTACCCCGGAGCGGATCAGTTCGGCAATGTCGTCGGCAAAGCGTTCGTAGCGTTTCATTCTGGCCTTCTGTCGAAGCCTGGCAGGCAAGGTGGCGTCAGTGTAAGGGATCAACGGTTCATGGGGGCGACGAAGCGGCTGTGGGCCACGCTGCGGATGGCGGGGTCGTCACGCTCGCTGATTTCGAAGCTGAGTGTTTGCGAGCTGCTGGTCGGGCGCTCGGCGAGCATCGCCACCGACACCGGCAGTTCACTCATTTCGCCCGCCGGGATGACCAACGCGGTGTTGCCCTGCAAGGTGAAGCCGTCGGCGTCCAGCAGGCGCAACGCATAGTGCTGGGTGCGCTCGGTCTTGTTGATGACCTTGAGCAGGTAGATGTTCTCGATCTGGCCCAAGGCATTTTCACGGAACAGGCCACGGTCCTTGATCACATCCAGCGACACCATCGGGCGCAGTTGCAAGGCCACCACCAGCGCCGCGATCATCACCACCAGCGCAGCGGCATAGCCGAGCAGGCGTGGGCGCAGCCAGTGAGTAGTACCGCCCTGCAGGCTGTGTTCGGACTTGTAGCCAATCAGCCCGCGAGCGTAACCCATCTTGTCCATCACCCCGTCGCAGGCGTCGATGCACGCTGCGCAACCGATGCAGGCCATTTGCAAGCCATCGCGGATATCAATGCCGGTGGGGCACACCTGCACACACAGCGTGCAGTCGATGCAGTCGCCCAGGCCTTGGGCCTGGACGTCGCTGCCCTTCTTGCGCGGGCCACGGGCCTCACCGCGCCGTGGGTCATAGGCGACGGCCAGGGTGTCCTTGTCGAACATCACACTCTGGAAGCGCGCATACGGGCACATGTGCAGGCACACCGCTTCACGCAGCAGGCCGGCATTGATGTAAGTGGCGGCGGTGAAGAACAGCACCCAGAACAGCGCCACGCCGCCCAGTTGCAAGGTGAACAGTTCTGCGGCCAGAGGGCGAATCGGTGTGAAATAGCCGACGAAGGTCAGCCCAGTGAGGAGACCGATGACCAGCCACAGGCTGTGTTTCAGGGTGCGGCGCCCCAGTTTGTTCAGGCTCCAGGGCGCGGCGGCCAGTTTGATGCGCTGGTTGCGGTCACCTTCGGTGACCTTTTCGCACCACATGAACAGCCACGTCCAGGTGCTCTGCGGGCAGCTGTAGCCACACCACACGCGGCCGGCGTACACGGTGATGGCGAACAGGCCGAAGGCGCAAATGATCAGCAGCGCTGACAACAGGATGAAGTCCTGTGGCCAGAAGGTCGCGCCAAAGATGTGGAATTTGCTGTTGGCCAGGTCCCACAACACGGCCTGGCGTCCGTTCCAGTTCAGCCAGGCGGTGCCGAAGAACAGCACGAACAGGGCACCGGCAAAGCCGATGCGCAGGTTGCGGTACAGCCCGCTGAAGCTGCGGGTGTGAATGCCGCTGTCGGTGTGTCGCGGTCGGGGGCTGGCTGGGGTGGGGGCGATCTCTGTGAAAGGGATTCTATTGTTCATGGCTCGGTGCTCATCAGGCCTCGATCAGGCATGAGCACTATGGCCCTGAGGCTGTTATCAGCACAGGCTCAGATTTTGCGATAAAAACCATATCAGATTACCCGGCTTCGACCGCCAGGCCTTAAATTACCGAGCCTGGCACGCTGGCCTTCAGATGCCTGCGGCTATCCACCGCACCCGCTACGGTCAACGCATCGGCCTCGGCTTCGGTAATGGGGACGCGCTGGCCTGCCAGCAGGGCCACTGACATGCGCAGGTGTTCGTCGGTGACGATTTCGATAGCAGGGCCATCGCCTTCGATGCGCAGGTTCTCGCCGATCAGGGTGCAGCGGCGGGTGGTTTCGTCGATTTCAACGGGCATGGCGTTGTCCTCCTTGTAGGGTTACAGGGTGGACCACAATGCAAGGCGGGTTGCTGCATCAGGGGGCTGAAAGGAGAAGAAAGGAGGAGGGCGGGAAGCACTGAGGGGAGCCGAAGCTCCCCTCAAAGCGTTGTTGCTTGCTCTTTTTTTATTATTGGGACCGGCCTTTTGTTGTTTTTGTCAGCCTGTCCTGGTGTTGCGGGCGACCCCCATGCGGGGTCAAGAGCAAACGTATTTTTTTGAGCGCTGACCTGCTTTCATCATGGCTGATCCGAACCTGGCTGCCGCTACCTTGAGGTAGTTTTATTGTTCTGTGCCAGACCGCGGGGCGTACCCCTGAAAAGCGTGTCTACTCCAAAAAAATCTGCTTGCTACGCCTCTGCCGTGTTGTTCTTGTTATGTCAGAGCCGTTACCTGTTGTTTTTATTGGGTGTCACATTTTTTTTGTTCTTGTACCAAAGATATAGCAGGGTGCGTGCCAACTTTTGAAAGTCTTTTAAAATCAGTGGCTTAGCGGTTTTCGTCGAAAGTGCTTGGCCTGAGATTCTGCCGATTTGTTTCCCTGTTACCCGATTTTTTGCTGTGAAATGTGGGGTCGGTAACACTTCACCCACACCTGTGTGACACCCGTATGACTTACTGCGCGCTGCGCGCCCGCGCTACCCGCGACCCATTGCCGCGGCCCAGCACGCTACTGATGCGTTGGCCGGCGGCGATCAGCCGGTCGAGGTCGATGCCGGTTTCAATGCCCAGCCCTTGCAGCAGGTACACCACATCTTCGCTGGCGATGTTGCCGGTAGCCCCTTTGGCGTAAGGGCAGCCGCCCAGCCCGGCCACCGAGCTGTCGAATACGCTGATGCCTTCGAGCAGGCTGGCATAGACGTTGGCCAGGGCCTGGCCATAGGTGTCGTGGAAGTGCCCGGCCAGTTGCTCGCGCGGCACCTGGGCAGAGACCACCTCGAACAGGCGCCGGGTATCGCCGGCAGTGCCGGTGCCGATGGTGTCACCCAGCGATACTTCGTAGCAGCCCATGTCGTGCAGTGCGCGGGCCACCGGGGCCACCTGTTCAGCGCTGACCTTGCCTTCATAAGGGCAGCCGAGTACGCATGACACATAGCCACGCACGCGTACACCGTGGTTGCGCGCAGCTTCCATGATCGGCTCGAAGCGCTTGAGGCTGTCGCTGATAGAGCAGTTGATGTTGCGCTGCGAAAACGCTTCGGAGGCGGCCGCGAACACTGCCACTTCCTTCACCCCGGCAGCCAGCGCGTCCTCGAAACCGCGCAGGTTGGGTGCCAGCGCTGCATAAGTAACACCGGGGCGCTGGTCGATACCGGCGAACACCTCGGCAGAGCCGGCCATTTGCGGCACCCACTTGGGCGAGACGAAGCTGCCCACTTCTATATAGGCAAGGCCCGCTTCGGTAAGGTCGTTGACCAGGCGCACCTTGTCGGCAACGCTGATGGGCTGGGCTTCGTTCTGCAGGCCGTCGCGGGGGCCGACTTCGACCAGGCGGACGTGTTGGGGCAAGGACATGGCGGGTTTCCTGTGGGGTTCAGCGGTTGTCTTTGTTGTTCAGGATGGCGGCCAGGGCTTGTTCGCAACGCTCCTGGGCGGTGTCCAGTTCCAGTTGCATCTGGTGGATATCGAGCATCTGCTGCTCCAGCTGGGCGCGGCGCTCGGCGATTTTTGCCAGCATGCTGTTGAGCTGCTTGAGGTTGCCGCTGGTGGGGTCGTACAGTTCGATCAGCTCGCGGCACTCGGCCAGTGAAAAGCCGATGCGCTTGCCGCGCAGGATGAGCTTGAGGCTGACCTTGTCGCGGGCCGAATAGATTCTCTCCAGGCCACGGCGTTCGGGGCTCAACAGGCCCTGCTCTTCATAGAAGCGGATGGCCCGGGTGGTGATGTCCAGCTCGCGGGACAGGTCGGAGATGCTGTAGGTCTGGGTGCTCATGCTGGGGCTCGGCGTGGGGTATGCGGGTATCCTGAGGGCTGCTTGACGTATACGTCAAGCAGCCTGCCGCAATCAGTCTGGCTGCGCCGCGCGTCGGTACCCGTTAGGGGTCTCCCCGGTCAACCGCTTGAACCACCGGGCAAAGTACGTCGGGTCGGTGAATCCCAGGCTATCCGACAACTGCCCGATACTCATCCGCGTATAAATCAGGTTACGCCGCGCCTCCAGCAGCAACCGTTGGTGCACCACCTGCAACGCAGTCTGCCCGCTCAAAGCCCTGCACAGCTGGTTCAGTTGCAGGCTTGGAACGTTCAACCGTGCGGCAAAGGCCTCTACTGACAGATGCTCGCGGTAATGCGCCTCGACCAGCCGCAGGTACTGCCCCAGTAACTGCCTGTCGCGTTCGTCGCGGTTACGCGGTGCCTGCCCCAATTGCTGGCGGCGGTTGATCCACACCATCAGCGCGGTCACCAGCGCTTCAAGCATGGCCGCACGCGCCGGGGCATTGCCCTGGTACTCCTGCTGCAAGGTGTCGATCAGGCTGCGCAGGTGCACACGGTCATGCCCAAGCGGGTAGCACGCAGGTTGCGCCAGCACCGCCAGCGGCATGCCCAGGCGCTGTTCCAGGTTCGCCACCAGCGCGGTGCCGAAGGTGAGCACATAGCCCTGGATATCGGCGCTGAAGCGAAAGCCATGCACGGTCATCGGCGGCACCACCTGGATCGCCGCTTCGCCGATGGCGCTGCGCAACCCTTCGATCTCCACCTGGGCCTGGCCGCGCTGTACATACAGCAACTGGAACAGCTCGGCATGCTGGTGTGGCTTGATCTCCCAGTGGTGCAGGCGGCTGCGCGCAGGGATCGATTCGCAGTGCAGCAGGTCGGTGCCGGGCCAGGCCTGGTTTTCGCCATACAGCTTGAACAACGGAACGCCGGGGAGGGTGGATTTCATCAGGGGTAGCCTGTCCGTTAATCGAACGTTTTTTATAAAAGTGCAGGTTTTAGATGGAATAGCACACTTCGTTAGCATTTTTTGCCAGTAAAAATGCAAGGGCAAACCCTAACAGCAGATGCCGCCCCACTGCCAGTCCAGGGCCGGCATCGTCCGAACAGAGACAACAACAATGAAAACTCAGGTTGCAATTATTGGTGCAGGTCCGTCTGGCCTGCTGCTGGGCCAACTGCTGCACAAGGCCGGCATCGATAACGTCATCGTCGAGCGCCAGACGCCTGAATACGTACTTGGCCGCATCCGTGCCGGGGTGTTGGAGCAAGGCACTGTCGACCTGCTGCGCGAAGCCGGTGTGGCCGAGCGCATGGACCGTGAGGGCCTGGTGCACGAAGGGGTCGAGTTGCTGGTCGGCGGGCGCCGCCAACGCCTGGACCTGAAAGCCCTGACCGGCGGCAAGACCGTCATGGTATACGGCCAGACCGAAGTCACCCGTGACTTGATGCAGGCCCGTGAAGCCAGTGGCGCGCCGATCATCTATTCCGCCAGCAATGTCCAGCCACATGAGCTGAAGGGCGAAAAGCCCTACCTCACGTTTGAGAAGGACGGCCAGTTGCACCGGGTGGATTGCGACTACATCGCCGGGTGTGACGGCTTCCACGGTGTATCGCGCCAGAGCATTCCCGAAGGTGTGTTGAAGCAGTACGAGCGGGTCTATCCGTTTGGCTGGCTGGGCCTGCTTTCGGACACGCCGCCGGTCAATCACGAGTTGATCTATGCCCACCACGAGCGTGGTTTCGCGTTGTGTAGCCAGCGCTCGCAAACACGCAGCCGCTACTACCTGCAGGTACCTTTGCAGGACCGGGTCGAAGCGTGGTCGGACGAGCGTTTCTGGAACGAGCTGAAAGCCCGTTTGCCCGCCGACGTAGCGGCTGACCTGGTCACAGGCCCGGCTTTGGAAAAAAGCATCGCCCCGCTGCGCAGCCTGGTGGTAGAACCGATGCAGTATGGTCACCTGTTCCTGGTGGGTGACGCGGCGCACATCGTCCCGCCTACCGGTGCCAAGGGCCTGAACCTGGCAGCGTCGGACGTGAATTACCTGTATCGCATTCTGGTCAAGGTTTACCGCGAAGGGCGCACCGACCTGCTGCAGCAATACTCCCCGCTGGCCCTGCGCCGGGTGTGGAAAGGCGAGCGCTTCAGCTGGTTCATGACCCAGTTGTTGCACGACTTCGGCAGCCACAAAGACGCCTGGGACCAGAAGATGCAAGAGGCCAACCGCGAGTACTTCCTGACGTCGCCAGCCGGGCTGGTGAACATTGCCGAGAACTACGTGGGCTTGCCGTTCGAGGAAGTGGCTTAGTTTTTTTCAGGGGTACGACAGGGTATCTTCGGGGCTTTTGAAGTTCGCAGGAAGCATGCCGATGTACTTCTTTCCACCCCTGATCAGCGCCCTTTGCCTGGTAGCCGCCAGTGGCCTGGCCTGTGCCGACCAGGTGCTGCCCGCACCTCCCGAGCTGGCCTCTGGCTACCGCACAGGCTTGCAGCCCGTGCAGGCCAGCCGCCATATGGTTGCTGCAGCCAACCCGTTGGCCAGCGAAGCGGGGCGGGCAATGTTGCGTGCCGGTGGCAGCGCCATCGATGCGGCCATTGCGATGCAGATGGTGCTGACCTTGGTCGAGCCGCAATCCAGCGGTATTGGCGGCGGGGCATTCATCCTCTATTGGGACGGGAAGCGCGTGCAGGCGTTCGATGGCCGCGAGGCCGCACCGGCGGCTGTGACGCAAACGTTGTTTCTGCAAGCCGACGGCACACCGATGCCATTCAGGGCGGCGCAGATTGGCGGGCGCTCGGTGGGCGTGCCGGGTGTTCTGCGTGCTTTGAAACTGGCACACGATCAGCACGGCAAGCTGCCCTGGCGCGATCTGTTCGCGCCGGCCATCGCGCTGGCACGCAACGGTTTCCCGGTGTCCGAGCGCCTTCACACCTTGTTGTCCGCTGACCCGTTCATTGCCCGGTCACCGTCCATGGCCCGCTACTTCCTGGATGAGCAGGGCAGGCCGCTGGCGGTGGGAGCGATCCTGCGCAACCCCGAGCTTGCGCAGGCCTTCGATCAGATTGCCGCGCAAGGCCCTGACGCGTTCTATACCGGCGAGATTGCCGAAGCCATCGTGGCCACGGTGCGCAGCCATGCCAATGCCGGTTACCTCTCGTTGCAGGACTTGCAGCAGTACCAGGCCAAAGAGCGCGAGCCCGTGTGCGGCCCCTATAAGGTCTGGCGCATCTGCGGCATGCCGCCGCCGTCCTCGGGCGGGGTGACGGTGTTGCAGACCCTGGGCATTCTCGAAGCCGTACAACGCGCCACGCCGCAGCGCGATCTGGCAGTGTTGCGCCCGCTTGCGAATGCATCCCCGGCTGGCCTGGAGGCATCACCGCTGGCCGTGCACCTGATCGCCGAGGCTGAGCGTTTGGCCTATGCCGACCGCGCACAGTACCTGGCCGACAGCGATTACGTGCCGGTCCCGGTCAAGGCGCTTACCGACGCCAACTACCTGGCCAGCCGTGCAGCGCAGATTGGCGAACACAGCATGAAGCGGGCTCGCCCGGGCCAACCCCAGGGCGCCGACTTGGCCCTGGCCCCGGATCGCTCGCCATTGCGCATTTCCACCTCGCACCTCAGCGCGGTGGATGACAGCGGCCAGGCCCTGGCCATGACCACCTCGGTGGAGGCGGCGTTCGGCTCGCACCTGATGGTCAAGGGCTTCCTGCTCAACAACCACCTCACTGACTTCTCGTTCATTGCGCAGGAGCACGGCAAACCCGTGGCCAACCGGGTACAGCCGGGCAAGCGGCCGCTGTCGGCCATGGCACCAACGCTGGTGTTCTCGCGAGCATCGGGCGATCTGGTGGCCAGCCTGGGGTCACCGGGCGGCTCGCAGATCATCGGCTATGTGAACAAGGCGTTGGTTGGCTTGCTGGATTGGCAGCTCGACCCGCAACAGGCCGCAGGCTTGCCCAACTTTGGCAGCCGCAATGCTGGCACCGAGGTGGAAGCGGGGCTGAGCAGCCCGGCGCTGATCCGGCAGTTGGCAGCCTGGGGGCACGAGGTAACGCCCATGACCATGACCAGCGGTATGCAGATCATCCAGCGCAGTGGCGAGGGTTGGTCGGGCGGGGCTGACCCGCGGCGTGAAGGTGTGGCCCTTGGCGACTAGCCGTGATAGAACGCAGTCTTGCCATTCAGTAGTTGAATACCCAGATGTCCATTAGCGTGAAATCGAATAGGGCGCTGTTCGACCTCGACCTGCTACGCGCCATTGTGGTGGTGGCCGATTGCGGCAGCTTCACCACCGCTGCCGCTCGCCTGCACTCGACACAGTCGACCATCAGCCAGAAGGTACGCCGCCTGGAAGACATGGTCGGCCACCGTTTGCTGGTGCGGGGCAACCGCGATGTGCTGCCCACCGATGCCGGGCAAACCTTGCTCGGCTACGCCCGGCACATGCTGGCCTTGAACGACCAGATGCTCGAAGCCCTGGCCGGGGCGATGGTGGGCACCACCGTGCGCCTTGGTGTGCCCGAGGACTTCGTTGGCGGGCGCACCACCAATGCGCTGTCGGCCTTCAGCCGCCTGCACCCGCAGGTGAAGCTGGAAGTGACCAGTGGTCTGTGCCGCGACCTCAGCCAGGCCTACGACAACGGTGAGCTCGACCTGGTGTTGCTCAAGCAGCGGCGCAACACCCGCGAGGGCGTGGCCTGCTGGCCCGAGCGCCTGCAATGGATCGACAGTGCGCGCACCCCCGCCTTCGAGCTGGACCCGATCCCTTTGGTGACCTTCCCGCCGCGTGGGCTGTACCGCGAGGACATGATCAACGCCATCGAAGGCATGGGGCGGCGCTGGCGCATCAGTTTCACCAGTTCCAGTCTCAGTGGTATCCAGGCGGCAGTGGCCGATGGCATGGGCGTCAGCCTGCTACCGCCAAGGGCGGCCACTGGCGAGCATCGGGTGCTGGGGTTGGGGCAGGGGCTGCCGGAGGTCGACAGTTATGAAATCGTCATCGTGCATCGGCCGACGGCGGATGTGATGGTCAAGGCGTTGGCCGAGGTGATGACGCAACTGCTGGCGGGCGGTGGGATATAGCGTGTCTGACGACATGGCGCTCCTACACCGACCGCGTCAGTGGTCAGGCCGCAGCCATTCTCGGCGACAGGTCAATGCCCGCGATCATTCTGACGACGGCCTTGCGTGATAGCGCCGGAATACGCCCGTCACGCCCGGACAGCTCGATGGCGTTACCGGCAAACTGACAGATCTGCTGAGTAAATCACGATGTGCCCTCCGGGGTGGGTGGAGAACCCGTTGTTGGGGAATACCGAGTCTGGGTTAGGCAACGCGTCGGATGCGGTTTTTGCCGGCGCGGCCACGGGTGTGGCTGAACAGGTCTTTCGGGTCGTCTTCCACCCACGGCACCAGGTCGATCTTCGAGCCCATGCCGCGTTTTTCAGCTTGCTGTAGTACGTACCGTAGTACGGTGTAATCCTCCAGGGCGAAGCCCACCGAATCGAATACGGTGACCTGGCTGTCACTCTGGCGCCCCTCGGTTTCGCCGCGCAGTACACGCCACAGGTCGACGACAGGGAAGTCCGCCGGCAGTTGCTGGATGTCGCCTTCAACACGGGTTTGTGGTTCGTACTCGACGAACACGCGGGCCTTGCGCAGTACATCAGCGTGCAGCTCGGTCTTGCCCGGGCAGTCGCCACCCACGGCATTCAGGTGCATGCCGGGTTCGAGCATGTCGGGGGTGATAATGGTCGCGTAGGCCTTGTCGGCGGTAACAGTGGTGATGATATCCGCGCCTTTCACGGCTTCGGCTACCGAGCCGGCCCGGCGGATCGTGAGGCCGCTGTATTCCTTGAGGTTGGCAATCAGCTTGGCGGTGGCCAGCGGGTCGGTGTCGTACGCAACGATTTCTTCGATGCCCAGGTGCTTATGGAAGGCCAGCGCCTGGAATTCGCTTTGTGCGCCGTTGCCGATCAGCGCCATCTTGCGCGCGTTCGGCCGAGCCAGGGCCTGCGCGGCCATCAACGAGGTGGCGGCGGTGCGCAAGGCGGTGGCGATGGTCAGTTCGGACAGCAACACCGGGTAGCCGGTGTCGACATCGGCCAGCACGCCAAAGGCCATTACCGTATGCAGGTCACGGGCAGTATTGGCCGGGTGGCCGTTAACGTATTTGAAGGCATAGCGGCTGTTGTCGGCAACTGGCATCAATTCGATAACACCCACTTCCGAATGGCTGGCAACACGCGCAGACTTGTCAAACTCCTGCCAGCGTTTGAAGTCTTCGCGGATGGCCTCAGCCAGTTCGCCTATGAACGGCGCTACGCCAATGTCATGTACCAAGTCCGACATGGTTGGAACATCAATGAAATACGTCATGCTCTTGCACCTTGTTATTGCGCGGTCGCCCTGGTCACGGCAGGCGGCACGCTTAAGATTGTTGGAGTGGCATGAACATTTTGATGAAAGGTTGCGTCAATCGGAAGAATGCAGGTTGCCAGTTTCATCAGCTTTCTAGACAATCTGCCACCCCCAAGTAGCAATCTGATTATTGGCAGGCGTTATGGATACGATCGATCGGGAACTGATTGCGCTGTTGCGGGACAATTCACGTACCCCTGTGTTGACCCTGGCGAAGAAGCTCAAGGTGGCCAGGGCAACCGTGCAAAACCGCATTACCCGGCTCGAAGAGCAGGGCGTGATCATTGGCTACACAGTACGCCTGCGCTCCGACGCGCTGGAGCAGGGCGTGCGGGCAATCACCAGCATCGGCATCAGTGGCCACCACGCTGCAGAGGTCAAGCACGCGCTGCGCGGGCATCCCAACGTGGTGGCCATCCATACCACCAATGGCCGCTGGGACCTGATGGCAGAGCTGCGCGCCGACACCCTCGAAGCCTTCGACCGGGCGCTCAACACCATTCGGTCAATCCCGCACATCGAGAATACCGAGACCAGCATCCTGCTCTCGACCTACAAGATGTGACCGCTGGGTCAGGCCTTTTGACAGGCGCATTGCGCAAACTGTCACCCAAGCTTTTCACTCTGCAAAAAATCCTTTTGCCGGTGTGCATTCTGTAGCGTTCCGCTTGACCTGGGCCGCTGGCAGAATGAAATGGCTTTCGCGGGACGGTTTCAGGCGCACGTTCTGAAGGTGCGTTCAAACACTAAGAAAGTCCGCTGCGAAGTTGCATCGGGCGTTAGTTTGATTTTTTGTTACTGCCTGCGCTCTCATCATTTAAATGACATGAAACCTGCACCTTGGCACCCACTTGTTGGTGCGCTGTGGGGCGTGGAAGTTTTACAGAAAAAAAGAATAAGAGGTTGACGATGCATCAAACGTGCAACGCGTAAAGCACTGCGCCGGAAGAGGGCCGAGTGCTCAAGCGTTAACGCGCTCCTACAAGGGCTCGCTCAGGCTCGGTGACATCTCAGGGCTGGCGCTCGGCAACAGCCCGCAACGTACGCAACGTCACCAACGGCGCATCCACCACGAACCGATTGGCAAGCCAGCCCGGCACATCTCCGGCCGGGTCGGCTTGCAACTGGTACGTCACTTCGGTCAACCGATCACCCAACGGTTTCATTCGCCACTCACCACTCAGGCGCTGCACACGGATCAACCCGTCAACCTTGGGAATCCTGTCGGGCTCAGCGCTCAGGTGCCGCAACAGCGTACCGTCATCCAGGCGTTCGCTGCTCACCTTCAACACAATGTCCCGTGGCATGGTCGGCCAGGGCAGGTTGGTGGTCAGGTACACCCAGGTATTGGCACCGTCCACATCCAGCAGGCGCATCTGGTCACAGGCATACAGCCACTTGCAGGCCACCCGCAGGTTCTCCTGCAGGTCGGTGAGCGTGCGCACGCTGGCTTTCATGGTGCTCACACCACGAAACTGCTGGTAGGGCGAGTCGGGCACGCCACTGAGGTACACGCGGATGCCCTCGCGGTCGTAGGCGAGGGTCCAGGCATCGGCGGCCAGGGCAGGGGTGCAGAGCAACAGGAGGGTAAGCAGCAGGCAGCGGGGCATGGCCGGTACCGTGCGGGGGATGGGTGTTTCAGTATGCGCGGCAAACAGAAAGCCCGCCAGATTGGCGGGCTTAGAGCATCAGCCTGAGCTTAGCGCTTAGGGTTCAGCGTCAAATGCACATGACGGTTCACGTCCTTGTACAGCAGGTAGCTGAACTTGCCTGGGCCGCCGGCGTAGCAGGCTTGCGGGCAGAAGGCGCGCAGCCACATGAAGTCGCCGGCTTCCACTTCGACCCAGTCCTGGTTCAGGCGGTACACTGCCTTGCCTTCCAGCACGTACAGGCCGTGTTCCATCACGTGGGTTTCCGCGAACGGGATGACGCCGCCCGGCTGGAAGGTGACGATGTTCACGTGCATGTCGTGGCGCATGTCGGCCATGTCGACGAAGCGGGTGGTGACCCAGCGGCCTTCGGTGCCCGGCATTTCGATGACGGTGGCGTTGTCGCGGTGGGTAACGAACGACTCAGGTACGTCCAGGCCTTCAACCTTCTGGTAGTGCTTGCGCAGCCAGTGGAAGGTGACGTTGGACTTGCTGTTGTTGCGCAGGCTCCACTCGGCGCCCGGGGCCAGGAAGGCGTAGCCGCCCGGTACCAAGGTGTGATGCTTGCCTTCGACGGTGATGTCCAGCTCGCCTTCGACGATAAACACCACGGCTTCGGCGTTCGGGTCCAGCTCTGGGCGCTCGCTGCCGCCTTCCGGGGCCACTTCGACGATGTACTGGGAGAAGGTCTCGGCAAAACCGGTCAGTGGGCGGGCAATGACCCACATGCGCATCTTGTCCCAGAACGGCAGGTGGCTGGTGACGATGTCACGCATCACGCCTTTAGGGATAACGGCATAGGCTTCGGTGAACATGGCACGGTCAGTCAGCAGCTCGGTTTGAGCCGGGTGCCCACCGTGGGGGGCGAAGTACGAATGGTTCGACATGGACGGTCTCGACTTGTTGTTCTCTCCCCATGCCGTGAACCGCACCGGCCGGTGCGGCGCAGGGGATGTGGCGACAGAATAGGGTCGAGCGCGTGGCATCCACAAATTAAATGTTGGAATACCCGGTATTTGATCGCTGAATGTCAACCTGACGCCCAATGTGCTGTGCCGGCAACTGGTCGCCTTGGCCGAACAGCTTGTGGCGCAGGGTGCCCTCGGTGTAGCGCGAAGGGTAGCGGCCACGGCGTTGCAGTTCTGGCACCAGCAAATCGACGACATGGGTAAGGTCGTCCGGTTGCACGGCATAGGTCAGGTTGAAGCCGTCGATGCCGGTCTGGTCCAGCCAGTTTTCCAACTGGTCGGCGACCTCGCTGGCTGAGCCGACCAGCACCGGCCCGCGACCACCCAGGCCAACGAATTCGGCGGCCTCGCGCACGGTCCAGCGGCGCTTGGGGTCGGCGGCGGTGAACGCGGCCAGGGCGGCGCGACCGGCATCGTTTTCGACATACTCGATCGGCGCGTCGGGGTCGAGGCCGGCAAAGTCGATGCCGGTCCAGCCCGACAGCAGTGCCAGGGCAGCGTCCAGGTCGACGTAGCGACGGTATTCGGCGAAGCGGGCCTCGGCTTCTTCCCGGGTGGGGGCGACGATCAACAGCGCCTGGGCGTAGATCAGCACCTCATCACGCCCCCGCCCGGCGGCCTCGCTGGCCTGGCGGATGCCGTCGGCGTAGCGGCGCAATACCGTGGGCGTCGGGCCGCTGATGAACACGCATTCGGCATGCTGCGCGGCGAACTGCTGGCCACGTGCCGAAGCGCCGGCCTGGAACAGCACCGGCGTGCGTTGGGGCGAGGGCTGGCACAGGTGCATGCCGGGCACCTGGAAGTGCTCGCCCACATGGTTGATAGGGTGCACCCGCGAAGGTTCGATATAGCGCCCACTGTCACGTTCCAGCAGCACGGCGTCGTCGTCCCAGCTTTTTTCCCATAGTTTGTACAGCACCTGCAGGTACTCTTCGGCAAGGTCGTAGCGCTGGTCGTGGCCCAGCTGGCGCGCCAGGCCGAGGTTGCGTGCGGCGCTGTCGAGGTAGCCGGTGACGATGTTCCAGCCAACCCGGCCATTGCTCAGGTGGTCGAGCGTGGACATGCGCCGGGCGAAGGGGTAGGGGTGTTCGTAGGTCAGCGAAAAGGTAACGCCGAAACCGAGGTGCTCGGTGACCCCGGCCATGGCCGGTACCAGCAGCAGTGGGTCGTTGACCGGCACCTGCACACCGCCGCGCAAGGCGGCGTCGGGCCCGCCTTGGTAGACATCGTAGATGCCCAGGACATCGGCGATGAACACGGCGTCGAACAGGCCGCGCTCGAGCAGGCGAGCCAGGTCGGTCCAGTAGCTCAGGCGGTTGAATGCCACGCTGGTGTTGCGCGGGTGACGCCACAGGCCGGGGGACTGGTGGCTGGCGGCGTTCATGCTGAAGGCGTTGAAGCGGATCGGGCGGGGCATGGTGGCTGCGCTCCGCTCAAGGCAACACGGAAGCCGGGTAGACCGCGTCGGCCACCTGCAGCTTGCGTGGAATCAGGCCCAGGCCCTGGAAGGTATCGGCCAGTTTCTGTTGTTCGGCAATGATCTGCGGGGTGATGGCCACGGCATTGTAGTTACGCCGTTCGCTGGCCACTTCCAGCACGTTGGCGCTGATGCCCAGTTGCGGCGCCAGTAGCGCGGCAACCTCGGCAGGCTTGGCGTTGGCCCACTGGCTGACCTTGCGCAGTTCGCTGAAGAAGGTTTTCAGCAGTGCACGGTGCTGATCGGCATAGCTGGCGGTGGACAGGTAGAACGTCCGGTTGTTGGACAGGCCGCTGCCGTCACGCAGGTTCTTCAGGCCAGGCTGGCTTTCTGCTGCGGCGAGGAACGGGTCCCACAGGGTGACGGCCTGGACACTGCCGGACTGCAGGGCAGCCACGGCGTCGGCGGCGTTGTTGACGTAGGCGGGGGTGATGTCCTTGTAGGTAAGGCCAGCTTGCTCCAGCGCTACGGCCAGCAGGTACTGGGCGTTCCAGCCGCGGCCGGTGGCCACGCGCTTGCCTTTCAGGTCTTGCACGCTGGCCAGGTGGTCCTGCTCGCGCACTACCAGGCCGATGCCGCGCGGGTAGGGTTGTTCGGCGGCCAGGTACACCACCGGTTTACCGGCGGCCTGGGCGAACACGGACGGTGCATCGGCGGCATGACCCAGGTCGATGGCGCCCGTGCTCAACGCTTCGAGCAACTGCGGGCCGGCGGCAAATTCGTGCCAGCTTACGGTTACACCTTGGGGTGCCAGCGCTTTTTCCAGGGCGCCGCTGCCTTTGAGGATGTTGATGCTGTTGAACTTCTGGTAGCCGATGCGCAGGGTCTTGGCATCGTCGGCCAGAGCTTCGGACCAAGGCAGCAGGGCGCTGGCGACACTGGCCAGCAGGCCGCCGATCAGCAGCCGGCGCAGGGGAGAGAAAGCACGGGTTGGCATGGGTTTGCTCCTTGAAACCGAGTGGGAAACGATGTGCCCAGCCTAAGGAGGTGGCGTTTGGCTTTCAATTTTTATATTCCTGTTTGTTAGAATGTTTAGTTATTTTTATATCCTTTTGTTTCTTTGTAATGCTCTGCAACCTTCGACATTTTTTTCACATTCGCTTGTTAGCATCGCGGCAATCCCGAGGAGCCCCTACATGCCGCACATCCTGCGCAAGCGCAGCACCCGCATCGCCCTGACTGCCACCACCGGCCTGATTAGCGCCACCTTGGGCTTTTTCGCCTGGCAGAGCTTTTACCCGGTTCAGGCAGCCTCAGGCTGGGATGTCGAGGTACTGCACCGCGATGTGACCAAAGCCGCCTCGCTGCTGCCGCAAGCCGATGGCAGCCTGCTGGTCAGCCGCGAGCTGGATGATGGCCGTGGCAGCATCCTCAAGATCACCGCGACCGGCGACCGCGTCGTGGTGGTCGACAACCTGTCCAAGCCCGACGGCATGGTGGCGGCTCACGGGGGGTGGGTGTTCAGTCAGGAGGGCGGCCGGGCACCTGTCAGCCTGGCCCGCGATGGCCAGGTGACCCCCCTTTTCGACGGCGACAGCGTGCAAGGCTTGTGGAATGACGGCGACCACCTGTATGCCATCGAAGACCGCAAAGGCAATGGTCGCTTGATGCGTTACGACTGGAACAGCGGCCAGCTCGATGTGCTGCGTTCCGGCCTGATCGAAACCGAAGGGCTCACCCGCTGCGCAGGCCGTTTGCTGTACACCGAAAAGGCCAATGGCAAGGTCCGCGCCTTGTCCGACGATGGCAGCGACCCGGTGGTGGTCGAAGGCCTGCGCAACCCGACGTTCCTGTACTGTGACCAGCGCGGCCTGTGGATCAGCGAAGACAACACCCACCGTGCCCGGCTACTGCGTGTTGACGCCGATGGCGTTCAGCACACCGTGCTGACCTTCCTCAAGGCGCCACAGTCGATCGTGGCGGATGGCAAAGGCGGTTACTTGCTGGCCGAAGGCGGGCGCAATCGCGTGCTGCACCTGACCCCGCCGCTGGAGCGCGATACTGCCCAGCGCGAGTGATGCCAGCGGCTTGCCGTGAATGACTTCACGGCCAGCCACCCGTGAGGCTTTATGGCTACCCGACCAACAGCGCGCTTCCCTGCATGGCCGCGCTCACGGATAATCCCCTCATTCCAATAAATAGCCTGTGAGTGGGTATGAGTGATTCCGTAGTTGGCCTCGGCCAGCCTGAAACCGAAGGGGGGCGCAGAACGCGCAAGAACAACCCCGAGAAAACGCGCGAGGATATCCTCCAGGCGGCCATCAACGAGTTCGTCCAGCAAGGGCTGGCCGGCGCCCGCGTCGACGCCATCGCCGAACGCACTGCCACCTCCAAGCGCATGATCTACTACTACTTTGGCAGCAAGGAGCAGTTGTACTGCGAGTGCCTGATCAAGCTGTATGGCGACATCCGCAAGACCGAGCAAAGCCTGGACCTGGAGTCGCTGCCGGCTGAGCAGGCGATTCGTCGTCTGGTGGAGTTCACCTTCGATCACCACGATCGCAACGTCGATTTCGTGCGCATCATCTGCACTGAAAACATCCACTATGGCGAGTACGTCAAGCAGTCGCCGGCCATTCGTGAAATGAGCAGCCTGGTGCTCGAAGCGTTGGGCAACACCCTGCGCCGTGGTGTGCAGGAAGGGGTTTTCCGTGGCGGCATCGAAGTGATCGACCTGCACATGCTGATGAGCTCGTTCTGCTTCTACCGGGTGTCGAACCGCCACACCTTTGGCGAGATCTTCCAGATCGACCTGTTAGATGACGAGATCAAGCTGCGCCACAAAGCCATGATCTGTGACGCCGTGCTGCGTTACATACGCGCCTGAACGGCGCTCACTCGCCCAGCCGCTGTTCCCGCGAAGGTGGGTAGCCGAAGTAGGCTGCATAGCACTTGCTGAAATGCGACACCGAAACAAACCCGCAGGCCACTGCCACTTCCATCACCGACAGGTCGGAGTACTGCAGCAGGCGGCGGCTTTTGGTGATGCGCAGCTCCATGTAGTAACGCCGCGGTGATGTGCCCAGCTGGGCCTGGAACAGCCGGTCGATCTGCCGTCGCGAGCGCCCGCTGTAGGCGGCCAGCTGGTCGAGGCTGAGGGTTTCCTCCAGGTTGTTTTCCATCAGTTCGACGATGGTGCGCAGGTGCAGGCTCATGGACTTCTTCGCCCCCGGCCCAACCTGACGGTAACGCGCTCCGGAGAATGACAGGATTTCCTCCACGCCTTCGGCCAGGCCATCTCCATACAGCCGGCGCACCAGGCCCAGCATCAGCTCCATGGCGCCATTGGGGCTGGCGGCGCTGAGGCGGTCGCGGTCGAGGGTAAAACTGGCCGGGGTGATGCGCGTTTGCGGGCTGCGTTCGGACAGGCTGGCGCGCTGTTCGGGGTGGATGCTGCAACCGTAGTCGTCCAGCACCCCGGCGCGGCCAAGGAACCAGGCGCCGTTCCACAGGCCACCCAGGGCCATGCCGTGGGCCGCGCAGTCGTCCAGCAGGCGGTCGAGTTCCGGGTACTTCAGGGGCGTGCGCAGGCCGCCGCAGATCACCAGCAAGTCCAGCTCCTTCAGCGCCTCGGCGGACAGCTCGGTGGCCACCAGCTCCAGTCCCAGGTCGCTGAGCACCCGGTCGCCATCCATCGACAGCGGGGTGAACCGGAAACTGTCCGCGCGCAGCAGGTTGGCGGTGACCAGCACATCCATGGCAACGGTAAAGCTGGCCATCGAGAAATGTTCAAGCAGGACGAAGTCGACCCTGTACGGGGCCTGGGCATTGGCGCTGGTGGATTTCAGCCGCAGCATGTTGCTGGTACTGGTCTTCTTGCTGAACTGTCGTGGCGTGGGCACTCTGGTCTCCGCTTCCTGGCTGGCCCGCAGAGTGTGGCGGCTGGCTGGGGGAAAGACAATCTCCCGGGTGGGTGTGTCGTATTTCAGGTCGTGTTCAGGCAACCTGCCTGGCTTGGCCCTTCGCCGCCATGCCGCCCCCTGTTACCGAGGACATCCTTGATGAAGTACGCCATTGCCCTGTTGTGCAGCCTGTTACCGTTGCTGGCCAATGCCCTGGAGCCGGGCGACAAGCTGGCACCGTTCACGCTGCTTGACCAGTATGACCACGCCTACAGCCTTGATGCTGGCACGCAGATCCTGCTGGTAGCGCGCGACATGGACGGCGCAAAGATGGTGAAGGCTGCGCTGGCCGAGCAGCCCAAGGGCTACCTCGAGGCGCGTCATGCCGTGTTCGTTGCCGACATCCAGCGCATGCCGGCGATCATCAGCCAGCTGTTCGCCATCCCCGCCATGCGCGCATACAACTACCGCGTGCTGCTTGACCGTGAAGGGCGCGTGGCCAGCCGCTATTCCGGGCAGGATGGCCTGGTACAGTGGTTGCAACTGGAGCAGGGAGTGCTGGTGGGCCAGCGGGCGTTTACCGATGCGGCGGCGCTGAAGTCGGCGCTGGAAAAAGCACCGCACTGAATGGGCTGCCCTGGCGCCAGACAAAACAATCTGAACCCTCGGCGCTTGCTGAAACCCAACCCATTACATGCCAAATGGGAGAGCGCTCATGGAAATCGGAACGATCTGGATCATCGTCGCGGCCTTCGTCATCCTGCTGGAGGTCTGGGCGATCTGGCACATCATCGGCAGTGATCGGCGCGCCGAACGCAAGATGCTGTGGGTCGTGTTCGTGGTGTACGCGCCATTCCCCGGGTTGCTGTTCTGGGCATGGCGCGGGCCCCGGGTGGTGAAGGGCAGGGCGGTATTGCAGGAAAAGTGACGGTGGCCGGCATCAGGCGCAGGGGCGCCTGATGCCGGCGAGGCTCACTTGGGCAGGATGTCGAAGCGTATGGCGGGGCCTAGCCCGTTCACCATCAGGCAGCCGTAGAACTTCACGGTCGACAGCACACGCAGCTGCTTGAGCGCTTGATGAATGTATTCGTGAATCAGTTTCTCAGCCTCGAGCTTGCGCTCTGCGAGGGTGGAACCCTTGAGTTCGACCGTTCCCAGCAAGGTGGTTTCAATGTGCTCAACGGTGCCCAGGCCGAGATTTTCCCTTATATGTACGCGTGCCAAGGCGGCGTCGCCATCATCGCGTGCGGTGTGCGGCTTGATGGTATAGGCCAGCTGGAAATCAAAATTACTCATGCGCTTTTCCTTGTTGGATACAGGCCTCCGTGCCGGGTCTGGGAATCTAGCGCGTGACGAGCGCCGCGCAAACAGACGCGTGGTTCACATAAGTTCGCCTTCTGTGCGAAACGTCCTACGCTGCGCTTGACCTAGAGTTTACTTGAGGTCCGATACTCCGCCACTCTTCCATCCGAGCGAGGGCATGTCGTGACCCATCCAGCCGTGTTCCAGTTGAGCAACCCTGAGGGCCTGTACGATCCCAGTGGCAATGCCTATTCCCACGTCGCCGAGGTACGCGCCGACAGCCGGCTGTTGTTCATCGCCGGCCAAGGCGGGGAGGGCAGCGATGGCCAGCTGTCGCCCCTGTTCGCCGCACAGGCCCGCCAGGCGCTGGCCAACCTGGAGCTGGCGTTGGCATCGAAAGGCGCTGGCCTGGCCCAGGTGTTCAAGCTGACCTTGCTGATTGTCGAACATTCCGAAGCGCGCCTGCGCCAATGGGTAGCGGAGGCTGACAGGGCATGGGGGCCGCATATGAAACCGACCTGCACCCTGATCCCGGTGCCACGACTGGCACTGGACGGCATGCTGGTGGAAATCGAGGCTGTGGCAGCACTGCAATGACGCGCCAGCGAACGTTGGGCTGCAACCTTGCGACTCGGTGTGCCCGTGATTGCCGCTCTGGGCGGTGTTGCTCTGATTGGTGAGACGTTGACGCTGCGCTTGCTGATTGCGTGCGTGGTGGTGGTGCTGGGCGGCATAGCCTTGGTGCTGGCGCCACAGCGCTAGAAGAAACTGCGCTGTGCCTTGAGCGTGACCACGCTGTCGCAATAGGTGTTCATGCCCGAATACGCATCGCAACCGCCGCCACTGAGGTTGGAGTTGCTGTAGACCAGGTTCAGGTCGATGCCAAGCCAGGGCCGCGACAGCTCCAGCGACCAATCGGAAAAGGCATTCACCTGGCTGCCGTCGCCAATGGTGAACGGCGTACCCAGTTGGTGGTGGGCAAGCTTTACGGTCAGGTCGACATCGAACAGCGGCAATTGGCCAAAATCGGCGAACAGCGTGCCGGTGCGGTTGTCGGGGTTATCGCGCAACGCGCCGCCGAAGCGGCTGCCGAACACCGAGATGCCACCGTACAGGGCATAACTGTCGGGCCCTGCGATATTCGGCTGACTATAATGGATCAACCCCATCTCGTAGCCCAAGGTGCTGTCGAAATGGTGCTTGTAGCCCAGGTAGCTGTCCAGGCGCAGGGTCGAGTTGGGGGCAACGCCCATGCTGGGCGCGTACTGGCCCAGGTACCAGCCATTGGGGTGGCTTAAGTCCAGCCCACCATGGAAGGCGCCGACGGCACTGGGTGAGATAAGGCCTTGGGCCATGGTGCGCGAGGGCGTGGTGCCGAGTGTGAAGTCGAAGCTGCCCAGTTCGCGTTTGATCTGCTGGGCCAGTAGAACAGGGCTAAACAGCAGTACAGCGCTCAGCAACAGAAGGGGCCTGGTCATGGTCTCCGTCCTGGAAGGCTTGCGGTTGAGCGGTAGAGCATACCTGCGCGTGTGGGCGCAGGGAACCGCAGCCTGCACTACTCAGCCTTTGGTCGAACGGTCTGCATCGGCGGCTTCGGTGACCACTGGCAGGTTGCCGGCACGCTGAATCACCCGCCGTTGCTGCTCGTAGTCGTCCAGGGAAAGGCCGCGGCGCTGCAACGATTCCAACTGCAGTTGGCGAGTTTCTTCGGCTGTATACGGGCGCAATTCAGGGTGGCTGGCACAGCCGCTGATGACAGCGATGGATAAAACGGCAAACGTGGCGGTCAGCAGGCGAGCCAAGGTGTTCATTGGGGTAGCTCCAGGGGCCAGGGTCGTGGGCGGCGAGTCGATGGAGCAAGGTTATTCGGCCACGGTGCCTGGTAGAAATTGCCATTCTCGATAGTGACTATCGACGGAGGGGAGGCGTGATGGGCCGAGATGAACAACCGAGTAAATGGGGCGTTCTGGAGCCGATCGACCGCATTACTGAAGTCATCTTCGGCTTGTTGATGGCCATGACTTTCATTGGCTCGCTGAGTGTTGCTACGTCAGGGCGCGAAGATGCCCGGCTGATGTTGGTTGCCGCGTTCGGCTGCAACCTGGCCTGGGGCCTGGCCGATGCGGTCATCTACTTGTTACGCACCTGGACCGAGCGCACCCGCAGCCGTACCTTGTTGACCCGCCTGCAGGCTGCGCCAAACAGCCAAGGGCGCAAATTGATTAGCGATGCGCTGCCCGAACGCGTCAGCCTGGCACTGGATGAAGACGGGCTGGAAATGCTGCGTGCGCGCATGCTGCGCGATGTCGCCCGGCCGATGCCGCCACGACTGGGCCTGGATGATTTCAAAGCCGCCATGGCCACGTTCCTGCTGGTGGTGCTGGCGACGTTCCCGATGGTCATCCCGTTCCTGCTGATCGACACCACCGCCACAGCGATCCGTGTGTCGCACCTTGTCGCCCTGGCCATGCTTTACCTGGCGGGCTGGCTGCTGGCACGCTACTCCGGTGGCCGCACCCAATTGACCGGTGTGGTACTGGCGGGCGTCGGGGCGTTGTTGATCCTGGCGATCATTGCTTTAGGGGGTTGAGCAGCCCCTCACCGCCCACGTTGGGCTATAGAACCAGAAGTAGCAGCTCATCCTCCTTGGAGCGCGAAAAGTTTGCGCGCCACTTCTGGTTAAAAGCATCGTCATTGCTACCCTTAACCCACGCGGTCTGACCTCATGGGGAAAAGCGATGCGTATGCCATTGTTTGCTTTGCTGTCGGCGCTTCTGTGCCTGCACGCGGCACCCGGCCCGGCGCTGGCGCAAGACGTACCCGCGCCCGACCCAGCCCCGCAAGCTGACACGGTCACGGCCAAGGACCCGGTGTTCACCCAGGAGCAACTGGACCAGATGCTGGCGCCGGTTGCCTTGTACCCCGATGCGCTGCTGGCCCAGGTCTTGATGGCGGCCACTTACCCGGGGCAGGTGAGTGAAGCCGTGACCTGGTCCAAGGCCAACCCCAAAGCCTCGGGTGACGACGCTGTCAAACAAGTGGCGAAGCAGCCCTGGGACCCGAGTGTGCAAGCGCTGGTGGCTTTCCCGCAGCTGCTGGCGACCCTCGGCCAGGACCCGGTGTGGGTGCAGCGCCTGGGTGACGCCTTCCTGGCGCAGCCCGACGATGTCATGGGCGCCGTGCAGCGCTTGCGCCACCAGGCACAGGCTGCCGGCAACCTGCAAAGCAACCAGTACCAGAACGTGACCGTGCAGGCCGCCCCGTCGACACAGGCGGCCAGCAGCGCGCCGTCCACCATCGTCATCCAGCCGGCCGACCCGCAGGTGGTGTACGTGCCCAGCTACAACCCGACCACGGTGTATGGCACCTGGGCCTATCCGGCCTCGCCGCCGGTGTACTACCCGCCACCGCCGATGTACTACCCCGGCTCCGCATTGGTGGCCGGCCTGGCCTTCGGAACCGGCGTGGCAATTGTGGCTTCGCTCTGGGGTGACTGTGACTGGGGCAACAATGACATCGATATCGACGTCAACCGTTACAACAACATCAACGCCAACAACCGCATCACCAACAACCAGAACAAATGGCAGCACAACACGGCCAACCGCGATGGCGTGCCTTACCGTGACGCCCGCAGCCGCCAGCAGTATGGCCGCCAGCTGGACGGTGCCACCCAGCGCACGGCCTTCCGTGGCGACGACGCACAGCGTGCCCAGGCGCGCGACAAGGCCAGGGCTTCGATGGACCGGGCCGGTATCGAACGGCCCGCCACCAGCAATCGCCAGGCGCGTCAGCAAATGCGCGAGGCGCAGACGGGCAACGCAGCGGGTAACCGTATGCAATCACGTGTCGACAACCCGAGGGGCGCCGAGCGTCGGCAGGAACCCCGCACAGCCCAAGGCCGGCAAGTGGCCCAGAACCGACCCGCCAATACCGCCGGCCGGGCACGTAACAATGCGTTTGACGGCGTACGCTCGCCTTCGCGTACCAACCTGCAGGCTAACCGTGGTCGCACCAGCCAGTCCTTCGCTCAGCGCCCGAACACCTCACGTGCCGCCGGACACCCGATCTCCCGACCCAGTGCGCCCATGCGTCGCGGCGGAGGTGGCCGTCGATGAACCGTCCAGCATTTGCAGGGTTGCTGTTCATTGTAAGCCTGGTCTGGTCCTGCCTGGCGGCTGCTCAAGAAACCTTTCCAACGCCGGAGAAGGCTGTGGAGTCCTTCGTTACGGCACTGGGCGCGGAAAAACCGGATGAAGCCCGCCTGGCCCATTTGCTGGGCGATGACTGGCGCACTTACATACCGCGCGGCGGTGTGCAACGCAGCGACGTGGACACCTTCCTGGCGCAGTACCGTGCGCAGCACACCATCGACATGACGGGCGAGGGCAAGGCCATTCTGGCGGTGGGCAGCGATCACTGGACCTTGCCCATTCCTTTGACCAAAAGCAGCCAGGGTTGGCGGTTCGACCTCAAGGCCGGCAGCGCCGAAATTCGCGCCCGGCGCATCGGCCGCAACGAACTGGGTGTGTTGCAGTCGCTGCTGGCTTATCACGATGCGCAAATGGACTACGCCACCGAGGACCACAACGGCAACGGTGCGCTGGAGTACGCGCGGAAAATCTTCAGCGAGCCCGGCAAACATGACGGGCTGTACTGGGACGAGGATGGCGACGGCGAGGTAAGCCCGTTGGGCCCGCTGTTCGGCCAACATGTGGTCGGTGATGACTGGTACGGCTACCACTTCCGCATTCTCGATGCACAAGGCCCCTCCGCCCCTGGCGGCGCCTACAGCTACCTGATAGGCAACCAGATGAGCCGTGGTTTCGCCATGGTCGCCTGGCCGGCCAGGTACGATGATACCGGTGTGATGAGCTTCATGATCAGCCATGACGGCCAGGTGTTCGAAAAAGACCTCGGGCCACAGGGCGACAGGCTGGCCAAGGCGATGAAACGCTTCGATCCGGATGACAGTTGGCAGGTGGTGGACGTGGCGGCCGAAGACTGATCCCGGTCGCGCAGTGACCGCCGCTTGCACCGTTCAGTGCGTACGCGCAGCCCTGACCTCCCGTGCCGTGCACCCATATTGCTGGCGAAACGCGCGGGTGAACTGTGCCTGATCGGCAAAGCCCCAGCGAAACGCCAGTTCGCCAATGGTCAGGTGGCAATACGGGTCGCGCAGTTGCCGGTGCACAGCCTCCAGGCGTTGCAGGCGCACCCACTCGCCAAGGGTATAGGGCGTGATCGCGAACAGCTTGTGCAGGTAACGCAACGACAGCCCGCAAGCGCTGGCGATGTTTTGTGGCGTGAGTTCGGGGTCGCCCAGATGGTGCAGCACGTACTGCTCCACCCGGGTGAGGTGCAGGGTGCTGAGGTTGCTGCCTTCACTGCCCAGTACGCGTTCGTCCTGTTGCAGGGCCAGCAACAGGGTGGCCGAGGCCTGCTCCAGCAGCAAATGCCGGGCAGCCACGGGGCTGGCATCGAAATGGCGGGCGCACAGGTCCAGCTGTTCGACGAAGATGCGCCCCAGGCCCTGGCTGGCATCGAAGCAATGCCGGGTATAGCGTTTGTGCCCCAGCAAGTTGGCCTTCAGAGCCTGCTCAGGCAGTTTGAGCACCCACAGGTCGTTCTGTGTACCGTAATGGAAGCGGTAGGGGGCGTCGCCGCGCTCGACGATGAAACCACCCGGGCGACAACTGATCGGGTGGCCGTCCTGTTCGAAGTACACCTCGCTGCTGTGCGGCACGGTCACCAGGTAGAACGCTTCATGGTCCTGGCCGATGTGCGCCTTGCTGCGCGAGTAGCCCAGCGGGCTGGAGCGCAGGCGCGACAGGCTGAGCGGCGTGCTGGGCGTGCTCCAGCGCTGCAGGTGGCCATTGAACGGCTGCTCGGCGGCAAACTGCAGGCTCAATGGGAAATAGGTGTCACTGATGGCTTCGGCCCAGCGCGTCTGGCGCTCCGGCTGTGCCCAGCCGTGGGTCGAGAGTTCTGTGGGCATGGTGGGTCCTTTTTCAAAGAGGGCAGCATTGAAAAAAGGAACTGCAGGCAAGCTACTCAAGCAGCTCTTGTTATTGTGCAAAACGCCCGGCAACGCAAGGTTGCCAGGCGGCTTTCAGGCCCATGATCGGCGCACGCCGACCGTTTGATCAAGCCCCGCGTGTCACCCGGTAGGTGGCCGAGGGCTCCAGGCGCGCCTGCCAGCCTGGCGGCAAGACGATGTTGGTGGTGTCTTCCTCGATCACGCAGGGGCCCTGCACGGTCTGCCCCGGCAACAGGCGATTGCCGTTGAACACGGGCGTGGGTTGCCACGCGCCGTCGGCGCTGAACAGCATCGGCCGGACGCTTTGCGGGGTGGCTGCCGGCGGTTCGGCCGGGCCCTGCAACTCAGGTTGCGGTGGGCGCGGCAGGTGGCCGATCACCGAGCACTCCAGGTTCACCAGTTCCACCGGGCTGTCGGGTTCGCTGTACGAGTACAGGGTCTGGTGGCGGCTGTGGAAGCGGCTGATCAGCGCCGCCAGGCCTGCTTCATCCAGGGCATGCTGCGCCAGCTCCACGCTGCATTCATGGATCTGCCCCTGGTAGCGCATTTCCAGGGTGTAGTGGCAACTGCTGGCCTGGTCGCCAAAGCCGTCTTCGCGCAAGTTGGCCAGGCCTTGCTGGCGCAGTTCGGCCAGGGCCTGGTTGAGTTGCTCCAGGTTCACGTGCCCGGTGTCCAGGCGCATCGACAGGCTGGTGAGCTGGTCGTAACGTACATCGGACAGGATTTGGCCGAAAGCACACAGGCCCGAGGCCACCTTGGGGATCAGCACGGTCTGCATGCCGATTTCCTCGGCCAGGCGCACCACGTGCATGCCCGCCGCACCGCCTGCGCCAATCAGGGCGAAGTCGCGCGGGTCATGGCCGCGTTCGATGGACACGCGGCGAATACCGTTGACCATGTTCAGGTTCACCAATGTGGTGATGCCGAACGCCGCCCGCTCCACGCTGATGCCCAGTGGCTCGGCGATCTTGCTGCGTATGGCATCCAGCGCCGCCTGGCGGTTCAGGCGGATGCTGCCGCCCAACAATGCACCATCCGGGAGGTAACCCAGCGCCAGGTTGGCGTCGGTTACCGTGGGCTCACTGCCGCCTTTGCCGTAGCACACGGGCCCCGGCATGGCACCGGCGCTGCGCGGGCCGACCTGCAGCATGCCGAACTCGTCCAGGTGGGCGATGGAGCCGCCGCCAGCACCCAGCGTCTCCACCTGGATCATCGGCACGCCTATGCGCTGGCGCAGGAAGTCCACATCCTTGCTGAAATTGGTGCGCCCGGCGTTGGTCAGGGTGATGTCGAATGAGGTGCCCCCCATGTCCACGGTAATGACGTTGTCGATACCGAACGGCCGTGCCACCGCCAGCCCGGCCTGGGGCGCCGAGGCGGGGCCGGAGTTGATGGCATTGACCGCGCGCTCACGCATCAGGTGCCCGGGCGCCAGGCCACCGTTGGACTGGAAGTAACGCACCGGTTGTTGCACGCCAAGCTCGTGGAACAGGCTGTCGATGCGCGCCACATAGCGCGCCATCACCGGGCTGAGGTAGGCGTTGACCACCGTGGTGGAGGTGCGGGTGTACTCACGAATTTGCGGAAACACCTCGCAGCCCGTGCAGACGAATACCCCGGGCAGGGCTGCCCGCACCAACTCGGCGGCACGCTGCTCGTGGCTGGGGTTGCGCACCGACCACAGGAAGGAAATGGCCACGGCCTCTACGCCTTCGGCGCGGAAGTAATCGATGGCGGCGTGGATGGCGCGTTCGTCCAGCGGGCTGTGTTCACGGCCATCGCCGAGGATGCGGCCACCAATCGGGCGGCGCAGGTGGCGGGGGGCGAGCATGTGCGCCGGCGGGTAGTGGGCGTCGTAGCGATGGCCTTCTTCCTTGTGCCCCAGGCGGATTTCCAGGCTGTCTTCATGGCCCTCGGTGCACAGCAGGCCCACCTTGACCCCGGTACGCTCGATCAGTGCATTGAGCGCTACGGTGGTGCCGTTGATGCACAGGTCACAGTTGGCGATCAGCTCGGCCGGGCTGCGGCCGGTGGCGTCGGCGATCTGCGCCAGACCGGCACGAATGGCCAGGGTGCCGTCCTGCGGTGTGGACGGGGCCTTGAACAGCTGCACGCCGCCGTTGCGGTCGGCCAGGATGAAATCGGTGAAGGTGCCGCCGGCGTCGATGCCCAGGCGATATTGGTTGCGCATGATGGGTCTCCGGTCAGTGCGGGGCGCGGGCAAGGCGGGTTGCGGGTTCATCGAGCTGGCCATCGGCATCGACGACCACGCCGTATTCCAGGGCTGCGCCCTGGGGCGAGACCAGGCCGTTGCGCAAGTCTTGCAGGACTGCGGCAATCGGCCGGCGCAGCGGGTCGCCGTAGCCACCGCCACCGGGGTTGATGTTGATGATCCGCTCACCGGGCTGCAGGGTGAGCATCGGGTTTTGCGTGTAGTGGTCTTCGCTGCCATCGGCGTGGCGGTGGATCAGCCGGCCCAGCTTGGGCTCCAGCAGCGCATTGCGTGCCCCGGCGGCACCGGCGGTGGGCAGTTGCCGGCCTTCACCGAAGCCGACCACGGTCATGGCGTGGTCCAGTGGTTCGATCTCCAGCCGGGTGCCCGAACCACCGCGGAATTCACCAGCGCCGCCACTGTCGGCCATCAGGCTGTAGCGGTGGATGAGCACCGGGTAGGCATGTTCCAGCAGCTCGATGTCGCCACTCATCAGCGCGCCGAAACAGCACAGCGGGCCGCACGCGTGCCAGCCATCCATCACCTTGTTGGCTCCGGCACCGGCAATGATCGAGGCCAGCACCATGGTCACATACTCGCTGTTGCCATTGCGCAGGTCATGGCCGGCGATGTTGATACCGCTGGTATGCCCCCAGGAGGCCGTAACCCGTTGTGGCGAGGCTTGCTCCAGCGCAGTACGCACGGCATCGGCCAGGGTTTCCATCGGCGTGGTGGTGCAGTTGACGTGGGGCGCCGGTTCTTCGGCGTTGCACAGGGTACCCTTGGGCCCGACATCGACCGTGACGCAGCGGTACAGGCCTTCGTTGTAGGGCGGCGCTACCTGAGCGAACATCATCAGCCCCAAGTACACGCCTGACACCGAGTTGCCCTCGTAGGAGTTGATGAAGTAGGGCACTTGTGGCGGGCTGTCGATGCGCACATGGGCCTGGTCACCGCGAATCTGCACATGGGCGGTGATGGCCAGCTCGCCCAGGCCGTGGCCGGCATCTTCGAGCACGGCGGTGCCGCTGTAATCACCGTCCGGCACGTCGCGCAACAGCGCGCGCATGTGCCGGTCGGCCATGTTCTTCAGCTCGGCGATGCAGGCACGCACCTGGGCCACGCCGTACTTGTCGAGCAGCTCCAGCAAGTGCCGCTCGCCCACTTTGCAGGCGCCGTACTGGGCATTGAGGTCGCCTTCCTGATAGGGGCGTGCGCGCATGTTGGTGAGCATGAAGTTGATCACGTCTTCGCGGCGTTTGCCTTTTTCCCACAGCTTGACGGGTGGAATGCGCAGGCCCTCGGCGTAGATCTCCTTGGCATCGGGGTTGTAGCCGGCGGGCACCGGGCCGCCGATGTCGGTCAGGTGGCCCTTGCACACGGTCCAGAACACCAGCTCGCCCTGGTAGTACACCGGTTTGTACATGCAGCAGTCGAGAATATGGCTGCCCTTGTAGGCCGGGTCGTTGTGGTAGATCACATCGCCCTCGGCGATGTTGTCGCCAAAGAATTCGGCCACGCACTTCATGGCCGGGATCAGCGAGCCCAGGTGAATGGGGATGTCCTGGCCCTGCAGGATCATTTCCGGCAGGTGGTCGAACAGCGAGTTGGAATAGTCGTGGGCCAGGTTGAACACACTGGACCGGCCGGTCTTTTCCAGGGTCAGGGTCATTTCGCGTTGCGCTGTTTCCAGCGCACCCCGGACAACCGCAAGGGTGATCGGATCTACTGTCTGCATAGGTCACCAACGTTTGTTCTTGTACTTTGGGTGCGTGCCGCAGCGGGGCGGCGCGTGGTGACAGGCTACGGGGGAGGGTGGGGGGAAGGCTTGTCGCTGGGTGTACTGGATCTTGCGTTTTGGTGCACAAGGGGCGTAAAGGAGGTCTACCGCCCCAGCATCTGCCGTACCAGCCATTGCCCCGCCGGTCCCAACGCCCGTCGGCTCGACCAGGCCACATCCATATCCACCCGGCGCGGGTAACCCGCTAGCTGCAACTCCACCAACTCAGTGCCAAACCGTGCCACCAGCGCCCTCGGCAGCTCGGCCCAGCCAAACCCGCGCACGGCGAACTCCAGCAACGTGAGGTAATCCGGTGCCGACCAAGCCTGACCACGGCCGTGATGCAGGCTGGGGGCATAGGTCTTGATGTACAGCTGCCGGGCGTTTTCGAGGTGTTGCGTTTGCACCTTCCCAAGGCCCGCCAGCGGGTGCCCGCTGGCCACGTACACACCAAACTCCGCCTGTTCGGGCAAGCGGGCAACGGCAACGTCGGCGGGGTAGCCGGGTTGAGTGGCAAGGATGCCGACATGCGCCAGGCCCTGCTGGACCATGTCGATCACATCAGCGTCCTCCGCCGGGCCGCAACGCAGCTCGGTATGCGGGTACTGCTGGGCGAAGCGGGCCATTACCGCGCCCTGGAAGGTGACGCTGTAGCTGTCCGACATCACTACCGACACCAGCGGCTCCACGTTCTCCGCCAGCCGCACCGCCAAGGCATCGAGCTGGGCGCTGGCATCGAGAATGGCCTCCACATGGCTCAGCACCTGTCGACCCGCCTCATTCAGCGTGGGGTGGCGGCCACCCCGGTCGAACAGCGGACAGCCGATATCCGCCTCGAAATTGGCAATGGCAATGCTGACGGTGGACTGGCTTTTGCGCAATTTGCGCGCCGCTGCGGAAAACGAACCCAGCGACGCGGCTTCGACAAAGGCAACCAGAGCTTCGGGTGAATAGCGCATGGTATTGATAAAACCGATGGTTGCTATGTCGCGAGTATCAGTTTTACCAAAGAAAATGGAAAGCACGACTTACGCAATGGATGGATTTTGCAATGAAAAACGTGTCTTTCACCGAACGCCTGGTTCACGCCGTGGGTTACGAAGTGTTCGCGGTGTTGTTGTGCGCGCCGTTGTTGTCCTGGGTAATGGGCAAATCGCTGGCGACGGCGGGAGCATTGGCAGTCACCCTGTCGGTGATCGCCATGCTGTGGAACATGGTCTACAACGCGCTGGTCGATCGCTGGGTACACACCGAGCGTATCCACTGGAAGGCCAGTGCGCGTTTTGTACACGGTCTGGGCTTCGAGGCCGGGCTGGTGGTGTGGTGCTTGCCGGTGGCGGCATGGATGCTGGATATCTCGCTGCTGCAGGCGTTCATGGTGGAACTGGGCTTCTTCGTGATCATCCTGCCCTACACCGTGCTGTACAACTGGGCCTTCGACAAAGCCCGGCATTTGCTCATGCAGCGTCGCCTTGCATGAGTTACCCGTGCGAGCGTTGGCCAATAAAAACGGGGCATGCCATTGCTGGCATGCCCCGTTTCTCATACCGCTAAAGCGCCTCAGGCGACTTTGACGATCCAGCCTGCCGGTGCTTCAACGTCACCGCTCTGGATACCGGTCAGCTCGTTGTAGAGCTTCTGGGTAACCGGGCCGACCTTTTCCAGGTCGTGGAACACGTGCAGCTTGCCGTTGTACTCGATACCGCCGATCGGGGTGATCACCGCCGCAGTACCGCAAGCGCCGGCTTCAATGAAGCGGTCCAGCTTGTTGATTTCGACATCCCCTTCGATCACGGTCAGGCCCAGGCGCGATTGTGCCAGCTCCATCAGCGACAGGCGGGTGATGCCTGGCAGCACCGAGGCCGATTTCGGGGTCACGAACTCGTTGTTGGCGGTGATGCCGAAGAAGTTGGCCGAACCGACTTCTTCGATCTTGGTGTGGGTCAGCGGGTCGAGGTAGATGGCGTCGGCGAAGTTGGCCTTCTTGGCTTCAGCGCCTGGCTGCAGGCTGGCGGCGTAGTTGCCACCGACCTTGGCCGCACCGGTGCCTTGTGGGGCGGCGCGGTCGAAGCTGGAGATCTGGAAGTTGTGCGGCTTCATGCCGCCCTTGAAGTACGAGCCAACCGGGATGGCGAATACCGAGAAGATGAACTCGGGGGCGGTGCGCACGCCAATGTTGTCACCGGTGCCGATCACGAACGGGCGCAGGTAGAGGGCGCCTTTGCCGTGCGGTGGCACGAACTTTTCGTTGGCCTTGACCACTTGCTTGCACGCTTCGATGAACACATCGGTGGGCACGTGCGGCATCAGCAGGCGGGCGCAGCTGCGCTGCATGCGGGCGGCGTTCTGGTCCGGGCGGAACAGGTTGATCGAGCCGTCCTTGCAGCGGTAGGCCTTCAGGCCTTCGAAGCACTGCTGGCCATAGTGCAGGGCAGTGGAGCCTTCACTGATGTGCAGTACGTTGTCTTCGGTCAGGGTGCCTTTGTCCCACTCGCCATTGCGCCATACGGACAGGTAGCGTTTGTCGGTCTTGATGTAGTCGAAACCCAGCTTGTCCCAATTAATGCTTTCGTTGCTCATGACACCCTCATTGTCTTGCAAGTGCCCGATCGCTCGGGCTGCTGTTATATGCGCACCACGCCACCATAATACATCCGTGGCAGATCGGGAACGGCCAGTCACGAATTGATAGCCTGCGATGTATCTTTTGAAGGCGCCATTCAGCTAGATAACCTCAGCGCTGCTTATGCAAGCGCTTTGCCCAGTCGCCGCCGTGGCTCTTGACGCAAGCCTCTTCACTGTCGAAACGCACATGCCAAGCCGGGTGGTCTAGCGGGATGCCGGCCTGCTCCAACGCCTGGCTGGTCAGTGCCAGCATGCGCGCCTTCGCCTGGCCTGCCACGGCAGCGGTTTTGTCGGCCTCTTGCTCGAACACCCATGTAATGCGCAGGCTGCCCGGAAAATCCTCGGGGTCGAGCCGGTGGGTAAGCCAGCTGAAACCGACGATTTCCGCCTTGGCGGTTTCGCAGGCTTCGGTCAGGCACGCCACCAGTTCCCGCTCCAGCCGGGCCATATCGCGCTTGCCCAACGCTTTCAAGGGTTGGCCTCGTCATCGATCTGCTGGCAAAAGCGCAGGCGGTTGCCAAACGGGTCATACACCTGCATCTGCAGGCCCCGGTCCACGCTGAAACCGAGGAAATCGAGGTAGAACGCCTTGGCCTTGTCGACCGAGAAGATGCGCAGTACCGGTATGGCGGGGGCGAGCTGCATGGGGCGTTCTTGACCGTGGATGAAGGCGCCACTGTAACGCACTTGGGTGCCTTGTGGTCAGCCAGCGCTGCGCAACGGTTGACCACCCGCCAACCACTGCGTAGCCTTGCCACTTCGAGGTTCTTCGGCCACGCCGAAGCTAAGACGGGAACGCGGTACAAGCCGCGGCTGCCCCCGCAACTGTAAGCACCGATAACGGATCGACACAGCCACTGCGCCCGCGCGCGGGAAGGCGTCATCCCGCCACCGCCTGCTGTTTGTCAGGCCTATGGAACGGTGCGAGCCAGGAGACCTGCCTCGTCACGTTTTCGACTTTAAACCGGGCGGGGTGATCCGGTGGCGAACAAGCCCGGCCGGCCTGGCCCGTGGCTGTCGTCCTGCATGCCCGCGCCACACTGCCAAGGGCACTGCGACATGAAAACACTGGCCAAGCTCCCCGTCACCATCGTCACCGGCTTCCTCGGCTCGGGCAAGACCACCTTGCTGCGCCACATGCTCGACAACGCCCAGGGCCGTCGCATTGCGGTCATCGTCAACGAATTCGGCGAACTGGGGATCGACGGCGAAATCCTCAAGCAGTGCAGCATCGGCTGCACCGAAGAAGAAGCCAGTGGCCGTGTCTACGAGTTGGCCAACGGCTGCCTGTGCTGCACCGTGCAGGAAGAATTCTTCCCGGTGATGCGCGAGCTGGTGGCACGCCGTGGCGACCTGGACCACATCCTGATCGAAACCAGCGGCCTGGCCCTGCCCAAACCGCTGGTGCAAGCCTTCCAGTGGCCGGAAATCCGCAATGCCTGCACCGTCGATGCGGTCATCACCGTAGTCGACAGCCCGGCCGTGGCGGCCGGTACTTTCGCTGCCTACCCGGACCAGGTCGATGCCCAGCGCAAGCTCGACCCTAACCTGGACCACGAATCGCCCCTGCACGAACTGTTCGCCGACCAGCTGGCCAGCGCCGACCTGGTTGTACTGAACAAGGCTGACCTGATCGACGCCGAAGGCCTGGCCAAGGTCCGTGCCGAAGTGGCCGAAGAGCTTCCGCCAGCCGTCAAGGTGATCGAAGCCAGCAGCGGCAAGCTGCCGCTGGAGGTGCTGCTGGGCGTGGGCGCCGAGTCCGAGGCGCACATCGATGGCCGCCGTACCCACCATGACTCGCACCACGACGGTGACGACCATGATGATCATGACCACGATGCCTTCGACTCCATCTCCATCGACCTGCCAGAAGCCGACGAAAGCCTGTTGCTCGATGCCCTGACCCAGCTGGTGGTGGAGTTCGGCATCCTGCGCGCCAAAGGCTTCGCCGCCATCCCGGGCAAGCCGATGCGCCTGCTGGTGCAAGGCGTGGGTACCCGTTTCGACAAACACTTCGACCGCGCCTGGCGTGCTGACGAGCCGCGCATTACCCGCTTGGTGCTGATTGGCCAGGACCTTGACGCTGCCCAGCTGGAAGCGCGCCTGCGCAAGGCCCTGGGCGCCTGACCCATGCACCTGCTGCGGACCCAGCCCGGCGGCTTCGTGCCGGATGACAGCATTGCCGACCTCGGCCAGACCCCCGCCGAGCTGGTGATTCTCTGCAGCGGCGATTCGCACCTGGCACTGCTCGCCGATACCGCCGAGCAATTGCCAGACGACTTCCCCAGCCTGCGTCTGGCCAACCCGATGCAGGTGCAAAACCACGCGTCGGTCGACCTGTATATCGACCAGGTGCTGCGCCATGCCAAAGTCATCCTGGTGTCGCTGCACGGCGGTGTCGGTTACTGGCGCTATGGCGTCGAGCAACTGGTCGAGCTGGCCGCCCGTGGCGTGCAGCTGATTATGGTGCCGGGCGATGACCGCCCGGACCCGGAGCTGACCTCCCTGGGTACTGTCGGTGGCGAGCAGGCCGAGCGCCTCTGGCACTACTTGCGCCAAGGCGGCAAGGCCAACGCCATCAACCTGTTCAACTGCCTGGCCAGCCAGTGGCTGGGCCGTGACTATGCCTGGGAGGAGCCGCAGCCCTTGCCGCGCACGGCGGTGTATCACCCGGCCAAGGGCAGCACCACGCTGGAAGACTGGTACCCGCATTGGCACCCCGAGCACCCGGTAGCGCCGCTGCTGTTTTATCGCTCGCACTTGCAGGCGGCCAACACCGCATTCATCGACGTGTTCTGCCAGCGCCTGCAGGCTGCCGGGCTGAACCCGTTACCGATCGCGGTGGCCAGCCTCAAGGAAAGCGCCTGCCTGGAGCAGGTCGAAGCCTGGCTGGACGAGGTCGGCGCCGAAGTGCTGGTCAATACCACAGGCTTTGCCCTGTCCAGCCCCGAACGCCCCAACCTGCGCCCGTTCCGCCGCGACATCCCGGTATTGCAGGCCATCTGCGCACAGGACAACCAGCCTGGCTGGGAAGCCAGCGAACAGGGGCTGGGCGCGCGCGATCTGGCCATGCACATTGCCTTGCCTGAGCTGGACGGGCGCATTATCACCCGGCCGGTCAGTTTCAAGGACATGGCCTGGCGCAGCGAGCGCAGCCAGTCCGATGTGGTGTGCTACCGCGCCCACCCCGAACGCATGGACTTCGTTGCCGAGCTGGCCCGCCGCTGGGTTGAACTGGCGCGTCTGCCCAATGCGCAGAAGCGCGTGGCCCTGGTGCTGGCCAACTACCCAACCCGCGATGGTCGCATTGGCAATGGCGTCGGCCTGGACACTCCTGCCGCTGCCTTGAACATTCTCAAGGCACTGCAGGCCGAGGGCTATCCGCTGGCCGAATTGCCGGGCAGCGGCACACAACTGATCCACCAACTGCTTGGCGGCGTAACCAACGACCTCGACCACCTGGACCTGCGCCCCTGTGCCCAAAGTCTGAGCCTGGCCGACTACCAGGCCGCCTTCGAGCGCCTGCCCGAGGCCAACCGCCAGGCCGTGCTGGACCGCTGGGGGCCGCCTGAGCAGGACCCGATGTACCGCAGTGGGCGGCTGATGGTGGCCGGCCTGCGTTATGGCCTGACCTTTGTCGGCATTCAGCCGGCCCGGGGCTACCAGGTAGACCCGAGCGCGGTCTACCACGACCCCGACCTGGTGCCGCCGCATGGCTACCTGGCGTTTCACTTCTGGCTACGCCATGCCTTTGCGGCCGATGCAGTGATCCACGTCGGCAAGCACGGCAACCTCGAATGGCTGCCCGGCAAGGGCGTCGGCTTGTCGGCGCAGTGCTGGCCAGACGCCTTGCTCGGCCCGCTGCCGAACATCTACCCGTTCATCGTCAATGACCCTGGCGAGGGCGCCCAGGCCAAACGCCGTACCCAGGCGGTGATCATCGACCACCTGATGCCGCCGCTGACCCGCGCCGAGACCTATGGCCCGTTGCGCCACCTGGAACAGCTGGCCGACGAGTTCTATGAAGCGCAGATGCTCGACCCACGGCGTGCCCGCGAGTTGCAGCGCGACATCCTGGAGTTGGTCAAGGCCAACCACATCGACCGCGAGCTGCAGCTGGAAGGGCAGCTGGACGATGCCGCCATATGGCTGCCGCGCCTGGACACCTACCTGTGCGATCTGAAGGAATCGCAGATTCGCGATGGCCTGCACGTGTTCGGCCAGTCGCCCGAAGGCCGTTTGCGGCTGGATACCTTGCTGGCGCTGTTGCGGGTTGAACGGGGCGACGGGCGCGGCGGCAATGCCAGCTTGTTGCGTGCCCTGGCCAAGGCCTTGGTGCCGGGCTTCGATCCGCTCGATTGTGAGCTTGGGCAGCCTTGGCAGGGCGCACGCCCAGCGCAATTGCAGGCCATGAGCAGCGAACCGTGGCGCACCTGTGGAGATACCCGCGAGCGCCTTGAGCTGTTGGCACTTCAGGTGATCGGTCAGGCCTTGGCCGGCACGGTGCCGCTACCCGAGCAGAACGAATGGCAGCCTGTGCACGACGTGGTGCAGGCCTTGCGCGAAGCGGTAGCCCCTAGCCTGGACGCGTGCGGTGCAGCCGAAATGAATGGCCTGCTGGCAGCGCTGGCCGGGCGCTTCGTGCCCGCAGGCCCCAGCGGTGCGCCGAGCCGTGGGCGCCTCGACGTGCTGCCCACCGGCCGCAACTTCTACACCGTGGACGTGCGCAACCTGCCCACTACCACGGCCTGGCGCCTGGGCTTCGCCTCGGCCAACCTGATCCTTGAGCGGCACCTGCAGGACCACGGCGACCACCTGCGCCAGCTCGGCCTGTCGGTGTGGGGCACGGCGACCATGCGCACGGGCGGCGACGACATCGCCCAGGCCATGGCATTGATGGGCGTGCGGCCGGTGTGGGCCACTGGCAGCCAGCGTGTCGACGACTTCGAAATCCTGCCGTTGAGCCTGCTCGACCGCCCTCGGGTGGATGTGACGTTGCGCGTTTCGGGCTTTTTCCGCGATGCCTTCGGTAACCTTATCCGCCTGTTCGATGCGGCGGTGCAGGCCGTCGCTGCGCTGGATGAACCCGACGACCTCAACCCTTTGGCCGCCCGTGTACGCAGCGAGCGTGCCACGCTGCAAGCGCAAGGCGTGGACGCCGAGCAGGCTTCGCGCCAGGCGGGCTGGCGGGTGTTCGGGGCAAAGCCTGGCGCCTACGGCGCCGGAGTGCAGAACGCCATCGACGGGCGCCTGTGGCACAGCCGCGACGACCTGGCCGAGGTGTACCTCAACCACGGCGGTTACGCTTACGGCGCCCGTGACGAAGGCACCCCGGCCCGCGCCCAGTTCGCCCAGCGTCTGGCCAAGGTGCAGGCGGTGCTGCAGAACCAGGACAACCACGAGCACGATTTGCTCGACTCCAACGATTACTACCAGTTTCAGGGCGGCATGCTGGCCGCATCGGAAACCCTGTCCGGTGCTACCGTGGCCAGCTACCACGGCGACCACAGCCAGGCCGACCGGCCGCGCATCCGTACCCTCAAGGAAGAGTTGAACCGGGTTATCCGCGCCCGTGCGCTGAACCCCAAGTGGATCGACGGGGTGAAGCGCCACGGTTACAAAGGCGCCTTCGAGATGGCGGCGACGGTCGACAACCTGTTCGCCTTCGACGCCACCACGCACCTGATCGACGACCATCATTACCAGGGGCTCGCCGATGCCTACGTGCTCGACCCGGCGACCCGCGACTTCATGCGCGAGCACAACCCCGAGGCCCTGCGCGACCTGACCGAGCGCCTGCTGGAGGCCCAGCAGCGCGGGCTGTGGCAGGCACCAGGCGACTACCGAGAGGCCCTTGAGGCGCAATTGCTCGACGGCGAGGAACAGGCTTGAAATGAGTGAACCCGTACAATTTCCGCTGGCCGCGGTGGTCGGTGCCGACGACCTGAAGCTGGCGCTGTGCCTGACGGCCATCGACCCGAAAATCGGCGGTGTGCTGATCGAAGGGCCGCGCGGCATGGCCAAGAGTACGCTGGCCCGTGGCCTGGCCGACCTGCTGGGCGAGGGGCCATTCGTCACCCTGCCGCTGGGTGCCAGCGAGGAACGGCTGGTCGGCACCCTGGACCTGAGCGCGGCGCTGGGGCAGGGCAAGGCGCAGTTCTCCCCGGGCGTGCTGGCCCAGGCTGACGGTGGCGTGCTGTATGTCGATGAGGTCAACCTGCTGCCCGACACCCTGGTCGACCTGTTGCTCGACGTGGCGGCCAGTGGCACCAACCGTATCGAGCGTGACGGCATCTCGCACCGGCACAGTGCCCGTTTCGTACTGATCGGCACCATGAACCCGGAGGAAGGCGAGCTGCGCCCGCAACTGCTCGACCGTTTTGGCCTCAACGTGGCCCTGGAAGGTTCGCCCGAGCCTGAGGCGCGTCAGCAGATCATTCGGCGTCGTCTGGCCTTCGACAGCGACCCGTACGCCTTCTGTGCCCACTGGGCTGCGGCCCAGGCGCAGTTGCGCGAACGCTGCCAGGCGGCGCGCCGGGCCTTGACCGGCATAGCGCTGGACGACCAGGCGCTGTCGTGGATCACCGAGCGCTGCTATGCCGCTGGCGTCGACGGCCTGCGCGCCGACCTGGTGTGGCTGCGCGCTGCACGCGCCCACTGCGCCTGGCGCGGGGGGGCGGCTATTGAAGAGGCGGATGTCGACGCGGTGGCCGAGTTTGCCTTGCGCCATCGTCGCCAAGTGGCGCCCCAGGCCCCTGCGCCGTCGGCACCGCCGCAGCCCGATCAGCCGGGTGCCAGTCACCCTGGCGAACAGGGCGGGCAGGGTGACTGGGGGGCGTTGCCGGCGCAGCCGGTGGCCAGCGGTGCCCGCCGCGAGGTGCCGAACTGGGCAAAAAAGCCCTGAGCATTCGCCAGCCACCTGCCAAAGGGGCGGATGCCAGACCTGGCGCGGGCAAGCAGGGCGGGGCCAGCCGTGGCCGGGCACGCAGTGCGGCGACCGGTCGGGTGGCCTGGCTGCCGACTTTGCTCAAGGGGCGGCCACGGTTGCTCCAGGACCTGTGCTGGCAGCAGCGCCAAGCCAGGCCCGCAGAGCTGTGGCTGGTGATTGTCGATGCCTCGGCCTCCACCCGTCGTCATCAGGCGCTGGCGCAAACCAAAGGGCTGCTGGCAGCCCTGTTCGACCAGGCTTACCGCCAGCGCGCCCGGTTGGCCCTGCTCACCGCCAGCGGGCAAACGCCACAATGGCAACGCCACGGCCTGAAGGCCTCGGCGGCCTTGCAGCCCTGGCTGCAAGCCTTGGGTGCCGGTGGCGGTACGCCGCTGATCGCCGCGTTGGAACAGGCTCGGCACTGGCTTCTGGCGCGCCAGCGCGCCCATCCGACTGAAGCCATGCGCTGCCTGGTCTTTACCGACGGTCGCCTGCAGCACTGCAACGCCGTGCAGCCCATGCCTTGTGCAACGTTATTGGTGGATATGGAACTTGCCCCCGTTCGTCTTGGGCGCGCACAGCGTCTGGCTGAGCAATTGCAGGCCGATTACCAGCACTTGCAGCACTTCAAAATCTTGGACTGATTGGCGCGACACTATGTCGCCATAGAAAAAGTTGCCAGAACAGCAACTTTGCATGCAATCAAGTGCGTGACGTTGCACGCACTTGATTGCCGGGCGTTATTACTTCGGCATCGACCACGGTTGCAGGTCGTACCCTTTTTCGCACAGTTCGGCGCGCACTTCCTCGATCAGGCTGGCCCATTGGGCCGGGTCGGAATAGATGCGCGAAGACACTTGTTTGCTGCCGATGCGGGTGCTGGTCCGGTCGATCACTGCCAGGCTCAGTTCACCAGTACCGTTGGGTGCATCCCAGGCTACGCACTGGAAAGGTTCGAAGGCGTGGTCGGCAATCAGCAGTGCTTCGTTGACACGGAGCGGGGCATTCATGGTTCGGTCTCTCTATGGTCCCAAACAGCGAAGTTAAGTCCGCGTTGCTTCAAAGTCGCCTCAATCATCGCGAAGTGCAGCGCGGGGTTATGTGTACTGATGCTCGTTGTCCGGGGGCAAGTCACACAATGGATGTAAAATTTTTTGTCAGGGCCGAATCCGTTCTTGCCTGCGCCGCCATGTGATGTCGATAAAACGCGAAAATTCCCGTGATGCTTTGTAAAAAAATGCGTCGGCAGACAGACGGTACTGGGAACCGTCAACTTCGTTGCTACTGTTAAACGGGCGCCACAACTTGCTGTTTTACTTCATAAAACCAAAAACTGGCGCCAAGGATCGGTTATGCAACAGCTTGCCGCCCAACGCCGTTTGCTTATCGTCGACCCCTGCGACGACTGCCACCGATTGTTACCGGGCCTGCGCAGCGCAGGCTGGGATGTAGACACCTGCGTGCTCGGCGGGGCGCTGGACCACCCTTGTGATGTAGGCCTGCTGCGCTTGCAGGCTTCGCACCTCAGGCACCCTGATGCAGTCAAGGACATGATCAAACGCAGCAATACCGAATGGATTGCCGTGCTCAGTGCCGAACAACTGCGCATGCCTGCCGTCGGCGATTTTGTCTGTGAATGGTTCTTCGACTTCCACACCCTGCCATTCGACGTCTCCCGCGTACAGGTCACCCTTGGCCGGGCGTTCGGCATGGCGCGCTTGCGTGGCAAAGGGGCGGTGAAGGTGGATGAAGCCACCCACGAACTGCTCGGTGAAAGCCGGCCCATCCGTGAGTTGCGCAAGTTGCTGGGCAAACTGGCGCCCACCGAGTCGCCGGTGCTGATCCGAGGCGAAAGCGGTACCGGCAAGGAGCTGGTGGCGCGCACCCTGCACCGCCAGTCGCAACGCAGCGAGCAGCCCTTCGTTGCCATCAACTGCGGGGCTATTCCCGAGCACCTGATCCAGTCCGAACTGTTCGGCCATGAGAAGGGCGCCTTCACCGGTGCGCACCAGCGCAAGGCCGGGCGCATCGAAGCGGCCCATGGGGGCACGTTGTTTCTTGATGAAATCGGTGACTTGCCGTTGGAGTTGCAGGCCAACCTGCTGCGCTTTCTGCAGGAAAAGCACATTGAGCGGGTGGGCGGTAGCCAGCCAATCCCGGTGGATGTGCGTGTGCTGGCCGCCACCCACGTGGACCTGGAACGGGCCATCGAGCAAGGGCGATTTCGCGAAGACCTGTATTACCGTCTGAATGTGTTGCAGGTAGTGACCGCGCCGTTGCGCGACCGGCATGGCGACCTCTCGATGCTGGCCAGCCACTTTGCTCATTTCTACAGCCTGGAAACCGGGCGCCGGCCGCGCTCGTTCAGCGACCATGCCTTGGCGGCGATGGGTCGGCATGACTGGCCGGGCAATGTGCGCGAGCTGGCCAACCGCGTGCGCCGTGGCCTGGTGCTGGCCGAAGGGCGGCAGATCGAGGCGCAGGACCTGGGGCTGCAGCTGCTCGACCAGGAGCAACAGCCGCTGGGTACGCTGGAAGAGTACAAGCACCGGGCCGAGCACCAGGCACTGTGCGACGTGCTGAACCGGCACAGTGACAACCTGAGTGTGGCGGCCAAGGTGCTGGGGATTTCACGGCCGACGTTTTACCGGCTGCTGCACAAGCATCAGATTCGCTGATTGGAACCGAGGATTTTGTTGGCTGGCACCGGCTACGCCGGTGTTCGCGGTTTAAGCCGCTCCTACAGGGATTTTCACCGCTTCGAATGCTGTGATTTCCCTGTGGGAGCGGCTTAAGCCGCGAGGAGGCCCGTACAGATTGATCAATGCGGCCCGCGCGGGATGGTTTTCAGCAGGTCTTCCGGGCTGATGTGCCCCACCACCTGGGCCACCGCGCTGCCTGGGGTCGGCAGGTCGATGATGTGGCTCTTCATCTTGCCGATCACATGCATTTCGCACGGTTTGCAGTCGAACTTCAGGGTCAGCACTTCGTCACCCTGGATCAGCTGCATGGGGGCCACCTTGGTGCGCACGCCGGTCACGCCCTTGGCCTGCTTGGGGCACAGGTTGAAGGAGAAGCGCAGGCAATGCTTGGTGATCATCACCGGCACTTCGCCGTGCTCTTCATGGGCCTCGTAGGCCGCGTCGATCAGTTGCACGCCGTGGCGGTGGTAGAAGTCTCGGGCCTTCTGGTTGTACACGTTGGCCAGGAACGACAGGTGCGACTCGGGGTACACCGGTGGCGGCGTCGTCTCGGCCTTGCGCGCGCCACGCGGGTGCGCCTTGATACGCGCTTCGGTCAGTGCCTCGATGGCTTCGCGGCGCAGGGCCTTGAGCTGCGAGTTTGGGATGAAGTACGCCTGCGGGGCGTCCAGCTGGATGCTGTCGGCGTGGTACATCGTGGTACCCAGCTGGCCGAGCAGGTCATGCAACTGGTCCAGTGCCTGCTGCGGTTTGTTGGCCACGCCGAACGGGCCATCCAGGGCCACCTGCACGCTCACGCCTTCTTCGCTGCTCAGGGTCAGCATCAGGCGCTGCTCGCGCAGTACCGCGTGCCACTCCACGCCAACCCGGCGCTCGGACGAGGTGCGTTGCAGGGCCTGCTGCCAGTTGTGGTCGAGGTTGCGCGACAGCGGGTGGTTAGGCCGCAGCTTGTAGAGGCCCTCAGGCATTTCGTTGGGCTCGACACGGTAGCGGTAGCGCGTGTGGCCGTCTTCCACGAATTCGCCGCGAGGCTCGGCGATGTTGGCACGGAAGCCCACCACTTCGCGCTTGACCAACACGTTGAGGCCGTCGCCGTTGGTCAGCGGTACGTCGGTAACCACTTGCATGTCACGCTTGCCCACCTTTTCCACCACGCCCACCGGCAGGCCGGTGAAGGTTGGCGAGTCGAAGGCGCCGATGTCGACTTTGCGGTCGGTGACGAAGTAGTCGGTACTGCCACGGTGGAAGGTCTTGTCCGGGTCGGGCAGGAAGAAGTGCTCGGTGCGGCCGCTGGATGCACGGGCATAAGCCGGGCGGCCTTCGAGGATGGCGTCGAGCTCTTTGCGGTAGTGGGCCGTGATGTTCTTCACATAACCCATGTCCTTGTAGCGGCCCTCGATCTTGAACGAGCGCACGCCAGCATCGACCAGGTCGGCCAGGTTGGCAGTCTGGTTGTTGTCCTTCATCGACAGCAGGTGTTTTTCGAACGCCACCACGCGGCCTTGGTCATCTTTCAGGGTGTACGGCAGGCGGCAGGCCTGTGAGCAATCGCCCCGGTTGGCGCTGCGGCCGGTTTGCGCGTGGGAAATGTTGCACTGGCCGGAGAAGGCCACGCACAGCGCGCCGTGGATGAAGAACTCGATGGCGGCGTCGGTTTCGGCGGCAATGGCGCGGATCTGCTGCAGGTTCAGCTCACGGGCCAGTACCAGTTGCGAGAAACCGGCCTGGTCGAGAAACTTGGCCCGCTCCAGGGTACGGATGTCGGTCTGCGTACTGGCGTGCAGCTCGATCGGCGGAATGTCCAGCTCCATCACCCCCAGGTCCTGCACGATCAGTGCGTCGACACCGGCGTCGTACAGCTGGTGGATCAGCTTGCGCGCCGGCTCCAGCTCGTTGTCGTGGAGGATGGTGTTGATGGTGGTGAACACGCGTGCGTGGTAGCGATGGGCGAACTCGACCAGTTCGGCGATATCGCTGACTTCGTTGCAGGCGTTATGGCGCGCGCCAAAGCTCGGGCCGCCGATGTAGATGGCATCAGCGCCGTGCAGGATCGCTTCACGGGCGATGGCCACGTCACGGGCAGGGCTGAGCAGTTCCAGGTGATTCTTTGGAAGGGACATGTCGTTATATTTTCGGGCTGTCACGGTTTAGGCGGGCATTGTAGCGGCGAAACGGGCTGGCGGCATCATCGGGGTGCCGGGAGGTGTATTGCTTGTACCGGCCCTATCGCCGGCAAGCCGGCGATAGGGCCCTTACAGGTATATCAGCGCTTGGCGGCCATTGCGGTCACTTCAACGCGCATACCTTCGAACGCCAGGGATGCGACACTCACGGCGGCACGCACCGGCCAGGGCTTGCTGAAGAAACGCTGATACACCTCGTTGAACGCGGCACGGTCGGCCATGTCGGTCAGGTAGATGGTCAGGTGCAGCACGCGGTCCATGCCGCTGCCGGCTTTCTCCAGCGCCACTTTCAGCGCCTGCAGGGTGCATTCGCTTTGTTCGACGATGCCGCCCAGTTCCAGGCTGCCATCGGCGTGGGTCGGGATCTGGGTGGTGACCAGTACGCCGTTGTATTCGGCGACGTCGGACGAAATCGACTCGGCGTCCGGGTCCGGGGTGTAGATGATTTCTGCGTTAGCCATGGTGTCTTGCCTTGCAACGGAAGGAAAGCGGCAAGCCTACGCGAGCAGGGCGGGCGGGTCGAGGGTACCCCGGTGTTTGAAATGCGCGGCGTTCACCGTCAGAATCGCGCCCATTGCAAAACCGGGGGTTTACGGTGAACGAACAGACTTTGTCCAGGCGCCTGGAGCGCGTGGCTGCCCATGTACCACAGGGCGCGCGCCTGGCCGACATTGGCTCGGACCACGGCTACCTGCCGGTGGCCTTGATGCTGCGGGGTGTGATCGAGGCCGGGGTAGCGGGGGAGGTGGCGCAAACGCCGTTCGCCTCGGCCCAGCGCAACGTGCGCAGGAACGGCCTGGAAGACTGCATCACCGTGCGCCTGGCCGATGGCCTGGCCGCAGTGGAGGCAAACGACCGTATTTCGGTGATCAGCATCTGCGGCATGGGGGGCGACACCATGTGCGACATTCTGCAGGCCGGCAAGCAGCGCCTTGCTGGCGTCATGCGCCTGGTGTTGCAGCCCAATGGCGCTGAGCGCGAGCTGCGCGAGTGGCTGGCGGGTAACGGTTACCGTATCGTCAACGAAGAACTGCTGCGCGAAAACCGCTTCGACTACGAAATCATCGTTGCCGAGCCCGGCGAGGCTGCGTACACCGCTGAACAGCTGTACTTCGGCCCGGTGCTGTTGCAGGAGAAAAGCGAGGCATTTCGGGTGAAGTGGCGGCGTATGCTGAAACAGAAGCAGCAAACCCTGGCCAACTTCGAACGTGCCCGCGATGCGGTGCCTCAGGTAAAGATCGACGACTTCAATCGGCAGGTGGGCTGGATCACCCAGGTGCTGGCCTGACTCACTGCTGCGAGCAGTTGCCCATTTCGCGGTAGTCCACTTCGTGTTTCTGGCCTTGATGGTCGACGTACACCATGTGCGCCGTGCCAACCTGGCAGTCGGCGGCATTGCTGGCCGGGGTGATGGAGATCACTTTGGCCACATCCAGCGGCATGCCGTACTCGTAATTGCTGCTCACAGGCTGGTTTTTGGCGCTATCGGCGAAGGCACCGAACGTGCTGAGGGCAGCGGCAACGGCAATTACAGCGATCGAACGTTTCATGACAGGCTCCTTGTGTTCAATGTATGGCTAATGATGTATTCATTGGTGACCCACAATAAATGGGCTAAGTCGTGATAGATTCCTGCCTGTAACGCAAGAATAAGACTGAACAAGGAGCACACTGTCATGGACATGCTGCATGCCATGCGTACCTTCGCCCGTGTGGTGGAATGCGGCAGCTTCGCTGCAGCCGCCAATGCCCTGGACATCTCTGCGGCGCAGGTTTCGCGCATTGTTGCCGAGCTGGAAAACCAGCTGCAGACCCGCCTGCTGCACCGCACCACCCGGCGCCTGCGCATGAGCGAGGCCGGCGAGCGGTTTCTGGAGCGGGCGCGGCAGATCATGCTGCTGACCGAAGAAGCGGTGGGTGAGGCGCGTGGCGCGCACCTCACGCCTCGCGGCCACCTGCGTTTGCATTGCCCGCACGGCCTTGGGCTGTTGCTGATGCCGCTGGTGGCCGGCTACAACGCGTTGTGCCCGGAAGTGGTGATCGAGCTGACGCTGTCCCAGCGCAACCCTGACCCGTTGGCCGAAGGCCATGACGTGGTGATCACCGTGGACGGTGCGCTGCCGGACTCACAGCTGATCGCTGTACCGCTTGGCGATATCTTCAGTATCCCCTGCGCAGCACCCAGCTATCTGGAGCGACATGGCGTGCCTGAACGCCCCGAGGACCTGCATGCGCATCGCTGCCTGCGCATGGCTTATCCCATGTATGAAGGCGACTGGGTATTCCCCCAGGGTGTGGATCAGTGCGTGATCGCACCGCGTGACAATTTTTCCACCAATGTGGCCGATGCCATGCTGGTGGCCAGTGAGCTGGGCATGGGGATCGGCCTGCTGCCGTTCTATACCGCCAGCCAGGCCATCGAGCAGGGGCGCTTGTGCCGGCTGCTGGCGCCGTACCGCCTGCGCGAAAGTGCGCTGTATGCGATGTACCCGTCACGGCATTACCTGGATGCCAAGGTGCGGACCTGGATCGACTACCTCAAGGAGCAACTGCCGGCGCTGTTCGAAGGGCATGCGAAGGTGGTGGATGATGCGCGGTATTGGCGGTAGGCGACTGACGCTTTCTTGAGCCACTCGCCAATCCTGTGGGAGCGGGCGTGCCCGCGAACACCGACGAAGCCGGTGCCATCCACCGCATCGCCTGCTTCGCGGGCACGCCCGCTCCCACAAAGGGCCTGTTGCAGTTGAATTACAGGGGATAGTGCTTCAACTCCCGCGCAATCAGCATGCGCTGAATCTCGCTCGACCCTTCATAAATCTGCGTAATCCGCGCATCCCGGTAGTAGCGCTCCACCGGGTAGTCCTCCAGGTAGCCATACCCACCATGCACCTGGATCGCCATCGAGCACACCCGCTCGGCCATTTCGGACGCGAACAGCTTGGCCTGTGATGCCTCCGACAGGCACGGCTTGCCGGCGCTGCGCAGGCGGGCGGCATGCAGGATCAGCAAGCGTGCGGCGTTCACCTGCACCTGCATGTCGGCCAGCAGGTTGGCGATGCTCTGGTGTTCGTTGATCGGCTTGCCGAACTGCACGCGGTCACGTGAGTACACCAGTGCCGCTTCGAACGCGGCGCGGGCGATGCCCAAGGCCTGGGCGGCGATACCGATACGGCCGCCTTCCAGGTTGGACAGGGCGATGGCCAGGCCCTTGCCACGCTCGCCCAGGATATTGGCGGCAGGAATGCGACAGTTGTCGAAGGTAACTGCGCAGGTATCCGAGGCACGGATGCCCATCTTGTGCTCGCTGCGGTCAACCTTGAACCCCGGGTTGTCGGTGGGCACCAGGAACGCCGACAAACCTTTCTTGCCCAGCTCCGGGTCGGTGACTGCGAAGACGATGGCCAGGCCGGCGCGGCGGGCATTGCTGACGAACTGTTTGGCGCCATTGATGACCCACTCGCCATCGACCAGCTCGGCGCGAGTGCGCAGGTTGTGTGCCTCGGAACCTGCTTGCGGTTCGGTCAGGCAGAAGCAGCCGATCACTTCGCCACTGGCCAGGCGGGGCAGCCATTGCTGTTGCTGGTCGGCAGTACCGTAAGCCAGCAGCGGGCCGCAGCCTACCGAGTTATGAATGCTCATCATCGCCCCGGTGGCGCCGCAGCCTGCGGCAATTTCTTCCACGGCCAGGGCGTAGGCCACGTAGTCGGTGTAACTGCCACCGAAGTCCTCTGGCACCACCATGCCCAGCAGGCCCAGTTCGCCCATTTTGCGCACCACGCCATCATCGATCCAGCCGGCCTTTTCCCAGGCCTGGGCATGCGGGGCGATCTCGCCACGGGCAAAGTCCCGGGCCATGTCGCGGATCATGATTTGTTCTTCGCTCAGTTCCAGGTCTTGCATCTGTGTACTCCCGGGCTCACAGGCCTTCGAAGAATTGGTCGACCCGCTGTTGCTGCAGCGCGGCCAGGGTCGGCGGGTTCCAGCGGGGCTGCTTGTCTTTGTCGATGATCAGCGCGCGCACGCCTTCAATGATGTCGCCGTGCCGGAACCACTGACGGTCCAGGTGCAGTTCCATGGCGAAGCAGTCGTCCAGGCCCAGGTGGCGGCCACGGCGCAGCATCTCCAGCGTAACCGCCATGGCCAGCGGCGAGCGGCTTTCCAGCTGGTCGGCAGTGGCGACGGCCCAGGCATGGCTGTCGGCGATGCTGACGGCACGCAGCTGCTCGACGATGGCCTGCACGGTAGGCTGGGCGAAGAAGTGGTCGATGGCCGGGCGCAGTTTTTCCAGTGGCGCATCGTCCAGCACCTGCGTGCCCAGCCTGGCCAGCAGGTTTTGCAGGTCCTTGAGCGGGTTGTCGCCAAAGCTCAGCTGGTCCAGGCCTTGGTCAAGGGCGGCGAGTTGGTCGCTGGCCAGGTACCAGTCGGCCAGGCCGCAGTACAACGCGTCGGCCGCCTGGATTTGTGCGCCGCTGACGCCCAGGTAGGTGCCCAGCTCGCCAGGGATACGCGACAGGAAGTAGCTGCCACCCACATCCGGGAAATAACCGATGCCGACTTCGGGCATGCCCAGACGGCTGCGCTCGGTAACCACGCGCAGGTCGCAGCCCTGGGCCAGGCCCATGCCGCCACCCAGGGTAAAGCCGTCCATCAGCACCAGCGCCGGCTTGCGGTAGCGGTGGATGACCAGGTCGAGGGCGTATTCTTCGACGAAGAAGGTTTCATGCAGCGTGTCGCCAGCTTTGAAGCTGTCGTGCAGCGAGCGGATGTCACCACCGGCACAGAAGCCCTTTGGGCCTTCGCCGCGCAGCACCACCGCGCGCACGTGCGGGTCTTCGGCCCACTGGTCCAGGTGCTGGCGCAGGCTACGGACCATGTCCAGGGTCAGGGCATTGAGGCCGGCGGGGCGGTTCAGAGTCAGGTGGCCGATCTGGTTACGGACCTCGGCCAGTACATGCTCGGTTACCGAGGCTTGAGCGTGCGCAGTCATTGCGTTCTCCCTGCTTTGTTATTGATTTTCCAAGTGAAGTCTGGAGTTCGCTGGAGGATCGCAGGATCCTGTCATGCGAATTTGCCTTGCACAATCGACAATTATGCAGGGGCATCGTGCATTTTTGCTGCTAGCCAGTCCCCCAGCCAGGCAAATCATTAATCTGAGCGTAACAAACCCGCCGTTAGCTTGATTGATCCGTCAGGCAGCACAGCCCTATGGTGACCCCACGACAGCGAACCCGTGGAGTCACCATGACAATAACGCAGAATCCACCGCCGCAATGGTCGCGGCGGCGTGCCGAAAAGCAGCGCCGCCTAGATCGGGTACGCCACCTCGCCGACGGCGTGGTGCTGCCCACCGAACGTATGGTCGAAGCCTTGGAACTGTTGCTGGCGCCCGGTGACCGGGTGGTGCTGGAAGGTAACAACCAGAAGCAGGCAGACTTCCTCTCACGCTCGCTGGCCAAGGTCGACCCCGGGCGCCTGCACGACCTGCACATGATCATGCCCAGCGTTAGCCGCGCCGAGCACCTGGACCTGTTCGAACGCGGTATCGCCCGCAAGCTCGACTTTTCCTTTGCCGGCCCGCAGAGCCTGCGCATCGGCCAATTGCTGGAAGATGGCCTGCTCGAGGTCGGCGCCATCCACACCTACATCGAGCTTTACTCGCGGCTGCTGGTCGACCTGATTCCCAACGTCACCCTGGTGGCCGGCTTCATGGCCGACCGTGACGGTAACCTGTACACCGGCCCCAGCACCGAAGACACGCCGGCACTGGTAGAGCCGGCCGCCTTCAGCGACGGCATCGTCATTGCCCAGGTCAACCAGTTGGTGGACCGCGTGGACGACCTGCCACGGGTGGACATCCCGGCCTCCTGGGTCGATTTCGTGGTGGTCGCCGACCAGCCCTTCTACATAGAACCGCTGTTCACCCGCGACCCGCGCCATATCAAGCCGGTGCATGTGCTGATGGCGATGATGGCCATTCGTGGCATTTACGAAAAACACCAGGTGCAGTCGCTGAACCATGGCATTGGCTTCAACACCGCCGCCATCGAACTGATCCTGCCCACCTACGGCGAGTCGCTGGGCCTGAAGGGCAAGATTTGCCGCAACTGGACGCTCAACCCGCACCCAACCTTGATTCCGGCTATCGAGGCCGGCTGGGTCCAAAGCGTGCATTGCTTCGGCACCGAGCTGGGCATGGAGGATTACATCGCCCAACGCCCGGACGTGTTCTTCACAGGCCGCGATGGCTCGATGCGCTCCAACCGCATGATGTGCCAGCTGGCGGGGCAGTACGCTGTCGACCTGTTCATCGGCGCCACCTTGCAGGTGGATGGCGATGGCCATTCCTCCACCGTCACCCGCGGCCGCCTGGCCGGTTTTGGCGGTGCACCGAACATGGGCCACGACCCGCGCGGCCGACGCCACGCTACCCCGGCCTGGCTCGACATGACGGTGCCGGACACCATGCTCGAACGCGGCCGCAAGCTGGTGGTGCAAATGGTCGAGACCTATCAGGAAGGCGGCAAGCCTACCTTCGTGGAAACCCTCGATGCCGTGGAAGTGGCCAAGAAGGCGGGGATGCCGTTGGCACCGGTAATGATCTATGGCGACGACGTCACCCACTTGCTGACCGAGGAGGGCATTGCCTACCTGTACAAGGCCCGCAGCCTGCAAGAACGCCAGCAGATGATCGCCGCCGTGGCCGGGGTCACCGCCATCGGCCTGCGGCATGACCCGAAAGATACCTTGCGCATGCGCCAACAGGGCCTGATCGCCTTGCCCGAAGACCTCGGCATCCGGCGCTCCGACGCCAGCCGCGAACTGCTGGCCGCGCGCAGCATCGCCGACCTGGTCGAGTGGTCCGGCGGCCTCTACAACCCGCCTGCACGGTTCAGGAGCTGGTGATGAACGCACACAACCTGAGCCCCGAAGCTGGCGCGGTCCCTGTAGGAGCGAGCTTGCTCGCGATGAGGCCCGCCCAGCCAACCAAAATCTCCCTGGCCGACCACCTGGCCGACCTAGCCGTAGAAGCCCTGATCGACGAAGCCGACCTGTCCCCCAAACCCGGCCTGGTGGACCGCCGCAGCAACGGCGCCCACCCCGACATGTCGCTGCCTCTGATGCACGCTTCGGCGCTGTCACTGTGGCCCTGCCTGCGCCAAATGGCCGAAGCCGCGCAATCCTTCGGTGAAATCTGCCAACCCCTGCGTGCCTCGCTCGGTCAGCTCGGTCGTGAAGGCGAGGTCGCCATGCTCGCCACCACCGGGGGGGTAAACACCCATCGCGGCGCAATCTGGGCCCTCGGCCTGCTGGTAGCGGTCACGGCCCTCGATCCCCTTGCGAACGCCAACACCCTTGCCGTCCGCGCCGGGCGCCTCGCCTTGCTGGACGACCCGGCCATGGTCCCGAAAGACAGCCACGGCCAGCAGGTCCGCCGCCGCTACGGCACCGGCGGCGCCCGCGAGCAGGCGCAACAAGGCTTCCCCGCCGTCATCGGCCACGGCCTGCCACAACTGCAACGTAGCCGCGCCGCCGGTGCCAGTGAGCAGCACGCCCGGCTCGACGCGCTGCTGGCGATCATGGCCGTACTCAGCGACACCTGCGTGCTCTGGCGCAGCGGTCCATCCGGTCTGGCCACCGTGCAGCAAGGCGCGCTGGCCGTACTGGCCGAAGGCGGCAGCGCCACCTTGGCCGGGCGCCGGCAACTGCGCGAGCTGGACCAGCACCTGCTGCACCTGAACGCCTCACCGGGCGGCGCCGCCGATTTGCTGGCCGCCTGCCTGTTCCTCGATAAAGCCGGGAGCCTGTGACATGGAGACCCTGAATTTTCAATTCCCCGCCGCTGAACCGGGCCGTGGCCGCACGCTGGTGGGCTGCGTCAGCTCCGGCGATCTGGAGGTGCTGATCGAACCTGGCACTGCCGGCAGCCTGCAGATCCAGGTGGTCACCTCGGTCAACGGCAGCGCTGCCCGCTGGGCGCAACTGTTCCAGCGCCTGTTCGAGGGTCGCGCCTGGCCGGCTGTGAACATCGACATCCATGACTTTGGCGCCACCCCTGGTGTGGTGCGCCTACGCCTTGAGCAAGGCTTCGAGGAGATTGCCCATGACTGACACCGAACGCTTGCTGCAGAGCCGCAGCTTTGTCGAACTGGGCGCCCGCCAACGTGCGCGCGCCATGCTCGATCCGGGCAGCTTCCGTGAACTGCTGGGGCCGTTCGACCGGCTGATGTCACCCTGGCTGCCGCGCCAAGGCATCGTGCCCCAGGCTGATGATGGCGTGGTGATCGCCAAAGGTCGGCTGAACGGGCGCAATGCTGTGGTTGCTGCCATCGAAGGTGGCTTCCAGGGTGGCAGCATGGGTGAGGTGGGCGGTGCAAAGATCGCCGGTGCGCTGGAGCTGGCCATCGAAGACAACCGCAACGGCATCCCCACGTGCGCCGTGTTGCTACTGGAAACGGGGGGGGTGCGCCTGCAAGAGGCCAACCTGGGCCTGGCAGCCATTGCCGAGATTCAGGCCGCTATTGTCGAACTGCGGGCCTGGCAACCTGTGATCGGCGTGATCGCAGGTTCGGTCGGCTGCTTTGGCGGCATGTCCATCGCCGCCGGCCTGTGCAGCCACTTGCTGGTCACCCGCGAAGCCCGCCTGGGCCTCAACGGCCCGCAAGTGATCGAGCAGGAAGCCGGCATTGGCGAGTACGACGCCAAGGATCGCCCCTTCATCTGGAGCCTGAGCGGTGGTGAGCAGCGCCATGCCAGCGGATTGGTGGACGGCTATGTGGCCGACGACATCGACGCGCTGCGCGAACGCTTGCTGCAATTGCTGGACGCACCTTCCAGAGATCGCGCCAGCCAGCATGCCTGGTTCCTGGACAGGCTGGCCCGGCTGGGGGATGACTGCCCGCAACTGGATGCCGCTGCCGTACGCGCCCTTTATCAAGGAGAAGCCCAATGAACCGTGCCTTGAACTGGCTGTCGGGCCTGGCCGGCGGGCAAGCCTTGCCGGGCTATCCCGCATCGTTGCTGGTGATCGACGGCGAACTGGACAACCGCCTGGTGCGCTTCATCGCCGTGGTGCCTGATGCTGAAAACCCGTTCCCCCGCGCACGCTCGGGCGAGGTCGGTCTGCTGGAAGGCTGGGGCCTGGCCAAGGCCGTGAGCGAGGCGGTGGCGGCTGACCGCAACGGACAGAAGCGGGCCATTGTCGCGGTGATCGATGTACCCAGCCAGGCCTATGGCCGCCGTGAGGAGGCCTTGGGTATCCACCAGGCCTTGGCCGGTGCCGTGCAGGCCTATGCCCAGGCGCGGCTGGCCGGGCACCCGGTGATCGGCTTGCTGGTTGGCAAGGCCATGTCCGGTGCCTTCCTGGCTCATGGCTATCAGGCCCAGCGTTTGATCGCTCTGGACGATGCCGGGGTGATGGTGCACGCCATGGGCAAGGCGGCGGCGGCGCGGATTACCCTGCGCAGCGTCGAGCAACTGGAGGCCCTGGCCGCCGAAGTGCCGCCCATGGCCTACGACCTGGATAATTATGCCTCGCTGGGCCTGCTGTGGCGCCGCTTGACCGTGGACAACGCCGAAGCCCCGAGCAGCGCCGACATTGCCCAAGTACGTGCCTGCCTGACCGAAGCCGTGCGCGACATTGGCAGTTCGACCGACCTGTCGTCGCGGCTGGCGGGTGAAAACCGCAGTGCCTCGCGTCAGGTACGTGAACAGCTGCGCCGCCAGTGGCAGGGCGCTTGAGATGAACGCGCCAAGGCCGCACGACCTGCTGTGGGGGATGCCCGTGTCGGGTTTGCCCACGGACGCGCCTCAGTGGGCGCTGGAGGTGTTGGCAAGCGGTCAGCCGGTGGTGGTGCGCCGTGCCACCTGTGAAGCGGGCTGGGTGGCGGTGGGGCTTCGCGGTCACGGCCGGGCGCAGCGGTTGGGTGCCTTGATGCGCCTGACCGATATCCAGCGTCAGCAAGGCCCTGAAGCCCTGCGCGTGCATGGGCAAAGCCCATGGCCTGCATTGCAGGCACTGGCTTCGGTCACCCCGGTATTGCAGGCCCGTGGCTTGGCCTGGGGGCCGACGGGTGGGGTGGGGTACCAGCTTGCGACCGGTATGGAAGTGGTGCACGCCGGCAGTGACCTGGACCTGCTGCTGCGCACGCCACGACCGCTGGCCCGCGCCCAGGCGCGGGAGCTGCTGGATATTCTCGACTGCGCGCCGTGCCGTATCGATGTGCAACTGGAAACCCCGTCGGGTGCGGTTGCCCTGCGCGAGTGGGCGAGCTTTGCCCTGCGCGTGCTGCTCAAGTCGCCCCACGGCCCGCGTCTGGTCAGCGACCCTTGGGCCGTGATGGAGCGTGCCGCATGAGCAGCCTGTTCGCCTTCCCCGGCCAAGGTGCCCAGCAGGTGGGCATGCTGCAACGCCTGCCTGAAGGTTGCGGGCAACTGCTGGAAGAGGCCAGCGATGTCCTCGGCCAGCAGGTGCTTGAGATGGACAGCCAGCAAGCCCTGCAAAACACCCGCGCCGTGCAGCTGTGCCTGCTGCTGAGCGGCGTGGCCTGGGCGCGCTGGCTGATGCAACGCAGCCCGGCACCGGATTATGTGGCGGGCTTGTCGATTGGTGCTTATCCGGCAGCGGTCGTGGCGGGCGCCTTGGGCTTTGCCGATGCCGTGCGCCTGGTCGCCTTGCGTGGCGAGCTGATGCAAGGTGCTTATCCGCAAGGTTACGGCATGACCGCGCTCAGTGGCCTGGACCTGGCCAGTGTCGAGCGCCTGCTGATTGAGGTGGGCGGTGAGGTATACGTCGCCAACCTCAACAGTGATAACCAGATTGTGATTGCCGGTAGCGATACGGCGATGGCTGAGGTGGCGGCCAAGGCTCGTCGCCTGGGCCAAGGTGTGGCAAGGCGCTTGGCGGTCAGCGTGCCGTCGCATTGCCGGTTGCTCGACGGCCCGGCTGCGCAATTGGCCAGTGCATTCGCGTCGGTCGAGCTTCAGCGGCCACGCATTACCTACCTCAGCGGCAGCAGCGCACGACCGGTGTTCGACCCGCAGCACCTGCGCGACGACCTGGCCGGCAACATGGCAAGGGTGGTCGACTGGCGTGCTACGTTGCGCAACGCCTATGAACGCGGCGTGCGCCTGCACCTTGAAATGCCACCCGGCAGCGTGCTCGGGGGGCTGGCCCGGCCCGTGTTCGAACAGGGCAGGGTGGTGGCGGTGGAGGGTACCCGTTGGGACACCCTGGATGCGCTGTTGCGCCAGGAGGTGGCCGGCGACCGATGATGGCGGGTTTGCGGATGGCGAAGAACAACAACAAGCAACTTCGACACTACCTGAGGACAACAACAATGATCATCTATGGTGTGGCACTGCTGGCGGTCTGCACGCTGGCCGGCGTTATCGTCGGCGACTTCCTGGGCGTGCTGCTGGGCGTCAAATCCAATGTGGGCGGGGTCGGCATTGCCATGATCCTGCTGATCTGCGCACGGCTGTACATGCACCGCAACGGCGGCATGAGCAAGGAATGTGAATTCGGGGTGGGCTTCTGGGGTGCGATGTACATCCCGGTCGTGGTGGCCATGGCTGCCCAGCAGAACGTGGTCACCGCCCTGCACGGTGGGCCGGTTGCGCTGCTGGCCGCGGTAGGTGCGGTATTGGTGTGCGGCTTGACCATCGCCCTGATCAGCCGCAGCCACCGGGGTGAGCCACTGCCCGCGCTTGAGCCCAGCCCCGAAACCCAGGCGCAGGTTGCCCCTGCAGGAGGTCGTTGAACATGTGGCCGATCATTGAAAATGCCCTCGAACACAACGGCCTGATCACCGCTTTTGCCGTGGTGGGCGCCATCATGTGGTTGTCGGTGTTGCTGTCTAAATACCTCACCTTCGGCCGGGTGCATGGCTCGGCCATCGCCATCGTCATCGGCCTGGTGCTGGCCTGGGTAGGTGGCACTGTCACCGGAGGGCAGAAGGGCCTGGCCGACATGGCGCTGTTCTCCGGTATCGGCCTGATGGGCGGGGCCATGCTGCGCGACTTCGCCATCGTTGCCACGGCCTTCGAGGTGCAGGCCACCGAAGCGCGCAAAGCCGGCATGATTGGCGCAGTCGCGCTGCTGTTGGGCACAGTGCTGCCATTCATTGTCGGCGCGGCGGTGGCCTATGCCTTCGGCTACCGCGATGCCGTGAGCATGACCACCATCGGTGCGGGCGCGGTGACTTACATCGTCGGGCCGGTGACCGGGGCGGCGCTCGGTGCGAGCTCGGATGTGATGGCGCTTTCGATCGCTACCGGGCTGATCAAGGCGATCCTGGTGATGGTGTTCACACCGGTGTCGGCGCGCCTGTTGGCGCTGGACAACCCGCGTTCGGCGATGGTGTTTGGTGGTTTGGCGGGGACCGTGTCGGGGGTGACGGCGGGGCTGGCGGCGACGGATCGGCGGTTGGTGCCGTATGGGGCGTTGACGGCCACCTTCCATACGGGGTTGGGGTGCCTGATGGGGCCTTCGATCCTGTACTTCTGCATACGCGGTCTGGTCGGCTGAAGGAAGCTGGCGCGATCGCTTGGGAAGCGGGTACGACCCTCCCACAGCGATCGCGCCAGCTTACAGGTTTTGTGCAAGACAGTTGCTCCCAAAGGGGGTGTAACTTGCTGACGGCCACTGCACGAGGCCAGTATTTATCAATTGCCCAGGAAATGTCTGGTAATTTTTCGAAGAGACAGATCCTACAGCTGTTTAGGAAGCCCCAGACTCCTTGAAGAATTGATTCCCCGATAGTGTTCGTGTCTTCAGCCTGCTGGAAGACAAGGACCACTTCATGCCCGGCCCAACCAATACCTCTCCGTTGCTTGCTCTCTATTTCGAGGCGAACTGGGGCTGCCTGATCGATTCCCTTCGAAAAATCGGGAGGCGCTCATGACCCTTAGTCAACGTATCGCCATTGCGACAGCCGAAGCCGGGCTCCCTTCCGACCAGTGCATGGCCTGTGAACGCCAAGGCCTGCCGATCCTGCCCCTGCGCCGCGCCCTGGTGCCGGACACACGCCCGCAGGGCCTCAGC